>OJQC01000001.1_pt1 | contig 462356 bp, 378 predicted proteins | sample 1598721 | NCBI WGS metagenome assembly OJQC01 (sample SAMN03922502, study PRJEB24848) | human gut metagenome | isolation source: stool sample | host: Homo sapiens | place: Germany | collected 2011-11
CACCGTTCTTGGGGCTTTGACATCAAGATACTTTTTATGACGTTTATGAATATAGCGTTCGGGAAGAAATTCTAAGAAAAATAAAATAAATTTTGACATTCGCTGCTGTAACCAAAAAAGTAATAAGTGTATAGCGGTAACGATTTCGAACTATAGTGGAACCGTCTTTTGACGGCTTTCATTGTCGGATATGTCATTTTTGGATACTAACTACTAAATTCCATTTTATAGAAATGATGGATGAACACTTTTTGATTAACGGTTAAGTTTTGTTGATGAGGAATAAACGTACGGCAACCATAACATGGGTAAAACATTATAATTTTGGTACAATATTGCAAGCTTATGCTTTGCAGCAATATATTTTGTATTTGGGATATGAAAATCATATCCTTAATGATACCTATATAATAGAACCGGATCAAAAGAAAAGTAATATATTTTTTATTCGAGTGATACAGTGGGTGAAATTATTGCTGAATCCTTCGTTTAAGCTTTATTACAAGAACAAAGTAAAATCGAAAAAATTATTTATTCGTTTTATCACTGATTATCTGCTAATAGACTATGATACCGATTGGAGACTATTTGATGATAAATATGATCAATACATAGTTGGTAGCGATCAGATATGGAATCCGGGTCCGATATGGTATAAAGAGTTAAATACTCCTTTTTATTATGCAGGTTTTACAAATAAAAAGAAAATATCATATGCATCAAGTTTGGGCGTTTCTGCTTATCCGGATAAGCATCTGAAACAGTTTAGAGAGTACTTATCTGATTATAAATATTTATCGGCAAGGGAAGATATTGGATGTAAAATCATAGCTGATATAACAGGAAAAGAAGTAACTCATGTTGTTGATCCGACTTTGTTATTACCAAGTGATAATTGGAGAAAATTGATAGGTGAGAAACCGACTTCTCATGAAAAATATGTTTTAGCCTATTTCTTATCAGATAATAAATACTATTTAGATTATGTCAGACAGTATGCCTCTAAGTATCATCTTTCTTTAAAAATGTTTCATAATTTAAAAAAATATTCTTGTTGTGCCGATGAACTGGTAGCTGCGGGACCACTGGAATTTCTTCAATATATAGATGGTGCATCCATTTTGTTTACAGATTCTTTTCATGGGACTTTGTTTGCAATTCAATTGGATACTCCCTTTGTCGCTTTTAAACGTTTCAATGGGCAAAATGAAGGACAAAACCAACGACTTATTTCGTTGTTAAGTACGTTGGACATATCTGATAGATTCATACGAGAAGATAACTGTGAAAAGATTGAAGATCTACTTCCTCTTAATTTTGAAAGTATAAAACAGAAATTATCTATGAATATAGAGTTATCAAGGATTTTTTTACAAAAAGCTTTAGAAAGCTAAAATTTTCCCAAACGGATACTTATCAAATAATCGGTTAGACTAATAGATGAAAGAACTAAAATCTCTTGCAAGAAATACAGGTCTTTTAGTTATAGGACAATTTGGAACGAAATTGTTAAGTTTCTTTTTGGTTCCTCTTTATACTTATGTGCTGACTACCGTCGAGTATGGGACATTCGATTTGATGAATACTAGTATATCTCTGTTAGTTCCTATTTTTACATTGAATATCTGTGATTCGGCACTCAGATTTCCCTTGGAACCACAAATTGATAGAACAGAAGTATTTTCTATTTGTATATATCATTTTTTTGCATGCGTTATTATAGGTACAATTCTCATCAGCATAAATTATATTTTCGATTTCATATCAATAATCAATGACTATCCGATTTTATTTTTGATGATGTTTGCAAGTACAGCAATCAATGGAATTCTGAATTGTTTTGCAAGGGGCATTGATTGCGTCAAAGATGTTGCCATATCAGGCGTCATTTGTTCACTCGTAATGATTTGTCTCAATTTCTTTTTTTTGCTAATCCTGCATATGGGACTTTGGGGCTTTTTCATGGCATATATACTTGGAATAATTAGTCAGTCTTTCTATTTATTTTTGGCAATTAAGGGTTGGAAATTTGTAAAATGGCAAAATCTTGATTCAAAGTTACATCAAGAAATGTTGAATTTTAGCAAGCCGATGATATTGACTAATATTTCATGGTGGATAAACGGTTTGTCTAATAGGTATATCATTACTTGGTTAAGTGGAATTGCTGCTAATGGAATTTACTCCGTAAGTTATAAAATTCCTTCTGTTCTTATGATGTTTCAAGGTATTTTCGGACAGGCATGGACGCTATCGGCAGTACATGAATTTGATAAAGATGACAAAAACGGTTTTTTCGCAAAGTTATATAGTTCCTACAATGTAAGCATGACCATTGTATGTTCGATTTTGATTATATTGTCACGAACAATAGCTGAATTGTTATATAACAAGGATTTTTATAATGCTTGGAAGTATGCTCCTTTTCTGACAATAGCAGCAGTTTTTGGTGCATTGAGTGGATATATTGGCGGTATATATGCTGCAACGAAAGATACAAAGGCGTTTGCAAAAACAAGTATAGTTGGAGCAGTGGTAAATCTTGTTCTTACTTTTTTACTTGTTTGGCAGACAGGAATCCTTGGTGCTGCCGTAGCCTCTTTAGTATCCTATGGCCTTGTGTGGGCAATGAGGATCAGAACGATAAAGAAGTATATGAATTTGCGCATATCTTTATTGCGTGATTGTTTGGGGTATTCGATTTTGTTGGTACAAACCGGATTATTGTTTGTTTTAGACAACAGTCTGTTATTTTTTGGCTTGGAAATAGTATTACTACTAATAATAATTGCGATTAATCAATCTTTATTGAAAACTATAATGAATAAGGTTTGTAAAAAATAGTGGTGAAATGAAATATAAGTCTAACATAAAAGTTTCTATTATTGTTGCGATATACAACTCTGATAAATTCTTGGAGAAATTGATTTTATCAATAATTGGTCAAACGTATAAAAATATTGAAGTAATTCTTGTTGATGATGGTTCGCCAGATAACAGCGGAGCGATCTGTGACAAGTATGCTGTTATAGATTCACGAATAAAAGTGCTTCATAAACCTAATGGTGGATGTTGCGATGCTCGAAACAAAGGTCTGGAACTTGTAACAGGAGAATTTCTAACAATAATCGACGGAGACGATTGGCTGGAACCTGACTATATAGAATATTTGTTGAGAGTGGTTCTTCAGACAGATTCAGATATGGCTATGAGCCTTAATATATTTACAACGAGAGAACGTATTCAAGTGAAGTTTGATAAAATTGAAACATGGACATCAGAGGATGCTGCCATTGCCATTATATACCCTAAGGTGCCTATTGGACCATGGAATAAGATTTATAAGACGGACATGATTCGTCGAAATAAAGTGGATTTTTCAGTCCCATGGTCGGGGGAAGGACATTATTTCTCTGCTATGGCAGCTCAGTATTCCAATCATGTAGGAGTGGGGCGTCGTAAAATTTATAACTATCGTTTAAATAATGCAGGGAGTGGTCTTACACATTATAATGTAACTATGGGTACAAATGCTCTTTGGAACACGAAAAACATTGGTGACAAGCTGGTTATCAGGACAAATAGGCTTCAAAATGCCGTTAATTATCATATTTGGAGTAATTATCATTTTATACTTAAACTCATTATAGCTACCAATTCTAAAAATGAATATGCTAAGGAATACAAGGAATGTTTAACTAAGGTCAGGACTTTGCTGCCAAATGTAATCTGGAAAAGTGAAGTCAGTTTTAAACATAAAATCAAAATGCTGTTGATAAGCTTATTACCTATCCCTTATGCTATATATTGTATAAAACGAGAACAAGCGACATTACAAAAGGATAAATTGAAGTAAAGAGAAATCTTTTATAGAGACCTTTTGAAAAAGATTACGTATAAGTATAACCATTCACTACATGAAAAAGATTGAATTAATAATTCGGAAGTTGGTTTCAATAATAAAACGTGAACAATTGGTTCCTGTTATTCAAATAGAAACAGATACAGAACAATTTAAGGGTAGAGTAGCATTGATAAGTGGGGGAACAGGAGGAATCGGATTATCCATAGCTAAAACTTTATTAAGTAGCGGGTGTAAAGTGATCTTGGCTGGAACTAATCTGGATAAGCTAAAAGACACTATTGATAATCTTAATACTTCAAATGCCGCTATTTTGGAACTGAATTATTTGAAGCTCGAATCATTCGATGCCAAAATAGAAGAAGCCGATAAAATTTTCGGAAATATAGATATATTTGTTAGTTCAGCCGGAGTACATACTGAAGGAGTGGATTTTTGGAAAGTGACAGGAGAGGAATATGATAGGGTAATGAATATTAATCTAAAAGGGACTTTCTTTATGTGTAAAAGCATGGCTAGTTATATGAGAAGGAGAAAATTAAAAGGTAATATCCTTTTAGTTTCATCTACCCGAGGTTTTGAACCGGCATGGTCACCTTATGGCATTTCTAAATGGGCAATGAACGGTTTGACAAAAGGATTGGCTCAGATATTATTTGAAGATGGGATAACTGTAAATGCCATAGCTCCAGGCTCTACAGCAACAGCTTTAATTGGTATAAATGAGGGAGACAGTATTTATACTAATGAGAACAAAATAGGAAGATTTATTATGCCAACAGAAGTAGCGAGTCTTGCGAAGTTGCTGGTTAGTGGATCGGGCAAGATGATTTCAGGAGAAACAATTCGTATTTCAGCAGGTAGAGGTGTATGGGATATTAGATAGAATAGACATAATATTGGGCTGAACAGTAAAAACATTCTTAAGTAAACTGTAATATCATGCGACCTTTACATATCATAATGCCAATGGCTGGCGAAGGTTCCCGTTTCTTGAAAGAAGGATGGGATATTCCTAAACCGCTGATAGAATTAAGGGGAATTCCCTTGTTTATCCGGGCGATAAATAGCGTCAAATCAGATGTTGTTCCCATGAAATATTCATTCATAGTGCGGCAGGAACACATTGATAAATATCAGATAGATGAAAAAATAAAATCTGTTCTACCTGAAGCTACTGTCTTTTCCGTATCAAAAACAACGAGAGGGGCGGTAGAAACGTGCTTAATGGCAAAATCTGCTATTTCTGAAAAAGATGCTATAATCGTAATGGATTGTGATTTAGAGTTTTCCAGTAAAGCATTGATGGAAAATATTCAAACGATTGTATCTCAATCTACCAATGAAATGGACGGAGGATTATTAGTCTCTTTTGAGTCTGACCAACCTAAATACAGTTATGCCGAAATAGACGAAAATAATATTGTGAAGCGTACCGCCGAAAAAGAAGTGATTTCTTCTCATGCCCTGTGTGGCGCTTATTTTTTCTCTTTTGCCAAAGATTTTATACGGGTGGCTCATGAGTTGCTGGCTGATGCTTCATTCAGCAAGTCGGAATTCTATGTGTCTTTGTTGTATAATTACCTGTTACGGGAAGGACATGTAGTGAAGCTTTGTCCGATGGAAAAATATTGTTCGTACGGGACTCCTGATGAATTGAAACAATATTTATGATACCGGGATGTGAAATAAAATTGCTGATTACGGATTTTGACGGAACCTTGGTCGATACTTTCAGGGCAAACTATATGGCATATCGTAAAGCATTTGAAGAGGTGGGGCTGGTACTTTGTGAAACAGATTATCGTTGCTGTTTTGGCTATCGTTTTGAGAAGTTCATGGAAGTATGCGGAGTGACAGACGAAAAAAAAGCAGCGGAAATTAAAGAACTGAAGTCGTTTTATTATCCGGATTATTTCAAGTATTTACAAGTAAATGATGTCCTACTCCGATTGCTACTGACATTCAAGAAAGGAGGAGGTAAAATAGCTGTTGCGTCTACTGCTCGACGAAAGAATCTTGATAATGTTTTGAGATATATAGGTGTAGTAGATAATTTTGATTACATACTGGCGGGAGAAGATGTAGAATGTGGTAAACCTTCTCCTGAAATATATGAAAAAGTATTATCATATTTTGGCATGCTTCCAAGTGAAGCGTTGATATTTGAAGACTCGGAAATAGGGATACAGTCAGCCCGTAATGCGGGGATTAATTATATGGTTATCACTCAATAATGTGACTATGGAGATAGAAATCAAAGGCCATTCTGGATGTCAGGTTGAAATTGTGAATAAAGGTGGAAATCTGTATATAAGTAAAAGTACACACAATAAAGATTACATTCCGCGTCTCTATCGGCAAGCCGTCAAACAACAGATGGCATCAAGGGCTGTTTATCAGCATATACGAATACCAGAGATTTACGAAATAGAAAGAACGGAGGAATATGTCAACGTCAAGATGGAATATGTTTATAGTAAAAATTATATAGACTATTTTGAAGATGCAGGGTTTGATCAGATAAACTATTTCATTAAGGCCCTAAAGATTTTCATTGATTGGGAGATTGAACACTCATCATTGGAAATTATTGATCGGCAAGTGATTTTAGATAAATTCCGGGATGTATGTTGTAAAATTCAGCGGAATGATTTTATCAATAAAGACAAGGAAGTCATGGAAATCATGGAATGTTCCGCTTCTGTTTTCCAAGGTATAGGTGAGGAAATTAAAATACCGGTAGGACATTGTCATGGTGACCTTACTTTCTCTAATATCCTGTTTAATGGTAACAACTATTATTTGATAGATTTTTTGGATTCGTTTATCGAGTCCCCATTACTCGATTTGGTTAAGATTAGGCAAGATTCGCATTATGGATGGTCTCGGCTTATGTATGAACATCGTTGGGACAATGTGCGGATGGATATAATCTCTCAGAAGATAGATATGGAGATTGCCAAGTATTATTCCCGGTACGATTGGTATGGGAAATATTATGCTCTGTTTCAATTGATGAATTTTCTCCGTATTATTCAGTATGCCAAAGAAGAAAAAGTAATATTGTTTTTGAAAAAAGAATTAAAGTCAATGTTATGAGTGTGAGTTTAATAGTACCATTATGTGCCGATAAACCGGAATATGAATATAATCTGCCTTATTTGTTCAATTTCTCTCCTGATGGTCTTTCTCTATGTATCAAGTCCGTACAGGGACTGAGTTTGGATCGCTTCGACGCTATTTATTTTACGATATTAGAGAAGTGGGACGATAAGTATTGTTTGTCGGATTTGCTACGACTACAGTTCAGAAAGTTGAATTGGACAAAGGCTAAGGTCGTTGTATTGGATACTCCTACAAGCTGCCAAGCAGAGACGGTGTATCAGACAATAAAGCGTGAAAATATAGAAGGGTGTATTTTTATTAAGGATGCCGATGGCTATTTTACCAGCGACTTTACTTTGTGCAATAGCATTGCAATTTATCCTCTGGATCGGCTCGAAATGGTAAATCCCGGTAATAAGAGTTATGTAGAACTAGATGACCAATTCTATATTACGAATATTATAGAAAAGAAGATAATCAGCAGATACTTTAATGCAGGCGCCTATATTTTTGAAGATAGCACTGTGTTTTGCAAGTATTTTGAAAAGCTGTCTTGTTATAAAAATCTTTTTATGTCACATGTCGTTTATTTTATGCTACTTGACAAAATACTATTCAGACCCTTTATCGTGAAAGATTTTGAAGATTGGGGAAGTAATAAAGCGTATAACTATTTTGTAACTAATAAATGATGAAGGTATTAATAACAGGTGCTGCTGGTTTTATAGGAAGCCAACTGGCGCACAGATTGTGGAAAGACGGAGTAGAACTCGTACTGATAGACAATTTCTCTTATGGTTCCGATGATAATCTTAAATTTGAGGATCATGATTTTACTGACGAGGTTTTGAAGATTGATATTAGGGATAGGGAGCAGATGGCCGGTATCTTTAGGAACGGACAGATAGACTACGCGTATAACATAGCGGGCATAGCTCCGTTGCCCGATTGTCAATTGAACCCTCAAGAGGCGATAGATGTAAATGTGACAGGGTTTGTAAATATTCTGGAGAATGCCCGTATCTATGGAGTCAAGAAAGTCATTCAGGCAAGTACAAATGCCATGTATGAGAACGAACTAGAATTTCCTACGGTCGAGAATGAATTTAAGCAGCCTACACTTATTTATCCCAATACTAAATATTGTGCGGAACTGTTTGCCGAGTCTTATTGCAAAACTTATGGAATGAATGTCACCTGTCTTCGTTTTGCTAATGTGTATGGTCCACATATCGATTGCCTGCGTAAACAGCCGCCTTTTGTAGGATATATGATAAGGGAACTCTATTATAATCGCATTCCGGTGTTTCATTCGGATGGTAAGCAGAGACGTGACTATATTTATGTAGATGATCTTATAAACCTTGCCATATTAGTGCAAAAAACAAAAGGATTTGATTGTGTGAATGTTTCTTCAAATCAAAATTATTCCGTAAACGAAATGTATGATATCACCCGGCAAATAATGAATAAGGATATACCTGCTACCTACACTGATACAGGAAATTATTGGTGTAAATACCCGGAGCTGTATGAAGGTGCTTTCCCGATAAGGAATGAAATTCTGGAGCATGAGGTTAATAAGTATTCTTTATGTGATAATACATTGGCACGTGAGAAGTATGGATGGGTTCCTCTTGTAGATATGAAACAAGGTTTAAAAAATGTAGTAGAGTACATAGTACAACTTTTATCAACAAAAGTTGGTACCAATAGATAGCTATGAAAAATATCCCTGAAGTTGTATTGACAAATGTATCTAACAGGATTGATTATTATCAATGGTTTCTTTATGGCTTTATGCTAATGGAGAAAAAAGGGAAAATCATCTTGAAGTACAGAACCTCAATGACGCAACGGATGCTTATGAGCAATCTCTTTTGGCCATTGGCAAAGTTAATTTATAAATTGCGTTTTATCGTAATGAAGAGGCTGGGAAAATATGATCCGAAAAATAAAAGTTTGTTGAGGGGGTATGTAAAGATTAGAGATGAAAGAAAGTCTTTTTGTATAGATTCTGCTGATGCTCCGTTTTTATTTTCAAGTAAAGATCTGAGGGAAAGAGATATATATTTCAAGATACAGTGCCCTGAAGAATTTAGTGAAGAGGGCTTTTATTTGGGTAATGTATGTATTCCTTGGACTGATTATGATTATGTAGAGGGGATAAATAAATATTCTTTAAGAGGTGAACGAAAAAAATGTCCTGAGGTCATAGTATATAAGAATAAGATAAAACCATTACTTTTAGCAGTGAGGAGTATGGGGCGAGGGAGTTCTTTCAAGGCTCTTGATGCTGCGTACAAAAATCTTTTAGCGGCACGTAATGTTCCACAATCAGGTAAAGCAATGTGCTATTTTGGAAATGCTAAAGGGCCGGAACCTTCAGGGTGTAAAAAGAATCCGGATTTTGATTGGGAAGCAGATATTCTTTCGGTTTATGGCGAAAGGATGAACCATCCCAATGAGAAGCGGGCAAAAATAGCTACCATACTGGAGGCCTTGGGTGAAGGTTATGACGCCCGAATTATAGAGCGTGGCTTTTCGGACAAGGGGAACAAGATACAGTCATCACTTGTGATTCCTTTTGAGGATTTTTCTAAACATGTGGCAAAGTTTCAGTATAATATTAATATTTCAGGTTACCGCATGAGTATTCCTGGACGTTTCATGGACAGTTTCGTATGTGGTACGGCCATTGCTACAGATAATCTTTCCGTTAAGTGGTATCGCCCATTTGGTGATGAAGTAGTGGAAATGGGGGCTATGGGATATTTACCTGATGCTGAAGTTGACTATGATGCCATAAAAGAAAGGATTAAGTCACTTCCTCCTATTAGAAAGCAAGCTATTATTGATAAATATGAAGAATATTGGGCACCGGAAAAATGTGCTGAATATATTGTGGAAATGGCATGCATGAGATAATTGCCAGATTAAATAATAGGGAGCTTTTTTAAAGCCCCCTATATTCCGTCACCGCATTGAAGCAAGGACATTCCTTCATCGGATTCAAGTCGTGATGTCCCACCACCAACACATTCGGAAACATTTGTTTCAGCTCGCGCAGCAGAGCTACCAGTGAGGCTTTCTGCGGTAGTGTGCGGGTGTCGGAGGGTTTATGGTTACTGTCCAGTCCTCCTTCGTAGCAGATACCTATCGAATGTCTGTTGTGCCCTTGGCAATGCGCACCGATTTTGTCCAACGGACGTCCGCGATGAATTTCTCCGTCGCGTGTCAGGTAGAAGTGATAGCCGATGTCGCGGAAGTTGCGGTGGAAGATGTGGTCGTGGCGGCAATCTTCAAAGCTCAGGCTCACGCCCTGAGGCGTGGCCGAACAATGAATGATGATAAGCGTGATGATTCTCATCGGCCCATGCAGGAAGTAAGACCGAATACTCCGGCCAGCGCGGTAGCCACTGCTATGATAGATTTGAGGACGATGCCCCATACTGATTTTGATTTTGTTGCCATAATGATTTGATTTATAAGTTATAAACTATTATATGCTACGTTTGTCCGAAGGACGGAAGGCCTATCCCAGCGGATCTTCTTCTTCTTCACCGTTCCCGCCGGGGGTGCTTCCGCCGTTTCCGGAACCGTTGTCCGCGTTGTATTTGAAGGCCTCTTTCAGTTGGCCTTCCAGATTGATTTGGGCGTTGCTCAATTCGCCGGTGGCACGTGCGCGGAGTTTCAGCCCTTTCACGTTGTTGGCGAGGGTGAATTCGGCAGCCGAGGCGGCGCCTTTCTTGCTGACGATGCCTACGGAGAAGATGGCGAGGTCGTCCAGTTTCACGTTTTTGCCGTCCAGAATAAGTTCTTTGGTACAGGCAATCATGTCGGTGAGCACCCCTTTGATTAATCCCGCCGAGTAGGGAGTGTTGTGGTTTGCCATGTGTTTGGCAAGCATTTCGGTGTCGAAGGTTTCTTCAATGACGGGACGGGCATACCACAAACCTTTCAACGGGTGGTTTTCGCCGGTAAATTGATACTTTTTGTAACGAATCATGTTCTTTCGGTTTTTAAATTTCAGTTCTTGGTTTTCAATTCTCTTGTGATCACGATGCGAAGATACAACGGGGTGCAAGCCGGGTTGTCCGTAATGGTTCGTTACGGTTCGTTTCTATCCGTTATATACGCATATAGTGGCTGAAATGTGAATATTTTTGCCTATCTTTGTGACACTAAGAACTTCAAAAACAAAGAGAAATGGAACCTTTCAAAATACGCACTTACGGACGAACGGAACTCGCCCAACTCTATTGTCCGGGACTTTGTCCGCAAGCCGCTTTCCGCAAGCTGAACCAATGGATAGATTTTCATCCCACATTGCGGAGCGAGCTTCATGCGCTGGTTCCTTCGGACAAGGTGCGGACATATACTCCTGCACAGGTGCAACTCATCTACAATGCACTGGGAGAACCATATTGAATGGAGGATCGGGAGTTCTAAAGTTCTACTTCCGGATTGTGGAATAGAACTTTAGAATTGTAGAATGGAACTTTGCGGAAACATGCCTGTGATGCGAAAAAATGCACCCGATGCAGAAAATGCAGTGCAGACGTTTTCTCACACACGCACGTACGCGTTATATAATAATAGCCTGTCCGCGCTGCATAGCATCAGGTTTTGCGATAATGGCCTTTGCTTGCCATTTCTTGCACTGCACCATGTTTCAGCAGGCGATGCAGCCAGCTTTGTGCGGTGTTGGCGTTGATGCCCGTCTCCGTAGCATGTTCCAACAGTTCCGCACGACTGAAGGTGGGCGGCATGCCGTTGAAGAAACTGTCGCGGTCGGCGTTGGTACGGCGGTTTATTTCCGTTGGAGGCAGGAAGGAAAGGATGTGTGCGGCATGGATGTAGAGAGGTTCCACAAGTCCGATTACGGCTTTGAAGTCGGCAGGAGATAGGTGGATGTCCCAACGGGTAACGATGCCGTCTTTCAGGTTGTCGGCGGACAGTTCGGCATCGGGGGTGAGGTCTCCCCGCAATAGTCCTACAATGGTGGCTATGCGGCAGATGTTTACTGCCATGCGTGCTACGGAGCTGCTCATTTCATCGTTTTGGTTTGTATGGGCATGCAGGAAAAGGGCGGAGAAGAGTTTGTTGAACTCATTTTGTTGCTCTTTGGTGAACTTCAGGGTGTAGAGCCCTCCTTGTTTCAGCGCATCCAGTTGACGTTTCCATTCTTCGCCCATAGCGGTAAACAGTTTTTCCATGTCGGTGTTGTGCGTGCCAAACTGGTCCTGCCACTCGTGTATGGCGGGCATGTAGTAGAAGATCTGGCGGGAGAACAGGCCGTTCTCTGCCGAGGGTATGAGCGGCTTCACCTGCGCCGGAGTACCGGAAATGAGGATGGAAAGATAGGACTTCTTGACTTCGCGGTATTCTTGGTCCGTACGTCGGTTGTACGAGAGGAAGTCATGGTCGAAAGCCCTGCGCAGCGTGTGGCTCCAATGGCCGTAGTCGGTGCCGATGGCGGTGGATATGGTGTCCGCTTCCGTTTCAAAGATGATTCCCGTTCCGTTGGAATCCATGATATTCTGCAGGATGCCTGTACCTGTGTTGTTGCCCGATATGATGAACATCCTGTTGGGCGGCATCTCCGGTTCTTCCATCTTGCTGCGCTCCTTGCCCATGGCATTGTAGCTGCTTTTCGCCTTTTTGTAGGCGCTCATTTGTTGTTCCACTTGCCGGCGTATCTCGTCGTGTATGGGCTCTATCAGCAGACGCACAAAGCCCAGTATGCCCTTGCCGGCTGCGGAAGGGGCCACGACGAATGTCTGGAGACAGGGCGACTGCATCTTTCCGCCGTAAAGGCAGCGGGCATTGCGCTCCATGCAGGCTCCTAAGACGGTGAGCGCTCCGAGCAGGAGCACGTCGCGCTGTGCTCCTGTGGCGCCGTAGCTGCGGATGTGTTGCAGGGGCTCCGGCCATTCGGCTTCGGGCAGCAGTGGAAGAGGGAGCAGCGGTTCGCTTCCTGAAAGTTTCTCTTCCCGGCAATCCGCAGTGTCGGTTGTGTCCGGTTGTCCGTTTCCGTCCGCATTATAAGATACGTGTGCGTGTGTGTGAGAAAACGGCGGTACTGCATTCTCTGCATTGAGTGCATTTTTGGTGTCTTTTGCCCGCTTTTCTTCGCGGATGTCCACACCTGCTGTTTGGGCCAGGTGAAATGCTGTGCCCAGGTGCACGTTGCCATGTCCGTTTTTCAGGGCGTTGGTGTAGAGACGGTCGGCATGCGACGACTGGTACTTGGGCGAGAAGCTGCAGATGCGGTGGAAGTCGGCCCGGCCGCCTTCGCCGCAGTCGGTGGCTATCGCCATGGCGAGTTGTACGTATTCGGCATAGGAGGGCGCAATGTCTGCGCAGGCTGCTTCGACGGCAGCCGTAAGTTTTTCTAATGATTCAAACATGTTGTGATTTATAAGTTGTGATTTATGGGGCATGGAAGAGGGTTTTTCTGTTCTCTGAACAAGGCTTCGGGATCATGGCACAGGAAACAGGCACGCACGATGTCCTTGCCCGAAGTGTCCACGCCTTTGCCTGTGGGCTTGTCTTGCGTATCGCCTCCGTAGGCCATCTCTACGTAGTTCATTGCCCAATACATGCTTTCTGCAGCATTTTGTGCGGTATCGGCGGCATGTTCCTGCCGATAGGGCACAAAGGCTTTCACTCCTCGTCCGCCGGGACTTACAAAGCAGAGTACGGGACATAGGAACGGATCATCGAAGAGTGTCCGGCGCATCTGCTCGGCCTCTTGGAGGGAGTCCAAATGGTCGATGTCCACCACTACCAGTCCGGAGGTTTTCAGCAACGAGCGGCAGTTGCGGCGGGTGAATACGCCGCAGGGAGTGACGTAGGGCAACAGGGAGGCTTTGGCTGCGCGTATGTCGGCGGCGTTCCGCACCTGTAAGGTGGCAAGACGCAACGGTTCGTTGCAGGTGATGAGTTGATACACATCGGCAGGGGTCACCTCCATGGCGGGAGTCAGTGTGGCAGCTTTTAGGATTCGTCCCTGCGGGTCTCGCTGGGGTGCGATGGGGTTTTGGAACAGTGACATTTTACATTCGTTCATTATTTCTTTTGGTTTTGAAATTTCCGGCGAAGTTAGAGAGAATAATCCGTAGTGGATTACACGTATAGGTGTAATCCTGATACAATAATTTATTATAATTTAATAACGTTAACATGAAACAACTGACAAATGATGTCATTACCCCTCTTAACTGGGGAAAAAAGATTGAAGCAGTGCGTAACCGTTTGGGTATTCACCAGATTGACTTATGCATAGAAGCAGGGATAAGTCCCTACACCTACCAAAAAATAAAAAGGGAAGAGGGTCGAGGCACGACAGCCTGCTGCGACTTTTGGCATGCCTGCGCCGCGCAATGACGGAAGAAGAATTCAGGGAGTTCTGGATGGGGCTGGTAAAGGGATAGCGATAACTGCGAAAAAAGATAGATTGATTGTAAATGGAATTGTGATGCTATGATACCTAAAGTTATTCATTATTGTTGGTTCGGAAGAAATCCTCTTCCGCCGTTTGCAGTGAAGTGCATTGAGTCGTGGAAGAAGTTCCTTCCCGGTTATGAGATAAAAGAGTGGAACGAAGATAATTTCGATGTAAACATCATCCCCTATACCCAAGAGGCTTATGAAGCCCGGAAGTATGCTTTTGTGAGTGATTATGCAAGGTTCTATATTTTGTATCATCATGGTGGAATATATTTCGATACGGATGTGGAGGTGATTAAATCTATTGATGATATTATAGAACGTGGAGCTTTTATGGGGTGCGAGAATGAAGCGAAGCCCGGAGCGACTGCGTTAGCAGTCGCTCCGGGCCTTGGCCTGGGCTGCAATCCGGGCCTTGGCCTGGGCTGCAATCCGGGCCTTGGCCTGTATGCGGAAATCCTCGGCCTGTATGCCGGACTTCATTTCTTGCGTTCCAATGGAGGGCTGAATCTCAAGACAGTGGTAGAATATACAACGGAATTGCTCTCGGCAAAGGGGCTGAAGAATGTGAATGAAATGCAATGTGTGGCGGATGTGTGGATTTATCCGAAAGAATATTTTTGTCCGGTAAACTATCAAACAAACGAGATGAATATCACTGACAATACGCGGTCTATTCATCATTATGCGGCATCGTGGCATGGTACAAGGCAAATACTTTTTAAACTTGTGTCAAAGATTGTGGGAAAGGATGTTGCACATAAGATTTCTGCTATTGTAAAATCTTTTAATCTGATCAAGTAAGGGTGGAATCATTCCGATTATCGCTATGTGTTTTTTCTCTTTGCTTGCTGAATGTTAGAACTTTTGTAGGTGGCATAGGAGATAATGATACGCTTATTCTGACACTTACCATAAATTTGTTGCTTCTTTTGGCAATAGATTATAGCCATTACCTGAAAAAATTCCTTTTTGTTGGGTTATTGTTTCCTATAATGATATACAATAGGGAAATCTTGGCATTGTTGGATATATTCCTTTGTGTTTATCTTTTTCGTAAATTTCCGATTAAAACTCTTGCATTCATAAATTTGTCATTACTGTTAATTGGCTTTTTGTTTTTGACATTGTTGAGAGAATTGGATATTCTGACTATCAATCAAGAAATTTGGTATTTAACCGGAAAAGGCGCTGCCCGAACTTATGGCTTTAATAATCCTAATACATTTGGCGGATTTATATTTTCATTGATAGTAAACGCTTATATCATCTTTATAAGTTTTAAGAGAAATTCTCTGTTAGTATTATTTTTACTTTGGATAGCTATCATCTCCTATAATTACTGCTTATCACGAATGATGTTGATAGGGAGTATTGTTTTGATATTGGTTCATTTTATGGTAAAATGGAGAATATTTAAAAAGTGGATGCGTTATTGTGTAGCATTTCTGCCGGTGTTGTTTTTTCTTGTCAATTTTTATTTGATAGCAAATTTGTCTGATTTTAAAGATATAGATGTCCTTACCTCTGGCAGACTTGGCATATATGCCGGTGTCTTGGGAATGATGACAAAATTGAACTGGTTGATAGGAGTACAGCTTCCGGATGGGCCTATGGATGGTTCTTTATGGATGCTTTTTTTTACAGGAGGAATTACAGGACTATTATTCTTTTTTGTCAATTTCTATTTTAGCGTCACTCGCTGCTTTAAAGAACTATACATCTACTTTCCCGTCATTTTAGCTGTTTTGGTTAGTGGGTTTGTAGAAAACACATTCTCGTCTGTTGGTGGTGTGTCTATTATTTTTTGGTTATTAGTATGTCGTTTCTACACTCAAAAATCCTATAATTTATGAATTTAGAAGTTTTGCTCTCTTGTATGTATCAAGAGGACATGAGCATTGCTTTGCGCACACGTATTCAGTCTGACTTATTGATTATAAATCAATGTAATAAAGATGAATCTGTGGAAAATATATGTGACGGACACCGCATCCGTATGATCTCATCAACAGAACGGGGGCTCTCCAAAAGCCGCAATATGGCATTGGAGAATGCTTGCGGTGACATTTGCCTGATTTGCGATGATGATGAACGCTTAGTTGATAATTATAGCGGAATAATATTAGATGCTTTTGAAGCTCATCCTGATGCAGATATAATTGCTTTCAACTTTAAGAATCCTTATCGCACGTTTCCTTTGAAACAAAAGAGAATAGGATATATAGGAGCTTTACGGTTGGCGAGTTGGCAAATTGCATTTAGGAAAAAATCTATTATAGATAATCACATCAGGTTTGATGAAACGATGGGGGCGGGAGTCACTATGGGCGGTGGAGAAGAAAATAAATTCCTGCTGGATTGCCTGAAAAAAGGTCTTTCGATCATTTATCTTCCCATTTATATAGGTTCTGTCAGTCAGGAGGCGTCTACTTGGGATTTGACTAAAGAAAATGCTGCTTCTTACTTCCAAGATAGAGGGGAAGCCTACGGAAAAATTATGGGGAAGTGGTTGGGAGCTGCGTATATTATCTATTCTTCTATTCGTAAATATGGTTATTATACTCAATATACAAAATGGTTAAATTCTATTAAACAACAATTGATAGGTTTGTATCGAAAATAATTATTTTATGACACAAAAGATTGCGTTAATATCTTCATTGAAATTTCGTCCGGCTCATCTGTCTCATCTCATAGCAAGTTATAGGCAATTTGAAGATTTGGGATACCAATCCATACTTTTTATTCATCCGGATTTTATACCTTTTTTGCCGATAGGTATCCATTATTGTACGTCTTTGAATAAAAACATCTCTTATTCTGTCGCTTTATTTTGGTTTCCTTGTCTGAAAAATATTTTTGCGATGTGGCGTTTGAGGTCTGTTTATAAATCTACAGTTTTGTATGTAATACATGAACCTGTGGAGAAATATTCAGTTTATCGGAGTGCGGGGAATGGTCATTGGGAAACAATAAAAATATTCCTTAAAAACTATGTTAATGTTTTGATGACTATGCTGTCACATAAAATATTATTACCATCAAAAAAGGCCGTTGAATTGTATGAGAACAATCATTACGATCGTATAAATAGTGATTATCATTATTTCCCTCTTATATATGATGATGAATATTTATCGAAAGCCGAAGATAGAAGGTTTTTCTCATATATAGGAAATATATCTCAAGATCATGCTTTTGATAATTATGTTGATTGTATATCTTTTTTTGAAGAGAAAAGACTTTTTGAGAGTGAATTGTCTTTTCTGATAGCAACAAAGAGTACGGTAAAGATAACTCCAAAGGTAAAGACACTATTATCTTCCGGTAGACTTATAATTGTTGATGGAAAACCTATGAGTAACGCAGAAATAAATAGTTATTATCAGCAATCTTTTATTGTATGGAATGCCTATTCACGCTCAACTCAAAGTGGAGTTCTTGTAAAATCATTAATGTTCGGTACTCCCGCAATTGTTATGAGATATAATCAGTCGGAATTTATACAAAATAATAAGGCGGTGGTCGCAATAGATAGTAATATGGACTATATTGAGATTTCTAATGCGGTTCGTTTAATACTTGATAATTTTCAAAGATATTCTGCCGATGCCAGAGAGATTTTTAAGCGTTATTTTTTTTATAAGAACTCTAATGAGGTGTTGGCTGCAATTATCAGTGATTAAATTGGTATTGTAAAATGGAACATTCTATAAACAACAGGGTTTCGGTTATAACTCCATCCTATAATTCTTCTGCATTTATTTCTCAAACGATTGACTCTGTGCTGTTTCAAACCTATACAGATTGGGAAATGCTGATTGTAGATGATTGTTCTACTGATGATTCTGCCAGTATTATTAAGCAATACAGTAAGAGGGATGCTCGGATCAAATATTTGAAGACAGATTTACCTTCCGGTTCTCCATGCGAACCTCGCAATATTGGAATTATGAGTGCGCAAGGCCGCTATATTGCTTTCTTGGATAGTGACGATGTATGGCTACCGAATAAATTGGAAGAACAATTAAAGTTGTTTGAAGATGCGGACACAGCCATTGTGTATTCCAATTATGAGAAAATCAATGAAGACGGAGAACGGGGACAACGAATTGTGACAGTTCCGCCACAGGTTTCCTATATGGAGCTGTTGAAAGGAAATGTGATAGGCAATCTGACCGGAATCTATGATACGGAGAAAGTAGGTAAGGTTTATTGCTCTAAGATACACCATGAAGATTATGTATTGTGGTTGTCTATTTTGAAGAAAGGGTTTGTCGCGAGGAATACGAATGTGGTTCATGCGTTGTATAGAGTGAGAAAGCAGTCTGTGTCTGCCAACAAATTAGCTGTTATTTCTTGGCAATGGAATATTTACAGGAATGTTGAAAAAATAGGCTTTTTAAAGGCTTGCTATTATTTTATTCATTATGCTTGGCGTGCATTGTTGAAAAGTAAAAAATAAAGGAATATGGATTACAAAGCTATTGACACCCGGAGAATTATTGATTATATCTACTCTTTTCCCGGTTTGGTTATTGGAGTGGAAGATATTATTCAGAATGCCGGTGCGGACAAACTGCGGGTATATCCCGCCTTGTTTGAACTGGAACAGGCCGGATATATCGAAGTAGTGGAGCGTGAGGAACTCGGAGCGCCGTTGGCGGTACGCAGGAGAAGAGACACTTCACAAGTTCTGCATGACAGTATGTGAGCGCAATACGAAATTGATAAACGACAGATAACAGCGGTTATTTTGTTTTAGGCGCAGCCGGGATTGCTTAGTTTGAGCGGTTCCGGCTGTTTTATTTTAGATTCAAGCTCTCTTGCTTTTTCAAATATCTCAATGATAATTCTATAAAATGAATGTTGGAGTAAACTCAATACCCAAAGCACGAGCAATACGAAAGAAGCTTGACAATTGTATATCAGCTTCTCCTTTTTCAACGCGGGCAATATAGCTCTGTTCTTTGCCGATTTTCTGCGCCAACTGTTTTTGGGTTAATTTAAGTTCTTTGCGCCGTTCCCGAAGTATATCACCATAATACCACGCCATTGTCCTTTCATTGAAAGATTCACGAGAAGCTGTACCATGTTTCCCGTATTTTTCATCAAGCAACTGATTGGTTGTCTTGAGCTTTGCTAACTTTTTTTCATCTAATTGTATCATAACGCTAAATCTTTTAAGATCCGCACAGCTTTGGCTATCTGTTTATCATAATCTTTTGTGGATTTTTTCAGGAAGCCGTTAAGCAGGATTATCTTTGTTGATAATATGACATTACTGTTATCAATCGCAAATAGCACCGTCCGATATTCATTTGAACCAACAGATACACGCATCTCATACAAGTTTGTTTTTATATACTTTACAGGTAAAGCATATACAGTTTGTACAAGTCCAAATGTATATTCAAACTTATCCTTTACTCTTGTATTCAGACTATTGTAGAATTTTTCAAATTCTTCTGTTCTGAATATGATTCTTACATCGGTGGTTTTACCGTCAACTGATGTCATTGCATAAATATAACTAATTAGTTATAATGTGGTAGCAAACAACTTATCTATTTATAGATATTTAATCATTGCTTAGTTTGAGCGGTTACGCAATATCATTTTGTAATACTAATATATTAATACATGACTTTTGGTGCCGGACCAGCACAGCTTTTCATGTTGCCAGGCAAAGGCTTGCCACCTGGAACGAGACAGGCGTGCTGCAAGGTGTAGCGCACCCGCTCGGCCTGTTGGGGTGTGATACCCGAGTAGATCACGATGTCGTAGTCCATCACGTTGAGCGCCGTATAAGGCTCTGCGGAAGCATCGATCGGATAGCGCAAATAGGTGTCGATACCCGGAATGTACTGTTCTGTGCGGTATCGTGCCCGGTCGTACTGCGGAGTGTCGTCACACCAGTCCTCCTCGAACACATGGTCTAGGCCCAGGTAGTGTCCCGCTTCGTGGGCAAACATGGCTATCCCGGAATTGCAGTACCCGTTACCTACTATCTCCTGGTTCAAGAATATACCGCTGAAACAGCCCGGGACAGCGGTATTGCACCCTTGCAGCATCTCCTCCGGAGCGAAATAAGGCAGGAAGGTGAATCCCGCTGTACGAGTACCTTCGGAAACGATATCGTCGTTAATGAAGGGAGATACCCATACATTGATAACCTCGGTCATTTCCCACAGGTTGTCGCCGACCCATTGCCTCAGCTCTTCGTAGGATATATCGCGGTCCAGTTCGTAACGCTCGTCAAGATAGTGTATACCCGGTGTGGACAGTGCAGTACCGTCGGGGGTGTGAGTGGCCGGGACGAACCGGATGCCGGCGTCGGCTAGCCCCGGCAGGGGCCAGACGTTCCGGTACAGGCGGTTGGCGCACGCGAGCATCTCGTCAAAAAAGTAGGGATGCGGATAGGTGCCGTCCTTACGAGGCATGACATGGAACACGACCGGTAGCACCCGGTCCTGCGGACCCGGCGTGTAACCGGGCAACCCGTCCGTATTTATCGTTACGGTATTGGAGTAATAAACCGCCTTGTTGGTTCGGACTACACCCTTGAAATAATAGGTCTTGCCGGGAATTGGCAGGTCGATCCATCCGGCCGAATAGATCAACTCCTGCGTCCAGTCCCACCCTTGGATCAGCTCGTCGTCGGCGCAATCGTGGATGAACGTATAGTCCGATCCGTCGGGATTGGGGTTCTCCGGGGAGTAATAGCCTCCGAAGGCGAGCAGTTTTTCGCCTTCGGGCAAGCCGCTCATCACTAAGTAAGGAACAAACAGGGAGGGCCCCTGAGGATAGCTGTCGAAATAGGTTTCGTGGATCACGTTGTCGATCCGCACCTTAAAGGTCGAAGGCGGCGTATCTGGCTCCAGTTCCGGGTCTTTGGAGCATGAGGCGAATACACTCAGCAAAAAGATAAATAATAAATTGCGATATTTCATAACTTAATTAAGTTTCTTCCAAAATCCTGTTATCTAACATCCGCCCCCCACATCATCTTATTCCGCAGTGTATCGAAAAAGATGTGATTGAAGCGTTTCACCACCTTTATGGAATAGTCTGCGCGTGAGATCGTGAGTTGTGTGGTTTCTTTGCATGATTCACTCCGCCCGTCAATGGCTACGAGGAAGTTGTGGCTGCGGCTTTCTACATCGAGCGTGATTTCCCAGTCGTCGCAGATGACGATGGGCCGTACGTTCAGGCTATGAGGGGCAACGGGTGTAATGGCAATCGTTTTGCTGTGGGGAACGATGACCGGACCGCCGACGCTCAGGGAGTAAGCCGTAGACCCGGTGGGAGTGGCTATGACCAGGCCGTCGGCCTGATAGGTTGTGAGATGCGCTCCGTTGATGGCGGTATGGATGCTGATCATGGACGAACTGTCGCGTTTCAACACTGCTATTTCATTAAGGGCGTATGGAGACGCCATTAGTTTCTCGTCGTCACACTTCAGCTGCAACACGCTGCGTTCCTCTACCTTATAGTGGTTGTTGTAAATTTCGTCAATCGTTTCTTCCATTTCTTCGGGCGATATGTCGGCCAGAAAACCGAGACGTCCGGTGTTGATGCCCAAAATGGGAATGTTCTTTTTGCCCACGCGGCTGGCAGCTTTCAGGAATGTGCCGTCGCCTCCGATGCTGATGACCATATCTGCGCAGAAATCGTTGCCGTCGAACAAATCGGCGGCGGGAATGTTGAGGTGCAGGTCGGAGGTCAGGAAATTGTAGAACTCGCGGCAGACACAAAGTTGTGCTTTGCGTCCGGCAAGCAGGCGGAAAAGATTTTCGGCATGCGATGACTTTTTCGCCTGATAGGTATTTCCAAATATGGCAAATTTCATAATTGATTTCTGTTTTTGTAGGTTGCAAAAATAGTTTTTTTCTCAGAATACTGCCAACATATTGCTATTATTTGTACTTTTGCCCCAAACTATAGGCCGATTTATGACTAAATTAAGTGTAAATATCAATAAAGTAGCAACGTTACGTAACGCACGTGGAGGAGATGTCCCTAATGTTGTGAAAGTAGCGCTGGATTGCGAGAACTTTGGCGCCGACGGCATAACGGTGCATCCGCGCCCCGACGAAAGGCATATCCGCAGGAGTGATGTCTATGATTTGCGTCCGTTGTTACGTACGGAGTTCAATATAGAAGGGTATCCCGCACCCGAATTTATCGACTTGGTGCTGAAGGTGAAACCGCATCAGGTGACACTGGTGCCGGATAGCCCTACGCAACTGACCTCCAATTCGGGGTGGGACACGAAAAACAATCTGGAGTTCCTGACCGAGGTGCTGGATACATTCAATAATGCAGGTATCCGTACATCCGTATTCGTGTCTACCGACGTGGAAATGATAGAATATGCAGCCAAAGCCGGTGCGGATCGCGTAGAACTCTATACCGAGCCCTACGCTACGGCTTTCCCTAAAGGACGGGAAGCTGCGGTGGCTCCTTTCGTGGAAGCAGCCAAGATGGCACGAAGCTTGGGACTGGGACTGAATGCCGGCCATGACCTGAGTCTGGAGAATCTGAATTATTTCTATACAAACATACCCTGGCTGGATGAGGTTTCTATCGGTCATGCATTGATTAGCGATGCATTGTATCTGGGATTGGAACGCACCATTCAGGAATATAAAAATTGTCTCCGCTGATGAATCTTATGTTATTATTAGCCCAAGTGGCTCCGGCGTTGGCCGATTCTATTGCCGGTGCCAATCCGGTACTTACTCCCGTTGCTGCTCCCGATGAAATGAATCTGTGGAGCATGGCTGTCAAGGGCGGTTGGATTATGGTGGTTCTCGGAGTGCTCTCCGTTGTCTGCTTCTATATCCTGTTTGAGCGTAATTATGTTATCCGTAAGGCGGGCAAAGAAGACCCGATGTTCATGGATAAGATCAAGGACTATATTCTGGGGGGCGAGATTAAGGCGGCCATTGCTTATTGCCGTAGTGTCAACACGCCCTCTGCTCGTATGATAGAAAAAGGTATCAGCCGTTTGGGACGCCCGATGAACGATGTACAGGCAGCCATAGAGAATGTCGGTAATATTGAGGTGGCAAAGTTGGAGAAAGGATTGACTATCATGGCCACTATCTCCGGTGGCGCACCGATGATTGGGTTCTTGGGTACGGTGACCGGTATGGTGCGTGCCTTCTTTGAAATGGCGAACGCCGGCAATAATATTGATATAACACTGCTTTCGGGCGGTATATACGAGGCTATGATTACGACGGTAGGCGGCTTGATTGTGGGTATCATTGCCATGTTTGCCTATAACTATCTGGTGACTCTGGTGGATGGCGTGGTCAATAAAATGGAATCCAAAACAATGGCATTCATGGACTTGCTGAACGAACCCGCTAAATAATAATAAGTAAATTAGTAATTGAAAAGTGTTACAACGTAGAGCCAAAATATCGCCTAATTTCAGTATGGCATCCATGACGGATGTTATATTTCTGCTGTTGATTTTCTTCATGATAACGTCTACGGTAGTATCACCGAATGCAATCAAGGTATTGCTTCCGCAGGGGAAACAGCAGACATCTGCCAAACCGCTGACAAGGGTCATCATCGACAAGGATTTGAATTATTATGCTGCTTTCGGCAATGACAAGGAGCAAGCCTTGACTTTGGACAGACTGACACCTTTCCTGCAATCGTGTGCGGCGAAAGAACCCGAAATGTATGTGGCTTTGTATGCCGATGAATCAGTTCCCTACCGGGAAATAGTGAAAGTGCTGAATATCGCTAATGAGAATCACTTCAAAATGGTGCTGGCCACACGTCCGCCCGAAGGTAAGTGAGCGCAGTCATAAACAGCTAAAATCGTAAATCGAAACAGTGGATCGGAAGAAGAAAGGAAAATACGTAGGATTGGCAGGGGCGCTGTTGGTGCACGTGGTTGTCATTGCCCTTTTGATACTGGTGGGATTTACGTTGCCCGAACAGTCCGAGGAAGGTGGTGTGCCTGTGATGATGGGTGAGGTGCCCGATGCATGGGGAGCTGCCGATCCTTCTTTGGTGGAAGTGGATGTGATGCCGGAAGAAACCGCCCCGGAAATGCCGGAGGAGGTGGAGCAGGACATGCTGACACAGGAGGAGGAAGAAACAGTTGCCATAAAGCCTAAGGCTGAAGAAAAAAAGAAAGAAGCGAAGAAGCCGGAGAAGACCGCAGCGGAAAAAGCAGAGGAGGCCAGAAAGCTGGCTGCCGAGAAAGCGGAACGTGAACGGAAGGCTGCGGAGGAAGCTGCCCGCAAACGTGTTGCGGGAGCCTTTGGCAAGGGTGCGCAGATGGGAAGTAAGGGCACTACGGAAGGGGAAGGTGTGCAAGGAAGCCCTACCGGAAATTCTTCGTCCGGAGCGACTGCCGGAACCGGGGGATATGGAACTTTTAATCTTGGTGGACGTTCTATAGGGGAAGGCGGATTGCCACGCCCTGTATATAATGTGCAGGATGAGGGGAAAGTGGTGGTTACCATTACTGTGAATCCGGCAGGACAGGTCATTGCAACCAGCATCAACCGACAGACCAATACGGTGAATCCCGCTTTGCGGAAGGCTGCGGAAGATGCGGCAAAGAAAGCGCGGTTCAATACGGTAAGTGGCTTGAACAACCAGACAGGAACGATTACGTATTATTTTAATTTAAAATAAGAGGAGATATTTTTATGGGTACAGTTTATGTGTTTTTTGCAGACGGATTTGAAGAGATAGAGGCTTTCACTTCTGTTGATGTGATGAGACGTGCAGGATTGAAGGTCGAGATGATTACGGTGACTCCTGACGAGATTGTGACGGGTGCTCATGGCGTACCGGTGCTGTGCGATAAGAATATTGTGAACTGTGATTTCTTCGACGCCGATCTGATAGTGCTTCCGGGCGGTATGCCGGGTGCGGCTACTTTGGGAGAGTGTGATGATTTGCGGAAATTGATTGTACGTTTCGCGGAAGAAAACAAACCTATTGCCGCCATTTGCGCCGCTCCTATGGTGCTTGGTAAGTTGGGACTGCTGAAAGGCAGGAAAGCTACTTGCTATCCGGGCTTTGATAACTTTTTGGAAGGTGCTGAATACACCGCGGCAATGGTGGAAAAAGACGGTAATATCATCACAGGCAAAGGCCCGGGCGCTGCAATGGAGTTTGCTTTGGCTGTGGTGGAACTGCTGCAAGGCAAGGATAAGGTCGCTGAGTTGAGAAAAGCGATGATTGTTTAATTATGAATGAAGAACCGTTCGTAATTCAAAATTAAAAAACAAAATGGTTCAGTATGCTCTGATTGTTGCCGGTGGTAAAGGGTTGCGCATGGGATGTGAACTTCCCAAGCAGTTTCTTCCGATAGGGGGGAAGCCTGTGCTGATGCGTACCATAGAAGCCTTTTATGCTTACAATGCGGAGATACGGATAATACTGGTGCTTCCGTATAGCCAGCAGTCCTACTGGAATGAGCTATGCAGGAAGCATCATTTTTCAATTCCTCATCATATTGCAAACGGTGGGGAAACACGCTTCCATTCGGTGAAGAACGGACTGGCATTTGTTACAACGCCGGGGTTGGTCGGGGTGCACGACGGCGTACGCCCTTTTGTGGCCCGGGAAGTTATAGCCCGTTGCTATTCGCTGGCTGCCGAAAAACAGGCGGTGGTTCCTGTGACAGATGTGGTGGAGACGGTGCGCCATTTGGTCGGGGAGGGAAGTGAGACGGTTAGCCGCGACGAATATAAACTGGTGCAGACTCCGCAGGTGTTTGATGCGGATTTGCTGAAACAGGCTTATGAACAGCCTTATACCTCGCACTTCACAGACGATGCTTCGGTTGTTGAAGCATTGGGCAAGTCTGTTTATCTGACAGAAGGTAACCGGGAAAATATTAAAATAACAACTCCTTTTGATTTAAAAATAGCTACCGCCCTTTTGGAATCATGTTCGATCTGACTACGCGTGACATAAAATATTTGTCGGGCGTCGGGCCGCAACGTGCTTCGGTGCTTAATAAGGAACTGGGCATCTTTTCCTTTCACGACCTGTTGTATTACTTCCCTTACAAATATGTGGACCGCAGCCGTATCTATTACATTCAGGAGATTGACGGGACGATGCCGTATATTCAGTTGAAAGGCGAGATACTGGGTTTTGAAACGGCGGGCGAAGGACGACAGAGAAGGTTGATAGCCCATTTCTCGGACGGAACGGGTGTGGTTGACCTGATTTGGTTTCAAGGCATCAAATATCTGATTGGGAAGTACAAGGTCCATCAGGAATATATCGTATTCGGCAAGCCTTCTGTCTTTAATGGCAGGATAAATATAGCTCATCCGGATATCGACCCGGCTTCCGAATTGAAACTGTCGGCCATGGGGCTGCAACCCTATTACAATACGACGGAGAAGATGAAGCGGAGTTCGCTCAATTCGCATGCCATAGAGAAGATGATGAAAAACATCGTTCGGCAGTTGGATGAACCTTTGCCCGAAACGCTTTCTCCCGCTTTGCTGGCAGAGCACCACCTGATGCCTCTGACGGAGGCTTTGATGAATATCCATTTTCCGGTCAGTCCGGATGTGCTGCGGAAAGCGGAGTACCGCCTGAAATTTGAAGAATTGTTTTATGTCCAGTTGAACATTCTGCGCTATGCCAAAGACAGACAACGCAAATATCGAGGGTATGTCTTTGAGAAAGTGGGTGATACGTTCAATGGTTTTTATTCCCGTAACCTTCCTTTTGAGTTGACGAATGCCCAAAAACGCGTCCTGAAGGAGATACGCCGGGATTTAGGTTCGGGCAGGCAGATGAACCGTCTGTTGCAGGGGGATGTAGGGAGTGGAAAAACATTGGTTGCCCTGATGAGCATGCTGATGGCACTTGATAACGGTTATCAGGCGTGCATGATGGCGCCTACCGAGATATTGGCGAATCAGCACTACGACACAATTCGTGAACTGCTGTATGGAATGGATGTGCGGGTTGAACTGCTGACCGGTTCGATAAAGGGAAAACGACGGGAAGCCATTCTTTCCGGTTTGCTGACGGGGGATGTACAGATACTTATCGGTACGCATGCGGTGATTGAAGATACGGTGAATTTTGCATCGTTGGGCTTGGTCGTGATCGACGAGCAGCATCGCTTTGGAGTGGCACAGCGCGCCCGCTTATGGGCAAAAAGCACGCAGCCGCCTCACATACTGGTGATGACGGCAACTCCCATACCGCGGACGCTGGCAATGACGCTCTATGGTGATCTGGATGTATCGGTAATCGATGAACTTCCGCCGGGAAGAAAGCCGATTGCTACTATTCATCAGTTTGACAGTCATCGTGTCAGCCTGTATCGTTCTGTGCGCAAACAGATTGAAGAAGGACGGCAGGTTTATATTGTCTATCCTTTGATCAAGGAGAGTGAGAAGATTGATCTTAAGAATTTGGAGGAAGGCTTCCTGCATATCTGTGAAGAGTTTCCCGATTGCAAGGTTTGTAAGGTGTATGGAAAAATGAAACCGGCGGAAAAGGATGCGCAGATGCAGTTGTTCGTCTCTGGTGAAGCACAGATAATGGTTGCTACTACGGTAATTGAAGTGGGCGTGAACGTGCCCAACGCTTCGGTGATGATAATAGAGAACGCCGAGCGTTTCGGTCTCTCCCAGCTCCACCAGCTCCGCGGTCGTGTGGGGCGTGGTGCGGAACAATCCTATTGTATTTTGGTCACCGGATATAAACTGGCGGAGGACACCCGCAAGCGTCTGGAAATAATGGTGCGTACGAATGACGGTTTTGAAATAGCCGAGGCGGATTTAAAGCTGCGTGGCCCTGGCGATTTGGAAGGGACGCAACAGAGCGGCATCGCTTTCGATTTGAAGATAGCGGATATAGCCCGCGACGGACAACTTTTGCAGTATGTACGTGGAGTTGCCGAATCCATTGTGGATAAAGACCCGAATGGTGAGCTTCCCGAAAATGAAATATTGTGGCGGCAGTTGAAGGCTTTGAGGAAAACAAACATCAATTGGGCGGCCATTAGTTGAAAAACGGTTAAACATACGCTTTATTTGCGGTTTTATGTTGTTAAACATGTTTGCGGCGTAATATTCTTATTATTAATGGTTTGAAGAATACTATTCTCCTTTTTTAATCCACCTGCTTCAAAAAAATAGTTAATGAGAAAGACGCCTTTTCGGAGAGAAATGTTACCTTTGGAAGAATTTTTGAAAATAATCTGGATATTCGCATAAGAATTAGGTGTGGTTGATGCGCCGGATATGCTCTACGGATATCAAAATGAATGACGAAACGGAATGAATTTTAATTGGATTAGAACGGCTTTATTAGCGGCAGCGGCAATGGTCAGCCTGAACTCTTTCTCTCAGGATCTGATTGCCCGTCAAGCTCCTGTTGATAGAAAACTCAAAAGTGTGGATTCATTGGCTTTGCAGAAACAGATTCGTGCGGAACAGGCTTTGTATCCGGGACTGGATTTGTATCCAAGCTGGAACAATGAATTGGTGCAGGCTTATGGCAACGCTATTGTGCCGGAAAGTTATACATTTGATTTGAAAAGTTTCTGTATGCCTACTGAACATACCCGTATCACTGATGTATTCGGTTACCGTCCTCGCAGAAGAAGAGCGCACTATGGCCTGGATATCAAGGTGTATGTAGGCGATACCATTCGCGCAGCTTTTGACGGCAAGGTGCGTATCGTCAAGAATCAGGGGCGCCGCGGATATGGAAAATATGTCGTTATTCGCCATGATAACGGTTTGGAAACAGTGTACGGACACTTGTCGAAACAGTTGGTTGATATAAACCAGTTGGTAAAGGCAGGAGAGCCGATTGCACTTGGAGGTAACACCGGACGTTCTACCGGTTCGCACCTGCATTTTGAAACCCGTTTCTTGGGAATTCCTATCAATCCTGCATTAATGTTCGATTTTGAAAAGCAAGATATTGTTGCCGACTCTTATACTTTCCGTAAGACAAAAGGTACTTCCGGTACGGCTCGCAGCATGGCATCGGGTGAAGGCTTGTTCTATAAAGTGAAGAGAGGTGATACTTTGTCTAAGATTGCAGCCCGTCAGGGGACGAGCATTGACAAGCTTTGCAAGCTGAACCGCATCACCCGGAAGACTATTCTTCGTCCGGGACAGGTGTTGCGTTGTTCATAAAAAACGAAAATACTCTCTAAACGTAAACAATCTCTATAAGGAGGGCACTTTAATATAATTTAGAGTGCCCTCTTTTCTTTTTTCTTTAATTATTCCTAACTTTGCGGTCTATTTGTAAGGATATGAAAGATACCAAGCAACAATTTGAGCATGTCATTGCTATTTGTCGTGATTTGTTCTTTAAGAAACTTCATGATTACGGTCCGGCATGGCGTATTCTTCGTCCGGCTTCCGTAACCGATCAGATATTTATTAAAGCCAATCGTATTCGGAGTATTGAAACTAAAGGGGTGACTTTGGTGGACGAAGGTATTCGTTCGGAGTTCATAGCTATTGTCAATTACGGTATTATCGGTTTGATACAGTTGGAATTGGGCTATGCCGAGGCGGCGGATATCACGAATGAAGAGGCAATGGCCTTGTATGATAAGTATGCAAAAGAGTCGCTGGAACTGATGCTTGCCAAAAACCATGATTATGATGAGGCTTGGCGTAGCATGCGTATCAGTTCGTATACGGACTTGATACTGATGAAGATTTATCGTACGAAGCAAATTGAGAGTCTGTCCGGCCAGACGTTGGTTTCGGAAGGTGTTGATGCCAATTATATGGACATGATTAATTATTCGGTCTTTGGTTTGATTAAGTTGGAGTTTGGAGACTGAGAGAAAACATATCATAAAGCTTGTCTGGGTCAATGCCTGCCGTTTTTTATTGGCTGCGCTGTTTATTTTCTCCGGATTTGTGAAGGCTGTCGATCCGCTCGGTTCTTTTTATAAGATTCAGGATTATCTGACGGCATTCGGTATGATTTCATGGTTTCCTACATACCTGCCGTTGCTTTTCGCCATAATTTTATCATCGGCAGAGTTTTGTGTAGGCGTTTTCCTCTTTTTTGGCGTACGCCGGAAGGTTGCATCTACATTGGCACTCTTTCTTATGGGAGTAATGACTCCGTTGACTCTTTACCTTGCTTTGGCAAATCCCGTATCCGACTGCGGATGCTTTGGCGATGCCTGGGTATTGACGAACTGGCAGACATTCGGGAAAAACATCATATTGCTGATTGCGGCTGTAACCGTATTCAAAGAGCGGAAACTCATTATCCGTTTTATCACTTTGAAAATGGAGTGGATGGTGTCTTTATATACCATATTGTTTGTCTTTGCACTCTCTTTTTATTGCTTGGAGTATTTGCCGGTGCTGGATTTCAGGCCCTATAAGATTGGCGTGAACATAAAAGCGGGTATGGAGATACCCGAAGGTGCGAAGCCGAGTGTTTTTGAAAGTCGTTTTGTCTTGGAAAAAGACGGCAGGCAGCAGGAATTCACATTGGATAATTATCCGGACAGCACGTGGACTTTTGTTGAAACGCGTACCGTATTGAAGGAAAAAGGCTATGAACCGCCCATTCACGACTTTTCCATGATAAGTTTGAGTACGGGAGAAGATATAACCGATAGTGTGTTGACGGATAAAGGATATACTTTCCTGTTGGTAGCTCATCGGACAGAGGAAGCGGATGACAGCAATATTGATTTGATCAATGAAATCTATGATTACAGCATAGAACATGGTTATGGCTTTTATGCACTGACCTCTTCGCCGGATGAGGAAATTGAAGCATGGCGTGACAGAACCGGTGCGGAATACCCATTCTGCCAGATGGATGATATTACGCTGAAGACGATTATACGTTCCAACCCCGGTTTGCTGCTGATAAAAGACGGCACAATTCTGAATAAATGGAGCGATAGCCAATTTCCCGATGAATATGTACTGAACGACAGTCTGGACAAGCTGGAATTGGGACAGCAAAAACAGGAAAACAATTTGCATACTATCGGTTACGTGTTATTATGGTTTATCGTACCTTTGATGCTGGTTCTCGGTGTAGATATTCTGGTAATCAAACGCAGGGAGAAAAAGAATAAGAGTGATTAATGATTTGTTGATAATGTGAGTTGCGCTATTATGCTGAGAGGCTGTGCAAATCACCAGTCATTAACCGCCAATAACTAAAAACATACATTAACCCTTTTAATAATTAAAACAAAATGAGAAAGAACATTGTTGCAGGAAACTGGAAAATGAACAAGACCCTTCAAGAGGGTATTGCTCTTGCAAAAGAACTGAATGAAGCGTTGGCTAACGAAAAGCCTAATTGTGATGTAGTTATCTGTACCCCGTTTATTCACCTTGCATCTGTTACTCCGCTGGTGGATGCCGCTAAGATCGGTGTAGGTGCAGAAAACTGTGCAGATAAGGAATCAGGTGCATATACCGGTGAGGTATCGGCAGCTATGGTTGCTTCAACCGGTGCCAAGTATGTAATCCTCGGCCACTCTGAACGTCGCGCTTATTACGGTGAAACAGTGGAAATCCTGGAAGAAAAGGTGAAACTGGCTTTGGCCAACGGACTGACTCCGATTTTCTGTATCGGTGAGGTTTTGGAAGAACGCGAAGCTAACAAGCAGAATGAAGTGGTTGCCGCCCAGTTGGCATCTGTATTCTCTTTGTCTGCTGAAGATTTTTCTAAGATTATCTTGGCATACGAACCGGTTTGGGCCATTGGCACCGGTAAGACTGCTACTCCGGCACAGGCACAGGAAATCCATGCATTCATCCGTTCTGCCGTTGAAGCAAAGTATGGTAAGGAAATCGCAGAAAACTGCTCTATCCTTTATGGTGGTAGCTGCAAGCCTTCCAATGCAAAGGAATTGTTTGCAAATCCTGATGTGGACGGTGGCCTGATTGGTGGTGCTGCTCTGAAAGTTGCCGACTTCAAGGGTATCATTGACGCGTTCAATTAATAAATAACAGAGAGTTGGAGGTTGTTGCATCCGATATGATGCAGCCAACTTCCAACTCTTGATGCTTAAACCTTGGTGTGGACCATTCGGTTCTCAGCTTCAAGGATTTAAAGTCTGTTTTTTTAACTGTATAAAGACACCCTTTTATGAAGAAACTTGGTTTGCTTTTAATTGCATGTTTTTCTTTTACCCTTGTATCCGTAGCGCAGAATAACATCGTAAAGAGTTTGGAGCGTAATGTACCGGGACAAGGCAAGGTATCCATTCATCAGGATGCCCGCATTGAAGCGCTGATAGGTTCAGAGTATATTCCTACCGGTTCGGAAGACCAGAAGGTGATTAAGAGTTCGGGTTATCGCGTACAGGTGTATGCCGGTAATAATACCCGTCAGGCCAAGAACGAAGCCTATTCGGTAGCTTCCGATATAAAAGAGCGTTTTCCTGATCTTCCCGTTTATACATCTTTCAATCCGCCCCGCTGGTTGTGTCGTGCGGGTGACTTCCGAAGCATTGAGGAAGCGGATGCCATGATGCGCCAGCTGCGTGCAACCGGTGTCTTTAAGGAAGTGTCAATTGTGAAAGACCAGATCAACATTCCTCTATAATTCATAACTCATAAATCATAAATCTTCGCATGTTAGGAAAAGAAGAAATCGTATCTCCTTCATTGGACGAACTGAAAGAACATTATCACCGTATATTGACTTTGTTGGGTGAAGACCCCGAACGCGAGGGCTTGCTGAAAACCCCGGAACGAGTGGCAAAAGCTATGCTGACGCTGACTAAGGGCTATTCCATGGATCCGCACGAAGTGCTCCGTTCCGCAAAATTCAAGGAAGATTATAATCAGATGGTGATTGTGAAAGACATTGATTTCTTTTCTCTCTGCGAACACCACATGCTGCCATTCTATGGAAAAGCGCACGTGGCCTATATTCCCAATGGCTATATTACCGGCTTAAGCAAGATTGCCCGCGTGGTGGATATTTTCTCTCACCGCCTGCAAGTGCAGGAACGCATGACGCTGCAGATAAAAGAATGTATTCAGGAAACACTGAATCCTTTGGGCGTGATGGTGGTGGTAGAAGCCAAACACATGTGCATGCAAATGCGCGGTGTGGAAAAACAGAATTCAATAACTACTACGTCCGACTTTACGGGAGCTTTCAATCAGGCTAAAACGCGCGAGGAGTTCATGAACCTTATTCGTCATAATTCATAATTGTCAGGGGAGCACCACCCGGTCTCCCAATCGTTTTGCCATAATTCTTTGCACTTCACGCATTTCGCTGTAACGCTTCATGATAGCATTGCATTTCTCTTCGTTGTTGGCTACGACGGGGTCTTGCAAGGCGGACATCATGTGCTTCAACTCTTCGCTGACGATGGCATATTTGAAATTAATCATTAATGCCGGGACCAGTTCATAAAGACGTTCCTCGTCCGTTACTATCTTCTGGCTTTTTGAATGGTACTTGCTCAGTTGATAGCGGTTGCTGATGAGTTCCACACTTAGTTTGCTGATAGCTGCCTCAGGATGTGCCAGAAAATAGCGTTCGGCAGTGAAACCCTCGTCATGTATATGGGCGGCGGCTTCCGTCAGTATCTGGCGGTGCAGCGGGTTATGGAATGACAGTTCGTCCTCTTTCAGGTCGTTGATGACGTATTCAATCACACTTATAGGGACTTCCTGTCCCTCGTCATTGGTGGCGTTACACATAATCTTTTCACCATAGCGCACAATCATCTGGAGAATCAACCGTTCGTATTTATAGAACTCTTGCCCTTCTTTTCCCTCTTGCGGGATGAAGGAAATATAATTGTCTTCCGGTGGAAAAGGTGCATTCGTGTCATATCCGGCGGCTTCTCCGGTGGGTAATGCAGCTCCGTTTGTTGTTGTCGGGGTAGCGGGATTCGAACCTTCAACTTTTGGCGCATTGGGTGCACCCTCTGCCGACCTTACCGCATTTCTGCGCTCACGTTCTGTTTGTTCGGCGCGTTTTTCGGCTTGCATCTCACGCCGCTTGGCAACTTCCGAAACCAGCAGTTTGTCTTCTACGCGCAGCAGTTGGGCGCATTCTTTGATGTAAACGTCGCGTACAATCGCTTCGGGGATGACCGAGATGCTTTGTACAAGGTTGCCGATCAGTTCGGCGCGCTTGATGGGGTCTTTGCCGGCATCTTCCAGCAACAGGTTGGTTTTGAAACGGATAAAGTCGGTTTCATGTTCTTGTATGAACTGCTGGAACTCGGTAGAGTTGTGCTTGCGGGCAAAAGAGTCGGGGTCGTCACCGTCGGGCAGGAGACAGACTTTGATGTTCATGCCTTCTTCCAACAGCATGTCAATTCCCCGGATAGAAGCCTTGATACCGGCTGCATCACCGTCGTAGAGCACAGTCATATTATTGGTGAAGCGATGAATCAGACGGATTTGTCCCGGTGTCAGTGCGGTGCCCGAAGAAGCCACTACGTTTTCTATGCCGGACTGGTGCATGGATATAACGTCCGTATAACCTTCCACTAAGAAGCAGCGGTCTTGCTTTACAATGGCTTGTTTGGCAAAGTAGATGCCATACAGCTCATTGCTCTTATGGTAGATTTCCGATTCGGGTGAGTTGACGTACTTTACTTTCACCCCTTTGGTGGCGCTGGCAAGCACACGACCTCCGAATGCCACTACCTTGCCCGACAGCGTGTGCACAGGGAAGATGACACGTCCCCAAAAGCGGTCGCGCAGGCGATGATCGTCCGTCTCATAGCAAAGTCCGGTCTTGATGAGGAATTCTTTCTTATATCCTTTTTTCAGGGCCTCTTGCGCCATGGCATCGTGGCTTTCGGTGCAATAGCCCAGTTGGAATTTCTCGATGATGTCGTCGCGGAAACCGCGGTTGCGGAAGTAGGCCATACCGATGCTACGGCCGTCTACGTGGTTGCGCAGGATATCCTGGAAATAATCGCGGGCAAACTGATTGACAATGAAGAGACTTTCGCGTTCGCCCTGAACCAGTTTTTCTTCGTTGGACAGTTCCCGTTCCTTGATTTCGATACCGTATTTTTTGGCAAGGTATTTCAAGGCTTCGGGATAGGACATCTGCTCGTGCTCCATGATGAAGTGTACGACATTGCCGCCTTTTCCGCAGGCGAAGCACTTGCACAATCCTTTGGTAGGCGATACGTAGAACGACGGTGTTTTGTCGTCATGGAACGGGCATAGACCTACATAGTTCACCCCGCGCTTTCGCAGGGTGACAAAGTCCGATACCACATCAACGATTTGTGCGGCATCAAGTATGCGGTCTATGGTGGCTTGGTCTATCATAATTCGAACACAAAGTTACCTATAAAAAATGAAGAACTAAAAAAAAAATAGTTCTTCATTAAAGGGCTGTTTAAAATTAGCCCTGTATTGTCCTGAAGGAAAACCCCGGCAAGAGTGCTTATTTAATCTTTTCCCTGATTTTCGTCAGGTATTTCTTCATCCCTTCGGCATCCTTATTGGTGATAATCTCCAACAGCCGTTTCAGTTCCAGGCGGATATTCTCCACCTGTCCGGGGGTGCGGGGATTGAACAGGATTTCCTGAAGCAGGTAGTCGTCCTCGCTCAGCAGACCTTTGGCGATGGCCATGTGCTTTTTGAAGGTTGTTCCCGGAGCTTCCTGATGTTTCATGACTGCTGCAAACACAAAGGTCGAAACGAAAGGAATGGACAGAGAGTATGCCACCGTTTCATCGTGTTCGTCGAAGGTGTACTCAAAGATATTGAGTTTCATGGTCTGGTATAGATCCTTAAAGAAAATTTTTCCCAGATGGTCTCCTTCGCTGATGATAATGGCATTTTCCGTATTCAGATTGCTCAGGCTGGCAAATGTGGGTCCGAACATGGGATGTGTCGAGACATAACGGAAACCGCTTTCTTCATAGAACTTTTTCAAGCCTGTCTTTACCGAAGCGATGTCGCTGATGATGCAGTCTTTGGGTAGCACAGGCAACACCTGGCGGAAGGCCTCAAGGGTGTATTTCACTGTAACGGCATTGATTACCAGCTCCGGTTCAAATTCCTTGATTTCCTCCAGCGTGGTGAAACGGTAGGTGTTGTAGACAAAACGCAACTGGTGCGGGTTGACGTCAAACACTGCCGTCTCGTGTTGAAAACTTAAAGTATCCGTAAAGAAAGAGCCCATTTTGCCGGCTCCGAGTATTAATATTCGCATAATTCAAAAATTAATCATCATTTGTTGATTATCTCCATTTGTTGTCTCACACTCTCTTCGTGTATCGCCTCAAAAACTTTCTTGATGAACTCCGGATCCATGCCGCAGAGTGCGCCTTGCGAACCGCGTTTTTCGAGGATTTCGTTGTAGCGTCCTGTTTGCAGAATCGTCATATCGTGTTCTTTCTTGTATGTGCCGATTTCGCGTGCCACACGCATCCTCTTGGCTAATTCCTGAATGAGGTTGTTGTCGCATTCGTCAATCTGCTTGCGCAATTCGCTGAGGTTTTCGGTGCTTTGCGTGTCCTTGCGTATCACGAGCAGGTTGAGGATGTAATCCAGCACATCCGGTGTGACTTGCTGGGCGGCATCGCTCCATGCGCAGTCCGGATTGCAGTGGCTCTCCACAATCAGCCCGTTGAATCCTAAGTCCATTGCCTGCTGGCAGAGGGGGGCAACCAGTTCGCGCTTTCCGCCGATGTGGCTTGGGTCGCAGATGATGGGCAGGTTGGGGATGCGGCGGCGCAATTCAATGGGGATGTGCCATTGGGGCAGGTTGCGGTAGAGCTTTTTGTCGTAGCTGCTGAAGCCGCGGTGAATGGCTCCCAGACGCTTCAGTCCGGCGTTGTTGATACGTTCCAAAGCGCCGATCCACAGCTCCAGGTCGGGATTTACAGGGTTCTTCACCAATACCGGAATGTCCACGCCTTTCAGGGCATCGGCTATTTCCTGTACGGCAAAGGGATTGGCGGTGGTGCGGGCACCCACCCAGAGTATGTCTATTCCGGCTTTCAGACATTCATATACGTGTTTGGCAGTGGCCACTTCGGTGGATACGTACATGCCTGTTTCCTTTTTCACTTCTTTGAGCCAGGACAAGCCTTCTACGCCGATGCCTTCGAAGCCGCCCGGTTTGGTGCGGGGTTTCCAGATTCCTGCGCGGAATATCTTCATTCCTTTAGCAGACAATTGCTTGGCTGTGTCCATTACTTGTTCTTCTGTCTCGGCACTGCATGGGCCGGCAATGACTAAGGGACGTTTCTCCTCGATGCCCGGCAATAAAATAGATTCTAATTGAAGTTCCATATTCTTGATTTGTTTAATTATATTCTTTCTGTATAAATGTTTCTCGGTCTTTCTTCTTCCTGTGAAGAGTCCTTCCTGAGCCCGGTTGCGGAATTTACTAAAACGGGACGGACGTTTTAGTAAATCTTTGCCGGAGTTTTAGTAAATCTCCGGGTCTGTTTTAGTAAAACGGATACCGCCTTTATCCGGACAGAGACCTTCTGTAAAAATATTACTTCATCTCCTTGATGCGCTTCAACGCTTCTGCCAGTTTGCCGTCCTTGCAGCAAAGCGAGATGCGGATGTATCTCCTGCCGTTGCTGCCGAAGATGAATCCCGGAGTGATGAACACGCGGGCTTCATGCAATACGCGTTCGGTCAGTTCCTCTACATCGGCGCAGCTGTCGGGAATCTTTCCCCAAAGGAACATGCCCACTTGGTTTTCGTCGTAGGTGCATCCCAGCTCGTGCATAATCTCGCCTGCCAGCCGGCGGCGTCCGCGATAGTTCCTGTTGTTGCCTTCGTACCATTCTTCACCGGCTTCGAGGGCAGTGGCGGCGGCCAGTTGCATGGCGCGGAACATGCCGCTGTCTATGTTGCTCTTCACTTTCAGTATCCATTGGACGAAGTCGGCATTGGAGGCGAGCATGCCGATGCGCCAGCCCGGCATATTGTGGCTTTTGCTCATGGAGTTGAACTCGATGCAGCATTCCTTTGCGCCCGGCACACTGAGGATGCTGAGGGGGTGTTCGTTCAGGATGAAGCTGTACGGGTTGTCGTTGACGATGACAATGTCCTTGCGGCGTGCAAAGTCCACCAGTTTCCGGTAAAGTTCCGGCGTTGCGTTTGCTCCTGTGGGCATGTTGGGATAGTTGGTCCACATCAGTTTGACGCGGCTCATGTCCATCTTCTCCAGTTCGTCGAAGTCGGGCATCCAGCCGTTTTCTTCTTTCAGGTTGTAGTTGATGACTTCGGCCCCCAATATTTTGCTCAATGACGTATAGGTGGGATAGCCGGGGTTGGGAACCAGCACCTGCTCGCCGGGGTTGACGAAAGCCAGTGTGACGTGCAGGATACCTTCTTTGGAACCGATGAGCGGCTGTATCTCCGTATTGGGGTCCAGCTCCACGCCGTACCATTTTCTGTACCAGCCGGCAAAGCTGCGGCGCAGTTCGGGAATACCTACATAGGGCTGGTAGCCATGCCCGTCGGGGTTGCGTGCCGCATCGCAAAGTGTCTGTATCGTATTCTCCGAAGGCGGCATGTCGGGGCTGCCGATGCCCAGGCTGATGACATCCTTGCCTTCGGCGTTCATCCGGGCCACTTCTTTCAGTTTCTTGGAGAAGTAGTATTCGCTTACGCTTGCCAGCCGGTCGGCGGGCTTTATTTTAGATATTTGATTTTCCATCTTCATATTCTCCTAATATTTTAAGTTCTTTGGTCAATGGGGTGATAGCCACGATGGACTGTTTATACTTCAGTACATTGTCGAAAACTACGTCTACGTAGAATTGGTATTCCCATTCGCGTCCGATGATGGGAAGTGATTGTATCTTTGTCAGGTTGATACGGTAGAAAGACAGAATGGACAATACCTGCGAGAGGCTTCCTTCCGTATGCGGAAGTGTGAATACCATGCTTGCCTTGTTGACCTCTTTGTTGCGGTGGCGGTTCAGCTCGTCCACTTGCCAGGGATCGGCCACAACCAGAAAGCGGGTGAAGTTGTGCTTGTTTGTTTCGATGCCTTCCTGCAACACTTTCATGCCATAGCGTTCGGCGGCGGCTTTGGAGCAGATGGCGGCATGCCCTCTCAGGTTCTCTTTTTTGATGATCTCCGCACTGAGGGCGGTGTCTTCGCCTTCCACCACTTTGATGTGGGGATGCTGTCCGAGGAACTCGCGGCATTGCATCAGGGCGATGGGGTGGGAGTTCACTTCCGTAATGTCGTCCCAGTCTTCTTCGGGCAGGCAAACGAAGCTGTGAGAGATGCGCAACTTGTATTCGCCCACAATCTGTGCACCGCTTTGGCGGAGCAGTTCGTTGTTGTGCAGCAAGCTGCCTGCAATCGTATTTTCGATTGCCAGCATACCTATGGTCTGGCTGTCTTTCTTGACAGCGGCAAACACATCTTCGAAGTTGGCGCAGCAGATCAGCTGTATTTCCTCTCCTTCGAAGTACTTGTGTGCGGCAATGTCGTGATACGAACCTAATGTTCCTTGAATGGCTACCTTTTTCATTCCTGACTATCTTTTTTCTTGGTTTATGCTATAAAAAAATCCCGCTTCCATACAATGGAGCGGGATTCTATATATTACTTAGTTCTCTATTCAGTCCTTAAGCATCACTGTCACTTGATACATACAAACTCCCGCTCTACTTTCTGGCTAAAGTAAAAGTAAAAAAAGAAGTAATATGCATAAGTAAATGATTTCATTCTTGCTTTTCGTTTTGAATTACGCGACAAAAGTAACACTTTTCTTTTATATGCAAATAAAAAACAATGTTTTTTTTGATATTTGCGTCAATTTATAGAAAACTTCCCTATAACCCTAATATATTTGTCGTATTATTGCCGGGTTGGTTGGCATATTGTCCGTTGAATTCTTGTATGTCTTTGGGATTCAGCTCCAGCCCGCGTTTCATGTCTGCCACAGAACCTTCTTTGTCACCGTTCAGCAGCTTGGCCCGGCCGCGTTCATGGTAGGCTTGGGCAAAGTTGGGGTTCAGTTCGATGGCTTCGTCAAACAGTTCGATGGCTTCGGTCAGCTTTTTCTGGCTGATGTACAGTTGCCCCAGATAGAGGAACGCCTGTTCGTTGAAGGGGTTCAGCTCTGTGATGTGGAGATAGTCGGCTTCCGCTTCGCCCTCGGCACCGGTTGCTTCTTTTATTTTTCCGCGGAGCAGTATGGCGCTTTCGTCGTCCGGGTCTTGGGCGAGTATGGCGTCGATGTCTTCCATCGCCTCTTTGTATTGGTGCATCTTCGTCAGAGCTTCGGCACGCAGAAGACGGGCTTCGGTAAAGTCGTCTTTCAGCACGATGGCTTTTGTGAGATGGGCGATGCACATGATGCCGTCGTTCTGCCCGTTGCCGGCTTTGCCCAACAGATAGTGCGCCATGGCGTTGCCTTCTTCAATGGCAATGGCTTTTTGGGCGGCTTCTGCCATGGCAGCGTAGTCTTCTTGCATGTAGCAGACATTGGCAAGGGTTAGTAGGGTGGAGGTGTGTTCCGGTTCTATCCGGATCATGCGCTCCAGCAGTTGGTGCGCTTCGTCCAGCTCGTTGGATTGGATATACACCTGCGCGAGATACCCCATTGTCTCAAAGTCCTCTTGCAGCGCCAGGGCTTCGGTGAAGCACTTTATGGCATAGTCGGCGCGTCCCATGCGCTGGGCGCGCATACCGTCGTACTTGAATATCTCGAAGTTTTTCTGATTATTTTTTTGTTTTTCCTCTTCCGGGTTTGCCGGTTTGCCGGAGAAAAAAGATTTAAAGAATCCCATGGTTGTGATGTTGTTTTAGTTATGTTGTTTAATCGTTTGACAGAATTGATGTGTCGTCAATGCACCGTACAAAAATAATGATTTATTTTTTGATTTGCAGTATTCCGTCGACGACAATAATTTTCCCTTCATCCAAGAGCCGGTGTAATGCTTCGGTCAAAAGCTCTTTTTCTATCGGAAGCTGTTCGAGCAGTCCGGCGGGAGTTTGCGGGGCGCCGGACAGTATCTCATGGATCTTTTCATAAAGTTCTTCTCTGTCCGGTTGGCAGGTTGCCGTTTGTTTACGTAAACCGATGCAGGTGTCGCATTGCCCGCAGTTGTGTTCGTTTTTCTCTCCGAAGTAGTCCAGCAGCATGCGGCTGCGGCATAGGGTGTCGTTGGTCACATACTCCAGCATGGCGTTGATGCGTGTTTCATAACGGGCTTTCCGTTCTTCATAGATTTCCGGGGAGATGTGGATGAGTTGTGCTTCTATCCGTTCGCGCGTGTATATTATATAAGGTGTCTTTTTGCGGGGAATGTAGCTCACGATGCGCAGTTTGGCGAGGTGCACCAGCTGTTCGTAGATTTGCCGGCGGGTGAGCCCTGTGCGTATGGCAAGTGAATCTTCGTTGATGTAGGTGTAGTCTGTGAATACGCCTGTGTAGGAACGGAGGACGGTTTGGATGAGCTTGTCCATGTCATCACCCATTTCGCGCAGCCTGTAAAGTTCGTCCCGTTGTATGGTGAAGAGGAGGCGCGAGGTGTTGTCCTGTTCGCCGGTATATTCCAGGTATCCTGCTTGCGTCAGGATTTTCAGTGCGCTGTCCACCGGGACGGGAAAATACTTGAATTTGCGGCAGAAGTCTTCGATGTTGAATTCGCGTACGCAGTCCAAGCCGTCTCCCATTGCCATTTGGTAGTAGTATTGAAGGTGCTCGTACACGTCTTTGATGTATTCTTTTTCAGGAAATGTATCCGGTATGCGTTTGTGCAGCGTGGTCTTGTCTGCCTTGGCATATAAAATGACGGCATAGGCTTTTTGTCCGTCGCGCCCTGCCCTCCCGGCTTCCTGAAAGTAGGCTTCTATGGAATCGGGCAAGTCCATGTGGATGACGATGCGCACGTCCGGCTTGTCTATTCCCATGCCGAAAGCATTGGTGGCCACCATGACGCGGCTCCCGCCGGATTGCCAGCGGTGCTGGCGGATGTCTTTGGTGGCATCGTCCAGTCCGGCATGGTAGAAGTCGGCTGTTATGTCTTCGTTGTTCAGCAGTTCGGTGATTTCTTTGGTACGTCGGCGGTTGCGCACGTACACGATGGCACTGCCGGGCATGCTGCGCAGGATGTGTAGCAGTTCGCCGGTCTTGTTGTCGGTCTTGCGGACAATGTAGGCAAGGTTGCTCCGTTCAAAGCTCATGCGGAAAACGTTCTCCCGACGGAAATGCAGGCGGGCCTGGATGTCTTTCACTACTTCCGGGGTGGCGGTGGCGGTCAGGGCCAGAACGGGGACGTCCGGCAGCAATTCACGTATTTCTGCGATTTTCAGGTAGGCGGGACGGAAGTCATATCCCCATTGTGAGATGCAGTGGCTTTCGTCTACCGTAATCATGCTGACCTTCATCTTCCGGAGTTTGGTGCGGAAGATCTCCGTATCCAACCGTTCGGGGGAGATGTAGAGGAATTTGTAGTTGCCGAAGATGCAGTTCTCCAGGGTGGTGATGATGTCTTGCCGGCTCATGCCGGAATAGATGGAGAGTGCTTTGATTCCCCGCTTTCTCAGATTCTGGACCTGGTCTTTCATTAGGGCTATCAGGGGGGTGATGACGAGGCACAGACCGTCTTTGGCAAGTGCCGGAACCTGAAAGGTTATGGACTTTCCGCCGCCGGTAGGCATCAGTCCCAATGTGTCTTTGTTCTCGCTGATGCTGTTGATGATCTCCTCTTGGATGCCCCGGAAGCTGTCATATCCCCAGTACTGCTTCAAGAGTTGGGCATTGAGTGTTGAAAGTTGGGAGTTGTCGGATTGAGCGGGCATGATTGTAAAGTTGAAAAATGAAGAGGATGTGCCGGTTCGGATTTCCGGCACATCCTTTCACGCTTAGTTAGGTTTTATATCTTCAATCTGCAACTGCACTTCTCCACGTTTGTGGGTGTTTTCTTCAATGGTATAGCAAATGTCGAACGAACGCTTGGTCTTGATGTAGCGGACGTGGGAGCTTTGCCCGAAGGCAATGCCGTTCATGACGTTGTTCGATTTGTTATCCACCAATTCCAGTTTGATGTGCTCCTGGTCGCGTCCCACCACTTTGCTGGTTCCGTAGTCGTAGACATTATGGGTGCAGAACACAGGTTTGGTATTGTCGGGGCCAAACGGGTTGAACTTCTTCAGGTCGTTACAGAATTTCGGGGTGATGTCCCGGAAATCAATCTCGGCATTGATGTCGATTACGGCGCTGGTCTGCTCCGGCAGGATGTGCCGGGACACGAACTCTTCAAAACGTTGGGTGAAAGCAGGAACGTTTTCCACTTTCATGGACAATCCGGCTGCATAGGTGTGACCGCCGAAGTTTTCCAGTAAATCCCGGCAGTATTCAATGGCTTTGTACACATCGAACCCGGAGACGGAGCGTGCCGAACCGGTTGCCATGTCGTCGGTGCGCGTCAGCACTACGGCGGGACGGTAATATACCTCCGTAAGACGGGAAGCGACGATACCGATGACTCCTTTGTGCCAGTCTTCGTTGTACAGGACGATGGAACGGCGGTCGGCAAGCCCTTCCAGTCCGGCAACAATCTGGTTGGCCTCTTCGGTCATGGTTTTGTCGAGATCTTTGCGGGTTTCGTTATACTGGTTGATTTGTCCTGCCTTTTCCAAAGCAAGCGAGAAGTCTTTCTCCGTCAGCAGGTCTACTGCTTCCTTGCCGTTTTGGATGCGTCCCGAAGCGTTGATTCGCGGACCTATCTTGAATACGATGTCGCTGACGGTAATCTCTTTTTCCGCCAGCCCGCATACGTCGATAATGGCTTTCAACCCCACGCTCGGATTGCTGTTGAGTTGCTTCAAGCCATGATAGGCAAGGATGCGGTTCTCTCCCATAATCGGTACAATGTCCGAGGCTATGCTGACCGCAACCAAGTCCAATAAAGGTATCAGATGATGAAACTCGATGCCGTTGCTGATGGCGAATGCCTGCATGAATTTAAAACCTACTCCGCAACCTGAGAGGTGCTCGTAGGGATAGGTGTTGTCTTCGCGCTTGGCGTTCAGTATGGCTACGGCGGGAGGGAGAACTTCATCGGGCACGTGGTGGTCGCAGATGATGAAATCAATGCCTTTTTCTTTGGCGTATGCTATTTCGTCTACGGCTTTGATGCCGCAGTCCAGCACTATAATCAGGCCTACACCGGTTTCGGTGGCATAGTCCACGCCTTTGGTCGAAACTCCATACCCTTCATTGTAGCGGTCGGGTATGTAATAGTCTATATTAGAATAGAACTGTTGAATGAACTTGTAGACCAGCGCTACGGCAGTAGTTCCGTCCACATCGTAATCTCCATAAACCAGAATACGCTCTTTCTTTCCCATTGCCTTGTTCAGGCGTTCTACGGCCACGTCCATATCCTTCATGAGGAACGGGTCGTACAAATCCGGTAGTTGCGGGCGGAAAAACTTCTTGGCAGCAGCAGCTGTCGTTATTCCCCGTTCCACCAGCAATTCCCCAAGTATCGGGCTAATCCCTAATTCTTGGGCCAGTCGTTGGCTTGCTTCTGTCTGTTCGGATGTAATGGGTAAATAATTCCATTTGTGAGTCATTTTATATATTATTTTTTCTTTTTCTATCGCAAAATGCCGGAGAATGAAAGGGGATTTTCGCTATCCGCTTGCTATATGCTATTTCTCCAACAAGCTGTAAAGGTATGAAAAACTCTTGAAATCGGCGTGAATTATATAGAAAATATTCTTAACGATGTGTATTCTCTCCCAAAAACCTTTTATTTTTGTATTGTCTAAGAGCCTGTCTGAACTTTTCTCCAAACTTGCTTTCAAGATAATGCCGGATGAAATCCCAACAGGTTCTGAAGTAAATAAATATGCCTATGCTCACTTTTATCTCTTGTGCCAAAACCATGGCATCGCGTTGCTCTTTGGATGTACCCGAAATGACGGTTCCGCATTTTGAGGCGGAAGCTGTGCGGAATGTGTTGGAAATGTCGCAGATGCCTGTTGCGGAACTGGAAAAACTCTTGAGGGTGAACGCAAAGATTGCAGCGGAAAACAGACTGCGTTTTCATGACTTCTGCTCGGAAGACAATCGTCCCATGCCGGCAATCGGCGCGTATACGGGGGCTGTTTTCAAACGTATTCTGCCGAAAGATTTTACTGCCGATGATTTTCGTTATGCGCAGGAACATCTCCGTATAACTTCTTTTCTTTATGGTTTGCTTCGTCCGTTGGACGGTATCAAGCCTTATCGCCTGGAGGGTGATGTGTGTCTGCCCGAAAAAGGGGGAGTGTCCATGTTCGATTATTGGAAACCGCTGTTGACAGACTGTTTCATTGCGGAAATCAAGCGTCAGGGAGGTGTGCTGGTGAATCTGGCAAGTGGCGAGATGAAAGATTTGTTTGATTGGAAACGGGTGGAAAAGGAAGTGCGGGTTGTCACTCCTGAGTTCCGGATTTGGAAAGATGGCGGGCTGAAGACCGTTGTCATTTATGCAAAGATGTGCCGGGGAGAAATGGTGCGCTATATAATTAAAGAGCGTGTGGATTCTCCCGAAGGTTTGAGGGGCTTTTCATGGGAAGGCTTTGCTTTCGATGAAAAACGCAGTACGGACGATCATTTGCTGTTTACGCCGGGATAAGATTCCGCTGTTATGATTTTTTGCGCAAATCTCGCCCTTCGTATTTGCAGATAGCCTCAATCCATTCTTCCGTCAGCGGTTTGGATTCGTGTTTGCTAAGGTCGTAAGTCACCATGACGGAGGTGCAGGTGCATTTCACTTCCTGCGTCTCTGTATCAATAACGCGTTGCGCAAGATTGAAACTCTTTGTGCCGATCTTAGTCACAGCAGTCTGTACGGCAATGTGGTCGGAACCGTAAATCTGTGCAAGAAAATCAGCTTCTATATGGACTACGACAATTCCGTCTTTCTGCCAGTCGACGTGCGGGCATACGGAAGCAAAATATTCTGTCTTGCCTAAATCGTAGAAAGAGAAGTAAACGGTATTGTTGACATGACCGAATTTGTCGACGTCGTTAAAGCGTAGTTGTATGGGTAATGTGTGGTTAAATTTAATCTCTTCTTCCATTGTTTTCTCTTAAACCTTGTTTGTCATACCTGTTGTGCAAAAGGCAAAGTTTGCCGTTTGCGAAAATAGAAATAATCAATGTCTTAAAAAGACGGCAAAAGCATATTGCTAATTTTGAGCAAAGATAGAGCTTTTTTGTGAGTAATTATATCTGTGGGAACCAAAAAATATTAGCTACTTGGGCTTTTGTCATTTGTGCGTGCGGATAAAGGTTTGTCTATACCGCTCTCCCTTCTATGAAATGGGAAAGAAGCGTTTATTTGCCGGTTTTTAAGTATATTTAGTGAATGATGTAACAACGGGAAATAAATGTGTAACATGATCCTTAAACCGATAAGGGGTAATGCCGTACATTTGCGACATAATATTTACATACTTATTAATTATCATGAAAAACAAATCGGTAATATTGCTTTTATTTTTGGCTATATGCGGACTTACGGAGGCAAAAGCAGTAGCTAATGACGAGGGGGCAAACACCTCTAATTTCATTTACCGGGGAACGGGCAATCCGTATCTGCCGTTGTGGGAACATCTGCCTGATGGCGAGCCGCGCGTTTTTGAAGATCCCGATAATCCGGGAAAATACCGCGCTTATATCATCGGTTCGCATGATGTCCGCTTTAAGAGCTATTGCGGGGCTGATATAAGAATGTGGTCGGCACCTGTGGAGGACTTGTCCGCTTGGCGTGACGAAGGACCGATTTTTACGTATCAGATAGGCGGGAAGTGGGATGTAATGTATGCACCCGATCTTGTTGAGGTGAGAAGAAAAGACGGTAAGAAGGAATATTATCTGTATCCTCATAGCCGCGGCAGGCACCGGGAAGCGATGGTCGCTAAGGGAGAGCGTCCCGACGGACCTTTCACTCCTATTAACCTGACAGCCGACGGAACGAAGACTTTGCCCGGAAGTATCATGGGTTTTGACCCTTCTGTTTACATTGAATATGTTACGGATCCGGATGATCCTGATTATGAAATCGGTTTTAGGGCATACGGCTACTGGGGATTCCAACGTTCGTTGGCAGCGCAGTTGGACCAAAAGACAATGTATTCCGTACGTCCCGGCACTGATGTCATTCCATATTTTATGCCGGCAGGCCGCAGAAACGGAATGGTGCGCGATTCGATTTCATATCCGCACATTTATCCGGGGGAAGATCTTGGAGCATTTAACTTCTTTGAGGCTTCTTCCATCCGTAAGATCGGGAATAAGTATGTCACGATTTACAGCGGATATTCCGGACGCGAATATGGACTGGGCATGACCAACTCCACTTTGCGCTATGCCTATGGCGATTCACCGTTGGGCCCCTGGAAAAGCGGGGGAGTATTGGTGGATTCACGCGCACCGGTGCTGAATCAGGACGGCACCCATTTGGAAACAAGCAATGCCGCTCATAATACCCATGGCAGTATAGAGCAGATCAACGGACAGTGGTATGTGTTTTATCACCGCCCGCCCCGGGGATTCGGAAATGCACGCCAGGCAATGGTGGCTCCGATCCATGTGGAATGGGATGAAAAGGCTGTGTCGGAAGGAGGAAAAGTCTCTATCAAGGGGTATGACCCGTATGCAAAAGATGGCATTTGGACAGCTAAGGATGCGCAGGGAAACGAATATAAGGGTGCAGAAGTCACTTCGGAAGGATTCCATATTTTCGGCCTTGATCCTTATCAATATTATTCGGCAGGATTTGCATGTTATCTTTCCGATGTAGCTCTTCAGCAAGATGCATGGGATATTTGGAATAACCATGCATCCATCACAAATGTAAAGAATGGTAATATAATAGGATACAAATATTTCGGGTTCGGCGGCTTGGATAAAGATAAGTTGGGCTTGAAAGCGTTTAAGGGGACTCAAAAAGGGAATAAGACCGCATTTAATCTTTTCCTCACACCGAAAACATCAAAAGCGTTCAAGGTTAACGTATGGTTGGATGGCCCATGGAGCAATGCGGTTTGGAAAGGAACAAAAATAGGTGAGATAAGCGTTCCGGGTAATTCGGCACAGGAGATAACCCGGTTTACGGTTGATGTATCTAAGTTCGTCGACCACCTGGATAAGAAACATGCCATTTTTCTTGTTGCCGAAGGCGAAGGGGGAGAAGAACTTTTTGATCTGATCGGTTTAGGGTTTAGCTCAAAAAAGAAAGATATAGCCCGTCCGGTTGTTCCCGAAGTGAACATAGCTGTTAATGGGAAACAGATTGAGTTGCCGGCAACTCCCGTACGTTCTACTGAAAGCAACGGTATTTTGGGATATGACCTGTACGAAACGGTTTATGAACTTCCGTCAAATGCAGCCGGCTTGCCGAAAGTGTCGGCTACAGCAACGGATAAGAGTGTGAAAACAACGATTACACAGGCCGATTCGAACTCAAAGACAGCTGTTGTGAAATTTGATTATAAGGGTTTGGTGAAAACCTATAAGATTAAATTTAACGCCTCCATGCCGTAAAGCTCGTTGAGTCACAGCATGAATGGTTAGTTTCATGGAAAGCGGCCTGCTCCGTTGGGAGGGGCCGTTTGTTTGTTGGTTTTGTCTCCTTTCTAAATTAAATAGGTGTTTGATAGGTAATAGCAAAATAAAAAATACTACTTTTGCGTATTAATCACTGTATTTATATATCAAGAAATGATAGAAGACATTAAAAAAGCCTGCCAAGTGATGCGGGAGGGCGGGGTGATTTTATATCCCACCGATACCATTTGGGGAATCGGTTGTGACGCTACCAATGAAGATGCGGTGCGTCGTGTATATGAAATAAAGCAACGTCAGGACAGCAAGGCGATGCTTGTGTTGGTGGATTCTTCCGTAAAAGTGGATTTCTACGTTCAGGATGTGCCGGAAGTGGCGTGGGACTTGATAGACTTGGCAGACAAACCGTTGACTATTATTTATTCGGGTGCACGTAATCTGGCGGCAAACTTGCTGGCGGAAGACGGCAGTGTGGGCATCAGGGTGACAAACGAAGATTTCTCGAAACGCCTTTGTCAACAGTTCCGCAAAGCTGTTGTTTCCACCTCAGCTAATATAAGCGGGCAGCCCTCTCCGAGAAATTTCAGTGAGATAAGTGAGGAAGTCAAGTCGGCGGTAGATTATATTGTGGGCTATCGTCAGGAAGAGATGAGTAATCCGAAGCCCTCCAGCATAATAAAGTTGGATAAGGGTGGTGTGATTAAAATAATCCGCGAATAAAGAAGATGGTTGGAGAAGAAAGAGGGTGGTTGCAGCGCTTTATCATTTGGCGTGAGAGGAATATTAAGGAGAAACGGTTTATCCTGCTCCTTAGTTTCTTGGTTGGCATCTTTACGGCATTTGCCGCATTGATATTGAAAGTGTTGATACACTGGATACAGAATTTTCTTACGGAGAACTTTGATACGACGGAAGCTAATTACCAGTATCTGATATATCCGGTGGTAGGAATCTTTTTGGCAGGGCTGTTTGTGCGCTATGTCGTAAAAGATGATATCAGTCATGGGGTCACTAAAATACTGTATGCCATATCCCGTAGGCAAGGGCGCATCAAGCGGCATAATACGTGGTCGTCCATTATAGCCAGTTCCATAACAATCGGGTTCGGTGGTTCGGTCGGGGCAGAGGCACCGATTGTGCTCACCGGTTCGGCTATCGGCTCCAATCTGGGAAGTTTGTTCAGGATGGAGCATCGCACGCTTATGTTGTTGGTGGGGTGTGGCGCTGCCGGCGCTGTGGCGGGCATCTTTAAAGCTCCGATTGCGGGACTTGTGTTTACACTGGAAGTGCTGATGATCGATTTGACCATGTCTTCACTGCTTCCGCTGCTGATTTCGGCGGTGACGGCGGCAACTGTCTCCTATATCGTGACAGGTACGGAAGCTATGTTTAAGTTTCATCTCGATCAGGCTTTTGAATTGGAGCGTATTCCGTATGTGATTATGCTGGGAATTTTCTGCGGACTGGTTTCTCTCTACTTTACTCGTGCCATGAATTCGGTGGAAGGGTTGTTCGGCAAATTGAAACTCCCTTATAAGAAACTGCTGGTAGGCGGTTCCATGTTGAGTATCCTGATATTCCTTTTCCCGCCGCTTTATGGTGAAGGCTATGACACGATAGAACTGCTGTTGAACGGTACCAGCAATGTGGAGTGGGATACAGTGATGAACAACTCTTTCTTCTACGGACATAGCCAATTGCTGTTGTTGTATCTGATACTGATAATCTTGTTTAAGGTATTCGCATCGAGTGCGACAAATGGCGGTGGCGGTTGCGGCGGTATTTTTGCGCCTTCTCTGTACTTGGGATGTATTGCCGGATTCGTATTCTCCCACTTTAGCAATGATTTTGAGATGACCGCTTTCTTGCCCGAAAAGAATTTCGCACTGTTGGGCATGGCAGGGGTGATGAGTGGTGTCATGCACGCACCGTTGACGGGAGTATTTCTGATTGCCGAACTGACGGGAGGATACGATTTGTTCCTTCCGTTGATGATCGTTGCGGTCAGTTCCTATCTGACGATTATTGTTTTCGAACCACATAGCATCTACTCTATGCGTCTGGCAAAGAAAGGAGAGTTGCTGACGCACCATAAGGATAAGGCGGTGTTGACACTGATGAAAATGGAAAACGTGGTGGAGAAAGACTTTGTGGCGGTACATCCGGAAATGGATCTTGCCGAATTGGTGAAAGCGATCTCCGCTTCGCACCGTAATATTTTTCCGGTGACGGACAAGGAAGATAAACTGATAGGTATCGTCTTGCTGGACGATATACGAAATATCATGTTCCGGCAGGAATTGTATCATCGCTTTACGGTAGGTAAGCTGATGACTTCTGTTCCGGCACGTCTTTATGATACGGACAGCATGGAGCAGGTGATGCGTACTTTCGATGATACGAAAGTGTGGAACTTGCCGGTAGTAGATACGGAAGGCAAATATCTCGGATTCGTTTCCAAGTCAAAGATATTCAATTCGTACCGTCAGGTACTGGTGCATTTTTCAGAAGATTAATAAAGAGATGGTTATGAGAAAAGAAGATTTGCGGATTGTATATATGGGTACTCCTGAGTTTGCGGTGGAACCTTTGCGTTGTCTCGTAGAAGGAGGATATAATATAGCAGGAGTGATTACCATGCCCGACAAACCGGCAGGACGTGGGCATAAGGTACAATTTTCCCCGGTGAAACAATATGCACTGGAGCATGGCCTGCCGCTTCTCCAGCCGGAGAAACTGAAGGATGAAACCTTTGTTGAGGCTTTGCGTGCCTTGAATGCGGATTTGCAGATTGTGGTCGCTTTCAGGATGTTGCCGGAGGTGGTATGGAATATGCCGCGGCTGGGGACTTTCAATTTGCATGCTTCGTTGTTGCCGCAGTACCGGGGGGCTGCACCTATCAATTGGGCGGTGATCAATGGTGATACGGAAACGGGTATCACTACTTTTTTCTTGAAGCATGAAATAGATACGGGCGAGGTCATTCAGCAGGTGCGCGTGCCGATTGCAGATACGGACAATGTGGGTATTGTGCATGATAAGTTGATGATGCTTGGCGGTCGTTTGGTTGTGGAGACGGTGGATGCCATTATTGCCGGTAAGGTGAAACCTGTTCCGCAGGAGGAAATGGCGGTAGTGGGCGAGTTGCGTCCGGCTCCCAAAATATTCAAGGATACTTGCCGTATTGATTGGAACATGCCTGTCAAACGGATTTATGATTTTATCCGCGGTTTGTCTCCTTACCCGGCTGCATGGACGGAACTGGTGCAACCGGACGGAACGGTGGTGGTACTGAAAATCTTTGAGACGGAGAAAATGGAACAGCCGCATCGGTTTTCTCCGGGAACTTTGCAGACCGACGGTAAGACATACATCCGCATATCCGGTACGGACGGCTGGATTAGTGTGCGTGCATTGCAGCTTCCCGGCAAGAAACGGCTGAAAACCGACGAACTGTTGCGTGGCTTTAAATTGACCGAAGATTACAAGGTGCGTTAATTACTTATCTGAAATCTTTTCGCTATATTTGTTTGTTGTAATTCATGTAACCTGATAGAGTATAACTGTTATGAAACCTATAATATCGCCTTCCATACTGTCTGCCAACTTTGCATATTTGGCAAATGATATTGAAATGATTAACGGTAGTGAAGCCGGCTGGGTGCACATCGACATTATGGACGGTGTGTTTGTGCCCAACATATCTTTCGGCTTCCCTGTGCTGAAATATGTGGCAAAGCTGGCGGAAAAGCCGTTGGATGTACATCTGATGATAGTACAGCCGGAGAAGTTCATTCCTGAAGTAAAGGCTTTGGGTGCGCGTATAATGAATGTACACTATGAGGCCTGCCCGCATCTTCACCGGGTGGTGCAGCAGATTCGTGAAGCGGGAATGTTGCCTGCGGTTACTATCAACCCGGCTACTCCGGTGGCTATGTTAAGAGATATCATAAATGATGTCTATATGGTGTTGGTGATGAGTGTGAATCCGGGATTTGGCGGTCAGAAGTTTATTGAGCATACCATTGATAAGGTACGTGAACTGCGTGAATTGATAACGGTGACCGGTTCGGAAGCTCTGATAGAGGTTGACGGAGGTGTAAACTTGGAGACCGGCGCCCGTCTGGTAGCGGCCGGAGCTGATGTTTTGGTGGCCGGTAATGCAATTTTCTCTGCTCCCGACCCGGTAGAAGCGATCCATGCTTTGAGAAATCTGTAATATTTATTGATAACAGACAGCTTACAGCGGCATCCTTTCCTGCGACTCCTGATGCCGTTGGCGGGTGGAATAGTATATGGGGACAAATATCCTTATATATTACCTGTCGGCTTGTGGGTGGCAGGAGCTTTATTGTTGATAGGGGCGTATATTCTTAGCCGGAGGTATTATGTCCTTTGCCGGTTTTATGGAGTTGTCGTGTTCTTTTCTCTTTTTGTCTTGGGAGGGGCTTTAGTCAGCTTGCAGTTAAAACAGGCTGAATACCAGTTTCCGGATACGGAAACCCTTTCCGTCTATCAGGTTTCTCTTGCTGCGAAACCTGAAATCAAGACAAACAGCATTTTGTTTCGTGCAGTCTTGAAAGGAGAAGTGCGGGACGATACACTTTTGCACACTTCTTCTGAAAAGGTCTTCTTATTCTATTTTCCTAAAGATTCGGCGGCGGATTCCCTGAAGAGAGGGGACGAGCTGCTGGTACGTACTCGTTTGTCTGCACCGGTAAGCAATGGAAATCCGGATGAGTTTGATTATGCCCGCTATTTGCTTCGGAAGGGAGTGTGCGGAACTGCTTATGTGCATGCCGGGCGATGGCGGGTGATTGGTTGTGACAGCTCTTCTACTTTTCGTCAACAGGCTTTGGACTGTCGGGACAGGGTAGCCGGTTTATATCGGGATATGGGTTTGCAAGGAGATGAACTGGCCGTACTTTCTGCACTGACAGTGGGCGATAAGGAGGAATTGAGTGAGCATATAATTGAAACCTACTCGGTTGCCGGAGCCAGTCATGTACTGGCGCTTTCCGGACTGCATATTGGCTTCATTTCCGCCTTGCTGCTGTTTTTCCTTTCTCCATTGTGGAACAGATGGCGGGGCTTGAAACCACTTCTGCTGTTAATGGTAATCGTATTCTTATGGGGATTTGCCTTCCTTACGGGGTTGTCTCCTTCTGTGATACGTGCCGTTATCATGTGTTCGTTTTGGTTGCTCTCCACTCTTTTTTCAGCTTGCGGCAAGATGGCTTTGAACACATTGGGGGCTACGGCTTTTCTGATGTTGTTGTTCAAGCCCGTATGGTTGTTTGATGTAGGTTTTCAACTGTCTTTTTCGGCTGTTGCGGCAATCTTGCTTCTGCAACCCGGACTGTACGGATTGGTGTCGGTCAAGAATACGGTTCTACGGAAAATATGGGGGCTGGCAACTGTTTCTGTTGCTGCTCAGGTAGGGACGGCGCCTTTGGTTATGTTCTATTTCTCTCGATTCTCTACTCATTTTCTTTTGACTAACCTTTGGGTGATCCCGTTGGTGTCATTGATTGTATATGCAGCTGTCGTACTGCTTGTACTGACTCCTTTTCCCGGTTTGCAACAAGTTGTTGCGGATATGGTGGAAGGATTGGTTCGGGTGCAGAATCTGTCGCTCCGTTGGATCGAGCAACTCCCTTGGGCTTCTATTGATCATGTTTGGGTTGATATGTGGGACGTCGTTCTGTTTTATTTTTGCCTGTTGCTGGTCTGCCGCGTTTGGGCAAGGCGTACGGCGCTGAATGTTTACATTGCTTTGTCAGGCTTGCTGCTTGGCGCTGCTTATCATTCGTATTCATTCGTAGCGGATGCTCCCCGACGCAGTATTGTTTTTTATAATGTCCGCGGATGTCCTTCCGTACATTGCCTGGCGGATAATTCCCGTTCATGGCTGGTCTGCGCCGACAGCTTGTCCGATACGTCCTATTTGCAGCGTGCGCTTTCTCCCTATTGGAATCGCCTGCATCTGGAGTGCCCTGCCGTTATTGCAGGGGATTATTCGGCTCCGGATATTTCCGTTCGTAACCGGATAGTCTTTTATGCCGGAAAACGCATCTGTTTGCTGTGCGATGACCGTTGGCGCAATAAAGTGTCGGGTGCAACAGTCACCATTGACTATCTGCATGTGTCCCAAGGATATAAAGGAAGCATAAGAGAGTTTGTTTCTTTATTTGACGTGGGTACGGTAGTGGCCGATTCATCTCTTTCCGGTTATTATCGGAACAGGCTGATTGATGATTGCATCAGTTTGGGAATTCCTTATCTTCTTCTTTCGGAAAAAGGTTCTGTCCGCATATTATTATAAATCATAAACTTTTTCGTACTTTTGCCTTTCCAATTGTTATGGATAATCGGAACTTTTCCGTTTGTTCTGAACGTAAAATCGTAAAGTAGCAGATAAACTATATGTTGACAAAAGTAATAGAGCAATCTAAGATAGACCACTTTGCCAAGTGGATGGAGCGTGCGGATAAAATTGTAATTGTTGCTCATGTGGGCCCCGATGGAGATGCAATCGGTTCCTCTTTGGGATTATGGCATTTCCTCAATACGCAGGACAAGGATGTGAACATCATTGTCCCCAATGCTTTCCCTGATTTTTTGCGTTGGATGCCCGGTAGTAAAGACATACTTTTGTATGATCGTTATAAAGAGTTTGCCGATAAGTTGATAGCGGAAGCGGACGTGATATGTTGTCTGGATTTCAATGCTATCAGCCGTATTGATGCTATGGCTGAGGCCGTATTGGCGTCTCCGGCGCGCAAGATTCTGATCGATCATCATTTGAACCCGGAAGACTTCTGCAGAATTATCATTTCCCATCCCGAAATATCTTCCACTTCGGAGCTTGTTTTCCGTTTGATTTGCCGTATGGGATATTTCGATGATATCACGAAGTCGGGGGCGGAGTGTATCTATACCGGTATGATGACCGATACGGGTGGTTTCACCTACAACTCCAATAATCGTGAAATATACTTTATAATCAGTGAGTTATTGTCAAAAGGCATTGATAAGGATGATATTTACCGGAAGGTATATAATACCTATTCCGAGAGCCGCTTGCGTCTCATGGGACATGTGCTGTCGCAGATGAAGGTGTATCCGGACCATCGTGCAGCTTTGATTACGCTGACAAAGAAAGAACAGAGTCATTTCAATTATATTCGCGGAGACAGTGAGGGGTTTGTGAACATTCCATTGAGCATCAAGAACGTCGTTTTCTCTTGTTTCTTGCGTGAAGATACGGAGAAACCTATGATAAAGGTATCCTTGCGTTCGGTTGGAAGTTTCCCTTGCAACCGGTTGGCAGCTGAATTCTTTAACGGCGGTGGACACTTGAACGCTTCCGGCGGGGAATTTTATGGAACGCTGGAGGAGGCTAAAAAAGTATTGGAACTTGCCTTAGAGAAGTTCAAACCGCTGCTTAACGCCAAAGGCTGAAAGCGACAGTTGAAACGGAGATATCCTTAAGTGAAAAGATAAATCCCTTGATTTAACTTTCTGTTTGCATACGGAAAAGTAAATCAAGGGATTTTATTTGAACAGATTATAATTGAACCAATATCCGGAACACCTTTCCGGGGGCTGCTGCCCATTCTTCCATTGCATTCAATGCGTTTTCGGGAGATACGATTTTGGAAATCAGTTCCTCTATCGGACAGTTGCCCGATTTCATATAGTTGATTACTGCGCGGAAGTCTGCCGGCAATGCATTGCGTGAACCGCGAATATCAATCTCCTTTTGGACGAAGTACTTGGTTTGGAAAGCAACTTCGCTTTTGGCATAACCGATGCAGACTACCCTTCCTGTGAAAGCGACTTCATCCACTGCCATTACGTATGTCACAGGGCTTCCGACAGCTTCTATGACTACGTCAGCGCCAAAACCTTCTGTTATGTCCAGCATGCGTTCGTGCACATTCTCTGTTTTGGAGTTGATGACATAAGAAGCGCCCACCCTTTTGGCGAGTTCGAGTTTTTCATTGTCCAAGTCCACTGCGATGACTTTTGCTCCCCTCAGAGCTGCGCGAACAATGGCGCCGATGCCGATCATGCCGCAGCCGATAACCATGACATACTCATTGTCTGTGATTTGTCCTCTGGATACGGCATGGAAGCCTACGCTCATCGGCTCTATCAATGCACAATCGCGAGGAGTGATATCACCTGCCGGGATAATTTTGCTCCAAGGCAATACTGCGTATTCGCACATTACTCCGTTGCGCTGTACTCCCAGTGTTTCGTTATGCTCGCAGGCATTGACGCGTCCCGAACGGCAGGAAGCACATTTTCCGCAGTTGGTGTAGGGATTCAGGGTCACATTCATGCCTTTCTTTAATTCCGCGGGAACGCCCGGTCCCACCTCTTCGATGATAGCGCCTACTTCGTGTCCCGGAATGACGGGGAGCTTTACCATAGGGTTGCGTCCGGCAAATGTATTCAGGTCCGAGCCGCAAAAGCCCACATATTTTATTTTTACTAATACTTCTCCGGTACTTACCGCCGGTTTTTCTACCTCAACCACCCTCATCTCAGAAGGGGCTGTAATTTGAACTGCTTTCATTTTATTATATAGTAATAATTAGACACTGTAATTAAGTAATAATCAGACACTGCTTAACTTTTCAGTCAACAACCTTGTATTTCTTCCATCCGTAGTATGCGCAGAATACGAAGCACAGCATAGGGATGACATATGCCAGGTGATAGACCTCTTCATTTACGTGCATGAAGTAGGCGGTCAGCTGAGGCAGGCATGCGTTGCCTACGATGGACATTACCAGAAAGGCGGAACCGCTTTTGGTCTGGTTGCCGAGTCCGGTAAGTGCCAGCGAGAACTGTGTGGGATACATAATGGACATGAAGAAGGAGATGAGTAACATGGCATATAGTCCTACCATACCGCCGAAGATTGCCACCACCCCGCATAATATGATGTTGATTACAGCATAGATCGCCAACATGTCCTGAGGGCGGAATTTCACCATGAGTCCTGTACCGATCCACCGTCCCAGCAGGAAGGCGAGCATATAAAGCCCGAAGAATGTGGTGGCGGTATCTTCCTCCAGTCCGGCATAGGAGCAGCAGTACACCAGAAAGAGGCTGTTGATAGCCGTCTGCCCTCCGTTATAGAAGAATTGTGCGATGACACCCCAGCGCAGATGCGAATGTTTCAACACTCCGAAGTCAATCAGTTTCTCCCCGGATGCGTTTGCCTTGTTCTCTTCGTCGCCTATTTTCGGCAGTTTGGAGAACACGAATATTACGGCTATGGCAATCAGTAACAGGGCCAGTACCAGATAGGGGAATTTCATGGCGTCTGTTTCCACCTGTATATAGGCTTGCCAGCCGCCCGGATAATCCATTGGAAGCGTCTCACGCGTGTAATGCGTTCCGCTGAGAATGAGTTTGCTCAGGAACATGGCGGAGATGAATGCTCCGAGTCCGTTGAACGACTGTGCCAGGTTCAGGCGGCGGGGGGCTGTTTTCGGGTCTCCCAACGCGGTTACATACGGGTTGGCAGCCGTTTCGAGGAAGCACATTCCGGTGGCGATGATAAAGAAAATACAGAGATAGGCCCAGTATTCTTTCAGCATGGCTGCCGGGAAAAAGAGCAGTCCGCCGCCTGCTGCCAGGAGCAGTCCGAATATGATACCGGCTTTGTAGCTGTATTTCTTCATAAACATGGCAATCGGTATGGGGAATATGAAATAGGCCAGCCAATAGGCGGTTTCGGTGAACGATGCTTCGAACGTGTTCAGTTCGCAGGTTTTCATCAATTGCCGGATCATGGTAGGCAGCAGGTTGCTGCTGATGGCCCACAGGAAGAAGAGGCTGAAAACCAGTATGAGTGGAACGATGTATTTATTTTTTTTCATGGTATTACTTTTATTTACTCGGACATGTTCTTGATATAAGGCAGAGTGCGCAAGTTGCTGAAGCCGTAAAAGTTACGGGCGTTCTCTCCTAAGAAGAGGGCTTTCTCCGACTCTGTCAGTTCGGGAGATTTCGTGATGAAATCGTAAGACATTTTGTAGGTGATGGCGGTAATCGTGCGCGGATAGTCCGACCCCCACATCAGTTTCTCCATTCCTACCAGGTCGGCTGCTTCGCGGATGGCCTTCACTGCTCCTTTGAAGGGATAGAACTCTTCGTTGAAAAGCCATGTGATGCCGCCCGATTCGATCATTACGTTGGGATGGCGTGCCAGCAGGATCTGCTGTTTCCATTCGGGCAGGGTGACCATGCCGAAGTGTCCGATTGCAATCTTCAGGCGGGGATATTGTGCGATGATCTCCTCCATTTCGGCAATCTGGGTGCTTCCTTCCGCGAGGTCTATGGACAGGATGATGTTCCGTTCTTCCATCAATCCGAACATCTGCATCATTTCTTCGCAGTTCAGCATCACCCGTCCCTCTTTGAGCAACAGGCGGTGTGCAGGAATCTTGATGGCCTTGAAGTTGTTGTCTATCAGCTGTTCGGCTTGTTTAAAATAGCCGGGCTTGCGGAACTCGCACATGCCGCAGACGAAAAAGCGGTCGGGATAGCGGGTGGCAACCTCCTTGAGATAGTCATTTTGTATGCCGTCGATGAATTCTTGCGTGATTACTGCGGCGGATACTTGCGCATAGTCCATGTTTGAGAGGAAAACCTCTGCGCTGTTCACCCCGTCCACCATGAAAGGGGGAAGCATTTGGCGTATTTCGCCCATGAACAGGGAACGGCCGTTCTCCAGCGTCCGAATGGGGAGGCCATCCACTGTTGTGTCCTGTCGCAACCACAAGTGGGCATGTGCGTCGATGATTGTGTAGTTCATGATGAGCCTGTATTAAGAGTTTGCCCAACTTACCCGTTGCTGGTCTCCGATAATCTCTCTGACTTCGCGCACCAGTTCCTCGTCCATCGGAGCTTCGATGAATGCGATGTTGTTCTTCACATTTTGGGGATTGGCGGTGCTGAACAGGGTGGTTGCTATACGCGGGTTGCTGACGGAGAATTGCATGGCGAGCTTTTCTATCGGATAGTTCTTTGCCTTGCAATGCTGCACCGCTTTCCGGCAGGCGGCGGCCAACGACTTGGGAGCCGGATGCCAGGCAGGAGCGCCGCGTTCGGTCAGTAGTCCCATGGAGAGCGGGGAAGCGTTTATTATGCCGATTCCTTTTTCCTCGAAATAATCCAGAAAGTCCACCAACTTGTCATCGCACAGGCAGTAGTGGCAGAAGTTGAGTACGGACTCCACCGTTCCGGCGGGGGAATGGTCTATCACCCATTTCAGATTCTCCAGTTGTAAATCTGTGATGCCGACATGCCCTACGACTCCTTTCTCACGCAGCTCCACCAATGCCGGCAGGGTTTCGCTGACCACCTGATTCAGGTCGGCAAACTCAATGTCGTGCACGTTAATCAGGTCGATGAAGTCGATGTTCAGCCGTTCCATGCTTTCGTAGACGCTTTCCGTTGCGCGTTTGGCGGAATAGTCCCAGGTATTGACTCCGTCTTTCCCGTATCGTCCCACTTTGGTTGAAAGATAGTAGCGGTCGCGTGGAATGTCTTTCAAGGCTTTTCCCAAAACAGTCTCGGCTTTGTAGTGTCCGTAGTAAGGGGATACATCGATGAAGTTGATGCCTGATTCGATTGCTGTGAATACGGCTGTGATGCCTTCTTTTTCTTTGATATCGTGGAAAACCCCTCCCAAAGAAGAAGCTCCGAAACTGAGGGAAGAAACTTTCATCCCTGTTTTTCCAATTTCATGGTATTGCATAACTTTGTGTTTTAAGATTATGCGACAAATGTATGCAGTAAATGAACCGGGTCGCCCTTGGACATCCCTGAAAAAGCACGTAATGGTTTACGTAAACAGTTGTTCGCTTGCTCTGCCTGCCCTTTTTCGGGACATGATAACGGTAGGCTTGCCAGCTGAAGGCGATGCACAGCGTTCTTTGTGTTTTTAATTCTAAGCTAAGTGCTTGTGCGACAGCAACAAGGTAGTCCCACTTGCTTTTCATATGCTGGGACTATAACTCCCGCTGTCTTAGTATGCGAGGGAGCCATGCTCCCAATACGAGTGAAAGGGGCTCCCAATACGACCGAGCCACACTCCCAATACGACTGAAACAGGCTCCCATTACGACTGTAATAATCTGCATCGCTTCTCTCTGTGATGAAGTGTCCGGCGTTGGGCGGTGGAGGGTTGAATAGTGAATAAAAGTAACTTTTGCCAATCAATTGTAATCTAAATTTAAGCTTTTGTAAACTGTCGGAAGAATTTGTAAGGAAATACCGTCAGATAAAAAAGAAATATTATCTTTGCCACGTTTTAACTCAGATTACATAAGTGCGGTTTGAAATAAACGTTATGAGTGTGCAGATAATCTGTACGTGAACCGGACCGTACATTTTTACGAAATTACTAAATAACAGAAATGAAGAAACTTACTTTATTCTTTTTGTCCTTATTGGCACTCAGTTTGGGCTTTCAGGCCTGTGACAACAGCAAAACCTATGCAGAGATGCTGGAAGAGGAAAAAGACGGTATAAATGATTTTATCAAAGACCGGAACATAAAGGTGATCTCGCAGTCGGAGTTCTACGGGCAAGATTCCACGACAAAGTGCAAGGACAGGGGAGATGCTGTGGATGAGTATGTGCAGCTCACCAGCGGGGTGTACATGCAGATTGTTGATAAGGGATCGAAAAACGAGGCCGATACGGTGAAGAGCAACGACCAGGTGCTGGTGCGCTTCATGGAATATAGCATTCTTGACAAAGACACCACATTGTCCAATCTGGCTGCCGCAGAGACGGTAGACGAGTTCCGCTATACGGTGACCTCATCATCCATTGCGGGGACTTTCCTGCAAGGATATATGATGACCTATTACTCTTCGCCGGCCGTTCCGGCAGGGTGGCTCGTGCCGTTGAGCTATGTTCGTGATATGGCTCATGTGCGACTGATTGTTCCTTCCAAAATGGGACACCAGACGGCCATGCAGTATGTCTATCCTTATTATTACGATATCCGGAAATATCAGATCTGGAAATAACTAACCAAAATTTAAATTATTAACCTATGACTCTAATCAAATCTATCTCTGGAATCCGCGGAACCATTGGCGGCAGTGCAGGCGAGGGATTGAATCCGCTCGACATCGTGAAATTCACTTCGGCATACGCCACTCTTATCCGCAAAACGTGTACCGTAAAAAGCAACAAAATCGTAGTGGGCCGCGATGCCCGCATCTCAGGCGAAATGGTGAAGAATGTAGTAGTGGGTACTCTTATGGGTATGGGCTGGGATGTTGTGGACATCGACCTGGCATCTACTCCTACCACTGAATTGGCAGTGACCATGGAAGGAGCCAGCGGGGGTATCATACTGACCGCTTCCCACAACCCCAAGCAATGGAATGCCTTGAAACTCCTGAATGAAAAGGGGGAATTCCTGAATAAGGAGGAAGGGAATGAGGTGCTCCGTATCGCTGAGGCCGAAGCCTTTGACTTTGCCGAAGTGGATAAACTCGGCTCTTATCGCAAAGACCTGACGTATAATCAGAAACATATCGACAGTGTGCTGGCACTCGACTTGGTGGATGTGGAAGCCATCAGGAAAGCCGGTTTCCGCGTAGCCATTGACTGTGTCAATTCTGTCGGAGGAATCATTCTTCCGCAACTGTTGGAGCAACTTGGAGTGCAGCATGTGGAGAAACTCTACTGCGAGCCCACCGGTAACTTCCAGCATAATCCCGAACCTTTGGAGAAGAACTTGGGCGACATTATGGAGCTGATGAAAGGCGGTAAAGCCGATGTAGCTTTTGTCGTTGATCCGGATGTGGATCGTCTGGCCATGATTTGCGAAGACGGCAAGATGTATGGCGAAGAATATACGTTGGTCACCGTAGCCGACTATGTGCTGAAGCACACTCCGGGCAATACGGTTTCCAATTTGAGTTCCACTCGTGCACTGCGTGATGTGACCCGCAAATACGGCCGGGAATATTATGCTTCTGCCGTAGGCGAAGTGAATGTAACCACCAAGATGAAAGAAGTGGGCGCCGTCATCGGTGGCGAAGGCAATGGCGGAGTGATCTATCCTGCCAGCCACTACGGACGTGATGCTTTGGTGGGTATCGCGCTTTTCCTGAGCCATTTGGCGCATGAGGGTAAGAAGGTAAGCGAGCTGCGTGCCACTTATCCGGCTTATTTCATGGCGAAGAACCGCGTAGATCTGACACCGGAGACAGACGTTGATGCTATTCTCGCAAAAGTAAAGGAAATCTATAAGAATGAAGAAATCAATGATATTGACGGCGTGAAGATTGACTTCCCCGACAAGTGGGTGCATCTGCGCAAGAGCAATACCGAACCGATTATTCGTGTTTATAGTGAAGCTGCCACACCGGAGGCTGCCGAAGAGATCGGCCGGCAGATTATGAAAGTAATTGAGGACTTGGCGAAATAGGCCGGTTGCTTAAAGATATATTATAACGGAGGGGGCTGAGTCTCATTTTGACGCAGCCCCCTCTTTTTTTATTTCATGTGTCTCCTTCAGCGGCTGCTTGCCGGGGCGGTTTGCAACCGGCATAGGTATTCCCTTGCTCTTACAGTTTGACGACTTTCTCTATCTCTCCCTCGAAGTTGGGAGTGAATACCCCTTTGCCTATATTTTCTTTAATCTCCTCCATGCTCCAGAAGCGTCCGCCGTCCAGTTCGTCACTGGGGCGTACTTCTCCGTCATATACGGTTTTGTGCACAAAGACAAGCTCTTTTTCGCGTGCGGATTCAAAGACATAACGGGTGACCGCTTCCGGGGTGAAGCCGGTGATTCCCAGCTCTTCACGCACTTCCCGTTTCAATGCCATTTCCACGCTTTCGCCTAAGTCCACGTGTCCGCCCACTGACGTATCCCATTTGCCGGGTTGTATGTCTTTCCATTCAGGACGTTTTTGCAGGTATAATTCTCCTTGTGAGTTGAATACATGCAGGTGGACTACGGGATGCAAAAGTTTGCTTCCGCTGTGGCACTCGCCGCGGGTGGCTGCGCCTATGATGTTTCCTTGTTCATCGACAAGGGGAAACATTTCCTGATTATTGTCACTGTTCATTTTGTTAGGGTATTAATAAGGATGAGTCGCCGTAGCTCAAGAACCGGAAGTCATGAGCGAGCGCATAGTCGTAAATCTTTCGCCAGTCTCCGCGCAGGAATGCCGAGACAAGCAGCAGCAATGTGCTTTGCGGCTGGTGGAAGTTTGTCACTATGGCTTTTACGATTTTATATTCGTACCCCGGGGCAATGATGATTTGCGTGCTGGTGTGCAGGGTTTCCATATTATGCCGGTTGAGGTAGGCCACAATCGCTTGCAGGGCATCGACGGGCGAAACGGACGCCATTTCGGGAGTCAGTTCATAGGGTTGCCATTGCTTTACGTGCAATTCCTCTTCTGTGGCGTCGGGACTATTTAAAAGAGTGACGCCTATGTGGTAGAGGCTCTCCAGAGTACGTACGGAGGTCGTTCCCACTGCAACGGCTTTTCCCTCATGGGCTATCAGCTTTTCCAGCGTGTTGCGGCTGACGGATATGTATTCTGTGTGCATCTCGTGCCCTTCTATCTCTTCACTTTTGACCGGCTTGAAGGTTCCGGCCCCTACGTGCAGGGTCAGTTCTTCCAGTTCTACACCTTTCTTGCGCAAGGCGTCCAGAACGCGTGGCGTGAAGTGCAGTCCGGCTGTCGGGGCGGCCACCGAGCCTTTAATTTTGGAATAAACGGTCTGGTAGGTCTCTTTGTCGCTCTCCTGCGTCTCCCGGTTCAGGTAGGGGGGGATGGGCAGTTCTCCGAATACTTCGAGAATATCGGCAAATGTTATTTCCGGATTGTTCCAGCGGAAGTCCACCCAATGGCTGGTTCCATGGCAGGCCCCGCGCTCGGCGGTCAGCGTAAGCGGCTTGCCTTTTACGACCATCTCACGTTTCAGCACTCCTTCTTTCCATTTCTTCAGATTTCCTATCATGCAAAGCCAGGCGGCATGTTCCGTTTGCTGGAAATTGAGGGCATAGTCATTGGGACGGATAGGTTCGAGACAGAACACCTCGATGAGTGCTCCCGTCTCTTTGTGGAAATGCAGGCGTGCCTGGATGACTTTGGTGTTATTGAAAATCATCAGGCTGTCTGCCGGCAGGTAGTCGGGCAGGGATGTGAACACATCTTCGAAAACCTCGCCATGCCGGTATAACAGCAGCTTGGACTGGTCGCGCACCGGCAGCGGGAATTTGGCGATGCGTTCATCCGGCAACAGATAGTTGAATTCACTGATTCTAATATGTCTGGGATCTTCTTTCATATCTTTCTTGAATTAGAGACTGCAAAGGTACGGATATTTGGGAAGATTCGGATGATAAGCAGCCCCTGTTTTGAGTTCGTGTGGCAAGAATGAGAACTTTGCGATACAAAAAAAGCATGTATGCATGTAATCATTAAATAATTTCTAACTTTGCGAGAGATAACAGAGGACGCCGCGACAGTGTGCCTGTCATGGTTTTGAGGCATCCTCCGGATAATGTATAATGAAAGACAGATATAGGAGATTATGAAAATCGGAGATAAAGTGCGCTTCCTCAGCGAAGTAGGCGGCGGTGTTGTGACGGGATTTCAGGAAAAAGACATTGTATTGGTGGAAGATGCCGACGGCTTTGACATCCCGATGCCGGTGCGTGAGTGTGTGGTGATTGAAACGGACGACTATAATGTTCCCACTCCGGCTGCCAGGGCTGCCAAGAAAAGATTGGAGAATCAATCGGCGGCGCGTACGGATGCCGCAACAACGGAAGCATCCTCTTCCGCTCTTGGTTCCGGGTGGAAAGCAGAGCATCCGGTGAAGCCGCAGGTGTTCGTTTATCGGCAACCGGAAGTGAAAGGCGGCGATGTGCTGAATGTATATCTTGCATTTGTTCCGGAAGATATCAAAGCGGTGAGCACTACCCCGTTCGAGGCTTATCTGGTGAACGATAGCAATTATTATATGTATTATACGTATTTGAGTGCTGAGGGTAAATCGTGGACTACCCGTTCTCATGGACTGTTGGAACCGAATACGAAGTTCCTGTTGGAGGAATTCGAGAAGTCGGAACTGAATGACAGGGAGCACGTGGCTGTGCAGTTGGTCGCTTTCAAGGATAATCGTGCTTTTGCCATGAAGCCGGCTGTCAATGTGGAGATTCGTATTGATACGGTGAAGTTCTATAAACTGCATACTTTCCGGCAGACTGATTTCTTTGAGACTCCGGCGCTGATGTACGATGTGGTGAAGAATGATCTTCCCGCCAAGCAGGTCTATGTCTCGGCCGAGGATTTGCAGGATGCCCTGATGAAAAAGAAAACAGTGGAACATCCTTCCGCCCCCCGGACTATCGTTAAGCGGGGAGGGAAAAATGAGATTATCGAAGTGGATTTGCACATCGGTGAGTTGCTGGATGATACGCATGGCATGAGCAATAGGGAGATGCTGAACTACCAGTTGGACAAGTTTCGTGAAGTAATGGAACAGTACAAGAATAAACGTGAGCAGCGTATCGTCTTTATTCATGGAAAGGGAGACGGCGTACTCCGCAAGGCATTGTTGGATGAGATGAAACGGAAATATTCGGCTTGCAAAACGCAAGATGCTTCTTTTCAGGAGTATGGTTTCGGAGCAACGATGGTCACTATAAAATAAAAAAAGAGGGGCGCTGAATATCATATTCAGCACCCCTCACTTATCTTTTTTTATACATTTCCTGCATTTAGAGGAAGAAGTGAGTGTTATTTCACTTCAATTCCTTTGTTTTGCAACGTAACATTCAGCACTTTTGCATAATCAGCATATTGCTTCTCGCTCAAAGTCTTTTTCATCAATTTCAAGTTGCCGTACACTGCGTTGCGCACTAACTTTTCCTGACTTTTCTTTGAACTTGCGGCACGTGACATCTGTTCGTTGAAGTAGTCGCAAATGTTTGTAACTTCTTCCTGCTGATTGGCAGACAAATTCAGATATTTACCCAGTTTGTTTACGTTGATGTTACCTTCCCATTTTGCAGTTGTAGGCTGGTTTCCTGCTGCAAATGCACCGGCAGTCAGGCATACTGCTGCCACTAATGTTAATCCTAAACGTTTCATAATACCTACTTTTTAATCGTTATACCTAAAAACTAATCTAATATAAAGCTAATACCTACTGAAAACTAATTTTGGTTTAGCTTTTCTTTTTACCTGTGCAAATATAGGAATATGTTTTATAACACAAAAATGAATTAAGGGAAAAGTATCTTTTAAACTAACACTTTTTGACTTAAATCAATTTTATGATGTAAAAATGCTTATCCTAACCTTTTTTTGTAATACGAATGTAATATCATGCAGTGTTGGCGTTTCTTAATGTTTGGCTGTCGTTCTGCTTTTTATAGTTGGAAATAGTTCTTAAAAATGTGTTTTTTATTGCATTAACATAATTATAATGTAACTCTTGGCTGATGTCTTCTGCAATTGCCTCATATTTAACGGTCGGTTGTTGCCGGGTTATTATTGTCGGTTATCTCGTCGGGCAACTTCAAGATCACTCTCGTTTCGGAACTGGCGCCGACGAATCCGAGGCCGTTTTTGACATTGCTGGGGATGATGACAGGCTCCACTAATGCGCTTTCGTAGTCATCCGACTCTATGAAATTCAGTGCTTTTAAATAACGGTATTCAGCTTCGGTAATGCTCAGTAGGCGAACGGTAAACGTCTTGCTACGGCGGGATACATTATGGATATGAGGCGGTTCGTTGTTGTTATACAGGGATGTATATACTTTCAGTGTACAACCTGTGTCGGTAAACCGGCTGTCATTGAATACATTATACTTATTTTTAATGTCTGTGCCGAAAAAATCGTTATTGTCATTGTCGCTACTTATCGGGTTGCCGTCGGTCAATATGATGTCTTCCCGGTTGATAAATTCTGTGTTGCGCATATATATAATCGTATCTTTGCCGGCAATGTCTTGTCCGTAAACGGTGATGTCCTGCCGGATATCCAAGCGGTAGTAATTCTTTTCTCCCTTGCGGTCTTGCATGTTGATTTTAAATTGGAGGTAAGCGTTCCAACTGCCATAACTCTTGAGAAGTATACGTGTGGTGTCCACATGGATGGTGCTTATGGGCTGGGGAACGTTCACTTCCGCTGACACGTGGTATTTACTTTTTTCAGCCACAGCTTCCAGACGGACGACATCACCCGGCTGAAGTGCCGTATGTATACGAAACTTTTTACGTTTGTTTATTTCGGGAATAAAGTTAAGAGGATTATCGGAGTCCGGATTGCCAACCGGTTTGAGTGGGGGAAGCTCTTCCAAAGTCTCAGTGACCTTCCCGTTAACGGTAAGGGTGACGGTCGCATCGTCCACATGGCCGATACCTCCCGTTCCGCTTAGGTTCAGATAGACAAAATTTTCTGTTTCACCAGCGTCGAGCAGGGCGTTCATGATCAGTAGGGGGGCTTTCTGCTCCGGATTATAGGGGATTTCATTCTCGCAAGAGGACAAGCTGCCGGTGATGCAGGCATATATAATGAAGTGGAAGATTGTTTGTTTCATACAAAGTCTCATTTGGTTTAGAATTTATAAGTGTACGTTACGGAAGGAATACAGGGCAGCAGTGTCAGCTTTTTGATAATAATCTTTTTTTTATCCGGGGTTGCCATATAGGTGCCGTCGTTATAATAATACCGGTTCTCTTCCGGCCTTTGTGTGGCGTATACCAATGTCGGGTTCATTGCGTTATAGGCATTGTAAAGGCTGATATTCCATGTGCGCGTCCCATGTTTGGTTTGCTTGTGGAAATTGATGCCGAGATTCAGCCTGTGACTGGCAGGCAGCCGGTAGTTATTCCGGTGAGAAATATAACCGGTATGTTCGATGCTTCCGTCGGGTTTCAGGATAACGGTTTGCTGTTCGGGTATGGTGGCGGCCCCGCCACTGCTGAATATCCATGAGGCGCCAATGTCAATGCGATTGCTGAACTTATGATTAATGCAGAAATTGATGCTGTGCCTGCGGTCATACTTATACGGAAACCGTTCTCCATTATTGATAGTGCCGTCCTTGAATTGGCGGTCGGATCTGGATAAAGTATAAGATATCCAGCCGGTGGTCTTTCCTGTAATTTTCTGTGCCATGAACTCTATGCCCATTGAACGGCCTTTCCCCATTTCGACCTTTTCTTCCCAATTGGTGGAAGTGCCGAGGAAGCTGACACCATCCTGATATTCCAATACATTGCGCATTTGCTTGTAATAGCCTTCCAATGAAAATTCCCAATTCGTGAGCCCGTTGTAATATCCTCCGACCGAATATTGATTGGAATACATCGGGCGTATATTCTTTGTGATAGGCACCCAAAGGTCTGTTGGCATGGTAAGTGGAGTAGAAGATAACAAATGTACATATTGAGCCATTTGCGAGAATGATGCCTTGACGGAAAATCCTTGGTTGAGTTGATAACGCGCCGATAACCGGGGTTGTGCCGAAAAATAGTTTTTCCCCTGCGTATGAAATAGGGAGAAATGTATGCCCGCATTTATGCTGAGGCGGCTGCCGATGTCAAAATTGTCTTCTGCATAAAGAGAGACTTCATGTCCTTTCAAGTGACTGTTTGAAAGGTTATGGTACAATGTGTCCTGCTCTATTTTATCTCCTTCAGTCTCCTTTATTTTTGAAACGGTTGTCTCCGGCCGGAAAGTATGGTAAAGATATTCCATGCCGAATTTGATATGGTGGGAAGGTACAGGAGTATAATCGAAATCCGTTCGATAGCTCCAGTCGCGAATGCCAGAACGGTATTGCGAGTCGTACTGGTATACATAAGGTACACTGCTGCTTCGGGTTTCATGATTATTGCTGTTCAGAATCATCCGGTAACTGTTGAAAGCAATTGTTGTGTTGCTGAACAGTTTGTTACTAAACACATAATTCCAGCGTCCGGCTACAATCGTATTTCCCCAGTTCAAACTGTTTTTATCTTTATAGACGAGATTATAAGCGTTCTCGTTTTCAGCGGTATATTGGTAGTTTTCATCAATATTGAAATGATAGTGATCCTTTCCATGATAGAAGCTGAGGAAAACACGACTGCGGTCATTGAATTTATGGTTTACCTTGGCGTTAAGGTCATAAAAGTAGTAGTTGTAGCTTTCGTTGTCAGTTTTGAAGATGCCGGAAAGAAAGGCTGTATGGGTGCTGCGTGCACTGATTGAGAAAGCGGTGCGATTCTTTATAATGGGGCCTTCAAAGTGGAGTTTGCTGGTTAGTGTACCTATGCTGATGGTTCCATGGTAATGTTTCATGTTTCCATCATTGGTACGTACATCGACTATGGACGAGAGTCGTCCGCCATAACGGGCGGGGAAAGAGCTCTTGAACAAAGTAACTTTCTTGACAGCTTCGGGGGCAAAGATAGAGAATACTCCCAGCAGGTGATCTGCGTTGTAGACGGGGATTCCGTCCAGTAATATAAGATTTTGGTCCGGCCCTCCTCCACGTACATAAAGTCCGGAGAAACCTTCCACACCGGCTTGCACTCCGGGCATTAGCTGGATCGTTTTCAATAAGTCCGCCTCTCCCAGTACGGTAGGCGTATTCCGGATTTGTGCCATCGGTATCTCGTGCGCTCCCATAGAAGTGCTTTGTATGCCGGCTTCTTGTTTGTCTGAGAGGATTACCACTTCGGCCAACTGATTGCTGCTGGTCAGTTGTACGTTCAGCAAAGTATCTTTTGTCAGTGTAAAACGCTTATGCAGGGTCTCATAGCCTAAGTATGAGAAAGTCAATTCGAGATTTCCTTCGGGCAGTGTCAATGTGTAAAAACCGTAAGGATTGGTAGCAGTACCTATGGAACGACGACTCTCAAGGATATTTGCTCCAATCAGCGTCTCGAAAGACGCCCCGTCAGTCACATATCCGCTGATAGTGAACTTACGGCTTACGGTTTTTTGCGGCACAGGCCGCTTGTGCAATACTATGTGCTTTCCGGATATTTCGAATTTTACAGGTTCATCCCCGAATACGCGTTGCAATATTTCACTGATTGTTTGTTGCTTGGCTTCCAGGGTGATAGGCCGGAGTATTTTTACATCTTCCCCATAAATGAAAGTAAAGTCGGTAGCACTCTCCGTTTGTTTGACAAAACTGTCCAGTGTAGCATTACGGATGCTAAGGCTGAGGAGCTTTTCTTTCATTTGTGCGTGGAGCGAGTTGCTTAGAAGCACCACGCACACCAGAAGCACTGCTCTGATGTGATGGTGTGAACAGATAGTGGAATCTTTCATTGCGTTAGTTAAGTTTAGTAATGATTATTGTATCGTTGGATTCTTTATACTCAAAGTGTCCCGTTCCTTTTAGTAAGTCAAGAATTTCTCTCAGACTTTCCTCCGGTCCGAAAGTTGCTGTTATCCGGTAATTCTTTAAGGTGTCATTGTTGATTTGGATTGCCTTATGGAATGTTTTTGAAAGCTGAAGGGCGATTTCTTCCAGTGGTTGTTGTCGGAATGTCATTACTTCTCTCTGTTCGGACGGAGCTATGGTTTCCATTTCCGCAGAAACCGGGACGGATGATGCCGATTCGAAAGATAAAGCATGATAAGTAGCCCAGCTTGCCACGCATAGGAATACTACTGCAGCGGCACTTACAGCACGCAATCGGAATCTTCTTTTTATCCGTCGGATAAATAGTCTGTTTTCCAGTAGTTGCCAACTGTTTTCAGCCAGGTATTTCCCTTTGGGCGAACGGGTGGAGGCGATTAGCTTATCCAATGTCCTTTCAAGATTCTCGTTATTGTCTTTCATCCTTATGCCTATTTGAGGAATAACTTTATTGTCAGTTGCGACCGTTTTATTTCCTTATCCTTGGGAGTGCAGATAATACGTATCTCTTGGGTGCGCTTTATTTGTTTGGGATAAATGCGAATGCGGGCAGTGGCTGATTTCTTTTTGGCAGGAATAATGATTTGGGTATCCAGCAGCTTGAATGCCGGCTGTGTACCGGGTTTCCAGTGACTACTTAATGTCACTTCTCTGTCTTTAGAGCTTTTCTCAGCCGTAATTATCTTGATGTTGATATCCTGCTCTGCTGATTGCCGGTTGACGGTGTAACTTTCGATACCTTTGCCGAAGCCGACATAGTTTTTCGGATAATTACTCTTGTTGTCATCGCATGCGCTCAGGATGAGTAAGATGAATAATATACTTGTTCCGATTGTGCATAAATTCTTCATAAGTCTTTCTTATTTTTGGGGTTTCATAAGTAAAGACAGTTTTTCTTTGAAAACTCCCTATGCACATACGTATTTTTTTTTATCCATGAAGAAAATTATGGGAATAGCATCTCTCTTAAGCGGGTAAGTGCCTTTTGTAACTGTGCATCTACGGTTTTTACGCTGATGCCCAATTCATCGGCTACCTGGGCATAACTTTGTTTCTCTTCGCGTATTCGGATAAATACTTCCCGGCAACGTTCCGGTAAACGGTCGAGGGCTTTGACATAGCGGGCAAAAAGTTCATCGCTGATAAGTGTTTCTTCGGGAGAATCGGTATGGGAGGTGGACTCGGACAACTGTCCGGAAGATTGGGGCATGTGCTTTGCTTCTTTTTCCAGATAGTTGAGGGAAGCGTTCTTGGTGAGGATGAAACAGTAATCTTCGATATTGTTTATTTCCGGTAACTTTTTACGCTGGTCCCAAAGACGCATAAAGACATCCAGTACAATTTCCTGTGCCCACTCTTCACGCTTGACATAATAATATGCGATACGGAAAAGGCGGTCGTAGGTCAAATCATAGAATCCCCGGAAAGCTTGTTCTGAACTTTCGTCTTTCATTTGGCGTAAATATCGCCTGACTTCCTGTTCGGTCATGTCATTTTATTCTTCTATAAACATTAAATCACTCATAATGCCGTCCGATACAAAGATTCCCTTGCGGGTGAGGCAAAGGTGGTTGTCGCGTATCTCCAGTTTCCCGTCGTTCAGGTGCGGAAGCGCCATATCCATGCAATATTGCCATAACTCTCTGCCGAATCTCTGTTCCATAATGTCCATCGGCACTCCCCACCGGGTTCGTATGGAAGTCATTATACATTCATTGTAGCGGGTGCTCCGGTTCAAATGTTCATTCTCAAACCGGCGGCAGTTGTTTTCGATGGAATGTATGTAGTCCTCCAATGAAGAGATGTTCCATTCTCTGCTGTCCCCGTTGAATGAATGGGCGGAAGGTCCGCATCCCAAGTAAGGAATCCCTCTCCAGTAGGACGTGTTGTGCCGGGAGTACATTCCGGGACGGCAGAAGTTGGATATTTCGTAGTGCTCGTAGCCGGCATTGTCAAGCGTGTCCATCAGAGTGGAGAAGAAACGGACACTGCTTTCTTCGTCTACCTCATGGATGCGGTGTGCCTGCAGAAGCTCGTAGATGCGGGTGCCCTCTTCGTAGGTCAGGTGATAGGCGGAGATATGTTCCACGCCGAGACTGACAGCTTGTTGCAAATCACGTTTCCACCGCTCGTCTGTTTCGCCGGGCAGTCCGTAGATGAGGTCGATGCTTATGTTGTTGAAGCCGGCACGCCGGCAGTGATGTACGGCCTTGACGGCCTGTTCTGCATCGTGGCGGCGGTTCAGCAGTTTCAGGGTGGCATCGTCAAAAGTCTGTATCCCCATGCTGATACGGTTAAAAGGCAACTGTTGCAGCATGGCAGTATATTCCTCCGTCAAATCGTCAGGATTGGCTTCAAGGGTGATTTCCCGGCAGTGTTCCATACCGTAATATTTCCGGATGGTTTCAAAGACTTCCCGGAAATCTTCTTCTGCAAGCTGTGAGGGGGTGCCGCCGCCAAAGTAGACCGTTTCGACAGGCTCTCCCCGCAGGTATTCTTTACGCATTTGCAGCTCTTTGCATAAAGCATGGATATAACGGCTCTTCAGCTCACTGCGCGTAGTGGAGTAGAAGTCGCAATAGATGCAGCGTGTCTTGCAAAAAGGAATATGGATATAAATACCTGCCATGGTCCTGCAATTTAGTTGGGACGCAAAGGTACGCTTTTTTTCTGTTATCTTCCTTTTTCGGGCAATAGAAAGGATTTGATGTCTTTTTTGATAGATGTTGGATTTATAAAAAGAACAAGTGTATATGTTACACAACATGTACACTTGTTTGTTGTATCTTCGGAAAAAGGTGTTATTTTTACACTCTCTAACCTCTTTGATATAAAATAATTATGGAGAAGATGAAAGAACTTTATTTAATACTGATACACACCATGAAAAAAAGATTGAAACTGTTGCTGCTGTTGCTGGCAGCTACTTTGCCATTGAAGGCGCAAGATGTGATAGTGAAAGGACCGGACGGAAATCTGCAAGTGGCGGTTACGTGCATAGGGGGCGGAAAGGTTGTCTATTCCGTCTCTTATAAAGACAAACAAATGTTGGAAAATTCTCCGTTGGGCATGGAAACCAATGTGGGCGACTTTGCAAAAGGCCTGAAGCTGACCGGATATGAAGTGAACAAGCTTGACAGCCGGTATTCACTGAACCGTATCAAGACCTCGCAAGTGCACTACCGGGCTAACGAATTGAACTGTTTTTTCGATAATGCCAAAGGACAGAAGATGCAGATTACTTTCCGGGTGAGTAACAATGATGTGGCATTCCGCTATACTTTGTTCCGCCAGGGCGATACGGGCAGTGTGCGTGTGATGAATGAGAATACAGGTTTTGCTTTTCCAGAAAAGACCACTACGTTCCTTTGCCCGCAGAGCGATGCCATGATAGGCTGGAAACGCACGAAGCCCAGTTATGAAGAAGGATATAAAGTGGATGCGCCGATGAATGAACGTTCGCACTACGGTCATGGCTATACCTTCCCCTGTCTGTTCAAAGTAGGCGAAGATGGCTGGGTACTGGTCAGTGAGACCGGTGTGGACAGCCGTTACTGTGCTTCCCGCCTTAGCGATGCGGATAACGGAGTGTACAACGTTGAATTTCCTATGCCGGAAGAGAATAATGGCAATGGTGCGATAGAGCCTGCTTTTGCCTTGCCCGGCAACACACCCTGGCGTACCGTTACGGTGGGTGAAACGTTGAAACCGATTGTGGAAACAACCGTTCCTTGGGATGTGGTTGAACCGCGCTACGCAACAGAGCATGACTACAAACCGGGACGCGGCACTTGGAGTTGGATTCTTTGGCAAGATGGCAGCATCAATTACGATGACCAGGTGCGGTATGTCGATTTGGCGGCTGCTATGGGGTATGAATATGTTTTGGTTGACAACTGGTGGGATAAGTATATTGGTCGTGAACGTATGGAGCAGCTCATCAAGTACGCCTGCAGTAAAGGGGTGGAAGTGTTCTTGTGGTATAGTTCCAGCGGCTACTGGAATGACATAGAGCAAGGTCCGGTCAACAAAATGGACAACTCCATTGCCCGCAAGCAGGAAATGCGCTGGATGCAGAGTATGGGCGTAAAAGGAATAAAGGTGGACTTCTTTGGAGGTGACAAGCAGGAGACGATGCGCTTGTATGAGGAAATCCTGAGCGATGCCGATGATCATGGGCTGATGGTGATCTTTCATGGCTGTACGCTGCCCCGCGGGTGGGAACGGATGTATCCCAATTATGCAGGCAGTGAAGCGGTGCTGGCATCCGAGAATCTCATATTCAGTCAGCATGCCTGCGATAATGAAGCGTTTAATGCCACGCTGCATCCTTTCATCCGCAATGCTGTGGGATGTATGGAGTTTGGAGGCGTATTCCTGAACAAACGCCTGAATCGTGGCAACGATGGCGGTACTACCCGTCGTACGACGGATATATTCCAGTTGGCAACGGCTGTGCTTTTCCAGAACCCTATATAAAACTTTGCATTGGCTCCCAATAATCTGGCGGATGCTCCGGGTGTGTGCATCGACTTCATGAAGCAAATGCCTACTATATGGGATGAGACCCGTTTCATCGACGGTTATCCCGGCCGCTATGTAGTCTTGGCGCGCCGTCATGGTGATGTGTGGTATGTAGCTGCCGTCAATGCTACGGCAGAACCATTGAAACTGAAACTTTCGCTTCCGATGCTGCCGGCAGGAGATGTTGTTTCTGTTTATCTGGACGATAAGAAACTTCAACCGCAACAGAAAGAACAGAAAATCAAAACGGACGGAACGTTACAGCTCACTGTGCAGCCTATGGGGGGAGCGGTGATTGTGAAATAGGACCGGGTGGCTTGAAGTTTGCCTGAAGTCCCGATAACAGGATATGGCTCGGTGGGCAACTGTAATTGCTCCTATAATATAATAAGGTGAATAAACGTCTGTGTTATATAACATTGTTTAGTAACACAGACGTTTTATTGCTTTTCTTTCGATTAATTTCTAATTTGCGGCTCACTAAAATAATGGCATACGGAAGCATGCTGAGTATTCACTTTAAATCTTATATATCATGAAAGTATATCAGACGAATGAAATTAAGAACATTGCCCTCCTTGGCAATGACGGCTCGGGTAAAACCACTCTCACAGAAGCGCTGCTCTTTGAGAGTGGTATTATAAAACGTCGCGGCAGAATTACTGCCAAGAATACAGTCAGCGATTACTTCCCGGTGGAGCAGGAATATGGATATTCTGTGTTTTCCACCGTTTATCATGTGGAATGGAACGGTAAGAAACTGAACATAATAGACTGTCCGGGTAGTGACGACTTTGTGGGGGCGGCAATGACGGCGCTTAATGTAACTGATACGGCCATTTTGCTGCTGAACGGACAATATGGTCCCGAAGTAGGTACTCAAAACCATTTTCGTTACACCGAGAAGCTGGGCAAGCCGGTTATTTTCCTTGTGAACCAGCTCGATCATGAAAAGTGCGATTATGATATGGTGCTGGAACAGTTGAAGTCAATCTACGGTTCTAAGGTGGTTCCCGTTCAATATCCGTTGGCTACCGGACCGAATTTCAATTCGTTGATAGACGTGCTTCTGATGAAGAAATACTCGTGGGGGCCGGAAGGCGGAGCGCCTACGATTGAAGATGTTCCCGCAGAGGAAATGGAGAAGGCGACTGCCCTGCATAAGGCATTGGTGGAAGCTGCTGCCGAACATGATGAGACTTTAATGGAGAAGTTCTTCGAGCAGGATTCTTTGACCGAGGACGAAATGCGTGAGGGTATCCGTAAGGGATTGGCTTCTCGCGGCATGTTCCCTGTGTTCTGCGTTTGTGCAGGCAAGGATATGGGTGTGCGCCGTTTGATGGAGTTCTTGGGTAATGTTGTTCCGTTCGTAGACGAAATGCCGCCGGTGCATAATACGCGTGGTGAGGTTGTGAAACCCGATGCAAACGGGCCTACTTCCTTGTATTTCTTTAAAACGGCTGTTGAACCGCATATCGGTGATGTTCAATATTTCAAGGTGATGAGCGGTAAAGTGCACGAGGGAGACGATTTCACCAATGCCGATCGTGGTTCCAAGGAGCGTATCGCCCAGATCTATACGTGTGCGGGTGCCAATCGTATCAAGGTGGAAGAAATGGTAGCCGGTGACATCGGCTGTACTGTGAAATTGAAAGATGTGCATACCGGCAATACGCTGAATGGCAAGGGATCGGAGAACCGCTTTAATTTCATTAAATATCCGAATTCCAAATATTCTCGTGCTATCAAACCATTGAACGAAGCCGATACGGAAAAGATGATGGCTATTTTGAACCGTATGCGTGAGGAAGATCCGACATGGGTCATTGATCAGTCTAAGGAATTGCGCCAGACAATTGTGCATGGACAGGGCGAATTCCATTTGCGTACGTTGAAGTGGCGTTTGGAGAACAATGAGAAATTGCAGGTTAAGTTTGAAGAACCGAGAATACCCTATCGTGAGACTATAACGAAAGCTGCCCGTGCCGACTATCGTCATAAGAAACAGTCCGGTGGTGCGGGCCAGTTCGGTGAAGTTCACCTGATTGTGGAACCTTATTATGAAGGAATGCCGATGCCGGATACTTATAAGTTCAATGGACAGGAGTTCAAGATGAATGTGAAAGGCGTGGAGGAAGTTCCATTGGAATGGGGCGGTAAACTGGTGTTTGTGAACAGTATTGTGGGCGGTTCTATTGATGCCCGCTTTATGCCGGCCATTTTGAAGGGTATTATGTCACGCATGGAGCAAGGACCGCTGACCGGTTCGTATGCTCGTGATGTACGTGTCATCGTATACGACGGAAAGATGCATCCGGTAGATTCCAATGAAATCTCCTTTATGCTGGCAGGCCGCAATGCGTTCAGCGAGGCATTTAAAAATGCCGGCCCGAAGATTCTGGAACCTATTTATGATGTGGAGGTATTTGTTCCTTCCGATAAGATGGGTGATGTAATGGGCGATCTGCAAGGACGTCGCGCCATGATTATGGGTATGAGTAGTGAAGCCGGCTATGAAAAGCTGAGTGCTAAGGTTCCTTTGAAGGAGATGTCTTCCTATTCTACGGCTCTGAGTTCTTTAACCGGTGGTCGTGCTTCGTTCATTATGAAGTTTGCCAGCTATGAGCTTGTTCCGAGTGATGTACAGGATAAACTTATCAAGGAATTTGAAACAAAACAAGCTGAAGAATAGACTTTTTAATAAATAGTAAAAGCCGTTGTTCGCTCATCGTGAGGAATGACGGCTTTTTTATTAACACTGATTAAGAATATGGGGAAATGTGAATGTTAATATTTAATTTTTTATTAAATTTGCAAACCAAAGGTGTTTCATTTTGTTGTAATGTGCGTAATGCAACTTAAAAAACATTCTACGGTTAATTAACGAGAACACCCGGTTAAATCAGGTTAATTTGTTAGGAGTGTTAATTAGTGAGTGTTAATTTTGTGACTATGAAAAAGTCGACAATATGGATATTAGGCGTCGTTATGGGCCTTTCTTTCATCAGTTTACTGTATCTGCAGATCAGTTATATTGAGGAAATGGTGAAGATGCGTAACGAGCAATTTGATGAATCGGTGAAGCGTGCTTTAATGGCTGCTTCAAAGGATGTGGAGTCCGCAGAGGTTGACCGTTGGTTGCGGGAAGATATATCCGAAGCGGAAAAGAGAGCGTGGGAGCAGAGCTCGCAAGGCAAAGGAGTGGTGCAGACACAGCGTTTTACGGTGACAGCGCCGGATGGAACAAAATATTCGGCTATCGAACTGAAAACGTTTAGCAATGAAGCATCGGAATTGCCGAGGGCAATGATTTCACGTAAGCATGGAACGAAGACGATACCTCAGACATCACGTTCGCTGGCAGATGCCATAAAGAACCGTTATCTGTATCAGAGGGCTTTGCTGGATGAGGTGGCTTGGCAGATGATTTATCGTGCCAGTGACAAGGCGATAGAAGAACGGGTCAATTTTAAGAATTTGGACCAGTATCTGAAATCGGGATTGATTGATAACGGTATTGAGCTGAACTATCACTTTAAGGTGATAGACCGGGACGGCAGGGAAGTCTATCGTTGTTCGGACTACAGCGATGAAGGCAGTGAGAGTTCTTATTCCCAACCCTTGTTCCTAAATGATCCGCCGGCACGTATGAGTATCGTCAAGATACATTTTCCGGGTAAGCAGGATTATATTTTCGACTCGGTCAGCTTTATGATTCCGTCGATGATCTTTACCTTTGTTCTGTTGATAACATTCATTTTCACGATTTATATCGTGTTCCGCCAGAAGAAGTTGACGGAGATGAAGAATGATTTTATAAATAATATGACGCACGAGTTCAAAACGCCGATTTCAACGATTTCGTTGGCGGCGCAGATGTTGAAGGACCCGGCAGTAGGCAAGTCGCCGGCAATGTTCCAGCACATATCGGGCGTTATTAATGATGAGACGAAACGACTCAGGTTCCAGGTGGAGAAAGTTCTCCAGATGTCAATGTTCGACCGGCAGAAGGCGACGTTGAAAATGAAAGAACTGGATGCCAATGAACTGATTACCGGGGTAGTGAATACGTTTGCTTTGAAAGTGGAGCGCTACAACGGAAAGATAGAGTCGGAATTGAAAGCGACTGACCCGATTATTTTTGCAGATGAAATGCATATAACGAATGTGATTTTCAATCTCATGGATAATGCGGTGAAGTACAAAAGACCGGATGTGGACTTGCAGTTAATGGTGAAGACCTGGAATGAACCGGGCAAGCTGATGATCTCTGTACAGGACAACGGTATAGGTATTAAGAAAGAAAACTTGAAAAAGATATTTGATAAGTTCTATCGCGTGCATACAGGTAATCTGCACGATGTAAAAGGCTTCGGGCTTGGTTTGGCTTATGTAAGGAAGATTATTCAGGATCATAAGGGAACTATCCGGGCGGAGAGTGAGCTGAATGTTGGAACTAAATTTATTATTGCATTACCTTTATTAAAAAATTGATTGATATGGATGAGAAACTGCGTATTTTATTGTGCGAAGATGATGAGAATCTTGGCATGCTTTTAAGAGAATATTTACAGGCTAAGGGTTATGCTGCCGAGTTATATCCCGATGGAGAAGCAGGATACAAGGCTTTCCTGAAGAATAAATATGACTTGTGCGTGTTTGATGTAATGATGCCGAAGAAAGACGGTTTTACACTGGCGCAGGAAGTTCGTGCCGCCAATGCGGAAATTCCCGTTATCTTCTTGACGGCTAAAACACTGAAGGAAGATATTCTGGAGGGCTTTAAAATTGGTGCGGACGATTATATCACGAAACCGTTCAGTATGGAAGAGCTGACTTTCAGAATTGAAGCTATCTTGAGACGTGTACGTGGCAAGAAGAACAAAGAAAGCAGCATTTACAAGATTGGCAAGTTTACGTTTGATACCCAGAAACAGATTTTGTCAACACCCGATAAGCAAACGAAGTTGACTACAAAAGAGTCGGAATTGCTGGGTCTGCTTTGTGCACATGCCAATGAAATCCTTCAACGCGATTTTGCATTGAAGACGATTTGGATTGATGATAACTACTTTAACGCACGTAGCATGGATGTGTATATCACCAAGTTGCGTAAGCACCTGAAAGAAGATGAATCTATCGAAATCATCAATATTCATGGAAAAGGATATAAACTGATCACTCCGGAAGCTGATGCCTAAACGGCTTGCTTCCCGGGTGGAACGGACAATAAAAAAAGACGGTTGCATTGCAACCGTCTTTTTTTATTTCTTTTTCTCGGTATTAATCCGCAATTCTTTTGTTGATAAGGATGTAAGAAATCAATCCTATTACAACTAATACAGCGCTGGTTCCCAAAATCGCGTTGTTATTTACATTGCCGGTAAAAGAACATGCAACCAAGATTACAGCTCCTACCAAGATTAATATCAATCCCAGATTTTTTAATAAGCCTTTCATGTGTGTGTATTTTAATAGATTATTATTTTCATATTCTTGTTACAAAGAAAAGCATAATTCTTTAACAAGCGAAATTATTTTTGCAAAAAAACTATTATTCAACCTAATTTAATGAAGAATGAGGAATATCCTAATCTTTCGTGTTGAAAAATATTTTTCTCAAGACTTCCTGACTAACGCTTAACTCTTCAAGGGTAATGCCTTGCAATGCTTCTTTTAGCGTTTGATTGGCAATGATGCGGGCGCGTTCTTCCAGTTCCTTGCCATCTTTGGTGAGGTGTATCAAGTTGGTGCGGCGGTCTTTTTTGTCGGAGATGCGTACCACAAGATGTTGCCGTTCCATATTGTCTATGAGGCGGGTCATGCTGGGCTTGTCCTTAAAAGTTGCATTGCACAATTCTTGCTGTGTCACCCCGTCTTTTTCCCATAAGAAGATGAGGACTGTCCATTGTTCGGGGGTGATTTCCAAACCGTTCTGCCTGAAGTTGCGCGATAATTTGCGGTTGATGGCAGCAGATACTTTGCCATTGAGTATGGCAAATATCAGCCGGATATCAAAATTGAATTGCTCTATCATGAAATTATTGTTTAAACAACTTTGCAAATATAGCATAAGTTGGATACAATACAAAATAAGTCCGCTTATTTTTGCAGTTCAAAATAAAATGTCTACCTTTGCACCCGCATTTAATAAACAAATAATTTATTTATTTAATTAAACGAGTATGAATCAATACGAAACCGTTTTCATTTTGACTCCCGTTTTGTCTGATGTTCAGATGAAGGAAGCGGTAGAAAAATTCAAAGGCATCCTTACTGCTGAAGGTGCTGAGATTGTAAATGAAGAAAACTGGGGACTGAAAAAGCTGGCTTATCCAATCCAGAAGAAGTCAACCGGTTTCTATCAGCTGATTGAGTTCAATGCAGAACCTACTGTAATTGAGAAATTGGAATTAAACTTCCGTCGTGACGAGCGCGTTATCCGCTTCTTGACTTTCAAGCAAGACAAGTACGCTGCTGAATACGCTGCGAAGAGAAGAAGTGTTAAATCAACTAAAAAGGAGGATTAATCATGGCACAACAAGTTCAATCAGAAATCAGATATTTAACTCCGCCCTCAGTAGACGTTAAGAAGAAAAAATACTGCCGTTTCAAAAAGAGCGGTATTAAGTACATCGACTACAAAGATCCTGAATTCTTGAAGAAATTCTTGAATGAGCAAGGTAAGATCCTTCCGCGTCGTATTACCGGTACTTCTTTGAAGTTCCAACGTCGTGTAGCTCAAGCTGTGAAGAGAGCGCGTCACTTGGCGTTGCTGCCTTATGTAACTGACATGATGAAATAATAGGAGGAGGAAAGTATGGAAATTATATTGAAAGAAGACATAGTAAACTTGGGTTATAAGAACGATATCGTAACCGTTAAGTCCGGTTATGGTCGTAACTACCTCATCCCGACAGGAAAAGCTGTCATTGCTTCTCCTTCTGCAAAGAAAATGTTGGCTGAAGAGCTGAAACAGCGTGCCCACAAGCTGGAGAAGATCAGAAAAGATGCTGAAGAACTGGCTGCTAAGCTGGAAGGCGTATCTTTGAAGATCGCTACTAAGGTTAGTGCAACAGGTACTATCTTCGGTTCGGTTGGTAACATTCAGATTGCTGAGGAGCTGGCTAAATTGGGTCATAACATCGATCGTAAGATTATCGTTGTTAAAGACGCAGTGAAAGAAGTTGGTAGCTACAAAGCTATTGTTAAACTGCACAAGGAAGTTTCTGTAGAAATTCCTTTCGAAGTAGTTGCTGAAGAAGCATAATTAATCCTTCGTATATATTGGGAAGCCCGATTCTATTTGGATAGAGTCGGGTTTTTTTATATCAACCTGCCATTGCAATGAAGTTAATAAAATGCAGGCTTGATGTTAACTTCCTGTCCGTAGTGTGTTAACTTCCTGTTTGGAGTATATTAACTTCCTATCCGTAGTATGTTGACTTCTTAGAGTCACGATGTAAACTCTTTATGCGATGGAGAAGTAAGGACATAAAAAAAGTCTGTCCGTACTTTCCGTACGTCAGACTTTCAATTCTCTCTAATGTTGTTCTGAAATTATTCAGCTACAACTGCTGCGCTATCTACTGCAGTAGTGTCAGCTACTGATGCTGCTGCTTCAGCTGCTGCTGCTTCTACAGCTGCGATTGAATCAGCGATACGGATTGAGTCAGCTGTTGCTTGTTCTGCGTTAGCTGCTTTGTTACCACAAGATGCGAAAGATACTGCTACGATAGCTACGGCCATCAAAACTAATTTTTTCATTTTCTTTACTTTTAAAACGTAATACAATCAATTGCTTTATTAAAACGATGCAAAGGTATGCACTTTTTAGATACGTTGTTCTCCAAAACCCAACTTTTTTTATATTTTTTTTGGAGGAAAGCCCGTTTTTCTCGCTTTTGATATGTTCTACAACATGTTAATCTTCTGCAATGCTGTTATATAAATACCTTTTGATGCTTCTTTTGGGTGTTTTCTCAAATTCTGTCGGGTAAAGCTGTATTTGACTGATCTTTTCGTAAGCAGCAACGCTATTGTTCAGGTTCTTGAGATTTTCGTCCATAATGGTCTTTATATTCTCCGGATTGTTCAGCCCTAAGGAATCCAATGCCTCATAATCAGCGTAGACTAAGGCTACCAGTTTCTTATTGCGTTCAATCACAAGACTTTCCAGAACAAACGGCATGTTGTTGAGACGTGCCTCTATTTCTTCCGGAAAAATGTTTTGTCCGCTGGAGCTAAGGATCATGGTCTTGCTTCGTCCGCGTATGTAGAGGTTGTTATTTTCATCCAGCGTGCCTAAGTCGCCGGTGCGCAGCCAGCCGTCTTCGGTGAATACTTCCTTGGTGGCTTCCGGGTTTTTATAATAACCCACCATTACGTTTTCGCCGCGTACCTGTATTTCGCCGAGCCGGTCGTCCGGATTTTCCTTGTAGATACGTGCTTCCATGATGTCGAGTACCCGTCCGGAAGAGGTGGGCACGAATTCGTTCCAGGGAGCGTAGCTGATCAGCGGTCCGCATTCCGTCATGCCGTAACCTATGTTGAACGGGAATTTGATGCGGTGGAAGAACTCTTCCACTTCCGGGTTCATTGCGGCTCCTCCGATAATCACTTCTTTGAACCGGCCGCCCAGTGCGTCCACCAGTTTCTTACGGATTTGTCCGTATATCTGTCCGTCCAGCAACGGGATGCTGAGGGCCCATTTCATGGACTTTTTGTTGATGATGGGCTGAATGACATTCTTGTATATCTTTTCGATAACGAGGGGGACGGTGATTATCAGGTTTGGTTTTACTTCTTCGAACGCTTTCATCAGAATTTTTGGCGAGGGCACTTTGCCCAACAATGTGACGTGCGTACCCACAGCCGTAGCGGTCAGGAAGTCGAAGGCGCAACCATAGGCATGCGCCAGGGGCAGGAAAGACAGCACCTTGTCTCCTTTTTTCAGTAATCCGGTGCGAATGCCGAAAGTGACGTTACCTGCAAGGTTGTTGCCTGTCAGCATAACGCCTTTGCTGAATCCCGTTGTGCCGGAGGTATAGTTCAGCAACATTACTTTGTCGTTGGAAAGATCCGTATAAACTACATCTTCCTGCCGGAACCCTTTCGGATAGGTCTTGTGCATCTCGTTGTCCAAGTGTTTGAGAAAACGTTGGATGGTTTCTCCGTCGCGCTGGTACAAGCAGCGGAAGTCGTTGAGTGAGAAAACGCCGCGCAGCCCGGTGAGCCGTTCTTCTTCCAGATGTTCCCAAATGCTGTCGCTGGTGAAAAGGAAGACAGATTCCGAATGGTTGACGATGTGGTGCACATCATTGGGATTGAAATCCTGCAAGATGGGCACTACGATGCCGCCGTAGGTGATGGTGGCCATATATGCAATGCACCAGCGGGCGTTGTTTTTGCCGATAACCGCTATTTTGTCGCCGCGGCGCAGGCTGCAATGCTTGAATAGCAGATGCAACTTGGCTATTTCTTGCGCTACTTCTCCATAAGTATAGCTTTCGTTTTCTCCGTAATCGGTGTAGCAGGGGAGGTCCCAATTCTCGCGGAAACTATGTTCGTATAGCTTGATAAAGTTTTCTTGTATCATTGCACGTTTTTTGATGAATTGTGCAAAAGTAGGAAAAATATAATAATAATGTGTACCTTTGCCCCGAAAATCTGATTTAGGCTCATGATAGATACCAATATATTTCAAGATAAGACGGCGGTTTACTATACGTTGGGGTGCAAGCTGAATTTCTCGGAGACCTCGACTATCGGTAAGATCCTGCGGGAGGCAGGAGTGCGTACGGCACGCAAAGGAGAGAAAGCGGATATATGTGTGGTAAACACCTGTTCGGTCACCGAGGTGGCCGATAAGAAATGCCGCCAGGCCATTCACCGGCTGGTGAAGCAGCATCCGGGCGCTTTTGTGGTGGTGACGGGATGTTATGCCCAGTTGAAGCCGGATGTGGTGGCAAAGATAGAAGGTGTGGATGTTGTGCTTGGGGCGGAACAGAAGAAAGACCTGCTCCGGTATCTGGGCGATTTGCAGAAGCATGAAACGGGTGAAGCCTATACTTCCGCTTTGAAGGATATCCGTTCGTTTGCTCCGTCGTGTTCGCGTGGCGACCGCACCCGTTTTTTCCTGAAAGTACAGGACGGTTGCGACTATTATTGTTCCTATTGCACCATTCCCTTTGCCAGAGGACGCAGCCGCAACGGAAGCGTTGCTTCTTTGGTGGAACAGGCCCGTCAGGCGGCAGCCGAAGGTGGAAAGGAGATTGTGCTGACGGGGGTCAATATCGGTGATTTCGGCAAGACGACGGGAGAGACTTTCTTTGATCTGGTCAAGGCATTGGATGAGGTGGAAGGCATCGAACGTTACCGCATATCTTCCATTGAGCCTAATCTGCTGACGGACGAAATCATAGAGTTCGTGTCCCGTTCCAAGCGGTTCATGCCCCACTTCCACATCCCGTTGCAGTCGGGCAGCGATGAAGTGCTGAAGCTGATGCGCAGGCGGTATGACACAGCACTGTTTGCTTCTAAGGTGAAGAAGATAAAGGAAGTGATGCCCGATGCGTTTATCGGAGTGGACGTGATTGTGGGCACGCGTGGGGAGACGGAAGAGTATTTTGAACAGGCATACCGCTTCATTCAGGGGCTGGATGTGACGCAACTTCATGTGTTCAGCTATTCCGAACGTCCGGGTACGCAGGCCTTGAAAATAGAGCATGTGGTATCCTCCGAGGAAAAACACAGACGCAGCCAGCTTCTGCTGGAATTGTCGGAGGAAAAAACGCGTTCGTTCTATGCCCGCCATATCGGACAGACGATGCCCGTTCTCTTGGAACGCTCCAAACCGGGGACGCCGATGCATGGCTTCACTCCGAACTACATCCGGGTGGAGGTTCCGCACGATGATGCGCTGGACAACCGCGTGGTTCCGGCGCGTATGGGAGAGTTCAATGAAGACGGTACGGCTCTTCTGGGTCTGTTGGGCGATGCCGGCGGCCGGTAGCTGACAGCCGTAATTAATGATCGGAATTAGTAATTTGAAATTGACAGAGTGAAATCAAGATTAATCTATTGGCTGACTTATGCCGGTATGTGGCTGTTGGCGTTATTGCCTTTCAGGGCGCTTTATGTGCTGTCCGACGGATTTTGCTTTCTGATGCATCACATTGTGCACTACCGGCGCAGGGTGGTGCGCAATAACCTGCGCAACGCATTCCCCGAGAAGTCCGAAGCGGAGCTGAGGGAGATAGAGCGCAAGTTCTACCGTTACATCTGCGATTATATGCTGGAGGAGGTGAAGATGCTGCGCATGTCTTTCAAGGAGCTTTGCTGTCGCATGGAATATGACAATAAGGAAGAATTTCTTGCCATGATTGAAAGGCATGGCGGGATAGTGCTCCTTATTCCCCATTATGCAAACTTTGAATGGATCATAGGCATGGGGGCTATCATGCAGGAGGGCGACATACCGGTGCAAATCTACAAACCGTTGCACAACCGATATATGGATGCGATGTTCAAGCGTATACGCGCCCGTTTTGGCGGCTACAATGTGCCGAAACATTCTACGGCGCGCGAAATCATCAGGCTGTGTCGCGACAATAAGCGTGTGGCAGTGGGAATGATAACCGATCAATCCCCCAATATCAACGAGGCTCATCATTGGACTACTTTCCTGAATCAGGACACCGGCTTTATGGACGGCGCCGAACGCATAGCCAAGCTGATGGATTTCCCCGTATTCTATTGTGAATTGAAGAAGCAGCGCAGGGGATATTGCAGGGTGGAGTTCGACTTGATAACCGAAACTCCCAAAGAAACGGCCGACGGAGAGATAACCGAACTGTTTGCCCGAAGGCTGGAACAGACCATTCGCAGGGAACCGGCTTATTGGTTCTGGTCGCATAAGCGCTGGAAACTGAAACGCGAAGATGTGGTGCGGCATGGATAAGGTGGCTGTTGTCATATTGAACTGGAACGGCTGTGAGATGCTACGTTCGTTTCTGCCGTCCGTAGTGCGCTGTTCGGAGACGGAGGGCACGGAGATTTATGTGGCGGACAACGGTTCGACGGATGCTTCCGTTGAGATGCTCCGCCAAGAGTTTCCTTCCGTACACCTTATTATATTAGACAAAAACCGGGGCTTTGCCGAAGGCTATAACCTTGCTTTGCAGCAGGTGTCTGCCGAATATGTGGTGCTGCTGAACTCCGATGTGGAGGTTACCGGGCATTGGCTTGCGCCGCTGGTGGACTATATGGATGCCCATCCGGAGGTTGCGGCGTGCCAGCCCAAAATCCGGAGTTGGCGGCACAAGGAACGGTTTGAATATGCAGGCGCCGCCGGCGGGTTCATAGACCGTTACGGCTATCCTTTCTGCCGCGGGCGGATAATGGGAGTGGTGGAGGAGGACAACGGGCAGTATGACACCGTTGTTCCGGTGTTCTGGGCTACGGGAGCTGCCTTGTTCATACGCCTGAAGGACTATCAGGATGCCGGCGGACTGGACGGACGTTTTTTTGCCCACATGGAAGAGATCGACCTGTGTTGGCGGCTTCGTGCCCGCGGGCGGATGCTGGCTTGTGTACCCCAAAGCACCGTCTACCATGTGGGGGGCGCCACCCTGAAGAAGGAGAACCCCCATAAGACTTTTCTCAATTTCCGCAACAATCTTGTAATGTTGTATAAGAATCTGCCGGAAGAAGAACTGGGCTATGTGATGCGTGTGCGGGCGGTGCTCGATTGTGTGGCTGCCCTGAGTTTTCTGTTGAAAGGCCAGTTTGCCAATATGTGGGCGGTGCTTCGTGCACGCCGCGCTTTTCATTCACTCCGCCCCCTGTTTGCGGCTGATCGTGAAGAGAATCTGAAAAAAACATCCCTTCCGGTTATTCCCGAACGGACAAAAAGCAGTATCTTGGTGCAGTTTTATTTACATGGGAAGAAGTTCTTTTCCCGCTTGTAAGAACTGTTCTCTTTTTCTAAAATTATTGTATCATTAAAAGTTATTGTTTTATGGACAAATTGGTAAGGAAGATCGGGTTGGTGGCGCATGATGCCATGAAGAAAGACCTCATAGAGTGGGCGCTTTGGAATTCGGAGTTGCTTATGGGACATAAATTCTACTGTACGGGCACTACGGGAACACTTATTCTGGAAGCGCTGAAGGAGAAGCATCCCGATGTCGAATGGGATTTCACAATTCTTAAATCCGGCCCTTTGGGCGGCGACCAGCAGATGGGTTCGCGCATTGTGGATGGAGAAATAGATTATCTCTTCTTCTTTACAGATCCCATGACCTTGCAGCCGCACGATACGGATGTCAAAGCCTTGACACGTCTGGCTGGTGTGGAGAATATTGTTTTCTGCTGCAATCGCAGTACGGCCGACCACATTATTTCGAGCCCTCTCTTTCTTGATCCTACTTACGAGCGTACCGTTCCCGATTACAGCAACTATGCCAAGCGCTTCGAGAATAAACCGGTCGTTGCCGAAGCCGTTGAGTCGGCAAAGAAGAGGAAGAAAAGAAAATAATGTTGATATTTATTAATGAGAATGCGGTGCTTTGCAATCTCATGATTATCAAGATGTAATATAACAGCCTATCTCAGTCCCATACAGAGGCTACCTTAGTCCTATACTGAGACAGTCTTTGTATGGGACTGAGATAGGCTATGTATGCGATCGTCTTTTGAAAAAACTCGTTTTGTAAAGGAAACGGAATGCCCGTATAATATTGCTACCGTTTCATTCACTGCTGCTGCCTGGAAGTATGAATCTCTATTCCTGCCGCTTCTATGTCCGCTCCCATTGGCGGATTGCGTTTTGACAGTTTCAGTTCGATGTCCTCTATTGGGGGAAAGTCTCCGAACAACCGTTTCACAATACGTCCTCCGACGTGCTCCAACAGCTTGGAGGGAATTTCCATCTCCTTCTTCACAGCTTCATATACTTCCGCATAGCTTACGGTGTCTGTTACATCATCAGTCTGCATGGCATGCCCGATGTCTACTTTCAGTCGCAAACTGACGACGAACTCATTGCCGACTAAGGTCTCTTGTCGGCCCACGCCATGATGGGCGAAGAAACGTATCCGATCCAAAAATATATAACTGCTCATAATGAAAAGATAATAGTCTTTCATGCAAACTTATGGATAATATCTTTGTTCTACAAGTCTTGGAACGCGATTTTTGTACTTTTCAAGAAAAAAGGACGTGAAAATTTTTATTCTAATTATATTTCTATAACTTTGCATTGAAGTTCGGTGGCGACTGTGGCTTGTTTTTTTTAATAAAATATAATTAGAAGCGTTGTGCTTTGTCCTCTAAATGGAAACCTAGGAAATTTTCATTATTTAGCGAAGGACAGCACAGTGGATTCTCACGTTTATAGCGTGGGACTGCTGTCTGTTTTCGTTAAAGGGCTATTCCTAGGGCCTCCATTTAGAAACAGCACGCAGCTCCACGTTTCTGTTTCTAACCGGTCCTTTTCGGAGTTTGGAGGACGCATGCTTCCGGTCTGCCTGTGCAGATAGAAGTTTATAAGACGTTTATGCAAATAAGAATATTGTTGGTTCTATTGTGCGTACTTTTCATGACTCCGAATGGCGTGTATGCGAAAGCGGGTAATGGGGAAAATACCCCGCACCATGCCAAGCGAATATTCAATCCGGACTCACGCACCGGGCGCAATAACCATTCATTGCTGCTGAAAACGAATGTGGCGGCGTGGGGAATGGCAATTATGAACGCAGCGGTGGAATATGACATCTCGCCTGCTGTTTCTGTCCTTTTACCTTTTTATTACTCTTCTGTCGATTATCTTACTTCTTCCCGCAAGTTCTGCACTTTCTGCGTGCAGCCCGAAGTGCGTTACTGGTTCAGACAAGTGGACGGACTCTTCACCGGTGTGCATGTCGGGGTGGCCTCTTATAATTATGCCCTTAAGAACAATACCTATCGCTATCAGAACAGTGATACGGGTGCCCCGTTGCTGAATGTGGGACTTGCTGCCGGCTACCGTCTCCCGCTTGGAAAGGGCGGGCGCTGGTGTGTGGAGTTTTCGTTGGGAGCGGGGTATGCTTATCTGGATTATGACCGTTTCTTCAACATTCCCAACGGCGCTTATGTGGATACGCGCCATAGGAATTTTTTCGGCATAGACCACGTAGGCATCTCGTTGGGCTACCGCATTGATTGGAAAGGAGGCCGGCGATGAAAAAACTGTTGATAGCTGTCTGCAGCTTGTTGTCCATATCCCTGCTGGGAGGATGCAGCGTGCGCGAATTGCCGGAGGACGGCGGAGTAGACCCTACGATTGTGCATACCGAAATAGTCCTGTTGCCCGGTGCGGACATGACCCCGTTCGATGTTCCGGAATTCTCCACCCGCGCCGCCGACCCTCGTGAATACAAGGTGCGTTACATTGTGGAAGTCTATGCCGATGATAAGTTCGACCAAAGCCTGCAATTTCGCCGCCAACTCATTTGTGATGAGGGAGATACGGAGGATGTGACTTTGGAATGTGACCTTCATGCACGCAACTACCGGGTGGTGGCATGGCGCGACTTTGTGCTTGCTTCCGGAGTTTCCGGCAATGTTGCCGACGACTGTTTTTATACTACCTCTGATTTCTCTGCCGTCAAACTGAAAGGAGACTATACGGGCGGAACCGACTATAAGGATGTGTTCTGCGGGCAGGCTGCCCTTGACCTTTCACCCTATCGCTGCCAATCGGAAGCCGGACACCGCGAGGAGATGCAACTGGAGCGTCCGTTGGCAAAGGTGGAGTTGATTACCACCGACATTGTCAAGTACCTCAACAAGCTGGAGCAAACGAAAAGTATCCGGGATGCAGCCATAGATGATTTTACGGTGCAGGTGCTTTATACCGGATATTTCCCCGTAGGCTTTAATGTTGTCTCCAACCGCCCCAATGAGGCGGTTATGGGCATAAAGTTCACTTCCAACCTTCTCGTCCTTTCAGACAATGAAGCCTGTCTGGCTTTCGACTACGTGCTGGTGAACGGCGAAGAATCTTCCGTCACCTTAGAAATGATCATTTACAACGAGGAGGGACAGGAGGTGAATCGCGTCACCGGGGTGGAAGTGCCTCTCAAGCGGAACAAGATAACCATGGTGCGCGATGAGTTCCTTACTCGTGAATTTGCTCCCGGCATCGGTATTGACCCTGGTTTTGACGGAGAGATAAACGTGGTGGTTCCTTGATTTTTTTATTCAAATAGAAATAATTGTATGTCTTATTTTAAACAAAACTAGTATGAGAACGTATTTTTTACTGCTGGCGGGTCTTATCCTGTTGGCTTTCACAGCCTGTCAGAATGACGAGTTGGTGAATGGTGGAAGTGGCAACGAGACTGCTGTATCTTTCAGTGTGCAGTTGCCGGGTGCTAATGCTCCTTCTACCCGCGCGGCGGGCGACGGTACACAGGTGAACCGTTGTATCATGGAAATCTATCTGAATGACGAATTGTATAAGCGTGAAGTCAGTGCCGTTCAGGCGGATGGGCTGACAGCTAAATTCGATGTCCGTCTGGTTACGTCACAAACGTATAACTTCGTATTCTGGGCAGACCATGTGGCGTCTGCTGAAGGTGAGGATATTAAAACCGATTTGCATTACAACACTGCTGACCTTCGTAACATAGCTATGATAGGCACTTACAATGGGAGTAGCAAGGATGATACGCGTGATGCTTTCTCTGCCAGTCTGGAGAAGCTGGTTACAAATGCTTTTTCTGAAAGTGTGGAGTTGACTCGTCCGTTCGGACAGTTGAATATCAAGACGGAAGATTTGGCTTTGATTCCTGAAAATCAAAGAGAGGCATTGACTCCGACAACTGCTACCTTGTCGTTCAAGAACCTTTATACCGGCTTTAATGCTGCTACGGGGGATTTGATTGGCGAACCGATGACTTTGGCTTACAAAAAAGCGGCAGATGTGGTGGATGCTACCGGTAATCTGACTGTGGATTATCTTTTTGCACCGAAGGCTGTAGGCGAGCAACATTTGGTAAATATGACACTTGCCGTAAACAATGCTGCCGGTAAGCTGATTACTACGAAAGATTTGAATACTATACCTGTTCAGCGCAATTATAAGACGAATGTAACGGGCAATTTGCTGACGGTTGACGGTAAGGTTAAGATAACAGTAAAGCCTACGTTTTCTTCTCCTGATTTAAGTGAGAAAGTGAAAGAAGTAGCGCTCGTAAGTGAAGTCACTGAAGCCTTGAAAACCAATACTAACGTTGTCGTTACGACACCTCCGACGCAGGCGGAAACCATTTCATTACCTAAATATGAGGAAGAAGATGTAGCGGTGTCCATAACATTGCCTGAAACAGCTCAGGATATTACTATTAATTATTCATCGGAAGGCGGTGAAGAGAGCAAAAATGCTCCTAAGGAATTGAAAATAACGACCCCTTCTGCCAGTAAGGTAATTATTAAGGCGGAAAAGTCTACCGTAACATTGAATGGACAGTCTTATACAGCAGTTGAGGCTGCTACGGCGGAGAATACCTTGATTGTGGAAAGTGGTGTTACTATCGGAACACTGACGTTGAAGAAAGGTAATGTCAAGCTTTATGGAAAGATAACTGCTGCTGTGACGAAGGAGACGGGTTGGAACGGAACTATCATCCGCTGCCTTGATAATCAACAAAGTTATGATAACTTGATAACCGATGCTATTTCAGGGTATACCGGCATTTTGATTGAACGTGAAGCTACATTCGATGCGGCCAAAGCATCTGCCAATTCTTCGGCAACCGTAGGGAAACCAATGAAAATTGCTGCTAACGCCACCATCTCCAACCTGAAAATACATGTAGATCAGGCTGCCGTATCTCCTATCGAGATAATCGACGGAGCTGCCAATGTTACATTTGATAACTTGACAGTATCTTCTACCAATGAATATCCATTGGTGAAAGTATTAGGAACCAATCAGAAAATTACTGTCCGTAACAGTTCTTTATTGCTGACTTCCGGTAAGTCTAATCAGTCTGGTTTCAACATTCAGAACGGCGGTACCGGTAATGTGATTACAGCTTTACTGGAGAATTCCTATATTGGCTTTGGAGCCACGAAGTTGAATGTGGATAAGTCGCAGGATTATGATTATACGAGCGAGAAGAGCGATAATTTTAAAAACTCTTCTTATTCGAGAGCGATTACAGTAGGACGTAATAGTAATAAAGCGTATGATGGAACGGCTGTGACAAACCTGACTGTAAACGATTGTGTTTTTGAAGGAGTGTACTATGCTATTAATACATTGCATAATGTATCGTTGAATATCAATGTGGATAACTCCATTCTTGACGGGCGTGCTGCTTTCAATATTTGGTCTACTGCAAATGCCGGCTCTGTTTTTAATGTGAAGAATTCTAAGCTGATAGGGCGTAACTGTTTTTCTGGTCCTACGGAAGTATTTGCCACTGTTGTGTTGAATGGCTATAATAGTAATGATGTAGCGTCAGTGAAGTATGTGCGTAACAATACAATAACATTAGATAACTGTGATGTAGTGAGTGATAATGCTCCACAGACAGACACCAACTATCAGTATGGTGTAAGCATGCGTTCTCCTTATTATAATAAACTGATATTGAAGAATAATACAAAGTTCCGTGAAACCCGGACGCCGCGTTTGCCGCATGTGGTAGATTTCAATGCCAATGCTTGGCGCAATGAAGTGGTTGATGATGGCTCGATAAATCTTGACGGATGTGCAACGGGTGCAACAGTGTTGCCAAGCCATAAATGGAGTGGACACAGTTATGCTTCCGTAGGAACCGTTGCTGATGACGGTAAGATTTACATAGGTGATCCGGATGTGTTGGCCGGCTTTATTCAAAGCGGAGCCGATGGAAAGGGTGTGGAAGTGGTGCTTGTCCGCGATTTGGATATGGGTAGCCATAATATCACATTGAGCACTTCGTTTGAAAGTATAAGTAATTGTACTTTCAACGGAAATAATCATACCATTGCCAATTATACTTTGTCGAACAAGCAATATGCAGGCTTGTTACCTAATGCCATTCGTGTGACTGTCAAGAACCTTACTCTGAAGAATGCGAATATTACAGCAGTTAATGATGGCAGTAACAATGCTTATGCCGGCGGATTTATCGGTCGTGCCTATGGTACGAACGTGGTAGAGAATTGTACACTCGAAAATAGTATCGTGCAGGGTATCAATAAAGTGGGTGGCATAGCCGGTTTCCAGGCTGAGAATGGTATCAGCATCAGAAAATGTACTGTGAAAGGTTCGACGATTAAGGTAGATACTGAGAATCAGGAGTATGGTCAGTGTGGCGGTATTTTAGGTTATATCGGTTCAGTGGCGGCTGCCAATGAAGTAAGCGGAAATTTCATCATCAATACCAAAGTAGAAGCTCCGGTTAATACGAATATCGGTGAGGAGCATCGTAAGAGCAGCATTTGTGTAGGTACATTGCAAGGTGTGAAAGGTCAGTCTTTGGTTATCGATATGCCGTTCAGCTATATTCAAAGTTCAACCTTTAATGGTAAGACGATCGATAAAACAGAATATATGGGGCTGCTGGGAGGAATACGATACGAGGAAACCCAGCCTTCGCTGACTATTAACGGTACGAGATTTTAGGAATGTCTTTCTATTCTAAAACATTATTAATATGAAAAAGAGTTTTTTACTGCTGGCGGGTCTTATCCTGTTGGCTTTCACAGCCTGTCAGAATGACGAGTTGGTGAATGGTGGAAGTGGCAACGAGACTGCTGTATCTTTCAGTGTGCAGTTGCCGGGTGCTAATGCTCCTTCTACCCGCGCGGCGGGCGACGGTACACAGGTGAACCGTTGTATCATGGAGATTTATTTGGGTGACAAACTTTATGGTGAGCGTCAGGTGGTGCCTGTGGCGGGTAATAAAACTGCGACCTTCAACGTGAGGCTGGTAACTTCACAAACCTATGACTTTGTGTTCTGGGCGGATGTTTCCGGAGAGGGAGGCATTAAGGCCGACAGACATTACCAGACTGCCAATGGTTTACAGAATATTTCTCTTCTCGGAACTTATGCCGGAAACGATGACTCTCGCGATGCCTTTACGGGCGTATTGCTGAGTAAGTTGGTGACCGGAGCCTTCAATGAGGCAGTGGAATTGACCCGCCCCTTTGGTCAGTTGAATATTAAGACCACAGACCTTGAGAGTATTCCCACAGATAGAACGGCGCTTATTCCTGCTGCTGCATCGTTGGCGTTCAAAGGGGTGTATACGGGCTTTAATGCTCATACAGGTGCAGTGACAGGTGATTTGGCCGCACTTTCTTACAACGAAAATGCTGCTGTTGTAGATGGTGATGGTGCACTGACCATGGATTATCTTTTTGCTCCGAAAGAGGGACAATTGCTGACGAATATGGTGTTGACAATGAATAATGCCGCTGGAGAGAAGATTACCGATAAGGAATTGAGTAATATTCCTGTTCAGCGTAACTACAAGACGAATGTGACAGGCAGCATGCTGACTGTGTCGGGCCAGTTTGTCGCAACCTTAGAACCGGCGTTCACAGGTGATTTGGATAAGAAGATTGTGGAAGTAGCTAATATTGCAGACGTAGCCGATGCGTTGAAAACCTGTGATAATGTAGTTGTTACAACTGCTCCGGCGCAAGATGCAACCATTGAGTTACCTAAATATACGGCAACGGATAAGGCTGTTTCCATTACATTGCCGGAAACAACGAATAAGACGGTGACGATTAATTATACCAATGATGCAGGAAATTCAAATCCTCCGAAAGAACTTACTATCATAGCTCCGCAAACCAAAAAACTGGTCATTGACGCAAAGCAGACAACCGTCTATCTGAATGGAACGAAGTATGATGAGATAGAAGCCGGTACTGCCGAAAATACGTTGGTAATCAATGACGGGGTGACTGTTGACAAACTGACAGTGAATGCCGGTAATGTAAAGGTGTTTGGTAAAGGTACGATTACTACAATTCTAAAGAGCACCGAAAACACCGGCATTACATATATTTATGCTTCAAATCAGGCACAGCTTCCCGCCACCTTGCCGCAAGGCTTTGAAAAGGTGTCTTTGGAAGCGGAGAACCTCAAAGAGGCTATGGCTGAAGGCGGCGTATATCAGTTGAAAGAAGATGTTGACATAGCAGGTAGAAGCATTGAGATTCCTGCCGGTACAGCGGCTACCTTAGATCTGAACGGCAACACCATTACAGCAGCCAATCGGGGAGTAGACGGAATTGCGGTATATGGAAATCTGACACTGAAAGACAGCAAGGGAAACGGCCGGATTGTTGCAAATAAGGATTATACAGGCGGCGCTTATGGTGCAGGCTTGATCCGTATTATAGGTGAAAATGCGGCTATGATTATGCAGGGCGGCACTATTTATGCCGCCAGAGAAAATGCTACAAATAATGGGCAGTATGGTGTGGCTGTTTATGAAGGTGGCGATTTCACCATAACCGGCGGTAAGATCGAAGCAGGCTGGTCTGCGGTGTTAGGTAATGGTAAGTACAAAACGCAAAATAGTGTAATCAGGATTGAAGGCGGTGAACTGATTTCTACTTCCGATTATGCAGTGTACTTGCCGCAATCCGGCACAACCACCATTAGTGGCGGTAAGGTGTATGGTGTAGGCGGTGGTGTATGCATCAACCGCGGTACACTGAATGTTGAAGGCACAGCCTTGATCACCAGTAAGGGTACAGGCGATACCGGAGATTGGGGCGACGGTACCGGCAATATGGAAAGTGCGGCAATCAATGTAGCTGCCAAATATGGCGATTGTGTCGTGAACATCAAAGGCGGTACACTGACAGCAGAGGCTAATGCGCTTGTTTCTACGGGCAATGCCGGCTACACACCGGCTATCAACGTCAGCGGCGGTACATTCTCCGATCCGAGTCTGCTCGGCCATCTGTCTGCCGGGGCCAATGTGAAAGTCAAACTTCTGAAGGACTATGAGGGTCCGGGACTGGGCATCTTCTATGGTAAAAACGGTAGCCGGGCTACGGTTGAGATAGACTTGAACCAACATGCATGGAATCTTACCAATGATCCGTTATTTGGTTCTACCGGATACCAGAACCAATACTTCCATCTTGAAAAAGATGCTTTTGTTACTTTCAGGAATGGTACTGTTCAGCCCAAAGAGGTGGCGTCAGGCAGGATGCTTATACAGAATTACTGTCATCTGACACTGGACAAAGTCAAACTGATTGGCGGAAGTTCTTGTAAGTATGTTATCTCCAATAATAACGGAAGCTGTACGATTTCAAACTCTACCATTACTGCTGCAGCAGGACAATGTGCGTTCGATGTTTACTCCTACAAGCCTTATCCGGGAGGGGTAACGGTCACTGTCAATGGCCAAAGCGTCATTAATGGCCGCGTAGAGTTTGATGGTAATAGCGGTAAGAAGAACGGTAATCTTGTCATTAATGGTGGTACTATCAATGGTAACTTGAGTGCGAATAATGATTATTATGACAGCATAAACAAGAACATTATCATCAAGGAAGGCGTTACATTTGGCGCAGACGTTACCGGATGGGACGACTATAAATAACTATGGTAATGCGGCGGATGCCGCTTGCTGGAAATATATGGAAACATCCAGTTTGCATGGAAAACAGTTGGAAAGTGTTCCGTTTCCATGCTATACTGTTTGTATTTGTTTGTTTGTTTTCCCTGCGTTGTGAAACGCGGGGAAATTTTTTATATGATTTGGCTTTGTAAGCTCTCAATTTAGTACGTCAATCCGAATAACCATAGCGGAATTTCATTACGGAAGCCCACTTCGATATTATCCAATGCCAGGTAGCCTTTTTCCACACCGGCCAATTGTTGCTGTGTCTTGTTTTTTATAAAATACAAAAGCGGTGGAGACTTCTCAAAAGTTTTCCACCGCTTTCTTATTAATTATCAGCTTAAATGCACTTGTCTTATCGTCCGTTTTGTGCGATAAGTTCTTTTATCTTTTCATTCAGGCTTTCGGCTTTCATCAGTTGCTCCAGCGTCAGGTGCATGCGCCAGCGCCAGTAGTGACGTGGGTTGGCTGGCACATTAATGCGCTCTTCCTGTGCGTTGGGGTTGCGCCATTTGCCGTCCATGGACATCCAGTCTTGCAGGGAGAGGATGGCGAGTATGGAGTTGCTTTGCAGATGCTTGCGCACCACCTCTTCGCAAAGCTCGGGAGTGGCAGTTGCGGGGGCAGCGCCATAGTGTCCGAGCATCGTGTTGTAGTAACGTTGTGTTTGCTGAAAGTCCTCTTCCCACCAGCCGCGCAGTGTGGACATGTCGTGGGTGGATATGGTGCAGACTGAGCGGTATGGATACCACTCCGGATGCCCGAACTCCTGTGCGGGGTCTTTGGGCATGCGCTGTATCTCCAGTGAGAGGATACGCAGATCGTTCATCACCCATGCCACGCAATCGGGAATCATACCCAAGTCCTCACCGCATACCAACATTCGGGTGGACTGTGTCAGTTGAGGCAGCTTGTTCATAGCTTGCTCGCGCCAGAACTCGTTGTGGCGGTGGTAGTAGTAGTGGTCGTACAGGCGGTTGAAGGCCGATTTCTCCCAATCATTCAGGGAGCGGTACACATAGTCGTGTTGCACGCCGATACGGGGATGATATTTGTACGGGTCGTGGCGGTCGGGTACAAACAGTACGTCGCTGATGAGCGCATACAAACCGTCGCGCACCCAAATGCTGTCTTCGTCCGTCTTGCCGGCAAAGTAGGCTTCTACCTTGCGTTGAGTGTCAAATTCCGGACGCATCCGGTAGATTTCCCACGTGTCCGTCGGTTCGATGAAGGTTTGCTTCACGTAGTCGGTGTGCGGACCGAACATCTGTCCGAGGAAATATTCGTGTATATACGGTTTCAGGAACTCATCGCGGAAGGGGAGTCCGTAGCTTTCTATCTCTTCACGTGTCATGGGCAGGGCGGGTACAAACTGCCCCAGCAGGCCATGTACGGCGTGCATCGGGATTTCCCAGATGCGGAAGAAGCCGAGGATGTGGTCGATGCGATAGGCGTCGAAGTATTCCGCCATTTTGCGGAAGCGCTTCATCCACCATGCATAACCGTCTTTTTCCATGACATCCCAGTTATAGGTGGGGAAGCCCCAGTTTTGTCCGTTCACCGAGAAATCGTCGGGTGGTGCGCCGGCTTGTCCGTTCAGGTTGAAATAATGGGGTTCTGTCCATGCTTCTACGCTGTTGCGACTGATGCCGATGGGGATGTCGCCTTTCAGTACGACGCCGTTGGCGCGTGCGTGTTCAGTGGCGGCGAGTAGCTGCCGGTGCAGGTTGAACTGGATGTAATAATAGATGGCGATATGCGGATAATCCGCCGATTCCGGCTGGCAGAGTTTCTCTATCTCTTGGATGTCGTAGTTGCTGTACTTCGGCCACTCGCGGAAGTTGGGCGTTTTATAGGCGTCACGCAGATAGCTGAAAACGGCATACGGTTGTAACCATTCCTTGTTCGACTCGAAAAACTCATGGAAGGCTGCCGAGGCCAGCACCTTCTCTCCCTCTTGCTTGAAGATGAGGTGGAAGTATTCCCATTTGGTTTTGTTGACTGCCTCATAATCGACGGAGGGCAGGGCATTCAGTTCTTTCTGACGTTTGTTGAACGCAGCCATAAGTTTCTTGTCTTTCAATGCACCCAGTTGTTTCAAGTCTGTGTACATCGGGTGGAAAGCATAGATGGAGATGCTGTTATAAGGATAGGAGTCTGTCCACGTATGTGTCATGGTGGTGTCGTTGATCGGCAGAATCTGTACGGCTTTCTGCCGGGTGCTGACGGCCCAGTCGATCATGCGTTTTAAATCGCCGAAATCGCCTACACCGAAACTTTTCTCGGAACGGAGTGAGAATACGGGTACGGCAACACCCGAACCTTTCCAGACGGGAAGGTTGAAATATACATAACGGTCACCGATAACCAGTGTCTCGTTTGCACCGCTTTGCGGGTCCGCCATATACCGGTTCGGATTGTTTTCCCAGCATACGGCGCGGCGTTCTTTCTTGTTGTATAGAATGAATTTGTATTCCAACGGAAAATGGATTTTGGAGGCATCTGCCTCTATTTGCCATTCAGGGAAGTTGGCATCACTCATAAGTACGGCCTTGTCCGGATTCCAGTTTCCGAAGATCGGCTGGTTTCCGCAGATGCCCAGACAGTGGTCACTGTCGATGCAGGGGGCATACGCTTTTATCAGCAGGCCTTTTTTATGTCCCTTAGGAACAGCACTGCGTTCGCGGTGTGCCAGAAGGGATTCCGTAAAGGCGGAGGTGTAGAAATATTGCTGCTCCGGCAGGTTCTTCCAACAATCTTGTATCCGGTAGGTTTTCTTGGAGTTTCCGGAGAGGTAAAGAGTGCGGGGCAGGCTGTTCCACTCGGCACGTATAGGGTGCCCATCGCGGAAAATATAGTAGCTGTATAGGACGTATCCGCTTTCCGGCACTGCAATGTCTGCTTCCGCAGCCCAATGGATGCCGTCTATGGTTTGTAGCGGAAATGCTTTGGAGGGATGTCCGTTTCCAAGCTCCGGGATGGAGCCTGAAACTCTGACTTCTTCACCCCAATTGGTTCTGTACTCGATATTAAATGATAAGGTCATATATATTAGATTTAGAAATAGCAATAGCTGCAATGATTATGCAAGTATAAAAAATATTCTTCATAATCATGCAGCTATTGTCTGCTATCTCGTTTAAAATCCTATGCAAACGTTTGCTCTTCCGATTATCCGCAGCGGGATGCACCGCAAGTGGTGCAGATGAGACAACCTTCCTGATAGACAAGGGTTTCGTTGCCGCAGTTCGGGCATTTCTTGCCTTTGGCCTCTGTGCCGTCTGTGACGTACTTCTTCAGAGCGCGTTCCACACCGTTCTTCCAAGTATTGATGTTTTCGCTGTCCAGCTGGAGTGAGCTTACCAGTTTCATTACCTGCTCGATAGGCATGCGGTAACGCAATACGCCGGAGATGAGCTTGGCGTAGTTCCAATATTCCTTGTTGAACTTCTCGGACAGTCCCTCGATAGTGACCTTGTAACCGCGTTTGTTCTCAAACTGGAAGTCGTAACGCTTGTTCCCGTTCTCATCGACGTTCTTGATGATATGTCCTGTTGAAACATTCTTCGGGAGGATGATGCCTTCGTCGTCATCTTGAAGACCGGTGAATATCTCGTAGGGATGTCCGTCCAGCAATCCGACGAATGCCACCCATTTTTCCTTATTGTTCTGGAAACGCACAACGTCTGCTTCAAGCACTTTCGGACGTGTCTCAACAACCGTAGGCGGCTTGCATGGCGGGAGTTCGTTTTTCTTGTCGCTCTTGGTGGAGATGAGTACGCCGGAACGCGAACCGTCACGATACACCGTACAGCCTTTACAGCCCGATTTCCATGCTTCGACGTACAGGCGGTTTACCAGTTCCTCGTCCACATCGTTCGGCAGGTTAATGGTTACGCTGATGGAGTGATCCACCCATTTTTGAATACGTCCCTGCATTTTGACTTTCATCAGCCAGTCTACATCGTTGGAAGTCGCTTTATAATAAGGTGACTTCTCAACCAGTGCATCTATTTCTTCTTGCGTATAGCGTTTGGCTGGGTCGTAACCTTCTGCTTCCATCCATGTCACGAATTTGGGGTGGAATACGATGTATTCTTCAAAAGCGTCTCCGGTTTCGTCGACAAAGTCGATATGTACGTTGGAATCGTTCGGGTTGACTTTGCGGCGGCGTTTGTAGACGGGCAGGAATACGGGTTCGATGCCGGAAGTGGTCTGTGTCATCAAACTTGTTGTACCTGTCGGCGCAATGGTGAGACAGGCAATGTTACGACGGCCGTATTTCTTCATTTCCTCATACAGTTCGGGGTCGGCCTCGCGCAAACGGTTGATGAACGGGTTGTTCTTCTCACGTTCGCTGTCGTAAACTTCAAAAGCACCACGCTCTTTTGCCATTACCACAGACGAGCGGTAGGCACTCAGCGCTACTGTCTTATGTACTTGTTCGGCGAATTCGGTCGCTTCTTCAGTGCCGTAACGCAATCCCAGTGCTGCAAGCATATCGCCTTCGGCGGTGATTCCCACACCGGTACGGCGACCCTGACCGCTTTTCTTATATATCTTCTGCCACAATACGCTTTCAGTATGTTTCACGTCTTCGCTTTCCGGATCGGCATCAATCTTGGCCATGATGCGTTCTATCTTTTCCAACTCCAGATCGATGATATCGTCCATGATGCGCTGGGCCAATGCAACGTGCTTCTTGAAGAGGTCGAAATCGAAGTAAGCGTCCGGCTTGAACGGATTGACTACATAGGAATATAGGTTGATAGCCAGCAAGCGGCAAGAGTCGTAGGGGCATAAAGGTATCTCACCGCAAGGGTTGGTGGATACGGTGCGGTAACCCAAGTCTGCATAGCAATCGGGTACAGACTCTTTTAGAATGGTATCCCAGAAAAGCACACCGGGTTCGGCGGACTTCCATGCGTTGTGCACAATTTTTTTCCACAGATCGGTGGCATTGATTTCTTTCTTGAATACAGGATCGGTGGCGTCAATCGGGTATTGCTGTACGTATGGTTTGCCATCAATGGCTGCTTGCATAAATGCATCGGTCAGTTTGACGGAAACATTGGCGCCCGTCACCTTGCCTTCTGTCATTTTTGCATCGATGAACGCTTCCGAATCCGGATGCTTGATGGACACGCTTAACATGAGCGCACCCCGACGACCGTCCTGGGCCACTTCACGAGTAGAGTTGGAGTAGCGTTCCATGAAAGGAACCAGTCCGGTGGAAGTCAAAGCGGAATTTTTTACCGGAGAACCTTTTGGGCGGATGTGTGATAAGTCGTGTCCTACTCCGCCGCGGCGTTTCATCAGTTGTACCTGCTCTTCGTCCACTTTGAAGATGGCGCCATAAGAATCGGCTTCACCGTCCACACCTATAACAAAACAGTTGGAAAGGGAAGCCACCTGATAGTTGTTACCGATCCCGGTCATCGGACTTCCTTGCGGAACGATGTATTTGAAGTGGTTGAACAACCCGAAGAGTTCTTCGGAACTCAGTGCGTTAGGATACTTGGCCTCAATGCGTGCCACTTCGTTGGCTATTCTCCAGTGCATGTCTTCCGGAGACTTTTCGTAAATATTCCCGAAAGAATCCTTAACTGCATATTTGTTTACCCAAACCCTTGCAGCCAGCTCGTCACCTTGAAAGTATCGTAAAGATTCTTCGTAGGCTTCGTCATAAGAATAAATTTTCTTTTCCACGATGCAATATCTCTTAGATTTAATTGTAAATAAGTAAATGTGTAGAAGTTGTACTTATCGCTAACAAATGTGATTGCAAATCTATGAATGTTTTTTATTATAGCAAAATAAAAAGATGGAATTTTATTAACCGTATGTAAGTTTTCCAATTTAATTTATTAATTGATTGATTTATATGAGAATATCTTTTTGTGATGAATGAAAAGTTTTCCAAAAAGAAAATTGTGCCTTAACTTATTGCTTGATGGAATTATTCTTTTGGAAAACATGGGAGAATATATTTAAGCCTATTAAATATGCACTCTGTGTTTCTTTCACTATATTTGCAAAAAAAAGAAAGAATGGAAAGCTTAAAACAAAGGAGAACAATTCGTAAGTATCAGCAGAAAGATATTTCTTCTGATTTGTTAAATGATTTGCTTGAAACCGCTTGTCGTGCTTCTACGGTTGGAAACATGCAGGTTTATAGCGTAATTGTAACTCGTGATGCTGACCGCAAAGCTAAATTGGCGCCGGCGCATTTCAATCAGCCTATGGTGCAGACTGCGCCGGTGGTTCTTACTTTTTGCATTGATCTGCGTCGTTTCAGCAAATGGTGTGTGCAGCGCAAGGCGGAACCGGGATATAATAATTTTGAATGGTTTGTCACCGGGGCTGTTGATGCTTTATTGGCAGCGCAAACATTCTGTGTTGCAGCTGAGGAAAAAGGTTTAGGCATTTGCTATTTGGGTACCACTACCTATAATCCTCAAATGATTATTGAGGCACTGGAACTGCCCGAATTGGTTTTTCCTATTACTACCGTTACTGTGGGATGGCCTGCTGAGGTTCCGGCGCAAGTAGACCGCTTGCCTTTGGAAGCCGTTGTCCATGAAGAAATCTATCATGATTATACCTCTGAGGATATTGATCGCTTGTATGCTTACAAAGAGTCGTTGCCGGAAAATATACGATTTATAATAGAAAACAATAAGGAAACACTGGCTCAAGTATTTACGGACGTGCGTTATACGAAGAAAGATAGCGAGGCAATGTCTGAGAACCTTTGGAAAGTGATGAAAGAACAGGGCTTTTAGATTGAAAGGTTAGGTATAATTTATATATAAGGTATAGAGTATGAAGTTGCTATATGGAAAGGCAAATGTAACTATACTCTATACCTTATAATTGTTATTCGGGAGTTAGTTCCCTTTTTTCAAGGCTGTTTGGATCTCGTCGATCTCGGCGCGAAATGATTTATCCACTTCTTTTAACTGCTTGATTGTTTTGCAGGCATGCAATACGGTAGCATGATCTTTGTTGCCGATTAGCGTGCCGATCTTTGCAGTAGAGAAATCGGTATGGTTTTTCGCTAAATACATGGCTATCTGCCGCGCCTGCACCACTTCTCGTTTGCGCGATTTGGTATGTATAGCGGCATTCTCCAATCCGAAGTGCTTACATACAGTGGTGATGATATCGTCAATGGTTATGGACTTACTTTCGCAGTTCACAACCTTGCGTACAATGCGTTGTGCTAGTTCCAGGTCAATCTCTTTGTTGTATATAGTGGAATGGGCCATAATGGAGATGACAATACCTTCCAGGTCGCGAACGCTGTTGCCCACATTCTCGGCTATGTAGTCAATGACCTCCGGTGGAAATTGCAAACCGTCGCGGTGTATTTTGTTGCGCAGAATGTTTTTGCGTAATTCTACGGTCGGCTTTTCCAACTCGGCTACCATTCCCCATTTGAAGCGTGTAATCAAGCGCTCTTCCATACCTTGAAGCAATACAGGGGCGCGGTCGGAGGTCAGGATCAGCTGTTTGCCGTTCTGATGCAGATGATTGAAGATATGGAAGAATGTGTTTTGTGTTTTTGTAACACCTGCGAATTCCTGAATATCATCAATAATCAATATATCAATTGTCTGGTAGAAGTTAATAAAGTCGTTGGTCGTGTTGTTACGTACGGAATCGGTGTATTGAACCTGAAATAGATGTGCGGATACATACAATACCCGTTTTTCGGGGTATAGTTCCTTGATTTTTGTACCGATGGCATTGGCAAGGTGGGTTTTTCCCACACCTGACGCTCCGTATAGGAACAACGGGTTGAATATCGTTTTGGCGGGATTGAGTGCCACTGCCTCTGCAACACTGCGAGAAAGCTTATTGCTATATCCTTCAATAAATGTGTCGAAGTTGTATTCCGGATTCAGATGTGGGTCTAAATCAGGAACAGGAATCTGCGGGATAGCTTTGTCTATCGTCGGTTTTTGCGGGATGATAGTACGATGGGTGGATTCGTAGTTTACGGTCTTTTCCGGCCGCGAACTTTTGTCCACCATGACATTATACATCAACTTTGTTCCCTCGCCGATTACCTTGTAAAGAGTCTTACGCAATAGGTCTACAAATTTATCCTCCAGAAACTCATAAAAGAACTGGCTGGGAACTTGTACAACAAGCGTTTTGTCCTCATATTTTAAAGGAATAATGGGGAGAAACCAAGTTTTATATGTCTGTTCAGGAACATTGTCTCTGATAATTTCAAGACAGCGGTTCCACAATCCGACATGATCCTGTTCACTCATAACGGTTACTGATACATTTATTAATTAAGCAAAACTTCTACGTTTGCAAAATTGGCAATCTTATTTGAGAAAAACAAATCTCTTTTTTCTTGTGTTTCTCAATAAAACAATAATCTCTTTACTTTCAGCTACTTATCGGAATATGTGAAAATTCCCCCTTTATATATACTATTGTTTTTGTATAACAGCTTGTAATATAGCAAGATAATGCTGCTTTTGTGGGCTGCTCCTCTCCAAAAGCGGAGTAGATATAAACCCCTTTTTTACTTTGTACATAGACTTATCAAGGGTTTTTCCTTTTTGGATAAATAAGCTTTGCTATTTAGACAAAATCTATATAAGCGTAATTCCTACTTATCTTTCTTACCGAATAAAGAGAAATGAACGTAGCGTTTGGGGTGTGATTTTAAATCTTCTAATAGGCTCGCTGCATTTGCTGTTGTGGCATTCAGGTTATTGTAGAGTGACGGATCGTTCAGCAATAATCCGACAGTATTATCCTTTCGGTTTAATTTATCTGTAATCATTTTTACATTAGCCAATGTGGAGTCTATGCTTTGCATGGCTGTTGCATAATCTATTTCTTTCAAGTTATTTGAAATAAGTACGAAGTTATCCCCAATAGTATTCAGCTTGCCTGTAAGTTGGGGAATGTCCTTGTTCATTAATGTTTGCAGCTGTCCACTGGTCACTGCTAAGTTGGCTGTCAGAGTCTGTACATTATGCAGAGTGGTGGGGATGGCCGGATCTGCCAATACCATATTTAAAGATCCGAGTATAGAGTCCAGCTTAGGCAGCATCTTTTCCAGTTGCGGCATCATGGCGGCAACTTTTTCCATCATTCCGTTGTTGAGCGTACCGGGAATTGTATCTCCTATCTGGTATTTCTCGCGGGGATTGTTGGCAAGGAGCAGGTTCATTTTGACGCCGCCCAGCATTTCTGCTGCCAGTTCCGCCGTACTGCCTTTGGGAATACGCAAGTCGGTGTTGACATCTATTTCGGCAATTACCTTTCCGGGCTGGCTGTAATCATAGTACAGGTCGCGTACGATGCCTACACGAAAACCGTCGGCAAAGACAGGACTAGACTTGGTAAGTCCGTTGACATTCTGAAATTTGACATAGAAATAACTGGAAGGCTTAAACATATTGATACCTTTCAGGTAATTGATACCATATACTAATATACAGAGAGCAGCTATTCCTGCAATTCCTATTCTGACTTCTTTGGTAATATACTTCATGATGTTATTCTATTTATTTCTTTTTATTTTTAAATTCGTTGATGGCAGCGTTCACATTCACCTTTTTGCCGTTTTTGAAAGCTATGATGAAAGCGTCCTTGAATTGTGCCGTAATTGAGCGTTTGGTGCGTAATACCTTATTGTAATCGGAGGATGCGCCATACGTATATTTGTACAGGCCGCCTTCTTTATAATAATCCACGTTCTTCAATCCTTTCAATCGCTTGTCATTTTTTGCCAATGGGCGGGAAGATGTGAGTATTTGTATCTTGAACACCGGGGCGTTGTCTTCTGTTTGCGCAACAGCGTTTTTTTCTGTGCGCCGGGGTGTGGAGTTGCTGTCTTGTCTAACTGTCTTTTCTGTTGCATTCGGCGTTGTGCCGGCAGGAGTCGTATCTTTCTCCTCCGGCAGGTCTTCCGGTAGAATGGTCTGGCTACTTCCGTTCAGACGGATTTCCTGCTCTCGCTTATAGGTAAGGAAAGCGCGAAAAATGCCGTTGGCAAGAGTTGTGGTTCCTGCATCTGTATTCAGGTAACGTTCTTCTTCAGGGGTGGAGATGAAACCCAGTTCAACCAGAATGCTGGGCATGGCGCTGGCTTTCAGTACTAAAAAACCAGCTTGGTGCACGCCTCGGTCCACCCGGCGGCAAGTATTACGGAAATGCTTTTGTACGAGTGAGGCCAGGTGTACGCTTTGCGACATATACTTATCCTGCATGAATTCGAAAATAATATACGATTCGGCAGAATTAGGATTGAACCCCGCATAGCGTGTCTTATAATCGCTTTCGTAGAGAATCACCGAGTTTTCCCGTTTGGCGACTTCGAGGTTGGCATCCGATTTGGCAAGACCTAATGTCCATGTAGAAGCGCCTTTGGCAGTGCGGTTCTTAGCCAATGCATTTGTGTGAATCGAAATGAACAAGTCTGCTTTGGCGTTGTTGGCTATCTCTGCACGACGGTCCAAGGGGATAAAGACATCTCGCGTACGGGTATATACGACTTTTACGTCCGGACAGTTCTTTTGAATTTGTTTGCCGAGTTTGAGTGCAACGTTTAAGTTGATATTCTTTTCTTTGGAGATTTTGCCGACAGCGCCAGGGTCGTGCCCGCCATGTCCGGCATCAATAACGACAACAAAATCTTTTGCTTCGGCACTGCTGCTGCAAAAGGGTGAAATGAGCAGTCCCAAGCAAATATTTATATATAATATGTATCGTCTGTATAGTTTCATATTAAAAATATCGTCGCAAAGATAGCGCAAAGGTCTATTATCGCTCTGCAAAAGTAATGTAATTTTATAGAAAACTCACACTTTGCTTTCAAGTTTTATCTGTAACAGCTTCTTTTTAGGGAGATTTAGTCTTAGTGTTTGCAAAATTTATAGATTTTCTATGTTTGCTTTTAGTTTGCGGTTAGTGGCGAATAGTTCGTTAGACAAATGCCTAACGAACTAAAATTGCTGTATCTCCCGCTTATTCAAATCTTTCTCCTTATTTATTTTCCGCGACGGACATACTTGTTAATAATATCCGTAACTTTGCACGCAAAATTAATAGGTAGACATAGGTATGCTTCTTCGTTTCATAAAGAATTGGACATTGCCTTTAGCAATGCTTGCAGGCACTGCAGGATACTTCTTCTTTGCAAGAGTTCCTTTGCTGGCACCGGTTAAACCCTGTTTGAACGGGCTGATAGCCCTGCTCACTCCAACGTTGATTTTTGCACAATTATTACTTACCTTTTGCAAGGTGGAGGTGCATGAGCTGAAACCGAAGGCATGGCATGGGTGGTTGTTGCTGTTTCAGACAGTTTCGTGCCTGGCTGTTGCCGTCTTGTTGGTATGCTGCCCTATGGAGGGGATGTATCGGGAAGTTTTTGAGGGGGCTATGGTATGCCTTATCTGCCCTACGGCCACTGCCGCTGCGGTTATTACCGGTAAGTTGGGTGGGAGTGCATCAAGCCTTACTACCTATACATTGTTGTCTAATCTTTTGGCAGCGGTGGCTGTTCCGTTGGTGTTTCCTTGGGTTGAACCGCATGCCAATATAACTTTTTTTGCAGCTTTCCTGAAAATATTGAGTAAGGTGTTCCCTTTGTTGCTTCTGCCTTTTTTTATTGCATGGTTTCTGCGGGTGTTTGTCAAAAAGGTACATCGGTATTTGCTTGAATTCCACGATGCCGCTTTCTATTTGTGGGCAGTGGCGCTTGCCATTGTGTCTGGGCAGACTGTGCGTTCTTTGGCGAATAGCGACGCTCCGGTTTTTGTGGAAGTCTTGATTGCTTTGGCCGGTTTGATAACCTGCTGTGTTCAATTCTATCTGGGAAAAAAAATTGGCGGACACTACAATGATCGTATCAGTGGCGGGCAGGCGTTGGGGCAAAAAAACACAGTTCTTGCCATTTGGATGTCTTATACGTATTTGAATCCGCTGTCTTCTGTGGGGCCGGGATCGTATGTACTGTGGCAAAATATAATCAATAGTTATCAGTTGTGGAAGAAAAGAAAAAGGGAATCTTGATTTCTTTCGTAAAGAGTTAGTTGTTATTCGTCATATCCCAGTTTTTTTTCATTGTAGTCTGATGCGATATAAGCAGGACGTCCTTTGGTTTCTTTGAAGATGCGTCCTATATACTCCCCGATGACTCCCAATGAAAAGAGCTGGATACCGCCCAGAAACAAGATAACCACTATCAAAGTGGGGAAACCGGCTGCTTGGTCGCCGTATATGACGGTCTTTATCAGGAAATAGATGGCGTAAATGAAGCTGGAAATGGAACAAATGATACCACATACGGTGGCAATACGCAAGGGGGCGGTGGAGGAAGAGGTAATTCCTTCAATCGCTAGATTGAGCAATTGGAAGAAATTCCAGGAGGAGTGCCCGGCAAGGCGGTCACCGCGGTCGAACTCTATGCTTTTCTTTTGGTAGCCTATCCAGCAGAACAGCCCTTTTGTATATCGCTCTTGCTCGCGTAACTGTCTTAATGTCAGTATGCAACGACGGTCAAGCAGGCGAAAGTCGCCTACATTCGGCAAGATGTCTATCCGGCTCATGTTTTGAAGGAGCTTATAAAAAGCAAGCGATAACCGACGGCGCATCCAACTTTCTTCGCCGCGATTGCGACGCTTGGCGTAAATGTCGTCGTAACCTTCTTCCCAGTATTGCAACATCTGATCTACCAATTCGGGAGGATCCTGCAAGTCGGCATCCATTACCACGCAACAGTCTCCGGTGGCATAGTCGAAGCCTGCCAGCATAGCGATTTCCTTGCCGAAGTTACGTGAGAGGTTTACAAAGTTCACCCTGCTGTCCGTTTGCCTGAGCCGGCGGATCACTTCGAGCGTTCTGTCGCTGCTACCGTCGTTTATAAATAAAATTTCCCATTCATAGGCACTGTTGCGATTGATAAGTTCTATCAGGCGTTGATATAGAGTGGGAAGCATGGCCTCCTCGTTGTAGACGGGAATCAGTAAGGTTACTTTTTTCATTTCACAAATGTGTATGTATAATAAATGCTTCGCAAATATATTATTTTTAAAGAAGTATTGAACAAAATTGCTTTAAAAACATGATCAATTGAAAAATATCAGCCTTTGTGCTTAAAAACAAAGCGTACTAATAAAAAGTTTACCGGAATGGCTATGGCGAACACCGGAGCAGGGGCAGTGGTCTTGGAAAGGCCAAGCCAAAGAAATGTATTCAGTAATCCAATGTGCAAAAGGTAGTTGAACAAATGAACCCCGCCGAAACCGAACGCTTTTCCCCATGACGGTTTTTTACCGAACGTAAAGTAGGCGGTAAGATAGAAATTGGCGATGAAGCTGAAGGCATAGCCAAGGGTGTAGGCTATATTGACATTGATGAACTTCTGCAGCAAAAAATAGATTCCATAGTGCAAGGCGGTTGCAAAAACGCCTACCAGGACAAAACGTATAAATTCAGGGAGTCTTCTTAATTGCTTCATTTTGGTTTTACACTATCATTGAGTCGGCAAAGTTAGGTATTGTTATAGAATAATTCGTATTTTTGCAGCGTGAAAATATAAAAACGGAAATATATGTCAGATAAAAAGATAGCGTTCTGGTTCATTGCACTGTTGAGTGTACTCGTGTTGGTCCCTTTTTTAGGAGAAACCATATTCTATTCAAAAGGGGAGCCGCGTGAAGCGATAGTGGCGTACACCATGTTGGAGAGTGGCAACTGGATACTTCCGATGAATTACGGAGTGGAAATAGCCTATAAACCGCCTTTCCTTTATTGGACAATAGCTGTTATATCGTCAATTTTAGGAGGAGTATCGGAGTTTTCGGCACGTATGCCGTCGGCGCTTGCTTTTCTTGCCATGCAATTGGTATTCTTCAGCTTTGTTGCCAAACGGAAAAATGTGAAGACGGCATTCCTGACTTCTATTTTGCTTCTATCTTCTTTTGAGGTACATCGTGCAGCAGTGGCTTGCCGGCTGGATATGTTGCAAGTTTCCCTTATCGTAATCTCGTTGTGTCTGCTTTTCCGCTGGGATGAAAAGAATTGCAAGGGGGTTCCTTGGCTGGCTGTTTTGCTGATGGCGTGCGCTACATTGACAAAAGGGCCGGTTGGATCTATTTTCCCTTGTCTGTGTATCGGTATCTATCAGCTATTGCGCGGACGTTCGTTCGGAAAGGCTTTCTTTTCATTATTGGGTATCGGATTATTATCTCTTATACCTTTGGGTATTTGGTTCTGGGCTGCTTACCAGCAGGGAGGGGAGCCGTTTGTCAATTTGATGTTGGAAGAGAATACCGGTCGCTTTTTCCGGAAAATGTCATATGAGTCACACGAAAATCCTTTATGGTACAACTTTCTCACTCTGATTTGGGGGTGGATTCCTTGGACTTTGGTGCTGCTTGTTTCCTTGTTTGGACTGAAATGGAAAGAAATGCATGTGCTGCCGGAGGGAGATTCGGTTGGTGAACGCTTAAAAAAAGTGTGGGATAAATTCCGCTCTCAATCACCGTTGCAGCTTTTTATATGGGTGGTGATTCTGACTATCTTCATCTTTTATTGTATCCCTAAGAGCAAGCGTAGCGTGTATTTGTTGCCTATCTACCCGTTCATGGGGGTGCTGCTTGCCGAATACTTATTGGCGTTGGTGCAGCGTGGTGCAAAAGTATTTAAAATTTCTGCATGGATTTTTGCTGCATTGGCTGTGTTGCTCACCGTTACTTTCTTCACTGTACGTTTAGGCTTGGTTCCTGAAAGCATTTGGGGAACAGGCCGACATGCTGCCGAAAACATTGCATTTATGAATGCTTTGCAGACGGTGCCGCTTTCGTTTTCGAAATGGCTGATTGTTTTCTTGCCGTTGATGTCTGCCGCCTGCCTGCTCTATACACTCTTGAAGTGTGCGGATGCACGACCGTTGTTATATGGTGTGGCGGGATGTATGTTATGTATTTTTGTGGCATTGGATGGAGTTTATCAGCCCACCGTTTTGGCTGTGAAGTCGGATAAGCATCTGGCGGTCCGCCTGAATGATCTTGAGCCGGAAGAACCGGTATATTCATATGGAGACTGGGTGAAGTTTTATAGCATAAACTATTATTTGGGTGATCGTGTGCGTATCTTTGACATGTTGCACCCTGCAGAAGGGTATGTATTGGTGATAGACGAACTGCAGGAGAAGTTCTTGCAGAATAACCAGAATGCATACCGGCTTGATGAGGTTTATCGTACTCCACTGCGTAGCTGCGATATGCGTAAAAAGGTGATAGTTTATAAATTCAGCAGAAAATAAGATGCTTTCTATAAAATTGATTGATAAATATTATCCGGAAGAGAACGAGCTGAAGCATATTTTGCTGACTCATAGCCGTTCTGTGGCCGATAAAGCTTTGTGGATTGCCGATAATCATCCTGAATTATCTTTGGACAGGGACTTTCTGTATGAAGCAGCTATGTTGCATGATATAGGCATATTCCTGACGAAAGCTGAGGGAATTTATTGCTTTGGAGATAAACCTTATATCTGCCATGGCTATTTAGGAGCGGATTTGGTGCGCTCGGAAGGCTATTCTCGTCATGCACTGGTTTGTGAGAGGCATACCGGAGCTGGTCTTTCGTTGGAAGATATCGTTAAGCAGGACCTGCCCGTTCCCCACCGGGATATGCTTCCGGTGAGCATGGAGGAACAAGTAATTTGCTTTGCCGATAAGTTTTACTCTAAGACGCATTTGGAGCAGGAAAAAAGCGTAGAGAAAGCACGAAAAAGTTTACAACGCTATGGCGAAGCCGGTTTACAACGCTTTGATCATTGGTGTGAACTGTTTTTGTAGCAATCTAAATTTCTTTAAAAAGGGAGATTATCCGTATAAATTACGTACTTTTGCCCTTTCAAGCGTAAACTATTAGTTAATGACGCCATTGAAAGCAAATACATTCATATCATTCATACTACTATTTGTCTTACTCCTTCTTTCCGGTGAGGCTGCTTCGCAACGTCGTCGGAGAGGTGTTGTGCCGCCTGAAAGACTGCAAACGGACTCTTTGCGGAGAGATTCTTTGCAAGTAGATACATTGGCTGTTACCGGGAAGAAGAAACAGCCTTTGGACGCACCGGTCACCTATGAGGCAAATGACTCTATCGTGTTTGCCCAAGGCGGGTATGCGCATTTGTACGGACAGGGAAAAGTAAATTATCAACAGATAGAGCTGGCTGCTGATGTTATCACCATGAATATGGACAGCAGTACAGTATATGCTCATGGAGTGGAAGATTCTTTAGGCGTGAAGACGGGAACTCCGGTTTTCAAAGATGGCGAAACTCCGTATGAGACCAATACGATCCGTTATAACTTCAAGAGCAAAAAGGGGGTGATCAGTAATGTGGTCAGTCAGCAAGGAGAAGGATATGTTACCGGAAACAATGCAAAGAAGGGGGCTAATGACGAACTGTATATGAAAAGCGGGCGGTACACAACCTGCGACCACCATGAGCACCCTCACTTCTATATGCAGATGACTTATGCGAAAGTACGTCCTAAAAAGAATGTTGTAACGGGACCTGCCTATCTGGTGGTGGAGGATGTTCCTTTGCCGCTTGCTGTGCCGTTCTTCTTTTTCCCGTTTTCGAGCAGTTATTCATCCGGTTTCCTTATGCCTACATACATGGATGACTCCAGTCGTGGTTTCGGTCTGACGGACGGCGGATATTATTTTGCTATCAGTGATAAGATGGACTTAAAGTTGAGGGCCGACATTTTTACGAAAGGCTCATGGGCATTGAATGCTGAATCCAATTATATTAAACGGTATAAATACTCCGGTTTGTTCCAGGCGAGTTATCAGGTGACCAAGACCGGTGATAAGGGGCTGCCGGACTACTCTGTCGCCAAAGATTTCAAGATTGTCTGGTCTCACAGGCAGGATGCGAAAGCCAATCCGAATCAAACATTTTCTGCCAGTGTGAATTTTGCGACCAGCAGTTACGAGCGTACTAATATTGGAAACATGTACAACTCGAATGCTATGTCGCAGAATACGAAAACTTCAAGTATCAGTTATTCCCGTTATTTTTTTGATAGAAAGCTGACGGTAGCGGCAACTACTAATATCGCTCAGACTATGAGGGACTCTTCGGTTAATGTTACTTTGCCTGATTTGAATATTTCTTTATCTACGATCTATCCCTTCAAGCGTAAAAAAGCGGCAGGCGAGGAGAGGTGGTATGAGAAGATTTCAGTACGGTATACGGGCCGTTTGACTAATAGCATCCAGACAAAAGATAATCTGCTGTTTAAATCCAACCTGATAAAGGACTGGAAGAATGGTATGAAGCATGAAATACCGGTCAGCGCTACCTTTACTTTGTTCAAGTATTTTAATGTAACTCCCTCCGTCAGCTATACAGAACGTTGGTACACACGTAAGGTGATGAAAGACTGGGACCCGAACTATGGTACGAACGGTAGGGAAGTGGCTACTGATACGATTTACGGTTTTCATCGTGTGTATAATTATAATGCCAGTCTGGGTATCAATACGAAGATATACGGTATGTATAATCCGATTTTTTTTCCTAAAAAGAAGATACAGATCCGTCATGTCATAACTCCATCGGTAAGCATAAGCGCCGCTCCGGATTTTGGTTCTTCACGTTACGGCTATTATGATTCTTACATTAAGAATTATGCGGACGGCAGACGCGATACGGTCATTTATTCTCCGTATTCGGGACAAGCATTTGATGTTCCGGGAAGAGGTAAGCAAGGAAACATAACCTTCAGCATCTCCAATAATCTGGAGATGAAATATTATAGCAGTAAGAAGGATACGGTAAAGAAGGTTAGTCTGATTGATGAACTGGGGGCCAATATCAGTTATAATATGGCTGCTGCAACGCGCCCCTGGAGTGATCTTGGATTGAATCTTCGTCTGAAACTGAGTAAGAACTATACATTCAGCATGAGTTCTTCGTTCAAGACATACGGTTATAAATTCGATGAGAATGGTAACGTTGTTGATAATGACCGTACGGAATGGTCTTACGGGCGTTTCGGTATATTCCAAGGTTATGGCTCTTCTTTCAGTTATACGTTTAATAATGATACGTGGAAAAAATGGAAAGAGAAGTTAAGCGGTACTAGAGACTCCGATAAGAAGAAAGAAGAGGAAGCTGCTTCGGATGAGGAGGGTGCGGAAACTGATACTGATGGAAACGGTATTCCTAAAAAGAAAGTGGAAAAGGCGGCCGTTGATGCCGACGGGTATCAAGTATTCAAGATGCCATGGTCTCTGAACTTCAATTACAGCTTTAATATCTCTGAAGATCGTAGTAAGCCTATCAACCGTAAGAAAATGCGCTATCCCTATCGTTATACTCACAACTTGAGTGCTTCCGGTAATATAAAACTGTCTAATAAATGGGCGGTAAGTTTTAATTCCGGTTATGATTTTGAAGCTAAGAAGATTGTGCAGACCACCTTTAATATAACGCGCGATCTTCACTGTTTCAGCATGTCGGCCAGCCTTTCTCCTTTTGGGCAGTGGAAATACTACAATTTTACCATTCGTGCCAATGCAAGTATTTTGCAAGACTTAAAATGGGAACAAAGAAGCCAGACCCAGAGTAATATTCAGTGGTACTGATTTATTATTTTACCATTTGATCTCTTCTTCGCCATGTGCCCTCAAATAGTCATTGGCCTTACTGAAATGTTTGTTGCCGAAAAAGCCGTTGTAAGCGGAAAGTGGAGAAGGATGTGCTGATGTCAATACCAGATGCTTGTTGCGGTCGATAAACGCGCCTTTCCGTTGTGCATAAGCTCCCCATAGAATGAATACCAAGTGCTCCCGCTCTTCGGCAAGGATACGGATGGCGGCATCTGTGAATGTTTCCCAACCATGATTTTGGTGAGAACCGGCTTGATGGGCGCGTACAGTGAGGGTGGCGTTGAGCAATAGCACACCTTGTTCCGCCCAACGTGTCAGATTACCGGTAGGTGGCGCGTCTGCTCCGGTATCAGCTTTGATTTCTTTAAAGATATTTACTAAAGAGGGAGGGAAAGGAACACCGTCATTTACGGAAAAACAAAGTCCATGCGCCTGTCCGGGGCCATGATACGGGTCCTGGCCTATAATCACTACTTTTACCTTATCGAAAGGACATAGATTGAATGCGTTGAATATTAATTTACCCGGTGGGTATATAGTATTCTTGCCGTATTCTTCGCGGACAAAATTCGTTAACTTATAAAAGTAATCCTTATCAAATTCAGGCTGCAAATGTGTTTTCCAGCTATCTTCTATTTGAACATTCATAATTGGAAGTGTTGGTGATTTAGGGTGCTAAGATACAAATATTTCACCACAGAGTATACAAAGTACCGCAGAGTTTTGTCAAGTGTATTAAAAAACTCTGCGGTACTTTGTATACTCTGTGGTGAAATATTTAAATGAGATGTATGTTGTGTGCTTTACATTCCCGGCGCATGTCTTCGGGCCAGATGCTGGCTTGTATTTCTCCGATGTGTGCTTTACGTAAGTAGAACATACATAACCGGGACTGTCCTATGCCTCCACCGATGGAAAGTGGCAGTGCGTCTTCCATTAAGCACTTGTGGAAATAAAGCCCCATACGCTTCTCTTCACCTTCCTGTTTGAGCTGGCGTAGAAGTGCTTCCTTGTCTACGCGAATACCCATTGATGATAATTCAACGCTGCGTTGCAGGACATCGTCCCATAACAGTAGATCGCCGTTTAGTCCGGGGAGTCCGTTCAGTCCAGAGGTTGTGTAATCATCGTAATCCGGAGCACGCCCGTCGTGCTTTTTGCCGTCGCCCAGTTTGCAGCCGATGCCGATGATAAATACAGCACCAAACTTCTTGACAATGGCGTGCTCACGACATTTCGGCTCTAAGTTGGGGTACATCTGGCGGAGTTCTTCCGCATGGATGAAATGTAATTTCTGTGGCAGACAGGGCTTGATTTGTGGGTACGTTTCGTATACCATGTATTCTGTACGGACCATTGCAGCATAAATGCGGGTGACAATCTCTTTTAGGAAATCAACGTTACGGTCTTGGTCGGTAATTACACGTTCCCAGTCCCATTGGTCTACATATAGAGAGTGCAAATTGCCTAATTCTTCGTCTGCGCGGATGGCATTCATGTCGGTATAGATTCCGTATCCTGATTCTATATGGTATTCGGCAAGCGTCAGGCGTTTCCATTTGGCAAGTGAATGCACTACTTCGGCTTGTGCATCGCCTAAGTCTTTGATAGGAAAGGAAACGGCACGCTCTACTCCGTTCAGGTCGTCGTTGATACCCATGCCTTTCAGTACAAAAAGAGGGGCGGTGACGCGACGCAGACGAAGTTCGGATGAAAGGTTCAACTGGAAGAACTCCTTAATCTGTTTGATGCCTAATTCAGTTTGTTTTAAGTCTAATAAAGGTTTATATCCTTCGGGTTTTATCAGGTAACTCATAGGTTTTATTTATATGTCATTTGTTAATTTGTTCGGCAAAGATAGAAATAATATTGATGATTGATGCTATTTTGAACGAAAAAATAACAAAATGTATATATGTGCTCGTGTAGTGCTCTCAAAATAATAATATAGAAAGTGAATGTTGCTAGATAGAAAAAGTGATGAATATTAGGAATATGCCGAGATTTTTTCTACTTTTGCACTCGAATTAAGGCTCCGTAGCTTAGTGAATAGAGCGTCAGATTCCGGTTCTGAAGGTCGTGCGTTTGAATCGCACCGGGGTCACAAAAAATCCTTGATAATCAGTAGATTATTAGGGATTTTTTATGTCTGTATTATTTTTTTTAATACGGGTAGTAAAAGGATTTTTAGCTTCTGTTTCTGTATTTGCTGGCTAGTTAGAGTAGTTGTAATGTGTTGATAATTAGGTTGGAATAGCTTATGATGAACGAGCCGTAGTTCACTATCCGTAACTGCTGCGATAGATCACTTCCTTTCAACTAATTTACCAAAATAAGGGTTAGTAATGCGCTTTTGTTCTAAAGAGTTATTACTTGAAACAGTCAGACATTCTTATTCTATAGTGAAAAGGTAAGTTACCCCAATTAATAACTTACCTTTTTCTATGTATATAAAATTAACTACAACACTTTAATTTTAATATTTTTAAACCATACTTCATCTCCATGGTCTTGCAGCAAAATATTCCCATATTCCGAATTACCAAAATTCTCCCAGTTTTTATACTTACTGTATGCTACCAAAGCATTCCACATTTCATTCTGACGGGTATATTCTATTAGCTTCACTCCATTCAGCCAATGCTCCACATGATTATCTCTCACAATAATCATAGCTGTATTAAAATCTTTCTTATTGAAAGGCTTATTTGCCGGAGCTGGAATCAGATCATAAAGTGAGCCTAATTGTCGATTTCCTTTCACTCCCAATTTTGCATCAGGGTGTTTGTCATCGTCCAATATCTGAAATTCGCATCCGATAGCCGATCCGGCTCCCCTATTCATGCCCGGATTAGCAAAATACTTTATACCGCTGTTAGCTCCTTCAGTGATCTTAAAATCTACTTTAAGAATAAAGTTCTTATATTCTTGCTCTGTCACTATATCACCACCATTTGCTGATTCCGCACCGCCACTTTTTAGGACTTTCAGAATACCATTTTCCATGACCCAACCTTTCTTAGGGAAGGCATCAATTCTTGCACCCCGCCAACCTTCCGAGGTTTTACCATCCCAAAGAAGTGTCCAACCATTTTTTACTTCATTTGGAGAAAGAGTGTTAGAAATCACATTAATCTCCGGTGCTTTGACTGGAGTCAAATAGCGTTCTACATTGGTAGTACAAATACGTATATTCTTCCAACGGACAGTTTTCCCTTCATCAGCCGCACTGGCAATAGCATGTACCTGCAAGGCTATGAAACCTGAAAGAGTCATGTCATCCCAAATATTGGCACATGGAACTCCATTTATCCACGTGGCAATGGAGTTGCCAAACGCTTCAACACGTGCTTTGTTCCATTCCTTACTTTTAAAGGCTGTTTTGGCCTGCGGATTCCAAGTCAGCGGATAAAGCCAATTACGACGGGCCTCATCGTAAATACCTCCCGACCAGGCACGTTCGGAAGGATCAATCTCAAATTGATAGCCATGCACTCGGCCTTTTTGATAATCCTTCTTGCTTTCACTACGCAATTGTACACCGGAGTTCAACCCTTCATCAATCTTAAAATCAAATTCCAAGATAAAATCACCATACTGCTTCTGAGTTGCCAAGAAAGTGTTAGGCGTGCCCAGCTTTGAGATCCCCACAATCGTACCATCCATAACTTTATATTCAGCTTTCCCATTCAGTTTTTTCCAACCTTTCAGGTTCTTGCCATTAAAAATATATTCCCAGTTTTGAGCCTGCATAACCAAAACAGAAAACAAGCACAAAAGCAATAAGTAAACTCTTTTCATACCAGTATATTTATTAAATAAGTAACATTATAATTTATAAAATTCATCCCAACCCTTACGAGGAGGTGTTCCAATCAGCATCGCATTGGCAAATTCATTATTTGTAATCTGTTTCATACGTGAATCAAAGAACAGTCTGGTGTTCAAACGCTGTGCTATTACTCCCAATGAGAAGACCTGGCTCAGCACTCCGTTAATTTCAAATGGAGAACGAGTTTTCTCCTGTCCCATGCAAGCCAATAAAAAGTTTTCGAAATGATTTGATGGACTTTTTGGTATTTCAGGAAGTATGCCTGCCATTTCTTTTGCTTTTTCTTCCGGTATAATAGAAAGAGTACTGCCATGGCTTCCTCCTTTAAAAACCAGGTCTTTTGTATAAATAATCTTTCCCGGGTTTAATTTGGCAGCCGGTGTGTCTCCCTGATTTGTTTTGGGAATATTGGGATCAAGGCCTGACACCCCATAGCCTTCCGGAATGGGAGGTAAATTATCCAAACCATCATACCAGGTGATATCTACCGGCGGCATTCCTTTACGCTGTGGAAAACGGAAGAGAATGGTAGAAGAGTAAGGGAAAAAATAGTCGTTATGCCCGTTAGCATATTGCATTGATACTTCATATGGCAGGCCCAGCTCTAAGAACTCATGAACCGTATCCAGAATATGCGCTCCCCAGTCACCTAAGCATCCCATGCCAAAATCATACCAGCAACGCCACTGTCCCAAATGATAATCCTTATTATATTCGTGGTATGGGACAACTCCCAACCATGTGTCCCAGTCCATATCATTGGGTAGCTGCTGCCCTGATGGAAGTTTATAAATACCGGAATCCCAGCCATGCCAACGGCGCGGGTTATTCATGTGTGCAGTCACAGCAGTCACATCTTTGATTATACCCGCATCCATCCAAGCCTTAAACTGGAAATAATTGGCTTCCGAATGCCCTTGATTTCCTACCTGAGTTACCAGATTAGGACGTTTCAATGCAGCCTGCATAAGCAGTTCCGCCTCATAGAATGTACGCGCCAGAGGCTTTTCCACATAGACATGCTTACCGGATGCCAAAGCCAGCATGGTGATAGGAAAGTGGGAGTGGTCGGGGGTGGCTATAGCCACAGCGTCAAAGTCATTGCCAGCCTTATCAAACATCTGACGAAAATCGCGGAAACGCTTCGCCTTCGGATACATGTTCATCACTTTTTGAGTATGGGGAGCACCCATATCAACATCACATAAAGCTACTACTTCTACCATACCCGTACGGGCAAAGTCACCAATAATTTGCTCACCGCGATTTCCAATACCCACATAAGCGATCTTCACCTTATCTGCTGCAGCTTTTCTTTGCGATACAGAAATAGGAGCTCCCAACAGATCTCCCGTTCCCAGTGCCAGTCCTGCAGAAGCCATTGTCATTGTTTTTAGAAAGTCTCTTCGTGTTGTCATATTTTTCCAGTATTTATTAAGTTATTTATTGTATGTTCTATTTTTGAGGAATACAAGAAAGGTCCGCACTCCGTAAATGACGAGACGTAATACACTCCATATTACATAAAGCACGCACGAAAACATAATGACGTAAAAAAAGGATGTTAGCACCTCCAGAAAAGAAGTCTTATAAGCAATAATTGCATACAGATTCAATAAGTTGGCCATAACGAAACATACCAACCAAGTCAGCAGTTCCACCTTTTTCCGGTGTGCAGTGATGAGTGTGTCTTTCATATTTGTTTATCTGCTTTAGAATGATGATTTAAGTAATCTATTTTATATTCATCAGGAAAGCTAAGGGTGCGTTGTTCTTGCAAGGCCCGGTCACCCAGTAAACAGAGCATACTTGCATAGTAGCCTTCTTCGGCTATACGCTTGGGTTGTTTTCGGGTAATAACTGCCTCTACAAAAGCTTCCAGCAGCAAGGATGTACCATCCGACTTAGGCCTTTCACCTAAGATGAATTCCCCATTGTTCCCATTTGCTGTTTCGGGAGCCCAGCTAGTTCCGGCAAAAGACAGGGAATCAAACACCTTATTTTCCCATTCATTGATCATCTGCAAAAAACCGGGTGCAGGAGGGACATTCTCAAAATAGTATTTACCCTTTTCAAGCTCTATTGTTCCCAGGCTGCCCATGATTTGTTCCTCCAAACCATAAAACTTATTAGAGATAACAGAGTCGAATGTCATTTTTTTTCCATTCTCAAACACATATATGCAACTTACATTATCATATACTTCCCGGCCGTCCTTCCAATAAGTTATTGCCCCATGTCCCATTACCTTAACCGGTAACTCTTGCAACGCCCAGCTCCCGATCTGCAGCTGATGACAGGCCAGTTCTGTCATCAGTCCTTTAGAATATTCACGATATAAACGCCAATTGATCAGACGCTCCAGATCTGATGAAGGTACTTCTCTTCGCCAATCTCCATTCCGGTACCAGAATGTACGGATCGCATTTATCTCACCGAAAGTGCCTGCATGAATCATCTCCATTGCTTTGATATAGCGTGGATCGAACAGCCGCTGTTGTCCTGTGAAAAACACTTTGCCTGTACTGATATGCTTCTTATAGATGCGAAAACATTCCTCCATAGTAAAGCCTATCGATTTCTCACAAAAAACATGCTTCCCCGCATCGAAAGCATCCAGCACTATCTGACAGTGGAGATTAAGAGGAGTGGCCACCAATACCGCATCAACAGTCTTATTTTCCAAGACTTTCCGATAATCTGTATATACCTTGGCTTCCCGAACCAGATTCAATGCTTTTTCCATAGAAGGTTGATATATGTCGCACAATGCAACAATCTCCACCTTAGGATTCTGCAACAAAAAACTCATCAGGAAACGTCCCCTTGACCCCGTACCTATAATCGCCAGACGGCATTTTTCACCCGATGTCTCTACAACTTCTGAAAAAACAGAAAGCCATGGACTCATGGACAATAAGGCGCCCGCACCTATAACTCCTAAGTTTCTCAAAAACTCCCGCCTGTTAATCAATGCATCTTTCATAATCTAGGTATCTGTAAAAATTAATAAGGTCGTTTATTTGAATAGTAATTATGTTAAAAAATATTATGATATGATAAATATGCAAAAGACTCCTATAATGCATAATTCCATATTTCTTGATGACATTTTTCTTTACCTCTAATTTAAGACTATCCTATCCATCGTTCTGATGGGTACTTTAATATTAGAGCTTTTCTTCAAGGGCTTTTGAATATATATTATGAATAGGTGTCATTTGCTTTTACCTTTTTATGGCCATAATTGGAGCGTTTGTAAATTACTATATGTCATTTAGAAACTTCAAGATGCCGTTCTCAGAATACGAGAACGGCATGTCGAAGTGTTACCCCTAAGATATGATCTTTATACCTGTACTGTTAATAACCATAGTTTTGTGGATTTGGATCAGCCGGATTCAGACGGTCAATGTGTCTCTGTGGAATGGGGCGGAACCGATGGAATACCTTGATATTTGGAGCTGCTAACTCACTCCGTTCCTTCACACGCTGTACGAAGAAATCAGCGCCATTACGTACCAATTGTTCAAAACGATGAAGCTCGCCTTCCATTTCGCGACCGTATTCATCCAAGAAGAAAATCAAGATTTCATCTTCGCTCATACGACTTAAGAAATTGGAAGAAACTTTCATATCTTCCACAGTGGATTTGGTGAGATCCTCTCTATTTCCACCATCATACTTATAGTAATGGAATGGTTTTTCTTCATTCTCTTTCCATGCTGCGCGTTCACGTACAATATTTAAGGCAGCTGCAGAGTTCACAAAATCACCTTTCAATGCATATGCTTCAGCTAATATAATATATGTTTCAGCCAAACGGAAGCAGAAGTAATCACGATAACCTGCTTGGTCATTAGCAGAAGCACGTCGGGTATCAAGATACTTTAATAATCCTGGGAATGTATTGCGGATACCATCACGATCACCACGTTCATCTAATCCTGGGCGGTTTATGGATTGCATTGGAATGTACCAGTAAGGCTCTTGAGCACGAGCTAAGGCCAGTTTTTCACTCATAGTACCATTCTCAAAACGGTCATCTACGTTTTCCATAGAAAATACAATAGCAGGATCTCCTATACCATAGCGTGGTTCACCTGTAGCCATACCGATATCACTGGGATCAAAATTTCCAGCTGCGTTACTGAAAGAACACCAATTATTGTTAGTGGGCTCAGCATTGCAATAGTATACCCATACGTGCGATTTATAGAGACGAGAATCGATCAATTTACCATGTTTATTGCTAGCATAATATTGAGGTCCATATAGACCATTGTCTTCATATAAGAAAGGAGTGGGCGAAGTACGTCTCCAACCGCGTCCAGTAATCAAGTCACGAACAACACCGCTTGTCTGACCTTCCCCACACCATACGACTGTTTTGTCACCGTCTCCTTTGGCCGTCGTCATAGGCATACCTTCAGCATTAGTGATAAACATCATATGTAACCAGTTACCACCATCATTCATAGCAGTAGGATTTTGATTGTTAAAAAAGTGGTCGGTAGAGAACTGAATACTAAATAGTATTTCCGGACCTGCATAGTCATCTGGTGTAGGACCACCTGTTTTGGGATCGAAACGCCACAGATCAGAATAGTCAGTAGCCAATTCGTGCAAGCTACCGCTACCGCTTTGTTCGCCAAAGTGACATACTGAGCTAGCATAATAGATCGCTTTGTCTAAGTCAGTACTTTCAGCACCACGATCCTCGTTCATATTACTGTTACTTTGTGTACCCGCCCACTTCTGGCTGTAACGGTACATATAAGCCTTAGCCAACAAGTGACCTGCTGCTCCTTTGCTGGCGCGACCATAGTCGTTCGTTACCTTACCTTCGGCATCAGCCCATGGTAGTAAATTATAAGCATCCGTAGCATCTTCAATGACTTGTGCGAGAACCTCTTTTTGAGGGGAGCGAACAAAGTTGAAAGTCGGTTTGTCCACAGGTTCCAACAACAACGGACAATCACCATAGTGAGTAATCAAGATGGAGTAGTAGTAAGCACGTAGGAATTTCATTTCTCCTTCACGCACTTTCTTTAGTTCGCTGTCCATTTCTGTGTTAGCTGCTAAATATTGGAGACCTAGATTAGTACGAGCGATACCGTTATAACAGTCTGTCCAAAAAGCGGAAAAAGTATCGTTTGACGGGTTCATCGTTGAGGTATAGAGGGCAAAGTCTGTACCACCATCACCACCGATCGTGTACATATCAGTTCCAATCTCTTGAAAGATGATGCTGTTGGGTGTGTTAGAAGTAGAGAACATGCCACGTCCATTCTGATAGCAGGAGGCAACAAGGGCTTCCACTCCTTCTGAAGTCTTGTAATAGCCATAGTCTGTATTGTATCCTTTCTCATCTAGAAAATCCGAACAAGCTGATAAGTACAACCCTATTGCACTTGCAGCGAAGATATGTTTGATATAAAGTTTCATAATACTACAATGATTTTAATAGTTTAGAAGGTAAGATTAACTCCAAAGATATAGTTACGCATAGTCATCGGGTCTCCGTAATTTGCTATCTTATGGTCCCAGGTACGTCCAGCTTTAACAGAACCTTCGGGATCATTGTTAGGATAGCTGGTGATGGTGAAAGGATTTTGCACTTGTATATAGAAACGTGCCCTTTCTAGTCCGGCATAATTGATAAGCTTCTTTGGCAAGCTGTAACCCAACGTGATATCCGAGATGCGTACGAAATCACCTTTGTTGTACCAATAAGCATCGTAGTTGGCTTGGTCGGCATCTCCTTTTTGAGGCTTTCTGAAGTGGCTATTGGGGTTTTCCGGCGTCCAGTAATCTACGTAACGAGTATTCATGCGACCGTCATGTGCCGTTCCTGGATCACAATAGATAGTATGACCGAACATGCCATACATAAATACATAGAAATCGAAGTCTTTATAGCGGAAAGTATTGCCCATACCTGCCGTCCACTTTGGCATTTTTTGTCCGAGGATGTCACGGTCTGTAGCGTCAATTTTATAATCACCATTTTTATCCACGAAACGCAAATCACCAGGTTTGTAGGAATGTCCGTTGGCATTGAACTTAGCCATTTCAGCCATATCTTCCTTAGAGTATCCCCATACATACTTGGTGCTTACATAGTTATAGTGTGTGTCTACAGGATGGCCTACAAACCACATATTAGCAGTATCTTCTTTTTGTCCGCTGGCCAACTTCACGATCTGTTCCTTATTGGTAGCAAATTGTAGGGAAGTGGTCCAACTGAAGTCTTTTGTTTGAAAGTTGACAGTTTCCAAAGTCATCTCAAAACCGCGGTTTTCCGTTTCTCCCACGTTTTCGGTAATGCTGCCGAATCCACTGACTTCAGGAAGAGCCCTCGGCATTAACAAGTCATACGTGTGTTGCTTGTACCATTCAATGCTACCTGAAATACGACCGTTAAAAAAGCCGAAATCTAAACCTACGTTGTATTGTCCAGTTGTTTCCCAAGTCAGTGAATTGTTAGAAAGTGAACTGGGCGCATATCCCAACATACCGACGGCTCCCCATGTATAGCGACTACTACTTATTTTACCAATTGTTTCGTATGGGTTTACAGAAGAGTTACCCGTTTTACCGTAGCCGAAACGAAGCTTCAAGTTACTGATTTGATCAATATGATCTTTAATGAATGCTTCATCGGAGATACGCCACGCTACGGCTACTGATGGAAAAGCTACCCATTTATGACCATCCGCCAATCTAGAAGAACCGTCATAACGCAACGAAGCGGTTAACATATAGCGGTTATCCTTAAAACCATAGATAGCACGTCCCATCCATGACATCATAGTCCATTGCGTAAAACCGCTAGTAGCACTCTGTGTGGTAGCACCGCCCAGATTATAGTATAATTGAGTTTCAAGTGGGAGACTCAAGCCACTAGCACTAAGAGGTTCCGAAATAAATTTTTGTGAAGACTGTACGGCAGTAAGATTAATGCTGTGTTGACCGAAAGTACGTACATAAGAGAGGATATGTTCCAATGTCCAACCGCGGTCAAAGACAGCTTTCTGTGAAGCTTGTGAATTACCAAATCCTTGCTGAGTAGAAGCCTTGGCATAAAATGACTGTTCTTGACCGCTATAGTAATCTGTGCCGAAGTTTACTCTGTAGGAGAGACCGCAATCCAACTTGATCATTGCATAGAGTGTAGCGTCAATACGATTGCGTTTAGTTTTGCCCTGGACACCTGTGAAGTCGTAGAAAGGATTCCACAACATTCCTTCACCCGTAGGGTGAGGCACTAAGCCTAATGCAGGATCACCATCTTGTGTAACATCACCACCTATACCGTAATTATCGCCTTCGCCGCCGGGAGAGTAATATGGCGTGCCTAGCGGATTCCAATTACCACCTACGCCAGTACCATTAAAATACTCCCAGTAGGCAAAATTAGTGGTAGCGCCCATTGTAATGTACTTGCCCAAGTTCTGATCCAAGTTTAAACGCAGAGTGTAGCGTTTTCTAAACGAACGCGGAGTAATACCTCTATTATCCATGAACGAACCAGAGAGAAATACTTTAGTATCCTTGCTTCCGCCACGAATACTTATATTGTGGTTATGTGAAATTGTCTTATCTCGCATACCAGCACCTTGCCAATCAAATGTGCGCAACTTTGAAGGATCATATGTACCACCCTCCCAAGCACGACGTACAGATTCAAGTACATATCCTGAATTATCTTTTTTTACATACTCCATACGCTGGTCATACTCCCAGTTCGGTTCCATAGAGGGATACCCACAACTAGGGTCGATACTGTAACCGCCTTCACCATCATAAATATAGCTACGTTCAGCTTCACGTAGGTACTCCAAATACTCGGCACCGTTACGCACACGACGATAATTATCTACTTTACCGATTGACAGATAGCCACTATATTCTACATTAACCTTGCCACTCTCACCTTTTTTGGTCGTTACCAAAATTACACCATTAGCACCACGAGCACCGTAGATAGCTGTAGCTGAAGCATCTTTCAAAACTTCGATAGAAGCTACATCTGCAGGGTTTACTACATCCATACCACCGTTCACAGGCACTCCGTCAATAACAAATAATGGATCATTGCTGGCTGAAATAGATCGATTACCACGAATACGAATCATGGGACTTTCGTTTAGTCCGCTACCAGCTACCATTACACCAGCAGCTTTACCGCGCAATGCTTCTTGAATAGTAGTGGGGGCGGTTGCCATTAGATTTTCTGATTTTACTTGTGTAATAGCACCTGTCAAATCACGTTTCTTTACGCTACCATAACCTACCACTACCACTTCATCCAAAGTTTCAGTATCTTCTTTTAATACTATTTCCAAACTTTTTCGTCCGGCAACATCTACGGTTTGTACTTGATAACCAATGAAAGAAATTCGAAGTTTTCCTTTGGGAGAAACATTCAAAGAAAAATCACCGTTAATGTCTGTAATAGTACCATTAGTAGTACCAACTTCAGTTACGTTGGCACCAATCACAGCTTCTCCTAAAACATCTTTTACTGTACCTTTTACAACTTGATTTTGCGCATTTGCCCATATTGCTACAAAACAAAGCAAAAATGACAATATCAATTGTTTAAAATAAAAAATAGTGTTTTTCATCGTTAATTAAAAAAACTTAGTTAATATAAAAATATATATTATGTAACATTTTTGTCACTATAAAATGTTACATAATTTCCATGATAAAATATGCTTCATCAAGGAAATAGAGGAAATAATATTGTTAAACTTTTTATAGGTGAACTTTGGTGTAAATATAAATAAATTAACAATATTATTAAAGAACAAACAAAATCTCGTATGGCAGAGATTCTGTATCACGTAATCATTTAATGAATGTGTGAAAATTAAGTCTGTCTCATGTTTAAAATGTTATAGTTGATTAATAAACTCGTTATTTTATTCTCACTAAGAAGTACTTACTTCTTTAATTTCTGTTTGCTTGGTGCTTTATTATATTACAAAGATAGAGAACGTGAAATTAAGATGGATTAACAGATGTGTCTAATTCGTCAGCTTTTATAACCATGCATACATCTATGTACTATATTCATTCATTTTTGTCACATTATTCAAAAAAAATAGCAATTTATCCTTTTTTTTAGGTATAGGAAGGCAGTTTGTTTTTTTAAAGACATAACTTTGTCGTGAGAAAAAATCTATAAACTATGATAAAAAAGCAACTGATATTTTTATTGCTTTGTATTACACAATCAGTATTTGCACAAAATGCAATCTTTTACGATAAAGCAACAATAGGCAGCCAATGTATAAATGTATTATGTCAGGATCAAAACAATTATTTATGGATTGGTACAAGAAACGGACTTCGCAGATTTGACGGTTCGCAGTTTGTGTCTTATTATCATGCAAAACAAGATTCCACTTCATTGGCCGATAATGAAATTCACTCCTTATATATTGATGATGAAAATAATCTTTGGATAGGCACAGCCAACGGCTTGCAACGTTACCTTCCGGAAAAAGACAGTTTCCAGACAGTCACTCTCCATACTATAAAGGCAAAAGGGCGAATTACCGGTATCTTTCAACGGAATACGGGTGAAATTTTATGTAATGTATCTGATGTGGGCATTTTTTCCGTGGACATTCAAACAATGGTGGCACATCCTGTTATAACTGAAAGTAAACTTTTTCATCCGCCTTTTGTAACTTGCCTCTTTGAAGACAGCCGGCGACAACTCTGGCTGGGAACTGACCGGCAAGGCATAGTCCGTATCGATTCCACCGGCCAGGAAGAAAAAATATATCCGCTAAATAATATGGCTGTGCGTAATATACTCGAAGATTATGACCGGAGGGTTTTTATGGTTACCGCACAAACTGTTTTCTTGTGGGATCAAGAAAACGACAAGCTTGTGCCGTTTCCTTATTCCGGAAAAAAGAAGAATATCCGTTTCCATTCTGTTGTAATCACTGCTAATGGAGACATTATGCTGGGTACTTATGGACAGGGAATCACTTGCATAAAGCGTGGAGACAAGAAAATTACAGATGCAGATGGCATTCAAAGCTCATTTATAAATATCAATCAGGCTAAGGTTAGTAGCCTTTTCGAAGATAAACAGCAGAACTTATGGATTGGATGTTTATACCAGGGCTTTCTGATGCTGCCTCATAAACCATTGCCTTTTTCTTTTTGGAACCAGCCCATCATGCTTTCCGATATGCCGGGATGGCTCAATGCGCTCTATTGCGATAAAACAGATACTATGTGGTGTTCTGTTGAAGATAATGGTATTTATCAACTGGATTGTAATGGTAATATCTCCCGCCATATTTATACGGATGGGGTTGTCTTTTCAATGTTTGAAGATAGTGACGGTGTGTTTTGGGTGGGAATCAATGGAAAAGGACTGTATTCGTTTAATCGAAAAAAAGGAAAGTTGGAATTGGAATATCCATTACAGGGGGATTTCAGCATAAGATGTATTACAGAAGATAAGCATAAAAATTTGTATGCAGCTATTTTAGGAGAGGGTATTTTGCAATATCATTTGCCTACAGGAAAGTATCAACTACTTTCAAGGAAGAATCCTATTAAAGGAGAAAATAATATTACAAATTATTGGATCATTTCTATTTTATGCGATTCTGAAGATAGAATCTGGTTCGGACATTTTGGAAATATAAGCTGTTATGATACCCGGAACGAAAGATTTCTAGACTTACCTTTTGAACCAGAAATAAAGTCCAGTTCTTTCTATACAATTATTGAAGGAAAGGACCATACGATTTGGATGGGTACTAAGAATGGGCTAGTTCATTATAATCCCCAAAACAATCAATATTCGGTTATCACTACTGAACAGGGACTCCCAGATAATGTTATCTGTGGACTGGTGCAGGATAAACATGGTAATTTATGGTGTAGCACCATACAGGGAATTTGCCATATCCTTGTAGACGGAAAACAAGTTATTAACTATTATACAGGGAATGGACTGCAAGAAAAAGTATATTTAGAAGGACGTTATACTCAAAGTAAAAAAGGAAAAATTTATTTCGGAGGAAATAGGGGAATTACTAGCTTTAATCCTGATGATATTCAGTTAATAAAACCGGACACTCCACCTATCATTACCGATATGTATATTCGGGATCAGAAAGTGACTATGGAGACACGCTCGGGAAATAAACGGGTCGTTGATACAGAATTGGTCCATGCTGATTGTTTCAATCTTTCTTATATGGATAATACATTCGTATTCATGGTTTCAACAATGGACTTTCGTGATGCTGGAAATGTCCTTTATGAATATCGGCTTGAGGAATTTAATGAAAACTGGAATAAGACACAGCCTGGCGAAAACCGGATACAATACCACCATTTGGCTCCTGGGAATTATACTCTCCAAATACGTGCTTGCGAAAATGGATTTCATTCACCGATAAGATCCGTACGGATTCATGTTATCCCGCCTTGGTATCTGAGTACTGGTGCCAAAATTGTTTATATTTTGTTGGTTATCTGTGCCAGCTATTTGTTATATACAGTTTACAGACGGAAAAAACAGGAGGAAATTAGTGAAATGAAGTTGCAGTTTTTTATCAATATTGCACACGAGATACGTTCACCGCTTACTCTTATCCTCGGTCCGCTGGAGAAGTTGCAGAGAATGCAGTGTGAGCCGGATGTTAATAAAATGCTGTTAACGATCAAGTATAATACCGGCCGTATTTTAAACCTTATTAATCAGTTGCTTGATGTACGGAAGATTGATAAAGGCCAGATGCCTATTCTTTGTGAGGAGGTTGATATTCGGTCGTTTGTCAATGAACTGCTTCTTGTATTTACAGAGCAGGCACGCCTGAAAAAAATCAGTTTGGAAACAAAATTTCCGGAAAAACTTCCAACGGTGTGGATTGATCCGAATAATTTTGATAAGGTGCTGGTCAACCTGCTTTCAAATGCTTTTAAATATACGCCTGAAAATGGTGTCATCTGCATAGAAGTAAAAACCGGCAGTAATCCGAAAAGCTCCGGCCTTTTGCAAAAGTATATGGAGATTTCTATTTCAGATACGGGCAAGGGAGTGAACGAAAAAGAACTGAAAAAAATCTTCAATCGTTTTTATCAAGGCGATGGTAGCCATACTATGCACTCCTTGGGTTTCGGCATCGGATTAAACCTATGTCAACTGCTTGTGAAATTACATCATGGTATCATTTTTGCTGAAAATAGGACGGATACTCAAGGTTGCCGTTTTGTGATACACCTCCCTTTGGGGTGCAAACATTTGAAAAAGGAAGAAATGGTAAAGGTGGAAACCGGTTTGGTTCCACATGGCGTAATGGCAGACCAATATATTCCTTACCATCCATCCCGGGAAAAAGTAAAATATAGAAAGACCAATTATAGTGTTCTTGTAATTGATGATGATGATGAACTACGGAGCTTTTTAAAAGATAACCTGGCTGCATATTATCATGTAGATGTGGCTATAGATGGAGTGGAAGGACGGAAAAAAGCGATTACTCAACAACCGGACATAATCATTTCAGATGTTATCATGCCCAATATGGATGGCATCCAACTGCTGAAAGAATTGAAAAAGAATGCTAATACTAGTCATATCCCCATTATCTTGCTGACTTCTCAAGTTGAATTTTCCAACCGGATTGAAGGCTTGGTACAAGGAGCGGACGGGTATTTATGCAAGCCTTTTAATATGGAAGAATTGATGGTGCTTATAACCAATCTGATAGCTAATCGTGTGCGGCTAAAAGGAAAGTATTCGGGTAGTCAGACTCAGGAAGGGAAAATAGTCCCGGTCGAATTACAAGGAAACGATGAGGCATTGATGGAACGTATTATGAGCATTATAAATGAGAACTTGAGCAACCCTAATCTTAATGTAGAGATGCTTACGCAAGAAGTCGGGATCAGTCGCACTCATTTGCACCGACGTATGAAGGAAATGACAGGAACCGCTCCTAGCGATTTTATTCGCAATCTACGCCTTCAACAAGCTACCGTGTTATTAGAAAATAAAGATCTTTCAATAACCCAAATAGCTTATGCGGTAGGATTTACCAGTCAGACACATTTTTCAAGCGCCTTTAAGAAAGTGTATGGCCTTTCTCCTATGGAATATGCCCAATCAAATAGAAACAGGTAACATTATTTGAAGAACACACACTTTCTAATATTACTCATTTATCTTTTTCTTTTAGAACACAGACAGCTCTTCCTATCTTAAAAGAAAAGAGATAGTTTGCTGTTGGTATTGAGTAATGTGACAAAAATGAATGAATATAGTACATAAATGTAGGCGTGGTTATAAAAAATGATGAATTAAGTATATCTGTTAATCTGATCTAATCTTACGTATTCTATCTTTGTTAGCAGTAAGACAATATAAAATGATTGAGAATAAATCCCAATAAAACATTTTAATTTATGCCGACTTCGACAGGTTTGAATACAAAGAAAATGGATAGTAAAAAGAATCTTTTTATATATAAAAAAATGAAGATTAATTTGATTGTTTTGTTTTTTGCTGTTTGCGCAGCAGGAGCATGGGCACAGGAATACAAGGTACCTGTAACTAATGAGAAAGAGCAGATGGTTGAGGGACAGTATAAGCCGCAGTGGGAATCACTCAGAAAACACAAGACTCCGGAATGGTTCCGCGATGCCAAATTCGGCATCTGGGCTCATTGGGGACCGCAGTGCGTGGAAGGTTCGGGCGACTGGATGGCACGCAATATGTATAAAGAAGGCACATACGCTTACAATTATCATAAAGAACATTATGGCCATCCATCAGAGGTGGGATTCAAGGATATTCTTCCACTCTTCAAAGCAGAAAAATGGGATCCTGACAAACTCGTGGAAAGATACAAACGCCTCGGAGCACAATATATCTTTGTCCTCGGTAACCACCACGACAACTTCGACCTTTGGGATTCGAAATATCAGCCATGGAATTCTGTGAATATGGGGCCGAAGAAGGATTTGATTGCCGGATGGGCAAAAGCGTCAAAGAAGTATGGTTTGCCTCTCGGCATTAGTTTCCACGCTGACCACGCATGGTTGTGGTATGAGCCTGCACAGCGTTACGACATAAACGGACCTAAAGCGGGTATACATTACGACGGCAAACTTACCAAAGCCGACGGAAAGGGCAAATGGTGGGAAGGTTACGATCCGCAGGATCTCTATGCGCAAAACCATCCCATGAGTGAGAAGTCTTGGGCAAACAATCGTGTGCACGTACAGTGGGCATGGAGTGGCGGAGCCTGTCTACCTACACTTGAATATGTCACCAACTTTTATGACCGTACTCTCGACGCTATCAACCGCTACAATCCCGATCTCATCTACTTTGACGTCACCGTTGCGCCCTTTCATGACATCAGTGACTGCGGATTGAAGATTGCATCGCATTTCTACAATAAGAATCCGCGTGCTGTGATGTTTGGTAAGATGCTCAACGACGAACAGCGCGAAGCCCTCACATGGGATGTGGAGCGTGGTGCGCCCAATGAGATTGTCGAAGAGCCTTGGCAGACATGCAACTGCCTTGGAAACTGGCACTATAATACCAGCATCTATGAGCGTGGTAGCTACAAGAGTGCAACGGAGGTTATAAAACAACTCATTGATATAGTTAGTAAAAACGGCAACCTTTTACTTAGCATTCCTCTGCGTGCCGATGGTACGTATGACGAGAAAGAGGCTGCTATACTTGATGGCATAGAGGCTTGGATGACAGTAAATAAGGAAAGCATCTTCAATACCCGTCCGTGGGTGAGGTTCGGCGAAGGTCCAGTTGCCGAGTCTGACATCAAGCTTAAGGCTCAGGGATTCAACGACGGTATGTACAGCAATATGACATCAGCTGACATCCGTTTCAACCAGACGAAGAAATATCTCTACGTCACCCCTCTCGGATGGCCTGAAGACGGCAAAGTAGTCGTGAGGTCTCTCGCCAAAGGTAATCCCCATTTCAAGAAAAACATCACCACAGTGGAACTGCTCGGTTATGGTTGTCTGAAAGTCGTGCAGACAGACAATGGGCTTGAAATACAGTTGCCAATAGTCACAAATGCCATTGCTCCTGTTTTGAAAATATCAAAGTAGCTCATCTTTTATACAAACGATAATATGAAAATAATATTGTCAGTTATTCCTATGGTTATATTAATAATAACCAATGATCAAGAGAAAATGAAATATGTACTTGACATGGTACATAACACTTCTGGCGAGAAACCGTATGTTACAAAATATAATGATCCGGAATTTTTAGAAAGCTAGAAATTCAGCGGAGCGGTGACACACTGGCACGTCAATTTCACTATTACATACGACAATGTAAAAAGGAACTTATAAAAGATAGGCAGGAAAGGCAGTGGATAGAGCAGCGGGCGAAATACATAGACAAACAGCTCGCTAAGTTTCACAAGGTGGGAGTAAAGGTATATCCTTTTACCAACTTTGTCGTGTTTCTCAAGTCCCTGTGTACGGCATACGGCGATGAGATATGCGCTGAGAAGAACAAACTGAAATCTCACTTTGCTAATTACTAAATTTATAGATAGTTGCAATTTGTTGAGTTTGTATTAATTTACCAATAAATAAAAAATAATTTTATGAAAAAAAAGATGTTTTGTTTAGGGATACTATTCTTGTTTGCATGTGACTTGTCGCTCAATGCACAACAAACAATGAGTGTCATCCCTCCTATTGTTCATGACTATGCTACTGCTACTAAAGATTTTCCTGTGGTAGACGTCCACCGGGAATGTGCAACCATCCGTTACGATTCACATGATTATAAAGGAGTAATTCGTGCTATCAACGATTTACACAAAGACATCGAACGCGTGACCGGTGCAAAAACCAATGTATCTGCCGATGCCGTTTCCGGGAAGTACGAAATCATAATCGGAACGTTAGGAAAAAGCAAGGTTATAGATGCTCTCGCCGCTTCCGGCAAGATAAAGCTTCGGAACTTGCAAGGGAAATGGGAAAGCTTTGTAATAGCAACTGTTGAAAATCCGAGTCCCGGCATCCGACAAGGGCTGGTCATTGCCGGCAGTGATAAACGAGGCACCATATATGGTATTTATGAACTTTCACAGCAATTAGGTGTCTCCCCATGGTACTGGTGGGCAGATGCTCCTGTGCAAAAGCGCAAGTCTGCCTATATCAAATCCGGCTATTACGAATCAGGCGAACCTAAGGTGAAATACCGGGGCATCTTTATTAATGACGAGTGGCCTTCCTTCGGCAACTGGGCTACCGAAAAATTTGGTGGCGTCAACTCCAAGATGTATGTACATCTTTTTGAGCTGTTGTTACGTTTGAAGGCTAACTACCTCTGGCCCGCCATGTGGGCAAGTGCATTTAACGAAGATGATCCGATGAATCCGATTTTGGCCGATGAGTACGGAATTGTCATGGGAACCTCCCACCATGAACCAATGATGCGCGCCCATAAAGAATACACCCGAAGAAAAGAAGAAGTAGGTCCTTGGGACTATAAGACAAACAAAGAACGGCTTGATAACTTTTTCCGTAAGGGTATGGAACGGAATAAAAACTTCGAAAATGTCGTAACTATCGGTATGAGAGGTGATGGAGACGTGGCGATGAGCAAGGAAGGCGATGAGGCTAATATGCAGGTACTGAAAAAAGTTATAGAAGGTCAGCGGCAGGTATTAAAAGAGGTGTATGGAAAAGAACCGTCTGAGATCCCCCAGCTATGGGCTATATTCACCGAAGTGCAACGTTATTATGATGCAGGTTTTACAGTACCCGATGATGTAATGCTGCTTTTCTGCGATAACAACTGGGGGTATATTCGGCGTACAGGTCCCGACAAAGAAAAGAAACGCAAGGGAGGGATGGGATTGTATTACCACATAGACATGAACGGTGGTCCATGGAATGACCGGTGGGTTACCACGACTACCATACCTAAATTACGCGAACAGTTCCATCTGGCATATCAATCGGGCATCGATGACCTTTGGGTGGTCAATGTAGGTGATATCAAGCCTAAAGAACTTCCAATCGATTTCATTATGCGTTATGCGTGGAATCCCGACGCTATACCGGCAGATAAAACAAAAGATTATATGATAGATTGGGCACGACACATTTTTGGGAAAGAATATGCCGGAGAAATAGCCGATATCATATCTAAGTACACCAAATATAACTTGTTACGCAAAGCGGAAGTGCAACTTCCCGATGTGTTCAGCATTGTCAATTACCATGAAGCCGACCGTATGTTGGCCGCATGGAAGGAACTTACAGTAAAAGCCGAGGAACTGGAACACAAACTATCACCAGAAGCCAAAGATGCTTATTATCAACTGGTACTCTATCCGGTGAAAGCCTCTGCCGGAGTGGCTGAGATCTATCTTTCAGTCGGCAAAAATCGTTTATATGCAAAACAAGGGCGTGTCAGTGCCAATGATTATGCAGACCGCGCAAAAGAATTATTCAATCTCGACTGGCATTTAAGTCATCGCTACAATAATGAAACAGCCAACGGAAAATGGAAACATATGATGTCTGACAAACATATTGGCTATACGAAATGGTATATGCCCAAGGACAATGAATTACCTGAACTGTCAATGGTGAATCCGCTGGGTTCTCCAAGTCTCGGTGTTGCGGTGGAAGGCAGCGAAGCAGCCTGGCCACTTATGGCAAAACAGCTTTCATTGCCGGTGTTCGATGCCCTGAACAATCAGACTCATTATATAGAGGTTTTCAATCGTGGAGTAGGAGAAATTGAATATACCGTTCTCACCTCCCAACCGTGGATAAAGGTAGATGAGTCCGAGGGCAAAGCAGCTAAAGACAATCGCCTGCATGTTTCCATTGACTGGTCCAAAGCACCACAAGGTACGGTAGAAGGAAATGTAGAAATAGTATGCGGCAAGAGTAAAGCAGAAGTAAAAGTAACGATTGTCAACACAGCACTCCCCCATAGCAAAGAGACGTTCTTTGGAACACTGGCCCATTCCGAATTCTCCATACCGGCACACGCTTATAATGCCAACATTTCAGGGAAACAGGCAGCTTGGGTCTTTATTCCGGATTTGGGTAGAGGCAAAGGCTGCATGGGAATAACGCCAGTGACGGCGTCCAGCACATTGACACACAAGAAAGCTGCCCGTCTGGAATATAAGATATACCTTCCTTCGGCAGGAAAAACAACAGTAGCTTTAGGTATTTTACCTACCCAAGATGTCAATCCGGCACGCGGACTCCGCATAGCGGTAGGCATAGATGAAAAAAAGCCCATAGTACTGGATGCTCGAAAAGGTTTTGTCGATACTTTTGAAGAATACAATTCCCAAAACCTTGCTCTATCAAAAGTATTGAAAGCACTCCCCACTAAAAGTACTTTGGCCCTAAGCGGTAAAGGCATGTATTTAAGAAATGAAGTATTTGATAATATACGCTGGTTGGATGTAGAAATAGATGTGGAGAAACCGGGATTCCATACACTGAAAGTTTATATGGTTGACCCTGAAATTGTATTGGAAAAGATTGTGGTGAATCCGGATAACAGTCGGCCGAGTTATTTAGGAGCACCATCCAAGCAACACAGCATTACAACTATAGAAGAAAAGCCACTATCTACTATTTTGTATAAATAGAAAATTATAGGATTCGAGTTTTATACTTGAATCCTATTTTTTAATATAATTATATTAGTGACTGATCTATGTTTATATAAATGTTTATTTATGGGGGACTGAATAAGCAACATCTGACTTAGTGTGCCAATATTCATTATTTATATATAGAACCTGAAAGGAAGCAGGTAATTTAGAAATGCAGGACCTATAAAGGAGGTGTTGCCTTTATGCGTAGATGCCTCTTTTAAAAATTATAATAGATCCTTCTCCGAAGGGAGCATTATAAAAGTCTTTCGTAGAGAGCGTTTGATATCATTATATACTATAGGTTTGCTCGGATCGCAATGGCATTACTGAAAGAAAAGCCTGTAATTATCTTGTAAATAGATAGCTATGGGCTTTATTATTTGCTCCTTGCTTGTGGGCTACAGAAAGTTGATCAGCAAATCATTTACGATTGTTGGATTGCTACTTTTATGGGATTAATGCTTGCTGTAATTTTTCCCAATTTTCGTTGAGTGCCTGCATTGATGGAAATAATAAATTGGCTCCTGCATCTAATAGCACTTGTGCATCCAATGGACCGGTATTGACGGCAATCGTGAATATCCCCGCCGCTACTCCGGCTTGTACACCGATAGGAGCATTTTCAACGACGATGGCTTCATTGGCCTTTATCCCGGCCTTTTCCAGTCCCATGAGATAGGGCTCAGGGTTGGGCTTTCCATATCTTACGTCAAAGGCGGTCACCATATGTTCACGTTGGAACATGCCGGGAAAATTGTGGGCAAGGCGATCCAGTAAAGAGAGTTGACCAGAACCGGTTACCAGTATGGGAGTTAATCCTTCTGCTTTTATTTTCTGTAATATTTCCCAGGAACCGGGCATGCGTCCAGGCTCGGGATGCTTGTTGAATTCTGCACTTTTTTCTGCATAGATACTTTCTATCAGTTCGGGAGTGGCATCCTGTCCGTACTGGCGTTGATAGACGATATTGATTGTAGCTGCTCCGGTACGTCCTTCGTGCATGTAGGCTTCTTCACGACTCAGATGCAGGCCGCGACGTTCCATGACCTTGTGCCAAGCGTCGGCATGATAGGGCATGGAGTTGAAAAGTACACCGTCCATATCGAAAAGTACGGCTTTCAACCGAATGTCAGAGTGCCCATGGTGTTTCAGATAACGGGAAATAGCGACTTCAAACATAATTTGTTGTTGTATAGGGCACAAAATTACACAAAATCTGTATTCAAACTTTGAAAAAAATAGGAATATTGTCATTTATGTATTGAAATTACAGATTTATTGATTTTATTTCATAACTTTACTATTTATTAGGTATATCATTGTTCTAATACATCCACTATGAGCATACAGGAAAGACTGAATTTAGAGAGAGAAAATGTGCAATTGAAGAAAGAACTAAGCGTGCTGAAAAGAAAAATGGAACTACTGGAGTCCAATCGCTCTTTGAATTCTTTTTCTCAGCATCTGATAGATAAGATGCAGGCAATAATTTTTATAAAGGATGTAACAAATGGTTTTCGCTATTACAGAGTTAATGATGCTTTCTGCTCCATACAACATTTATCGCGCCAAGAGGTTATAGGGAAAACAGATTATGACTTGTTCTCACTTGAAGAGGCAGAGAAATATCGCAGGGACGATGAAGCGACAGTGAGCATGAGAGGAGATTTTACATTGCGTGAAATGGTGCATTTTCAGGGAGAGGAGAAGATTATATTGCAAACGACTAAATCGTATGTAGAAACTTCTGAAGGAAATCAGTTGTTGGTATGCGTCTCTTACGATATAACGGAGCATATTCAAAAAGAAAGAATGATGGAAAGTCTCATGAAAGATGAGCAGGAAGCGCATCAGATGATGAAAGCCATTTTTCATAAGTTACCATCCGCTATTCTTATTAAGGATATAGAGGATGATTATCGTTTTTATATTATCAATCAAAAGTTTGAGCAGATGTGTAATATGCCCAAAGAACTGTTGGTAGGCAAGACTGATTACGATATTTTTCCGAAAGAAGAGGCTGACAAATACAGGCAAGATGATGTAGCGGCTACTTCCTGTGAAGAGAGTGACCCTATGTTGATTCATGAAATTGTTACTTCTCCCGACCGGGGTACACATACTCATTTGCAAACCATAAAATTTTCTTTCACTTTCAAAAGGAAGAAATTGTTGGTGTGTGTGGGAAACGATGTAACTTTGCAATACCAGATGATGGAGCAATTGCGTGATGCTTTGAGCAAGGCGGAGCAGGCAGATACGTTGAAGGCGCAATTTATAGCTAATATGAGTCATGAGATCAGGACGCCGCTGAATTCGATTATTGGTTTTTCACAGCTCATGGCAGAGGCTGAAAATCAAACGGACCGGGATGAATATAACCGTATTATCAGCCTTAATAATAACTTGTTGCTGAATCTTTTTGAAGACGTGCTGAACCTATCGATGCTGGATTCGGATAATATGTCTTTTAAAAACGATGAATTTGATTTCTCGGCAATGTTCGATGAGCTTGCTGTCTTGATGAGGGAAAAAGTGAGTAATCCGGAAGTAGAGTTTATTTGTGAAAACCCTCTTCAAACTTTAATGGTCAAAACCGACCGGGAACGTTTGACGCAGGTTATCGGTAATCTGATAACCAATGCTGCTAAGTTTACCGGACAGGGATATATTAAAATGGGATATGCCCGTAAAAATGACGGCGTGCAGATCTATGTGGAAGATACTGGGTTGGGTATTGAAGAGAAAAATCTGGTGGAAGTGTTTGACAGGTTCAAGAAGTTAAATGTTTTCATTCAGGGCACAGGCTTGGGACTACCTATATGCAAGTCCATCGTCAATCAGATGGGAGGTGAGATTTGGGTGGAGTCCGAATATGGGAAAGGAAGCACATTCTATGTATGGCTTCCTTGTTTATGCTGAATTTATGGTGATCGGACCTATGTAAAAATGAAGCATTTCTTGAGGGTGGCTGATACTTCATCTTGCAGCTTTCGGGCGTTGAGTGGTTTGGACATATAACCTGTGAATCCGCTTTCCATTATTTTTTGTTTGTCCGAAGCATAGGCGTATGCCGTAACTGCGATGATTGGTATGCTTTTCGATAACTCTCGTATCTGGTGAGTAGCTTCATATCCGTTCATATTGGGCATATTGATATCCATTAGGATGAGGTTTGGATGATGAAGGGAATATAGCTCGACTGCTTCTTTTCCGTCGCGTGCATGAATTAGTTGAAAATCTTTTTGCAAAATGGAATGAAAGAGCCGGTAATTGCTTTCGTCATCTTCAGCTATAAGTATGGTTATTTGTTTGTCTTTGGAGAGTTCAGATAGTTCAACGGGCTTGTCTGTACTTTCATTTGCGGTGCCTGTATGGTAGGGAAGTGTAAACCAGAAAGTACTTCCATTTCCTACTTTGGAGTCTACTCCTATTTCCCCGCCCATGGCATCTACTATGCTTTTGCATATAGAAAGGCCCAATCCGGTTCCCTGCGCAAAGTTATTCAGCTTAATGAAACGTTCAAAAATTTTATCTTGTTTTTCTGCCGGAATACCGCATCCTGTATCGGTTACATAAAAATAGATTTTCTCTTTTTGCAGTTTGTAACCGAAGGTGATTTTACCTTTTTGTGTGAACTTAATGGCATTGTTCAGTAAGTTGATGATGATTTGAGACAGGCGGTTACGTTCGGTAATCACCCAGCAGTTGTCATTGTCCGGGATCATTTCAAGGCATACATCCGGAGAGGTAATGCGCATAAGGGCGGTGCTTTCCAACTCATTCATTAAAACATTCAGATCAAGGCTGGAATAGTTGAAGTCCAGTGAACCGGCTTCAATTTTGGCAATGTCCAATACGTCGCTGATAAGTTGCAGAAGTAGTTGGTTGTTGTTCTCTATAATATTGATATATTCACTTTTTTCTTCCTCTTCTTCCGCTGTGGCTAGTATGGAGGAGAAGCCTACGATTGCGTTGAGTGGCGTACGTATTTCGTGGCTCATGTTTGCAAGGAAAGCTGACTTCAGCCGGTCTGATTCTTCGGCGCGGTTTTTGGCATTTATGAGTTCCTGTTCGTTCCGCTTGCGGTCGGTAATGATAAGTAGGGATCCGATGAGTGAGATAGGATGTCCCTGTTCATTCCTCTGTTCCACTACGGCGCGCGCCTCTACCCAGTTGATGTATTCTTTGCCGTTTTTTTTGATGACGGTGCGGAACTCTTCTTTCAGTGCCTTTACTCTACCTAAGATGAGTGCTTGGTAGTCGTCTCTTATCCGTTCTGCATCATCAGGGTGTATGTTGTTGAAGTAGTCGGCTTCGTGGATAATCCGTACTCCTCGTTCATCCTTTACACCGGTGGCAAGTTCGAAAGGAGAACGGTTGGCATCGCAGGTGATGGCATGCTTCTGCAGGTCCCAATGCCAAGGGATGATATGTGCGATGTCTAATGCCAATGCCAGTTTATTGTTGGCGGCTCGTAACAATTCCTGTGTCTGGTGTAGGGTAGTGGTATTTACGCCAAAAATGTCTATTAGATTTTCCTCAGCGGCTTGACGTATTATTACTTCATAGAAGGCGTTCTGCTCTTCAAAATAGTAGGTGAATACAATCGACCTTCTTTCTTGAAAAACAATTCTGGCAAATTGCATAAAATACTCTTCCGTCTGGTGAGGAAACATGCTTGAATTGACTTGTTCCTGCTTTTGCTTGGAGCAAAATAACTCTTTGAACAAGATGTTGGCATTGATGTAGCGCATGCTTTCGGGAATACCATTTTCATTGAACATTACCTGTTCCTGCACGTAGAATACGGGCATGTTCTCAAGAAGCTTGTTATGGCTTCTTAACAACATGATTTCTTTCTGCTGAAATTTATGTTTTATGTATGAGACGATGCCCAGTACTGAAAGAATCAACAGGCAGATGCTAATTTGTAACTTATATCGTTGCCATAGCGTGGGCGGTTTGTTGATAAATAGGGTGTTGGGTGGGCAAAGCTTTTCTGACATTCCCCGTTGTTTCAGTGCATTATAATCAATAACGGGATAGCTCTTGTCGGGAGTATAGAATGGGATGTCTCGCGCTTCTCTTCCGTTGATGATACTACGAAGGCATTGCAACAAGTGCTTTATGGTGGCATCATTGTCGTAGAAGTATCCTCCGATGAACCCGCCCTCTGCGAGGAAGGACTCTCTTAGTGTAAAAACTCCTTTATTGGCCGACATAATGAAACGATAATCTTCCGTTGACATTGTGATGAGATGTCCCAACAGATTCTCCCTTACGCAGAACCAGGAACCGAATAACATTCCTACGGTAGGGTTTTCATTGGTCAGCAGATACTTTCTCAAGTTTGGTACTGCAGGGTTGGAATTGGGATAGATGCGTTTATACTCAATGTTCGGGTAGCTGGATAATAGGTAACTTTTAATCTCTTTTTCGTGTATCCTGTTGATGAAAAGTTTGTCAGCGGCAAAAATAAATGTTTTTATGCCGGGCTGTATCTTCATCATCATGTCAATGGTTTCCTTGCAATAAGTAGGGCATAGTATGAAAGTGAAATTATATTTGTCTTTGAGCCCTGAGATGGAAAAGATGGAGTCTTTCGGTATTTCTGCCGATTCATACTCCGGATAGTTATACCGGGGCGAGGTGTAGCTATCCCGTCCGGCACACAAAATGATGGGGATATCTCCCCATTCTTTCTTGATTCTGTCACGTAAAGTAAACGCCATGTTGCCTATCAGTACGACAGAGTGGGGTTTGGTGTTTTCATAGCGTTGGAATAACGTGTTTACGGAATGCTGGTAAAGGGAGTCGTTTTTGATAAGAATGGAGTGCAAGTGGCTCACATAGGCACTGGTGTTCGACATTTTCCCCACTTCTTGCATAATGGGCACGATAATACTGTTACTCCATGCGGCTTGTTCGTTATATGAATTGATGATCAGAAGGTTATGGGAACTTTTATTCGATAGGGCGAATATAGGTTGAATGAAAAGTAAGCATAAGCAGAGGCTATGGATTTTTTTGAGTATCGGTGTGCTCATAGTATGTAGGTTTGTTGTTATTGTCGGTGATGTGTGTATCTTCTCTGAAGCACCTCTGTTGGTGTTGAAGGCCGGATTGCGGAATATGGATCCTATTTCCGAGCAATGTGTTTTGAAAAAGGTGTCAAGACTAAAACTTGCTATTAATAGCCTGGTTTAGTTTTGACACCTTGGATATAGTTGGTTATTTACAGTCTTGCCCGAATAGCTTTGGATTCTTCTTCGTAACCCGGTTTGTTCAATAGGGCGAACATGTTTTTCTTGTAAGCCTCGACACCCGGTTGGTTGAATGGATTGACACCCAAAAGATAGCCACTGATACCGCATGCTTTTTCAAAGAAATACAGCAGTCCGCCGATACTTTCTTCATTCAATGCAGGGATGACGATGCGTATGTTGGGTACGCCACCGTCTACGTGGGCCAACTGTGTTCCTAATTCTGCCATTTTGTTGACTTCATCCACACGTTTGCCGGCGAGGAAATTCAGTCCGTCCAAATTCTGGGCATCACTTGGAACTTCCAGTTTATGGTTGGTTTTTTCCACTGAAATTACAGTTTCGTAAATGGTGCGTTCGCCTTCCTGAATCCATTGCCCCATAGAATGTAGGTCGGTGGAGAAATCTACGGCTGCCGGGAAAATACCCTTGTTTTCTTTACCTTCGGATTCTCCATAAAGCTGTTTCCACCATTCGCTTACATAATGCAGTTTGGGGTTGAAGTTTACGAGAATTTCAATTTTCTTGTCATGCTTATAAAGCTCGTTGCGGGTGGCTGCATAAATAGCTGCCGGATTTTCAGCAAATGGAACGTCCTTTCCGCAAAGCTTTTCCATGGCCGTTGCGCCGGCTACCAGCTTTTCAATATCGAAACCTGCTACTGCGATGGGTAACAGGCCTACCGGGGTAAGTACAGAGAAACGTCCGCCTACATTATCGGGAATGATGAAAGATTTGTAACCTTCATTGTCTGCCGTAACACGAGCAGCGCCTTTCTTGGCATCTGTAATGGCAACGATGACTTTTTTTGCCATGTCTTTACCGCGTTGGTCTTCGCATTGCTTTTTCAGTAGGCGGAAAGCCAAAGCCGTTTCAGTTGTGGTTCCTGATTTGGAGATATTGATAACACCGAATTTCTTATCTTGCAAGTATTCGGTAAGTTCGTACAAATAATCTTCACCGATGTTGTGTCCTGCATACAGAATAACCGGAGTGGATTTCTTATCTTGCAGCCAAGTGAAACTGTTTGACAAAGCCTCGATAACGGCACGTGCACCGAGGTAGCTCCCGCCAATTCCGGCAACGACCACTACTTCACAGTTATCACGCAATACTTGTGCGGTAGCTTTCAAGTCAGCCAGATGTTCTTGTGTGATGGAAGAGGGAAGATGTAACCAGCCTAAAAAGTCATTACCCTTACCAGTACCATTTTCCAATGCATCCTGTGCGGCTTTTACTTGAGATTCGTAGGCGAAAACGTTTTCTTTGGAAATGAATCCAAGAGTCTTTTCAATGTTCAAACTAATCATAATATTATAGATTTTAAATACTGTATTTCGTCTGCCATGTCTCTTCCCGCATTATTATTAGCGGAAAGAGTCGGTCAGTAACTTAATTTCAATCATTGGTGAGATACGCTCATATAAAATGTTATACACAGCATCCAATATCGGCATATTCACGTGATAGTGCTTATTGATCTCCTTGATACACTTGGTTCCGTAGTAACCTTCGGCTATCATTTCCATCTCAATTTGAGCGCTTTTTACGGAATATCCTTTTCCTATCATCGTACCGAACGTGCGGTTGCGGCTGAAATTGGAATATCCTGTCACCAGCATATCACCCAGATAAACAGAATCACTGATACTTCTGTTCAATGGATGGACGGTTTGGAGAAAACGGTTCATTTCCTGTATGGCGTTGGACATGAGTACAGCCTGGAAGTTATCGCCGTATTTCAAGCCGCTGCATATACCGGCGGCAATGGCATATACATTTTTGAGTACAGAGCCATACTCAATACCGGCTACATCATTACTGACGGAGGTCTTGATGAATGAACTGGCCAAACGGCGGGCAAATTTGTCCGCTTTGTCTATGTCGGGACAGGCTATCGTCAGATAGGAGAGACGTTCAAGTGCAACTTCTTCTGCGTGGCAGGGACCCGCCAGCACAGCAATGTTTTCGGTCGGCACACCGTATTCCTTTGTGAAGTATTCCGACACGATCATGTTGTCGTCAGGTACGATACCTTTAATAGCTGTGATGATGAATTTGTCTTTGATTTTTGTCTTCAGCTTCTTCAAATGAGCTTTCAGATAAGGAGAAGGAGTGACAAAGATTAGTGTATCTGACTCCTTGACTACATCGTTGATGTTTGAATTGAAATTGATACGTTTTGTATCGAACTTGACGCCCGTCAAATAGGCAGGGTTGTGACCAAGCCGCTTAAAATCGGCAATGCGGTCATCACGCCGCATATACCAATTTATAGTGTCCTCTTGAGCCAATACCATTTTGGCAATGGCAGTGGCCCAACTTCCTCCGCCCATAATGGCTATTTTACCGGGTAGCTTCATTTCTTAGATTTTCTCAACCCAACCTTCTACATCTTTCACAGTCGGATTTGCCAGTTCTAATTTATATTTTTTATTGATGCCGCAAATGTCCATGTGCAACTTCTGCGGATTTACGTCTTTCATGTCACCAACCATGTTGTAGCCTGCCTTCTGAATGACTGCAACCCATTCTTCAGGGATACCCAGTTCCATAAATTTGGCAGGCGCGTCTTTCGGAGTTATCTTTTCAGGGCGCATCTGCGGGAAGAACAACACTTCCTGAATAAACGGCTGACCAGTCATCAACATAGTCAGACGGTCTATACCGATACCGATACCCGATGTCGGAGGCATACCGTATTGCAATGCTTTCAAGAAATCCTGGTCGATGAACATAGCTTCGTCATCGCCCTTTTCACTTAGTTTCAGTTGTTCTTTGAAGCGTTCTTCCTGATCGATAGGATCGTTCAGCTCGCTGTATGCGTTTGCCAGTTCTTTGCCGTTCACCATCAGCTCGAAGCGTTCGGTCAGTCCCGGTTTGCTGCGGTGCATTTTGGTCAGCGGACTCATTTCCACCGGGTAATCGGTGATGAATGTAGGCTGTATGAATGTACCTTCACAGAATTCACCGAAGATTTCGTCTATCAGCTTGCCTTTGCCCATGGTATCGTCAATTTCCATTTTCAGTTCGCGGCATATCTGACGGATTTCCTCTTCGCTCTTGCCGTTGAGGTCATAGCCGGTCTTTTCCTTGATGGCATCCAAGATAGGCAAGCGGCGGTAAGGAGCCTTGAAACTGATGGTCTTGCCGTCAATCGTTGTTTCCGTTCCTCCGTTTACAGCAATGCAAATACGCTCAAGCAGCTTCTCGGTGAAGCCCATCATCCAATTGTAATCTTTATATTGCACATACAATTCCACGCAAGTGAATTCCGGGTTATGGTTCTTGTCCATACCTTCGTTGCGGAAGTTTTTTCCGATTTCGTACACACCTTCAAAACCGCCTACGATTAGTCTTTTCAGGTAAAGCTCGGTGGCGATACGCAGGTAGAGATCCATATCTAGTGAGTTATGGTGTGTAGTGAAAGGACGAGCACTTGCTCCGCCGGGAATGGATTGGAGAATCGGTGTTTCCACTTCCGTATAGCCGGCTTCATCCAGTGCGGCGCGCATAGTCCTGATAATTGTGGCACGCTTTTGAAATGTTTCTTTAACACCGTCGTTTACAATGAGGTCAACGTAACGTTGGCGGTAACGCAATTCCGGATCGTCAAAAGAGTCGTAAGCTACACCGTCCTTATATTTTACGATAGGTAGCGGTTTGATGCTCTTGGCAAGTACGGTTAGCTTCTGGGCATGGATGCTGATTTCACCCATTTGGGTGCGGAATACAAAGCCTTCAATGCCGATGAAGTCACCTAAATCAAGCAAGCGTTTGAATACGGTATTATACATTTCCTTATCTTCGTCCGGGCAGATGTCATCGCGGGTAATATATACTTGGATACGTCCTTTTGAGTCCTGTAATTCAATAAAAGAGGCTTTTCCCATAACACGACGGCTCATGATGCGTCCGGCTACAGATACGTGGCGCGGTTCGGCGTCGTCTTTAAATTCATCTTTGATATCGGTAGAGAAAGCGTTGGTTACATACTCTGCTGCGGGATAGGGCTCGATGCCCATCGCGCGAAGTTCATTCATGCTGTTGCGACGAATGATTTCTTGTTCACTTAGTTCTAATACGTTCATTTCGCTATAATTCACTCAATTTGGGGACAAAAATACGAAACATTTTTCAGAAAGCGAATCTTTAGAGGAATTTATTCGTCGCATAGCTTGTGTACTCTGTGGAACGTTTTTTGCTCACCTGCCGAATTTTGAGTACATTTGCGCCCTCAAAAAAAGGTAAAAAGTATGGTAGGACAAAAAACTCCCACAGCGTTGGGTACAGAGAATATCGGAAAATTATTGATGCAGTATGCTGTACCGGCAATCATTGCTATGACAGCATCTTCCTTATATAACATGGTAGACAGTATCTTCATCGGGCATGGTGTGGGCACAATGGCTATTTCGGGATTGGCATTGACCTTTCCTTTAATGAACCTTGCGGCGGCTTTCGGGTCGTTGGTGGGCGTGGGAGCTGCTACATTGATCTCTGTCAAGCTTGGGCAGAAAGACTACGATACTGCGCAGCGCGTCTTGGGCAATGTGTTTGTATTGAATATTCTGCTTGGAGTGGCTTTTACGGTGATAGTCATGGCTTTTCTTGATCCTATCCTTTACTTTTTCGGTGGCAGTGACGAGACGGTGGGGTATGCACGTGACTATATGTATATTATCCTTCTTGGGAATACTATTACGCATCTCTATCTGGGATTGAACGCGGTACTGCGTTCTTCGGGGCATCCACAGAAGGCCATGTATGCCACTATCGCTACGGTGATTATTAATACGATACTTGACCCCGTATTTATTTACGGTTTTGGCTGGGGCATTCGCGGAGCAGCGATCGCAACGATTGTGGCGCAGATTATATCGTTGATGTGGCAGCTTTGGATATTCAGCAGTAAAGAAGAACTGTTACATTTTCATCGTGGTATTTTCCGGTTGAAACGTAAAATTGTTTTTGATTCGTTGGCCATTGGCATGTCTCCGTTTTTGATGAACATGGCGGCATGCTTCATCGTGATTCTTATTAATCAAGGATTGAAGAAGTATGGCGGTGACTTGGCTATCGGTGCTTTTGGTATCGTCAATCGGCTGGTCTTCATTATCGTGATGATTGTAATGGGATTAAACCAGGGAATGCAACCTATTGCAGGCTATAATTTTGGAGCCAAACAATATGAACGTGTTACCAAGACATTGAAACTGACGATTATCTATGCTACCGGGGTGACGACTTTCGGCTTTATTATAGGAATGTTGTTTTCAGATACGGTAGTCGGTATTTTTACATCGGATGCCGAACTTATAGAGCTCTCGGCAAAGGGGTTGCGCATTGTGGTGATGTTCTTCCCTATTATCGGCTTTCAAATGGTTACGGCTAATTTCTTCCAAAGTATAGGAATGGCGAGTAAGGCGATATTTCTATCCCTTACCCGCCAAATGGTAGTGTTGCTCCCTTGTCTGTTGATTTTACCTCGCTTTTTCGGTGCAGCAGGAGTTTGGTATAGCATGCCTATCTCCGATCTCCTGGCCAGTCTGATAGCGGGGACAATGCTGGTGTGGCAATTTCGAAAATTTAGGGTACAGGCTCAAGGGAGATGACAACGTTGTTGCCCAGCTTATCAGTTTGGAAGCGGAACCATGGGTCTGCGTCCATGATTCAGTTTCAATCCTAATTTATAGGATTCGGGTCCATGCAGGTCCTTTATATTCATCTCACCGAGGTTGACCAAAATGCCGCGTGCCATTAGCCCGGCATCTTCATTTGCTTTGCGAGGAAGAATTTCAGCCTTCTCTTTCAGGTCTGCCAGATGAGTGCGGATGGCAGGTTGCATAGCTTTGTCCAAGGACAAACATTCCAGTAAAGAGTAACCGACTTTTCTGTCAGCTTCTTTTGCCGGATGATTTAGACGCTCGATGCCTTTGGATGTTTCTCCCAAATAGGCTGCAGCATAGGCTGCTTCGCAGGCTATATATGGGTCGGCATCGTTCATCAGGGTAAGCAAGGTTGGAGGACAAACTTGTAACTCTCCTTTGATTCCAAGTTGCGCTAAACCTACGGATGCCCAATAACGCATTTCCGGGTATTGGCTGGATAATGCTTTCTCGAATACAGAGGCATCGCTTGCTTTAGCTGTACCGGCTAACTCTACAAGGTTATATAGTTCATTCAAGGGATATTTTTCTTTGCGCACTTTGTCGTATAATGTTGTATTTACGCGGGAAGTGGGCATGAAAAATCCTAAATCTTTTGTAGAACGGATATGTTCAGAAAGGGCTTTACGCATTTTTGCCAGGACTTCCGCATATTCGGGAGAGTCGGATAAATTATGCAGTTCGCCCGGATCTTTTTCAAGGTCGAACAACATTTCGGCCGGGTGGGCGTTGAAAGTTTGTGCCCAGTCGGGATTGGTATTGTGACCGCCTAATACCAACTTGTCCCATGCCTTATTGGACGGCATACCCCATTGATAATAATTGCGCAGGGCAAATTGACGATAGGGGATATAGCTACGGATGTATTTGAAACGTCCGTCGGTGGCGGCACGTACAGGCATAAAATGATGTAGTTGGTTGGCAGCCAGAGCAAACTGAATTTCCCGTTTTTCATCGGATGCATATTTCCCGTATAAAGCTTTGCCTTGCATGTGCTTAGGCGGTTTTACTCCCGCAAGACTAAGTACGGTAGGGCCTAAATCGGTGAAGTTCACCAAAGAATATTCTTTACCGGATGCTTTCTTTCCAGCCAGATGTTGCCATTTGGGTGGAAAGTAGGCTATCATGGGGACTCTCAAACCGCTTTCATATAAATATCCTTTGCCGCGCGGGACGCAACCGCCATGATCGCTGAAGAAGAAGATAATCGTATTGTCGTCCAATCCCTTTTCTTTCAGATCTTTCAGAAAAAAGCCCAACCAAGTATCTACATCCTGTACGGCTTCCAAGTGGCCGGCATAGTCGGAACGCACTTCGGGCAAGTCGGGTACGTAGGAAGGCAGGGTGAGAAGTTCAGGATAAATACCTTCCGTTGTATAATCTCTTCGTCCATCAGTGTGGAAAGTACGGATACGTCCCATGTGTGAGGTCACTGTGTTATACACAGCGAAGAATGGTTGGTCTTTACCGCGTTTAGTACTGTTGTAGGATGCTTTAGGGGTACATTCGTCCCAACAACTTTTATTGTCTGTGGTGGAGTTGTAATGCGTTTTGCTGTTGTTAGTGCAATAATATCCGGCTTCCCGTAGCCATTGAGGGAAGAATATGTTTTCCGGAGTGTCGTATGGAACCGGATGGACATCCATTCCGTAGCTTGAGGAGTAGCAGCCGGTGATAAGTGACGAGCGTGCAGCAGAACTTTGCGGAGCCACTGACCATGCGTTCATAAATTGTATGCCATGAACGGCTAGACTATCCGCATTTGGGGTGTGTACGCCTTTATTACCATAACAACCGAATTCGTAAGCGCTGGTATCTTCAAAAGTAAGCCAAAGAATATTGGGTCTTTCATTCTTTTTGTTGTCTGCAGCATCAGCCTGGACGGCGTTCAGCCCGCAAAAAGCAGTACACATGAGTAAAGGTAAGTTTTTCATGTTATATTTAGTTTTTTAGTAACGGTTGCTAAGATAGGGCATTTGCTCTGATAAGCATGCCTGATGTGTTTAAAAAACTGCCAATATTGTTTTGGTATACAAATATTCAACAAAATTGATGAAGATTCAACAAAATTATGGAATCGGTAAACGTATGTTGTGGTGTATTGGAGAAAATAACGGCAATATGTTGCCGGAATGTTCTATTTTTGAAAAATGAATCTGATAATACTAAATAATATGAGAAACATTTTATTTGTGGCGTTTGTGTTTGCGCTCTCTTTCTCGGGACGAGTATGTGCCGGAAATCCTGTTTATTCTGATAAATCCCTACGTAATGATGCGGAAAAACTGTTGATGGAGTGGGTAGATACTCTGCTGACTTACCAATGTGAAGGATTGCATCCTGCGCTTGACGGAGGTTTTCTTTGTCCTGCCTGCGCTCGTATTCATGGGCGGATAGGAGATACGGTTCTTCCTCTGATGTATTTAGCGGACAAAACCGGCGATGATAAATATTTGCTTGCCGCCAAGAAGCTTATGAAATGGATGGAGAATGTGCATCGTCCGGATGGTTCATGGATGAACGATGTACATGTGTCAGACTGGAGTGGAACGACTGTATTTGCGGCTATCGCTTTATATGAGGCAGTGCATTATCATGGGCATTTGCTGGATGATTCTACCTGTAATCATTGGAAAAAACAATTGTTGGAAGCTGGCGAATTTATGATGAAGAATCCTCAGATGTACAGTCGCCGTATGCAGGGGAACATGAAGCGCTTGAATAATGTGAACTATTCAGCCTCGGTGACATATGCCTTGCAGGCTCTTGGCGAGATGTTTAACCGTCCGGATTTCAAGGAAGAAGCCCGGATTGTGGCTTCGGATTTGAAGAAATTTTTTACAGTAAACGACTTTTTTTTATACGGTGAAGGACCTAAGATATGGACACCTACTAAGAATGGCTGTCTTCCTGTGGATTTAGGCTATAATATAGAAGAGTCTTTGCCTAATCTGGCCTATTATGCGCTTATGGTGAACGACCGGGAACTGCTCTCTATTGTGGAACGTTCCATGAATACTCACTTGGAATTTATGTTGCCTGATGGTGCGTGGGATAATAGTTGGGGGACACGCAGTTTTAAGTGGACATATTGGGGCGGACGTACGAGCGATGGTTTCATGGGTGGTTATTATGCTATGGCAGAACAACACCCGGAGTATCTGGAAGCTATTCGGCGCAATATACGATTACTGAAAAAATCGACAAATAACGGATTGCTTCATGCCGGACGTGATTATCAGGCTTCAGGAATTCCGGCTTGTATTCATCATACTTTTGGTCATGCCAAGGCTCTGACCGCTTTTCTTGAGCTTCCACCTGTCAAAGCACCACAATACAAGTCACTGCCACGCGATAATGCTTATGGGGTGAAGTATTTCCAGGATATTCGTACTTGGCTGGTTGCAGAAGGATCATGGCGTTCCACGTGTACCGGTTTTGATGCTGAATATAAGGTAAAGGGCACTCACCCGATGGGAGGAGCTGTTTCTCTGTTGTGGCACGAACAGGCTGGTCCGGTCTTTGCCGCTACAACAAACCGGTATGCTCTGATAGAAGCGCCTAATATGCAGAGTAATAGCAGAAAGTATATAATGAGTGGAACACCGCGGGTTGAAATGGTACAGTATGGAACTATTTATAGTAATTTGGATGACTTGGATACGGATATTGTTTATACTCAAGAGAAAGATAAGCATCGTTTCCATATCAATACTCATTTGGTGGACGCTGACCAGCAGACACCGGTTCAGGGGGCGTTTCCTGTGACTTTGGATTATGTGTACTCCAAACAGGGCATGTCGATAGTAGTGGATTATTGTCCTTTGACAGCCTGCCTTGTTTTGCCGGTCATTGCCGCACCTTCAGAGGTAGTGGATATTACCTCGAAAGGCATGCTTCTTCAGAAAAAAGAGGGCGTATTGGAAATAATCTGCGTGAATGGCATGTTGAAGGTAGCTCCGACAGATGAAGATGGTCGAATATTTAATCCTGTACCCGGTTTTTCTTTTGTTCCTTTACAGATATTTCCTGAGGGGGAGAATAAGAAAATTCAAATTGAAATCACATATAATTAATATATTTTTGTTTCTTTGTTTTTATGTTATAATATTATATATCTAAATTATATGAAAACGTTTCGGCCTTTGTTAACATTCTTTGGAGTATTATTTACATGTATCGGGTATGCCAATAATCTGGACGGTATACGTTTTACGCATATCGGATTGGAAGAAGGCCTGTCACATTGCACGATATTTGGTATTAATCAGGACAAGGAAGGAAATTTGTGGTTTGCGACTTACGATGGGGTCAATAAATACGATGGCTACAATTTTACAGTCTATCGTCATCAATATGCGAATCCTCAAAGCATAGCTTGCGACATTAGTCGCTGTGTAACAGTTGATGATTCCGGTAGAGTATGGATTGGTACCAGAGAGGGTTTTTCTCTTTATAATCGGGACCAAGATACTTTCTCGAATTATTTTTATAAAGAAAATGGTTATAAAGCTACTGTCACATGCATAGCACCAATGAATAAGGACTATCTGATGTTGGGTACAACCAGTGGAGTATTGCTTTTTGATATAGGGAAGGAACGTATTCTGAATGATACGTTACCTCATCCGCTACATTTGTTGAGACCTACTGCTATGGTTCGTCAAAGTGATAAGATTTACATAGGAGTGGAGAAAGGACTTTATGTCTATTCTTTGGCAAATGGAACTTTGGAAAAGTTGGTGGATATGCCGAAAGCAACACGTATACATTCCGTCTTTTGTCAGATGTTCACCCGGATATGGATAGCGACGGAAGGTGAAGGGCTATACATGTATGATACTAAATCCAAGGAGCTGAAGAATTATAGACATGAGGACGGATATTCCGGTCTGAATTCAAACTATGTGCGTTCTTTGGCCGTAGATCAGGAAAACAGATTGTGGGTTGGCACTTATGGGGGCTTGAATATTTACGAAGGAGGTAAAGATCGCTTTTTGTCGGTGAGAAATTCTGCAATACAGGAGGGGAGTCTGTCACAGAATTCTGTACGTAGTATTTTTATGGATTCGCAAGGAGGAATGTGGTTGGGCACTTATTGGGGAGGATTGAACTATTATCATCCTTTGTGCAATCGTTTTCAGCATATTAAGCATGTTCCATTCGCCAATTCCATCAGTGATAATGTAGTCAGCTGTATAGTGGAGGATAATGCAAAGAATCTGTGGATCGGCACTAATGGAGGTGGCCTGAATTTTTACGACAGCGCTTCAAAAACATACAAATACTATTTGCAGAATTCCGACTTGTCAAAAGAGGTATCTTTTAAAGATATAAAGGCGGTGTATGTCGATGAACTGCATGATAATATATATGTTGGAACTCATGCGGGTGGAATGATAGTACTGAATCGTAGGACAGGAAACCAACGTTTTTTCAATACTCAAAACAGTGATTTGCCTAGTAATAATATTTATTCTATTTTATCGGATGGGCATGGAGGGCTTTGGATTGCATCATTGGGTACTCTAATTCATTATGATATAGCTGGTAACCATTTTCAGACGGTTGATAAAGATAGCAAAGGAAAGCGTTTGCAAGAATCCAACAGTGTATTGTTCCGGGATTCTAAGAAACGTATTTGGGCAGGAGGGGAAATGGGACTTACTATTTATAATCAAACAGGCACTTCTTTGACAATTAATACGGAATATGATATCGCTCCTATATTGAAGCAATCGTTTATAAACTGTTTCTGTGAATCTACATCCGGATATATATGGGTTGGAACACGTAATGGACTTTTTGGCTTGAAGGAGAATGCTAAAGAATTATTGCAGTACACAACGGTTGACGGACTGCCCAGTAATGTTATTTATGGCATTCTGGAAGATAGTTACGGGCGTTTGTGGATAAGTACAAACCAGGGATTGAGCTGTTTGACCCCCGGAAGCAGAAAATTACGTAATTTTACTATCGTGGACGGTTTGCAGAGTAATCAGTTCAATGCCGGTTCTTATTGTCGAATTAATAATGGGAACATGCTTTTTGGAGGGATTAATGGAATTACTTCGTTTCGGCCTGAAACGCTTATTGATAATCCGTATTCTCCGAGACCATTTATAAATAAATTATATGTATCCAATAAGGAAGTATTGCCTGGTGATGAAACAAGAATTTTGAAAAAATGTATAGAAAACGAGGATCATATAACATTGACCTCCTCCCAAAACTCTTTTTCTATCTCATTCGTGGTTTCAAACTATATTGCTGGAAAGCATAACACTTTTGCGTATAAGCTGGAAGGATACAACGACTCGTGGTACAGCCAAGATAATATAAATTTAGTTTCCTACTCAAATTTACCGGCAGGAGATTATACATTTTTTTTGAAAGCTGCCAATAATGATGGAAAATGGAGTGAAGAGCCTGCAATTCTTCATATACGGGTACTTCCGGTTTGGTATTGTACTTGGTGGGCTATTTCTATTTTCATTATTTTGTGCGCGGGGCTATTGTTTGGTGTCTTGCGCTTCTTTTGGTTGCGCAAGAATATGCAGGCTGAGATTCTGATGGAGCGCTTGGATAAAGAGAAACAAGAGGAAATCAGCCAGATGAAAATCCGCTTTTACATTGACATCTCTCATGAGCTTCGTACTCCTCTTACTTTGATTGTTGCCCCATTGCAGGAACTTATTGAACGTATTAAAGGCCATTGGGAACATGAAAAACTGTCATATATTCAGCGTAATACGAACCGCTTGTTGCATTTGGTCAATCAGTTAATGGATTATCGTCGCGCTGAATTGGGTATTTTTGAATTGAGACCGGTATATGCTAATGCTTATAAGAAAGTCTTGAACTGTTTCTTGAATTATGAGAACTTGTCGAAAAGGAAGGATATAGATTATAATTTATATACGGAATTGCAAGATGAAGAGTTGCTCTTTGATGAGACCTATTTGGACTTGATTGTAAATAATTTGCTTTCAAACGCTTTTAAATATACGGAAAAAGGAGAGTGCATTACCGTACGTCTTTATAAAGAAGATAATAATCTTGTTTTGCAAGTGATTGATACGGGTGTCGGTATTCCGGCGGAAAAACAGAAAAAAATATTTGAGCGTTTTTATCAGGCGGAAAGTGGACATGAAGGAAGCGGTATAGGCTTGTCGCTGGTTCAACGTCTGGTAGAACTGCATCATGGGCATATCACTCTGGAAAGCAAAGTGGGCGAGGGCTCTACGTTTTCCATTTATATACCGCAGGATAAGTCTATGTATACTTCTGAGGAACTGCTTGCGCAAGAAGAGGGGGCCAAAGAGCAGCGTGCATATTATACAAATGCGCATGATGTTTATATTGATGATGAAGAACTGCTGGAAACAAGCGCGTTGGCAGACGGAGAAAAAGAAAAACGGGGAAAGATTTTAGTAGTGGATGATAACCAGGAACTTCGGCAATATTTGGTGAGTGGTTTGTCAAGCGACTTTAATTTATTGGAAGCAGACAATGGGCAGAAAGCCTTGGATATATTGAAAGGCCAAGAGGTTGATTTAGTCATTACTGATGTTATGATGCCCGTAATGGATGGAGTCAAATTGTGTAAAGCGATTAAGCAAAATATACGAACTTGCCATATTCCTGTATATATGCTGTCGGCAAAGGCTGATACAAAATATCAGTTGGAAGGGCTTCAAGTTGGAGCGGATGACTATATTCCTAAGCCTTTCTCTATGCCGATCTTGAAAACAAAGATTCAGAATGTGTTACGTACGCGTTATCGTGTTTTTGAACGCTATTCTAATACTACCGAAGTAGAACCGGAGAAATTGGCAAATAATACAATGGACGAGGAACTGTTGAGAAGAGCCATAGCAGTGATTGAGAAAAACATGGATAATGTAGAGTTTTCAACGGAACAATTTGCCAGGGAAATGAATATGAGCCGTTCTAATCTCCATTTGAAGTTGAAAGCGATTACCGGTAAGTCGGCGATAGACTTTATTCATAAAATCAGATTTAATCGTGCATGCCAGTTGCTGAAAGAAGGCAGATATTCTGTTTCGGAAATTAGTTTTATGGTGGGATATAATACTCCTTCTTATTTTGCCGCGCGTTTTAAGAAGTATATGGGATGCCTGCCTACGGAATATGGAAAGAATAATGCATAACTGTCATGGATAAGCGGATTGTTTTGTTTATAATGCAGGTTTGGATTTCACTCGCTTTGTGGGGACAAACAAGTATGTGCGGATTCTCCATAACAAAGGAGGATAGTTTGCGATATGAGGGTAAGCCCGTAGAACTGATTAAAATAGTGAATAAGAATGGAATGACTATTAAAGTGACAAATTATGCAGCTTCTTTAGCGTATGTTTCTGCACCGGATAGAAACGGGGTGTTTGAACCGGTCGTTTTGGGGCTCGACAGTTTGCGCTATTATTGGGGCAGGCAACCTAAACTTGGTGCTACGGTAGGACGTTTTGCCAACAGAATTAAAAATGCGGAGTTCAGGCTGGATGATAAAATTTACTATTTAGATAGAAATAATAAGGGACATTCCATTCATGGGGGTATAAAAGGATTTAATCTGCAAGTTTTTGAAACAGATACATGCTATATAGCGGAAGATACCGCGGTGGTTGTTTTTAAGTATCTCAGTCCCGATATGGAAGGCGGGTTTCCCGGCAATCTCAACTTGTCATTAGCCTATAAATTCACTAATGACAATGAGGTAATTTTGGACTATATTGCATCGACAGACAAACCTACTGTAATAAATCTGACCAATCACAGCTATTTTAATTTGACCGGATGTAAAGAGTCGGTCTTAAATCATTGTTATATGATTATGGGAGATTCTATCACACCGGTAGATTCTACGGGAGTGCCAACGGGTGAACTTATGCCGGTAGCAGGAACAGAATATGATTTTAGTACTCTGCGAACTATAAAACACCATGTTGAACAGCTAGGAAAAGGATATGACATCAATTATAAACTCAACAAAGCATTGGATACTTTAGCGCTTGCTGCCAAAGTGGTTGATCCGGTTTCTGGTCGAGTATTGAAAGCATATACCACAGAACCGGGAATGCAGTTTTATACTCCTGCTTCTGATTTGAGTTATTTGAAAGCTGCTGACAGTTTGTGTTATGGAAAATATTTTGGATTTTGTCTCGAAATGCAACATTTCCCAGATTCCCCTCATCATGCCCAATTCCCTACTACTGTGTTGCTGCCGGGAGAAACTTATCGTCAAACGACTATATATAAATTTGAAACATTATAAACTTAAATAATTATCAAACTAAAGACTTGATTATGAAAGCAAAAGATTGGAAAATGTATGTGTGCTTAATTGTTTTTTCTTTATTTATGTTCCCTGGAATATATGCTGCACAAGAAGGGAACGGCAAGACAGCCTGTGAACCGGTAAGAAAAACGCGCAGTGAAACTTTTATTAGTGGAGAAAAGGCATGGGAACCGGCAGGTACGGGTGTTACTCGTCAGATTATGGGATATGACGGACAAGTGATGTTGGTGAAAGTGAAGTTTGAAAAAGGAGCTATAGGAACCCCTCATACTCATTATCATACACAAACAACTTATGTGGCAAGTGGAAAATTCGAATTTACGGTAGGAAATGAGAAGAAGATAGTGAAAGCCGGTGACGGCATTTATATTGAGCCTGATATTTTGCATAGCTGTGTTTGTTTGGAACCTGGTGTACTTATAGATTGTTTTGCTCCTATGAGAGCTGATTTTTTGAAATAAAACAGGGGTAGGCTTAGCCGTTAAATTTGTTTTATTAACAAAAAATGGGAAACTCTGGCGCTGGTCGCTTGATATTTAGAAACGGCTTTATACATGTTTGTAGGCCGTTTTTTTATACAAAAATGTCCTTTTCTATACAAAAATAGCATTTGAAAAGTGTAAAAGTGTGATGAATAAAAACAATACTTTTACACTTTTTTTTGCATTTGCAGTATGTTTGCTGCCGAAAAAATTATTTCTAACGTAGAACCTTAGATTTATTTATTATGTACAAATTAAAAGAATTATTTTTAATGTTTATCCTCGTCTTTGTGAGTATGTCTGCATATGCACAAAGTTTGACTGTAACTGGAAAAGTCATTGATAGCGAAGGATATGAAGTAATCGGTGGTAGTGTGACTATTAAAGGTGCCGCCGGTGTAGGAACGGTTACGGATGTGAATGGTAACTATTCTTTGAAAGTAAATGATGCATCGAAAGATGTATTGGTGTTTTCGTATGTAGGTATGACTTCCCAAGAAGTAAAAGTTGATGGTAGAAGTGTAATTGATGTAACCTTGAAGGCTGATGCCGTAATGTTGGAAGAAGTGGTTGCAATTGGCTATGCTACCGTTAAACGTAAAGACTTAACGGGATCAGTAGCCTCTGTGAACAGTAAAGAACTTTCTAAAGTTCCGACAAGTGATATAACTCAAGCGTTGGCCGGACGTATGGCCGGTGTTCAGGTTATGCAGAGTGAAGGGGCGCCGGGAGCTTCTATTTCAATTCGTGTTCGTGGAGGTATTTCCATTACTCAAAGCAATGAACCTCTTTATATCATTGATGGTTTTCCGAGTGAAGACGGAATGTCCACCCTTGATCCGGCAGAAATTGAAACTATCGACATTTTGAAGGATGCTTCTGCTACGGCTATTTATGGTGCTCGTGGTGCCAATGGTGTTGTGGTTATAACAACTAAGAGTGGAGGCAAAGAAGGCAAGGCTACCGTGACTTTCGATAGTTATGTGGGCTTCAAGAAAGTGGCAAAGAAGCTGGATGTACTTTCTACAAGGGAATTTGCGTTGCTTGATTATGAACGTCGTTATTATAGCGCCTTTACGGCCAAGAACAGTACGCAAGAAGATTTGGACAAAGCTGTCGCAAACTTCGAAGCACTGTATGGCAAGTATGCCGATATTGATGCCAATTATGCCAATCGTGCAGGTATAGACTGGCAAGATCAAACTTTAGGACGTACGGCCTTGACACAGAATTATCGTGTGGGTGTCTCAGGAGGAACAGATAAATTGAACTATAATTTGGCATATTCTTATTACGATGAAGAAGGAGCTATGGTATATAGCGGTAATAAGAAGCACAATATCTCATTCAACATGAACCATAAGCTGAATGATCGTTTGAGTATTACTGCTCGTATTAGCTATGACCAGATGAAAATTTATGGAATGGGTACTTCCGAAGGTGGTGACCGTTTCAACAAGATGCAACATATCTTGCAGTATCGTCCGATGGTAGGTATCAATGGTACTGATGATTTGCTATTGGGTGATGAAGACCCTCTATTGGTAGATGATACCGGTAATGTGATGCAGAACCCTCTGCTCTCTGCTGCCGAAGAGACTAAAGATCGTGAATATCGCACATTCCAGGCTAATGGAGGCTTTACTTTGAAGTTGATTAAAGGGCTTTCATTCCGTAACACGACGGGTATGCGCTATCAGACACGCCGCAACGATACTTTCTATGGCGACAAGTCTATAACGGCCAAACGTTCAAGCATCAATGGTAGCATTCAGAATATAGAAAACAGTAGTTTCCAAACTTCAAATGTTTTGAATTATAACTGGGCCGGCAAGGGGCACGATATAACTGCCATGCTTGGTCAAGAATATGTTAACCGTTGGAATCGTAGCTTCTCGGCTGCTGCTGCCAACTTCCCGAATGATGATATCGGTTTGGGAGACCTTTCACTTGGTTTGCCGACTGCTGTTTCATCTTCCGAGAATTATGATGATAAGCTTCTCTCTTTCTTTGCACGTTTCAATTACGGTTTCAAAGACAAATACTTGTTTACAGCGTCATTCCGCGCCGATGGCTCTTCTAAGTTCGGTAAGAATAATAAGTGGGGGTACTTCCCGGCATTCTCTGCTGCATGGCGTTTGGGCGAAGAAGAGTTCATTAAGAACCTGAATATATTTTCCGACTTGAAAGTTCGTTTGGGATATGGTATGGCTGGTAATAACCGTATTGACAGCTATGTGAGTCTGCCTATGTTGACTTCTGTTACTTATCCTAATGGCGACTCTACACAACCTGGTTATGTTTCTAAGCAGATACCTAATCCCAACCTGAAATGGGAAGCTAACAAAACATTTAACTTCGGTTTGGACTTTGGTTTCTTTAACCAGCGCTTGACTATCTCTCCGGAATTTTATATTAACCGCAGTAGCAACCTGTTGCTGAACGCTAAGTTGCCCACATCCTCCGGTTATGACAGCATGGTTATTAATGCCGGTGAAACGGAAAATAAGGGTATTGACCTTACTATCAATTCTACCAACATTATGACTAAAGATTTCACTTGGAATACAGCTGTCACTTTGTCGCACAACAAAAACTCAGTGAAGAAGCTGACAGGTGAAGATGTACAACTTTGGGAAGCCAGCTTCGGCTATAATCAAAATACACACATTATCGGTGTTAATCAGCCGTTAGGACAAATGTACGGATATGTAACAGACGGGCTGTATCAAGTATCTGATTTTGATTATGATGAGGCTACAAAGACTTATACTTTGAAAGACGGCGTACCTTATTCCGGTAAAAAGACGGATGTAAAACCGGGTATGTGGAAATTCAAGAATGTAGACGGCAGCGAGGACAATAAAATTACAGAGAATGACAAAACGGTGATCGGTAATGCTTATCCGAAGTTTTACGGTGGTATTAACAATACTTTCACTTACAAAGATTTTGATTTGAGCATATTCCTGACTTACAGCTTTGGCAACGATGTGTTCAATGCTACCAAGCTGACCAATACCAAGACTGCTTTGCAGAATAAGAATGTGTTGGACATTGCCAATTCCAGCAATCGTTGGGTAGTGGTGAACAAGAAAGGCGAATTGATCACAGATCCGCAGGAAATGGCCGACATAAATAAGGGTAAGACTGTTGCCGCCGTATATGATAATGAGATCGGTGATACTTATATTCACTCATGGGCTGTGGAAGATGGTTCTTATCTGAAGCTGAGCAATATCACTTTAGGTTATACATTCCCCAGAAAGATGCTTAGCAAGATTGGTATAAGCAAATTGCGCTTGTATGCAACAGGTTCCAACCTGCTTACTTGGACTAAATACTCAGGTTTCGACCCTGAAGTTTCTACAATGGGCAGTGGCTTGACGCCGGGTGTGGACTTTGGTGCTTATCCTAAGAGCCGCTCGTTCGTTTTCGGTATTAATTTAGCTTTCTAATGAACCTTAAAAAGAGAATATAATATGATGAAAAAATATAAAATGATTACTTTCTGCGCGCTGATTGCAGCAGGAATTACCTCATGCGAATTGGACGAAAAGCCCACTTCCTACTATGAGAAGGATGCTTATTTCCAAACTTACAACCATGCAAAGATGGCGGTGGTAGGTATTTATGACTGTCTGGCGATTGATAAGCACTATGGACAGTTTGAAATGGCAACTCCGGCTTCGGATGATACCTATTATATACAGGGAACAGGGACAGACAATACGCGTCGTGATATTGCCCACTACATGGTAAAGACAACCAATACATGGATTGCAGACTTATGGAAGTACAAATATATGGGAATAGATCGTGCTAACTATGCCATTGCAAACATCAAGAACATGGAAGGCTATGAAGAAGATGTTGAATTGCAGGAGTTGGTTGCACAAGCCTGTTTCTTGCGTGCATTCCTGGCATTCGATTTGATAAAATATTGGGGAGATGTTCCATTTAAAACAGAATACACCTTTTCTTACGGCGACATTGCTAACGGTCGTGTGAGTCGTGAAGAGATTTATAAGAGTATTATCGATGACTTGAACTTTGCAAAGAATAACTTGCAACAAGGAAATGCCGAACTTTCTCCTGAAGTGCCTTCGCAGGGAGCAGCCCATGCCTTACTGATGCGTGTTTATCTGCAACGCGCCGGTTATAGCTTACAGCAAGACGGTACTTTGACCCGTCCGGCTGATGATAAGAGAAAGGAATACTTTGATGCTGTGATTACCGAGTGGACTGCTTTCCAAAATAAAGGTTATCATGGTTTTTATGATGGCGGTTATGTGGAATTGTTCAAGGGTTATTCGGGAGGTGTTCTGAACTCTAAAGAAAGTTTGTGGGAAATAGCTTTCAATCCTACGGGCAGTGGTTATAAGGATAACTCCGGTACTTGGGCTACTTACAACGGACCGTTGGTGGAAGCTCCGGGGGCAGGCGCTTCGGCAGAGGTCATGGGACGTGCAAATGCTTTCTTTCGTGTAATGCCGGCTTGGAAAGATTTCTTTGAAGCAGGCGATGAACGTCGTGATGTGATGGTTTGTGACTATCAATACAAGTGGGATGCGACTGAAAAGAAACATAAAAAGACTGTGAATAGGAAAGTGGCGGATTGGTATCCCGGAAAGTGGCGTAGAGAATGGATGCCGTTGGGCTTCCTCGATCCCAACAATACGGGTGTAAACTATTGCCCGTTACGCTGCCGATGTTGTATTAATGGCAGCAGAAGCCTATAATGAAACGGGTAATACTCCGAAAGCCTGGGAATTATTGAACGATGTAAGAGAACGTGCCAAAGCCACCAAGGTCAATTCATTGCAGGAATATAAGAATGTACATAAGAAATTGTATGATTTGCCATTCTTCAACGGTGGTGATGCTGCCGACAATTTCCGTACTGCACTCTATTGGGAACGCGGTTTCGAACTGGCTTTTGAAGGGCAGCGTAAATACGATTTGTTACGTTGGGGCATTTTGGCTGAGACATTGCAGTTGTTCCAAAGCAAAATGGATAAATCATTGAAAGGTAAATACGTTGCCGGTGATAATTTTGTGAAGGGAAAACATGAGTTATTCCCTATACCATTGGGAGAATTGCAAGCTAATCCCGCTTTAAATAATCAGAATAATCCTGGTTATGAATAAGATATTATTGCTATAAATAGCAGGATGTCATTCTGTTTGAAATGTTGAAAGATGTTTCAGAGCTGAAAAGGTTAACTCATTCCATTTTCAGTTCTGTTAAACATCTTTCTGCTTTTCAAGGCTATTGCAGCGATGATTAATATAAATGAATTATTGATTGTTTTCAAAAAACGCATTTTGTAAGAAATTTGTTACGTAAAGTCCTATAAAAAATGAAGAAAGTATCATTGTCCTATTTCGTTATTGGTATTGCATTATACACTTTGTCGGGATGTTCCTCCAAGCACGCAGAGAAAGCGGATTATACTTGGCTGAAATATGCGATAGAAACATCTGCTGCACAATTGGAATACACAGTCTCGGAAATTGGCGACTCTGTATTATTGCCCCGTTCCATTTGGACGGGCTATGATGTGAACTTCTTGTGTCAGCAGTTGGAAAAGAAACAGTTGATAGGCAAGGATTCTGCCCGGTTGAAACCTATACATGATAATTTAGGGAGTCGTCGTTATTGTTTCTCAATCTATGATTGGACGAGTGGCTTTTTCCCCGGTAATCTGTGGTATGCCTATCAACTGACAGGCAATGAGGAATTTAAAAAGGAAGCTGTCAAGTTTACGAACTACTTATATCCGTTGCGTGAATATAAAGGTACACACGATATAGGGTTTATGATGAATTGTAGTTTTGGGAATTCTTACCGTCTATGCCCCGTTGACAGTGTTCGTCAGGCATTGATACAAACAGCCGATAACCTGTGCGGTCGTTTTAATCCGGAAATTGGCTGCATCCGTTCATGGGACTTCGGTAAATGGAATTTTCCTGTTATCATTGACAATATGATGAATTTGGATCTGCTGTTTTATGTAAGTCATCTTACCGGGGATGATAAGTATAAGGAGCTGGCTCTAAAACATGCCGAAACAACAATGAAAAACCATTTTAGAGATGATTACTCATCTTATCATGTAGTTAGTTATAATAATGACGGAACGGTAGAAAAGAAATGCACACATCAGGGGCAGAAAGATGATTCTTCGTGGGCGCGCGGACAGGCATGGGGCTTATATGGTTACACTTCTTGCTATCGTGAATCAAAAAATGCGGAATTTTTGCGACAGGCTGAGAATATAGCTGCATTGATTATGCGGCGTGTGAAAACGGAAGATGCGATACCTTTGTGGGACTATGATGCTCCTGATATGCCGCAGACCCCTCGTGATGCATCAGCTGCTTCTATAACGGCTTCTGCTTTAATAGAACTGAGCACGTTGGTTGAGGATGGACAAATTTATTTTGACTATGCCGAGAGACTGCTCAAAAACCTCTCATCGGAGGCTTATCTGGCAAAGGTCGGTACGAATCAAGGGTTTATCCTGATGCATTCTACGGGGTCATTGCCCAACGGTTCTGAAATAGATACGCCGATTAACTATGCTGACTATTATTATTTGGAAGCACTGCTTCGTTATATGAAAGTAAAGGGGCTTAACTATAAGAATATTTAATCTTATTATTATATATCATGAAAATAATGAAATTCATTTTAAGTGTTTTCTTGCTGACCATCGCCATTATTGCAGATGCACAGCAACTCCGAAAAGAGGCTTTTGACTTATTGAATCTGGATTATCCGGGTTTGGAGAAAGTAAAAACTGCATGCTCCCGGCAGCAATGGGAGGAGGCTGCACAGGAATTACTGGCCTATTATCGCAACCGTACCGACATTGCACATCCGGATATCGATTTAAAGAATCTCGCCATATCCAAAGAGGAACAGAAGTGGGCGGATGATGCCATGGATCACACCTTTTTTGTACATAAAGGTTATCAGCCTTCGTACAACTATGGTAAGGATATTAACTGGGAGTATTGGCCTGTGAAAGACAACGAACTGCGCTGGCAACTACACCGTCACAAATGGTTTACTCCTATGGGCAAAGCCTATCGTATATCCGGCGATGAAAAATATGCAAAGGAATGGGCTTTCCAGTATATAGATTGGATAAAGAAGAATCCATTGGTAAAAATGGAAAAAGAAAATTTTGAACTTGTCAGTGCCGGCGAGGTAAAAGAGGATGCTGATAATGTGCATTTTGCATGGCGTCAGTTGGAAGTCAGCAACCGCTTGCAAGATCAAACCTGCCAGTTTCTCCTGTTTTGCCCCGCGGAGGCTTTTACTCCTGAGTTCCTGACAGAGTTCTTGGTGAATTATCATCGTCATGGTGCATATCTTTTTAAGAATTATTCTGCGGAGGGTAATCACCTGTTGTTTGAAGCCCAGCGTATGGTATATGCAGGTGTTTTCTTTCCGGAGTTTAAGGATGCCGCTACTTGGAGAGAAAGTGGAATCAATATTCTGAATCGCGAAATCAAGAAGCAAGTATACGATGACGGCGGTCAATATGAGTTGGATCCCCACTATCATCTGGCTGCAATCAATATATTCTGCAAGGCTCTGCGCATGGCGGATTGCAATGGTTTCCGCAATGAGTTCCCGGCAGAATATCTGGATACCGTAAAGAAGATGATTGAGTTCTATACCAATATTTGTTTTCCCGACTATACCAATCCTTGTTTCAGTGATGCCAAGTTAGGCGATTATAAGTCTGAGCTTGCTAATTATCGTGATTGGGTTACGCTTTTCCCGGATAGTGAATGGATACGTTATTATGCCACAGAAGGTCGTGAAGGAGCTCCGTTGCCTTATCTGTCTCATGGTTCATTGGCTTCCGGTTTCTTCACTTTTAGAAGCGGTTGGAAGAAAGATGCGGCCGTAGTGGTAGTCAAGGCTGGTCCTAAAGGTGAATGGCACTGCCAGCCGGATAACGGCACCTTTGAATTCTGGTTTAATGGAAAGAACCTCTTTCCGGATTCCGGTGCGTATGTTTATGCCGGGAGCGACGAAGTGATGAAGCTGCGTAACTGGTTCCGTCAGACACGCGTACACAATACATTGACGTTGGATGGCCGTAACTTCGAAACTACGCAGTCTGTAACTAAATTGTGGCAACCGGAGGGTAGGGAACAGATTCTGGTTACTGAAAATCCAAGTTACCAAGGGTTGAAACATCGCCGTACGGTGTTCTTTGTCGAACAGACTTATTATGTTATCGTAGATGAAGCGGTTGGTGATGCCAAGGGAACGGTGAATTTGAATTATCACTTTTGTGAAGGAACGGTAAATGTTGATGTAAAAAAGAATATGGCAACTACGGCTTATGCGGGTCCGAGTAACGTGAAGCTGCAATGTTTCCCGGAAAAGAAGGCGTCTTTAAAGAAAGAAGAGGGCTGGCGCTCTATCGCTTATCGCCAACGTGTTCCCCGTACTTCATTGTCTTTCGATATACATAAGGACGATGCGGAAGCCGTACGTTATATAACCGTTATCTATCCGGTGAAAGATGCCGCCTCTTATCCGGTATTGAAAGCAAAATTCTTGAACAAAGATTTTGATGAAAAAGGTGTCAAAGTGGAAGTTTCCGTAAACGGTGTGGCACGTCAATTAATGTCTCAGCTTAAATAAGCTAATAATCTATGAATCGATTATCATACATATTACTGCCTCTTGCTGCTACCGGGATTTCGGCTTGCACATCCCGGAAAGCGGAAGTAAAGCGGCCTAATATCATCTTTATGATGACAGATGACCATACCACGCAGGCAATGTCGTGTTACGGAGGACGCCTTATCCAGACCCCGAACATGGATAGGATAGCCAATGAGGGGCTCCGTATGGATAATTGTTATGCGGTTAATGCGCTTTCCGGTCCTTCACGAGCTTGTATCCTGACGGGCAAATTCAGCCATCTCAATGGTTTTACCGATAATGCAAGCACTTTCGACGGCAGTCAGCAAACCTTTCCCAAGCTATTGCAAACGGCCGGCTATCAGACTTCAATAATCGGTAAGTGGCACTTGATAACCGAGCCGCAAGGCTTTGATTACTGGTGCATCTTGAGTGGTCAGCATGAGCAGGGCGATTACTATAATCCCGATTTTATTGAAAATGGTAAGCATGTGGTAGAGCAAGGCTATGTAACCGATATTGTCACAGATAAAGCGATTGAGTATTTGGAGCACCGGGACAAAAGCAGACCTTTTTGTATGATGTTCCATCAAAAAGCTCCTCATCGGAACTGGATGCCGGCTCCCCGTCATTTGGGAATGTTCAATAACACGATTTTTCCTGAACCCGGTACGCTTTTCGATATCTATGAAGGCAGAGGACGTGCGGCTAAAGAACAGGATATGTCGATTGAACATACGCTGACTGATGATTGGGACTTGAAGTTGCTGACTCGTGAGGAAATGCTGAAAGACACTGCCAATCGTCTTTATCAGGTTTATAAGCGTATGCCGGCTGTCGTACAGAACAAGTGGGATTCTGTCTATGCACAGCGTATCTCGGAGTATCGCAGTGGCAATCTGAAAGGTAATGCGTTGGTTAGTTGGAAATACCAGCAATACATGCGCGACTATCTGGCCACCGTAGTTGCTGTGGACGAGAATATCGGAAGGTTGCTCAATTATTTGGAGAAGATCGGTGAATTGGACAATACAATCATTGTCTACACCTCCGATCAGGGGTTCTTTTTGGGTGAGCATGGTTGGTTCGACAAACGTTTTATGTACGAAGAATGTCAGCGTATGCCGATGATTATCCGGTATCCCAAAGCGATCAAGGCAGGAAGCACCTCAAATGCGATAGCCATGAATATAGACTTTGCCCCCACATTCCTGGATTTTGCAGGAGTGGAAATTCCGGAAGATATTCAGGGAATATCTTTGAAACCGGTTCTTACCAATGAAGGTAATGAGCCTTCCGATTGGCGGAAAGCTGCATATTATCATTACTATGAGTATCCTGCCGAACATTCGGTGAAACGCCATTATGGTATTCGTACGACAGATTTCAAGCTGATCCATTTTTATAATGATGTGGATGAATGGGAAATGTACGATATGCAGAATGATCCGCACGAGTTGAATAACCTGTATGGTAAACCTGAATATGCTGCCAAGCAAGCCGAGCTTATGCTGCTGTTGAAAGATGTGCAGGAGCAATATGCAGACTATGACCCTGACGAGAAGGTAAAAGAACTGTTCAAAGGTGACAGGCGGTTTATGGAGAATCGGTGAAAAGTCGAGGAATCCTTGCCCGAACTTGATATTTACCGGAAGAATACCTATATTTGCTACCAATCAATCATTCAGAGAATATATCTATGGACAATAAATTTGTAGTAAATATAGGTCGCCAGTTAGGTAGTGGCGGACGGGAGATAGGAGAGAAACTGGCCGTCAGACTGGGGATAGACTTCTATGATAAAGAGCTGATTAACCTTGCTTCCGAAGAAAGTGGATTGTGCCGGGAATTCTTTGAGAAAGCCGATGAAAAGGCTTCGCAGGGAATCATAGGCGGGTTGTTCGGTATGCGTTTCCCGTTCATTAGTGATGGAGCTATGCCTGCAACCAATTGTCTGAGCAACGATGCGCTGTTTAAGGTACAAAGCGATGTGATACGTAAACTGGCTTCCGAAAAGTCCTGTTTGTTTGTCGGGCGTTGTGCCGACTATATTTTGCGGGATAATCCACGCTGTGTCAATGTCTTTATCTCCTCATCGCGTGAGGATCGTATAGCCCGTTTATGTCATCTGCATTCCATTTCGGAGGATGCGGCGGAAGAGAAGATGAATAAGGCAGATAAGCGGCGAGCGGAATATTATAACTATTACAGTTATAAGACTTGGGGCGCAGCGGCTACCTATCATCTTTGCATCGATTCATCTGTATTGGGCATTGACGAGACTGTGAGTTATATAGAAGAGTTTGTGAGGAAGAAACTGAAGTTGTAGTTTTATAATCATTAATAAATTCGGGAGGAATTTTACTATAATTTTGATAGAATTATAGTAAAATTCCTCCCGAATTTATTAATAGCTTGAAAACTCTTTTGTATTTTACATCATTGCCAGTAATATCATCTGTCCGGCCAGAATGCGCAGGAACATTGTCAACGGATAAACCGTAGAATAACCAACTGACGGCGCGTCGTTGCCTGATGCCTGATTAGAGTATGCCAATGCGGGTGGGTCGGTGTTACTACCGGCAATCAGACCCATCAGCGTGAAATAATTGACTTTACAATAAAGTCGGGCAATTATACCGATTATCAGCAATGGAATGGTAGTAATCAGGAAACCGTAACCCACATACGACAAACCGCTTCCTTCCACTACCGTCTGTACGAAATGTTCTCCCGCTTCTATACCTACACTGGCAAGGAAGAGGACGATACCTATTTCACGCAGCATCAAGTTGGCACTCATGGTTGTGTATGTTACAAGATGTAATTTGTGCCCGAAACGCCCGATTAGAATGGCTACTACCAGCGGACCGCCTGCCAAGCCTAATTTTACCGGAGTCGGCATGCCTGGGAATGCAATGGGAAGACTTCCCAGCAAGATACCCAAGAATATGCCCACGAAGATTGTAACGATATTCGGTGAGTCTAAACGCTTCAGCTGATTACCCAGTACACCGGCCACACGTTCTACCGCATCCTGCTGTCCTACCACCATGACACGATCACCTACCTGAAGCACCAGATTGGGATCGGCAAACAAGTCCATACCCGAACGGTTGATGCGCGTCACGTTCACACCGTACATGTTTCGGAAGTGCATGCTTCCCAGTTTCTTGCCGTTGATTTCTGATTTTGTAACCAAGATGCGGCGTGACACCATAGGTGTATCCTGCTTTTCCCAGTCCACCTGAATCTCTTTGCCGATAAAGGCAGTTACCGCTTCGGCATCTTCCTCGGAACATACGATGAACAATTGGTCGCCGATGTGGAATTGGGTATCTTGGTTAGGAATACTGACATGGCCCTCATGACGGATACGGGAGCATACGAACGGGCGTCCCAGAAAATCTTTCACCTGAATCAGTTTCTTGCCGTCAATGGCTTCGTTACGTACCTCGAGGTGCAGCATATGCGGCATGTGTTTCATATCCGCTTCCTGCGTATTGAGCTCTTCTTCTTCCTTTTTCAGGTTGATGCGGCAGATATAACGTACGGCAATGATAGAACCGATGATGCCGACTACACCAAGTGGATAGGCGCAGGCATATCCCAGTGCGATAGGGTCTCCCGTATAATTCAGCTGGTTCAATGCTTCTTGAGCGGCACCCAAACCGGGGGTATTGGTTACAGCACCGTACAGGATACCTACTATCATTGGCAAGTCTATGTTCCCGTCAATGAAGTAAATGCTCAGGGCGACAACGATATTCAGTGCCACAATGCCCACTGCAAGCATGTTCAGCGTCATTCCTCCTTTCTTGAAAGAGGAGAAGAAAGACGGTCCTACTTGTAAACCTATACAGAATACAAATAGAATCAAACCGAATTCGCGGATGAAATGTAAAATGTGTGTTTCACCTGTAAATCCAAAGTGTCCCATTAGAATACCGGTGAAGAGCACAAACGTAACTCCCAACGATACCCCGAAAATTTTAATCTTGCCCAGCAGCACCCCCACAGATATAACGAATGCATACAGGCAGACGATATGTGCGACGGATGAAGGGTCCCAAAGAAGACTTTCTAACCAGTTCATAATACCTTATTATAATGTTGCTTTTTTAAATTTTGCGCAAAATTACTTAATAAAGAGGAGCAAACAAAGGGTTTGCCTTTCTTTTTGTAATACCAACTTTGCAAAAGGCGGGTGTACATCAAGAATATGCTTTGAATAAAGATGAACATAGTGCTATTCATAGGTGCAATTTTCCCTAAAAAGCCTTTTTGTTTTAAGTATTTCCTTATATTTGCATGTCTCTTGATGACAAAATGAATACTATTCATCTATTTTAATTTTAAATAAACTATGGCAGACAGTAAAGAAAAACTCTTCTCGGACTTTTCTCCGGTTTCTACGGAACAGTGGATGGAGAAAGTTACCGCAGACTTAAAAGGTGCGGACTTTGAGAAAAAGCTCGTTTGGAGGACGAATGAAGGATTCAAAGTGAAACCTTTCTATCGCATGGAAGACCTTGAAGGCTTAAAGACTACAAACGCGCTTCCCGGTGAGTTCCCCTATCTTAGAGGTACAAAGAAAAATAATAATGAATGGTTCGTTCGCCAGGAAATAAAAGTGGAATGTCCTAAAGAAGCTAATGCCAAAGCATTGGATATCTTGAACAAGGGCATTGATTCGCTTTCTTTCCATGTGAAAGCCAAAGAACTGAGTGCGGAGTATATTGAGACTTTGCTGAAAGACATCTGCGCGGAATGTGTGGAACTGAACTTCTCCACTTGTCAGGGACACGTGGTGGAATTGGCGGAGCTTCTTGTGGCTTACTTCCAAAAGAAAGATTATGATCTCACGAAGTTGCAAGGCTCTATCAACTACGATTATTTCAATAAGATGCTGGCTAAGGGTAAGGAGAAAGGCGATATGGTAGCTACTTCCAAGGCTTTGATCGAAGCCACTTCTGCTCTTCCGAAATATCGTGTGCTGAATGTAAATGCACTGACATTGAACAATGCGGGTGCATATATCTATCAGGAGCTGGGCTATGCGTTGGCTTGGGGTAATGAATATATGAACCAACTGACCGATGCCGGACTGCCGGCAGCTTTGGTAGCCAAGAAGATTAAGTTTAACTTTGGCATCAGCTCCAACTACTTCCTTGAAATTGCCAAGTTCCGGGCAGCGCGTATGTTATGGGCCAATATCGTGGCTTCCTATAATCCGGAATGTCTGCGCGACTGCGAAAACAAGGGCGAACACAACGAATGTCGCTGTGCCGCCAAGATGAGAATACATGCAGAAACTTCTACTTTCAACCTCACCTTGTTCGATGCACACGTAAACTTGTTACGTACGCAAACTGAGGCTATGAGCGCTGCCCTCGCGGGGGTGGATTCCATGACGGTTGTTCCGTTTGACAAGACGTATGCTGTCCCCGATGAATTCTCCGAACGTTTGGCGCGTAATCAACAGCTGCTGTTGAAAGAGGAGTCTCACTTCGACAAAGTGATCGACCCGGCTGCCGGTTCTTACTATATTGAAAATCTGACTGTGGCTATTGCCAAGCAAGCATGGGAATTGTTCCTTGCAGTAGAAGAAGACGGCGGTTTCTATGCATCCGTAAAAGCCGGTAAGGTGCAAGCTGCTGTGAACGAAAGTAATGCGGCCCGTCATTCTGCTGTTGCCAAGCGTAAGGAGGTGTTGCTGGGTACTAATCAGTTCCCCAACTTCAATGAAAAGGCGGGTGACAAGAAACCGTTGGAAGCTACTTGCTGCTGCGGTGGACACAGCACTTGCGAAAAGGATGTTCCTTCATTGAACTTCGATCGTGCAGCCAGTGAGTTTGAAGCGTTGCGTCTGGAAACGGAAGCATCCGGAAAGCGTCCTAAGGCGTTTATGCTGACTATCGGTAATCTGGCAATGCGTCAGGCACGTGCTCAATACTCTTGCAACTTCCTGGCCTGTGCCGGATATGAAGTTGTTGACAACCTCGGTTTCACCACCGTAGAGGAAGGTGTGGAAGCTGCAATGGCGGCTAAAGCCGATATTGTAGTTCTCTGTTCAAGCGATGATGAGTATGCGGAATATGCCGTTCCGGCTTTCAAAGCTTTGAATGGTCGCGCCATGTTTATCGTAGCCGGTGCTCCTGCTTGTATGGACGAGCTGAAAGCAGCTGGTATCGAGAACTTTATCCATGTCCGTGTCAACGTTCTGGAAACATTAAAGGAATTCAACGCTAAACTTTTGAAGTAAGATGAGAAAAGATTTTAAAAACTTAGATATATATGCCGCTTTCCAGCCTGCCAATGGTGCTGAGTGGCAAAAGGCTAACGGCATCAAAGCCGACTGGAAAACTCCGGAACACATTGAAGTGAAGCCTGTTTACACCAAAGAAGACCTCGAAGGTATGGAACACCTTAACTACGCGGCAGGTATTCCGCCTTATTTGCGTGGTCCGTATTCGGTAATGTACACTCTGCGTCCCTGGACCATCCGCCAGTATGCCGGATTCTCCACAGCCGAAGAATCTAATGCTTTCTATCGCCGTAACCTGGCTTCCGGACAGAAAGGTTTGTCCGTTGCATTCGACTTGGCTACCCATCGCGGTTACGACCCCGACCATGAACGTGTGGTAGGCGACGTTGGTAAAGCCGGTGTGTCTATTTGTTCATTGGAAAACATGAAAGTGCTTTTCGACGGTATTCCTTTGAATAAGATGTCAGTGTCTATGACAATGAACGGTGCGGTGCTTCCGATTATGGCATTCTATATCAATGCCGGGCTGGAACAAGGCGCTAAGTTGGAAGAAATGGCGGGTACTATCCAGAATGATATTCTGAAAGAATTCATGGTGCGTAACACTTATATCTATCCGCCTGCATTCTCTATGAAGATCATTTCCGATATTTTTGAATATACATCTCAGAAGATGCCTAAGTTCAATTCTATCTCTATCTCCGGTTATCACATGCAGGAGGCAGGTGCTACGGCGGATATCGAGTTGGCTTATACGTTGGCCGACGGTCTGGAATATCTTCGTGCAGGTGTTGCTGCCGGTATCGACATCGATGCGTTCGCACCGCGCCTGTCGTTCTTCTGGGCTATCGGAACCAATCACTTTATGGAAATAGCCAAGATGCGTGCCGCACGTATGTTATGGGCCAAGATTGTGAAACAGTTCAATCCGAAGAACCCGAAATCACTGGCATTGCGTACACACTCCCAGACTTCCGGTTGGTCACTGACCGAGCAAGACCCGTTCAACAATGTCGGTCGTACCTGCATCGAGGCTATGGCTGCCGCTTTAGGGCATACTCAGTCCTTGCATACCAATGCTTTGGATGAGGCTATTGCACTGCCCACCGATTTCTCTGCACGTATCGCGCGTAACACACAGATTTATATTCAGGAAGAAACTTACATCTGCAAGAACGTTGACCCATGGGGCGGTTCCTACTATGTGGAGTCACTGACCAATGAACTTGCGCATAAGGCTTGGGAGCTGATCCAAGAAGTGGAAAAGCTGGGCGGTATGGCGAAAGCTATCGAAACCGGTATTCCGAAGATGCGTATCGAAGAAGCTGCCGCACGTACGCAGGCTCGTATCGACAGTGGTTCACAAACCATCGTAGGTGTGAACAAGTATCGTTTGGAGAAAGAAGCTCCTATTGATATTCTTGAGATTGATAATACGGCTGTTCGCCAGGAGCAGATTCAGAACCTGAAGATCTTGAAGGAAGGGCGCGATGAGGCTGCTGTTCAGAAAGCGCTCGATGCTATCACCAAATGTGTGGAAACCAAAGAGGGGAATTTGCTTGAACTGGCAGTGGAAGCAGCACGTGTTCGTGCCACATTGGGCGAAATCTCGTATGCTTGCGAAAAAGTTGTAGGACGTTATAAAGCAGTAATTAGAACTATTTCAGGCGTGTATTCATCAGAAAGTAAAAATGACAGCGACTTCCACAGAGCTTGTGAGTTGGCTGAGAAGTTTGCAAAGAAAGAGGGACGTCAGCCTCGTATCATGGTAGCTAAAATGGGACAGGACGGTCACGATCGTGGCGCCAAGGTGGTAGCAACCGGCTATGCGGACTGCGGTTTCGACGTGGATATGGGACCGTTGTTCCAAACTCCTGCCGAAGCGGCTCGTGAAGCAGTGGAAAATGACGTTCATGTAGTGGGTGTTTCTTCATTGGCTGCCGGACACAAGACATTGGTTCCGCAGATTATTGAAGAACTCAAGAAGTTAGGTCGTGAGGACATTGTGGTCATTGCAGGCGGCGTAATCCCTGCACAGGACTATGACTTCCTTTATAAAGCCGGCGTAGCTGCTATCTTCGGTCCGGGCACTCCGGTGGCGAAGGCTGCTTGCCAGATCCTTGAAATCTTGCTGGATGAGGAATAATCCGCTAAGATAAATGTTAAAAAGGGACGGAATGTGTTTGCATATCCGTCCTTTTTTCTTAATCTGTGTTATAGAACATACTTTTTTTCTTGGATAGTTTGCAAATATCCCAAGAGTCCGTATCTTTGCAATGTGTTTTTCATAGTATTAGATTTAAGGTTAACAAAGGTTGGAGTACAGCGGTACTCCTTTTTTTTGCCCTTATGTCATGTAAAGGCTGGATCATAGCCTTTTTATAGTCAATTTGCTTTCACCGGTAGTCTGTTGTGACAATATTGTAAAACAAATGCGTGTGAGCTTCTCCTTGTTCCATGAATGTATTAATTTGGGATCGGTTAGCTTGATAGTCTTTATTTCAGGAGACAGAATCTTTTTATTATATTCCAGTCTGAATTTACCCGCTTCGTCTGTCAGTATGATGTTCTTGTGGTTGTCGATTTCTACTTCACAGCAAGTCATCAGGTTTAATACATTCGGTTTTAGACATGCCGACAACTCCCATTTGTCGGTGATTGTGAAATCTTTTTTCCTGTGCAGCGTATAGCCGCGTATCCAGCTTTTCACGTTTGCTTCCTGCGAATAAGCGCCAGCGATATCCACTTGGTAGGATATTGTTTGGGCAGTGGCTTTGTATTGCTGGTTACGGGCTGCAAATTCTTTTCCGTCTTTCTGCGCTGTCCCGTTGATAAGGGGCAGGTTGTGATACTCGGACTGCATGGTCCATATCGTATAGCGTTCCGGACCGAAAGTCTGCCGCGTATATGTCCCCACACCCGCATCAATGAGTATCGGCCGGGCATCGTAGTAAAGGATGCACGAGCCTACGTCGTTGTGGTTATGGCTTTCTTTATTGTGTCCGCCTTTTGCTGCAAAGAAGAAGCCGTCGCTTGTTCCTTCGGCATCGCGTGCCACGCAGATTTGTGTATCTTTGAACCAGTAAGCGCCTGTCAGCGGTTCGCCTTGCTGTTGGCCGATGATGTCCTTATACATAAAGAGCTCATCCAAGGCGGAGGCGAAGTAGCCGTTTACTCCATTCTTGAAACTTTGGTTTTGCTGTGCCATGAACGAGGCGAATTCCATCATTGCAGGATCTCCTATCAGTTTGCCGTACTGATAGAGGATACCCGGACTTGGGTTCACTTTGGGCGCGGAGTCGGCAAAGTTTACAAAATAATTGCCACCGATATGCACCCGGTAGATGTACTGTGCCATATTACGCAGGAGAGGGGAATCGAAGATATTTACCTTGTTCCCCGTTACTTTAGCCAGCAGATCCAGAAACTTCAAGGCGTAGCCGGACGCTCCGCTCCAATAGGTAGGCCCTTCATCACAGGCGCCGTCTTCGTGGTACATGCTAAAAAAGAAGTCTGTGGATTTCATAAGTTTCCATACGCCCCGGCGGATGCGCTCCGTATCCGTTTCTACCAGCATCAGGGCCTGTAATACATTGTAGTTGATCCATGGGTTCCAGTTGTTTACTTGCTGGCCGCCAAAGCCCATCCACCAGTAATCATCTCTTGCGAAATAGGGGGTTATCAGGTTCTTAGTGACCTCCTCTACAATGCGTTGGTTGATTAGCGGGCTTACTTTATCGAATTCGTCTTTCAGAAAATAATAGGTCCATGCTATTTGTGCACCGATGTCGGCAACCACTAATTCAATGGTAGGTTCGTTTCTGTCGGGCAGTCCTGAACGGTCTTTCTGAAAACCGAGATGTGCCGAATGTATCCAAGAGGTTTCGCACAAGAACCATGTGCCGTCTATGATGGCATCCATGAACCTACCTTTGCCCTCTACTAATTCGGCAAGTGTCAGTGCCTGTAAAGCCCGGTGGTTGGCGCGTCCCGTACGTATCTCTCCGGTGCGCTTGAAAGCCAGATAGTCCGAAGCAAGATCGGGTTTCCAGATGTGTGTCAAGGCTTTCTCTCCGTTACGGATGATAATCTCTTTCATTTCGGGCGCTACCCGTTCTTCCCAGGCTTTCCGGTCGGCATAGCCGGGGTAGTCCACCCAGCTTTGTCCGTAGCGGATGGCTGTTCCTAAATCTTCATAGGAGATACATTGTTCAAGCAAGTGCCTTTCAGTTGTGCCGGCGGAGTAGCAGAAAGGTGCGACAAGCAGGAAGGCGGTGAGTAATAAGACTTTTAGTTTGGGCATTGGTGGTGTGTATTAGAGGTTCTTAATCCGGAAGTCAGTGAATAGCACATGGTTCTGTAACAGTCTCAATCCGAAATGTCCGTCGCCTTCGTTGCGTTTGATAGAGAGGCGGAATAGTTCTTCTCCATTGATGCGGTAGGTTGTGATTCCTTTCTGCACCCGGATTTGGATGTGATACCATTGGTTGGGGAACAGCAGGTGAGCGGGATCTGTATATTCCTTGATTACAGGCCTTGCTATTGAATCGTTCAAAGAAGGGCCTCCGCCGTAGTATTGACGGAAACGGGTGGTGGAGTTATGGTTTCCTCCATATCCCACGTAAAACAGCTTTAAGGATTTGTAGTGTTGGAAGATGCCTTTTCTCCATGCTGCCTGTGCATGCAGGTTCTCAGGATGCTCCGGGTCGTTGGCGCCCCAGAAACAGTTCAGGTCACTTAAGCGGTCGTACTTCCCGCCCTGCATCAGCATCTTTATGCGGTAACTGATTTCATAGTCGCCTGTCAGACGTTTGTTATACCATAGCGTAAGGCCTTTGGGAGCCGTTATGTCCAGTGTGTCACCGGATACCATTATCTGCATTTCGCTGGAATGGTCCTCGATGGCCCAGTTTTTCAAGATGACTTGGGCCTGCATGATGAAGGGGAAAAGTAGGAATAAGCTTCCTGCAAGAATTCTGTAAATGAGTTGTCGGTTCATGGAAATAGTTGTTAAACAGTTTTTCTTTTAAAGGCAAAAGTAGCCAATCGGCATGAATAAGAGAAATTGAGAAAAGAAAAAGGCTGAACTTTTGCAAATCCAGCCTTTCCCCAACCTTGTTAATCCAAATAAAACCCTTTTTTACCTTAAAATCAAATGTCTGTTTTGTTTATGAGTTATTACTGATGTCTGTCCATGTATCTTTTCATTGCTTCCAGATAGTAGTAGTCAGCATAATTCAGCGGTACATCTATCTCGGAACCATGCGGCAGTGAGCCTGTGGAGTGCATCAGCACATAACCCTGGTTGCTGCCTTTGGCAGACAGATAACCGGGACCGGAAAGACTTTTCAATATAGTCTCGGCATAGTCGGCATATTTCTTGCCGTCGGGCACGAACGTGCTGAGTTCTAAGAATGCGGATGCCGTAATGGCTGCGGCCGATGCGTCGCGTGGCGTTTTTTCGCCTGTCGGAGCGTCATAATCCCAGTAGGGGATAAGGTCGTCGGTTTTTACGCGTTCCATGATCATGTCTGCAATGTGAATGGCTTCTTGCAAGAAAGCCACGTCCTGGGTTTCACGATAGCAAGAGGTATAGCCGTACACTCCCCATGCCTGTCCGCGCGACCATGCCGACTCGGCATTTTTGCCTTGATGCGTCTGTTTGACTTCTACACTTCCGTCATTGTTGTAGCTCACCACATGATAGGAGGTGTAGTCGGGACGGAAATGGTTTTTCATGGTGGTCTGCGCATGCTTTACGGCTATGTCTTTGTATTTGTTGTCTCCTGTCAGCTTGGAAACGTTGAACAGCAGGTCCAGATTCATCATATTGTCAATGATGACCGGAAAGTTCCATTCGCCGAAATCCCATGAACGGATGCAGCCTATTTCCGGATTGAAACGGGAACATAAATTATCCGCGGTTTCTATAAGTACCGCTTTTATGGTGTCGTTGGGGGCAAGGCGAAGCGCGTTGCCGTAGCTGCAATTCATCATGAAGCCTATATCGTGCGTGCCTTTCAGTTCACGTATGGGGTTCAGCAGGTTGGTGTACTCGATGGCGCGGTTCTTCAACTCCTCATCGCCGGTCATTTCGTAAGCATACCAAAGGCTGCCGGGAAAGAAACCGCTGGTCCAGTCGTAAATGCTGCAAAGATATCTTTGGCCCAGTTGCAAAGCCGGTGGATTGGGATGCAGAGAGTCTATATATGATTTGTCTTCACGTTGCAGTTGCGTGTCAAGGAAATTCACGTCATAACCGGAATATATGGAGCGTGGCAGCTTGCCTGTTCCGGAAAGTTCTTCAGCGGTCAGTTTCAATTGGTAGGAAGCGGCGTCGAGCGCGTTGCTCATCCATGCCTCTTGGAGGGCCGGGGTGTTTTTACAACCGGTCAGGCCGATGAGCAGGGCGGTTGCAAATAACAAGGAGTTTCTTTTCATATTTATTGAATATTAGTGATTATTGTTCGTATGCAAAAATATGGATATTCGGTAAATATCTTGTATAAGGTTGTTGAAAGGAACTTCGGAAGGGTCCAAAGACGTCTCACTTTTGTCGCATATAGTTTTAATTTTGTGTTTTATCGGACAGAAGTATCATGGCAACCCGAAAAAGTTCCCTCCTTTGCCTTCAACCGGGCCTATCGGGGATGCTTCGGCAGCTTGGGACGTGATGGTCACCGTTTCGCCTTTTCGTATATCCAATGCGTACACACCTTTGCCTTGGGGAACCAGCATGGCATTGCCGATTTTGACAACAGGATTTTCCATATCCGTCTGTAAGATGCAGGGTTCTCCCGCGAGGCTTTTAATCCGTATGTCTGTTGTTTTCCCTCCTTTGCGGATGGCGGAAACGAGGAAAGCGCCTTCTGCCCGCAGGTCTTGGAACCGGACGTCCTGCCATTGGGAGGGGACGGCGGGGAATACGCGTATTTTCTTTCCCCAGCTCTGCAACAGCATCTCGTGGACACATTGTGCGCCTGATAGGGGCGTTTCGATAACGGGACCGCTTTCCATATACATTGTGTTGGGACGCAGGGTGAGGGCAAACAAGCCGTTTAATTTTTCCAATGCCTTGTTTCCTTCACCGAAAGCGGCGTACAATAAGGATGCGCCCGTATAGGAAAATCCGAGGATATTGTCGGGCAGGCTGTGCCAGTGTTCCACCGACTTCTCCAGCAATTCTTTGCTGCCTTCCTGCTCCGCGTTCAGGAGATGGAGCGGATAGAACATCAGCAGGTGTGAGAAGTGGCGGTGCGAACGGCTGTAGGGGACATCTTTCCCTATCATCATGCCATTCTCGTTTTGGGGATAGTCGGTCAGTTTGTCGGCAATGTGCTGCCATGTGGGGCATAGTTCGTCGTTGATGGACAGAATGCGGCAAGCCTCAAGCAGAGTCAGGCATCCCCAGCGGAGCAGTGCAAGGTCGTAGTTGCAGTCTTTGGCGTTTCCGTATTCCGGAGAGTAGGTCTCTTTCAGGTGCAGTATGCCTTGCCCGTCTTCTTCGAGGAAAGGAAGATAGAAGTTGATGGCACGTCTTAGAGTGGGGTAGACCGTATTTCGCAGGATGCTCTCGTCCATGCTGTAACGGTATTGTAACCAGAGGTTATGGCATAACCATGGGAGGTTGCCCACTTGGGCGAACGGCTTGCTGCCGGGCACGCGCACATCTACTCCCACCAAGTTGAAGTCGGTGGCTACGGGCAGTGCGGCGGCATCTTTCCGGTAGGCTTCTGGCACATTGTTTATTAAGTTTTCAAAGTTGTTGTTTATCGCATCCACCACCGGCATGCCCAGTTCCAGCCGGTTGGAGGCATAGACGGGCCAGTAGCTTAGTTGCACGTTCAGGTTCCACCAGGTGTTGGGCCATGGCGTCAGCACTTGCCAGGGGCCGCTGTTGTCCAGCAGTCCGCCGCCGACGCGTGTTGCGGATGCCAGCTTGTACATTTGCGCCCAATAGAAGTTTTCTATCTTTTTGTCGGGCAGGCTTATGAAGCTTTGGGGGTAATAATTGTGCCACCAGTCCCGGTGTGCTTGCCGGAGGAGGGATATATCCGCCGTTTGCAGGTTTGCCAATGCGGTCTCCGCCTTTTTCAGGGCGTCGGTCTCCGGAAAGGAGTGTGCGTTGCTGATGACAAGGACGCTTTTATTGCCTTTCCTTATTTCTTTCCAGACGGTGGCGGTACCTCCACCTGCCAGCAACGGTTGCCAGCAGTAGTTCAGCCCGTTACGTTCGTACAGTTGTGATGCGGGGTTGGATATATAGTCTTTCTTGAAGTGGTTCTTGCTTTTTTTCAGTATGGCGTTCAGCTGTCTGGGCGAATCGGTGCTTTCCGGATAGAACCGCCAGGTAAAACCTCTCTCGCCTTCCGTCGCTTCCGCTTCGACAATAATGTAGGGGCTTTCGGAGGTGACGCAGGCCCTTAGCTTTATTTCCCCCGATGTGGTGCGGATGCATCCCCGGGTTTCGGCATCCCATAGGTCGAGCCGCATGGTTCCGGAAGTGATTTCACCTACGGGGTGGAGGAGGAAGTAGCCTATGAGCAGGCGGCTTCTTCCATAGATGCCTTTGTCGTCTTCGCGGTGATCGTGCACCATACTGTTGTTTACGTCCACCCGTATTGCGTTCTTTTCCGGTTCTTTGCAGATGTAGGTCCCCATACTTCCGTTTCCCATAAAGGGGGCTTCGTACCATGTCTGAGGCAGACGGTTCCATATCATGTCCTGTCCGGACATAAACGTTTTCCAATCGATCTGACAATAGCAACAAACAGCTGTACACCATATCACAATAGAGAATAATAGGGCTCTTTTCATGTATTAATTAAGTTTTGTAATTTGTTGTATGTTTCTTTAATTATTTCCGTCTATGATGTCATAATTGTTCTTGTTCATAGGCTTGATTGGATAACGTGGCAGTATACAGTCAAATGTCAATTCAATTACTGATGCGATATTATCAGGAGCTTTTGAAGGCACATTGATATAAATTCCATCATGTGTATTTTCAAAATTCAGAATCTGCCCATTGTGTAGCAAGCGTGCGGAAGAAGCAGTTTGATACAAACGAAACAGTAATTCCCCGTCTTCAGGCCATTCGATAACATGAAGATAAACGTGAGTCTTATTTGCAATGACTTTTTGTGTACAATACCCGAAATCGGGCTTCTTTACCTTGCAACGTTCTGTTCCGTAAATAGAGTTTCCGTATTTTTTCATCCATTTTCCTATTGTATCCAGGCGTTGAATGTTCCCTTCCGGAATGGAACCATCAGGAGCGGGACCTATATTCAACAGGAAGTTACCTCCTTTGGATACAATATCAATTAGATTGGTTATTAAAGTCTGAGGAGATTTCCATACAACTCCCCTGCATTGGTATCCCCAACTGTTGTTCAACGTCATGCAAGTTTCCCAATCCGTACCGTCCAATTGTTTTTCTGTCGGTATTGCCTGTTCCGGAGTTTTATAATCTCCCGTAATGTCTTCTTCATTTCTCACCAGTCTGTCATTGGTTATGATATGAGGATACTTCTTTATCACCTCATTTATTTTTCTTGCGAGAGTGGGTGGACCACTAGGAGTGTCCCACCAAATAACAGCGACATCACCGTAATTCTTGAGTAACTCTTTTATTTGGGGGATAGCTACACTATCTGTATATTCTTCCATTGTACGTGCTTGTTGTACCGGGTCCCAACTGCCGTTATGAGCTGCAGTGTAAGCATCAATCTTTTCCGCATCAGGGTTTGGCCAGCCTTGTTCCATAGGTCTTCTGTGTGTAGCCCCCCCGGGATTATTCCAGTCTTGCGCCTGCGAGTAATAAAAACCTAATTTCATTTTATGTTTCCGGCAGGCTTTTGCCAATCCGTCCAATACATCTTTACCATAGGGAGTGAAATCTACTATGTTATAATTGCTTGCATTACTTTTAAACATAGCAAATCCGTCATGGTGTTTTGCAGTTATGATTATGTATTTCATTCCCGCATTTTTTGCTAATAGTACCCATTCTTCCGGATTGTATTTGATGGGATTGAAGGTTTTGGTCATTTCCTGATATTCTTTTACGGGAATTTTGCAACGGTTCATCATCCATGCCGGTCCACCTACTCGTGACAAATATCCATGATAGTCACCTCCCCACACAGCGTAAGGCCCCCAGTGTATGAACATACCGAAGCGTGCTTCACGCCACCATGCCATCTTTTTGTCTTGTTCACTTTGTTGTGCAAATGAATTAAAACTAAAAAGAAGGAATAAAAAAATAATTTTCAATTTACTTTTCATATCATATTATCTAGTGATTAGAACTGTTTTACCATTTCCCCATTGTCTGTACTCTTTGGTCACTCATTTCTTGGGTTTCCCATTTTCCATTGACACTGTCGAACAGGACAGAAGCGCCTTTTTCTTTACATGAATAAGTCTTTCCATATATGCCGGGTGAACCGACTGCCGGAGTGACGACCAAATATCGGTCGTCACTGTCACAACGCTTCTCATAACTTATTAACTTTCACATTTATAGTAGGTTGACTATAAAAGTGATGAGTGATGAGAAAAAACTCATTATTGCATAGTGACTTTAAAGGCATAAGCATATTCTCCTACCGGGGCAGCCGGTGTAGTGATATACAATCCGCTTTCATCCTGTGTCCATTTAACTTTCTCTCCGGATGCAAGGAACGAAATGGATTGGATGTTTTTTAGCTCTTGATTGTTCAGCTTTTGTACTTTGAGGGTTTCACCGTTTCCCGGCCAGTCCAAAGTGAAGATGTATATTACATTCTTTTTGGTGGTGAAACGTATGTCCTTTGCAGTGAATTTGTACAGGTAGTCCGCATACTGCTTCTTGCCGCTTGCGACATTCATATTGAATGTGCCTTCGCCATATACTTTGAAGGGACGGGTATCGTAAATAGCTTCACCGTTTAATTTCAACCAGTTGCCTATTTTCACCAGTTCATCCCGAAATGTTTCGGGCAGGCTGCCGTCAGCGCGGAGACCTACATTGAGCATCATATTGCCGTTTTTGCTGACAATATCCACAAGGTTGTCCACAATCTGTCCTGCCGTCATGCGCAGTTGGTCTTTTGTCTTTCCCTGTATGACAGAACCCATACCGGCATCTCCACCCTCTTTATTGATGTTCAGCGAGTTTCCCATGTAGAACCAGCCGGGATTGACGGTGGTATCCACTAAAAACGGATTTTTCTGCAAATCGTCTTCGCCGGAACATTCTCGGTCGAGCGTATATCCTTTCCTTATTCTTTTGATGGTGAGTACGCCATTCTGCACTCCTTTGCGTGAGAGATTCTTATTGTAGAAATGCGCTGCCAGTTGCTGACCGTAGATGCCGTTGGGCAACGGACCGTCAAAATAGAGTAGTTCGGGTTCGTATTTATCTATCAGCTCTTTGGTTCTGAGATACCATGACTGGGCGAATTCGGGTTCCAGCCGCATGATGCGATCGGAGGTGCGTTTGCCGTATAGACCTTCGTAGGCTGGGTTCGTGTAGTCATAAGGTATGCCGGCATAGGGGCCTTCGGGATCGGCATTGGTGCCTTGATAGAACATATGCTCATGGCAGTAGTTGCTAAGGTGAGAGGAGATGGCAAAATGGACTCCTACTTTTTTGCATGCTTTCTGCCATGCGCCCACGATGTCTAGTTTAGGACCCATGTTTACGGAGTTCCAGGGTTGGTGGCTTGAGTCGTACAAGTCGAAATTATCATGGTGAACGGCCATAACCCCGATAAACTTTGCGCCTATTTCCTTATAGAAGGCAGCCAATGAGTCGGCATTGAACTTATCGGCTTTCCACATCGGTATGAAGTCTTTATAACCGAATTTGGACGGGTGTCCGTAGGTTTTCAGATGATGCTGGTACACTTTAGGCGCATGCGCCCTGTAACCTAATATCGGATGTTTGCGCAGGCAGGAATCCGGTTCCTGATACCAGTACATCCACCTGCCGTAATGACCGTCGTGCCCCGGGACGGAGTTGACTCCCCAATGCATGTAGATGCCGAATTTGGCATTACGAAACCATTCGGGGCATTGGTAATGTGCCGCTATGGATTCATCGGTAGGTTCGATTGGGCCTGATGCGATGTCAAAGTTGAAAGTTGCCGCGCTTGGATTTATCAGGGCATCCTGGCCGAAGTCCTCCTGCTGGGCTTGTACGGTAAGAGTGGTACATGAGAAGATAAATAGTAGTGCTTTGATGTTCATGATAGATATTTTGCTTTACAAGTAGAACAGTACTGAAAGAGGATAGGTTATTATACTATCTTTATTTGATTGCATAATAAGATATCCTCTTTTAGGTTGGATTATTTAGAATTATTTATACCGGGCAGTATCCCACCATACGCGAACTGACAATCCGTCTCCCTGGCCGCCGTTCAGGGTTGGATCTGTTGCGTACTCTTTGTTATTGCTCAATTCATTGTCCACGTAACGCAGTTTTTTGATAAACTCACCGTTTTTCGGATTAATTGTGGGCTCAAGGCTTTGCTTCACCGGGTTCAGCTTCGGATAACCGGTGCGGCGGAACTCTGCCCACGCTTCTTCCGAATTGGGATAGATTCCTATCCATTTTTGGGTGATGATTTTTTCCAGTTTGGCTTCGAAGCTGTCAGCATTGTTCCAGGCTACATTGCCTTCACTTATGTACTTGTCATCATTACTTTTGGAGTAGGAATCCTTAGGAGCGTTGGCTCTCATTTCCTCGAATGAGGCGCGAATACCGTTTTCATAGTTCGTTTTGGCATCGCCTGCTCCTTGCCAGCCGCGCAAAGCAGCTTCGGCTTTCAGGAAGCACACTTCCGAGTAATTCATCAGTCCCAGCGGAGTGAAGTCTGCGTCGGTTTTGGGCTTTGAGATGTTATCGCCTTTTTCGGCAGAGTTCCAGTCATATCCCCACATATATCCCCAAATACAGGAGTTGTGGTTGTTATCATATTCGGGCAGTGAAAGTTCGGTAACGGGCAGCCCGTTAGGAACTCCTTTCCACTCTTCAGCGCCGTCTTTCCCTTGTACCCATGCTTGGCTTTTTGACAAGATTAAAGTGAGGCGCGGGTCAGGTACTGCACCATAGCCTTGTAATATATCTACCATTGTTTTGCTGGCTCTGGCTTCATCTACCACCAAGCTGCGGAGCAATGGGTTTGCCCAAACATTGGGTTGGGGAGGCGTTACTCCTGCGTTATCGGCATTGGATGCCAAAAGCACTTCTTTCAAGGCAAGTTCTCCTTCTGCTTTTGCCTTTTCCGGATCGATAAAAGAAAGACGTATAGCAGCACGCAGGCGCAATGAATTAGCAAGCTTTATCCACTTGTCTACGTCACCTTGATAGATCAAATCTTCGGTGGAATATTTCAATTGATTGCTCTTTTGCTGTTTTAGTTCGTCAACCGCTTCAGTCAGTTCCTTGAACACGTCGTAATAGATGTCTTTCTGGCTGTCGTATGGAATCAGTGTTTCACCTCTTCCTGCTTTGAAATAAGGAATATCGCCGAATGTGTCGGTCATACGTATGGTGCTGATAGCTAAATTTATGCGCATAATCTGATACATGTCGTCGTATTCCGGATGATTTTCCAGAGTAGGTTCTATTTCCCGGATTCTCTTTACCATTTGTCGATAGTAGGGAGTCCATAGTCCACGTTCTGCCCATGAGGTGTTGTAAACATAGTTGCCTGATGTAAAAGAAGAACTTGTATTGGACATATATTGGCAATACAGGAATGAATAGAGCAAGGCTGCTCTTTGATAGTCTCCGTATACTATGTGGAAACCATGATATTGCATATTGGGCAATGATAAATCGGGAGATATTTCATTAACGGCCAATGGATCCCTGTTCATATCTTCGAATCCATTTGTACAACTGCTGATGACGGCTGCAGAAAATAGTGCGATTAGAATTTTATGTAATTTCATAATGATGTCTTTTTTAGAATTTTACATTAAGCGAGAAACCGATAGTTCTTGTTGACGGAAGAGCTGCAAGCTCAAATGCTTGGAATACATCTTGGCTGTTTTGCGCAAACTCAGCATTTACGGGAGCAGCTTTATAGATGTTGAACAGGTCGCGTCCTACAACAGATACTTTTACATTGGTTATCGGAGTGTTCCTGAACCAGACTTGTGGCAGGGTATAGCCGATAGAAAGTTCACGCAGTTTCACGTAAGTGGCATCGTGCAGGAATTCCTCTCCTACCGGATAAGTACCGGCTATGGTGGCGTAATATTCCTGAGCGGTTATTTGTTTGGTGTTTTCTTGTCCGGTTGATTCTACGATACCGTTTACCACCATACCGTCGCGTCCGTTCAGTGTCCGTTTGGAATTTCCTGCTCCGGTGGCGTAGGCATCGGTCATGGAAAGAAATTGTCCACCATATCTGACATCAATCAAGGCATTAAGCACAATGTTTTTCCAACTGAGTGTGGTTCCGAAAGAACCTGTCCATTCGGGCATCATATTGCCGATGACCTTTTCTGATTTTGTGTCGATAAGAGGGAGACCGTCATCGCTTACCAGAATCCGTCCTTCTTTGTTTCTCTTATAGGCAGTGGATACAATGTCACCGAATTTGCCGCCTTCGTCAATGACTACTTTCCCTACTCGTACATTGGTAGTGAGTGGAAATACATAGCGTTTGTTCTTCTCATCCAGTTCTACATTGCGCGTGGTATTCTTACCCCAGTTCAGAGTTACGTCCCAACGCCAATCTTTAGTCTGGATGGGAGTACCGGTAATCATTAATTCAACACCCTTGCTTTCCATCTTTCCGGCATTGATTTTTTTGCTGGCATATCCAGAAGAACCGGGAACTGTCATGGATAGAATCTGATCGGTAGTAATGGATTTATAGTAGGTGAAATCAATACCTAAACGGTTGCTGAACATGCGGTAGTCCACACCCAGCTCCCATGATACGGTCTTTTCGGGTTTGAGGTCGGCAAGCGGGTAGGTGTTGGAGCTGCTGCCTACCGTATGGTTGCCTAAGGCATCCAACGTATACACATTGTACAGTGAATAAGGGGATGTATCGTTACCTACCTGTGCGATAGAACCGCGTACTTTCAGGAAATATTCTTTAGGTAATTCGAATATATCTGATAAGATTCCGCTTAAACTGGCAGAGGGGTAGAAATAAGACCAATTCGAAGAGGGTAAGGTAGATGACCAGTCGTTTCGCGCCGTAACATCAAGGAAGGCATATCCTTTGTACCCCAATGTAGCATTACCCAAGACTGAATTGATACGTTTTGAGGAGAAATCTTGTGTTGCTAACTTGCTTTCACCATTGCTCAATGCTACAAAGTTAGGGATAATGGCTTTGCCGCTTTCACCCGCCAGGGATTTGAACTTATTATAGTTTGTGGCGACACCGATATTGGCTGTTACGGAAAAATCCTTGAATCGCTTGTCGAAGTTCAGCATCAGGTCTGCATTGAACTCTTCTCTGGTGGTATTTGTGATTGTCATCAAGTCTTTAGGACTTTCGGCCTTTGAATGATAAGGCATGTAAGTTTCAACATTGTCTGACATCCGGTCCATGCCCACTCTTCCGGTTATTTTCAGGTAATCGGTGATATTGCCCACTACGGTGACCTGCCCTTGGAAACGGTCTCTGTTCAATTCGTTCCCATTGCCTTTTTCTATGAATCCGTAAGGATTTCTATACTCGGTATCTTCGCCATGCCAGTTTACGACATAACCGTCAATGCCTACGGGATTCTGCAAATCTTGTAAACGGATGCTTCTCGGAATCCGGATAAGGTGTGACCATGTACTGGTATAGAATGTCTCGGGACGGTTCTTTACTTTCTCACGAAAATAGGCTACTTTACCGCCGATAGTTAAATACTTGTTTTTGATTTCCACATTCAGGTTATAATTCTGCTTGTTCATAGATTCATTGGGCAGAATACCTTGGTTACGCGTGTCGGTGAAAGAAAAACGGGCGTTCATCTTATCATTTCCACCGGTAGCGCTGACGGAGTTTGTATAGTTCAGGGCTGTACGGAAGAAATCATCGATTATATTTTTCTGGGGTAGCATGGCGTACTCTTTATAAGACTCATCCCCGTAGAATTCATTACGCCAATTGGGAATGATTTGTCCGGTCATTTTAGGTCCCCATGAACCGGTAGCTTCAAGCGCATATTGTCCATTGGTTCCTTGTCCGTATACATCTTGAAATTCATAAGAGTCATAGGCTTTGGTCATAGACACATAACCGTTGTATTCCAATTGCAGTTTTCCTTCCTTGCCCTTTTTCGTTGTAATAACGATTGCACCGCTTTGTGCTCTCGAACCGTATAGGGCTGCCGCGTTAGCTCCTTTCAAAACTGAAATACTTTCAATATCGTCAGGATTGATATCAGCAGCTCCCGAAGAATATGAAAACTGTGTATTGCTGTTCGAACTATCCAATACGGGAAGTCCGTCGACTACCCAAAGTGGAGAGTTATTACCGCTTAAAGAGTTAAGACCGCGGAGAACCACGCGGGTAGGGCCGCCTACACCGCTACCGGATTGTGAAATCTGAACACCTGCCACTTTACCCTGCAATAGGTTGGACACGCTGCTGGAACGGTTCTCAGAGAACACATCCGTTTTTACTTCTTGCATGGCATAGCCCAATGCTTTCTTTTCTCTCTTAATACCCAGTGCAGTTACTACTACTTCATCCAGCATTTCTGTGTCCTCTTTCAGATTGATGGTGAAAGAACTTTTTCCTTTTATCGATATCTCTTGTGTGACGTATCCTACGAAGGAAATGACTAGTGTTCCATCTTCCGGCGCATCAAAACTGAACTTTCCGTCCATATCGGTAATGGCGCCTATGGAAGTTCCTTTTATAGATACATTTGCACCGATGACCGGACCGAAATTGTCATTTACCACACCTGAGATTCTTTTGTTCTGTAAGATGCTTTCAACGGATTCCGTTCCTTTCATTAAAACAGGCTCATTTGCTGTTGCATAACTGTGGAAACAGCAAGCACCGGTCAATAACGAAAGCATTAGCATTCGTTTCATGTGTGTTTTCTTGTTCTTCATAATACTTTGGATTAATTAATAAATTACTTTTATTATATTATACAATAAGTATACTATTTTATCTTGCCGGTAGCTTGCGCAGGCCTGTCTTTCATCTCCTGCACTTCCCATTTACCGTCAAAGCTGTCATATAGGATAGAGGAATTTTTGTCCTTACTTTCGTACACTTGGCCGTTTATGACCGGTTTCTCTTTTCCGTAACTGAATGTGGCTTGCGTTTTACTGTTCCGGATGTATAGGTTTGCCGGGCGCTTGGTGTTCAGTTCCGCTTCAATCTTCCAGTCGCCGCATTGAAAACTGTTGCTGTCGGCATGCTTGATGTCTACAATCCGGTTCCCGTCCGCTTCCACTTGGATGATGGTAAGGATGCGGTTGGTCTTGCTGGGCGCATAGCTGGCTGTCAGCGACCAAGGGGAGGTAAAATCTTCACCGCGCACGCCTGCCTTCGTATTCGGTTCGGCGGCAAACTTGTCTGTTTGGCTGATGGTGCACTTCTGCTCACTGAACAGGCGGGCAACAGAGGTGTATCTGCTCTTTTTGTTGCGGGTTGTCAGTGTGGATGTCGCTTCGTCTATTTGGAATTTCACCGGGCTGTGCAGCATCCAGTCCCAGCGGACAGCCTTGCCGGCTTCCAGTTCATCGTAGATCACTACGATATTGGGATGCAGCAGGAATATGTGACGGCGGTATTTCTTTAGCGGAGTCTCTCCAAAACCGTTTTCACGCGACTGTTCGAGGTTGTGGTTGGCGAAGTTCTTCTGCCACATGGGGTATTCGCTGATGCCGCAATAGGCATTGGACGCGTCACCCAGAGCGTAGGAAATGTGCTCACCGTTGAACATGCGGACGATGTCTCCGTAGGCGCGTGTGGTGAACGGCTGACCGATGCCGTCTACCAGCAAGGTGTTGTGGGCGCGTGTATTGCGGTAGGACAACAGATTGTGCGGATCGGAAAAGTTCATATAATGACCTACTGCATGATAGATGGCTTTGCCGCCGTAGTGCAGGTTGAAGGCGTTTTGATTGGAGTGTGTGTGGCTGCCGGAACCGAACGCGCCGGAACGGAAGCTGAGGCTGATATTATGCTTATAGTTTTTCAGGTCGTTGTTGGCTATCATTTCGCCGGTGTCTTTGAACCATACGGCTTTGGGGGCATCCGATGGTAACTCGGCTTTCGGGGGGCGTTGCTTGCCGCATGCCATGCGGTAGAGGCGTGTTTCGGATTCCGTCTTATAACGGTTGTTGATGGACGAATACCATGCGGCATAGGGGTCTCCGGTGGTACGTGCCATGAAGTCGGCAAAGGCGCTTCGGATACGCAGGGGTTTGCCGTTGTTCTTCTCATGTCCGTCACCGAAACCGGCGCTCAATGACCGGGGTTGCCAGCTATACAATAGGGCAAGACCGGCGTTCTTATACCAGGGGTGTTGCATGAAGTCCGTTTTCGTCAGGTAGCTGAATAAAGAGGGAACGTAAGCCAGAGTGACGGCATTGGCGCTGAAATAGCTTGTTCCGTTGTGCCATGAGCCGTCGCGGTTGAAACCGGATGCCGGAGCACGCGCCGTCCATAGCTCGTAGCTATATTCCAGATATTCTTTGGCAAGCGGGTATTTGTCGTACATCACCAGTGCCGCTTGCATGAAGTGACGGAAAGCGAATTGCCAGAAGTGATTGTCGAAGATATGGGTTTCTTCTTTCTCTATCATGTGTTTTTTATAATAGAGTGACAATACGTCCATAATGATGCCTTCCATTTGCTTGCGCTCTTGTGGAGTGAAGCGGTCGTAACAATTTTCGTAGGTGCACGCCAGAGTGTAAATCAGTTCTCCGGCATTGAAGTCATTGTTGATGACTTTCTTGTCGGGTTCCACTGCCAGCAGGCAACGTACGTTCTGCACCATCTTATCGGCATACACGTCCAGTTGCAGCATTTGATAAGCGGTATTCAGGTTGTCACATTCGGCAGCCATGCGGGTGATCTGCCTGTATGGCTTGGTGTCGTTGGTGTAATTGGAGCCGAGTGCATTACGCGAATCGTTGATCATATTCTCGAATTCCGGATTGGAGCGCACTTTCTTGCGTGCCTTTTCCAGATTGCCGTTCAGGAAGCAATAGATGCGGGGGTATGCCTGAGGAATGTTGTTCAGGAAAACATTTGCTTCGGGGGTGACGAATTGAGGTATGTCATCGGTTACAGTGAAGCTGTAAGTTTTGCTCCAAGGGAGTTCTTTGCCTTCTTTGCTCACCGAACGTACGCGCCAGTACCATGTGCCGCTTTCCAGCACCTTGTGCGGGTTGAATATGCACCAGGGTTTGGGCTGTGACAGGAGGGTACTTGCGTCCGAAAAGTCTTTGCTTCGCGACAGGTTGAATTGCAGGTAGTCCGACTGCTTGGTGCTTTGGGGCACTAACAACGGGGCAGGGTTTATATATAAGGTATGTCCTTGCTGTGGATACGGAGTCTCGCGTACATTCTCGTGTATGCAAATTATGTTTCCGGCCTGTGCGGCAATCAGTGTCAGGCAGAATGTCAAGAGAATAAAAAGCTGTTTTTTCATGTTATATTGTTCTTGAAATAATTCTAAGTCAACGATAGCAAAGGTATGGGGTTGGCATGAAAACAGCTTGCAGTAATGTCAAATGAATTATTATCAGGATGTAAAGTACTTACACTCCTGTATAAAGTACTTTCAAATTTGTGTAATTCATAAAAAGGTGAGACAAATGGCAATTCAGTCTCACCTTTTTGTGAATTAGTATTTTAATAACTTTCGAATGACTATTTTCCGTACTCTGACGGCAGGCAACCGAAGTATTTTTTAAAGCTGGTGGCGAAGTAGGATGGGGTGTTGAAACCCACCATTCCACTGATTTCCGAAACTGTGTATTTCCCTTCTTTCAGCAGCTTGCATGCCTGGTTGAAACGCATCTTGCGAATGAAGTCATTGGCAGATTCTCCCGTCAGTGCTTTCATCTTGATGTGCAGGTTGGAACGGCTCATGCACATTTCGCGGGCGAATATCTCGGTGGAAAACTCTACATTGTCCATGTGCTTCTCCACAATGGCTATTGCTTTCTTCAGCAGCTCTTCGTCCAACGGATTAAGCGCTACTTTTTCGGGCTCTACTTTCAAGGAATTGGAATAGTGTTCGATAGCCCGGTAGCGGGTGCGGAACAGGTTCTTGATCTTGGTAGCGATCATTATCATTGAGAAAGGTTTGGGAATATAGTCGTCCGCACCTACTTGCAGTCCTTCCAATTGTTCTTTCAGGTCGGTTTTGGCAGACAATATGATGACAGGTATATGGCAGGTGCGCAGGTTCTGTTTTATCTGTTTGCATAGCTGCAGACCGTCCATAACGGGCATCATGACATCCGTCAGTATGAGGCCCACCTCTTGCTCCTTCACAATGGACAACGCTTCCTCTCCGTTTTCTGCTTTCAGTATATGGTAGGTTTTGCCCAACTCCTCACATAGGTATTGGCGGATGTCCGGATTGTCTTCCACAATCAGGATGCTTTCTTTGTTTTGTCCGTCTTTAGCTGCCGTCTCGTCCGGGGTTGTTTCGCCTTCCGAAATCTCTTCGTCTTCCGTATCGATGACATACATGTCCCGGTTGTTGGTGGTGTAGACTCTCTGTTCCTCGATGGATTCGGACTCAACCAGTTTCTCTTCCGGAAGGTATGCCGACTCCTCGGTGGGCAGATAGATGGAGAAAGTGCTTCCGACGCCTTCTTCGCTCTCCAGTTCGATACGCCCATGATGCAGCTCCACGAGGCGTTGCACCAGTGATAGCCCGATGCCGCTGCCCAAGTGCTCGTTGTCTGCCTGATAGAAGCGTTCGAAGATTTTGCCCTGTTTGTCAATGGGGATGCCGCTTCCCGTATCCTTTACCTGAAGGAGCAACTCGTGATTCTCTTCCTTCAAGGTCATTGTGATGCTCTTGCCTTCACCTGTGTATTTGAAGGCATTGGAAAGCAGATTGTTTACAATCAGTTCCATATAATCCGGATCACAGAATATCTCACGTCCTTCTGCATTGGAACTGAGGTTATAGGCTATCCGTTTGCGTTGAGCCAGACGTTCATAGAACAGGAAATTCTTTTCGACCACATTGTGTATCAGATTGAGCCTTACTTTCAAATTGAACACACCTAATTCGGCACGCCGGTAGTCCATTAGTTGGTTCACCAGATGCAATAGTCGGTTGGTATTCTTCTGTACATGTTCCAGTTGCCTGTGCAGCCACCGGTCGCTTACTTTGTCCAGCATTTCCTGTACCGGGGCGAGAATCAGGGTGAGTGGGGTGCGCAGCTCATGGGAAATGTTGATGAAGAAACGCAGTTTCATTTCGCTCACTTCTTTCTGTCGCTCTTTGTCCACGCGTTCCATTTGCAGTTTCGCTTCCATGCTTTTGCGCAACCAGAAATAACGGAATATAAAAATGGTGATGGAGACAAAAGCGATGACGAACAGCAGGATAGCCCACCACGTTTTGTACCAGACAGGAAGCACCACGATTTCCAGTTCTGTGGGCGTTTCATTCCATTTCCCGTCGCTGTTGGCGGCTTTTACAAGGAAATGATAGGTGCCCGCCGGCAGGTTGGAGTAGGACACTGTGCGCAGGCTGTTGGAGTAGTACCATTCTTTGTCGAAGCCTTGCAACATATAGGCGAATGTGTTGTGATTGCCTGATATGTAGTTGGATACGACGAAATCCAGTGAAAACATGGACTGTTTGCTCGACAGTGTGATGCTTTTTGTCCCGCTGATATCTGTCTTCAATATGCCAGTGTCGTCATTGGGAAAGACCCTTCGGTTGAACAGGTGCAGTTGGGTGATAACAACCGGTGGAGTGTATGGATTGTCCACTATCTGTTCCGGATGGAACAGAGTGATGCCGTTGATGCCGCCGAAATACATTTGTCCGTCTGATGTCCGGTAATGGGCGTTGTTGGTGAACTGGTTGCTTTGAAGCCCGTCGCTGTCTGCATAATTGCGGAATTTTGCCGTATTCGGTTGGAAACAACTCAGCCCTTGATTGGTGCTTAACCATAAATTGCCCGATGAGTCTTCCAGAATTCCATGTATGACATTATTAGGCAATCCATGTGCTGTGGTATATTGTCTGGTTTCTTTTTTGTTTTCGTCAAAGCGGAAAAGTCCGCTTCGTGTTCCAATCCAGAAGATTCCGTTACGAGCTTCATGTATACAGTTTATGGGCTTATAGTTAAGAGGTGAGTTTTCCGGTATTATCATCGTGTTTAGCAAACCGTTGTCTTTTTCCGTATATACCGACAGTCCTTTTTCTCCGCCAATCCAAAGGCGTCTTTTGCTGTCTCGAAGAAAATAAGTGAACTGATCCTCTGCCAATGGCTGTCCGTCTATTTGTGAGTTTATGGATTGGAATGTTTTGTTCCGGGGATTAAAACGGACAAGCATGGACATGCCGGTCATCCATAACTCTCCGTTTTCGGCAGGTTCTATGTCATATATGTTTTTTACTTCTTCATTATGGAATATTTCTATTTGTCCGGATTTGCGGTGCAGAATACCGAGTCCGCCCGTATGTGTGCCTATATAGACCAAATCATTGGCTTCATCTATATATATGTCTTTTATGTCATTTGACATGAGGCCTTCTTCCCTCATGTAATGCGTAAATTGCTGTGTATGAGGGGTGTAATGATTCAAACCGCCGTTATTTGTTCCTATCCAGATTCCTTTTTGAGCATCTTCTTTGATACATCCTATTGTATTGCAGTTCAACGAGTTCTTCTTTGCTGTAAATTGTATGTTATGGAAACGGTTTTTAAGTGGATGATAATAATTCAGCCCTCCATAATAGGTTCCTAACCACATGCCGCCATGGGCATCCATGAAAATGTCGCGAATGGATGTTTGCGATAAACTTCCGCTGATTTCTATGTTGCTGGTATGGTTATTAAATGAATCATGCTTTTCATCATATATACTTAGTGAATTGAGGGTACCTATCCATAACCTGTTTTGCGGATCAAGTGTGAGTGAGCGTATATAATTGGAACTTATGCTGTTTGGGTTCTTCGGATTATTGACATAATTGGTGATTTCCTGAGTCTGTAAATTAACTTTGTATAATCCATGTCCCTCTGTCCCTATCCATAGAAGAATAGGCGATTGCTGTAAAATGGAGAGAATTTGTTTGCCTTTTAGTTTATCGGGCATGATGCTTTTTAAAGTCTTGTCGGAGATAGAGTAGGAAAACACGCCTTTATAGCTCCCGATATAAATATGATTGTCCTGCTTTGCAATAGCAGTCGGCAGGATATTCAGTAGTGAAGGGTGCAGAGGATTGTCTGAAAAACAGTGTGTTTCAGTATCGAATGTCAGCAGGTTTTCATTTTGGTTTGTGTAGAGAAGCAACTGCTTTTCATTTATTTCGATGATGCCGTTGATGGCGAGCGTCTTTTTATTTTTGGAATATCTGAAATTATGAAATCTGTCTTGTTCGGTATCGTAAAGTGATAATCCTTCCTCTGTGCCGGCCCATATTCTTCCTTGGGTGTCTGTAATGCATGCTCTGACGATCACGCTGCCAATGCTATGCGGGTCCGACTCATTATGCCGGTAGATAGTAAAATCGTAACCGTCATATTTGTTCAGTCCGTCATAAGTGGCAAACCACATATTGCCTTGTTTGTCTTGGGTAATATCGAATACTGTGTTTTGCGACAGCCCCTCGTTGACTCCGATATGAATAAAGTTAATTGACTCTATGGCCCGCACACGAAGCGGGTATATAAATATCCAAAGTAAAATGGATAAGAAGACAGATTTTGTCATGGTTTGTTGATTTATATCATTAATCATCCATTGGCCCTCATTTGTTCTTGATATATTCCGAGGGTAAACAACCGAAATACTTCTTGAAACTGGTGGCAAAGTAAGACGGGGTACTGAATCCTACCATTACACTGATTTCCGCTACTGTGTATCTTCCCTCTTTCAAAAGTTTGCATGCTCTGTTAAAACGTATCTTGCGGATGAAGTCATTGGTTGACTCACCTGTCAGAGCTTTCATTTTCAGGTGCAGGCTGGAGCGGCTCATACACATTTCACGTGCAAACTCCTCGGTAGAGAACTCCACATCGTCAAGGTGCTGTTCCATAATTTCCATAGCCTTTTTCAACACTTCTTCATCCAGAGGACTGAGGGTCAGTTTCTCCGGTTCTATCTCCAGCGAATTTGAATAGTATTGGATAGCTCGATAGCGTGTGCGGAACAGGTTTCTTATTTTCGTTGTCACCAGTGTCAGGGAGAAAGGTTTGGGAATATAATCTCCGCACCCATATGCAACCCTTCTAATTGTTCTTCTAAATCGGCTTTGGCCGATAAGATTATGACTGGAATATGACAAGTGTTTAGGTTCTGTTTGATTTGCTTGCATAGCTGCAGGCCGTCCATTACGGGCATCATGACATCCGTCAATATAAGATTTATTTCCTGCTCTTTCATTATTTCCAATGCGTCTTTGCCATTTTTCGCTTCCAGAACATTGTACAATTTGCCCAGTTCTTCACAGAGGTACTGGCGGATGTCCGAATTGTCTTCTACAATCAGGATGCTTTCTTTCTGCCGAGGTTTTGTTGGTTTTTCCGGTTCTTCTTCCGTTTCTTCTTCGGAGGCTTCTTCGGCGTCTGCAACATACATTTCCTGTGGATTGACAGAGTAGCTTTGTTCTATTTCTGCTATGGTGCTTTCCTGCTGAAATTCTTCCGGACGATAAAACTTCTTGTCAATAGGCAGGAAAATGGAAAAGGTGCTTCCAACGCCTTCTGCACTGTCCAGTTCGATATGTCCATGATGAAGTTCCACCAGGCGTTGCACTAACGAAAGTCCGATACCGCTGCCGGTATGACTGCTTTTGACTTGATAGAACCGTTCGAATATCTTTTTCTGTTCTTCCAAGGGTATTCCGTTGCCGGTATCTTTGACTTGTAAAAGAAGGTTGTTTCCGGTATCTTTCAATGATACAGTGATACTCTGCCCTTCTTCTGTGTGCTTAAAAGCATTGGATAACAAATTATTCACAATCAGCTCCAGATAATTGGGATCACAGAGTATTTCTTTATCTTCCACTTCCGAGCAGAAGTCATATTGTATTCCCTTTCGTTGTGCCAACGCTTCATAGAACCGAAAGTTCTTTTCAATAATCCGGTGTACTTGGGACGGTTTTACTTTCAGACCGAAGACTCCCAGTTCGGCTTTCCTGTAATCCAACAGTTGATTAACTAGATGCAACAACCGGGTAGCATTTTGTTTCATCAGTTCCAGTTGCTTGTGTTGCCACCGGTCATTCACTTTGTTGAGCATTTCATGGAGCGGAGCCAGTATCAAGGTGAGTGGGGTGCGCAGTTCGTGGGAGATGTTGATGAAGAAACGTAGCTTCATTTCGTTTACTTCTTTTTGTCGTTCCTTGTCTATCTGTGCCATTTGTATCTCAGCTTTCATGCTTTTCCGAATCCAAAAATAGCGGAAGACGAAAACTGTGGCGGCTATGAAAGCTGCTGCAAACAAGAGGGATGCCCACCAGGTTTTGTACCAGGCAGGCAGAATGATAATCTCCAGCTCGGTGGGTGTTTCATTCCATTTGCCGTCATTGTTGGCTGCTTTTACGAGAAAACGGTAAGTGCCTTGCGGCAGGTTTGAATACGAGACCACGCGTTGCGAGTTTGTATAATACCATTCCTTGTCGTATCCGTCAAGTTTGTAGGCAAAGGTATTATGAGTGCCTGAGGCGTAATTGGATACCACAAACTCCAACGAGAACATGGATTGTTGGGCGGTGAATGTAATGCTACGTGTTTCATTGATGTTTCTCTCCAGTATTCCTGTTTCATCATCCGGAAAAACGATCTTGTTGAAAAGCCGTAACTGAGTGATGACAACCGGTGGTATATATGGATTATCTACCACTTCTTCCGGGCGGAATGTCGTAATGCCGTTAATTCCGCCGAAATACATTTGTCCGTCAGCGGTTCGTTGGCAGGCAGCCGTAAACTGATTGCTTTGTAGCCCGTCATTGTTAGTGAAGTTACGGAACTTTCCGGTAGAGGGGTGCAGACAACTGATACCTTTGTCGGTACTAATCCAAAGTTTTCCATAAGAATCCTCCAATATCCCATGTACTACATTATTGGGCAGTCCATGCGCTGTTGTGTATAGAGTGACTTCCTGGCTTTTTTCATTCAGGCGGCAGATGCCGCTTCGAGTACCTATCCAGAATGTTCCATCGTGTGCTTCATACAGACAATTGATGAATTTACGGCTGATGGAGTCTAATGCAGGTATCGGGTAGTTGTGTAATTTTCCGTTTTGCTCGGTATAGGCAAACAGTCCTTTTTCGCTGATGAGCCATAAGCGATGTTTGCTGTCGCGAAAAAAGTTCGAAACGCGTTCCCGGAGAAACGGCCGCCCGTCTGATTGGGTGGTTATGCTGGAAAAAGATAACTGCGAGGGGTTGAACCTGAGAATGGAACTCATGCCGCTCATCCAGAAATCTCCTGTTTCTGTCGGCTCGATGGCATAGATATTTTTTTCCCTGCTGTTTCGGTTGTAGGTCTCTATCTGTCCTGACCGGCGATGAAGAATGCTGAGACCTCCGGTATGTGTACCGATGTAAACCTGTTTGTTCGCTTCATCTATGTAGATGGCTTTCACATCATTCGATCCAAGCCCTTCCTTTTGGGTGTAGTGGGTGAATTTCCCGGTTTGGGGGTTATAGTAATTTACTCCGCCTCCATTAGTTCCTATCCAAAGGCCTTTCTGTGCATCTTCCCGGATGCAATTGATGATGTTGCTGTTCAGCGAATTGGGTTTGGCGGTGAATTGCAGATTCCGGAAGCGGTTTTTCAGCGGATGATAATAATTGATTCCTCCGAAATAAGTGCCCAGCCACATTCCACCCTGTGTGTCCATGAAGATGTTACGTACGGACATTTGCGAAAGACTTCCGTTTTCCAGCGGGTCGCTGGTGTAAATGTTGAAGTTGTCTTCTTGCTCGTTGTAAATATTCAGGGAGTTGATGGTGCCTATCCACAGCCGGTGCTGGGAGTCGAGTGCAAGTGAACGTACATAATCGGAGCTGATGCAATTAGCCGTTTTGGACGTATGACTGTAATTTTTGATTGTCCCTGTTTGCGGATTGTATAGAAAAAGTCCGCCTCCTTCGGTGCCTATCCAAATCCGGGTGGGTGATTGCTGCAGAATGGCTGTGATATTTTTATCTTTCAGATTGTCACTTAATACGAAGCTGCTCAGTGTGTTTGCTGCGAGGGAATAAGTATAAACTTTGTTGTTGCTGCCGATATAGATGTAATCTCCTTGCCGGGCCACAACCGTAGGCAAAAGGGATTCTAAGGAAGATTCCGGCATTTTACAGGAGAACTGCGAGGTTTCGGTGTTGAACAGTAACAGTTTTTTTTTGTTGGAAAACAGCAGTAATTCGTGATCGTTGAACTCCACGATGCCATTGATGGGTACTTGCTCCCCTCTGTCTTCAGAAGAGAAGTTTTCAAATCGGTCTTTGTCGGCATTGTAGAATGAAAGTCCGCTATCGGTTCCTATCCATATCTTGCCCAGCCTGTCGGCGGTACAGCTGCGGATTATATCGTTGCTAATGCTGTGTGGGTTGTGTTCATCGTGTTGATAAACGGTAAAGTCGTAGCCGTTGTATTTATTCAGCCCGTTATAGGTGGCGAACCACATGTTTCCCTGTTTATCCTGTGTGATGCCGAATATGGTACTTTGCGAAAGCCCTTCATTCAGACCGATGTGGACGAACTTGATCGGTTCTACGTTTTGTGAACGAAGGGGCGCGAACAATATGCAGCACCCGATGAAAAATAATATATATTTTGTCATGTCCGATGAAGAATAAGGTTATTGGGCAAAGATATGGAATTATTTTTCAATATGATAGCTTTGCGGCATATTTGTTCGTGCCCGTTACCTACGGATTTAACGGCTTGAGGCGCGGGTTGAAAGCGGCCGATGGTCTGCCTGTTCCATGACGAGGTATTCTCCATTTATCTTATCATAGAGTATAGACGAACTACGGTCGGCAGGCACATAGGATTGTCCGCCCAGCACAAGGGAGGCGTTGCCATAGTGAAAGGACGACTTCTTCATGCTGTGCGTTACGTTCAGCATGGCAGGTGAAGAAGCATCCAGCCCGGCCTCTATCGTCCAGTAACCGCAGGTCAGGATATTTCCGTTACGTTGTATCTTGACGGGAGTATCGTTGTCGGGTTTTATCTGGATGACGGCAAGTATGCGTGTTTTTGCTTTTCCGTTGATGCAAGCCGTCAGGTGCCACTGGTTGGGATAGGTAGTATCGGATGCTCCGGGAGGCGGTACGGTGAAACGGTCGGTTTGCGACAGGGTTATCTGTTCGTTGCTGAACAGGCTGGTAGTGGCGGTGAAAGCTTTTTCCGTATTGCAAGTGGTTACCGTTTGCCGGTTGCTGTCGATGCTGAACTCGGTGGGGCTGTGTAGCAGCCAGTCCCACCGTACGGCTTCTTTAGCCTCCAGCTCATCGTAAATGACGACGATGTCGGGGTGCAGCATCAGTACGTGGCGGCGGTATAGAGTGAGCGGTGTGGAACCGAACCCGTTCTCTGGGGTTTGTGTGATGCCGGCTGCTTCGAAAGCTTCCACCCACATGGGATCTGTGCTGATGCCGGAGTATGCTTTGGAAGCGTCGCCCAAACAGTAGGAGAGGTTGTCACCTCCCATGGCGCGCATCACGTTGCCATAGCCTTGCATGGAGTAAGGCTGTCCGATGCCGTTGACCAGTATCGTGTTGTGGGCGCGGGTGTGGCGATAAGACATCAGGTTGTGGGCATCGGAGAAGCTGGTGTAGTAGCCACTGCTGCGATATATGTTTGCGCCGCGGTAGAGCAGGTTGAACGCATTTTGGTTGGAGACCGTATGGCTTCCCGAACCGAATGTGCTGGAACGGAAGGCCAGCGCCAAGTCGTTCCGGGGATTCGTCAGGTCACTGTGTATCGCTACTTCACCCGCATCTTTGTACCAGATGAGTTTCGGGCAGTCTGCCGGAAGTTCCGTTCCATAGGAGAGCGTATTGCTTGCCATACGGTAGAGACGCATGTCGTTGTCGCGGACTAAAGTCTTTGCCGCTTGCCGGGCATACCAGCCTGCATATCCGTCTTCCGTTTCTCGTGCCAGAAAATCGGCGAAAGCCGCATATTGGTAGGTTGACGTGGTATATTTTTCACTATTATCACCGAAACCGATATTCCTGGATTCCGGCGGACAGGTGAAAGTGAGCGCCTGTCCGGCATTTCGATACCAGGGATGCAGCAGGAAGTCTTTGCGTGTGATGTGCGAGAGGAGCATCGGCATATAAAACAGTGTATACACATTGTTGTTAAAATAGCCTGTTCCGTTGGCCCACATTCCGTCCCGGTTGAAGCCGGAAGCCGGTGCGCGGGCTGTCCACAGTTCATAGTAATATTCCATTATGGGCAACACTTCATCTTGCAGGGCTTCATTATCGTAGAGCAGGAAAGTGGCTTGAAAGAGTACACGCAGGTTTTGTTGCCAGAAATGATTATCGAAGATGCGGTTTTCCTGCGTACCCTGTTGTTGCGGATAATAAAAGCGCAGTACACGCATCAACAAATTTTCTACACTTTGGCGTTCTTCGCTGCTTAGTCGTTTGTAGAGCAAATCGTAGGGCTTGAGGAAGCAGTAAGCGATGTTGGTGCTCCCGAAGTTGTCGGCAAACAGGACGGCATCGCTCACAGGGGTGTTGAGCAATAGTTGCAGCAGTTCGTGCAGGCGTTTGGCATAGGTCTCCTGCTGTGTCAGATAGTAGGCTTGATAAAGGCTTTGTACGTATCTTTTGATGACATTGATTTGGCTGTATGGGTTGCCGATGGCAGTCAGGTCTGCTTTGAGGGCATTGGCGGCGTTTTGGATCAGTCGCTGGTATTCGGAATGTGAGCTTGCTTCTTGTCGTGCTTCCTGAATTCGGTCGTCCAGAAAGCAGTAGAGGCGAGGGTAAGTGTGGGGTGCATATTGTCGGAATGTTTCGAACGGCGGGGTAACGAAAACGGGAGTCGTTTCTTTTACTTCGAATGGATGGATCTCGCTCCATGCTTCTTCGGTTCCGTCGGCGGAGATGTTGCGAAAACGCCAGTACCATGTGCCGTTTTCCAGCTTTTTATGGGGGTTGAACATACACCACGCTACGGCTTGTGAGGTGACGGTTTCGGGTGTATCGAAGTTTTTGCTGCGTGAAAGGGAGAATTGCAGCTTGGCGCCGGTCTTCATGGTTTGTGGAACGATGAGGGGCGAGGGGTTCAGATAAAGTTCATTGTCTGCTTTGGGATAAGGCTTTTCTCGTATCTTGTCATGATAGGCATCAAGTGCTTCGGGGGGTTCGGTGTCGGTGGAAGCCGGTTGTTCGGGCATTGCGTCGTCATGGCAGGCGCAGAACAACAGTAGGACAGCAAAGAGATAAGGCAATAACCGTAGGCAGGAACTTTGTTTCATAATGGTATATTCTATATAGTTGCTAATGCTTTGAAAATAACAGCTTGCGATTCTTAGGCGTTTTCATGTAAGGAAGCCGTCGTTTTTGTTAGAAAGCTTTTTCTCTTTTTTAATTTAGGGAAATGTTGATATTTAGCTTTGTCATTCAGAACGAAATGGAAGAATTACTTATTTTTATGAATAGTGAGAGAGGAGATTCTTCGCTACGCTCTGAATGACAAAACTTAATGAAGAAAGGCAAGGATGAAGGGGGCTTGCCTTTCTTGGAATTGATATAAGGCCGTTAATGGGAGTTAGAAAGTCAGGACGGCACGAACATAATATCCGCTATTTGCTTTTTGAGCTCTAGCAATCCCGTAATTATTTGTTTTATTAGCTTTGTCTGCTTCTTTGAGATTGATCCCTAAAGGAGCATAGTTAGATTCTTTGTTCTGGTATAGAGTACTACTTAGATATACTCCTGCATTAACAGCTGTACCGCTTGCTGCTGTTAATTTATCGGTAATAGTTGTCTCGGCTTGATATATTCTTTGAAGTTGGGCTATTGAGGGAAGATACCAACCGCTTGTTGTATTGCTGGTTATTTGGGGGGACCAATTGCTACATCCTGTATTAGCAGGGAACGTTTCTGTACTAGTTGTTGCAGTTGCGATAGCTTTTGAATTTTTATATCCTAATAATTCTTTGGCTATGGGATCCTCACCTGTACTTGTTAAGACTGCTACGCCTTCAATCGTATTTATTAAATTATTACTGGTGAGATTAGATGTCCCGCCATACCACTGAACGGATGAAATATCGTTCAATGCCACTACCCATCCTCTTACTTTGTCTTGCAGGTTGCTTCCTTCGTAATTTTCTAAAACGTCATCCGCTGCCAAGTCAAAAATAACACCGGCTACGGTCTTTTCACCATTTAGCTCTGTGGACCAAGTGCCGTCAGTGTAGAAGTAATCTCCTACTTTCGGTGCATTTGGATCTTCAGGCTTACCGTCAACGGTTACATCCACAGTAATATCTTGTTCTTTAGAGAGGTTGGCTTCGCCATTAATTTCATTATTCGGTTTAATATTAAATCCTCCTTTGATAGTTCTTGTTACTGTTTCGGAAGTTTCGGAGCCCGGTTTGACGAAACTTATTTTGATATCATCATTGAACTTTGCTGTTTCGGGATTTTCAATGAACAAGAATGTTGAGAAATAAGCGTTTTCAACTTTGGATACTCCGGTTGCTTTCACGAGCGTCTTGGAACCGGCAGCTTTACCTGTCAACATGTTGAACTCTCCCGGCATATTAAATTCTATATCCATTGCTGTGATTTGGTTTGCCCATTCATCGCCAGCCTCAGGTTTCAGGTTCAGTTTGGCAAACGGACGCTTCAAAGCAATGCTCGGCGTTTGAGAGTCGGCAATGTAGGCCTTAGGAAGTACACCATAGAAGGCATCGGCAGCGGCATTGTTGAACAATTTGGCGTTGTTGGCCGGCGTGTCGGCATCTACCTTTACACTGATACCTTGCAGATTGGTTGTGTTGTAGTACTTATCGGCATATCTTTCACCGGATTTACTTACATTATTATCTACATAATCTGCCCAGAACAAGCAATTGTAATCTACGTCACTGCCTACTGTAAAAGTGAATGATATTTTGGTATCATCTGCACCTACCAGTTTTTCTATGCGGGTAATCTCTGAATTGTCTGCGCTGTTCACAACGGAGAGGATACAACGCAGTTGGTTGTCACCAATTACATTGTCTACTCCTACGCTGCGTGTAGCCGGATTCGTAGGAACTTGTGCCATGACGGTTACTTCCTTGGGAGTTCCGTCCTGGGTGGCGATAATTTCTTCTTCACTGCAAGCTGCAAAACAGCTGATAAATGCAGCCATTGCGATGTTTAGTAAACTTCTTTTCATAATCTTAGAAATATTAAAGTGTTATATAATTATTATTGATTCTCATTGATTCTTATTCTACGGTCAGATCCTCATCTATCGTTCCGTCGTAGCCGGGATCTACACCGATACCTCCGGACGGGTCGGCGGTAAGGAAGTTGGAACGCTTCACGATGCGGTCGCCTGTCTTGCATTGCAGGGTCAGGTAGGTGCGTGCCAGCAGTGCGTTTTTATCATTACTCAACTCTACGGCAATGGGCACTTCACCATTTTCGGGTACGAAGATGTGGTCGAAAGCAATGCTCATCTCTTGCGTTCCTTCTTGGGGAACGGTAATCGTGCGTTTGTATGTGACGTACTGCAAACCATGTTTGCTGATGCCATCCAACGTGTGGAAGCCTGTGTCGTAGAAACCCAGATAGCGTACGGTCATGGTATATTTGCTGCCCGCTTTCGCACCGTTTGTCATAAACGTCTCTATGTCGTTGGCTATGAGTTCATAACGTGCGGTGGGACGTTTCATTTCGGGATTCAATGCTACTTGGGCATTCCATTGGTTGCGATATTTACTTAAGTTCAGCTCCTGACAACTATAAAGCACATCTTTATACTCCGAGTTTCCAAGATAGGTTTCGGGCGAGATGACAGGGGCGAGCGTAGTGGTGTTGTAGAAAAGATCATCATCACTGTCTTCACTGACGTAGTCTGCCCATATCACCAGTTGATAGTCGCGTGCATGGAGTTTCAGATTGAGTTCCATATCCAGCTTTGCCGCTTCGGTCAGTTCTTTGTAGACAACCTGTCGTTTGGAAAGGATGCGGTTCAGATAAGCGTCCACAATAATGCGGTGGCGGTATCCGGTTTCGGCGTCGGCGCGGGAAGCAACCTCGTCATTGGCCGCCTCGTCTGTTTTCAGTTGCAGAGACAGGTTGATGTTGACGTTTACTGCCGTAGGGTCTATTCCTATTTCTCCGTTTTCGGTCATTTCGGGATGTTCGTAAAGGCTGCAGGCAGTCATTGTCAGGGACAACAGCAGGCAACAAATACTTTTGAAAAGCGGTGTGTATGAGTTCTTCTTCATAATCTTGCAGGTATTAGAAACGGTAAACCAAGGATGCGCCTACGCGGGTGATACCCCAATAGTTACGTTTACGGGTATCCAGCTTTGCGCCGTTCTCTATGTTGTAATATGTATTGTATTTCATGTTGGCATATCCCGCACCAAGCGTAAATTCGGCTCCCCAGTGTTCGGAAAAAGGCAACTTATAACCATAACTGATGCCGGCGCCCAACAAAGGATATTGCTCGCTTTGATAACGCGTATCTTCCCATTTCAGGTTGAACCAGGCGGCATGGGCGTGCAGACCGAAGAAGTGTCCTTCGCCTGCAGACTTCAACCACCAGCGCCCTTCGGGTTGGAAAGCGATGGTATGCAGTCCATGCTCACGCTCGATATCTCCGATGCTCCACATCACAGGGAAGTCAATGGAGATATGTTTGTGTAGTTTTATTTCTATTGCCAGATTTTGTATGCCTACTGCCAGAAAAGGCACGTTAGTCTTCAGGGCGATGTAGGACTTTGTGGGAGTTGCCGTTTTTTTCTCCTTGGGCGCTTTGTTAACCGTTTTATTCTTGGCAGCATTGCTTTTGCCGGTCTGTGCAGGAGCTTTGGCAGGTGTACTCTTTGTTTTCAGTTCGGCTTGCATATCTTCCCAAGATTTATATATCGTTTCTTTTGGGGAAGCGGAAGTCTGCATACGCGGCTTCTTGGGAGTTTGCGCTCCCACCAATAACGATACCATCAGGTAGAGTGTCAGGGTAAAGCCCCGTTGCATGAATCTATTCGATTTCATATGTTTTTCGGTATTATTAGATTTCCAGTTCGGGTAATTTGTCTCTTAAAGTTGTTTCGTAACCGTCTTCGCGTACTACGGTCACGTCACCGTCGTAGGTCACTGCCGCATCGTACTGGGGCCTTGGGAAACGTACATCGAACGAAGGTTTGCCCTCGGAAGATACGTTGGCCTTGATGATCCAGCTTCCCATCTTGATGCTGCCGTCTTTCAGACGTTGCGGTATGGAGAACGGTTTGTCGGGAGTGGTTTTGTTGATATGGGTATGAATAATAGTGACAAAACGATACACTTTGTGCTTGCCTGAAGTGGCAGTGAAATGCCAATGGTTCGGATACTTCTTGAAGTTTCCTTTGTCGTCGGCGCGCAGCCAATTGGTGGCAGGAGTGAAAAATTGGCTGGTGGTGTCTGTCTTCAATTCATCACTGCCCAGTAGGTAGGCGTCGGAAATGCCGTTCTTACTGGTAGCCTGGACGTGCACAAACTCGTTTACCATATTGACATTCATCGGATTGGTGACCGTATGCAGCAGATAGCTCCAAGTGACAGGTTCTTCGGCTTCCAGTTCGTCATAGATGAATGTGAATCCGGTTTTTCCCAGTTCTACGATGTGACGGCGGAAGGTTTTCAGCTTCACGTCGTCCCAACCGGCTTCGGGGCTGAACGATACTTCTTCCTTTTTGGCTCTTGCCAGCCAGCTTTTAGAAATAACCTTTCCGTAGGCATTGGATGCATCACCCAGTACGTAGCCAATCTTTTCGCCTACATAGTAGCGTGGAATCCAGCCGTAACCTTCGGTGCCGATGCGTTGTCCGATACCGTTTACAAGAATGGTGTTATGGGCGCGGGTGGCGCGATGACAATACATGCTGTGGTTGTCGATAAAGCTGATGTGGTGTCCGCTACTGTAAAATAGCGGTTGTCCCGACCAGAAGGTGTTGAACGCATTCTGGTTTGCCAGCGCATGGGAGGTGCTGCCGTAAGGACTGCTACGGAAACTGAACATGGCACTGCGGCCCACACGTTCAAGGTTGGTGGAGAATGAAGCAAGTCCGGTTTCGGGGAATACATATCCAAATGGCAGGTCTTTCAGTCCGGCGCCGGTAGGCAACGGTTTGTTGCATTGCAGGCGGAACCAACCAAGTCCGGCTTCTTTGCCAACATTGTCTTCTTCCAGTATATTGGCACGACCGGCTTGTATAATACGCACATAATCGGCGGCATACGTATTTCCCGTCATGCGTGCCAGTGCATCGGCGTATCCCACCCTGGAACCTCTTGGCCGCGTTACGTTCAGGTGTGCGCTACCGTTTCCGGCGGATTTGGAAAAAGGAGGCTGGTGATAAATGACGTATAAGGCATTACCCTGGTACCAAGGGTCGTTGAAGTAGTTGTAGCCGGTGATGCGACTATAAAAATAGGGAACTTCGACCAGGGTACGGACGTTTACGATGAAGTAGGAGTCACCGTTGTGCCATCCGCCGTCTTTGTTCAGACCGGGGAAGCGTGCCAGCCAGAGATTGTAGCAATAATCCACCCAAGTGTCGGCTTCGGGCAATTCACCGTAAACGGTAAAGGCAGCCATTGTGAAGATGCGGAAGTTCATTTGCCATACATGGTTGTCGGCAATGAAGTTTTCCAAACGGTTGTTATACATCTTAAACAGGTTGTTTCCGTATTTTTTTATATGCTCCAGAAGCAGTTGGCGAGTGGCGTCATCCAGTAAATCATACAGTGTGTCGTAAATGGTGGAGCAGAGGGACAGCATTGTGGCCTCGTTGAAATTGCCGACTATGTTTTTGTTTCCTCCCCATGTGATGATTTCTTTGACACGCTTCAAGGCTTCGTCGGCGTAGCGACGGTCTTTAGTCAATAGGTAGGCACGTGTCAATACATCGATATTACCTTCTTCCGCATCAATAACACGACGGCTTTCGCGGGTCATCATGGCTTCTCGCTGGGCTGCATTAGTCAGCTTTTCCGCCAATTTGGTATTGATGTCATTCACAGATTTCATAGGTGTGGCAAGTGCTTTGTCTGCGCGAGTGATATAGGTCTTGCGGTCGGCACTTCCTTGGCTGCGTTTGATGAGATTGTCCCAGTCGCTTTTATCCATATAGACGCGCGGATGAACTTTCGGTAGTTTGGTCAGTACCGTTTTCAATGCCGGCGGACAGAACATTGCCGGGTTTTTGTTTACGGTAAATTGTTGGACAGGCGCCCATTTGGTTGCGCCATTTATTATGTAGCCGAATTGCCAATGCCATGTGCCCGGTGCCAAAGCTTGTTCCGGATTGAAAAAAGGCCAGCGGGTTTCGGCTTGCATGGTTCCTTTTTTGAAGGTTGCATCTTGCGACCAGCGTATTTTATAGCGAAGTTTAGTTTTATCTGCTTTTTTCAAGGCGGCCTGGGCGGCAAGTGCCTTTAGCTCGCTGTCTTGCGTCTTGAGGTCGGCAAGGAGCGGCCATTGGAACGATACACTCCGGTCGTTGATGATAGCTTTGTCTTCCGGTATGCCCGTTTCCCTCATCTCATGCATCAGAGTGACGTCGGTCAGCCTGATAGTGGCCGGTGCTTGTGCCTTTACCATTGCTATGGTTAAGGTGAGTGATAGTGCTATTAGTAAGGTCTTTCTCATGATATGTTGTTTTATTGTTTTTCTCTCTTTGCAAAATTATAGTTTTTATGATGACGGGAATTTTCTGTCTGTTTTTCCATTATTCGATATTGGTGATTTTCCTTTCAATTTCGTTTGAGTTTCTTGCAAATTTGTTTAATAACTTTTGTAAAGGTCTATGTCCCATTAATATCCGGGGTTATTCACTCCTTCCAGTTTGCTGTTTATTTGCAATTCATCTTCGGGAATCGGGAAAAGTTCGTGCTTGCCTTTCTTGAAGTTCCGATAGGCAGGGTAGGCGATATTGGTGGAAGTGTTGACTGCCGTATTCTCTCCAAACAGAGTTAATGCTTCTTTCAGTATGCCCCAGCGTATAAGGTCGAATTTGCGTTGTCCTTCGAAAGCCAGTTCGAAGCCGCGTTCCCAATAGAGGGCAGTGCGGAACTTACCGGCATCGTCGCTGTCATTGATGAAGTCGAGCTTTTTCATGAGTTCATTGGTCTTGAACAGGCTGTTATAGTTGAGAACTGTAATTTCTGTGGCTCCGGCACGTCTGCGCACACTATTCAGAAGTTCCCAGGCTTTGGGAGTATTGCCGGTTTCATTGTAGGCCTCGGCAGCCATCAGCACAACATCCGCGTAGCGCAACATACAGTAGTTGACATCTGTATAGTTAGGCTCCTTATAGCCGGCCGGCATCCATTCGCGTCTCCACTTGGCAGGGGTCCAGTTGCCTTTTTTCTTTGACAAGTCTGTCTTTTCGTGCACACCGGTTGTCTTATTCCATGTCCAGCTGTGCCTTCCGATAGCCACATCGCGGCGCACATCCTGTGCTTCATAGAGATCATACCATTCGGGTACGGCACGATAGGAGACTGCTGCACGACCCATAACTTTGTTGGCGTCTGCCGAATTTGCCGGTGCATCTACAATTATGCCGATATATGTTCCCCAATATCCTTTAGTGCCAGGGTAATAGAAAGAAACTTCAAACAAGCTCTCCCGGTTGTTCAGGACTCCGGCCGAGAAGCCTTTGAACAACTCCTCGTAACCTCCTTCGTAAAAACCATGATATTGTCCTTCTTCTGATTGGAAAGCTTCCCACTCTTTGATAACCGCATTAAAATATCGGGTACGTAATGCTTCATTCGGGCGGATTGTCTTTCCGTCCAATTGCAGACTGTATCCTGCTCGTGTCAGCAGTACACGCATCAGCAATGCACGTGCGCTTCCTTGAGTGGCACGTTCGGGCGAAGAATTATCATTGGCCCATGCCAAATGTTCTTTGGCAAAATCCAGGTCTTTAATGATTTGTTCGTATATCTCTTCACGTTCTGTACGTGGTTTGTAAGAAGTTTCATAGTCGGTCGTGTAATCTATGCTGAAAGGAACATCTCCCCAATAGCGTACTAAGTCGAAAGCTGCTTGTGCACGTAAAAATTTCGCTTCGGCTGCGAAAGCCTGCAGAACTTTGCTGTCGCTGTATCCGTCCATATTTTCAATTCCCGTAATGGCATAGTTAGCGCGATTGATTTGCTGGTATTTCCCTACCCACACTGCGTCTACCCATGTGTTAGCAGGGCGGATGGTGTAATGGCAGATATCACGACGGGTATTGTCGCTGTTGGTCCCGCTGGCATAGTAGGTGTCATCGGAGCAGGGAAAAGCCATGCCGTCTTTGTCTCCGTAAATGCCGGGCAATATACTGTATACTCCCAATACGGCCATATCGGCCTGTTTGTCGGTAAGGAAGAAGTCTTTCCGTTCATATGAAGAGTTGGGAGACTCGCTTAAAATGTCTTCACAGGAGGTATTGATACACATTCCTGCCAATAAGAAACAGATAGTATATAGGGGATTATTTCTTTTCATGGTTGTATCTTGTTTAGAAAGTGATGTTAAGTCCGAATACATAAGAACGGTTGCGGGGGTAGGCGCCGTAATCCACACCCGGTGTTAGGTTATTCCCTTTAGTGGATACTTCCGGATCGAAGCCGCTATAAGGTGTCCATACGAAGAGATTGCTGCCTGTGAAATAGAGGCGCAGGCTCTGGATGTTGAAATTGCGTAATTTTTTGCGGTCAAAAGTGTATCCCAGGTTCACGTTGCTCAGACGCAGGTACGAGGCATCCTCCACTGCCCATGAATGGATGTATTTGTCGCCTGCTTCCATATCATATATGCATGCAACGGTTCTTCCGGCATTGATGGCCGCCATTTCTTCCGGATCGGTTATAAGTTGTCCCTCACTGTTGACGGTCATCCATCGGTTGCTGCTGTCGGCAATGTTCAGCACACTGTAATTGGTGGTAGCTGTTTTGGTGTTGGTCAGCTTGGTTGCATTCAGCACTTCACCGCCATAGCTGAAGGTGAAAAAGAAGTTGAAATCCCACCCTTTGTATTTGAACTGGTTGTTCAGACCGCCGTAGAAGTCGGGATTGGCATTGCCGATGACACTCATGTCCGAGTCATCAATGACTTTGTCTCCGTTCCGATCATCGAATTTCCACATACCGGGACGTATGTCGCTACGGTTGAATGTGCCGCTCATATAAGGAATTCCTTCTTTCAGGGTGTAGGTCTGGTCTTTGGCATTGTAGTCAAAGTCCTCAACCTGATATAATCCTAATGTCTTATAGCCATAGAATTGTCCTATCGGTTTGCCAACTTCGATTTTGTGTGTTTTTTGGTCGTAGCCGAAGCGGGCTTCTTCAAGGAAATACTGTTCTCCTGATAGAGCCTCAATCTTGTTACGGTTGTGCGAGACATTGAAATTTGTGGTCCACGTAAAGTTTTTCTTCTGTATGTTGACGGAAGTAATGCTGAGGTCGAAACCGATGTTGCTGGTTCTTCCGATGTTCCGCATCATGGTTTTGTGTCCGGAAGATGTCGGCACGCGTGAATTCAGCAGCAGGTTGGAACTTTTGTTGAGGTAGAATTCCGGAGAAACAATGATCCGTTGTTCCAGAAATCCCATATCTATGCCGACATTCAATGTCTTGTTCGATTCCCATTTAAGATCGGTGCTCGGAATTCCGGATGTGGCATATCCCGGTGAGAGCGCTTCACCGATGGGGTAGCGGGTGGACGTTAGTAAATCAAGCGATGTATAGCTTGCTACTCGGTTGTTACCTGCCAAACCATAACCCACCCGGAGTTTAAGGTCGGAGAACAAGTTTAATTTTTTGATAAACTCTTCTTCGCTTAGGCGCCATGCTGCGGAGACGGATGGGAAAAAGCCCCATTTGTTGTGGGCAGCGAATTTGGAAGACCCGTCGGCACGCACTGTGGCGGTCAACAAGTATTTCTCCCGGAAATTATAGTTGGCACGTGCGAAGAATGAAAGCAGGCGGTCGTCGTCGTTGACACTGGAACGTATTTCACTCGGAGTTCCCAACCCCATGTCGTCCAATCCGATGTCGTTGTTCGGGAAGTTGGTGGCATAGGCTCCCAAGTATTTGGACCAGCGCGAAATCCATTCTTGACCGGCCATTACATTCAGTTTATGAGTCTTACCTCTATAATCGTAAGTGAATACATTGGAGGTCTGGAAACTGCCATTTTCGTTGTAAGCTATGTTGCCGTTGATGCTGGAACGTTTGCCGGCAACGGATTTTTCGCCATAGAAGATGTCTTGGCGTGAAGTCTGATAGCGCATACCGGTACTGTTGCGGAAGCTGAACCGTTTGGTGAAGTTGAAGGTGAAGCCGCCGTTAGCCTGCATGCTACGCACTTTGCGGATTTTTGTTTCTTCTTGTGCAGAGAGAATGGGGCTTTGCATCGGATTGGACTCATCGTCAATCAGGTCATCATCTCCGGTGATCAAATCACGATCGTTGCCTGTCAGTGAATTGACAGGGCGGTATTGCAAGATATGTTCCATTTTGTTGAAACGGTTGTTTCCTTCCGAAGTTCCCATACCGTATGTTTTCGATTCGTCATAGCTGAGGCGGGCGTTGGCTTGAAAACGGCTGGATGCTTTATGCGAGATGTTGAAAGATACGTTGTGGCGGTCCATTCCGCTTTTTATCATGGCTCCCAGATCTTTTACATAATTATAGGAAAGACTGTATTTCAGTTCTTTATTTCCACCGGAAATGTTCACGCGATAATTCTGTGAGGTGGTGACCCGGCCGAAGGCTTCTTCTTGCCAGTCTACGCCTTTTCTGTTTCCGTAATTTTCTTCTATTTCTTGGAAAGAGCCGTAGGCATTCTGGAACCGTCGTATGCCGCTTTCTCCATATAAAGCTAAATTGCGTTCATAGTCCAGCAGCACATATTCTTTGGACGAAAGTACATCAAGCTTTTTATTAACTTTCCGTATTCCTATATAACTATTGAAGCTGACGTTCATTTTTGAAGCGTCCTTCGTGCCTTTTTTCGTAGTAATCACTACTACGCCATTGGCTCCGCGAGCTCCGTAAATGGCTGTTGAAGAAGCATCTTTTAGAATATCGATAGTCTCAATTTCACCGGGATCCAGGCTGCTCATGCCGTCTTCGCTGGGAAAACCGTCAATGATATAAAGCGGTTCGTTGCTTTGGGTAATGGAGATACCGCCACGCACACGAATAGAGACAGATGCTCCCGGTTCGCCTTCGCTTTGCATGATTTGCACGCCTGCCACGCGCCCTGCCAAAGCCTGAGCCACATCCGAGGTGGGCGTTTGCATCAGGTCTTCGTTTTTTACAGATACGACAGAACCGGTCAAATCGCCTCGTTTGGCTGTTCCGTAACCAATGACAACCACCTCATCCAGCACCTTACTGTCTTCTTGCAAAGTCACATTGATTTGTTTTTGGCCTTTTATCGCTATTTCCTGTGTTTTCATTCCTATATAAGAAATGACAAGCACATCTTTAGCGGGGTTGTTTACATTAAGGGTATATTGTCCGTCAATATTGGTAATTGTTCCAACGCCTGCACTCCCTTTGATAGAAATATTGGCACCGATTACTTCCAGTCCGGTATTGTCTATAACCTTTCCGGTGACGGTAAAGCTTTGCGCATGAATACTCAATGTGGAGAGTAAACAGACTGCTAATAGAAAAAATCTCTGCATGCTTTTCATATGGGGTTTAATAGTATGATTACGTTTTGTTTTCTGTTTGCTAAATTAGGGATTCTTTAGTTCCATTGCTTTTTAGTGTGTTTTGTAATTTTGTAGGAACGTTGATTTGTCTTTTAGTTCTGTGTAGTTTTCTTATATTTCTGTGTAAAATGGCATTCAGACAATGAGAATGACATAAAAAAATAAGTCCAAGACCACGTGATGTTCGTGGTTTTGGACTTGTTTTTATGGATAATTAGGAGAGATTGTCAGATTTCCAGTTCGGGAACTTCGTCTTTCAATTCTGTCTTTTTATTGCCGTCGTGTATCACTGTTGGGCCATAATCCTTATAGCTTACGCTTGCATCGTAGCCTTTGCGCGTATTCCGTACTTCGAACGAGGACTTTCCATCGGTGGAAATATTCGCTTTGATATTCCAGTCGCCCACCTGTATGCTGCCGTCTTTCTGTCTTTGGGGCGCAGCCTGTACGGTGTTTGCATCAGTGCCTTTAGCGTGCGTATGCACAATTGTGGCAAAGCGATAGACTTTCTGCTTGCCGGATGTGGCAGTGAAATGCCAGTGGTTGGGGTATGGCTTGAAATGTCCGTTCTCGTCTGCACGCAGCCAATTAACGGCGGGTACAAAGAACCTGCCGGTTGTGTCCGTTTTCAATGTTCCGGCAGAGAAGAGGTAGGCATCGGATACACCGTCCTTGCTTGTGGCTTGTATGTGTACGTATTCCTTGGTTTTGTCTACATTCATCGGGTTGGTGACTGTATGCAGCAGGTAGCTCCAAGTTACGGGCTTGTCAGCTTCCAGTTCATCGTATATGAAAGAGTAGCCGCTTTTGCCCAGCGTTACGATGTGGCGGCGGAATATTTTCAGTCCGGTATCGTCCCAGCCATTTTCGGGGGAGTATTCCAGATTACTCTGTTTGCCGCGCAGCAACCAAAGCGGGGAGATTACTTTGCCGTAAGCATTGGATGCGTCGCCTGCAACGTAACTTATCCGGTCGCTGACATAGTGGCGTGGAATCCATCCGTAGCCTTCCGTACCTATGCGTTGCCCCATGCCGTTTACCAGAATTGTGTTGTGGGCGCGTGTGGCCCGGTGGCAGTAAACGCTGTGCTTGTCGGTGAAGCTGATGTGGTGTCCGCTGCTGTAAAAGAGCGACTGCCCGTTCCAGAAGGTATTGAAAGCGTTCTGGTTGGCTATGGCGTGCGAGGTGCTGCCGTAAGGACTGCTGCGGAAGCTGAGCATGGCGCTCTTGCGGGTATCGTCCAAGTCGGTGGAAAACGAAGCCAGTCCGCTTTGCGGGAATACGTGCCCCATAGGGAGGTCTTTCAATCCCGGTCCGTTGGGGAGTGGTTTGTCGCATTGCAGGCGGAACCATGCCAGACCTCCGGCTTTGGAGGTGCTTCCTTGTTCGAGTATATCGGGTTGGCGCTCACTGATGTGGCGTACATAGTCTGCGGCATAGGTGTTTCCTGTCATGCGTGCCAAAGCATCGGCATATCCTACGCGTGTGCCGTTGGGAGTAAGTATATTCTGATGTGAGCTGCCGTTACCGCCCGATTTGGAGAAAGGCGGTTGCTGGTAGATGACATACAGCGCGTTTCCCTGATACCAGGGGTCGGAGAAGTAGTTGTATCCGGTGAGGCGCGTATAGAAATAGGGAACTTCCACAAGTGTGCGGAGGTTGACGTGGAAGTAGGAATCGCCGTTGTGCCATCCGCCGTCTTTGTTCAGGCCGGGGAAGCGGGCGAGCCACAGGTTATAGCAATAGTCCGTCCACGCATCGGCTTCGGGCAGTTCGCCGTAGACAGTGAAAGCTGCCATGGTAAGGATGCGGAATGTCATCTGCCATACGTGATTGTCGGCGATGTGGTTTTCCAAGCGGTTGATGTCGTGTTTGTACATGCTGCTGCCGAATTCTTTTATCTCGTTCAGCAGGAATTTGCGCGTGGCGTTGTCCAAAACGTCGTACAGCGCATCGTATGCCATGGAACAGAGTGAAAGCAGGGTAGCTTCGTTGAAGTCGCCCACTACGTTTTTGTTGTCTCCCCAAGTGGCCATTTCCTTGACACGCTTAACGGCTTCATCGGCATAGCGGCGGTCTTTGGTGAGCAGGTATGCGCGGATCAGCACATCCGTATTGGCTTCTTCACTGTCGATGATGCGTCGGCTTTCGCGGGTGAGCATTGCGCTTTGCTGTACTTTGTTGGTCAGCCCCTTTGCCAAGTCTGAGTTGATGTCGTTTACGGATTTCATCGGGGTGGCGAGTACTTTATTGGCGCGTTTGAGATAAGTTCGGCGTTCGGGTTTTCCTTGGCTGTTCTCTATGAAACTGTCCCATTCGTCCTTGTCGAGCCATACGCGGGGATGATGGGCGGGCAGCTTTTCGAGTACGGTTTTCAGAGCGGGCGGGCAAAACTTCATGGGATTGGGTTCTACCGTAAATCGTTGTGTGTCGCTCCATTCGGTTTTGCCGCCTGTGACATAGCCATATTGCCAGTACCATGTGCCCGGTGCCAGGTCTTGTTCCGGATTGAAGAAAGGCCAGCGAGTTTCTATTTGCATGGTATTCCCCGGTCCGAATGTCGGGCTTTGCGAATAACGCAGGAAATAGCGCAGCTTGCTTTTGTCCACTTCTTTTTTGGGAGTGCTCTCTTCTGTTCCGTCCAAGCCGCTTCGCAGGATGTTGAGCTCTGCCGGTAGCGGCCATTGGAAAGATACGGCACGATCGCTTATGGTGGCGCCGTCCGACGGAGAGGGAGTTGCACGCATTTCGTGCATCAGAGTGGTGTCGGTGAGCCTGACGGTAGCCTTTCCCGCTGTCTGCGCTTGTGCACAGACGGCAGGAAGGAAGAGGAGGACGGTTGATAAAATCTTATTCATGTAATTAATATTGTTATAAGGTTAGTTGGATGAGTGGGAGTTTGCCTTTTTAGGAAGCGCTTTTCCCGGCACATCGTGCAGCTTGGGGCGTGTAGGCTTGATTTTGTAAGTATTCATATAGTTTTCAAGAATGTCTCGATGTTGCTGCGCTACTTTCTCGTAAGCGTTTTCCATCATCAGGTTTCTTGTCTCGCCTCTGTCGTTTTGCATGTCGAACAGTTGTTCGCGGTGTCTTCCTTTGTCGTACAGCACGTATTTGTAACGTTCGGTACGTACCATCCAGCCACGTGTTTTGCTGCCGTCGAAACGTGTTTCGGTGATGACATAGTCTTGGTGGGGAGCTTGCGGATTACCCTCTTCTGCTATTTTGCGGAATGATTTTCCTGTTGTACTTTCGGGCTTTTCGGCTCCGGTCCAGTCGCAGATTGTGGCAAAGAAGTCCACCCCGTTGCTGATGAGTTGCGGCAGTTTTTCGCCTGCATGCTTCTTTCCGGGCAGGGTTACGATAAGGGGGATATTTACCACCTCTTCGTATAAGGCCGATTTTTGGTTCCAGTGGTGGGCGCCTATTCCGTCTCCATGATCGCTGGAGAAGATAACAACGGTGTTCTTCCACAGGTTGTTTTTGTCGATGGCGTCGATGATCTTACCGATTTCGCGGTCTACCTTCTCTACCAGACGGTAGTAAGTATAGCGGTACATGCGCCAGTCCTCAGGGGTGAATGTTGCGGTGGGGTAGACGTTGAAGTTATTGTCTCTTTCCTCCTCGATGACATCGGCATCGTAAGGATTCTTGGCAAAGTTAGGGGGAAGTCCCGGACAGTTGCGTATTTCGGGTATTTCCATGTTGCCGTAGGGAAGATTCTGGCTGCGTGCATATTCGCAAATGTTATGCGGGTTGTCATAAGAGGCCACGAGGAAGAAAGGCTTGTCGTGCTTGCGTGAAAGGAATTGTACGCAAGCCTCTGCCAATCCGTCGTCGCTGTGTCTGTGTATCTGGTCGAACCCGCGTACTTCGTCGGGAATGTCAAGTTCGGGTACATGCCATTTGCCGCCGTATGCACATTCATATCCGGCATTCTTGACCAGCGTGCCCAGTGTTTGTGTTTGGAGCGCTTCCGGTAACGGTGCGCCATTGGTCAGCAATTCCACCGAACCGGGATAGTGTCCTGTGAACATGGCGCCGCGCGAGGGACCGCTGAGTGGAGCCGTACAATAAGCGTTTTGGAACATAATGCCGGCTGCGGCCAGTCTGTCCAGATTGGGGGTATGCACATCCGGGTTTCCGGCGCAGCTCATGGCATTTGCCGTATGCTGGTCGGTAAAGATGTAGATAATGTTGGGACGTTCGGCAGCGTATGCCATTGATGAGCTAAGCAGTGATAGGCAGGCTATGTGCTTCATTGGAATTTGTTTTACCATATTATTAGTTTTATATATTGAGATTTTAGAGGCTATTTCTCCGATTGCTAAATTACGTCTTTTTCCATGTATGGGAGAACGCTAATGTTTTTTTTATGGTGCCGAATGTTTATTCGACTGTCAATTTTGTATAGTAGACTTTTAAATTTGTGCTAAACGTCTCGGTGGCTGCTTGGCCTTGTCTTGCGGAATGATTTTTTTCGTCCTGCAGAACGGTTTTATTTGTCTCGTGGGATGATTTCGTTTATCTTTGCCGCACCTAAAGAGAAAATGAATGATAGTTTGTATTGCCGAAAAGCCTTCTGTGGCGCGTGACATAGCCGATGTACTCGGAGCGAGAGATAAGAGAGACGGATACATCGAAGGAAACGGATACCAGGTGACGTGGACATTCGGTCATCTTTGTACCCTGAAAGAACCGCATGAATATACGCCCAACTGGAAATCGTGGAGCTTGGGCAGCCTGCCTATGGTTCCGCCCCGTTTTGGAATCAAACTTATCAGTAATCCCACCTACGAACGCCAGTTTCACGTGATTGAGAACCTCATGCAGCATGCCGACATGATTATAAACTGCGGTGATGCCGGTCAGGAGGGAGAGCTGATTCAACGCTGGGTGATGCAGAAAGCCGGTGCGCGTTGTCCGGTGAAACGCTTGTGGATTTCGTCGCTGACGGAAGAGGCCATTCGTGAAGGATTTGCAAAGTTGCGGGATGCTTCCGATTTTCAGCCGTTGTACGAAGCTGGGCTTTCGCGTGCTATCGGTGACTGGCTGCTGGGCATGAATGCTACCCGCCTGTATACGATGAAGTACGGTCAGAACCGGCAAGTGCTTTCTATCGGACGTGTGCAGACGCCTACGCTTGCATTGATTGTAAACCGCCAGCTTGAGATACAGAATTTCGTTCCCAAACAATATTGGGAGCTGAAAACGGTATATCGCGACACCACTTTCTCCGCCATTCTCCGCAAAAGCGATGAAGAACTGGTGCTGGAAGCGGAGAAACAGAAGGAAGGAGCTGCCGCCAAAGCTGCAAAACCGGAAGAAAACCGGGGTATAGAACCTATCACAGACCGGGAACGCGGAACGGCTCTGCTGGAACAGATCAGGAATGCTCCTTTCACGATAACGAATGTCACCCGCAAGAACGGCAAAGAGGCTCCCCTCCGTTTGTTCGACCTGACTTCCTTACAGGTGGAATGCAACAAGAAGTTCGCTTTCTCTGCCGATGAAACGCTGAAAACCATCCAGTCGTTGTACGAGAAGAAAGTAACGACCTATCCGCGTGTCGATACCACTTTTCTGAGTGATGACATCTATCCCAAGTGCCCCGGCATATTGAAAGGCTTGCGCGATTATCAGGCGTTGACAGCTCCGTTGGAGGGGACTACGTTGCTGAAATCAAAGAAGGTTTTCGACAATTCGAAAGTGACGGATCACCATGCCATTATCCCTACCGGGCAGCCACCGCAGAATCTGACGGATATGGAGCGCCGCGTGTTCGACCTGATTGCACGCCGTTTCATTGCTGTCTTCTATCCGGACTGCCTGTTTGCAACGACCACCGTCATAGGTGAGGTGGAGCAGATTGAGTTTAAGGTTTCGGGAAAGCAGATATTGGAGCCCGGCTGGCGTGTGGTCTTTGGTACTTCCTCGGCTCAGTCTCAAGAAGAAAAAGATGAGAAGGGTGGGGAAGAGGAGAATGTACTCCCTGCGTTTGTGGTAGGAGAGAGCGGTCCGCATCTGCCGGATTTGTATGAGAAGTGGACGCAACCGCCACGTCCTTACACCGAGGCCACCCTGCTGCGTGCTATGGAAACTGCCGGTAAACTGGTGGATAACGATGAATTGCGCGATGCTTTGAAAGAGAACGGAATCGGCCGTCCTTCCACCCGGGCCGCCATTATCGAAACACTTTTCAAGCGTAACTATATCCGTAAGGAGAAAAAGAACCTGATAGCCACTCCTACCGGTGTGGAGCTCATCCAGATTATCCATGAGGAACTGTTGAAGTCTGCCGAACTGACGGGTATATGGGAAAAGAAGCTGCGTGAAATAGAAAAGCGTACGTACAATGCGGGACAGTTCTTGGAAGAATTGAAGCAAATGGTGTCGGAGATTGTTATGAGCGTTCTCTCCGATAACAGTAACCGCCATATCACCATACAGGCCCCTGCACCGGAGAAAGGTGGAAAGAATTCTGCTTCATCGGCTTCCGCTTCCGATAAACCGAAAAAAGAACCTAAGAAAAGGGCGCCGCGAAAGTCTGCCGCAAAGAAAACGGAGACGGCAACAACTGACAGTCTGCCGGCGGCAGCAGAGCAGCCGGCATCTGTTGTACAGGCCGATGAGTTGGTAGGACAACCTTGCCCCCTTTGCGGAAAGGGAACGGTGATTAAAGGAAAAACGGCTTACGGCTGTTCCGAATGGAAGAGTGGTTGTACGTTCCGCAAGCCGTTTTAGTAAAATCTATAATCCTTTTTCGGCTATATATTTCCACAATGGGGCAGCCATTAGTGCTTGTTTTATTTCTCCTTTCTCCAACAGCTCTTTTACTTCCGTTAGTGTAAGCAGATGTACGCTGAGGCTTTCCGTATCTTCCAGATGTTGTTCGGAAATCTTTTCTACATCGGTGGCAAGAAAGCAATACGTAATGTTAGTGTGAGTGCCTGGGTTGGGAGAAATCTGCATGAATTCCCGCCATGTACCATTTCCGTAGCCGGTTTCTTCCAAGAGCTCCCGTTGAGCGGAAACCAACGGTGACGCGTCTTCCTTCTCGCATACGCCGGCACAAAGTTCATAGGACGTCTTTCGCAAACCATGCCGGTACTGACGGATAAATACGAACTGTCCGTCGCGTGTAATGGCAATTGTATTTACCCAGTTGGGATATTCCAGTATATAATAAGAGGGAATGTGGTTACCGTTTGGCAACACTACATGGTCTTTGCGTACGGTAAGCCACAGGTTCTTATGCAAGTATTCGCTGGAAATTACTTTCCAAGGTTTTTCTGAATCGTTGTTGGGCTTCATTACTTTTATATTTGAATAACCTTTAGTAGTTCAGGTGGAACTCAATCACCGCTTCAATACCTTTCCGCAGGATGTCCAACGGGATGTTTTCGTTGGGAGAATGGATGGCGTTGGACTCCAAGCCGAATCCCATCAGTATGGTTTTTATTCCCAATACTTGTTCAAAGGTAGAGATGATAGGAATACTGCCGCCGCGGCGCACTGCCAGCGGTTTCTTTCCGAATGCTTTGGTGAAGCCTTTCTCCGCCGCCTGATATGCAGGGAGGGTGATGGGGCATACGTATCCTTGTCCGCCATGCATGGGAGTGACCTTTACCTGTACGGTGTCGGGGGCTATGCTCATGATGTAATCGGCAAACAGTTGCGAGATCTTATGGTGGTCCTGATGCGGAACCAGCCGGCACGATACTTTGGCGTATGCTTTGGAAGGCAGTACGGTTTTGGAGCCTTCGCCCGTATAGCCGCCCCAAATGCCGCATACGTCGAAAGACGGGCGGCAGCTGTTGCGTTCCAGTGTGCTGTATCCTTTTTCTCCGAAAAGGGCTTTCACGCCGATAGCCTTTTTGTATTTCTCTTCGTCGAACGGAATGTGTGCTATCATTTCGCGTTCGGCTTGCGGCACCTCCTCCACATCGTCGTAGAAGCCGGGAATGGCGATACGTCCGTCTGCGTCCGTCACTTTGCTTATCATCCCGCAAAGCACATTGATGGGGTTGGCCACTGCACCGCCGAAGTGTCCGGAATGCAGGTCGCGGTTCGGACCGGTCACCTCTATCTCCCAATAGGCAAGTCCGCGCAGGCCGGTGGTCAGTGAGGGGAGGTCGGCACCCAGCATGCTGGTGTCGGAAACGAGGATGATGTCAGCTTTCAGCAGTTCTTTATGCTCTTGGCAGAATCCCTCAAGGCTGGGGGAGCCAATCTCTTCTTCTCCTTCAAAGATGAATTTCACATTGTGGGTCAGTAAGTTGTTCTTTACCAAATATTCAAATGCTTTTACCTGAATGAAAGACTGTCCTTTATCATCGTCTGCGCCGCGCGCCCAGATGTGCCCGTCGCGTATCTCCGGTTCAAAAGGGCTGCTTTTCCAAAGCTCCAGCGGTTCGGCGGGCATCACATCGTAGTGTGCGTATATAAGTACGGTTTTGGCTTTCGGGTCTATCATTTTCTGTCCGAACACAATGGGATTTCCTGCCGAAGGCATCACCAATGCTTCATCCGCGCCGGCTTCCAGCAGCAGTTGCGCCCAACGTTCTGCGCAAGCAAGCATGTCGTCGTGGTGCTCAGGTTTGGCGCTGATACTGGGGATACGGATAAGGCTGAACAGGTCTTCCAGCATCTTTGGTTCGTTCTCTGCGATATATTTCTTTATTTCCATTACTTTATCGTTCGTTTGTTATAATTGTGTAGTACGGTCTATCAGGTAGAAGTCGAGCAAGGTCATGGCCGTCATGGCTTCTACGATGGGCACTGCGCGGGGCAACACGCAAGGGTCGTGGCGTCCGCGGGCTTTGAGGGTGGTGTCCGTACCATCCAGATTTACGGTGTGCTGTTCCATGAGTACGGTTGCCACCGGTTTGAAGGCCACGCGGAAGTAGATGTCCTGTCCGTTGCTGATGCCGCCCTGAATACCGCCGGAATGGTTGGTGTGCGTTTCGATGCGCCCGTTGTTGTTGAAGAATACGTCGTTCTGTTCCGAGCCCTTCATTTTCAGTCCTTTGAATCCTTCGCCGTATTCAAATGCTTTGGCAGCATTGATGCTGAGCATACCTGCGGCGAGGGCGGATTGGAGCTTCCCGTAAATGGGCTGTCCCAGCCCTATGGGGCAACCTTTGACAACGCAAGTCACCACACCGCCGATGGTGTCGCCTTCGCCTTTTATCTTGAAGATAAGCTCTTCCATTTCTTTTGCTTTCTCCGGGTCGGGGCAACGTACGGGATTGGTTTCAATCAGGTCGAGGTCGTAAGCGGTATAGTTGTCTTCCAGCTTGATAGGCCCCACCTGTGAGGTGTAGGCTGTGATGCGGATGCCAAGCTGCCTTAATGCTAATTTGGCTAATGCCCCGGCCACCACGCGTGAGATGGTTTCGCGTGCCGATGAACGTCCGCCTCCGCGGTGGTCGCGTATTCCGTATTTCACATTATATGTATAGTCGGCGTGTGAGGGACGGTACACTTCTTTCAGATTGTTATAATCGTTGGAGTGCTGATTCTCGTTCCATACGATAAATCCGATAGGGCAGCCGGTGGATTTACCTTCGAAAATGCCGGAAAGGAATTCCACTTTATCAGATTCCTTGCGTGAGGTGGTGATACGTGATTGTCCCGGGCGGCGGCGGTCGAGTTCCGATTGAACGAAGTCCATATCGATAGTGATTCCTGCGGGAAATCCGTCTATTACGCCGCCTATGCCTTTGCCATGTGACTCTCCGAAACTGGTCAGTCGAAGAATATTTCCAAATGAGTTGAACATATCAAATGCTTTAAAGGTTTATAATGAGGTTAATGCGTCAGTTCGTCTTGCCATAAGGGGCTTTGACTTTTTAAAGGTAACAATTATTTTTGTAAAACGTTTCAAAAATGACAATAAATCTTTTATTTCCCGACTTTGAGGTATGTGGGCAACCATCCCAATCTGTCTTTTGGATATATAGAAGTATTTAAGAATGTGAAGAATCTTTATAATTAACCCTTTCTGAAAAAAGGAACATCTATTTTTTAGAAAAGACCTTGTTTAAAGGTTCTAAAAACTGTTATTTTGCACTTCAAATATAAAAGAGAATATTAACTGCCCCTTAACTATGTAGGGATTTTATTAACTAAACAAGTATTTATATGAAGAAAAATTTGTTTTATTTATTTGCATTGATCTGTTCAATGAGTTTATTTACAGCTTGTAGCGACGACGATGATCCTGACTACTCAAAAGTCATTGAAGAAGAAATTGCAGGTAACTATAAAGGAACATTGGATATCAAATTGGACGGGACTACAATTGCATCCAGCTTGCCAAAGAATATTACTATATCCAAAGCCGGAAATTCTGCTATAAATTTGTTATTAGCGGACTTTACTTTAATGACTATGGATTTGGGTGATATTGAATTGAAAAATTGCCAACTAAGTCAAAAAGACAATTCTTATTCTTTCACAGGAACTCAGTCTTTAAGTATAGATCAGTATCAGCTTACGGCAGACGTGAAAGCAGCAGGTACAATTGAAGATGGTAAGATTACTGTTCTGTTGGATATAGCAGCTAAGCTTAATGGAGCATCTCAAAAGGTACAGGTGACTTACACAGGTACTAAACTGACTGGTTCTGAAAGTAGCGAGGCTAAGATTACAGCTTTTACGTTTGATAGCAAATTTGTGACAGAACAACCTGTTATCAATGAAGAAGAGGGTACTATTATATTTAAGGTGGATGAAAAAGCTACTGCTGCTGATTTATCAGCCTTAGTTCCTGTTATCACTATTTCTGAGGGTGCAGTTGTTACACCGGGAAGTGGAGAAGCAAAAGACTTTTCAAATGGAAACAGGGTAGCCTACACTGTGCTTTCTGAGGATTATTCTCAAACGAAGACATATACAGCTTTTGTTGCCGGTACTCAGAAAGTGAAAGAATACTCGTTTGATGAATGGAGCAAAGATACTTCTAATAGTGAGGAACATTTGCAATTTCCTGTGATTGGTACTGATTATAGGAACCAGCTTTGGACTTCTTGTAATCAAGCAGTTATGCTAATAAAATCGTTGGGTATGCTTGGAGGAATTACTTATACTGGTGATTATCCGGTACGTCCTACGGATGATGCTATTAGTGGTAAGGCTATTTTAATGGAATCGGTATTTACGACTGGAGGGGCCATCTTTGGAACACCTGTACCTAAGGTAACTGCTGCTACTGTTTTTACGGGAACTTTTAATGCTATGGCTGCAGTTACAGAAGGAGATGCCATGTTGAGCACTAAATTTGGTGTAATGTTTTCTGATAAGCCGTTGGAGGTAAAAGGTTCTTTTAAATATACGGCAGGAACTCCTTTTTACAATAAAGAAGGTGTAGAAATCGATAAAAAAGATGAATGTGCTTTATCTGCTGTTCTCTATGAAGTGGAAGATGAAAAAGAAACATTGCATGGTGGAAACATTTATACAGCAGGAAATATTGTAGCATCTGCAATATTTTACAGCGGAGACCAAAAAGAATATACTCCATTCTCTTTGAAGTTGATATATCATAAGGAATATGGATGCTACAAAGAAATATAAATTTGCGGTTATATTTTCTGCAAGCAAGGATGGAGCAGCTTATGAAGCAGCTGTGGGCAGTAAGTTGCTGGTAGATAATGTTTCTATTATCTGTGAATAATAATTGAACAATACATTCTATTCTTAATATATAGAGTGGCTTTTATATAGGCAGGTGGTGTATATTTGGATATACATCACCTGTTTTTTTTGCATGTCGTACAGAATATTAGAAGTAGGTGAATCCTTTTTTCTTTAAGGAAATATTGTTTTTATAACAGATTGTAAAACAATATGCTGCAAGTACCATTTGAATACCACCCTTTGGTATATTGAATACCAATGGTTGGTATTTTAAGTACCACTCTTTGGTATTTCGAGTACCAACGGTTGGTATTTCAAGTACCAAACATTGGTATTTTGAATTTCCAACTTTGGTATTTTAAATAGCCGGCATGGAGATTGTCTTTGGGCAGGTTGCTGATGACGGATAGTCAGCCGGATTAATTTAGGGACAAAACAGACAGTGACGACCAAATGCTGGTCGTCACTGCATATATACCTTGTCGTCACTCGATAATTCCCTTATCCTTAATACATTGAAGCAAAAGGTGACGAGTGACGACAAAAAATGAAAAAATCTTGTTTAGAAAGCATATCCGAATCCCAAGTTCAGATAGATAGGATACATATTGAATGTAATCGTATCAAAGTCTTTTTGGAAGATATTATTCAGCCCCCATGTCACGTCGGCGTGTACGGTGAGGTGTTTGAATGCTTTCCATTCACCGCCGAATTGCACACCCCACTGGAATTTCCTTAAATCACTGGAGAAGTCATAAGTGGCGATGCTTTCACCGGTGAACTCCACTTTGGAACCGGTCTGGTCGGGGGTACGCAGGTGTCCTTCGTAAACATGTCCGGAGAAGTTGCCCTCCAGCAGATAGGAGAAATAAGGACCGGCAGACAATATCCAACGCTTGCTGATGTGGTAATTAGCCAAAATGGGAATTGTCAGATAGGAGTTCTTTACCTTTGTCTTGACCCCGCCTGTCCAAAGACCTGCCAGCTCTCCGCCATTGGTATTGATGATTTTCATACCATAGTTCTTGACAGTGGCTTCGGTGGTCATGTTCTTATTCTCTAACCGCAGGCCTAACGTAAGTCCCCACTTTTTCTTTTCGTCAAACCATTTGGTGGCATTTCCTTCAATGGCAATGGCTATGCCCGGCGCATAACTGTCTATCTTGCGTATCTCTTTGGGCAGGGGGATAGGCGAGGTTCCGCCGATGTTGAACCCGGCTTTTATGCCGTATTCCCAACCATGCAGATAGGAATTGATAAGACTTTTGTTTCTTTCTTCTTGTGCCTGTACGTTGGTAACCATTGCCAACAGTGCGGCTATTATGCAAATAAAATGATACTTTTTCATACGCTATATTAGTTGTCTTCGCTTATAAGTTCTAATTCGTCTACATATAATGTGCTGCCAACAGCTCCCTTGAAATAAGCGCCGTCTACACTGGAAGAGAGTACGATGCTTAGTTTGTACTTGCCTTCCTGCAGTTTGACAGGGTCTATGCTCTTGCCGTTCACCGCTTTGAAAGGAAGTTCAAAGGGTGTCCATGAATCGGTCTCCTTAGCGTCCTCTTCACTGATACGGGCGATGGATACGAGCTTGTCGGAAGTCAAATCCAAACTGTTGCTGCCATCCAGCATGAAAGAGTTCTCGTTGGCTTCGTACATAATGGCATAAATGTCGAAACGGTCTTTTTTGTCTTTCTGCACTGCGCCTTTATCGGTGTAGACATCTCCTGCCTTGAACTTGAAGTAGCCTTTCAACGATACGGGACGTTTATAATACTGTATGCCGAACTTTGTGGCACGCAAGGGATCTTTAAGTGCGTTTGCCAAGTCGAATGAACCGATGAAGAGGTTTCCGGCGGCAATATACATTTTCACCATAGCTCCAAAGCTGCCTGTATCACAGGTTGTCAGTTTCAAGCCCTTGCCACGAAAACCTTCGGCAATCTGCTGTGTGGGGTAGCCGGTGCGGTTGTCCGTCATGCTGGTAAGTTTGTAACCGGGATTGCCGCTTGACCATTGCAGCACGCTGGAAACATTGGTTGAGGTGCCGGGCTGGAACTCGTAGAGAATGTCATATTCGGTACCGGCAGCGGGAAGCAGGTCTTCGAAATGGAAGATTCCCGGAACTTCTGCCGGTATGATTTTTACGGTATAGGTGGCAGTCCACTCTCCGTCTTCGGATGTTACGGTGAATGTGCGTGAATGTGAATCGTTGCTGAAATCGTAATTGTTCAGTATGTCGTTCGGGTAATGTTTGTCCGCACTAAGGGTCGCTCCGACAGGCAGAGTAAACAGTAATTGTTGTTTTGACAGGTCTGCTCCTTTATGCACATATATGTTTATTTCTTTCGAGTCGCTGTTGATGTGAGCCAATTGTACATCCGCACCGGTGCAGGCGTCAATCGCCGCTTCGGAATTAAGTGCTTCGTCCTGTATACACGACGTGACAGTCAGAATAAGCATGAGGGCAGTAGTCCACTTCTTAAAATTCATATACTTCTTTTTTTGAGAGTTGATAAATTGATATAGTTTAGCAATTTGCAAAAATACGCTATTATTTTGTAATAACAGATGCAATGACAAAAAAGTGCGATAAACTCTGTTATTTATTTGTTATTCCGCCTATCTTTGCATGAAGATTGAATAAAATATATATCTGTGATATGACTGAAGCCGAAAGAAAACAAATAATAGACTTGGTGCAGCGTGAAGTGGTGCCCGCCATCGGATGTACGGAACCTATCGCCGTTGCTTTGTGTGTGGCGAAAGCGACCGAAACCTTAGGAACAAGACCGGAGAAGATAAATGTCTTGCTAAGCGCCAATATCCTGAAAAACGCAATGGGGGTGGGGATTCCCGGTACGGGTATGATTGGACTGCCCATTGCCATAGCGTTGGGGGCACTGGTGGGCAAGTCGGAATATCAGTTGGAAGTGCTGAAAGACAGCAATCCTGCTGCTGTGGATGAAGGTAAACGCTTTATCGCTGAGAAGCGCATCAACATATCGCTGAAAGAGAATATTTCGGAGAAACTCTATATCGAAGTATGTTGTGAGTCCGGAGAAAACAAGGCTACCGCCATTATAGCAGGCGGGCATACCACCTTTATATATATAGCCCGGAATGGTGGCATCCTTTTCAGCAGGCAAAATGCAAGCAGTGAAGAGACGAAAGAGCAGACTGTGGATTTGACGTTGCGCAAAGTGTATGACTTTGCCATGGACGCTCCGTTGGATGAAATCCGTTTCATCCTTGAGACTGCCCGCCTGAACAAAGCGGCGGCTGAAAGTTCTTTCGATAAGAACTACGGTCATGGTCTGGGCAGGATGTTGCGCGGCACTTATGAACATAAGATATTGGGGGATAGTGTGTTCTCACATATCCTTTCTTATACGTCCGGTGCATGCGACGCCCGTATGGCAGGGGCCATGATACCGGTGATGAGTAATTCGGGAAGTGGAAATCAGGGCATTTCCGCTACGTTGCCCGTACTGGTTTATGCCGAGGAGAACGGCAAATCGGAAGAAGAGCTGATACGTGCGCTCATGCTCAGTCATCTGACTGTGATTTATATCAAACAAAGTTTGGGCCGTTTGTCCGCTTTATGCGGCTGTGTGGTAGCTGCTACGGGTTCCAGTTGCGGCATCACATGGCTGATGGGAGGCACCTACGAGCAGGTGGCCTTTGCCGTTCAGAACATGATTGCCAACCTCACCGGAATGATTTGCGACGGAGCCAAGCCCAGTTGTGCTTTGAAGGTGACTACGGGCGTTTCTACGGCCGTCCTTTCGGCTATTATGGCAATGGAAAATCGTTGCGTTACTTCTGTTGAAGGAATTATTGATGAAGACGTGGACCAAAGCATCCGTAATCTGACGAAGATAGGTTCCAAAGGAATGGACGAAACGGACAAACTGGTACTGGAAATAATGACGGGAAAGCAGTGATTAAGTGATTAACGATCAGGGATTAATCGCAACATTAATAATATGTGCCATTGATAAACTAATCCCTAATCGCTAATCCCTAATTCTTATTTACAGCATCCGTCGCCGCAGTCTCCACAATCGCATCCGCCATTGCATCCACCGCCGCATCCGCCACCACTCATCATGCGTGCCATTTCTGCCAGCTCATCGTTGGTGGCCGGGCGGTTTTCCGTAACTTCACCCACGAAGTTCAGGTCGCAGCCTGCCAAGGGGTGATTCATGTCCATTACCACTACATCGTCTTTTACTTCGACTACGCTTCCGTTGATGCGTTGGCCTTCCGAAGTCATCAAAGGAATTACGGCGCCTTCCACTACGCGTTCGCTATCGAATTTGCCTTCTATCTCGAAGATGTTTTTGGGCAGGTCGATGACGTGTTCTTCGTCATATTCACCGTAAGCCTCTTCTGCTTTGATTGTAAAGTCGAATTTATCGCCTTTTTTCAAGTCTTTCACTTGGCTTTCAAAAGCTTCCAAAGTCAGGCCCAATCCGGAGATGAACTGGAAGGGGTGTTCTGCAGGAGCTTCTTCTGTGAATTCTTTTTCTCCGTTTTCGATTGAGTACAGCTTATATGCTAAGGTGATGTACTTGTTTTCTACTGTTTCCATTAATTTGTTATTGTTTAGTAAATACTGTTGTTCTGTCTCTAAAGTGGCAAAGGCAATGCGAATATCCGCATAACTTCAGAGGCGCACCCCGCCTTTGCCCGGTGCGCAAAGATACGAATATTTTGTTTCGTGGGAGGAAGCGCTCCGGTAAATTTCAGATTATTAAGTGCGTTGTGACTCTTGGGCATACTCTTCAAAACTATCCGAATCTTTTTATTTGAGCCTTATAAGTGATAAAATAAGATTTTAAAGCGTGATTTTCTTACGATTATTCATGTTTATATCTTTTTTTTCTTCAATTTGTTTGGAGTTTATAAAAAAGCACTTACCTTTGCAGCATAATTATACGAGACAACAAAATAAAAGAACAATAAAGATAATTTGGTTATGAATCTACATACATCTATTAACCTGGCAGTCCTGCACATTATTCGCGTCGTGGTGGTGGCATCAAGAGCGTGAGAAAGGTTATGTATGTATTCGTACGGTAAAGATATTTATAATAAGCCTTTCTCATTCCGGTGAGAAAGGCTTTTTTCATAAAAGGAGACAGATAAGATGAAACATCAGTTACGCAGTTCGTTCAGCACGCAAGGCCGCCGCATGGCAGGCGCTCGTGCATTGTGGACGGCCAATGGCATGAAGAAAGAACAAATGGGAAAGCCCATCATTGCAATAGTCAATTCTTTTACTCAGTTTGTTCCGGGGCATGTGCATCTGCATGAAATAGGTCAGTTCGTAAAGAAAGAGATAGAAAAGCAAGGCTGCTTCGCCGCCGAATTCAATACGATTGCCATCGACGACGGCATTGCAATGGGGCATGACGGTATGTTGTATTCCTTGCCGTCGCGCGACATCATTGCCGACAGTGTGGAGTACATGGTGAATGCCCATAAGGCGGATGCCATGGTCTGCATCAGCAATTGCGATAAGATCACTCCGGGTATGCTCATGGCGGCGATGAGGCTGAACATCCCTACGGTGTTCGTTTCCGGTGGCCCTATGGAAGCCGGAGAATGGAACGGGCAGCACCTCGACCTGATTGATGCCATGATTAAGTCGGCTGACGAAAGCGTGAGCGATCAGGAAGTTGCCAAGATCGAACAACACGCATGTCCCACTTGCGGATGTTGTTCGGGCATGTTCACCGCCAACTCCATGAACTGCCTGAATGAAGCAATAGGACTGGCGCTTCCGGGTAACGGCACGATTGTGGCTACGCATGAGAACCGGAAGAAACTGTTTGAGGATGCAGCCAGACTGATTGTTGAAAATGCGTATAAATACTATGAGGAGGGAGACGAAACGGTGCTTCCCCGCAGCATTGCCACCCGCGAGGCGTTTCTGAATGCGATGACGCTGGACATTGCAATGGGCGGATCTACGAATACGGTGCTTCACTTGTTGGCAGTGGCGCATGAAGCCGGGGCGGATTTCACAATGGATGATATTGATATGCTGTCCCGCAAAACTCCCTGCCTGTGTAAAGTGGCTCCCAATACTCAGAAATATCATGTACAGGATGTTAATCGTGCCGGCGGCATCGTGGCCATTATGGGCGAACTTGCAAAAGGAGGACTGGTGGATACGAACGTGCATCGTGTGGACGGAATGACATTGGCGGAGGAGATAGACCGGTACTGCATTACCAGTCCTAATGTTTGCAAGGAAGCGATCGGGAAATATACCAGTGCCGCTGCCGGAAAATTCAATCTGGAACTCGGTTCGCAGGGGACTTATTATAAGGAATTGGATACGGATCGTGCCGAGGGATGTATTCGTGACTTGCAGCATGCTTATAGCAAGGACGGCGGTCTGGCTGTGCTGAAAGGAAATATTGCACAGGATGGTTGTGTGGTCAAGACAGCCGGAGTGGACGAAAGCATCTGGAAGTTTACCGGCCCTGCCAAAGTTTTCGATTCACAGGAGGCTGCGTGCGACGGTATCTTGGGCGGAAAGGTGGTCAGCGGCGATGTTGTCGTCATTACCCATGAAGGCCCGAAAGGTGGGCCGGGCATGCAGGAGATGCTGTATCCTACTTCCTATATCAAGTCCCGCCATTTAGGCAAGGAATGTGCGTTGATCACTGACGGACGCTTTAGCGGCGGCACTTCCGGACTGAGCATCGGACACATCTCTCCCGAAGCTGCGGCGGGCGGCAATATCGGTAAGATTCAGGACGGCGACATCATCGAGATAGATATACCGAACCGTTCTATCAATGTGAAGCTGACGGATGAGGAACTGGCTGCACGTCCTATGACGCCGGTGACGCGCGACCGTCGGGTGTCCAAAGCGTTGAAAGCGTATGCCAGCATGGTGAGTTCGGCAGACAAAGGGGCTGTAAGGCTGATAGATTAAAGAAAGTTTTAATAGAAATATACTTGACTTGATGGAAAACTTAATAACAGGCGCGGAAGCATTGATGCGTTCTTTGGAACATCAGGGGGTAAAGACCATTTTCGGTTACCCGGGTGGCAGCATCATGCCCGTATTCGATGCTCTATACGACCATAGAAAGAATCTGAATCATGTTCTGGTGCGCCATGAACAGGGAGCTGCACATGCGGCACAAGGCTATGCGCGTGTGTCGGGTAAGGTGGGCGTATGCCTGGTTACCAGCGGTCCGGGCGCAACGAACACCATTACAGGTATTGCGGATGCCATGATAGACAGCACGCCGGTTGTTGTCATTGCCGGACAGGTTGCTACGGGATTCCTTGGAACCGATGCCTTTCAGGAGGTGGATCTGGTGGGCATTACGCAGCCCATCACGAAGTGGAGCTATCAGATCCGTCGTGCGGAAGATGTGGCATGGGCAGTGGCACGCGCTTTCTATATAGCGCAGAGCGGACGTCCCGGTCCGGTTGTGCTGGACTTTGCCAAGAACGCTCAAGTGGATAAGACGGAATATGTGCCTACCAAAGTGGATTACGTGCGCAGCTATCTGCCTGTACCCGAAATGGAACCGGAAGCCATACAACAGGCTGCCGATTTGATAAATGCGGCGGAGCGTCCGTTGGTGCTGGTGGGGCAGGGCGTGGAGCTTGGCAATGCGCAGAACGAATTGCGTGCTTTCATCGAAAAGGCGGATATGCCTGCCGGTTGCACCTTGTTGGGGCTTTCCGCATTGCCAACGGAGCATCCTTTGAACAAGGGGATGCTGGGCATGCATGGCAATCTGGGGCCGAATATCAATACCAATAAGTGCGATGTGCTGATTGCGGTAGGCATGCGTTTTGACGATCGTGTGACGGGCAAGTTGTCCACGTATGCGTCGCAGGCAAAAATAATCCATTTCGATATTGATCCGGCAGAGATAGACAAGAATGTGAAAACGGATGTTGCCGTATTGGGCAACTGTAAAGATACCCTGGCTGCAGTGACCGAATTGCTGAAACCTGCCGGACACAAGGAATGGCTCGACAGCTTCTTGCCTTATGAACAGATGGAGGAAGAAAAGGTGATCCGTCCGGAGCTGCATCCGGCAGGCGACACACTGAGCATGGGCGAGGTGGTGCGTGCCGTCAGTGAGGCTACAAACAACGAAGCCGTTTTGGTGACGGATGTGGGACAGAACCAAATGATGTCTGCCCGCTACTTTAAATATAGCAAGGAACGCAGCATTGTCACTTCCGGCGGTTTGGGTACAATGGGCTTCGGCCTTCCTGCCGCTATCGGCGCCACTTTCGGACGTCCCGACCGTACCGTTTGCGTCTTTATGGGCGACGGCGGTTTGCAGATGAATTTGCAGGAACTGGGTACGGTGATGGAGCAGAAAGCTCCCGTTAAGATGATTTTGCTGAACAATAACTTCTTGGGTAACGTTCGTCAATGGCAGGCTATGTTCTTCAACCGCCGTTACTCGTTCACTCCGATGATGAACCCGGACTATCTGAAGATTGCTTCCGCCTACGGTATTCCGGCGCGTCGGGCACTTACCCGTAAGGAACTGGCGGAAGCCATTGAAGAGATGATTTCGACAGACGGCCCGTTCCTGCTGGAAGCTTGCGTAGAGGAAGAAGGAAATGTTATGCCGATGACGCCTCCGGGTGGCTCTGTGAACCAGATGTTGCTGGAATGCTGATATAAATGAAGAATTATGAATTCTTCACTTATCATTCTTAATTAAAAAAAGTATGGACAAGACATTATATACAATTATCGTTCATTCGGAGAACTTTGCAGGTTTGCTGAATCAGGTAACGGCTGTTTTCACCCGCCGGCAAATCAATATCGAGAGCCTGAATGTTTCGGCATCCTCTATCAAGGGGGTACATAAATATACCATTACTGCCTGGACAGATAAAGACACTATCGAGAAGGTGACGAAGCAAATCACCAAAAAGATAGATGTGTTGCAGGCGCACTATTTCACAGATGATGAAATCTACCAGCACGAGATTGCGCTCTACAAGCTGACGACTCCCACGCTGGAAGAAAAACCGGAAGTGTCTAAGGTGATCCGCAAGTACAATGCGCGTATCGTAGAGGTTAACTCCGTATTCTCCATTGTGGAGAAAAACGGTATGAGTGAGGAAATAACCAATCTCTACGAAGAACTGAGCGCTTTGGGGTGTGTGCTCCAGTTTGTGCGTTCCGGACGTGTTGCCATCACTACGAGCTGCTTTGAACGTGTCAACGAGTATCTGGCAGATCGTGAAACAAAATATCGTCAGAGTAAAGAACAACAAGGACAATGAGTGAAAATAACAAGATAGGTACTTATAAGTTTGTGGCCGAACCGTTTCATGTGGACTTCACCGGCCGCCTCACAATGGGGGTGCTTGGCAACCATCTGCTGAACTGTGCAGGATTTCATGCGACGGAACGCGGTTTCGGCATTGCAACCTTGAATGAGGATAATTATACATGGGTGCTTTCCCGGCTGGCTGTCGAACTGGACGAGATGCCGTACCAATACGAGGATTTTTCCATCCGGACATGGGTGGAGAATGTCTACCGTCTCTTCACCGACCGTAATTTTGCCATTATCGACAAGGACGGAAAGAAGATAGGATATGCCCGTTCCGTATGGGCGATGATCAGCCTCAATACCCGCAAACCCGCCGACCTGCTGGCTTTGCATGGAGGCAGCATCGTGGATTATGTGTGCGACGAGCCTTGCCCCATTGAAAAGCCTTCGCGCATAAAGGTAGCTTCTGCGGAGCCGGCTTCTTCTCTCAATGCCAAGTATAGCGATATTGACATCAACGGACACGTAAACAGTATCCGCTATATCGAGCATATCCTCGATTTGTTCCCGATAGAACTGTATAAGGAGAGCCGCATCCGTCGTTTTGAAATGGCCTACGTAGCCGAGAGCTATTACGGTGACGAGCTCACTTTCTATAAGGACTATGCAGGCGACGGCGCGTATGATATAGAAGTGAAAAAGAACGGCAGCGAAGTGGTTTGCCGTTCCAAAGTAATATTTGTAAAGAAATAATTTATTAACCAATCAGTTGGCATAAGCCACAAATAAAAATTAAAACAAAAAATGGCACAATTGAATTTTGGCGGTGTTATTGAGAATGTAATGACCCGCGAAGAATTTCCTTTGGAAAAAGCACGTGAGATTTTAAAGGATGAAACAATCGCAGTTATCGGTTATGGTGTACAAGGTCCCGGTCAGGCTTGCAACCTGCGCGACAATGGTTTCAACGTAATCGTAGGCCAGCGTCAGGGTAAGACTTACGAGAAGGCAGTGGCAGACGGATGGGTTCCGGGTGAAACTCTGTTCAGCATTGAGGATGCTTGCCAAAAGGGTACTGTCATCATGTGCCTGTTGTCCGATGCGGCCGTTATGTCTGTATGGCCCACGATGAAACCGTACCTGACGGCCGGAAAGGCACTTTACTTCTCTCATGGTTTCGCTATCACATGGAGTGACCGTACAGGTGTGGTTCCTCCCAAGGATATTGACGTTATCATGGTTGCTCCTAAGGGATCGGGTACATCACTCCGTACAATGTTCCTCGAAGGCCGCGGCTTGAACTCTTCTTATGCTATCTATCAGGATGCTACCGGAAAGGCTTTGGACAGAACCCTTGCACTGGGCATCGGTATCGGCTCGGGTTATTTGTTCGAGACTACTTTCATTCGTGAAGCTACTTCCGACCTGACCGGTGAACGCGGTTCTTTGATGGGAGCTATCCAGGGATTGTTGTTGGCTCAGTACGAGGTTCTGCGTGAAAACGGCCACACTCCGTCGGAAGCGTTCAACGAAACAGTTGAGGAACTGACGCAGTCATTGATGCCGTTGTTTGCAAAGAACGGTATGGACTGGATGTATGCCAACTGCTCTACTACTGCCCAACGCGGTGCTCTCGACTGGATGGGCCCGTTCCACGATGCTATCAAGCCGGTGGTGCAGAAGTTGTATCAGAGCGTTAAGTCGGGTAACGAAGCCCAGATTTCTATCGACAGCAACTCTAAGCCCGACTATCGTGAGAAACTGAATGCAGAGCTGAAAGCGTTGCGTGAGAGCGAGATGTGGCAGACTGCCGTAACGGTTCGCAAGCTCCGTCCGGAAAACAACTGATCTCCGGTGCGGACTTCTGAATAATAGAAGAGGTTGTCTCAGGTTTGAAGATTGCTCTGGATAATACAGGGTGGTCGGTTAATTCAAATTTGGGGCAATCTCTTTTTCATTGCCTGCCGTTCACCTTCTTCACGTATTCGAGCAGTTGCTTGTAGAAAGCATGGTGTCCCAGAGTAGCTGCTTCTCCCAATATGACGAGTTTCATGCGTGCCCTTGTTATTGCCACGTTCATCCTGCGCAAATCATTCAGAAATCCTATTTGGCCTTCTTCATTGGCACGTACCAGACTGATGAAAATCACGTCACGCTCCTGTCCCTGAAATCCGTCGACGGTGTTGACCGTTATCAGGCTGCGGTAAGGACGCAGGGTGGCGCTGCCTTTTATCTTTCCCCGCAGGTATTGCACTTGCGCCTTGTAGGGCGAGATCAGCCCGAAGTCGATACGTTCCTCAAGAATACGGCTTCCGCCTATCCGCAGGATGTATGCTTCCAGTTCTTTCAGCAGTAAATGGGCCTCCTCCTTGTTGATGCGTCCGAATGTTTCCCCGACAAACTCTTCCTTGAAGTCCATGTCGGAAGTGTCGATCCATGTGACGGGAGTGTCCCAGTCCAATATTCCCCGGTGGCGTATTTCGGGAGCCGCCTCCAGTTCCCCGTCATAAAACCAATTCGAGGAGAAACGCATAATGTCCTCGTGCATACGGTACTGCACTTTCAGTAGGGATACGGCAGACGGCTTGCTGGCGGCGACTTTCTCCATCAACGTACGTTCCAGTCCGCCACGTGCGGCTTCATAACATTTAATGGTGGGCGGCAACTGGCAATGGTCCCCTGCCAGCACCACCCGGTCTGCCTTGCGGATGGCTATCCAGCAGGCGGCTTCCAGGGCTTGGGCGGCTTCGTCGATGAACAGTGTGCCGAAGTGGCGGCCGTTTAAGAGACGGTGATTGCTGCTCACCAGCGTGGAGGCAATGACGTGGGCGCTGTCAAACAGTTCGGTGTTGATCTGTACTTCCAGCGCTGTGGCGCGGTCGCGCAAGCGGCTCATGCGGCTGCGTATTCCCTCGCGTTCATCATAACTGCCGCGGCGGGCTCTGCCACCCAGTTGCCTCAGTTCCTTACGGATGCTCCATAATTCGGGATAAAGCGGATGATTCTCGAAGCGGCGTTCGTAAGTGAAAGAGAGCATCTTGTCATTGACGCGTGTGGGATTGCCGATTCGTAAAACATTCACGCCTCTGTCCACCAGCTTTTCAGAAATCCAGTCCACTGCCATATTGCTTTGTGCGCAGACCAGCACTTGGGGTTCGCGGTGCAATGTTTCGTAGATAGCCTCTACGAGCGTAGTGGTTTTGCCCGTTCCCGGAGGTCCATGCACGATGGCTACGTCGCGGGCGCATAGCACCTTGTTGACGGCTGTCTCTTGGGTAGAGTTCAACCAGGGGAAGCGCACCGGATAGAGTTCGCGGAACCCGGCTTTCATCGTACCCAGCAGTGTGTCCCGCAGTTCGGCGAGTCGGTTGCCTTTGGCACGAAGAACATCTTCCAGCGCCTCGAACATCGTGCGGTAGGAGGTTTCGTCGAAGTAGAGCTGAACGCCGAGGTTGTCGGCAGACTGTATATCCATAACAGCTCCTGCGCCGGGCATAACCACTACCATACGCACATCGTCCGCATAACTGACGGTGGCCGTAAAATTAAAATAAGTGATCTTTCCGTCGGCCGATTGGCGGAAAAAGCAGACAGGACGTCCGAATTCGAAATTATGTTCTATATCGGTGTTTTCGGTATGCGTAACCTCTATTACTAATTGGTTCAGGGAGTTATAGTAACTTCGCCCCGGTGAGGCAGGATACCAGCAGAGTCCCCGTTTGACTTTCCGGGCGACACCCATATTTTCTGTTTGCCGCTTGAACTCTTCTTTCTCGTATTCGTACTCCATGCGTAACAGGAGTTGTTGCCGTTGAATATGTATAATAGGAGATTGTATGTCGCTCTTTTCGTTCATTCTTATCATTGTAAAGCTCTGTGAGACCTGTCTCCTCTGTGGAGATTATTCTTTTGCAAAGGTAATAAATCCCCGCCGTTGGGGGAAGAAATGCTTTCTTTTGTTAAACTTTTCCTTGTTCTATTTTGTTTATTATATTAATTTGTAATCTTTACAATATTGAAAAACTAAAAAATAAGAGTGGTTATGGTTTATGATTTGACAATGCTTAAAGCGTTTTATTCGCTTTATGAGGGGAAGATAGGGCGCATCCGGACTGTGTTGCAACGTCCGCTGACTTTAGCAGAAAAAATTTTGTATGCTCATTTGTATGATGAGAGAAACGTGAAAAACTACAAACGCGGCGAGGACTACGTAAATTTCCGTCCCGATCGTGTTGCCATGCAGGACGCAACTGCACAGATGGCATTATTGCAGTTTATGAATTCGGGACGCAATGAAGCGGCTGTTCCTTCAACCGTACATTGCGACCATCTGATTCAGGCATATAAAGGAGCCAAAGAAGACATTGCCACCGCTACCAAAACCAACGAGGAAGTCTATCGTTTTCTCCGGGATGTCTCTTCCCGTTACGGCATCGGCTTTTGGCAGCCCGGAGCAGGCATCATTCATCAGGTCGTATTGGAAAACTACGCTTTTCCGGGCGGCATGATGATAGGCACCGACTCCCATACTCCGAACGCCGGTGGTTTGGGCATGGTGGCTATCGGTGTTGGCGGTGCCGATGCGGTGGATGTGATGACCGGCATGGAGTGGGAACTGAAGATGCCCCGCCTGATCGGTGTGCGTCTCACCGGATCGCTGAGTGGGTGGGCAGCCCCCAAGGACGTTATTTTGAAGCTGGCGGGAATCCTGACTGTGAAGGGCGGGACAAATGCTGTCATCGAATACTTCGGTCCGGGCACTGCTTCGCTTTCGGCCACCGGAAAAGCCACGATTTGCAACATGGGCGCGGAGGTAGGAGCCACCACCTCGCTTTTCCCTTACGACGAACGCATGGCAACCTACCTGAAAGCCACCGGACGCGAAGAAGTGGCGGACATGGCTACTGCCGTTGCCGCAGAGCTTCGTGCAGATGACGAGGTGATGGCCAATCCGCAGAAGTACTATGACCGTATTATTGACATAGACCTTTCTGCATTGGAGCCTTACATCAACGGACCGTTTACGCCGGATGCGGCTACGCCCATTTCCGAGTTTTCCGAGAAGGTTTTGAAGAACGGTTATCCCCGTAAAATGGAAGTGGGGCTCATCGGCTCCTGCACCAATTCGTCCTATCAGGATTTGAGCCGCGCCGTCTCTTTGGCGCGTCAGGTTACGGAGAAAAACTTGCATATGGCTGCTCCCTTGATTGTCAATCCGGGTTCGGAGCGCATACGCGCCACAGCGGAACGCGACGGCATGATCGGCGTCTTTGAAGAGGTAGGAGCTACGATCATGGCAAATGCCTGCGGCCCTTGTATCGGGCAATGGAAGCGTGTGACGGACGATCCCGTCCGCAAGAATTCCATCGTGACTTCCTTCAACCGTAACTTTGCCAAGCGCGCGGACGGCAATCCGAATACGTATGCGTTTGTGGCTTCTCCCGAACTGACCATGGCGCTGACCATTGCCGGAGATTTATGTTTCAATCCGCTGAAGGACACGCTGATCAGTGCCGACGGCAAAAAGGTGAAGCTCTCCGAACCGGTGGGGGAGGAGTTGCCGCCGAAGGGATTTATGGCAGGCAGCGAGGGATATACCGCGCCTTCCGGTGTAAAGGCGGACATTGTGGTGGATCCCCGGTCGCAACGCTTGCAACTGCTCACCCCGTTTCCTGCTTGGAATGGGGAGAATTTGCTCAATATGCCTTTGCTGATTAAGACGCAGGGCAAATGCACCACCGACCACATCTCGATGGCGGGTCCATGGCTTCGTTTCCGGGGGCATCTGGAGAATATCTCGGATAATATGCTGATGGGGGCCGTCAATGCTTTCAACGGTGAGACGAACAAGGTGTGGAACCGTTCTACAAATACGTACGAAACGGTTTCCGGTACGGCGAAGCTGTATAAGTCCGAGGGTATTCCTTCCATTGTCGTAGCCGAAGAGAATTACGGCGAAGGCTCCAGCAGGGAACACGCTGCTATGGAACCGCGTTTCCTGAATGTGCGTGTCATACTGGCAAAGAGCTTCGCGCGTATTCACGAGACGAACCTGAAGAAACAGGGCATGCTGGCGTTAACCTTTGCCGACAAGGCGGACTATGACAAGGTGCAGGAACACGACTTGCTTTCCGTTGTCGGTTTGAGGAACTTTGCTCCGGGACGCAACCTGGAGGTGGTGCTTCACCATGAGGACGGCAGCAAGGAGAGCTTCGAAGTACAACATACTTATAATGAACAGCAGATAGGCTGGTTTCGTGCCGGTTCTGCATTAAATGCACGATAGAATATGGAAAAAATTACTGTACCTTTTATTACGGGTGACGGAGTTGGGGCAGAGGTGACCCCGTCCATGCGGACCGTTGTGGACGCAGCCCTGAAAAAAGCCTATGGGGGCAGCCGGAGTATAGAGTGGAAAGAGGTTCTGGCGGGCGAACGGGCGTTTCATGAAACCGGCTCTTGGCTGCCGGAAGAGACAATGGAGGCGTTCCGGAAGCATAAGATAGGCATTAAGGGACCGCTGACTACGCCGGTGGGCGGCGGCATCCGTTCGTTGAACGTGGCGTTGCGTCAAGCGCTCGACTTGTATGTGTGCCTGCGCCCTGTGCGCTGGTATAAAGGCGTAGTCTCTCCGGTGAAAGAGCCGCAGAAGGTAAACATGTGTGTGTTTCGCGAAAATACCGAGGACATCTATGCCGGCATCGAATGGGAAGCCGGAACGCCGGAGGCGGAAAAGTTCTACCGTTTCCTGCATGAGGAGATGGGGGTGGCTAAGGTGCGTTTTCCCGAAACCTCTTCCTTTGGCGTGAAGCCTGTCTCCAAAGAAGGGACGGAACGGCTGGTACGTGCGGCATGCCTCTATGCGCTCCAAAACCACCTTCCCTCCGTTACGCTGGTACACAAGGGGAACATCATGAAGTTCACCGAAGGCGGTTTCAAGAAATGGGGATATGAATTGGCGGAGCGCGAGTTCGGCAGGGAGATAGCGGACGGACGTCTTGTCGTTAAGGACTGCATCGCTGACGCTTTCTTGCAGAACACGCTGCTTGTTCCCGAAAACTATTCGGTCATCGCCACTCTGAACCTGAACGGCGATTACGTTTCCGACCAACTGGCTGCCATGGTGGGCGGCATCGGCATCGCTCCCGGAGCCAATATCAATTACGCGACAGGACATGCCATTTTTGAGGCGACCCATGGTACGGCTCCCGACATTGCGGGAAAGGATATTGTGAATCCCTGTTCCATCATTCTTTCGGCTGTGATGATGCTTGGGCATTTGGGCTGGAAAGAGGCGGCTTCGCTGATAGAGGACGCTCTGGAGAGCAGCTTTGCGGAAGGGCGTGCCACTGCCGACCTGGCCCGTTTCATGCCGGGTGGCGTCTCGTTGTCCACATCTGCTTTTACGCAGGAAATTGTGGAAAGAATAGAACGCTGCGGGAGATAAATACCATTTACTTAACAAAAACATACATATCATGAAGAAGGAATATCTGATTTATAAACTGTCCGAAGATTTGAAAGAAGCGACCCGGATCGAGAATGAACTGTTCAAGAAGTTTGATGTAAAGCGCGGCTTGCGCAACGAGGACGGAACGGGAGTGCTGGTGGGACTGACCAAGATAGGCAATGTGGTGGGCTACGAGCGTATTCCGGGGGGCGGACTGAAACCTATTCCGGGGAAACTGTTCTATCGCGGTTACGACCTTGAGGACTTGGCGCATGCCATTCTCAAGGAAAAACGCTTCGGCTTTGAGGAAGTGGCCTATCTGCTGCTTTCCGGTCGTCTGCCCGACAAGGAAGAGCTGGCTTCCTTTCGCGAGCTGATCAATGATAATATGCCGTTGGAACAGAAGACGAAGATGAATATCATCGAGCTTGAAGGAAACAACATTATGAATATCCTGGCACGCAGCGTACTGGAGATGTACCGTTTCGATCCGGATGCGGACGACACCTCGCGCGATAACCTGATGCGCCAAAGCATCGAACTGATTTCGAAATTCCCCACTATCATAGCCTATGCCTTTAATATGCTTCGCCATGCCACTCATGGCCGTTCATTGCATATCCGTCATCCGCAGGAGAATCTTTCGCTTGCAGAGAATTTCCTCTATATGCTGAAGAAGGACTATACGGAACTGGATGCCCGCACCCTCGACCTGCTGCTGGTGTTGCAGGCGGAACATGGCGGCGGTAACAACTCTACGTTTACGGTACGTGTCACTTCCTCCACCGGTACGGACACTTACTCTTCCATAGCTGCGGGCATCGGCTCGCTGAAAGGCCCGCTTCATGGCGGAGCCAATATCCAGGTCACCGACATGTTCCACCACTTGCAGGAGAACATCAGCGACTGGACCAGTGTGGACGAGATAGACACCTATTTTACCCGTATGCTGAACAAAGAAGTGTACAACAAGACGGGACTGATATATGGCATCGGCCATGCCGTCTACACCATCTCCGACCCCCGCGCCCTGCTGTTGAAGGAGCTCGCCCGCGACCTTGCGCGTGAAAAAGGCAAGGAACGGGAGTTTGCCTTCCTTGAACTGCTGGAGGAACGTGCCATTGAGGTCTTTGGCCGCGTGAAGAACAATGGGAAAACCGTTTCGAGCAATGTAGACTTCTATTCCGGCTTTGTATACGAAATGATTGGTTTGCCGCAGGAAATCTTCACTCCGCTGTTTGCCATGGCGCGTATCGTGGGCTGGTGCGCACACCGCAATGAGGAACTGAACTTCGAGGGTAAACGCATCATCCGGCCTGCATACAAGAATGTGCTGGAGGAAGTGGCGTATATCCCTATCAGGAAGCGGTAGGATTTACCTGAGAAACACAAGCGTCGGATCACCTTATTCTTTCCTATATGGGGTATCTTTCTTTCCACCATGGTGGAAAGAAACTTTCTCCATGAGGGAACAAAACTTTCTTCGTGGAGGAAAGAATAAATATTGGCACTTCCGACGGTAAGCATTTCTGCTCCTTTTTTATAATTCTCGCAAGAAAACGATTTGGAAGTCGCAAGTTTTCTTTATATTTGCCACATCTAAATGAAAGGATATGAGCGAGGAGGGGTTTCATCTGTTTTTGGGAGCGATGTGTGCCACTGCACTTTTTGTATTCATCGCCCTTTATTTCATCAAAGCCGGATATGGAATGTTCCGTACGGCATCATGGGGATATTCCATTAACAACAAGTTGGCATGGGTGCTGATGGAAGCGCCGGTTTTCATTGTCATGTTTTGGCTGTGGGGCAGGAGCGGGGTTGGCTTTTCTGTGCCAGTGTATCTTTTCTTCCTGCTGTTTCAGTTGCATTACTTTCAGAGGTCGTTTGTCTTTCCTTTTCTGCTGAAAGGGAAGAGCCGGATGCCGGTAGCCATTATGGCTATGGGCATTGTGTTCAACGTCCTGAACGGAATGATGCAGGCAGGCGGTTTGTTCTATTTTGCTCCTGAAGGGCTGTATGCCGGTGGTTGGGCCTATTTGCTGAAACCTCACGCCTTGCTGGGAGTGCTGCTGTTCTTTGCAGGCATGTTCATAAATCTTCATTCCGATCACGTGATACGCCATCTGCGCAAGCCGGGCGACACGAGGCATTATCTTCCGGCAAAAGGTCTCTACCGCTATGTCACTTCGGCCAACTATTTCGGTGAATTGGTGGAGTGGACAGGCTTTGCCATACTCACCGCTTCACCCGCTGCATGGGTGTTTGTCTGGTGGACTTTTGCCAATCTCGTTCCCCGTTCCGACGCCATTTACCGCCACTACCGGGCAGAATTCGGGGATGAGGCTGTGGGAAAACGCAAACGCATCATACCTTATGTCTATTGAATAACCGAAACTTCATAATTCACAATTCACGATTCATAATTCACAATTCATAAAGTCGTCACATGGAATCAAAATTATTCACACCGGTCACTTTCGGACCGTTGACTTTGCGCAACCGTACCATCCGTTCGGCTGCTTTCGAGAGTATGTGTCCGGGCAACGCTCCTTCGGATATGTTGCTCAATTATCACCGTTCGGTTGCGGCAGGAGGTATCGGGATGACCACTGTGGCCTATGCCGCCGTTACCCGGAGCGGCCTTTCTTTCGACCGTCAGTTGTGGATGCGTCCCGAAATAATTCCGGGGCTTCGTAGGCTGACCGATGCGGTGCATGCTGAAGGCGCTGCTGCCGGAATTCAGTTGGGACACTGCGGAAACATGTCCCACAAGAGCATTTGCGGGTGTACGCCCGTCGGTGCAAGTGGCGGCTTTAACCTCTATTCGCCCACCTTTGTGCGCGGGCTGCGTGCCGATGAACTGCCGGAACTGGCGCGTGCCTACGGGCGTTCGGTGAATTTAGCGCGTGAGGCGGGGTTCGACGCTGTGGAAATCCATGCGGGACATGGTTATCTCATAAGCCAGTTTCTGTCGCCTGCCACCAATCATCGTAAGGATGAATTCGGCGGGTCTTTGCAGAACCGTATGCGTTTTATGGATATGGTGTTGGAGGAAGTGATGAAGGCTGCCGGCAACGATATGGCTGTACTTGTGAAGATGAACATGCGCGACGGTTTCCGGGGAGGCATGGAGATGGATGAAACGATGCAGGTGGCGAGGCGTCTCGAACAGTCGGGTGTGCATGGACTGGTGCTGAGTGGCGGTTTTGTGAGTAAAGCGCCCATGTATGTGATGCGCGGGGAAATGCCGATTCGCAGCATGACGCACTACATGACGTGCTGGTGGCTGAAGTATGGAGTGCGTATGGTGGGCAAATGGATGATACCGGCCGTTCCCTTCAAAGAGGCTTATTTTCTGGAGGATGCCTTGAAGTTTCGTGCAGAGCTGAAAATGCCGTTGATATATGTAGGCGGACTGGTTTCGCGTTCCAAAATAGACGAGGTGCTGAACGAGGGCTTCGATGCCGTACAGATGGCACGTGCATTGCTCAACGAACCGGGTTTCGTAAACCGGATGCGCGAAGAGGAGGATGCCCGCTGCAATTGTAAGCACAGCAATTATTGCATAGCCCGGATGTACTCCATTGAAATGGCTTGTCACCGGCATTTGGGCGAGGAGCTTCCCGCTTGTCTGAAAAAGGAAATAGAGAAAATTGAAGCCAAAGGGTGATTGGAATTTTTATAACCGGTAATTAATAATTGATAATCGTGAAACTTGCTGTCATAACCGGCGCCGACGGTGGCATGGGAACGGAGATAACGCGTGCTGCGGCTAAGGCCGGATATAGGATTGTTATGGCTTGTTACCGCCCTGAAAAGGCGGAAAAGGTAAAGGATATGCTGGTGCGTGATACCGGCAATCCGCATATTGAGGTGTTGGGTGTCGACTTGTCCTCACTTGCATCTGTGGCGGCGTTTGCCGAGATTCTTTTGAAACGCGGCGATGCCGTCGGTCTGCTGATGAACAATGCGGGGACAATGGAGACGGAGCGCCGCATCACAGAGGATGGCTTGGAGCGTACGGTAAGCGTCAACTATGTGGCCCCTTATTTGCTGACGCGCAAACTTCTTCCTCTGATGGGAGAAGGAAGCCGTATCGTGAATATGGTGTCTTGTACTTATGCTATCGGACATCTCGATTTTCCGGACTTCTTCCTCCGCGGCAGGAGAGGGGGCTTCTGGCGTATTCCTATTTATAGCAATACGAAATTGGCTCTGACCTTGTTTACGATTAATCTGGCTGCCCGCATCAGGGAAAGGGGCATCGTGGTGAATGCTGCTGATCCGGGAGTGGTTTCCACCAATATCATAACAATGCACATGTGGTTCGACCCGCTGACGGATATTTTCTTCCGTCCTTTCATCCGTACGCCGAAGCAGGGAGCGGCTACGGCCATTCACCTACTGCTGGATGAGGATGCCGGAAAGCGTACGGGTACGTTGAATGTGAACTGCCATCCCAAGCGGCTTTCAGGGAAATATACCGGTCATGTGCAGATGCAGGAGCTGTGGAACAGGACGGAAAAGATTGTGGAGAAATGGTTGTGACAAAAAAAGAGCGAGTGTTAAGACCCGCTCTTTTTTGTCTTTATGCTTTGCTGACTTTTGTCAGATGGAAAGCTCTCTTAATACGTTTACCAGATCTTTCTTGATAGGCTTGTCATTCTTGATGGCTTTCGTGAAAGGTACATAAACCACTTCATCATGCTCTATGCCGATCATGACATTGCGCTGGCCTTCCATAATGGCGTCGATTGCTGCGGCACCTAAACGGCTGGCAAGGATACGGTCGTGCGCCGTCGGGCTGCCGCCACGTTGCAAATGGCCGAGGATCGTTACACGCACGTCATACTGGGGATACTCGTTTTTCACGCGTTCCGCATAGTGCATCGCACCGCCGGTTAATTCGCTTTCGGCTACAATCACGATACTGCTGTTTTTGGATTTGCGGAAACCGTTTTTGATGAATTCTTCCAGTTGGTCCACTTCCGTGCTGAACTCCGGAATAATGGCTGCCTCGGCTCCGGAGGCGATAGCGCCGTTCAGAGCAAGGAAACCTGCATCGCGTCCCATTACCTCAACGAAGAAAAGGCGCTCGTGGGAAGTCGCTGTGTCGCGAATCTTGTCTACGGCATCCAAAATCGTATTCAAGGCGGTGTCATAGCCGATTGTCGTGTCTGTTCCGTAAAGGTCGTTGTCGATAGTTCCCGGCAGACCGATACAGGGAACGTCGAATTCTTGCGCGAAAATGCGCGCACCTGTCAGAGAACCGTCGCCGCCGATAACCACCAAAGCGTCAATGCCTTCTTTTTTCATGTTGTCATACGCAACCTGACGGCCTTCGGGAGTGGTGAACTCTTTGCAACGGGCTGTTTTCAGAATAGTACCGCCCAGTTGGATGATGTTGCTCACATTCTGGCTTTTGAATTCTTTAATCTCGCCGGTTACCAAACCTTTGTAACCTCTATATATGCCTTTCACTTGAAGTCCGTTGTAAATAGCCGCGCGTGTCACTGCGCGAATAGCTGCGTTCATTCCCGGAGCGTCACCGCCCGATGTTAAGATACCGATACACTTAATTGTTCCCATAACAATCTCCTTATTTAGTGTTAATAATTACCTTAAAAATTTGCTGGCAAAGATAACAAAAGCTTTTTAAATTCGTGATTTTATTGCCTCGGATATTTCTTCCATTAACCATTTGGGCGTGGAGGTGGCTCCGCATATACCAATGGACTCTGCACCGAGGAGCAGTTCGTTATCTATTTCTTCCGCACTGTCAATCAGGTGCGAGTTCGGATTTACTTTTTTACATTCGCTGAACAGGATTTTTCCGTTGGAGCTTTTCTTGCCGCTGACAAAAAATACCAGGTCGTGCGAGGCAGCGAATTTCTTGATGTTGGGGATGCGGTTGGCTACTTGCCGGCATATGGTATCGTAATACTCGAAAGTGACATCCGGGGATATATGCTCTTTTATATATTCCACTATCTTCTGAAATTCGTCGAGTGATTTGGTGGTTTGCGAATAGAGGCGTATGCTCTTGCTGAAATCCAGCATTCCGGCTTCTTCCAGCTTTTCAATGACGATTGCCTGCCCTGTGGTCTGTCCCACTAAGCCCAGCACCTCGGCATGCCCGTTTTTGCCATATATGACGATCTGCTTCTCTTCATCATCCTCCTGAATGTACTCCTGCTTGATTTTCTTTTGCAGGCGTAGCACCACCGGACAGGTGGCGTCGATGATCTCTATGTTGTTGCGCCGGGCGATTGTATAGGTCTCAGGCGGTTCGCCATGTGCCCGTAACAAAACTTTGACGTCATGCAAACGGTTGAACTCCTCATGGTTGATGGTGATGAGGCCCATGGCTTTCAGCCGCTCCACTTCACGACTGTTGTGTACAATGTCGCCCAAACAGTATAAGGTTCCGCCTTTGGTCAGTTCTTCTTCAGCTTTATTGATTGCGGTCACTACTCCGAAGCAGAAACCGGATCCTTCATCTATTTCCACTTTTGCCATATCGCAGATTTTTTGGATTATGCTTTACAAACCTTTTCAAACTGTGCTGCCAACCATTCCTTTTGTTGTGAGATCGTCATGTGGCTATTGTCCAGCAGCAATGCGTCGTCGGCTTTGCGGAGAGGGCTTACCTCTCTGTTTTGGTCTATATAATCCCGTTGTTTCACATTCTCTAAAATCTCGTCGAAACCGGCTTCCTCCCCTTTGGCTTTCAACTCGTCATATCTGCGCTGTGCGCGGATTTCGGGAGAGGCCGTTACGAAGATTTTCAGTTCGGCATCCGGAAAGACGGTAGTGCCGATGTCGCGGCCGTCCATTACAATGCCTTTGGATTTTCCCATTTCCTGCTGTTGGGCTACCATTGCTTCGCGTACAAAGTCGAGTGCGGCAATGGGACTGACGCGGGAAGATACCTCCATTGTACGAATCTTTTTTTCCACGTTGACACCATTCAGAAACGTGTCGGGACGTCCTGTATCCGGATTCAGTTGAAAAGAAATATGAATGTCTTTAATCTGCTCTTTCAGCTTCTCCGTATCAATGTCGTTGCCGGTGAACAGACCGTTTTCCATACTATATAAAGTGACGGCGCGGTACATGGCTCCGCTGTCAATGTAGATATAACCTATTTCGCGGGCCAGATCCTTGGCCATTGTACTTTTCCCGCATGAAGAAAAACCGTCGATTGCGATTGTAATCTTTTTCATATGAAATGATTTTATACTATAATTTATATGGAAATATTCTTTTCGATAGAAAAAAATGAATATTTCAATTAAAATTCCTGCCAAAGATACGGTATTTTTAAAATATCTCGTTACATTTGTGGCACAAAAGCAGAGGAAGGCTTTTGAAGAATTAAAAAAATGAAAATGCACTGCTTATTGTGTGAAAAAACACAGCTAAGCAAAAACAATAGTGGGAAAAGTACTATATTTGCCACAGATGGGAAACACTAATAATTATAGTATAAATTATGGAAATTAAAAAGACACCTAAGGCAGACTTGGAGAACAAAAAGTCAACTTGGCTGCTCGTCGGTTACGTGATTGTGCTCGCGTTTATGTTCATCGCATTTGAGTGGACAAAACGTGATATCAAGATTGATACGAGCCAAGCCATTACCGACCTTGTATTTGAAGAGGAAATAATTCCTATTACGGAACAACCTGAGCAGGCGGCTCCACCACCTCCTCCTGCCGCTCCTCCGATTGCAGAAACCTTGACAATCGTGGAAGACGATGCCGATGTGGAAGAAACTACTATTGCTACATCTGAGGAAACAAATCAAGCTGTAGAAATTAAATATGTTCCAGTAGCCGTTGAGGAAGAAGAACCGGAAGAACAGACTATTTTTGAGGTAGTAGAACAAATGCCGGAATTCCCGAATGGCGGTATGGCCGGCTTGATGCAGTATCTGAGCAAGAACATCAAATATCCTACTATCGCTCAGGAAAACGGTACCCAAGGTCGTGTAACTGTACAGTTCGTTGTTAACAGAGACGGTAGTATCGTAGATGCTAAAGTTCTTAGAGGTGTGGACCCGTATTTGGATAAAGAAGCTATCCGCGTGATCAGTTCCATGCCGAAATGGAAACCGGGTATGCAACGTGGTAAGGCAGTGCGTGTAAAATATACGGTGCCTGTAATGTTCCGATTGCAGTAATAAAATATTTATAACGTGAGGAGGCTGCCTAAAAGCAGCCTCTTTTCATTCTCTGCTATTCTTAAATTGAAATACTTATGTTTACAGCTTCCGAGCTTCTCGAAAAAATAAATTCTCATATTGCAGACCTGCAGTTTATCCGTACTCCCAAAGGTTTATACGATCCTGTCACCTATGTCTTGTCAATGGGTGGAAAAAGAATCCGTCCCGTATTGATGCTTATGGCTTACAACCTCTACAAGGAGGATGTTGAGTCTGTCTTTTCACCGGCAACGGGTATCGAAGTATATCATAATTATACATTGCTGCATGATGACCTGATGGATCGTGCAGACAAACGTCGTGGAAAAGACACTGTGCATAAAGTCTGGAATGACAATGCCGCCATCCTTTCGGGTGATGCGATGCTGGTGCTGGCTTATCAGTTTATGGCGCAATGTCCGGTGGGGCATCTGAAAGAGGTAATGGACTTGTTCAGCCTAACGGCGCTTGAGATTTGTGAAGGTCAACAGATGGATATGGAGTTTGAACGGCGAAATGATGTGAAAGAGGAGGAATATTTGGAAATGATTCGTCTGAAGACATCTGTTCTGTTGGCTGCGAGCTTGAAAATAGGAGCATTATTAGGGGGCGCTTCTGCAGAAGATGCGGAGCGTTTGTATGACTTTGGTGTGAACATGGGAGTAGCCTTTCAATTGAAAGATGATTTGCTGGATGTATATGGTGACGCCGCTGTCTTTGGAAAGAATATAGGTGGGGACATCTTGTGCAATAAGAAGACTTATATGCTGATCAAGGCTTTAGACCATGCGGATAAGGAGCAACTGAGTCAATTGGAGCATTGGATCACCATTGCTGACTTTAATCCGGTTGAGAAGATTGCAGCCGTAACCGATTTGTATAATCAGATAGGGGTTAAAGGTCTTTGTGAGAATAAAATGGTAGAATATAGTGACAAGGCTATGGGTAGTCTGGCTGCTGTCAGTGTGTCGGATGAGAAGAAAAAAGAGCTGGAAAAACTTATAAAAGAACTGATGTACCGGGAAGTGTAACTAATATTAATCCGATTACCCAATGCCTTATAGGAGATTACCAAATACAGACCAAGCAAGAATACGGGCGCTGAAAGCCGTAGTTGTGAAAGGCGATATATATAATGTATATGATTTGGCAGTGTCTTTAAAAACTCTTACGGATGCCAGAAATTTCCTGATGAAATTTGAGGCTGCCCAAGCGTATTATGCCGAGTGTTTTGAACGCCAGTCGAAAGCCGGGCGTAAGCACCAGTCGAATGTAAAGATAGCACGCCTTTATATATCGCATTTTATTCAAGTCTTGAATTTGGCTGTAATCCGTTCGGAAATCCGCACTGCGCATAAAGAGTATTACGGCTTGGACATGAAGAGTAATAATGTACCTGATTTGTCCACCGAAACAGCTCTCGCAGAGTGGGGACGTAAGATCGTTGACGGTGAGAACAGACGTACTTCTCAAGGTGGAATCCCTATTTATAATCCTACCATTGCCAAGGTCAGGGTACATTATGATATTTTTATGGAGAGTTATGAGAAGCAAAAGAATTTGCAGGCCTTGACAGCCCGTAGCCTGGAAATGCTTGCTTCCATGCGTGCCGAGGCTGATGCTTTGATCTTAAATATCTGGAATCAGGTGGAACAGAAATATGCAGGAATCACACCCAATGAAAAACGCTTGGATTTGTGTCGTGCTTATGGCCTGATTTATTATTATCGTACCGGAGAAAAAGAAGAAATAACGAAATGAGGTTAGTCGATTCACATTCCCACCTTTTTCTGGATGAATTCCAATCTGATTTGCAACAAGTGATGGCCCGCGCTCAAGCAGCGGGAGTAACTCATATCTTCATGCCCAACATCGATAGTACGACCATAGAGCCCATGCTTCGTGTTTGTTCGGAGTACAAAGGATATTGCTTTCCGATGATGGGGCTGCATCCTACTTCTGTAAATGCCGATTATAAGAAAGAACTGGCCATTGTGTCCGAACATTTGGCGATGCCGAACGATTATGTGGCAATCGGTGAAATCGGCATGGATCTCTATTGGGACAAAACTTTCCTGAAAGAACAGCAATTTGTTTTTGAGCAACAGATACAATGGGCGTTGGAATACGAACTGCCCATAGTTATCCACTGTCGTGAAGCATTTGATTATATATATAATGTACTGAAACCTTACAAAACATCTCCTTTGAAAGGCATTTTTCATAGTTTTACAGGTACATTGGAAGAAGCGCTCCGCATATTGGAGTTTCCTGATTTTTCTATTGGTATCAATGGCGTGGTGACATTTAAAAAGTCGAATTTGCCGGAAGTTTTATCAAGCATACCTTTAGCGCGGATAGTCCTTGAAACCGATTCCCCCTACCTTACTCCTGTGCCGAATCGGGGGAAGAGAAACGAGAGTGCAAATGTTAAGGACACCCTGTTAAAAGTAGCCGAAATATATGGGAAGCCGCCTGAGGAAGTGGGCTGCATCACTTCTGAAAATGCCTTAAAAGTGTTTGGAATACTCAAATAAGGTTCCGAAGATTTTAAAGTTTATTAATTTTGAGATTTTATTGCGGATAAAACTTTGATAATGCTGTGGAAGAACAAAAAAAAGAATACATTTGTAGCTGAAAACGCTTGTGGTTCGCATTTTTTTTGTAATTTGCACCCGATTTCGAAAAAGGCGTATATTGGAGAGATGCTCGAGTGGTTGAAGAGGCACGCCTGGAAAGCGTGTATACCCCTAAAGGGTATCCGGGGTTCGAATCCCCGTCTCTCCGCAGGGATTTGAGATAGCGAAAAACAATAAATAAATATAATAAGTAATTTAATTAATTAATCTTAAAAATTAGACACACAATGAAAAAGTTATTTGCAATTGTTGCTGTGATGGGAGTCTTAACATTTGGCTCAACTCAACTTGCTCAGGCTCAAGATGCTCCTGCTGCTGAACAAACAGAACAAGCTGCTCCTGCAGCACAAGCAGCTCCTGCTGACGAAGTTGCTGCTCCTGCTGTTGAAGCTGAAGAAGGCGGTATTCACAAAGAAATCAAAACTAAGTTTATTGAAGGTACTGCATCTTTCATGAGTTTGGTTGCTATCGCATTGGTTATCGGTCTTGCTTTCTGTATTGAACGTATCATTTACTTGAGCTTGGCTGAAATCAACACTAAGAAGTTTATGGCTGCTATTGAAGCTGCTTTGGAAAAAGGCGACGTTGAAGCTGCTAAAGACATCGCACGCAACACAAGAGGTCCTATCGCTTCTATCTACTATCAAGGTTTGATGAGAATTGATCAAGGCATTGACGTTGTTGAAAAGTCAGTTGTTTCTTACGGTGGTGTACAGGCCGGTTACCTGGAAAAAGGTTGCTCTTGGATCACACTGTTTATCGCAATGGCTCCGTCATTAGGATTCTTGGGTACTGTAATCGGTATGGTGCAGGCATTTGATAAAATCCAACAAGTAGGTGATATCTCTCCGACAGTTGTAGCAGGTGGTATGAAAGTTGCCTTGATTACAACTATCTTCGGTTTGATCGTTGCTTTGATCCTGCAGGTATTCTATAACTATATCTTGTCTAAGATTGAAGCTTTGACCAGCGAAATGGAAGATTCTTCTATCTCTCTGTTGGATATGGTTATCAAATATGACTTGAAATACAAAAAATAAGTAAAATGGCTAAGTTATCATATAAAGTATCATACTACGTACTGTACGTAATGTTTGCTGCCATCTTGGTAGTATTGGGCTTGTTCTACTTCGGTGGAGACGCTCAAGGCGATGCAGTACTTATGAGCGTTGACTCTGAAATGTGGCAACCTGCCCAAACTGATGCCTTGATCTATTTGATGTATGGTTTGTTTGGTATAGCTGTCGTTGCTACAGTGGCTGCTTTCCTGTTCCAATTTGGAACTGCCTTGAAAGATAATCCTGGAAATGCATTGAAATCTTTGATCGGTGTAATTATATTGGTTGCCGTTGTTGTTATAGCATGGGCTATGGGTAGTGATGAACCTCTCGTTATCCCGGGTTATGACGGTACGGACAATGTGCCTTTCTGGTTGAAGATCACTGATATGTTCCTTTATTCTATCTACATCTTGTTTGCTGCAACAGTGCTTGCAATCATCTTTAGTAGTATTAAGAAGAAATTATCATAATCAATTGAGATAACTCAATTTAAAGAGTAATTACAATGGCAAAAGGAAAAAGAAAAGTTCCTGATATTAACTCAAGTTCTACGGCGGATATTGCCTTCCTGTTGTTGATCTTCTTCTTGATTACAACGTCTATGGATACTGACCGTGGTTTGGCAAGACGTTTGCCACCTCCACCGGAGCAGGAACAGAACAATGACGATATTAAGTTGAAAGAGCGCAACGTATTGCAAGTCTTCCTGAATATGAACGACCAGTTGATGTGCGGAAACGATTATATCACAACTGATCAATTACGTGCAAAAGCAAAAGAATTTATTGCCAACCCGTATAACGATGATTCCAAACCGGAAAAATACTCAAAAGATATTCCGTTCTTTGGTAACATGATGATTACGGAAAAGCATGTAGTTTCTTTGCGTTGTGACCGTGGTTCTTCTTATAAGGCATATATTGCTGTACAGAATGAGTTGGTTGCAGCTTATAATGAGTTGCGTGATGAACTGGCTCAGGAAAAATGGCAGAAAAATTATGCTGATTTGAACGAGGACCAACAAAAAGCAATTCGTGATATTTATCCTCAGAAGATCTCTGAGGCAGAACCTAAAAAGTACGGAGAAAAGAAGTAATGGGAAAATTTAATAAAACTGGCAAACGTGAAATGCCGGCGTTGAACACTTCTTCTCTGCCTGACCTTATCTTCACCTTGTTGTTCTTCTTTATGATTGTAACAACTATGCGTGAGGTAACATTAAAGGTTGAGTTTAAGGTTCCGCAAGCAACAGAGTTGGAAAAACTTGAAAAGAAGTCTTTGGTTACGTTTATCTATGTAGGAAAACCTACTGCTGAATTCCGTAAGAAATTAGGTAATGAAAGCCGTATCCAATTAAATGACAGTTATGCTGAAGTTGCTGCAATTCAAGATTACATTATTGGTGAACGTGCCAGTATGAAAGAAGAAGACCAGCCGCAGATGACAGTGTCTTTGAAAGTTGACCAAGATACGAAAATGGGTATCGTAACAGATATCAAAGAGGCTCTTCGTAAGGCTTATGCATTGAAAATTAACTATTCTGCGCAACCGCGTCAGTAAAAGTTAGTTCAGACTATATGAATAAAGGCTGCTTGTAAAAACAAGCAGCCTTTATTTTTTATAGGAATTGGGGATAAATGAATATCTTTATTTATTCTGCTTTGTATACTTCCCGGTAAATACATTTTTTTACCTGCTCAAAGTCTTTCTCACATTCCAAGTTGCCATGAGCCATTAATAGCATAGGAAGATAATTATCTCCCACTTTATAAGGTGGTTGCATATATGGCTTTTCCCATAAGGTAAAACCATGCCGTTTATAGAAATTGATTCGTCGTATTGCCATTTCCTCTTCGGGCATTTCTACTTCTAGAATAATGGGCTTGTTGAGCTGCTGGCATAAATGGTTTAAGACATTCTTGCCATGACCTCCATTGCGTAGGGAAGGGTCAATAGCGAAATGCTCTACGTAATAAAAATGTCCGAAATCCCAGTACGTGATAAATCCGACCGGAGTGTCGTGATGAAGAATGATGTTGCAGTAAAAATGGGTTTTAGTATCTGTATAATTACGCAATTCTTCCAATGGGCGATATTCTTCCGAAGGAAAAGAGGCGGTCATCAGTTGTTCCATGTAATTGTACAAGGTTGCATCCTTAGTTGTGATACGTTGAAATTTAATCATAAGTCAGTCTTTTGATGTTTATTATTCAGTATAAAAATTTATGATTCGGCGGAGAGCACGTTGGCACACAGGACAGAATTCCGGATATTCGTTGGTGCGCATGCGGCAGTTATCTGCCGGGCGGAAAATACCCTTTGCAGAGTAGCCTCCTCCTTCATACACACCTGTCGGGTATTTTTCACTTGCACTTATCGGAGTGGGAATAGGAATGTTTGAGGGAAGCATGTCTTTCCATTTCGACGCAAAGTCCACTTGTGTACTGATGTTCTGTTCCCATGGCTCTATATCCAATGGATAAGTGTCTGTCATAATATCGTTGTCATAGAAATATTCATCGGCAAGTCCGCCAAAGCTATGTCCGAATTCATGTACTACTACCGGACGAAACATGGCGTGATGAGCAGTGGTCAGGGTGTAGGAATTATAAATACCTCCACCACCGTACTCTTCCGTATTGGCTAATATGATAATGTGCTCATAAGGGATTCCCGCTAAGGCATCATGTACTGCTCTTACGCGTGATGTGGTCAAATAACGGTCGGAGTAGAATGTACTGAAATGTGAGCTGAAAGCAGTGTGTTTCCATTCGTTCAGTCTTGGCACGCTGACTCCACTGTCTGTGGAAGGGCTGGCGACAGCAACAATATTGAAACGTTTCTTCATGGACTTGAAAGGCTCGTGTGCAAAAAGGCTCTCACAGGCAATACCGGCATCTTTATAGAATGTCTGCATTTCCTGAGGGGTGTATCCTTCTGCGAGGATAGCTACATCAATGCATTTGTCGGCATCTCCATTTTGTAGCAGGTATTTATGCGGAGTAATGTGTGAGTTCCCTTTTTGTGCTATCAACACATCGTCAGGGTGTATGGTATGCCTCATGGAGACACGAATGTTGCGGCGCGAATCGAGTAGAATTATTTCTATTTCGGCCGGTTGGAGGGGATACGGAAGAAGGAATGTATTTTCAAATCCCTTTGTTACACTTTTGGCTTCATCTGTTTCCAGCCATTCCTGAAAGAGCGAGGAAAAGGAAGTTGTATAAATAGTCTTTCCACTGGCTGCATCGCGCATGACAATCTGTCCGTTGCCTTGTAATGGAAGTTCCGCCAGATGATGTTTTCTTCCCGCCCATGTGGGGAGAGAGGACAGGCCGTCCAGACAAATGTCTTGTTGGGATGCATTGCCGCTGAATATGTAATCGGCACGAAGCGTTTTGTCTGCAAAATATTCGGCAAATACCTGTGCATATATGGGAGAGACTGCTGTTAGACAGAGTAAAAGTAAAATATATTTTTTCATATTCATTATAGTTTAATTACTTCACAAATATACGATTATTTCGGCACTATCCATATCTTAATATAAATGAGAGACACGAAACTCTATTTTGAATCCCGTATCTCTCATTCCTATTAATATGCGGTAATGCCGAATTATAAATGCCTACTGTGAGATTTAGATTATTTTATGACGGCTACAAAACCACCACGTGGCAAACACTCTATTGTCAGGTCTGATTTAACATTTGCCAAAGGGATATTTTCTTCAATGGCAAAATGCTTGTCATCTATACCATCTTTGAATATAGAGATTTTCTTATCGCTAACAGCTATTTTATCTAATGATATATGAAGTGTTTTTGTTTCATTAGTGCCATTGATGCCTCCAATATACCATACGTCGCCTTTACGACGTGCCAGGATTACTTCTTCTCCCGGATAACCGGCTAATAATTTTGTATCATCCCATGCAACAGGCAGTTCTGACAAAAGTCTCTTCACCGGTTCCGGTAAGCCATAATAAACAGAGGGTCTGTCCGGCATATGCTGCAACGCTGATTCAAAAATGACCGGCAATGCCAGTTCATGGGCATATGAAGTAATATGAGGGTGTTGAGAATTGGAAAAAGTTCCCGGAGTATAATCCATCGGCCCTACAACATTTCTTGTAAAAGGCAAAGTCGCGTTATGCTCAGCAGCCCGATTGGTTAATATTGGAGCGTTATTATACCATTCGGCGCCATATACCCCCTCAACCGACATCATGTGGGGATATGTACGTTGCCACCCTCGCGGAATAGTAGCCCCATGAAAATTAAGCATTAGTTTATATTTTATGGCATCTTCGAGCAAATCTATATAGTAATTCATGGTAGAAACACTGTCACCCGAGAAGAAGTCCACTTTAATACCGGCAATTCCCATTTCGCTCAACCATGCATATTCTTTTTCCCGGTCTTGCTTTTTATTCAAACGGAACAAGGGGCCGGGACCAATCCAGTTTGTACTTGAGTTATACCATAGCAAAGGCTTAATACCCTTGTTTAAAGTATACTTCACAGCATCTTGAAGATTGCCTCCATTGCTCATTTCATCCCATTCCCAATCAATCAAGTTGTAAGGCCAATGCATTTCAGCTGCCAAATCAATATACTCTTTGACTTTTTGATAATCCTTAGAGCCATGGTTATATGCCCAGTATATCCAGGACACCATGCCGGGATTTATCCATTCTGTATATTCTACTTTAGAAGGGTCAGAGACGTCAGTTACCAGTGTTGATTCCACAATATCGGACAAACCTCCTATAATGAGTACTCTCCAAGGAGAAACCCATGTTTTTTCAGCGACCTGTTTTTTATCGGCAAGTTTCACTTGGTATCTGTCATTGTTATCACCGTTGAATAAAAGAGAACCGCAATGTCCACGTCTGATATTTGCTTCTGTTATCAGCATAAATACAGAATCCTGCAGCTCTACGAGTCCGGGATATCCCCAAGAGTTAACTTTGGGACGGCCGGGGAGTTTTCCATCTGTTGATGCCGGAAAAAACTTTTCGTATCCGGGGTCGTATTGCTGCATCCATCTTTTGGCTCCTTGCGGAATATTATATGCCGTATATTCATCAACGACATATTCTTTGTCTGCAATAGTATTAATTTCATATCTGAAAACGACCCCATTGTCATATACTCTGAATGTAATATCCAAAGCGTTTCCTTCTTGGTTTTCAAAAGAATAGGTCCTTTCAAAGGCTTCATTGATACAATGACTGCGTTTTCCCGTTATCATCTTGTAATCATCGACGATTCGTTTTGCCTTAGAAACAGATTTCAGCTTCAAATTTCCATAAAACTTCTGAACATCTGTTTCCAATCCCAGTTCTGTTTGGGAAAGGATAGTTTTTCCGTCATAGTTCACAGAAAAAGTAATCTTGTCATAAGCCTTTCCCTCCATAGGCTCCACTGTAACTCCTAGTTTACCGGTAGGAGAGGTTACATCCAATGTTTCTGTACTGCATGAGCTGATCATGATGACAACTAGTACAAACCATATATTTCTTGGTAAATACATATCGTTTTTTATTTTCTTGTATCGTTAAACAAACACTTTTTTATTCTTGCAATAGGTTATGGCAATTGGATTTTCATCCTTTTACCTTGATATACGACTGTTTTTTCCGCAGACGGACTTATGATACGGAGAGTCCTGTTGGCCTGCATGCCGGGATATTCTCCTTGTCGTTCTTCTATCGTCAATACTCGTTTACGGTCATTCCAGTTAAAACGGATGTTGCTATATGCCCCTTTTTTATAATTGTAATTATCTCCCTCATCCTCGTATAAAATGAATGAAGCGTCTTCACCCGGATAAATGTGTATCTCCAAGGGGGCGCTAAGATTTTCCGAAGCATATTGCTTTTTCATGCCTAACGGTAATATGGTACCGGCTTTTACAAATACCGGGATTTTCTCTATTGATGCCGGAATATCCACGTATTGTCCTCCCTCATAGGCCTTTCCATTCCAAAAATCAATCCATCCTGCCTCATGTTCAGGAAGGTAGGTTTTCCAGCTTTGTACATTGCTTTGAGTTATGGGATTAATCAGTAAGGATTTTCCAAACATATATTCATTCTGCTGTTTCAAAGCCTCCTTATCTTGTGAAAAATCAAATATCAGCGGACGCATAAAAGTACCTCCTTGGTGTGAAACTAATGCAGTATGTGAATATATATAGGGTAATAGGCGATAACGTAGGTCTAAGAAGTCGGAAACAATGTGTTCCACTTGTTCTCCGTACCGCCAAGGCTCTGTCTGACTCATATAACCATGAATACGCATCAATGGCAGGAAGGTTCCGGCCTGTATCCAACGCAACATTCGTTCTTGGTAATCTTTATTCGTATACTGGTCGGAAGGGCGGAAAAAGCCGCCTGCATCATAGGTCCACCAAGGCAGACCGGTAGCCATTTGTCCTAATCCGCCAGCTATTTGCCGACGAAGTGTTTCCCAGTCATTGCCTACGTCTCCCGACCATGTTACTGCACCATATCGTTGTATACCGGAGAACCCGCTTCGGGTTAATATCATAGCACGCCGATCCGGGTCATCCTTACGTAAGCCTTCATAGACGGTTTTATTCACAAAAAGCGGATAAACATTGCGGTAGAATTCACCTGGGGTTTTCCCATTGTTTATTCGCCGGTTCAGTAAATCATCATTTTCCGGTTCGGTAGCGTCCTGCCACCACGCATCAATTTTGTAGGGCTTCAATAGTTTACTGCTAAAATTATGCCAATAAAAAGCTGCTGCATCAGGATTGAAAAAATCAATCCAATCTGTGCCGGGAATGTAAAAACCTTTAGACTCCATTTGCTTTCCAAGTGCCGATTGCTTATCTATTTTAGACCAAACGGACAACATCAGGTGCATGTTCATGTTATGAAGCTCACGTACCATTTTGCCGGGATCCGGATATTTGCTTTCATCGAATTGCATGGCATTCCACCCGTACTTTCCCCACCATTGCCAATCTTGTACGATCACATCCACAGGGAGCTTCCGTTTCCTAAATTCATGTGCGTTTTCCAACAGCTCCGCTTGTGTATTATAACGTTCCCGGCAATGAATATAGCCTAATGCCCAAAGTGGTAACATAGGCGCTTTGCCTGTCAACTGACGGTACCCGGCTATTATTTCATCGGCATTTCCGGAGAATACGGTATAGTCCAAAGAATGTGCTACCGGAGAACGGAAGACAGTCTCATCGGTTACTTGTCTCCAATATAATACGGGGGAATCTTCCTTTACGCCCTGTACTTCAACAGTATGTTCTCCTTTCGATAATTCTACTATAACGGAAGTTGTAGGAGGGAGCCACAAATTATTCACATCGACAATTTTATTTCCATCAATAGCGATGTAATGTTTGCGTGCCATACGCTGCCCTACATCCAACAGCAATCCGTACTGTCCGTCGGCCGGAACACTGAATGTTGCTGTGAATGACTTGAAGAGACGAGTCTCACGTTTATTGCCTTTTGTACTTGTCGCGTCCACTGTAACGGCTTGTCCCTCTGTCTTTGCCGGTAATAACTTTACAGACTCGTCGGCAGGATTAAAGTCTGTCAGACCATAGTTGTTCCACAAAATGCCATATCCCTTGTTGGAAAGAATAAAAGGAATTGCGATCTGTGTATTAACTTGTGTAAGGCGTCTGCTCAGTCCCCGCACATTTAAATAGCCATCTTGAAATTGTCCGGTGCCAAACAGGTATTCATCAGCCGGTGATAAGAAATGTTGTTCGGCCAAAAAGGCCGGTTCGCCTTGAACAGTAGAACTTTTCAATAAACGCCCTCTTTCTTTTTCCTGCAAGATAATTTGCCCTTTAGCATCGGTAAAAGTCAGTGTATGACGCTGTTTGTCATAAACTACAATCATTTTCTCAAGTGAAAGTTTCAGTGAGGTATTATTCTCTTTCACTTTATATGCAGGAGACGCTACATCTTCTGTATAGATTAATTCTTCTTTCGGAACAGCCTGTCCTTTGGTGAACCTTACGCGCACCGTATTCTGATTGAGCGGTTGTAAAGAAAGCTTTCCTGTTGGCAATTCGATATTCACACAATTGCTTTTAGGAGAATCATTTTGGGCAAAGGCCGTAAAGCAACCAATCAGCAAAACGAATAAAAACAGTGTTTTTCGTGTCATGTTCTATGCTTTATTTCTGTGAATGAGTGACTTGATTTACAGTATATTGGGAAATACACGATTGTGCCAATGGCTGTTCTTTACTCGAATGCCCACCAGTCCAACATAAATAGGTTCTTTTTCAGTTCTTTCCCACCTTTAAAAACAAGATAGAGATCGTGTACGCCGTTCAAGTTCACAACAGACGTCGTAAACTCGCGAAGTTCACTTTTCGTATGTGAGATATTCACTGTGCCGACACATGGACCATCTTTTTGGTCAATGTGAATTTCCAATATGCCGCCATATAGGTGGGCAGAAGCGGAGACTTTAAACGTCTTGGCTCCTTTTCCAAAATCAACACCTTTCACCATTAGGTATTCGCCGTCATCTATACTTGTTACCAGCTGGTTCCAGCGTTCGTGACTCCAGATATTCTTGGGAGTGGTCTTCAGTCCGAAGCCCCAAGCCATTGTTTCTGCTTCTACTTTACGGTAGGGATTGAATTTCTCAATCTGTTCCAATTTACATTCGTGAAAATAAGGCAGCATGCGGATGGTGCCGTTAGGGTTATACTCCATTTCAGCAACCGACACCGAGCGCCGTTCTGCGTGGCGGCTTGTTTCCAAACGGAAGATATCATAGTTTTGTCCAAAACAGTAAGATTTACCCTTGTAGTCTATGATGCCGGGGTGATTGCCACGAGTCCGCGGGGTATGGTCCATAATATGCCCTTTATACTCCCATGGCCCAAGCGGGTTTTTACTCATGGCATAGCCGATACCCTCAGGACAGCATGTAGAGGCAAAGGCTAAATAGTAGTGTCCGTTTCGCTTATAGAACCAAGGGCCTTCCTGATAATCTTCGATATGGGGTAGCTCCATGATTTCGCCTGAGTAGGAAATCATGTCTTCATTCAGTTTCACACAATAGAGATTCGGGTTACCCCAGTACATATAGGCTTGGCCGTCATCATCAATATATACTGTGGGGTCAATATCGTACCAATGTTCCTTTTGCCATACCAGCGGTTTGTTTATGGGATCTTTAAAAGGACCGTAAGGAGAGTCGGACACCAGCACGCCGATGCCGTTGCCATGAATGGGGCAATACATATACCATTTGCCATTGCGGCGAACCACTTGCTGTGCCCAGGCGCCATTGTTGCCTTTGTACCATTTGAAGTCTTTGAGCGAGGCTACGGCGCCACGGTCCTGCCAGTTCACCATATCGGTAGAGGTGTAGAGGAGCCAGTCCTTCATGTGAAAATTTTCGCCGTCATCCTCATCGTGGCTGGTAAAGAGATAGACAGTGTCATTGTACACAATAGGAGCCGGGTCGGCTGTGTATTTGGTTTGGATGATGGGCATGTTCAACGATAGTTCTTGTGACAAGGCGGTTGTCGAGAGTAATGAGCAAAATGCTAAAAGTTTTAAAGATGATTTCATATTTGCAGATAATTTAATTATGTTTTTCATGATTTCGTGTTTTCTGTTACAAAGGAATTCATTTTCCGTCAATCTGCTCCAAAAGTATGTTACATCTTTTTTTGTCCATGTTACATAATAGTCCCGGTATTTCCCGAATGTGCGATTATTCTCTTTTTAGCAAGAAAAGTTATAATTCGTATTTTTATTGGAGAAAAAATGGCTAACTTTGCACCTTGCCGTAGTAAAATGCGGGAAATCATTTATAAAATTAATTATTGAAAATAGAAATGGGACATCATCAATTGGATACTTTAGACGAGCAAATACTGCAGTTGATAGCCGATAATGCACGTATTCCTTTCCTTGAAGTGGCCAGAGCTTGTAATGTATCTGGAGCAGCTATTCATCAACGTATTCAGAAACTCACTAATCTGGGGATATTGAAAGGATCGGAATATGTTATAGATCCGGAGAAGATAGGATATGAGACCTGTGCATATATCGGAATTTATTTAAAAGATCCCGCTACTTTTGATGCTGTGACAAAAGCGTTGGAGGCTATTCCTGAAATTGTGGAGTGTCATTTTACGACAGGTAAGTATGATATGTTCATTAAGTTGTATGCCCGGAACAATCACCATTTGCTGAGTATCATTCACGATAAGCTGCAACCGTTGGGCTTGTCGCGTACGGAAACGTTAATCTCTTTCCACGAAGCGATTAAGCGTCAGATGCCGATAGTAGTAGAAGATGAAGAGGAGTAAATCCTATCGGCGGATATAATCGACAAAAGCATAAGCGCAGGGATGTTTCTCGTCTATCGGATGGGAGTCCCTGCTTTTTTCTTGCCATATTTTAAGATCTACTTCCGGAAAGTATGCATCTGCATGGGGAGCTTCAGCATCTATTTCGGTAAGGCAAAGTGCGTCTGCCAAAGGGAGGGCTTGGTGATATACGCTGGCTCCGCCTATAATGTAGACTTGTTCGTCCTGTGCACAGTTTTTCAAGGCTTCCTCAAGAGAGGGGAATACTTCTGCACCCGGGCATTGGGTATCGGAGCGGGTAGACAAGACTATGTTGCGACGGTTGGGTAAAGCGCCTTTGGGCAGTGACTCAAAGGTTTTCCGTCCCATGATGATTGTATTTCCGGTAGTAAGCGCTTTAAAGCGTTTCTGGTCATTGGGAAGCCAGAACAATAATTTGTTTTCGTAACCGATGCCCATGTGGCGGTCTACTGCGGCAATAATGCTGATCATGTCTGTACAGGGTTCAAATGGTTCTTATAGGATGAGATTTTCTCTTTCTTTTATACCGCAACTTTTCCGGCGATGTGCGGGTGCGGATCATAATTGATTAATTCAAAATCTTCAAATTTGAAGTCGAAGATATTCTTCACGTCCGGGTTTATTTTCATCTGTGGCAATGCCTTCGGTTCACGACTCAATTGGAGTTTCACTTGTTCCAGATGGTTCAGGTATATATGCGCATCTCCCAGCGTATGTACGAAATCTCCTGCCTTCAGTCCGGTGACTTGTGCTACCATTTGTAGAAGCAATGCGTATGATGCGATGTTGAAAGGCACTCCCAGGAAGATGTCCGCACTCCGCTGGTAAAGTTGCAGGCTGAGCCGGCCGTTGGCTACGTAAAACTGAAAGAATGCGTGGCAAGGCGGCAGGTTCATGTTGTCCAGATCGCCGACATTCCAGGCGCTGACTATGATGCGGCGTGAATCGGGGTTGTGTTTGATCGTTTCTATCGCTTCACTGATCTGGTCGATTGTTCCGCCTTTGTAATCGGGCCATGAACGCCATTGATAGCCGTAGATATGTCCCAAATCTCCGTTTTCGTCTGCCCATTCATTCCAGATGCGCACACCATTTTCTTGCAGGTATTTCACATTTGTATCGCCTTTCAGGAACCATAACAGTTCATGAATGATGGATTTCAAATGAAGTTTCTTAGTTGTCAGGCAAGGGAATCCCTCGTCCATATTGAAGCGCATCTGATGTCCGAATACACTGATTGTACCGGTTCCGGTGCGGTCGCTTTTTTCTATGCCTTCAGTCAACACGCGGTTGAGCAAGTCTAAATATTGTTTCATGGTTTACTTGTTAAAAGCCTCGCCAAAGGTAGCTAAAGTTCTTGGGAGAATAAAAAAATAAGAATCAAAAATTAAAGGGAACGATTTACAGGAAAGGAGTCAGCAGGTTTCCCACCCAGCCGACGAATTTCTTCCATCCGGAACGTTTCTTCCATACTTCGGGAGTGAGCAAAGTGCTGTTTTGCTTATCCTTTTCAAACATGCTGTTCAGTTGATTGGTGGTTGCCGGGTCAAAAATGAAAGCGTTTGTTTCATAGTCGTAGCGTAAGCTGCGGCTGTTAAGGTTGGCCGTACCTACTGTACAGAAAGTGCTGTCCACCATCATTATTTTGGAGTGGTGGAAACCGTCTTTGAACAAGTAGACTTTAGCTCCCCGTTTCATCAGCTTGTGTGCAATGTAGAAGGAAGCTTCAGGCGTAAAGGGGATATCCGATACTGCCGGTATCATTATTTCCACTTCCGTACCTTTCTTTAATGCTTTTTTGATGGCTTTACGAATGGATTTTGTCGGTACGAAGTAAGGGTTCACTATCTGGATGTTTTTTTGGGCGGCTTCGATTGAAACGGCGTAGGCATGGCTGATGGAACGGGGTGTTTCTCGCGGGGTGCGGTCCACTATTGAAATCTCTTCGGCTATGCTGTCCGGAAATTGGGGCAGGTTGGGGAAGTATGCCGGACCGCCGATGTGTTGTCCGGTCTCCCGGTTCCACATAGTCAGGAAGATGCCTTGCAGATAGCGTACGGCGTCCCCTTCTATATGCATGTGTATATCGTGCCATTTGCCGATTTTGGGTAAACCGTTGATGTAATAGTCGGCAATGTTCATCCCGCCTGTATAGCCTGTCTTTCCATCGATCACGACGATTTTACGGTGGTCGCGATGCATGGCATGGTTGATATAGGGAAAAGTGATAGGGTCGAACTTGACAATTTCGATGCCACGTGCCTTTATCGCTTGCAGATGATGTTTTTTTAGCGGTTGGTTATTGGACCAGTTGCCGAATGCATCGAACATGGCACGTACTTCCACGCCTTCTTTCACTTTTTCTGCCAATAAGTCGAAAAGGGAGTTGGCGATGGAGTCGTTGCGGAAGTTGAAATATTCCAAATGAATATGATGCCGGGCATGGCGAATGGCTTCGAATAAGTCGGTGAACTTTTCACGACCGGTCATTAGTAATTCAACTTTATTGTTGTAAGTCAGCGGTATTCCCATTTCCCGCATGTAGTTCATAACAAGAGAGTCGCTGGTAGTGTGCGCCCGGGCGCTTCCAATGAAAGATGCAAATAATATAATGAATATAATCCGTCTCAAAACTTTGTAAGGTTATTTAGTTTTATGAGTTGGCAAATATACAATATATCGTTGAGATATGTTCATTCGTTTATAAAAAATTAGCCCTTACCTTGCCAATGGAGAGGTAAGGTAAGGGCGGATTGTATTGTCCTATGAGGAAATCTGTTTATCCTATGAGGAAGTTTGTTTATCCTATGGGGATTTTTTCTGTTTCAGGTTGCCGAATCCATCTAAGCCAGTGAACATATCTTGCGGTAGAGCAGGTAAAGCAGCACTATCCCAGCTACCAGTAAGGATTTGGGATCAAGTTCGGTCATTCCGCTTTGGGCAGCGGTGGTGAATGTCTCACGAAGCGTACCCAGCACTTGTTGCAAACCGTCGAAAGCGAAGAACAGCACTAATGCCAGCGTGAAGCAGAATGTTACCCATACTTGTGAAATCCGGTGGGTACGGTCGGGTAAATGGCGCATCACGCGACGGGTGAAGCCATTGTCCGGTATTTCCTGCCGGTTTCCGGCAAAGAAAGCTGTTAAGAGTTTATCATCGTTTTCTGTCATAACCATTTTGTTTTAAGTAGGCAGCCATTTTATCTTTGGCCCGCGACAGATGGCTTTTTACTGTTCCTGCGGGGCAGCCGGTAATGCCTGCAATCTTTTCAATGCTTTGATCTTCCATATAAAAAAGAGTGATGCAGGTTCGTTCCATATCTTTCAGCATACTCAGCGCGCGGTAGATATCCATGCGTTGACCTATGTCGTTTTGTTGCGTACAGCATTGAGCGTCTACTTGACGTGTCTCCAGGCTGTCCGTCTCTTTACGGGCACGAAGATAGTCATAAAAAACATTATAGGCAATACGGTAGAGCCATGTGGAGAAACTGGATAAGTTCTTGAATGAGGCCAGGTTGGTATATGCCTTGATGAATGTGTCTTGTGAAAGGTCATCGCTCAATTCGCTGTCGCCACAGGTCAGATGCAGGAAGAACCTCCGTACGGGTGACTGGTACTTTCTTACTAACCGGTCGAAGGCCCTGGTGTTGTGAAACACCACGACCTGTGCAACTAACGATATATCATTGAGCTGGCTCATTTTTCTTCATTCTTTTCCGGAAAGCCTGTTTTTGTATTATCGGGTTGCCCATTACTTTGGGGGGCTTTGTGCTGTTGCGTATAGTAGATGACGACTTGTCCGAAGCCTGTGAACATAATGAGCAGTCCGATGCAGCCCAGTCCGAATTCGCCGGTAATGGCCCAAAGGAAGATGAACAGTCCGATACCGGCAAACACATTTTTGATTCCTTTGCTGCGGGTATCCATTGATTCGGTGTCTTTAAACAGGTGTTCCGGCAGCGGTTGTCCGCTAGCCAAAGCCTGTTCTACCAAACGGTATTTGGCTTTCCGGTTCTTATAGCGGAAGAAAAAGACGATGAATACGACAACCAGCGGTAAGCCGAAGACGGAAACAATGGCTACGATGGCGATGATTGCTTCCCGGGTGTTATGTCCGATATTCCAGCCGAAGTCATAAGCGTCATTGCGGCTTTTATAATCATTATCGCTTTCGGTATGACGATGGGTACTGTTTTCATAAGTCATGATGCTGAGTGTGTCCGTTACGGACTTTCCGTTAATCATGGTATCTTTCAGTTCTATAACTCTTTTGGGGTTTCCCAAGCTGTCATTTTCTGTTACAGTTCTGTTCTTTCCCTGTGCCAATGTACAGAGCATTATGGCTGTCATTAATGCAAAAATGATACGTTTCATAATCATGCTATTTTTTATTTTATTAATTTCTTTGTGTGTTAGACGTGCCCAATCATTTAGAAAGTTGCAAAGAGACGATATTTTTTTTAAAATAGCTACTATCGGCCGCCGAATATTTATGTTATCTTTGCGTACTTAAAATAGCGCACACATGGAATTACCTGTTTTATTTACAGACTATACCCGCAATCTTTTGGGAGATGAGGATTATATGAGATTGACGGCGGCTTTGGAGGCGGAGCAGCCTGTCAGCATCCGGTTGAATCCGTTGAAGCCGTTTGCTTTTCAGCTTGGGGAGGATGAAGTTCCCTGGTGTGCTTCCGGTTTTTATCTTAAAGAACGCCTGACGTTTACTTTCGATCCTTTGTTTCATGCGGGTTGCTATTATGTGCAGGAAGCTTCGTCCATGTTTGTGGAGCAGGTCTTGAGGCAACATTGGGGTGAGGAGCCGGCGGTAATGCTTGACCTTTGCGCAGCTCCGGGTGGTAAGTCGACACATGTCCGCAGCATTCTTCCCGAAAACAGTTTGCTGATAGCCAATGAAGTCATTCGCAACCGTTCTCAAATACTTTCCGAGAACTTGGCAAAATGGGGGCACACCGGTGTTGTGGTCACCAATAACGAACCGTCGGACTTTACGCCGTTGAAAGATCTCTTTGACATAATATTGACGGACGTGCCCTGCTCCGGTGAAGGGATGTTCCGTAAAGACCCTGTGGCGGTAAGCGAGTGGAGTTTGGAGAATGTAGAAGTTTGCTGGCGTCGTCAGCGAAGAATTATTTCGGACATCTGGCCTTGCCTCAAGCCGGGTGGCATCCTGATATATAGTACTTGTACCTATAATACGAAGGAAAATGAAGAAAATATCCGTTGGATAAGGGATGAGTTTGGTGCAGAGGTGCTTCCGCTTGATGTTGCGGAAGATTGGAACATAACGGGCAACCTGTTGCCGGGAGAACATTTTCCCGTCTACCGCTTTTTACCTTATAAGACGAAAGGCGAAGGCTTCTTTTTGGCTGTTCTCCGAAAACCGGGTATGAGTAGCTGTAAGGCTTGGGATGAGCGCTTGTCTGTCCGGGGAAAAGTTTCCGTAACTCCGGGAGTGAGGGGGGAAAACGCCAAGGGAAAGGGTAGGAAACCTCAGGGAAAAGGGATGAAAACTCCGGGACTTTCGAAAGAGCAGTTATCTGTATTCCGGAATTGGATTCCGGCTTCGGATGAGTATGAGTTTATTCAGAACGACGGCAGTGTCAGTGCTTTCCCTAAATGCTATCTTCCTGAATTGTCGGCATTGCAGTCGTCATTGCGCATCGTGCAGGCAGGGGTAGGGATAGCCGAGCAAAAAGGAAAAGACTGGATTCCCAATCATGCGTTGGCGATGAGCCGGATATTGGGGCCGGATGCTTTCCCTCGCGAAGAAATCTCCTACGGACAGGCCATTGCATATTTACGGAAAGAGGCTGTCACCCTTTCGGATGCAGCCCCTCGCAGTGTGGTTTTACTCACATATAAGGATATACCTCTCGGCTTTGTTAAGAATATCGGCAACCGCGCCAACAATCTTTATCCGCAGGAATGGCGTATTCGCAGCGGCTATTTGCCGGAGAAGGTGAGGGGGATTAGTGATTGATTCTGATCGCGCCTCCTTTCATTACGGTCAAAGTTCATTTTTGTATATCCGGGCCATTGCCTTCTGGTATTGGTTCTCCAGTTGCAAAAGGTTTGTTTTGCTTTGATAAACCACCGACACTTCAACGAAGTACTCTATCATGCTGATTTGTCCGCCTGCAAGAGCTTGCTTCAGCAAAGTCAGGTCCTGCTGGTCTTGGAAGGTCTCTTTGTATTCCTGCATAGATACATTCAGGTTGCGGGCTTCTTCGTAGAGCTGCCACAACTCGGAACTTGCTTTTACTTTTGCATTGTCTTTTTGGAAATCAATGTTCATGGCTTGTGCTTTGGCAATCTTTACCTTTCCTTTATTGGCAAAGAGAGGGAAGGAGAAACCTACTACAACACCGTTCAGCGGATGTCCTGATTCGGTATTGCGGCGGTAGCCCAATTCCAGTTTCGGCAGCCAGCCTTGTTTGCTTGCCGAAATGAACTTGCGGGCGGCGGCACTCTCATTGTCAAACGATTGCAGGGAAGGGTCGGCTGCCAGTTGCTCATTACATACCTGATAGAAATCGGCAGGCAGTGGAACTATGGGATAGTCCGTCAGGCCGAGGGCTTGGGCTGTGGGTATTGCCGGATTTTCGGACAAGTTGTTGCCGGGAGTAAGCGGCTGGTTCCCGTTAAGCACCAGCAGTTCTTTGATTTTGTTGTTCAATGCTGTACTGTTCATACGCGATTCGGTGCGTACATTCAGCAGTTCCAAGTTTATTTTATTGGTCTCCAGAGCATTGGCATCCCCGTTGGACAGTCTTTGGGCATACATAGCGGCCAGTTCCTCTGCATTCTTCAGCCGGGCATTGAGCAATTCCTGCTGTTGTTGCAGCATGATGATGTCCAGACATACTTCTTTGGCTTGCAGTAATATCTGCTGACGCATGGTTGCCGCCTGTGCATCCAAAGCTCCGGTTTTCAGACGGTTCATCTTTCCCCTTGTTACGTATAGGGTTGGAAAATCGAAGCTTTGGGAAACAACCATTTCTCCTACGGTCTCATCACTGTTTTTGGAGTCCCAGAGATGGGCATACGAAAGGGTGGGATCGGGCAGGTTGTTCTCTGCCTTATTCTCTAACTTCTGCGAAGAGATAAGTTGTGCGTTGGCCTGCAGCTCCTTGTTGTTCGCCTCTATCTGGCGAAGTACGGAGTCGATGCCCGTATCCTGCGCCCTCATCCCCATACAGGTGAGGAGGGCGGCGGTGAGTATAAATATTTGTTTCATACGTTCTGTTTTTAAGTCATTTATTCGTTTGTCACTTTCTTCTTCCCATGCATCATCAGATAGACAATCGGAATGATGAAGCCATTCAGGAAGGTAGAGGTAAGCAGTCCTCCCAAAATAACTTTCGCCATAGGGCTTTGTATCTCATTGCCGGGAAGGTCGCCGCTGAGTGCCAGCGGGATCAGTGCCAGTGCGCTGGACAGGGCTGTCATCAGAATAGGATTCAAGCGATCCAACGAACCGCGTATCACACTGTCGTACACTCCGTAGCCCTCTTCCTTTTGCAAGTGGTTGTAATGGCTGATCAGCAACATGCCGTTTCGGGTGGCGATGCCGAACAAGGAGATGAAACCGATGATGGCAGGAATGCTGATTTCCCCTGTGGTGATGAGCAGGGCAAACACGCCGCCAATCAGTGCCAAAGGCAGGTTGATAAGGATGATTGCACTTTCCTTGACACTGCGGAATTCGTGATACAGCAGCAAGAATATCACAACGACAGACATGAATGACGTCAATGCCAGTGTGCGGCTTGCAGCCTGTTCGCTTTCAAACTGGCCGCCGTATTCGATGTGGTAGCCTTCGGGCAGTTTGATTTGTTTGTCTACGCGCTCTTGTATATCGTTCACCACACTACGCAGGTCGCGGTCGGCAACGTTGGCGGAGATCACGATCTTACGTTTTACGTTTTCGCGGCTGATTGTATTCGGGCCCATTGCCGAACGTATGTCCGCTACGTAGTTCAACGGTATTTTTTGTCCGTTGCCGGTATCAATCATTAAGTTGCGTATCTTTTCCATCTCATCCCTCAAGTCATCCTTGACGCGTACGGTGAGGTCGAAGCTCTTTCCTTTCTCGTACACTTGGGATACGGATTCGCCTGCAAGGCACACATTGACGAATTCCGAAAACTCCGGCAATGAGATGCCGTATTTGGCAAGTACTTCCCGCTTGGGCGAGATGATGAGCTGCGGGCGTTCAATCTGCTGCTCTACATTCAAATCGGCAATGCCGGGGATGTCCTGAATGCTGTTTTTTATTTCATTGCCCAAGGAGAACATGCGGTTCAAATCGTCACCGAACAGCTTGATGGCTATGTTTGCTTTCGTTCCGGATAGCATGGCATCGATGCGGTGGCTGATAGGCTGGCCGATTTCCACGTTAGCGCCGACAATCGTACCCAGTTTTTCACGTACCTCGGCCACCAGTTCGCTGCGCGAGCGGTCTTTCAACTCAAACGGGGCTTCGATCTCCGAAACGTTGACGCCTAAAGCATGTTCGTCCAGTTCGGCACGTCCTGTCTTGCGGGCTACGGTCTGGATTTCGGGGATGGTAAGAAGCAATTCTTCGGCGCGATGGCCTATCTTGTCGCTTTCTTCCAATGAGATGCCCGGCAGAGATGATATGTTGATCGTGAAGGAGCCTTCGTTGAATGGCGGCAGGAAGGAGCGTCCCAGTGTGAAGAAGCAGGCGAGTGCTATCACAAACAGGCCGATAGTTCCGCCCAATACGCTCTTTTTATGTCCCAATACGAAGGTTAGCGCTGCGCCATACCACTCTTTCATTTTACGTGCTACGGGTGAGTCTCCGGTGGAGCGTTTTTCATCTTTTATCTTTTCCTTGCCCAGCAGGTAGGAGCACAGTACAGGCGTCACCGTCAAGGCTACGACGGTGGAAGCTGCCAGTGCCACGATGAAGGCGATGCCCAGCGGTACGAGCATCCTGCCCTCCATGCCGCTGAGGAAAAAGAGCGGAACGAAACTTACCACAATGATAAGTGTGGAATTCAGTATGGGCATACGCACTTCTTTAGAGGCGTTGAATACAACTTCCAGTATGGGCCGACGCTCTTCCTGCGGTTTCATACGGTTCTCCCGCAATCGTTTGTACACGTTCTCCACATCTACAATGGCATCATCTACCAGCGAGCCGATGGCGATGGCCATACCTCCGAGGCTCATTGTGTTGATTGTGAAGCCCATGTAGTGTAATGCCAGCAGTGAGGCTATCAGTGACAGGGGGAGTGTGACCAATGAGATGACAGTGGTCCGCACGTTGGCGAGGAACAGGAACAGGACGATGACGACGAAGATACCTCCTTCGAACAATGACTTCTGCACGTTGCCGATGGAACTTTCAATGAAGCGGCTTTGCCTGAAGATGTCGGTGCTGACTTTTACGTCAGGCGGCAGGTTCTTCTGCAGGTCTTTCAGGGAGGTTTCCAACTTGTCGGTCAGCTCAAGGGTACTTGTGGCCGGCTGTTTGGTTACGGTCAGCAGTACGGCAGGTTTCCCGCGTTCGGAAGCTGTGCCCAGTTTCGGCAGTTTGGCTCCGATGCGTACGTCTGCAATGTCTTCCAGCAGGACGGGAACGCCGGGCGTTGAGGCGGGGGAAGCGGATGAGGTGTCACCGTCTTGCAGCTTGACTGCTGTTTTGGCAAGTTGTTCCACCCGGTCGGTGGAGATCACTCCGCGTACGATGTATTCGTTTCCGTATTCATAAAGCACGCCGCCATTGGCATTCAGGTTCATTTCGCGCGTAGCGTTCATCACTTCTGTGAGAGTCACGCCGTAATGACGCATCCGTTCCGGATCGAGCTGTATCTGGTATTCTTTAATATCGCCACCCAGTACGGCCACTTGCGCCACACCGCCGGTAGAAAGGAGGCGCGGGCGGATTGTCCAGTCTGCTATGGTGCGCAGGTCGAGCATGGAAGTAGAGTCCGCAGTCAGCCCCACAATCAGCATCTCGCCTAAGATAGACGATTGTGGTCCGAGGGTAGGCTTGCCCACATTAGAGGGGAGCGATTCGCTGACGACAGCCAGTTTCTCGCTGACAATCTGGCGTGCCAGATAAACGTCCGTTTCCCAGTCAAATTCAACCCATACTACGGAAAACCCGTTTGTAGAGGAAGAGCGTACGCGGCGTACTCCTGTCGCACCGTTTACGGCAGTCTCCACCGGGAAGGTGACCAACTGTTCCACTTCTTCGGCTGCCATACCGTTGGCTTCGGTCATGATAACTACGGTCGGGGCATTCAGGTCGGGGAACACATCCACTTCCGTATGCATTGCAGTATATGTACCGCCAATCAGTAGCAATACGGATGCCACCAGCACCAATATTCGGTTCTGAAGGGAGAAATGTATAATCTTGTTCAACATAATTCAAAACTCATAATTATTATTAGTGTTCGTGGCTGTGTGCCGGAATTGCATTGGTGGCGCCGGCAAGTTTGACTTGGTATGCGCCTTGGGTCACTACCTTGTCACCGGCTTTGACGCCCGAAAGGATTTGCACCTTTTCGCCGTTGTCGGCTCCGAGAGTGACGGGTTGTTTTTTGTATCCTTTTTCATCTATTTGCAGATAGACGAAGAAGCTGCCTTGTTCTTCGGTCAAGGCTGTGTGGGGAAGTGCAATAACATTCTCCATGGGGGAGGAGAGCAGGAATATTTCTACAAAAGAGCCGGGGATGATATCTCCTTTATTGTCAAATTCAAAGGTGACGGGCACGTAGTAGCTGTTTTCGCCCGATGCTTTCCCATAAGAAAGCAGGCGTCCGTTCAGTTCCTTTAGCGTATATACCTTATTATCATAAGGAGTGCAGAAGTTGGCAGAGCCGATTGTGCGGAGATAAGGATAATATTTTTCAGAAACATCGGCACGCAGGAATAATTTACGGTTTTGGGTTACGCTTACAAGCGGTTGGCCCACTGTGACATAGTCACCCTCCTTCACTAAGAGGCTTTTTACGTATCCACTGATGGGAGAGGGGATGGCCTGACCCTGTGCCGAATGGTTTTGGGCAACGGCTTCATAGCTGATGCGGGCATTCTCATAGGTCTGCCGGGCTTGGGCGAAGTCTTTTTCCGAAACGATTTTGTTGGGAAGCAGTTCTTTCATCCGTTCGTATTCCTTCTTGGCTGTTTTGTAGGCAATCCGCGCTCTTTGTACGGGATCTCCGTCTGCCATATTCTTGGACGAAAGCACTACGAGGGGAGTGCCTTTGCTGATGCTCATGCCCTCTATTACTTTTCCATGGAAAGAAACGACACCGGCCACAGTGGCTACGGCAACACTCTCGTCGCCTTGTGCAGCCATAACCCGGCCGCTGGTCTTAATCACCTGATTGAAAGTACCCGGTTCGATGATGCTCGTCTCCACACCGGCGGCCTGCGCCTTAGCCGGAGGCAATATGATTTCGTCGCTATGGCCGGCGGCAGCTTCCGCAGCATGCTCGTGCTCGTGGCCGGCTCCTTCGTGCTCATGGTCATGGTTTTCGCTCTCATGGTCATGACCTTCGTGATCATGTCCCGCATGGGCGTGTTCTTCCGTTTCGTGGTTGTGTCCTTCACCGGACTTACTATTGCAGGAGCCCAACAGGAACAATCCTATGACTCCCATGAATATAAATTTCTTCATGATAGTTGTTTTTATTCTTACTTGTTATTGGAATACAAAATTAGAGAATGTGGCGTGCAACCAAGTTGCATATATTCTCCTGCCGGGAAAGGAGTTCCTTTCGGCAATGTGGGTTAAGCAAGAACGGAAGGGGGCGCGCGAAGTCCGGTGGCACGTGTGATGAACGTGCCATGCAGAGATTCCAAGTAGATAAACTCTTGCCTTATGCCTGTTTCGTCGGGCAGGGTCAGGAGTTTGAGAAGAGGTTCCACAAATAGGGTGGTTACCCATACGAAGCAGGGCTGTATGTCGCTGTTGTTCGGATTGGGGGTCTGTTGGAAGAAATGGGTGGTCATGCAGCCTGTATCGCAGCAGCAATGTTCGTTGCAAGAGTCTTGATGGTGGCAACACCCGTCGGACGGCAGGTCGTTTTTCATACAGATCATGCCGTCTTCATGATGATGATGGGGAATGACAGGCACTGTCAGCATAATCATGCTGATGAAGAACAGGAAATATGCAATGTACCTTTTCGTTTTCATTCCTTTCTGTCTTTGACCGGTTGCAAAGATAGAGGTTAATCATTTAACTGCCAAGAACAAGATGCTAAAAAGCCTTGAATAAATCATTTAATCCTTCGCTCATGCTGGGGTGTGTGAAGATGAAATCGCGCAGGACACTGTAATGCAGGTCGTTTTTCATGGCTAATGCCACCAGGTTGATGACTTCGGGCGCATCGACGCAAAACAGGGTGCATCCCATGATGCGGCCCGTATGTGCATTGACAATAACTTTCAGCATGCCGTCTATGTGTTGCAGGGTGCGGGCACGCGGAATGGCGGCAGCCGGGAGCCGGGACACTTGGATCGAGTAACCGCGCTTTACGGCTTCCTCTTCGGTGGTGCCGATGTGTGCCAAGGGAGGGTCCGTAAAGATGACGTAAGGCACCGGAAGCCTGTCGTCCATATTCCGTTTTTTATTACCGAATAAATGGTTGGTGATGATGCGGAAGTCATCAATGGACAAATAGTCATACATGGCGCCTCCTCTGACGTCTCCCATTGCCCATATATGCGGAGAGGTGGTTTGCAGATGTCCGTTGACGACGATAGCCCCCTGGGCGTCGGTCTGTACGCCGGCTGCGTGAAGGTTGAGGCCGTCGGTCATTGCTCTGCGCCCTGTGGCAAGCAGCAGGGCATCCCCTTCCAGGAAGTAGGGAGTGCCGTCGGAATTGTCCGTATAGGTCAGGGTCATGCCGTTGGCAGTGTCGTACATGGATAGGGCATGGACATTCAGCCGTACCTCAATGCCTTTTCTTTTGAGGGCTTCCAGCATGGATTCGGCTATGTCCCGGTCCGACTTGGGCATAAAGCGGTTGCCGGATTCCAATAAAGTGACTTTGCTTCCAAAACCGGCATACATGGTGGCAAACTCCATACCGATGGTTCCGGCGCCAAGAATGAGCAGGTGCTTGGGTAGTACGCTTTGCCGGAGCAGCGTTTCACTGGTGAAGGCATGCTTGCTTTCATTCAGTCCTTCCACATCGGGCAGGATGGGGGTGGAGCCTGTATTGATGAAGATCTCTTTCCCTTGAAGCAGGATTTCCTTTTTGTCATGGGCAACCTTTACGGTGTCGTTGGACATAAAGGATGCCTCACCGTCGTACAGCGTGATGTTGGGGTAGCTTTTCAGATGCTCGTGGTTCTTGTCCCGCAGGAATGATACGAGCTTGTTTTTCCGGCTTACGGCGGATGTGTAGAATTTGGCTTGGCTGTCGTAGTTGTCCCGGTAGAGCCATTCGGCTTGTTCCGATTCGTGAATCAGCGTTTTAGTGGGAATACACCCTGCGTTTACACATGTTCCTCCATACATTTGTGAGGAACGTTCAATGATTGCCACTTTCCAGTTGCGGTTGGCAAGTTCGGCAGCCAGCAGTTTCCCGCCTTTGCCGAACCCTATGATTATAGCGTCATATTGTTTCATTCTAATTCATAATTAATGATTTATGAGAATGAAACAATAAGAACAATGTATTGTTGCAGGAAGTTAGTTAATGAAAGTTTACCGTTCCAGTTCGCGGAGCGAGTCCATTTTTTTCTTTTCGAGAAACTCATAGATGCCGCTCAGATGTTCGGTTACCCGTTTGTTGCCAAACTCATAAACCTTGCTGACCAGTCCGTCCAGGAAGTCACGATCGTGGCTCACGAGTATCAGTGTCCCGTCGAAGTCCATAAGGGCCTGTTTCAGGATGTCTTTGGTCTTCATGTCCAAATGGTTGGTAGGCTCATCCAGTATCAGCAGGTTCACCGGTTCCAGCAGCAGCTTAATCATGGCCAGTCGCGTACGTTCGCCGCCCGACAGGACTTTGACTTTTTTCATGGACTCTTCCGGTCCGCCAAACATGAAAGCGCCTAATAAGTCGCGTATCTTATTGCGGATTTCCCCTTTGGCAACATCGTCGATGGTTTGAAAGACCGTCAGGTTCTCATCCAGCAAGGATGCCTGATTCTGGGCGAAATAGCCTATCTGCACGTTGTGGCCGATAGTAAGGGTTCCTTCGTGTTCTATCTCTCCCATGATGCATTTCACCAGTGTGGACTTACCTTCGCCGTTCTTGCCCACAAAAGCTACTTTATCGCCTCGCTCTATGGTGAGGTTGGCGTTCTTGAATACGATGTGGTCGCCATAGGTCTTTCCTACGTTCTCCATGATGACCGGATAATTGCCGGAACGCGGAGAGGGTGGGAACTTGAGCCGCAATGCCGATGTGTCCTCTTCGTCCACTTCCAGAAGCACCAGCTTTTCCAGCATCTTGACGCGGCTTTGCACTTGCAGGGTTTTGGAGTAGGTTCCTTTGAAGCGTTCGATGAACTCTTTGGTCTCGGCAATGAACTTCTGTTGTTCGTCGTATGCTTTTTGTTGCTGTTCGCGACGTTCTTTACGGAGTTCCAGATATTTCGAGTAGTTCACTTTGTAGTCGTAAATGCGTCCCATTGTCACCTCGATGGTGCGGGTGGTGATGTTGTCCACGAACTTGCGGTCGTGGCTGATGACGATGACCGCCTTTCCGTTATTGATGAGGAAGTCTTCCAACCATTGGATGGACTCGATGTCCAGATGATTGGTGGGCTCGTCCAGCAAAAGCACATCCGGTTTCTGCAGCAGCAGTTTGGCAAGTTCGATGCGCATGCGCCAGCCACCGCTGAAGTCGCTTGTCTGGCGGTCGAAGTCCTCTCTGGTAAACCCAAGGCCAAGCAATGCCTTTTCCACATCTTCTTCGTAGTTGGTAGCGTCGATGGCATAGAATTTCTCGCTCAGGGCGGACACCTGTTCGATGAGTTCCATGTAGCTGTCGCTTTCATAGTCGGTGCGGGTTTCCAGCTCTTTGTTCATGCGGTCTATTTCGGCTTCCATTTCGTGCAGGTGGGCAAAGGCCTGTGCCGTTTCCTGAAAGACGGTACGTCCGTCTTCTGTCATCAGGTGCTGGGGCAGGTAGGCGATAACACAGTCTTTGGGCGCTGAGATTTTCCCCCTGGTGGGTTGCCGCACTCCGGCAAGAATCTTTAACAAGGTGCTTTTGCCTGCTCCGTTTTTTCCCATGAGGGCAATGCGGTCTTTTTCGTTGATAACGAAAGATATATCACTAAACAAGGTGGTGCCGCCAAATTCTACGGCGAGTCCGTCAATAGAAATCATTATGTCATTTTTAAAAATAAGTTGCAAAGATAATGCAAATATATTATTTTTTATATCTTTGCCCTGAACAAACAATCATATTAGCCATGGAAATCGAAAACCAATCGGTAGATTACCGTCCACTCATCCTTGTTGCGGAAGATGATGATAGCAATTTCAAGCTGATAAAAGCTATTATAGGGAAGAAATGTGAGGTACAGTGGGCAAGGAACGGTGAGGAGATTGTCTCTTTATTTCTCGAAAACCGGGACAAGGCGGATGCGATATTAATGGACATCAAGATGCCTGTCATGAACGGTTTGGATGCCACCCAACGCATTCGTCGGGAAGGCGGAACTTTGCCCATTATCATGCAGACAGCCTATGCATTCTCTTCCGATCGTGAGAATGCCATGAATGCCGGCGCTTCGGAGGTGCTGGTGAAACCGATAACACTGAGCACCTTGCGCAACTGCCTGAGCAGTTATCTGCCCCAACTGGTGTGGTAGGACTCCACCGGCTCTACATCATCTCCCGGCACGTGTGAATAGCTGCCGGGATTCTTTTTTTCCGTCCGGACACAAACTGCACTCTCCTGCGAAGATTTTACGGAAGATTCGAAAAAGTTCATGGAAGATTTGAACAAAGTTTCTTTTTTTTCTGTTAATGAAGCCTAACCAAACTTTAATAGAATGAATAATAAACTGCGTTTTTTCCTGACTTCACTGTTTATACTCTTCGTGGTGGCGCTGCGTGCCGCAGCAACCGGTGATATTCGGGTTTCGGGCGTTGTGATGTCGGAAGGCGAGCCTCTGCCGGGAGCGTCGGTGCTGGTGAAGGGAACCCACAACGGGACAGTGACCGATGTTGACGGGAGATATACCCTTACAGTGCCGGCAGACGCTACATTGGTCTTTAGCTTTATCGGTTTGAAAACCACAGAACAGAAAGTAAACGGGCGTTCGGTTGTCGATGCTGAACTGCTTCCGGACAGTGAGCAACTGGATGAAGTAATGGTGGTGGCCTATGCCACTGCCAAGAAGTATAGTTTCACAGGGGCGGCTTCCACCGTAAAAGGAAGCGAAATCGCCAAGATGCAAGTGTCCAACGTGTCGCGGGCACTCGAAGGTACGGTGTCCGGCCTTCAGGCCAGTGCGCCCAGCGGCCAGCCGGGTACGGATGCGGAGATACGCATTCGCGGCATCGGTTCTATCAATGCTTCGAGCGCTCCGCTTTATGTGGTGGACGGTGTGCCTTTCGACGGCAGCATCAACTCCATTAATCCGGAAGACATCGCTTCATTGACGGTTTTGAAGGATGCTGCTTCGGCTGCTCTTTACGGCTCCCGCGGGGCGAATGGGGTGATTATAATAACCACTAAGCAGGGACAGACCGATTCGAAAACTACGGTCAGCATCAAAGCCAGTTTCGGAGGCTCCAACCGCGCCATACGCGATTACGACCGCATTGGCACTGACCAGTATTTTGAGCTTTACTGGGAGGCGCTGCGTAATCAGTATGCTTTGAATACGGACAAATATACTCCGCAGACAGCCGCAGCGCAGGCTTCGAAAGATTTGGTGGGCAAGCTGATGGGTGGCGGCCCAAATCCTTACGGAGCCGGCTATCCGCAGCCGGTGGGCACAGACGGCAAACTGGTTGACGGAGCTGTTCCGCTTTGGAATGTGGACTGGCAGAAAGAAATGGAACAACAGGCGCTGCGTACGGAAATTGGGGTGAATGTCTCCGGAGGCGGAAAGACCAACCAGTACTATTTCTCGGCCGGCTATCTGGACGACAAAGGCATTGCGCTTGAGTCCGGTTACCAACGTTTCAACCTGCGCTCCAACATTTCCAGTGAAATAACCCGTTGGCTGCGTGGAGGCGTGAATATGAGCTATGCCCACTCTGTGCAGAACTATCCGGTTTCGTCCGATACCAAGACCAGCAATGTGATTAATGCCGGACGCCTGATGGCCGACTTCTATCCGATGTACGAGATGAATGTTGACGGCACGTACAAACTGGACTCGGAGGGACACCGCATTTATGATTTCGGGTCCTACCGTCCTTCCGGCTCTATGGCCAACTGGAATTTGCCGGCTACCCTGCCCAATGACAAATCCGAGCGTATGCGGGATGAGTTTTCGGGACGTACTTTCCTTGAAGTGACTCCGGTGGAGGGGCTGAAGTTCAAGACCAGCTTCAACTTCGACCTGACAGACTACAATACACTGGATTATACCAATCCCAAGATAGGCCCTGCCGTCAATACGGGGGGCGGAGCAAGCCGCAGCTATACCCGTACTTTCTCTTGGACTTGGAACAACATTGTGACGTACGATAAGACTCTCGGTGAGCATCATTTCAACGTTCTTGCCGGGCAGGAGGCCTACTCATACCGTTATGACGTGTTGCAGGCATCCCGCAGCAATATGGCTGTGCCGGATATGCCGGAACTGGCTGTCGGCTCACTTGTAACTGCGGGTACGGGCTATCGCATTGACTACTCATTGCTGGGCTATCTGGTGAGTGGGCAGTATGACTACCGGAACAAGTATTTCTTCTCCGCTTCCTATCGCCGCGACGGTTCATCCCGTTTTGCGCCCGACACTCGTTGGGGAAACTTCTGGTCGCTGGGAGCTTCATGGCGTGTCGATCGTGAAGAGTTTATGCAGAATACCGCCGACTGGCTTTCTGCCTTGACCCTGAAAGCAAGTTATGGAGCGCAGGGCAATGATAATTTGGGCACCTACTATGCCAGCAGCGGACTCTACTCCATTGTTTCGCAGGCGGGTGAGAACGCTTTGGTGTCCGACCGTCTCGCAACGCCCGACTTGAAATGGGAGACCAACCTGAACCTGAATGTCGGCATTGACTTTTCATTGTTCAACAACCGCTTCTCCGGTTCGTTCGATTTCTTCCAGCGACGCTCCAAAGATCTGCTGTATTCCCGTCCTTTGGCCACCTCTTTGGGTTACACCTCGATGGACGAGAACATCGGTGCGTTGAAAAACACCGGTTTTGAGATAGATCTTAAAGGCACGCTTATACATACTCGTGACTTCATGTGGCGCATGGGGCTTAACCTCACGCACTACAAGAATGTGGTGACCGAACTTCCGCTCGATGACATGCCTGTGACGGGGGTCACCCGCTTGAAGGTGGGACGCTCGGTGTATGACTTCTATCTGCGCGAATGGGCAGGGGTGGACCCTGCCAACGGCGATCCGCTGTGGTATAAGAATGTAAAGGATGCGCAAGGAAATATTACCGGGCGCACCACCACCAACGATTATGCCCAGGCTGATTATTATTATGTGGACAAGTCTTCGCTGCCTAAGGTTTACGGCGGTTTTAATACGGCTTTCGCATACAAGGGTTTTGAGTTGTCGGCCATCTTCGCATACAGCATAGGCGGGTATATTGTGGATCGTGACGTTACGATGTTGTGGAGCAATGGGAGCAATCCCGGACGCGCCTGGTCCACCGAGATCCTGAAACGCTGGACACCGGAGAACCGCGATACGGACGTGCCCGCTTTGAGGACAGTGTCCAACAACTGGAATTCCAATTCTACCCGCAACCTGTTTAATAATTCCTATTTGCGGATGAAGAACATCACGCTCTCCTACGACTTTCCGCAGCCGCTGATAAAGAAGGTCAGCCTGAACAGCCTGCAACTCTTCGTACAGGCGGACAACCTGCTGACTTTCTCTAAAAATCAGGGACTGGACCCGGAGCAGGGCATTACGGGGTTGACTTACTATCGTTACCCTGCCATGCGCTCCATTTCCGGCGGAATCAATGTTTCATTCTAAATCACTATTCACATGAATACTTCAATAAAAAATATAGCGGCTTTTACGGCCGGGCTGTTGTTCGTCCTGTCTTCGTGCAGCGGCGATTTTCTCGACCACAAACCTACGGATGCGGTGGATTCGGGCATTGTTCCCGTACCTTCCAATGCAGGGCGCATATTCAACGGGGCATGGTACAACCTGTTTGAGTACAGCAGTACGTATGCCAATATCGGCTATCGCGCCTTGATGTTGCAGGATGACATGATGGCGGATGATGTGGTGTCGCGTCCTATGTACGGCTTCAACTCTTCCTATCAGTTTAATGATGTGGTGATGCCTGCCAATAACCGTACCGCATTTGCCTGGTATCTGATGTACAGGACTATTGACAACTGCAACACAGCCATTTCCATTACGGCTACCGGTGATGACGACACACCCGACTTCCGCTACTCCCAGGGACAGGCCTATGCTTTGCGGGCTTTTTGTTACCTGCATCTGGCGCAGCACTACCAGTTTACGTATTTAAAAGATCCCGCTGCTCCGGCTGTTCCGCTCTATACCGAACCCACTGTTTCTACAACAAAGCCCAAGGGCAAGGCCACTTTGGAGGAGTTGTACACGCAGATTTTCAAAGACCTGAATAAGGCTAAAGAGCTTCTTAAGGGCTATGTCCGTCCGGATGACAACTCTAAGTTCAAGCCCGATGTGAGTGTTGTCAATGGGTTGTTGGCGCGTGCCTGTCTGCTCACCGGGCAATGGGGCGGGGCTGCCGATGCTGCACTTGAGGCTGCCAAGGGATATGCCCTGATGACAGATGCCAAAACCTATATGGGCTTCAATGATTTGTCCAACACCGAGTGGATGTGGGGGCATCCGCAGTCCGTAAGCCAGTCCGATGCCAGCTATAATTTCTATTATATTGATGTGGTGACTCCCGATGCGTATAATAGTTTCATGGCCGACCCGCATTTTATGGATCTGTTCGAAGCCGGAGATATTCGTCTGGACCTGTTTCAGTGGATGCGTGAAGGGTATCTGGGCTACCGGAAATTCCGCATACGTGCCGACCAGACCGGGGACATTGTCGTGATGCGTTCCGCCGAAATGTATCTGATTGCCGCCGAGGCGCTGGCGCGTGAGGGACAATTGGGAGAGGCCGTAAAGCCGCTGAACACATTGCGCAACGCACGCGGCCTTGCCGATTACGACCTGACGGGCAAAACGCAGGAGCAGCTCATCGGTGATATCTTGCTGGAACGCCGTCGCGAACTGTGGGGCGAAGGATTTGGCATTACCGACATATTGCGCACCCAGCGTGCCGTTGCGCGTGAAGCCTTGACGAAAGAAGAAGCGGAGAAAAAGTATGATTGCTGGCAGCAGGACGGCTCTTATAAAGAGTATAATCCCGAAGGGCACTGGTTTACTTCCTTCCCCGACGGAACGAGGTTTGTGCCGAACAGTACCTATTATCTGTATTCCATTCCGGAGAAAGAAACGAATGCAAATCCCAATCTGTGATGGAATAGCCTGAATTGAAAGGAATTATATATGTCAATATGTTATTGCCCGGATGCGGGTTTCCTGTTCGTGTTAATCTTGACAAAGAGAAGGGAATTTATATCCGGATGATAGCATATTGCTTATCAGGAGGGCTTTTTGGTGTGTATAAATATACGTATTGGTTATTTAAAATTATTAGAATAATTTTATTAATAAATATTTAAGAGAGCGTTATTGCAAAGTTTTGGCGGAACTTGGTACATTTGCGATTGAAAACTTGCCATCAATGTCAGTAACAGCACCTAAAGAAGTGCCTGCAACTAATACTGATGCCCCTACAACAGGCTCTCCATCTTCTTCGGAAGTTACAATTCCCGATACGGTAGATGTCTGAGCTGTTACAAAACCTATGCTCATAAAGAGACAGGTAAACAACAACATTAATTTTCTTTTCATAAATTCTCTCTTAAAATTAACCTATTAAAACAGATTTTAATTCTGTATCTCGATGCAAAAATAAGCGTTTTATTCCTAAAAATAAAATAAAAATAGAATAAATTAGCATTGAAAGGTAAATGTTTTACTAATTTGCTAAAAATTAAGCTCGAATTCACTATGTACTGGTGTCAAATGGTAAGCGAAATAAGAGATTTGGCTGTCTTGTTGAAAGAAGGATATGGTAGAAATTCGAATGAAATTGTCTTCTCTTTTTCTTGCCTGCTTTTTTCTTGATTTACGTGTATGTCCCAATCCTGTTGTTGGCTATTTTAATAGGGTTAATAAAAACAGGCAACATCCTTTTGTCTCTTTTATAGAGCTTGCCGGAAAGATGCAGTAAAATTTTTGTCTCTTTTATTAACTGGCGGGTGTCCCTTTTTAGGCTGTGGCATATAGGTGCATTAGAGTAGTATACTTCCACTAAAAGAGGATCACGTTCCTTTCCTCCTATCGGGAATTTTGTTTCATGCTATGAGGCATATAATTCCTGTTGCGGCATAAGGTGGAAAGAAACCGGATCTTCGCTGAAACAAAAGATAAAATAATAGATATATTGTTGTATATCAGCAAACTATCAGTCGAAGCCAAAGTGCTTTCTGACGATTTGGTTCGTTGTTGATGAAAGCGGGCCGGAGGTGTACGTACCAAGTTCCGCCAAGACTTTGCGTGTTTCTTTTGTGGGAATGGAGACGCAGAATGTGGAAATCAGGCGTGGTACAATAAAAGTTGCCCTGAAACCGGATACGGAAGTTTTGGACGAGGTGGTAGTGACTGCAATGGGTATATCGCGTTCGGAGAAAACCTTAGGTTATTCGGCTACAACGGTGAAGAGCGATGAAATAACTATTTCACGTAACACGAATGTGACGGATGCACTTTCCGGTAAGGTAGCCGGTTTGCAGATTCAGGCTACATCCGGTGATCCGGGTTCTACAAGTTCGGTTGTGATTCGTGGTTTTGGTTCCATTAATGGCAGTAACCAGCCTTTATATGTGGTGGATGGTGTTCCCCTCCAGAATTCTTCTTTGGATTTGAGTACTGAAGCCGGCCATGCTATCAGCACGAGTGGTATCTCCAATATAGCTTCGGATGACATTGAGTCGATGACGGTTTTAAAAGGAGCTGCTGCTACGGCGCTATATGGCAGTCGTGCCGCCAACGGAGTTATTGTTATAACCACGAAAAAAGGAAAGAAAGGAGTAGGGCGTAATTTTACGTTGGAGTATAACGGTGGTTTGCAGGCTCGTCAGGTTTCTTTATTGCCTGAGATGCAAAACAGTTTCGGACAGGGCTGGAATGGTGGACAGACTTTCATTGAAAACGGTTCTTGGGGTCCTCGCCTGGATGGTTCCATGCAAGCATACGGTCCGATATGGAAAGGGCAGCAGCAGATTCATCCGTATACGGCAAAGAAAGATAATGTGAAAGATTTTTTCGATATAGGTATGTCATGGAACAACAGCATTGCGCTGAGCGGTGCATCTGCCGATGATAAGATGACTTACTATTTTTCATTTGCCAATGCTTCGGACAATGGTATTATGCCGACGGATGCCGATTCTTATGCAAGAAACACGTTGAGTTTTCGTGGCAGTTACGATGCTGCCAGTTGGTTGAAGGTTTCATCTTCGGTCAATTTGGCAAAGTCGAGCACCGACCTCGTAGGTTCTTTTCAGGGAACATCCGTAATTGACGGTTTGTATGAGTTGCCTCGTGATATTTCGATAGTGGATATGAAAGACACAAGCAGTCCTTTCAATACACCGGAAGCCTATTTCACTCCTTATGGCATTACGAATCCGTATTGGGCTTTGGAAAACAACTATAATCATCTTGACTCCAAACAGGTTTATGGAAAGATACAGGTGGATATTAAACCCATCAATGACTTGACCCTGACCTACCGCTTTGGTTTTGACTATACCGATTATGACTTGAAGATGGGAACTCCTGAGATCAAGCTGGATGATGCGTTTATTGATAACGATTTCGGGTATGCGCCTTCCGAGATGAACCAGGCGGGTAGTGTATTTGCCCGTTATCAGCGCTCTTACGAACTGAACCATGACTTCCTTGCCAGCTATAACAAGTCATTCAGTAAATTCTCGTTGACGGCCAATGTGGGTATGAATATGAACGAACGTTATTCTACTTTCATGAATGGTGAATCCAAAGGGCTGACTGTGAACAGCGGTTTTTGGGATTTGGGCAACGGAGCGTCCTGGTCCAGCTTAAGGGAGTCACAGATGAAACGCCGTTTGGTAGGTTTGTTTGGAGACGTAACGGTGGGCTTCGACGAGATGTTGTTCTTGAACTTGACCGCCCGTAACGACTGGTCGTCCACATTGCCGATGGGGAATAACAGCTTCTTCTATCCGGGGGCCACTCTAAGCTGGATATTCACGAAGCTGATTCCTGAAAACGATGTGCTGACATTCGGAAAACTCCGCCTGGCTTATGGTAAGACGGGTAATGACGCCAATCCGTATATGACCGGGCGTCGTTATGTGCAGGCTTATTCCGACGGTTATTATGGAGCCGATATTGCGAAGTTCCCGCTGAATGGTACGAACTCGTTTATATATTCAACGACAATCGGCTCTTCTGCTTTGAAGCCGGAGATGACTTCAGAATTTGAGGTAGGAGCCAATCTGCAATTCTTTAACGGGCGTTTGGGTCTTGATGCGGCTTATTATAACCGTACTACCAGTGACCAGATATTCTCATTGCCGATTGATCCGTCTTCAGGCTATGACAGAATGGTCACCAACTTTGGTAAAGTGCGCAATCAGGGTATTGAGTTGCTGTTGAGCACCACTCCGGTCCTGACAAGGAAATTCCGTTGGGATTTGGATATAAACATTGCTGTCAACAAGAATAAGGTAGTGTCGATGCCGTCGAGCCTGGAGGGCGGTAAGGTGACCATTGACCGTTTCTCTGCCGGTAACGATGCTGTTTACATGTATGCGGAAGAGGGCAGGCCGATGGGAACATACTATACCTATTTGCCGCAGTACGTTACGGATAAGGACAGTCCTTATTATGGATACCTTGCAGTAGATGAAAAAGGCATGCCGATATTGAGCAAGGAAGTGAAAGACACCGGTTATAATATGAATCATAAATGGACAGGCGGTCTTACGACTTCAATCAGTGCCTATGGCTTTACCTTGAGTGCGGCGCTGGATGTTCGTTATGGCGGGCACATGTTCTCGCGCACCAAAAATCTGATGCAGTTCACCGGTAATGGCGTGGTCACTACTTACAACGACCGCAAGCCGTTTGTTATCCCGAATTCTGCACGTGCGATAAGAGATAATAACGGTAATATTGTGTCTTATGTGGAAAATACGACACCGGTCAAAATGTCCGATTCCAGTTATCAGACTTATTTTAACGACTATGGTTACGGCAATGGGGGATTGGCCTATATGGCAGACCGCACTTACGCCAAATTGCGTAATATCACCCTTTCTTGGGAGCTGCCGAAGAAGTGGGTCAATTCAATCAATCTCCGCAGTATATCAGTCTCTGCTTTCGTAAACAATGCATTTGTATGGACCGCTTCGGATAATTACTATATAGATCCGGAGACAACTACCAATGGTACGGACCTGGCAGGTAACTTCGGTGAATTGTACGCTAACCCTTCATGCCGGGTATATGGTTGCAATCTTAGTGTTAAATTCTAAAAAGGAATATGGAAATGAAGAAAATAATAGCAATATTGGCGGTTGCACTATGTATAAGTTCGTGCGATAGCTATTTAGATATAAATCAGGATCCCAATTCACCGTCCGAGGGAGCAATAACGGCTTCCGGTATTTTTCCGGGAGTGGAGATGAACTTGGCAAACAGTTACGGGAACTTCCTTCGTATAACCGGCGGGTATTACGCGCAGTATTATGCGCAGCTGTTCGGAACCGGCAACTATCTGGACTTTTCACAATTCACCATGTCGGCAACCCGTTCCAGCGGCACTTATTCGGCACTGAACGGGCGTTGTCTGTCAAATCTCAAAACAATACGCGAGCTGTCATCTGCCAGTGAGGACTGGGGCACTTATTTGGCGGCTACCACTTTGCATGCGTTCATTTATCAGGTGTTGGTGGACACCTATGGCGAGGTTCCTTATTCTGAAGGTTTGGAAGGACTCAATAATCCTGCTCCTAAGTATGATGAGGGCATCAAGGTCTATGAAGGAATTCTGGGAGAGTTGGATGAAGCGCTTGCCAAGCTGGACGAAGCGGGAGGGGTCAGCACCAACTTCCTGTTCGGCAACAAGCTGGAGAGCTGGGCGCGTTTTGCCTACGCTGTCAAGCTAAAAGTGCTGATGCGTATGAGTGGCGTGAAAGACGTGAAAGCCGAATTGGCTGCACTGATCGATAAGGACTTCTTTCCCAAAAGCGATGTTGCCTTCAAAGACTGCTGGATTGATGAAGTGGGAAAAGCCAATCCGTTCTACCAGGAAGAATTCGCTTCTTACTTCGGCTCTACGCAAAAGAACATTGTGCTTAATCTTGCATTGTTGGGTACGATGTCCGCCAGTGACGACAACCGTCTGACGGCTTTCTTTGATAGAAATTCCAATGGAGGTTATGAGGGGGCAATATCCGGAACCAATTTCAGTACGACGAAATTGTATAAGAGTGGATATTGGTGCCGTCCTAAAGCCACTGCAACCATGCCGGTTTATTTGCTGACTGTGGCCGAAGTGGACTTTTTCCTGGCCGAATACTATGCCCGTTACGGCACGAGTGCTGAAGCCGAGACATACTATAAAGCCGCTGTTGAGGCTTCATTTAAGACAGCAGGCGTCGATGGTGCGGAGGATGTATTGGATGCCTATCCTTGGGATAATGCAAACTACAAGAAAGTCATAGGCATACAGAAGTGGGTGGCTCTTTCAGGCATTAATCCGTTTGAGGGATGGTGCGAACTGCGTCGTTTGAAGTATCCTGCGTTCGGGACGGTAAAAGGGACGGATATTTATAATGAGAGCACCGACGCCTATGCTCCGGGCAAGTATGTTCCGGGCACATTGTACGATCCGATTAAGCGGAATACCGAGTTGGAAGCCAATAAAGTATTGCAGAGATTTAGATATGCCGAGAATTCTGTAAACCGTAATCCGAATGCACCTGCAACGAAAGGTGACGGAGTACCGGTGTTCTGGGCGGAATAAAATAGTTTACTTTTAATATGAGAGAATATATGAAAAATAGAATACTGCTTATAATGGCGTGGGCATTGACCATGGTCACGCTGGTTGGCTGTGATGATTCAACGGCCGGCTACACACAAGTTGTCCAGTGTGCATCAGTGTCATTGGAGGGAGATGAATATGTTATTCTGCCTTTGGGAGGCACTTATGAGGAACCCGGCTATGCAGCAAAGCTGGGTGAAAAGGACATTACCAATGAAGTAAAGGTGAAATCCGAATTAAATACGGGTATGTATGGCACTTATGCCATAACATATCGTGTGACAACAAGTGAGGGATATGTTGCCGAAGCAAAACGCTATGTGGTTATTGCCGATCCGACAGAACCGGTGGGCGTATATTTTGTCGACGCGGAGAATAGCTATCGCGTACCCGGCAGTGACAAAGTTTCCTACAAGCCCGGATTCAAAGTCGTGGTTCTTCCGAATGGAGACGGCACTTATCGGGTGAGCGACTTTCTGGGTGGCTGGTATGAGTATGGATCCGGATACGGCAGCGCATACGCCCTGTCTGGGAATATCGCTGTTGCCGCCGACGGTAAGATAGAGCTGATTGATAGTTTTTTGCAAGGATGGCGTGACTCCGCTGATGAAATGATAGATGGCGTTTGTGATATTGCCGCCGGAACCATTTCTTGGCAGATAGTCTATTCGGATATGGACTTTTATGTAAAAATGACTAAGAATTAAGAGACTGAAGACATGAAAAAGATAATATACTTAGGAGTGTTTGTGGTAAGTGCATTGCTAATGATCTCTTGCGAGAAGGATGAGATTGGCGGCACTGCTACGGAAAATGTAGCGGGTGAATGGAAAGTAACGGCTACGGAAGTGGATGCCAACAGAAAAGAGGTGAAAAGGCTGAGCAATATTTTGATTGCCACTTATAACTCTGCTGCCAATTCTGCTACTGAAATATGGGTGGACAATAACAATAAATTGTTGAAATTCAAAGTGAAAGCAAAAGCAGATATGAACACGCTGACTTTCTCCGTAGCCAATGGCGCCAACGCTTATGGCGGAGAGCAGACAACACTTAAAGACGGTGAGATATTAATGGGCCAAGCCACCACTCCAAGCGGTATGCCGGCCGATAGTATCATCTGTTATGTTTCATTCAGCGACAATCCGGGAAAGGAATATAAACTTTCGGGCTATCGCCGTACGGGTTTTGCTGCTGATGAATAATTATCCCAAACTCTCCGGTGAAGAGTTGCCGGAGAGTTTTCTCTCTTGCCGGGATTACTCTAACAAATTCTCTCGGCAAGTTTAATTTACATTAATCGTTTCTTGATAAAAGAAACAATGCGGGGTGGCTTCGTGAGAAGGTACCCCGTAATTTTATTCTTTCTCCCTGCCTTCTCTTTCCGCCATTTTCCGTTTCACGAATTCAATCTTCAGGTTGGCTTCGTCCTTGTTCTTTTTAATCTCGGTGATGGCGGACAGCAGTTGCGCCAGTTCGTAGACAGCCGCTACGGCTTTGCGGTCGTTGGGAGTCATGGTGGTGGCGTAGGAGCGTTCGCCAAGATAGTTGACGCGGATGTTTTTATCCTTGTTCAGGTTGAGGAAAGCGATTACGTTGCCGTCTTCTCCTACCTTATAATCCGCTTTTTCTATTTTCTCTCCCAAGTCGGTGGTCTCATAGCTGTCTTTGGACGCCGGAGTTTCGGCAAAGCTGCCGTCGGGGGCGGTGACCTTCACTGCTAAATGGTGGATGTTGTGCGGGCCGCAATAGATGGAGGTCATGCTCATGACGCCGTTCTCGTCCACCTGAAAACGCAGGTAAGAACGGTGGAGGTTCTTTTCTATCACTTGCGAAGGATGCAGGTAATTGCCTATCCTCTGGTACTCGGCGTCTTTCTCGAAGGCATAGTTGCCTTTAATGGCGTCTACGGCTTCCTGCTTTTCCTGCAACATGCTGTCGAGGTAGGCAAGCGTCTTTTCCTGTTCTTTCAGTTCCACCTGCTGCATGAGTCCGATGCCCTCGCGTCTGGTTTCAAATGCTTTCGGGTAGAGTATCTTGATGCTGTCAATCTGCATTTTCGCTTCGCTGTAATCGCCGCGTTCAAAAGCTGCGCGGGCGGTCTGGAGCCTTTCACCGGCTTTTTTCTCCACATTGCTGCAAGAGAAGAGCGTGCAACAGAGGCACGCAAGGAAGGTTGCTTTCTTCATAATTTTCATTCTTGATATTAACAGGGGACAAAAATAAAAAATAATATCCGTATCTTTGCAGTCTTTTAATGTGATAATGTGCCATTATATATGATTGAATTGACAACAGAAGAGCTGAAACAGCGTTTCAGTGACAATATATTCGGACGAATTTCCGAGACGGCAGATGAACTGGGACTGGAATGTTACGTGGTAGGCGGCTACGTGCGCGACATTTTCCTGCAACGCCCTTCCAAAGATATTGATGTGGTAGTGGTGGGCAGCGGCATTGCAATGGCGGAGGCGCTTGCCAAACGCTTGGGGCGTGGTGCACACCTTTCTGTTTTCAAGAATTTCGGTACGGCGCAACTGAAGTATCATGGTACGGAAGTGGAGTTTGTGGGCGCCCGCAAGGAGTCCTACACGCACGATTCGCGCAAGCCGGTTGTGGAAGACGGTTCGTTGGAGGACGACCAGAACCGCCGGGACTTCACTATCAATGCCTTGGCGGTCTGCCTCAACAGGCAGCGTTATGGAGAGCTGGTGGATCCTTTCGGAGGAATGGAGGACATGCGTGAAAAGACCATCCGCACGCCGCTCGATCCGGACATTACCTTCAGTGACGATCCCTTGCGTATGATGCGTTGCATCCGCTTTGCCACCCAACTGAATTTCTATATCGACGATGACACCTTCGAGTCTTTGTGCCGCAACAAGGAGCGCATCTCTATCATATCCAGGGAGCGCATTGCAGATGAGCTGAACAAGATATTGCTGTCTCCCGTCCCGTCCAAAGGGCTGATAGACTTGGACCGTTCCGGACTGTTGCAGCTCATCTTCCCGGAGCTGGTTGCCTTGCAAGGCGTTGAAACCCGTAACGGCAGGGCGCATAAGGATAATTTCTACCATACGCTCGAAGTGCTCGATAATATAAGTAAGAAGACCGACAACCTATGGCTTCGTTGGGCAGCCCTGCTTCACGACATTGCCAAGCCGGCAACCAAGCGTTGGGAGCCTCGTGCCGGGTGGACGTTCCACAACCACAACTTCATTGGTGAGAAGATGATTCCTGAGATTTTTCGCAGGATGAAGCTCCCGATGAATGAGAAAATGAAGTATGTACAGAAGCTCGTGAGCCTGCACATGCGTCCCATTGTGATAGCCGATGATGTGGTGACGGACTCGGCTGTACGCCGCCTTTTGTTTGAGGCGGGCGATGACATAGACGACCTTATGACCCTGTGCGAGGCCGATATCACTTCCAAGAACATGGAGCGTAAGCAACGCTTCCTGAACAACTTCCAACTGGTGCGCCAGAAGCTGAAGGACTTGGAGGAGCGCGACCGCATCCGTAACTTCCAGCCTCCTGTCAGCGGTGAGGAGATTATGAAAACATTCAATCTGCCGCCCTGCCGGCAAGTGGGCGCGTTGAAAAGCGCTATCAAGGATGCCATATTGGACGGCGTCATTCCCAATGACTACGAGGCTGCACGCGCGTTTATGCTGCAACGGGCGGAAAAGATGGGACTGAAATAGGGATTTGACATGTTTTTTCTTAATGTGGCGCTTCGAAAAATAGGGGGGGATAATAGGAGGCTCTGAGGAATAAGTCGGAGGAAGAGAATTTGGGGATGTGGACTTATTAATTTGATTTTTAGTTGGTTATATAGAAATATCACTTTGGCTTTTCAAAGGCTTAGGGTTCATTTAGGGTTCATTTCCCTTATGACCCCCATTCCCCCCTGAAAATAGGCCTAAAAATACATGATATGACTTGTTTTTTTACTATGCTCCTGTCTGGCTTTCTTTGGCATATATCCTGCAAACAGACTGATAGATGCTTTTTTCAGTCAGTGCTGACAGATGTTCCTTTCAGTCGGTGCTGATAGATGTTCCTTTCAGTCAGTGCTGACAGACGTTCCTTTCAGTCAGTGCTGATAAATGCTTTTTTAAACAGCCTGATAAATGTTCCTTTCAATCGGTACTAATGGATATTTCTTTACAACGCAGTAATCCCTTATGGCGGAAACGACCTATGAACTGTCAGTTTGTGAAAGTTGTCAATATGCTGTAAATCAGGTGAATACCCCTAAAATGGGTGGTGTTTTAGGGGCTATAAGGAAATGACCCCTAAATGAACCCTAAACAGTAATTTGCCTTTGGTAAAAATAGCATACATGTATGTTCCTTTTTCTTTTTTTGCGAATACACAGAATCCGCGCCATGAGATGAAAATATCCGTTTCGTAAGGCGGAAGCATTCACCCTGCGGGACGGAAATATTTATCTTGCAGGACGGAAATATTCGTCCCGTAAGGCAGAAATATTCATCTCGCGGGATAAAACAAATCGTCTCGTGAGATGAAACAGGGCATCTCACGGGACGAAAATGCATATCTTCCGGCTCTCCGGTTGATGAGGGAAAACGTCCTTACTCTTCGGCTTGGAACTTTCTGCTCACCTTCATCAGATTGGTGGAGTAGGTCACTATATTCTGCGCTTCCTGTATCATTGTCAGGTATACCATGCTGACTTTGATGCTTCCGGACTGGCTCTGGATGCGTTGCAGCTCTTCACGTTTCAGGTGGGCGAGTTGTCCGTTCAGCTCGTTTGCCCTGCGCACTTCTTCTTCGAAGTCGCTGTAATCGTTATGCTCCAGCTTATGGCGGCATACTTGCAACAGATAGACGATGTCTTCCGTTACGTCGGCAAACTCGCCTTTCTGCACTGCATCCAGCGGCTTGAAGTTATTGTCGATATGTTCCAGACATGGTTCGCACAAGCGTCCTACACTATAAATCAGCTCACTGGCAAAGTCGTTTCCCTGATAGTAATAAAGCCCTTTTTCGAGCACCGTATTGTTGTCCAGACGACACATGGCGAGCGTGCCGGTGCGCTTCATCTGTTTGATCAGTTGCTTCTCGAACTTCACAGCACCCATTGCCCGGCGCAGTCCGCGCAGGTTCTCGTGCAGGAAGGCGGTGACGGTGCGTTCGAAGTTGTCTTCCGTAAACTCCAGTATCTTGCACAGCTCCTCGCGGGTGTGGCGACGCAAGAGTTCCAGAATCTCCATGTTGTCTGTGCTTTGCATCAGTTGCTTGATAGTGGCGTTGCCCTTTTCTTTCTCCTTGCGTTTCTTGTACATCACTTGGCTGCGTATCAGCATGAACACTGCCAAGCCGATCAGTGCGATAATGGCGACTGTGCCGCCGAAATAGATGATCATGGCCACGAAGAAACAGATTGTGAATGCAGCTCCGGCAGTGATGAACCAGCCGCCGATGACGCTCAGTACGCCGGTGATGCGGAATACGGCGGAGTCGCGTCCCCAAGCGCGGTCGGCAAGGGAGGTACCCATGGCCACCATGAAGGTGACGTAGGTTGTGGAGAGGGGAAGTTTCAGGGAAGTACCGAGGGCAATCAGCAAGCCGGCGAGTACAAGGTTGACGGAGGCGCGTACCAAGTCGAACGCTGCGCCGTCGGCAATGATGGCTTCGTCTTTCCGGAAGCGGGTTTCTATCCAGCGTTTGCTGCTTTCGGGCATCGTTTTGGACAGCCCGTTGGCTATTGTCATGCTGAAGCGTACCAGTGTACGTGCTATGGGGGTGCTGCCGAAGCTCTCTTCGCCTTCATCCTGACGGGAGAGGTCGACGGAAGTCTTGATTACGTTATGTGCCTTCTTGGAGGTGCACAGCGAGTAGACCATGATGACTCCCGCACCGATAAGGAAGTACCAGGGCGTTTTGGCCGGACCCAGCAACGAGCCCATGAGGAAGCCGTCGGGACCTGCGGCGGCGCCGTTGGTGGTGTAGTCGATGAAAGAGGAGTAGCCGGCAAGGGGCACACCGATGAAGTTCACCAAGTCGTTACCCGCAAAGGCGAGGGCAAGGGCAAAGGTTCCCAGAAGCACCACGACCTTGAACACGTTGACCTTCCGCCAGTGCAGCACCTGCATCAACAGGGTGAAGAACACAAAGAAACAACCGATCAGCAGGGTGGTGTTATCTTGTATCCACTGCTTGTTTTCCGGGGTCATGAATGAGCTGTCTTTCAGCCCTTTTATCAGCATGAAATAGATAATGGAGGTTGCTGCGATGCCACCGAAGATACCGATGCTGTACTTCATCTTCTTGGTGTAGTTGAAGGTGAACACCACACGCGCCAGCCATTGCACCAGCATACCGAAGAAGAAGGCAATGGCTACGGAAAGGAAAATACCCATGATGACGGACAGGGCTTTGTCCGTATTGATGAGGTCGCCGAATCCCAGCGTGTCACTGCCATGCACCTTGATGAGCGCCAGGGCGAATGTTCCGCCCAGCAGTTCGAATACCATGGATACGGTGGTGGATGTAGGCATCCCCATTGTGTTGAATACGTCCAGCAGCACTACGTCGGTCAGCATGACGGCCAGCAGGATACACATGATTTCGGCAAAATAGAAATGCTCCGGCTGGTAGATGCCATGCCGGGCGATGTCCATCATGCCGTTGGACAGGGAAGCGCCGATAAAGACGCCGATGCCCGCTATAAACAGTACGGTTTTGAAAGATGCTGCTTTGGCTCCGACAGCAGACTGAAGAAAGTTTACTGCATCATTGCTGACACCCACGACGAGGTCGAAAACCGCGAGGACGAACAGGAAGATGACAATGCATAGATAGATAGTTTCCATAAGATGTATTTTATTTCTGGCTGCAAAGGAACGTTATTTGTGTTGCAGGGAAATGTCATACATGTTACAGAAATGTTACAAGAAACTTTTCGCTCTTAACTTTTCAATTCTCCGCTGTTTATTAAATCATAGCAGTTTTTTCAGTTCTTCAATGTCGGGCATTTGAAGTTTGTAGCCCCCGGTTATCTGTGAAGATGGTCGGTTTTTGGCGTTAATATGAGGATATTATCATAAAGTTGTTTATATTTGCATAGCGAAACTTTAATTATCATGGTGAAAAACGATAATACGTCACGAAAGGCATTGTATGAAGAAGCCGGTAAATATCTGTTGGATGTTTCTAAGCTAATATTTGGCGGTGTTATTTTGGCAGGAGTGATGAACCTTAATGTAGATAAACTGGTTTTATTTATCGTGGGAGGTATTTCTGTCGTTTTGTCTGCTATACTTGGTTTTGTGTTATTTAAAAAAGGAAAGGAGTGATTATGGAATTAGTGGTATTATTTGGCCTGATAGCTGTTGGATGCGGTGGATTCTTATTGTACATCGTTACTCCTAAGGGCAAAAGATGGTTTGGTTCTTTATAAAGCATAAAGCCTCGTTTTTACGCGAGGCTTTTTTTATTTTATGTAATTATAACTTTTCGCTCTCCGTTTTCAACGCTTCAGGTATTCGTAGAAAGTATATTGCGAACGTATCTTTTCTTTTTGCGGACGTGCCGATTTCCAGCGGTTGCGCAGGTGGTCGTCCACAAAGCATGCCTTGCGCTTGTCCGACAGTTGGATGGAAAGCATGTCCGACAGCTCGCGCTTCAGGTCCGGGTCCAGAATGGGGGTTACGGCTTCAATGCGGCGGTACAGGTTGCGGCGCATCCAGTCGGGCGAGCCGAGAAACAGTTTCGGCTTTCCGCCGTTGCCGAAGTACCACACGCGGGCATGTTCGAGGAAGGTGTCCACAATGCGTGTGACGTGGATGTTACGGCTGTATTTCCGTCCGGGGATGAGGCAGCAGATGCCTCGTACGATGAGGTCTATCTTCACCCCGGCTTGTGATGCCTCATACAGCCGTTCTATCATGGCGGGGTCTTGCAGGGCGTTCATTTTGAGTATTATCCTTCCCTGCTTACCGCTTTTGGCGAGTTCTATCTCATGGTCGATGAGGCGGTTGAGTTCGGGTATCAGGTTGAAGCGCGCCACCAGCAGGCGGTGGAATACGGGATTCTCCTTGCCTTGGAATGTGCGGAAGAGGTTGTGCAGGTCGTTCACAAGTACCGGATTGCAGGTGAACAACCCGCAGTCGGCATAGAGGGTGGCGGTTTTCTCGTTGAAGTTTCCGGTGCTTATATAGGCGTAGCTGGGCAGTTTGTGTCCCTGCTTGTCGCGGCGCAGCACGAGCGCCACTTTGGCATGCACCTTCAGTCCGGGCAGGCTGAACAGGATGTTGATGCCGGCGGCTTTCATCATCTCGGCGGTTGCCAGGTTGTTCTCTTCATCGAAACGGGCTTTCAGTTCTACGAAGACGGTCACTTTCTTGCCGTTCTGTGCGGCGGCTATCAAGGTGTTGATGACGGCGGAGTTTTCGGCAACGCGGTATTGGGTCACCATGATCTCGCGGACGGTAGGCTCGTGCACTGCTTCGTACAGGAAATGGATGAAGTGTTCGAAAGAGTGGTAGGGGTAATGCAGCAGCAGGTCTTTCTTCTCCACATAGCGGAAGATGGATTCACGCTCGTCCAGACAGGCCAGTTTCATGGGTTGTGGCTTGCGGATGGGGCGTACGGCATTGTTCGGGTTGGGCAGGTGGCGCAGGTCTTCCATGTTGAGGTGCTTGTCGCCCGGAACCAGTTCTTGGCGGTTGATGCGGAAGGCGTCTACCAGAAAGTCCAGAAAGTCATCCGGCATGGCGCGGTCGTACACAAAACGGCAGACGGCTCCTATCTTGCGCTTCTTTACCTTTGTCTTTACCTGCTCTATGATCTCGGAGGTATTGGCCGATTCGTCTATCAGTATGTCCGCATCCCGCGAGATCTTGATGCAATAGCTGCTGTCCACGTCATAGCCGGGGAAAATCGTGTCGATATTGGCTTTGATAATGTCCTCGATGAACATCAGATAGTAGTTCTTGTCCTGTTTGGGAAGCTCGATGAAACGGGGCACCTTGCTGTAAGGCAGCTTCATCACGAAATATTGCGTATGGTCGGGGTCGCCCGGCAAAGTGCCTTTGGAATGCAGGCGTACGGCAAGGTAAAGGCGGTTGTCGCGCAGGAAGGAGATGACCTTGTCCTTGCTCACCGGTACGGGCGAGAGATACGGGAAAATCTCTTCGCGGAAGAAGCGTCTCAGGAACTCTTTATGGAAAGGCTCCACGTTGCGGCTCTGGTAGAAAATTATGTGATGTTGCCGCAGTGCGGGCAGTATCTTCTGTTCGTAGATGCGGATGCGTTCTTCCAGTTGGCGGTTCACCTCTTCGTTGATTTCGGTCACCAGCTGCATGGCGGACTGCACGCTCTCCTCGTCGCTATGCGCGGCGCCGGTGGCAATGGCCTTGTGGTCGGCCACGCGTATCTTGTAGAACTCTTCCAGGTTGGACGAGTATATGGATATGAAGTTGATGCGCTCGTACAGCGGCAGCGTGTCGTCCTCTGCCTCCAGCAGCACCCGGTAGTTGAATGACAGCCAGCTGATGTCGCGTTTGAAATATCTGCTTTCCATATAAGATTAGGTTTATTTTCCAAATATAGCTACCTTTGCACATATAAACAAAGGAAAAATGACAAAAGTTGGTTTACTGTCGGATACGCATGGATATTGGGATGAGAAGTACCTGCAATACTTTGAGTCGTGCGATGAAATATGGCATGCCGGTGATATAGGAACATTGGAAGTGGCGCAGAAGCTGGCGGCGTTCCGGCCGTTTCGTGCGGTATATGGCAATATAGACGGGCAGGACTTACGCAAGCTCTATCCGCAAGTGCTCCGTTTTACGGTGGACGGCGCGGAAGTGCTGATGAAACACATAGGGGGCTATCCCGGCAAGTACGATCCGTCCGTACAGGGGAGCATCATGGTGCGCCCGCCCAAGCTGTTTGTCAGCGGCCATTCGCATATACTGAAGGTGAAGTTCGACAAGACATTGGGCATGCTCCATATCAATCCGGGCGCAGCCGGCATCTACGGCTTCCATAAGGTGCGCACTATGGTGCGTTTCACCATTGACGGCGGTGTGTTTAAGGACCTTGAAGTGATAGAACTTGCCGGTTAGGGATTAGTGGTTAGTAATCCCACTTTTCTTCTCTTGAAATTTTGTAATTTTCTGATTTTTGTCGAACTTTGCACTCTGAATAGCAACGAGAGCCGTGGGGCATTGTCCTCCTTCTTATTTTATTCTACATTTGAAGTCAATCCAATAAAGAACTGAAATATGAAAGGAATTATTCTTGCAGGTGGCAGCGCCACTCGTCTCTATCCATTGTCCAAGGCTATCTCCAAGCAGATTATGCCGGTCTACGACAAGCCCATGATCTATTATCCCCTCTCCACTCTGATGTTGGCAGGCATACGTGAAGTGCTGATTATCTCCACTCCGCGCGATTTGCCCATGTTTCGTGACCTGTTGGGAACAGGCGAGGAGCTCGGCATGTCTTTCTCTTATAAGGTACAGGAGAAACCGAATGGACTGGCACAGGCCTTTGTGCTCGGAGCGGAATTCCTGAACGGTGAGCCGGGATGCCTTATCTTGGGCGACAACATGTTCTATGGACAGGGATTCTCTGCAATGCTGAAACGTGCCGCTTCTATCGAGAAAGGTGCGTGCATCTTCGGCTATTATGTGAAAGACCCGCGTGCATACGGGGTGGTGGAGTTCGATGCCGACGGTAAAGCCGTTTCGTTGGAAGAAAAACCTGCACAGCCCAAAAGCAATTATGCAGTTCCGGGCCTATACTTCTACGACTCCACTGTGACGGAAAAGGCCGCCGCCCTGAAACCGTCGGCCCGCGGCGAATATGAGATTACCGACCTTAACCGCCTTTATCTGCAAGAAGGCACGCTGAAAGTGGAACTTTTCGGTCGTGGCTTTGCCTGGCTCGACACCGGCAATTGCGACAGCCTGCTCGAAGCAAGCAACTTCGTTGCCACCATACAGAACCGCCAGGGATTCCGCGTGAGCTGCATTGAGGAGATAGCATGGCGCAAGGGATGGATTGATCTTGACCAGCTCCATCATCTGGGCGAACAACTGGGCAAAACGGAATATGGCAAATATCTGATGGAACTTGCCGATTCGTACCGTTGATGTAACGACCGCCTTTAAACTCATACATAACTTATAACTTATAATTCATAATTGCATGAAAACTTATCTTGTAACCGGTGCTGCCGGATTTATCGGAGCCAACTATATAAAATATATTCTGGCAAAGCATGATGATATAAAAGTGGTGATACTGGATGCCCTGACCTATGCCGGAAATCTGGGCACGATTGCCAAAGATATTGACGAGGAACGTTGCTTCTTTGTCAAAGGTGATATCTGTGACCGTATTCTTGCCGACGAGCTGTTTGCCAAATACAAATTCGACTATGTGGTGAACTTTGCCGCTGAAAGCCATGTGGACCGCAGCATCGAGAATCCGCAGCTCTTCCTGATGACGAATATTCTGGGTACTCAGAACCTGCTTGACGCCGCCCGTCGTGCATGGGTGACGGGTAAGGACGAACAGGGTTATCCCACATGGCGCAAGGGAGTGCGCTATCATCAGGTGTCTACGGATGAAGTTTACGGCTCGTTGGGCGCCGAAGGTTTCTTTACGGAGAACACCCCGCTTTGCCCGCATAGCCCGTACAGCGCTTCCAAGACAAGTGCCGATATGGTGGTAATGGCATACCATGACACTTATAGGATGCCGGTCACCATTACCCGCTGTTCCAACAACTATGGCCCGTACCACTTCCCGGAGAAGCTGATACCGCTGATCATAAAGAATATCCTTGAAGGCAAGCCGCTTCCGGTGTATGGTGACGGCAGCAATGTGCGCGATTGGCTGTATGTGGAAGACCATTGCAAAGCCATTGACCTTGTGGTGCGCAAAGGGGTGGAAGGCGAAGTGTATAATGTGGGCGGCCACAACGAAAAGACCAATCTGGAGATTGTGAAGCTGACCATCGCCACTATCCGCCGCCTGATGGAAGAAAAACCGGAGTATCGCGCAGTCCTGAAAAAGCAGGTCAAGGGCGACGACGGACAGATTGACATCAGTTGGATAAACGAAGGCCTGATAACGTTCGTGAAAGACCGTCTCGGCCACGACCAACGTTATGCCATAGACCCCGCCAAGATAACGGAGGCTTTAGGCTGGTATCCCGAAACGAAGTTTGAAACGGGCATCGTCAAGACCATCGAGTGGTATTTGAATAATCAGGACTGGGTGGAAGAAGTGACCAGCGGCGATTACCAGAAATATTATGAAAGGATGTACGGGAAGAAATAAACCGTCCCTTTCCTTTTAAGCCTGCATCAGTGCAGCGCTTAGTAAGAGCCCGAAGAACAGCATATTACGTGAAGTCTCACCTAATATGCTGTTTAGTTTTCGGCCGTTCCGTATGGCTGCCATTTTGCGCCACGTCAGCACGTGCAAGTACAGGTAGACGCAGGGGGCCCAAATGAAGGCAAGCGGTTCTATCTTGCCGGCATGTACAAACCATAGGCTGAGCAAGACGGCCGACACGCCCAATCCGAGGTACAGGTAACGCCCGAAGGGCTCGCCGAAGCGGACAACCAGCGTGCGTTTGCCGCTAAGGGCATCTTGTTCGCGGTCGCGGTAGTTGTTCACCACCAATAAGGTGTCTATCACCAGTCCGCAGATGAGTGAGGCTATCCACACGTCGGCGGTAATGGCGTGGGCTTGCACATAGTAGGTTCCGCCTACGGGGATGAATCCGAAGAAGACCAGCACGAGCAGATCTCCCCAACCCCGGTAGGAGAGGACGGTGGTATATAAGAAGGCGAATATCACGCAGAGTAGCCCAAGCAATATCAGTTCCCAGCCGCCATGAGGCAGTTGTCCCCAGCATTGGCGCAGCAGTGTGCAGCCTATGAGGCAGGAGAAAACCAGCATCCCCATTATGCCCCGTTTCATGGCTATGGGGGTGATCCAGCCTTGTGCACAGGCGCGTTCCGGGCCGAGACGGTCGGTACGGTCGCTGCCTTTCAGGTAATCGTAGAGGTCGTTGATGAAGTTGGCTGCGATTTGCATGCCGCAGGCAAACAGTGCGCACAGCAGCGCCGGTATCAGGTCGGACTTGCCGTCGGCAAAAGCCAGTGCGGAGCCTATCAATACCGGGATGATTGCTCCGGTCAGGGTCTTGGGACGGGCGGCAAGCACCCATGCGTGGAATGAATTGGTTGTTATTGCTTTCATGTCGGATTTTTAGAAAGTTATAGTACAAAGATAAGGAAAGGAATTATTATCTTTGTACTGCTGTCAAGGTAAAATTTATTATTTCATTAAACAATAAAGAAAGGCTTATGTGTCAAGCGCTGTTTTATAGGGAGTTGAGGAATCTGCTGTGTCTGTCGGCTTTGGTGTTGTTACTCTTTTCCTCGTGCCGGTCTACCCGGCAGTTCGTTTCGCCTCTTCCGGAGGAATATACTGTCCGCATGTCCCGGTCTTCTGCATCCGGATACAAGAATGTGAAACGCGTCAGGCAGTATGAGTTTGCTCATCGTGATGTTCCTGCGGCGTTCAACGGATGCAGGCTGGCTTTTATCTCCGACTTGCATTACAGGAGCCTGCTGAAAAAGGAGGGACTGGAGGACATAACCCGCTTGCTGAACGATTTGCATCCTGACGCCCTGTTGATAGGCGGCGATCTGCATGAGGGGTGCGAGTATGTTCCGGATGTTATTGCTGCGCTGGGAGCGGTGAAAACACCTTTGGGTACTTATGCCGTTCTTGGAAACAACGATTATGAAGCGTGTTATGATGATATCCTGAAGGAAATGGAACGGCAGGGCATACATCTGCTGGAGCATAAGGCGGACACCTTGAGGCGGAATGGCGAACATATCGTGATAGCCGGTGTACGCAATCCTTTCGATATAGGGCAGAACGGACAGTCGCCCACTCTTTCCCTTGCTCCGGAGGACTTCGTTGTTTTGCTGACGCATACTCCCGACTATGCCGAAGATGTGCCCATTACCAATACCGACTTGGTGCTTGCCGGACATACGCATGGCGGGCAGGTGACTGTGTTCGGTTTGTATGCTCCTATCATTCCGTCTCACTACGGACAGCGCTTCCTTACGGGACTGAAGTATAACTCAAGTAACACGCCGATTATCATAACCAACGGCATTGGTACTTCCAACAAGAATGTCCGTCTCTTCGCACCGAGCGAGGTGGTGGTGATCACACTGCTTTCACGCCCATGAGGCGGGTTTATGAAGCAAGAGGAGTGGGGGACGGGGAGAAAGCCATGACTTGTCAGGCATAGGGATTCACGTCAAAATCCTTGTTTTCTTCTGTGACCGATGAATCTACCGCCACTCCCAGTTCTATTTTTCCGGTTTGTGTGGCTTTGATAGTCAGCTTCACCCATTTCTGCGGTTCAAGTGAATTTATTTCGCCTTCTTTCATCACTTTCTTTCCGTTGTAATAACCTGTAATGGTGTATATGAGCTTGTTGCTGGCATTCTCCAATATGTTGAAATAAGCGGAACGGGTACTGAAGGAGGCGTTCTCATCAAATTTCAAAAGCCGTTCTTGCCGCCCTTCCCGGTAGAGGGTGACACTATACGGCTCTTCAGGGTTCTTGCCGAAGATGTCTTTGAAGGTTTGATCGTATTCCACATTGACCTTGGCGTTCTGCATGGTGCATATAATGTCTGCGTTGACGGTTTGTGAGGTGACAACGGTTATGTCCTGACTTCCGTAATAACGCGCTTTGCCCCAACGGTCATTGGCCGACTCAGCGTCAGTGCTTATGCAGCTTTCTGCTATTATGCTATAAGTACCCGCTTCAAACCTTAAAGGAGTGGATTGGATAATGCTATAAGGCTTTTGACTCAGATAGGTGGTGGTGCCGCTTTTAATGGTAATCAGGTATGTGGAGACATCCGTATCGGTATCCCCTGCACGTGTCGTAGCTACGGATATTTCGGGATTGGTGCCTATGTTCAGGTTGATATATCCATACCCGGTTGCTTCGGGAGCATCGCTGCTGTTGCATGCTGCCAAAAGAAAGAGAAATAAAATGAGAGATAAATATTGTTTCATTGCTAATATAGGGTTATGGGTTATTCGTAAATAAGTTCGATATTGTCGACATAAAGATAACTGCCTTCCCAACAGCTATTATTATATCTAATATAATTCTTCATATTGTCATTCTCTATCCCATCATCTTCATGAAATTGTGAGGAGGAGCAGAATGCTATACAAATGCTTGTTGCTTTAGAATAAAAATTATTATTGTACTCTATCTTTATTTCTTTAGATTGGTAAGCATTAGATATTGTTGTTCCATCAATGAATTCCCCTGTTCCAATTGGAGTTGCTCCATTTAAGATTACTATCCACACTTTTAACATATCCTTATTGTATGGGGTATACATATAGTCAAATTTTAGACTTGAAGGACGAGATGAAAAACCTATTCCCCAATTATAGTTGTTTTTATAGGAATTAAAATCGAAACTATAAGTACCTAAAAATAGGCAACCTGCAGAATTACGATCAGAGTTTCCAGAAGTAGTGTTTCCACCATCTTGATTCCAGCCAATAGAACGAATTAGAGCTGCTTTTCCATTTCCATTTGTTACAGATATAGTAGAAGGAAATGCATTTACAGTAAATTCCCCTGTTCCGAGAGTGACTCCCGTAAAGGTTTTTTGATTTACGGTATTCCAACCGCTTTCTGGTTTTTCAGCTGTGTAAGTTTGAGAAGAAGCAAAAGGGTTAATTCCTGGTTTTAGTTTTCTACTTCCCTCTATACTCCAAGAGTCTAGATTTCCGTTTGGTATATTTTCTGTCTTCTCGGTTATAAAAGTTTTTTCTTCTGTATAGATTTCCGCTAATCGTGCTCTTATTGTATATTGAGTTTCTTGAGAAAGATTTTCTATGACTTTATATTCGTTTATTATATTAGGATTTATTGCCGTCCATGTAGTATATATTCCACCTTTTATTTCATAAATAAGGCCTTTAGGTGTATCTATTTTATTTCCATTTTTATCTGTTGTAATAACAGGAGTTATATAAAGCCGTTTTGCCCATGCACCTGCCTGTTGGTTTGGTAATGTTAAATTAGGCAGTGATAAGTCGCAATTGATATTATATGCCTTTTGGGCTTGTGCGTTCAATGTGGCTATTGTTTGCTTGACCTCAATTTCCGCTTTATTCTTTCCTTCCAGTGTCAATGTATATTCTCCCGGCAGCACATACAATGCCTGTCCGTTAGTAACCTCTTTTTTCTCTTCTCCTTTACAGACATAGAATGTGGGCACGCCGATAAAGTGGTCTATGATATTGGTAGGTATGTTCGGAATAATGACAGCATTTGCAAGTTTGGCTGTGACAGTTCCTATTTGGGTGGTCTGCCCTTCGGAGATGGAAAACTCGGCAATTCCTTCAAAATAGGGACTATTCCCCATTTGCTGTTTATTGCCGTAGTAGGCACGCAATGTATATGAGGCTACGAAAAGATCTATTCCATTGGCATAATGGTCTATCTTTCCGCTTTCTATTGTGTAGCCGTCCGGATCTATTATTTCTATGGTTAAATCTTCGGGCTGAGGAGTGGGAATTGCAATGGCGCGGGTGTTTGCCTCTTCTGCTTCTATCCTTATTTCTCCTAATACTACCCGGCCTTTCGCTTTGTTCAATTCGTCCTCTTCCCGGCAAGCGGTGAATGTTGCCAGTACAGCGAGTGTTGCCAATATGTAACGTAATATTCTCATATCTTTAATAATCATATTCCAAACTGAATTCATCTATGGTCAACGTGGCTCCTGCTCCTCCGGTGAAGTAGTCGCCATATTTGCTTGCCGAGCATACCACTATGAGATGAGTGGGTACGCGGCTGGTTGATTTGTATTGTAAAGTCAGCTCCAGTGGGGTGTAACTGTCCACACTCGTACCGCTGTTGAACTCTGCATAAGCGATGACATGCGGGTCATTCTTGTCGAACAATTTGCGGTCTCTGGGATTGGTCCTGATTTCTACCGGTTTGTCCCAATCGCCTAAAGCTATATATATGGCGCATGTATCCGGCTTGTCCTTATAGGGGAGAAAACGGTTGTAGTCGTCCGTATTCGATTTGGAAGGCAGATAGGTAATAGGTGCTGTGGCATATTTATAGTAGCCTTTCAGCTTTGTGGGGCGTGCCGTAAACTCCTTGCCGAAACTCAAAATGCCATTGGTGCCGTCTGTGCGGACATATTCGCCGATGAACAGGTTGCCGGCGGCAAACTTGCCCACACCGCCCAGCCCGACGAACTTTGAGCCTAACTGTGCAGCCTGTCCTCCGGCAGGTGCACCGCTCCATGTGTCGCTTGTGGGTACAGTGATGCTTTCGCCCAAAGTGGTTGCACCGTCATTTCCGCTGTCCCAGATAGGATTGCCGCCTTCCGCCCATGGTTCCCACACCTTGTTCACCTTGTGCCATTCGTCGAATGAACCGTTGGGAAGCTCTACGGCCGTCCCGGTGGTAAACTCTATTTCTTCACCCTTGTCTTCGCCCGAATAAGCACGACACACATAAGAGGTTCCCGCTTTCAGATGAGGAACGCGTGCCGTAAAGCTTCCGCCATTGGCGGTGATGTAGGAGGCATCTACCGGCTGCCATTCCTCTGCATCTTTCTCTTTCAGCTCAAAGCCGTTTTCCATGCCTTCCACGCCTTCCCCATAGAGCCATGCCACATTTACCCAACCGTCTGCCGACTTGGTGACTACGTTGGTCTCTACTTGGAATACGTAGAGCGTCCATTCTTCCATTACAATGAAATCGCGGAAGTTCACCACCACGTTTGCTTTGGCGTAGTTGCCCATTTGCTGCCATTCCAAATAGGGAATGCCGCTGCTCATGTTGACAGTGGAGCCGGTAGGCCCCAGCTTTAGGTCGGTTAGCCGGATGTCTTTCAAACTGCCTTTGGTGCTGATGTTGACTGAGGCGAAATGCTCCTTTTCATCGAATGTAGCAGCGCCCACTTGGTGCTCTACGGTAAACCGTCGTTCAATGGTTTGATTGGCTTTCAAAGTCCATTGGTAGTCCTGATATAATGAGAGGGTCAGCGGATAGGGGTTGCTGAGGTCTATAATCGTATCGTCAGGCAGGCTGCAACGTCCTCCTTCGGTTACGCTGATGCTTTTCACACGCACTTTCTTCATGTTGACGGTGTCCTCCAGGTTGACCGTTACGGTGCGGTCGTCATTCGAAATGACGGCGCTTCCTATTTGGCCGTCAATTTCAGTGCCGGTAACAAAGAGCTTGATGTACGGATAGGGTACATCGTTCTCGATGCAGGCGCTCAGGAAAGCGGCCATTAGCAAGAAACATCCTAAACGGATCTGTATATAGACTTTCTGATGCATACTCTCAATCTTACAAACAAAGGGTGATACCTATATTGATATTGAACAAATTAATCTTGAAGTTCGCACCGCTGTTGTGGCGCTTGCCGGTTTCTCCCAGATTGTTCTTTTGCGTTTCGCTGCTATATTTAAAGCCGATCACTCCGAAAGAGACTTCGGCAGAAACATTCTGCATGATAAATACGGCTACTCCGGGGTTTATGCCCAAGTGAAGCTCATAGAGCGTGGTTTCTGTACTTTTGAAAGCGTTTTCCGAATCAGCTGCTGCCGCTTCGGCATTTTCTGTGCCACGAGAGAACCGCGTGGTGCCCGTATTGAATGAAAGCGTTGTTTCGTTGAACAGCCCGAAACGTCTGCCGGCATCCAGCCCTACATAGGAACGGTGGAAAAGCCCAAGACTGTAAGTATCCTCCGTATAGCGTATGTCCTTTAGTGAAAAATCGAGGTCGTCCATGTTCAGAGCCAGATTATCCAACTGGGCAACGGTGTGGTTATAGCCCAGCTTGGCACCGATGACGATGTTGTTCCGTACGGCATATCCGATGAACGGCTTCACAGAAACTGTGCGGGCATGGCAATCGAAATCTTTCAGCAAAGAGAACAACAGGCGGCTGTCCTGACTGTCAAAATCCACATAGGATGCCGTAGCTCCGCCAATCCATTTGCCTTTGGGTATGAAACGGTAGTTGATGATGCCGCGGTCGTAACGTCCAATGGCCTTGGTGCGGATTATATCTTCCGGTTTGGCTGTTGTCTTTGGCGCTTGCAGGTAGACTGTATCATGCACAAACACCGTTTCGCGGATCAGTGAATCGCGGCCGCTTATGGAACGGAGCGTATCACCCGTTTGTGTATGTGCGAAACAAATGCTTGCCATGCCACAGAGTACATATGTCAGTATCGTTCGTTTCTTCATCTTTCTTACAAATAAAATGCGATGCCCAAGCCTATGGAAAACAGGTTGATGCGGAAATTCGCGGAATTAAGGGAACGTTCGCCTATATATACTTGGTTCGTCGTTTGCCGGGTTTTGCTAAAGTCGAAACCCAATACGCCTACGCTGACCTCTACTGCCGTATAGTTGTTGATGAATGCAACCATTCCCGGAGCTACGCCGATGTTGAGATCGGTTGAAGTGGAATAGGTTCCCGTAACGTCTTCGCCCGTACCGCTGACCACCTTGGACTGGCTGCCACCCATTTGCAGCTGTATGTCGCAATAGAGTCCGAAGCGCTTGCTGTTTCCCAGACTGATGTAGCTGCGCATCATTGCCATAGCTGCATAGGAATGTTTCAACTGGTACATGTCGTCCAGATCGAATTGGTTGTCGTCATCTACATTGATAGTAACTCCGCTCAGCTTGGTGAGTGTGCGGGCATAGCTGAAACGGCCGCCCGCCGCTAAATTGTCTTTGAATGCATAGCACAGCATCGGACTCACCTTAAAGGTATATCCGTCGGAGTTGATGCCCTCTATAATAAGGAAGTTGTAGTTGCTTTCATTGTGTTCCGAATAGGAAATGGAATTTCCCAGAATCCATTGCCCTTTGGGAACAAAGGTCTTCAACTCAATAGACCGTTTAAACTCTTGCGCCTGCATGGCAGCATGAGGCAGTATAAACAGCAGGATACATATATATATAACAGTCCTTTTCACGAGAATATCGGATTATTCATATACTAACTTAAGATCGTCGAGCCACATTGTACTGTCTACGCCGCCTGTGAAATAGTCTCCGTATTTGCTGGAGGAAGCTACCAGCACGATACTGGTGGGCTTGGTATCCATGTTGCGATACTCGATGGGAATCTCAAACTCAACCATCCCGTCTCCGGCGGTGGCTTCATCCCACGTCTTTTCACCATAGGCAATGATGTGAATGTCGTTTGGATTGAAGAGCTTGGCGCTGTTGCCGTCTTTGAAATTGGTTTTAACGATGACGGGCCATGTCTCACCGTTGGATGTCTCGCCTACCCAGTCGCCCAAAGCGATGTATATGCACCCTTTGTCCATATCGCCCGCATTGATGTAGCTGCAATTGTTGGTCATGTCGACTGCTTTGGGCTCGTAGCGGATGTAACCTTTCAAGGCTACGGGGCGGGAGCTGAAAGGACGTCCCCAACCCAAGACACCGTTACCCCTGACACCGGACATTTCCGTAGCTATGTACTTCCCGGCAAACAGGTTGCCTGCTGCGAATTGATACACGCCCAACATACCGGCTTTCTTGGATTGTAATTTGGCAGAGAAGTTTCCGCTGTTTTTATACTCTGTACTGTAAGTTGTGATGTTTATGTCGGCAGTGGCGGAACCATGGTTTCCGCTATCCCACCACATGGACTGTCCGGAACCGAAAACAAGCATTGGCGTGCCGTCTGTCCAATATTCAAATCCCGCATTTTCCAATTGGGTGGTTGCTTCGGTAGTGAACTGGCTGATGATTGTTGAGGGCGAAGCTCCTGCCAGCGCCCAGTATTCGTAAGTTGTACCGGGAGCCAGATTCTTGATGTTGGCATAAAGCAGTTTGGAACCGTTTACTCTTTGAGCGGGAACGGTAAATTCGCCCGTTGTACCTTTTATGCGGTATTTAAAGGCCAAAGCCTCTTCCGTCTCTTTTGCCAACGAGGCGCGTATGGTGGCTTTTGTTGCCCATACTTCCGCATCTATTACGTTAGTGGTGACCACTATTGCATCCGATACAATGAAACGGAACACAGAAGAGCGTTGCAACTTATTGTCGTCCGTTGCATTGATTTGTATGTCATATACTCCTTCTTTCTGTGACAGCTTCTGCATGAAGGCCTCCGAAAACCCTATTTTGGTATTACCTTGACCGGTGTTGACATTGTACTTGGACACAATGTTCACACCGTAGCTGCTGAACAGGCTTTTGTCCTCGGCATTCATGGCTATTATGTCGAATGAATTGACGGGGAGTCCCAAACTTGTGAATTGGTCGCAGCTTACCAGAGCTTTTGTCAGGATGGAAGAGGTGGCTATCCAAAACTCCTGTTCTGTACCTTTGTTTAATTCGACAAACAGCTCGTTCTCATTCCCGAAGTTTTTTCCGGTGATGCTGGGACGCCTGTAAACCGGAACCTCAACGGTGCTTGTTTCTAATGGCTCGGTATTTATGTCCAGTGTCAGGGTAGAACCGCCGTCATCGTAGCTTTCTCCGCTGTCTTCATATCCGAAAGTCAGGTCGTAGCGTGTGGTTGGCGCAACGGCCAGGGTATTTGTACGGGTGTACTCATTTCCGCTGAGTGTCGTTGCCTTGAACGTCCAAGACAACTGCGCGTCATCGGCGGGAATCATGTAATAGCCGATGGCATTGGGGGTGTCGGCGGTAAATGTCAGGCTGCCTGCCGATGAGGCTACCTGCACTTCGTAGCTTTGGAATGCCTGCGTCAGGCTTTTGGCAAACTCTACGGTAACCAGCGTGTTGGCAATGATGCATTCCACGCTGACGGAAGAGGATTGACCGGCATGGATGCTGAAATCCTTTTCTCCCCGATAGAATGTCTTGTCAAAAGAAGCGGCAACGGAGTCACCGGCTGCTACTTTGATGTTGTAGTCACCTGCTGCAAGTTGCATTTCTGCCGGCATTTCGGCTGTCCCATTGTATTTGCGTACAAGCCCTTTACCGCTGTATATGCGGATTTTAGCATTTCCCTTCAGGGCATTCTGTTCCTCGTCGGACAGTGTGCGGGTAACGGTTTCCACCTTGTCTTTTATCCCGATGCTCAATCTGAGCAACCCACTCTCGTTCAGGTCTTTTTCGCGACAACCGGTGGTTGCGAGAATGAGAAAAAGTAATGCCGATATGTTATAAATAGTCCGTTTCATAAATAGTTAGTTACTCCAGACAAGTGTTAATGTTTCAGTTGTCTTATTGTTCTTGGTGTCTACAACCGTAATAATGAAATTGTGAGTGCCGGGATTCAGCATTGTCAATAATCCGGTGAACTTGGTAATATTGAATATCAACTCTGTCTTTCCGGCAACATCTTCGCCTACGGGGAAGCCTAATCCTTCCAAGGCGTCTTTCAGCTCTTCGGGATGGGCCAAGTCGAAGTCCTTTTTCAGGCCGACATCTGCCAATGCGTCTTCATCCAAGACGTCGGAGTCTATCGTGACTTTCAGGTTGGCGATGCCGTTGACAGCGGCGATGTTCACCACTACCGGATAAGGATTATCGGGAGAGGTTGTCTCAGGCAATACGATAGCTTTGGATATGTTGAATCCGTCCCCCTTGATGGTGGGTTGCTCTCCGGAAGGATTGTCCGGGTTGTCCGGCTCATCGGGTTCGTCGGGAACGATATCTTCATCGGGGTCTACTATGATATCCTGCTCTACGGTGGTGCAAGTCACGTCGATTCGGATGCTGATGTCCGCATTGCCTCCCTCGGAACTGCCGTTTTCGTCCACATCTTTCAGTGTATATCTGATAATCTTATGGGCGCCTGCTTTCACTTGCGGAAATCCTTTTGATATATCCACGCTTTCACCCTCTACGGTTCCGGTGAGGCGTGTGGTGATTACATTGGCGTTTTCATTGATCGCCTGATAGTAACCGGCGCGTGTTTCATCTTTTACAAAATCCAGTGAGCCTTGGCCTAAAGTGACATTTGCCTTTACATCATTGCCCAATAGGGTCAGTAGCTTTTCGTCATACTCCACTGTCACCATGACGCTGCGCAATACGCATTGCAGGTCTATGATGTCGGTGATTTGGTCTTTTAGGATTTCAAAGTCTTCTTTCCCGTAGTAATAGGGATGCTCGAACTCGGCGGGAAGAACATCGTGCGAGAATGCGGCTACGGTGTAGTTGCCCACCTTTAATGAGAAAATCTCCGGCATCTCACTGTATTTCCATTCTTGTACGAGTTTGTTATCGTTGTCACGATTATAGATGCGGATGATATAGTTTTTTGTATCTATATCGGCACGTGTTGCAGCATTGGCGTTGACGTTTACCGTCAGTTTCAAGGAAGAAAGGTTTATCTGCCCTTCCGAAACTGTTTCTACCTTATTTCCCTCTTCGGTGGAGTATTGCTCACGCTCGCATGAAACAAATGCGAGCACATACACTAAAGAGAGTACTATTATGCATACTGATTTCTTCATATCGAAAGTATATGTTCAATTAGTTTACGGATAAAGTGAATGTTGCTTTTTTGCGTCCGCAGGTTACTGTCATTTGCGTGGATGACGTTATCTTGACAGGGAACGTGACGCGGATATGATGTGTGATGCCATCACCTTCAGTAGATAAAAGTCCGCATTTCAAATCTTGTGAAGCGCCGTATAATATACAACTGGCTTTTATGGTTTCCGGTTTGCCATCCAAAGTGACCACCAGGTCAATGTAGGTGGAACCCGATGGCAACGCTTCGGGAGAAACTACTGCAAATTGGTTGCTGAGACTGTTTATCGCCAATATAACCTCCTCTTTATTCACTTTTTTCAGTTTGTCCTTGGCCACGAGCTTAAAGGTGCTGAGAACCCCATTGTCATATTCTATATGGGGAATGACGTTGGTGAAATCAATCGTGGCAATCTTGTCTTTGTTGGCTCCGAGCCCCTTAAGCTGCAAACCGAAAGATTGCAATAATTGCAGCTTGTCGGTAGATAAGTCGGCCAAATCTATATAGGCAGGCCAGCCTTGTGAAATGAGCGAGGAGGACGATGTGGTTAATATGCACTCCTCGATGCCGGAACGCGCATTCAAATATAAGGATAAAGGATGATCGGCTTCCTTTCCTTCTTTGATGTCTAATGCCGTATTACTGGTAAATCCATTAAGTATGAAGAAAGGAGGATCTATACGCATGGTCCCGTCTGACACATCAATGGTGTGCGTCACTGTTTCGGTCCTGTCCGTAAAGGTGATGTTTACGGTTGCACTTCCTGCGTTGACATCAAAATTAAACTTATAATGATGTTGTGACAGCGCATTGTCTATAACAATGGGCTGGTAGGAGGACTGGACGCCGCCGTCTCTTTTGGTCAGGTTCAGTGTGAGGGTCAGTTTGCCGGGCTTGAAATAGCAGGAACGTGTCTCCTCTTTGGCAAACTGGATGGGAGAGTTGCCTTCCGAATTTACTTTCAGACTGTAATCGGAAAAGTATTTCTTGAAACTTTCCGTATAAGTGGCCGACACCTTGACATTGGCAAGATGACAGGTCACTTCCACATTTGTTTCCTTCTGGTCTTCAATCGAGAACTCTTGCAGACCTGTGAAGCAGGGCTTGTTGAATCCTTCGTTATGAAGTTGCCCGTAAGAGGCTTTTAGAGTATATTGCCCGATGGGAAATAAGACTTCATCCGAATATTGGCTGAACTTATCGCAGGAGTATTTCACTTCATCACCTTTCAAAACAGATATTGCAAAATCGTTTATATCGGGTAATGTTTCTTCCACCCGCGTAGCTACATCCTGTGTGCTGCCGTCAGCAATCAACCTGATGTTGAGGCGCCCCTTGCCTGTTGTGACTGTGTAGTCATTGTCTTTAGTACATCCGGATAACAGGGTGCACATTGTTGCAAGTAAGATTAGAACAGTTGCATGTGTGTTGCCCATTTGCAAAACTTGATTATCTTTTTCACTTATTAGTTCTCTTTTCGGGTACAAAGATATTGCTTTTAGGCAATAAAAAGCTCCTATAAAGCTCCGTTTTACATGCAAAAATGAAAAATGGAACATCATTTGTTCCATTTCCAGCAAAAAAAGAAGAGCCTGTCATTGCTTTTTTTGCTTATTTTTTGCAACAATACGTTAGGAATCGGGCAGCAATACCACTCCTTGTTTCTTTTTCCCGTCCATCTTGGCCACTATCGGATGTTCAAAATGGACATGGCGCAGGTATTTAGTCTCATGCACAGCAGGTTGCGTATTCAAGAAGTCCTGATTGTATACTCCGTCGTTCATAAAAGCATTGATCGTGAAATAGCCTACTCCGAAGGAAGTCAGGTTCTGAAAAAAGTGTGTCCCCTGACTGGGATCGACGCGATAATTCGTCAGCCCGGCTTCTACAATGATGCGCGCTGCACTGATATGCGGCCATTTAACAGGAATTCCGAGCCACGTGTCACTGCTGCCCCAACGTCCCGGACCTATCAGGACATAATTCTTTCCTTCATTCAAGAATTGCTGGTTCAGCTTTTCTATCTCCCAGGCAATATCCTGATTGTGGGAAGCGCTGTAATCATCGGTCTTTACATAGACCACATCTTGCAGTTCGTTCATGATTCCATGCCCTAAGGAATTATTGGAACGGAGCAGCAATTGCTCGTCGGGGATAGCTGTGAGATCTTCATCGAGCATCTCCTTGCTGTCGACAATCGGGCGGATCTGCAGGAGATAGAAAGTACCGGTTTTGTCTTTTTCCCGGCTCATGGTAGCTGCAAATTCAATCTCTACGGGACGACGCATTTCCTGCTGCCCATACTTCAATGCCAGTTGCAGGATGCGGGACAGTGGAAACACATCATGTTGCAGGATATTGGCGAAGGTAATAACCTTACGCCCTCCCGGATATAAACCGTCGCGGATAATCTGGTCATACGGGTCGTAGGTGGAAGCTATATAGTTGAGCGAACCGTCTTTTTCCGCTTCTTTTACGTGCAGTTTCAACAGGTTGAAGCCGTCATCGATAGAGAAATCATGGCCGGCATTGCGCAAGTCGAGAGCGTAGAAGCGCGTCTGGGTTTCTTTCAGTGCAATTTCCATTTCACTGGTTTGCAGGACTTGGTTGGGATGATAGGGAGAGAAACGGAGGGTCATGCCGCCGTCCACGATATACTTACCCAAGCCGAGCGCCAGGTTTACGATGCCTTCTTCCGCTCTCTCATCTCCGATGGGGTAGTAGTTGAGCGAACGTGCCACACCCGACATGGAAGGATAATAGCGGTCGCCGTACTGGTTGCCCACCACTTCTTGCAGGATGACAGCCATCTTTTCCTGGTCGATGACATTGCTTGTGGCCTGCATATAGGCTTTGGAGTCGCGGAAATATACAGAGGCGTAAACTCCTTTGATTGCATCACTGAGCATGCGGAGCATTTCATACTTATCGTCCAGGTAGGGAATCATATAAGTATTGTAGATCCCGGCGAAAGGCTGGTAGTGCGAATCTTCCAATAGAGAGGAAGAACGGATGGCAATGGGCGATTTCACTACATCGAAGAAAGTGAAGAAGTCCTCAACCAGACGGTCGGGCAGTTTGGCTTTCAGGAAGTAGCGGAGAATCACATCATCGTCTGCATCGGACAGGGCTATCTGATACAGGTTGTTGGTATCCATGAACTCGTCGAATACATCTGTACAGAGCACTACGGTCTTGGGTATGGCAACGCGTGCATTCTCAAACTCTTCAAATTCAGGGTGGTGCTTCACCATATTGTCGATAAATGCCAAGCCGCGGCCTTTCCCGCCCAATGAGCCGTCGCCGATGCGGGCAAAGTTCGAGTAGCGGTCAAAACGGTCGCGTTTGAATACCGCCACCACACCCTGGTTTTTCATTTTGCGGTACTTCACGATAGCCTCGAAAATGATCTTGCGGTGAGCGTCCACATCCTGAAGGCTGTTCCATGTGATAGGTTTCAAGAACTCTCCAATGGGGAACATGGCGCGTGAATAAAGCCAGCGGCTCACATGGTTGCGGCTGATGTGATAGAGGAATGACTCCGCCGGAACAGCAAAGAGAATGTTCTGGAGCTCTTTCAGGTTTTTGACGCGGGCAATCTCTTCCAGCGTATCGGGATTGCGGAAGATAAAGTCGCCGAAACCGAAATTATCCGACACGATACGGCGTAAGTCCACATCCATTTTCTTGGAGTTCTTATCGATAAAGGCTGCGTCATATTTGGCTGCATACAGCACATTTTCCGATTCGGAAGATTGTATGATCAATGGCACGAACGGGTCTTCCTTGCGTATGGCCGCACATAATTTTATACCCGCAAGCGCATCTTTCTCACCACGTTCTACGCGGGGAAAACGGACGTCCGTAATGACTCCAAGGATGTTGTTCTTGTACTTTTCGTAAATGCCGATTGCTTCATCATAGGTACGCGCAAGAACTATTTTGGGACGCCCTCTCATACGCAGCGTACGCTGGTGTGCATTCAACGCCTCGGTGGAGAACTCCTGACTCTGCTTCAATACGAATTTATAGAGGTTGGGCAGGATGGAAGAGTAGAAACGGATGCCGTCTTCTACCAGAAGAATAATCTGCACGCCGACTTCACTGACGTCATGCTCCAGATTCATCTTGTCTTCAATCAGCTTGATGATGGATACCAGCAAATCGGTGTTTCCCAGCCAACAGAAAATATAGTCGAACGAACTAAGGTCTTCGTTGGCAATGCGTTTGGTGATACCATGACTGAACGGCGTTAAAATCACCATGGGAATATGCTCGTATTGACCTTTGATGGTTCGTGCTACGTCAAACCCTTCGTTGTCTCCTGTGCCCGGCATGCATATAATAAGGTCGTATGGCATGGAAGACAGTTGCGCCAATGCTTCCTCGCAAGTGGAAACCTGGGTGAAACGCGGCGGGTAGCGCAGGGAAAGCGAGGTGTATTCATTGAAGATTTTCTCATCGATGCGTCCGTCGTCCTCCAGCATGAAAGCGTCATAAGGGTTGGCGATTAAAAGCACATTGAAAATACGCCGCGTCATGAGGTTGGCGAACTGCGTATCTTTGAAATATAGCTGGTTTAATTTAAACTTACTAAGCATGTTCTCTCATGGTTTATTAGTTCGGAGGACAAAAGTAACAATTAAAATGAAGAATGAGGAATAGAAGAATAAAGAATTACCGGTGCGATATATTGGCATGGCATGGCTCAACTTCAATTTGTTAATCCTTCATGTTTTGTGCGGTCTGACGTTTTATCATTATTTGATTAAAATATTGCTGTTAAGTTTAGGTGTTTTGAAAAGTTTTCCTATATTTGCAGTGTTGTTCGTTGACACTTTGTCTAAACAACGATTGACTAACGTGATAAGAACCTTTAAAACGTAATATTATGAATATCGAACGTATCATGTCCTCTTTGGAGGCAAAGCATCCCGGCGAGTCTGAATATCTTCAAGCCGTAAAGGAAGTACTTCTTTCTATCGAAGATATCTACAATCAGCATCCTGAGTTCGAGAAAGCAAAGATCATAGAACGATTGGTTGAACCCGACCGTATTTTTACTTTCCGCGTCACGTGGGTGGATGATAAGGGTGAAGTGCAGACCAACCTCGGTTATCGCGTACAGTTCAACAATGCTATTGGCCCGTATAAGGGCGGTATTCGTTTCCATGCCTCTGTGAACCTCTCTATTTTGAAGTTCTTGGGTTTTGAACAGACTTTCAAGAATGCTTTGACCACTCTGCCTATGGGCGGCGGTAAAGGCGGTTCGGACTTCTCTCCGCGCGGTAAGAGTGATGCGGAAGTGATGCGTTTCTGCCAGGCATTCATGTTGGAGTTGTGGCGTCATCTTGGTCCCGATATGGATGTGCCTGCCGGTGACATCGGTGTGGGCGGTCGTGAAGTGGGCTATATGTTCGGTATGTATAAAAAACTGACACGTGAGTTTACGGGAACTTTCACCGGCAAAGGTCTGGAATTCGGTGGCTCATTGATACGTCCCGAAGCAACCGGCTTTGGCGGATTATATTTTGTACATCAGATGCTGGAGACCAAAGGCATTGACATTAAAGGCAAGACCGTTGCTATCTCCGGTTTCGGAAATGTGGCTTGGGGCGCTGCTACGAAGGCTACCCAGTTGGGAGCGAAAGTCATTACCATCTCCGGTCCGGACGGTTATATCTATGATCCGAACGGTATTAGCGGTGAAAAGATTGATTATATGCTGGAACTTCGCGCATCGGGCAATGATATTGTAGCTCCGTATGCCGACGAATTCCCCGGCTCCACTTTTGTTCCGGGCAAACGCCCATGGGAGGTAAAGGCGGATATCGCTTTGCCTTGCGCAACACAGAACGAGCTGAACGGCGAAGATGCACAGCACTTGATTGATAATAATGTGACTTGTGTAGGCGAAATTTCCAATATGGGATGTACGCCTGAGGCCATTGACCTCTTTATTGAGAATAAGATTATGTATGCACCGGGTAAGGCTGTGAATGCGGGTGGTGTAGCCACCAGCGGTTTGGAAATGTCGCAGAATGCCATGCACATCAGCTGGAGTGCTGCCGAGGTGGATGAAAAACTGCATGCCATTATGCATGGAATCCATACCCAGTGTGTGAAATACGGAACTGAACCCGACGGCTACATCAATTATGTGAAAGGTGCTAATATAGCCGGTTTCATGAAAGTAGCCCATGCCATGATGGGGCAGGGAATTATCTAAAGAAAAACTTTGTTTAGTTGTATTTGTATTTGTGGTTTGTGCTGCCCTTGCCTGTGAAGGTATGGGCAGTGCTTTTTTTATAGTGATTAGTGGTGAGTGATTAATCACTAATCGCTCACCACTAATTACTGTTTTTTCGTACCTTTGCATCTTGAAATTATAAAAAACAAAGAGATGTTACAACCTGAATTGAAATTGAGACGTGATAAGATACGTGCCCTCATGGTGCAGCAGGACATTGATGCCGCCCTTATCACTTGTAATGTAAATTTAATCTATACATACGGACGCGTAGTCAGTGGATATTTGTATTTACCGCTGAATGCTCCTGCGCGCTTGTTCTTAAAACGTCCTAATGACATTGAGGGCGAACATATCCATTCTATCCGTAAACCGGAACAGATTTCTGAATTGTTGAAAGAATATGGCTTGCCTTTGCCAACCAAACTGATGCTGGAGGGTGATGAGCTGCCTTTTACGGAATATAACCGTCTGGCTGCCTGTTTCCCTGAAGCAGAAGTTGTGCCTTGCGGTACGGCATTGATCCGCCAGGCGCGAAGCATAAAGACTCCGATGGAAATTGAACTGTTCCGCCGTTCCGGAGCTGCCCATGCAAAAGCATATGAACAAATCCCTTCCGTCTATCAGCCGGGGATGACGGACCGGCAGTTGTCCATCGAAATAGAACGGTTGATGCGTCTGGAAGGTTGCTTGGGCATTTTCCGCGTATTCGGGCAGAGCATGGAAATCTTTATGGGAAGTCTTTTGGCCGGTGATAATGCAGCAGTCCCTTCCCCGTATGATTTTGCGTTGGGAGGTAAAGGACTTGACCCGTCATTGCCCGGTGGGGTGAGTGGAACGCTTCTGAAAGCGGGACAGTGTTTCATGGTGGATATGGGTGGAAACTTCTATGGCTATATGGGGGATATGAGCCGCGTGTTCTCCATCGGTAAATTGCCGGAACAAGCGTATGCTGCGCATCAGACTTGTATGGAGGTGCAAGAAGAGGTTACTGCAATGGCAAAACCGGGTACTGCTTGCGAAGATATGTACAACAAGGCCATTGATATAGTAACTAAAGCCGGTTTTGCGGATTACTTTATGGGAGTAGGTCAAAAAGCGAAGTTCATAGGGCATGGCATCGGACTGGAGATAAATGAGATGCCGGTATTGGCTCCGCGCATGAAGCAGGAGTTGGAGCCGGGAATGGTATTTGCATTGGAACCGAAGATTGTTTTGCCGGACATAGGCCCTGTCGGGATTGAAAATTCCTGGGTTGTAACAACAGAGGGCTTGGAAAAACTGACCCTGTGTGGAGAAGAGATCGTAGAACTTTGATTAGTGATTAATGATTAGTGATTTGTCTGTGCTTTTCATGCGGACAATGATATAACTTAAGCACAAACAAGTCACTAATCATTAAACTTCCTCACTTCACTCTTCTGTTCAATTGGTTGTTGGCTTTTGAGGGTTTGGATTTGCCTATTCTTTTTCCCGTCGGTTGGGCTTTATTGTTCCGGCGGGGATGTGGTTGTGTCCTTTTAGTCCCCTTCATAATACTCGCATAAGTAATAACGGGCGATAAAGTCCCAATTCCGGTGCAATATTTCTTTACCGTTGGGGAAAGGAAGCTGTACATCCGGCAATATCCCTTTGACCATTCCATATTTTATCAGGTCGAACGGGCAGGCTTCCGGACGACAAAAGAGTTTGTAGCCTTCGGCGGCAGCGCGTTCGGCGTTGTACATCGGATTATGTTCTTCACAAAAACAGGCGGCTACATTATGCGCTATTAGCATGCCTTTGGCATTGGCGTATACTACAAATTCTTTTTTATCTTGTAGGTCAGGAAGTAGGGAAGAAGGGGAGTTCTCCCACTTTAAGACATCAACGAAGAATTTGCATAGTTCTTTGTAGGTGGCAAAATACAGTAACGGTTTGCCCCCGCTATACTCCAGACAATATTCGGCATTCTTGCTCAGCTTCGTTTCCGGTGTGATTTCGGGGAGGGGAGTTAAAGGCATCTCCAACAAGTCAGGGCCCATTACCCATAGCATGGAGGAAGGCTCTTCATTAATGGGAGCCTTTTCAAAATCCTCATCCATTAGTGTGTAGACCTCTTGGGCTAAAGCCAACAAGTCTTTATCATACGGGTCTTGCAGTGTATATTCGTCCGGTTCGTAGAGTGCGGCATGGGACTTTAACGTCCACAATACGAATGCTATGTCTTCTTTATTAATCTCATCAGGAATATAACCGTCCGATAGCTGATAAAAAGGAAGATACGTGTTGTATAACGAATAGTATGATTCGGAGAATATCTTCCAACCTCCTGTTTGGGCAATGGCGTCCTGAAAGTACATGCAGAGCGAGATCGTTACATTCTTCTGCATGTAGTCATTTTCTTTAAATAACAGAGATTGTTTTACTGTCGGAAATACTTTTGCTGCAAAATTGATGTACCATTGGTCACCGGGCAGCGTACGTGTACGTTCATTGGCGCTTAGCCATTGCTTCATGGAGATAAGAGTTGGTTTCATTGTTTGTTTTTATGTGTGAATAATTATGTATTGGGATTATAGCCTTTTCAGAGCCAGTTTGATGACTTGCTCCACCGGAGCGCCGGCATCTTCCTTTAAAATGGCCATTACAACCTTTTGTGAAGGGGCCTGTGCAAATCCCAGCATTGTGAGGGCGGCTATGGCTTCTTCCTGCACCTGTGCATTGGCGGCAGTGAAGGCGGAGATATCGGTTGTTCCGGCGGCTATTCCACCGGGCTTTATTTTGTCTTTCAAATCGACTATCACACGTTGGGCGGTTTTTAGACCGATGCCTTTTACTGTTTTCAGCAGATTGGCATTTCCTGTACTGATGGCGTTTATCAATTCGGAAGGGGACAGGGCCGAAAGGATCATGCGGGCCGTATTGCCTCCGATGCCTGATACGGAAATCAATAGTAGGAACAGTTCGCGTTCTTGTTTGTCGATAAACCCGTAAAGAACGTACGCGTCTTCGCGGATGGCTTCGTAGATGTACAGCTTGCACTCCTTTTTCCCTTGTATGGCGGCATATGTGTTCAAGGAGATATTGACGGCATATCCCAGGCCGTTACAGTCTATAATTGCGTTTGCCGGACTTAGTTCGGCGATTTCGCCTTTTATGTATTCTATCATATTACCACTTTATGACCTATTAATTGGCGAATGTAGGAATTATTATTGACTTTTAGACTCTAAAAAAAGAAAAACTCTGTAAAACTTGTCCCTTTCTTTACTAAGATATAAATGAAAATGCTTACTTTTGTCCTCATAAAATAGAAAGTTGATAACTAAAACCGATAAAAAGATGAAAAAAGTAAGAGCAGCCATCGTTGGTTATGGCAATATCGGACATTTTGTACTTGAGGCGTTGCAGGCAGCTCCCGATTTTGAAATCGCCGGAGTGGTGCGTCGTGCAGGAGCAGAGAACCGTCCTGCAGAACTGAGTGAGTATTCCGTAGTGAAAGATATTAAAGAGTTGAAGGATGTGGATGTTGCAATCCTTTGTACCCCTACTCGCAGCGTTGAGAAATATGCCAAAGAAATATTGGCATTGGGAATTCATACAGTAGATAGTTTCGACATCCATACAGGTATTCCGGCATTGCGCCGCACGTTGGATGCCGAGGCGAAAGCTCATAACACAGTGTCTGTTATTTCTGCCGGTTGGGATCCGGGAAGTGACTCCGTTGTGCGTACCTTGCTGGAAGCTATTGCCCCGAAAGGTATTACGTACACTAACTTTGGTCCGGGTATGAGCATGGGACATACGGTAGCGGTGAAAGCTATTGAAGGCGTGAAAGCAGCACTCTCAATGACCATTCCTACCGGTACGGGCATACACCGCCGTATGGTTTACATTGAGCTGAACGACGGCTATGAGTTCGACAAGGTAGCTGCCGCTATCAAGGCAGACCCGTATTTCGTGAACGATGAGACGCATGTGAAGCTTGTTCCGAGCGTGGATGCATTGCTCGATATGGGACATGGGGTGAACCTGACTCGCAAGGGCGTTTCCGGGAAAACTCAGAACCAGTTGTTCGAATTCAATATGCGTATCAACAACCCTGCCCTCACAGCACAAGTGCTGGTGTGCGTGGCGCGTGCCGCCATGCGTCAGCAACCGGGTTGCTACACAATGGTGGAGATTCCCGTCATTGACCTTCTGCCGGGCGACCGCGAGGAGTGGATTGCACATTTGGTATAAGAGCATAAAAAAACAGATGATGCGTTTGCTGGAAATGCATCATCTGTTTGCCTTAAACACATCATCTGTTCTGCCGGAACAGATGATGTGTTTTTTTATATCCTATCTCATCAGAAGAAGAACCGGAGAATATCGTTGAAGTTTGCCCAAATAAGTAGGCCAAACAACAGGAACATACCTACCATTTGCGCACGTTCCATAAACTTGTCGCTGGGTTTACGGCGTGCCACAATCTCGTAGATCAGGAATAAAACATGTCCGCCGTCCAATGCCGGAATGGGCAGGATATTCATGAAAGCAAGGATAATGGAAAGGAATGCCGTCATGTACCAGAACTGATGCCAGTCCCACGTTGCAGGGAAGATACTGCCGATTGTTCCGAAACCGCCGAGTTGCTTAACGCCCTCTTTGGAGAAAAGATACTTCATCTGGCTGACGTAACCTTTCAGCGTGCTTACTCCCAGGGATATTCCGGCAGGGATAGAAGCGAAGAAGCTGTATTCTTCTTTCACGATGGGCAGCAATTTGGATGTTTGCATGGTTGGGTATACTCCTATATTGTATAAGGAGTCGCTGGTCAGTGTCAGTGTATCTGTAACGCCGTTGCGGATATACGTTAAGTGCAGGTTGTGCGATGCATTGGTTTGTTTGCGGCGCATCTTGTCCTCTTCAAAGTCGGAGTAGGAGATTGCCTTTCCGTCCACGTGGGTAATGTTGTCACCCGGCAACAGTCCGGCAAGGGAGGCAGGAGTACCGGCTGGGATACTGTCTATCACAAACGGAGTGCGGAAAGAGGCAAAGCGCACGCTGTCTGCAAGCAGGCGCTCCATCATGTCTTCAGGGATATAGATGGAGGCTTCGCTTCCGTTGCGCAATACGGTTACTTGACGGGCATCAACAATGCTGGTCAGCATGTCACTGTTGTAACGCTCCAAAGGAACGCCATCGGCGGAAACCAGTATGTCACCGTCGCGGAAACCAACGGCTTTGGCTGTTTCGTTGAAGTCCATACCCAATGCCACTTTTTGCAAGGGAACATATTCTGAACCCCACGTAAAGAGTATCATGGAGTAAATGAACAGTGCTAAGATAAAGTTGAACAGCACGCCGCCCACCATGATCAGCAGACGTTGCCATGCCGGTTTGGCGCGAAACTCCCAAGGTTGCACCGGCTGTTTCATCTGCTCGGTATCCATAGATTCGTCTATCATACCGGCAATTTTGACATATCCGCCTAAAGGCAGCCAGCCGATGCCGTATTCTGTTTCGCTGTTTTTCGGTTTAAATTTGAATAGGGTGAACCAGGGGTCAAAGAATAAGCAGAACTTTTCAACTCGTGTTTTGAATAAGCGAGCGAAGAGAAAGTGCCCTCCTTCATGAATGATGACGAGCAACGAAAGGCTCATAATGAGTTGCAGGGCACGAATCAAGAATGTTTCCATCTAATTATTTATTATTTTATGATTTACAATTTATTGTTTAACTATCAATTTCCATTTATCAGTTCTTTTGCTATCCGCCGGGCTTCCGCATCCGTTGCTACATAGTCTTCGTAGGTAGGCTTTTGTATGAAGGATACATGTGCCATTGTCTTTTCAATGACATCACTCATGCCAAGGAAGGATATTTCGTCACGCAAGAAAGCGGCTACCACTATTTCATTGGCGGCATTGACGATGCATGGCATGTTGCCTGCGCGATGCAATGCTTCGTATGCCAATGCCAGGTTACGGAAACGTTTTGTATCCGGTTGCTCAAATGTCAAGTCTGTGCAGAGCTTGAAGTCCAGCCGCGGGAAAGATGCTTTCAGGCGTTCGGGGTATGAGAAAGCGTATTGGATGGGCAGGCGCATATCCGGCATCCCCAACTGTGCCTTCACTGCTCCGTCCTCAAACTGTACCATTGAGTGAATGACTGATTGCGGATGTACCACTACTTCTATTTGATCGGGACGTACACCGAACAGCCATTTGGCTTCAATCACCTCGAAACCTTTGTTCATCATGGAAGCGGAGTCTATGGTGATTTTGGCTCCCATATCCCAGTTGGGATGTTTCAGGGCCTGTGCTTTGGTTACGGTGGCAAGCTGCTCCATTGTGCAGGTGCGGAACGGGCCGCCGGAAGCTGTCAGTATAACTTTTTCGATAGGGTTGTCTGCCTCTCCGGTCAAACACTGGAACACAGCAGAGTGCTCGGAGTCTACCGGCAGGATTGGAGTACCGCTGAAACGTGCCAGGTCATTGATGAGTTCGCCTGCCACGACCAATGTCTCTTTGTTGGCAAGGGCTATTACTTTACGTGCGCGGATGGCGTTCATGGTCGGTTTCAGTCCGGCATAACCCACCATGGCGGTCAACACTATGTCAATGGGAGTTTCCGCTACAATCTGGCACAAGGCTTCCTCGCCGGCATATACTTTGATAGGCAGGTCGGCAAGAGCGTCTTTCAGTTGTTGATATTTGGTTTCGTTTGCTATTACCACTGCTTCAGGCTTGAACTTACGGGCCTGGGCAATCAGATCATCCACCCGGTTGTTGGCTGTCAGCACGTAGGCTTCGTACCGGTCAGGATGTTCCTCTATGACTTGCAATGCCTGCGTACCGATAGAACCGGTAGAGCCAAGTATGGCAATTTGTTTCTTCATCAGCTTTATAATTTATGATTTCAGATTTTATATCTTATACTTCATACTTTATACCTAAATATTTCACTCTCAAAATACAATATAAAGTTCCGGATTCACAGCTCTTCCTTTATGCCATAGCTCGAAGTGCAGATGAGGTCCGGTGGTCTGTTGTCCGGTGTTCCCTACTAATGCAATGGCTTCTCCGCCTTTTACGATATCGCCTTCACGTTTCAGGAGGGAACCGCAATGCTTGTAGACAGACACAAAATCCTGATTGTGCTGTACTTCTATCAAATAGCCGGTTTCGGCTGTATAGGTACTTAGGATGACTGTCCCGTCCAAAGTTGCCAATACACTTTCACCCGGATTGGCGGCTATATCTGTTCCGAAATGCTTCTTTTCTGCATTGAAAGGAGATGAAATCATGCCGCGGGTGGGGCGGTAGAATATCAATCCGTCCACATCGGGGCGGGAGGTGATACTTGTCAGGTTGTATTTTTCCGTTTCTTCGTATTGCTTACGGAATTCCGCTTCGCGTTGCGTCCGCTCCATGAGTGAGTCTTCACGCACAGTGGTCAGCGAGTCGATGGAGTGGATGGTATCGGCTTTTATTTTACCTTGGAAAATATCTTGGATATTCATTATGTACAGGTTCTGCCTGTCTACCAACTGCTGGAGAGAATCTACACGCAAGGCATTCTCCACAACCTGCGCACGAATTTCACTGTTCATGTATCCGGGCAGATAGTTGCGCAATGGGGTAAAAGCAACAATCAGGGAAGCAACCAGAAAGAGTATCGTCAGTACGGAAAGCAAAACGGAGAGCCCGTTCAGTTTGGACACACGCAACGTGATAATATCCTCAAGGGTATTCTCATTCGTAATGGTCAGTCTGTACTTGAACTTGATATTACTCCAAAAAGCCTTTCTTCTTTTTTTCTTCTTATTTGCTGTCACTTATATACTTTTGTTTTGCTATTTGTAAATTGAATCTTATTGCCTTACCGACTTTTTATTGCTTTATTGCACACCTGTTCTACACCTCTTCCATATCGTCCAAAGCCAATAACCCTTCCGGCAGGTCCACCGTAATGACTTTATGCTTCCGGTCAATATCTATAATAAAATCTTCCTGTGCCGGAATCAGTAGCTCTTCTCCTTTATAATCTACCACGAACAGTGTATTCAGGGTAGCGGTATCCACGTCCGTCACTTCGCCTAACTTGCCGTAATGAATTTCTTCCATGCGGAACCCTACGAAGAAATCCCAACTAAGCTCTCCCGGTCCGGCTTCTTCCGCATGCTTCACCGGAAAATAAACCTCAATGTTGGTGAACATGCGTGCACGTTCGGCTGTATCTACTCCTTCAAGTTTGACGAGAGCCGTAGTGTCCGACCGAAAACGATATTCTTCTATAAAGAACGGTACAAATATCCCGTCCAACAAGCAAATGAGATATTCAGCTTCCACGCGGTCGAAAATGTCATCCGTAAAGGTGAATGACAATTCTCCATGAATACCATGAGGCTTGTTGAATATACCTATCTTATAAACTTCTTCTTTTCGTATCATATCGTTCTATCAGCTTACCACTTAATCACCTTGTCATCATATTCTTGTTATTCTTGCTCCGAGCGAATTCAACCGCCTTTCTATATCCTGGTATCCGCGGTCTATCTGTTCGATATTGTGTATACGGCTGATTCCGTCGGCACTCATGGCGGCTATCAGTAAGGCGATGCCGGCACGAATGTCCGGAGAGGTCATGTTTCCGCCACGCAGTCTGAAACCATGATTGTGCCCGATCACTACGGCCCGGTGAGGATCGCATAGGATGATTTGTGCCCCCATGTCTATCAGCTTGTCCACAAAAAACAGGCGGCTTTCGAACATTTTTTGATGTATCAGCACACTGCCTTTTGCTTGTGTGGCAACTACAAGCAACACACTCAGCAGGTCCGGAGTGAGTCCGGGCCATGGGGCATCGGCAATTGTCATAATGGAACCGTCAATGAAAGACTCTATCTGGTAGGTTTCCTGTGCAGGAACGTAAATGTCGTCACCGCGCTGCTCCATTTTGATGCCCAGGCGTCGGAAGCTGTCGGGGATAATACCCAGATTTTCGTGTGAGACATTCTTGATGGTGAGTTCGCTTTTCGTCATGGCTGCCATGCCGATGAAACTTCCTACTTCTATCATGTCCGGAAGGATAGTATGCTCTGTTCCATGCAGTCCATCCACACCTTCAATGGTGAGCAGATTGGAGGCGATGCCCTCTATCCGGGCTCCCATGCGGTTCAGCATCCGGCATAATTGCTGTATATAGGGTTCGCATGCGGCATTGTAAATGGTGGTTTTCCCTTTTGCCAGTACAGCTGCCATTAGGATATTGGCCGTTCCCGTTACAGATGCTTCATCCAGCAGCATATAAGTGCCCTGTAACTGTCGGGCGGATATTTCGTAGACTTCCCGCTTTTCGTTATACGCAAAGTCTGCTCCCAAATTCTGTATACCGATGAAATGCGTATCCAGGCGGCGGCGACCTATCTTGTCTCCGCCCGGCTTGGAAATCATAGCCTTGCCGAAACGTGCTACCATTGGCCCTACCAGCATAACCGAACCGCGCAGACTGGAGCACCTTTTCAGGAATTCATCGCTTTCCAGATAGGCCAAATCTACATTGGCAGCCTGAAAGCTATATGTATCGATATCTTTCTTTGAAACGTTCACTCCCATATCCCGCATCAATTGAATCAGGTTGTTCACGTCCAGTATATCCGGTATGTTGTGTACAGTCACTTCTTCGGCAGTGAGCAGCGTGGCGCAGATTATCTGCAACACCTCATTCTTTGCCCCTTGAGGATAAATGTCACCGGAGAGGCTGTGTCCGCCTTCTATAACAAATGATGCCATGGTATGATTTCAGATTTTAGTACTTTCTTTTATTGTTTCTGTTGTTGTTCCTGTTGTTCTGATTGTTCATCTTCGGACGGTAATTCTGTTCGATCCGTTCGGCCATCAGGCGAAGAATACTATCGGTGATTTGCAGCTTGCCGTCCGACAGTTCTGCGAGGTCATCTGCTATTTTGCGGTCATCGACAGTGTCTTTGTTCCAAGACATGTAATCTTTCTTCATGTGGTTGCATATCAGTGCTACGAGATTCTGTTTTTCTTCTCCTTCGGGGAAGTCGATTGCTTTCTTGATCAGCACTTCCAAAGTACGGCCGTAATGGCGGTAACGGATTTTAGTGCTGGGGTAAGGTACTACTTCCGGTTTGGTTATCAGATTGTCTTTGCGGATAATTTCGTATGGATAGTCGATGTCCAACTTAAAATCGGACATGATGGCAAGATGATCCCAAAGTTTATGTTTGAAGTCGGGTACATCACGCAAATGAGGAAACATATTTCCCATGATGTTGATGATTGTGTTTGCGCAACGTTGGCGTTCGGAACGGTCCTCGATTGTCAGGGCATGGTCTACCATATTTTGGATGCTGCGGCCATATTCTGGTAAAGGCATCCGTTTTTGTTGAGTGTTATATTGCATAATCTTTTAGTTTTAGCAGTTAGTGATTAATGATTAGTGATTAATGTTTAGTGATTAATGCCATGCGGCATAATTGCGCAGTCCGCTAATCACTAAACACCCATCACTAAATAAGTTTTTTCGGTTGGCTTGCCACGAACTCTTTCAAATAGAATGGTTCGAAATAAGCGACGTCCTTGAAGTCCTCTTCGGCTATTGCCTTTTCTGCCAGCGGAAACATCATGCTTGCCAGTGGACGGATACCGTCGATGAAATGTGCATTGGGATGTACAATCTTTTCCTTGCATTTGGCTGCGCCGTCACCAAAGAAGTAGACGGGATGGCTGTCCAGAAACTCCCGGTAGGAGTTTTCGTCCACAATGTCTGCTGCAATATCGCGTACGGGCTTCAGGGCGCGGTCATAAACGGCGGCATAGACTTCCATGCGCCGGGCATCAATCATCGGGCACAGCAGTGCATCCTCCGGTAGCTCTTCGTGGTAAAGCAATACAGGTACGCATTGTACTTTCAGGGTGGGAAGCCCGATAAGGGGCAGATTGCGGCCGTAGCAGATGCCTTTGGCCATGGATACACCGATGCGTAATCCTGTGTACGAGCCGGGACCGCAACTCACAGCAACAGCATCCAGCGGCATGGCGTGGCTGTCGGCAAATGACAATGCTTCGTCCACGAATACACCCAATGAAACTGCGTGTGAAGGACCGTTCAGGTCTTCTTTTTTGAAAACATTCTGCCCGTCCTCACTCACAGCTACGGAGCAAGCCGAAGTGGACGTTTCAATATGCAAGATACATGACATAGCTTCTATTCTGAATTTTATTGTGGCAAATTTACGTGATTATTTTCAGTAATTAAAATAATCGTGTAATTTTGCGCAAAACTATAACATTATGATACAATCTATGACGGGCTACGGCAAGGCAACTGCCGAGTTGTCCGATAAGAAAATCAATGTTGAGATTAAGTCACTCAACAGTAAGGCAATGGATTTGTCTGCACGTATCGCTCCTCTTTACAGGGAGAAGGAAATGCAAATCCGTAATGAAATATCCAAGATGCTGGAGCGTGGCAAAGTCGATTTCAGCCTTTGGATTGAAAAGAAAGATGCAGAACAAATGGCTACCCCTATCAATCAGGACTTGGTGGAGGCTTACTATAAACGGATTAAAGAGATTTCGGCTGCTGCCGGTATTCCCGAACCAGCCGACTGGTTTGCTACTCTGCTCCGTATGCCGGATGTGATGACGAAGAATGAAACTCAGGAACTGAGCGCTGAAGAGTGGGAAGTGGTTCATGTGGCGGTGATGGAAGCTATCAATCATCTGGTTGATTTCCGTAAGCAGGAAGGTGCTGCGCTGGAGAAGAAGTTCCGTGAGAAAATAGCCAATATCGCCCATTTGCTCGAAACTGTTGCTCCGTACGAGCAGGAACGGGTGGGCAAGGTTAAAGAACGCATTACCGATGCCCTTGAAAAAACTTTGAGTGTGGATTATGATAAGAACCGCTTGGAGCAGGAGCTTATTTACTATATTGAGAAACTGGACATCAATGAAGAGAAACAACGTCTTTCCAATCATCTGAAATACTTTATCAGCACGCTCGAAAGCGGTAGCGGACAAGGAAAGAAACTGGGCTTTATCGCACAGGAAATGGGACGCGAAATCAATACTTTGGGTAGCAAGTCCAATCATGCCGAGATGCAGAAGATTGTAGTGCAGATGAAGGATGAGCTGGAGCAAATTAAGGAACAGGTCTTGAATGTAATGTAAAGGGCAGCTTCTGCATGTTACACGAAAGTATGTTGTTATTGGTAAGAGCATTAAATAGTAAATTGTCAAATAATAAATACCATAAATGGGTAAACTGATTATATTCTCCGCCCCTTCCGGTTCGGGAAAGTCCACTATCATTAACTATCTGCTGACGCAGGAGTTGAATTTGGCTTTCTCTATCTCCGCCACCAGTCGTCCGCCGCGTGGTACAGAGCAGAATGGTGTGGAATACTTTTTTCTTTCTCCCGATGAATTCCGGAGCCGCATAGCGAATGATGAGTTTTTGGAATATGAAGAAGTGTATCAAGACCGTTTCTACGGAACGTTGAAAGCGCAGGTGGAAAAGCAGTTGGCTGCCGGACAGAATGTTGTGTTCGATGTAGATGTAGTTGGCGGTTGTAACATCAAGAAGTTCTATGGCGAGCGTGCTTTGTCCGTTTTCATACAGCCGCCTTCGGTGGAAGAATTGCGTAAGCGCCTTGTGGGGCGTGGCACCGATACTCCCGAAGTAATTGAAAGCCGTATAGCGAAAGCCGAATACGAACTAAGTTTCGCTCCGAAATTCGATGCCGTAATTGTGAATGATGATTTGGAGACTGCCAAAGCAGCTGCTTTGAAGGTGATAACTCAATTCTTGAACCAATGAAGCAGACAAGACGCAGAAGTCTATCACCGGGAGCCAATAAGTTCCTGCTGGTTTTGAATATAGTCTTGTTTTTGGGTGCTATTGTTTTGGCGGTATTGAATATTGATTTGAAAGAGTATATTCCGGCGGTAGCCATGTTTATCGTCATGCTCATAAGCGGCATCAATATTTATGGGTGTTGGAAACGCCTGAAAGGGCAACTCTGATATCTCTTAACTTTTAATTTATAAGTTTGTCAAGTGGATATAGGTATCTTCAGCGGTTCGTTCAACCCGGTACATATCGGGCATTTGGCTCTTGCCAATTATCTTTGTGAATACGAAGGTCTGGATGAGATATGGTTCATGGTGACGCCGCATAATCCGCTGAAAGAGGAAACCTTGTTGATGGATGATGCTTTGCGATTGAAGCTGGTGCGGCTTGCCATTGCGGGGTATCCTAAATTCCGGGCTTCCGACTTTGAGTTTCATTTGCCGCGTCCGTCTTATACTGTTCACACACTTGATAAACTGAAAGAGGCCTATCCGCAAGATACTTTCCATCTTATTATAGGAGCTGATAACTGGGCGCTTTTTCCCCGCTGGTATCAGTCGGAACGTATTCTTGCAGAAAATCCAATCCTCATTTATCCCCGTCCGGGTTATGTGGTAGACGAAGAAACTTTACCTCAAAATGTGAAATTGGCTTCTTCGCCTACCTTCGAAATCAGCTCTACCTTTATCCGCCAAGCAATGGACGAGGGCAGGGATGTGCGTTATTTCCTGCACCCGGCTGTTTATGAGGCATTAAGATGAGTTTTATTGTCACTCTTCCAGACATTCGTCAAGATCGCGTATGATCTGCTCCTTGTCCATATGCTGGCCAATGAAGACAATCTTCTGCATACGGTCTCCGTACTTTTCATCCCAGTCGCGTAATAATCCCGGTTCCTGACGCATCAACTCAATCAGATCTTCTTCGGAGGCGGTGGCATACCATAGTCCGGCTTCAGTCAGTTGCTTCTGAGTGCCTGCTTGTTCGAAGAGGTAGGACATGTCGCGGTTATGGCTGAAATAACATACGCCTTTGGTGCGAATAATATGACGGCTCCATTTGGTAGCGATAAAATGGTCGAACTTGTGAATGTCGAAAGCCGGGCGGCGGTAATAGACAAAAGTGCTGATACCATATTCTTCTGCTTCGCCCTCTTCATGATGATGATGGTGATGATGGCTATGTCCTTCATGCTGATGCTCATCTTCTTCATGCTGATGTTCATGTTCTTCATGCTTATGCTCATCTTCCTTATGGTTGTGATGCCTATGAGCTTCTTCCTCCTCCTCTTCGGTAACTTGGCTTTCTATTCCGCGGATCCAGCCGGCTGAGGTGGCTACATGTTCGAAGTTGAACATTCCTGTATGGATGATTTTTTTCAAGTCTACGTCCGCATAATTACATTCGATTATTTCGGCTCCGGGTTGCAAGGTGTGTATGATTTGCCTGATGCGTTTCAGTTCTTCGGGCTTGACTTCCGCTACCTTGTTCAGCAGGATGATATTACAGAATTCAATCTGCTGGATGATAAGATTCTCGATGTCCTCGTCATCAATTCCTTTTCGGGTAAGATCGTTGCCGCAAGAAAATTCACTTTGCAGGCGCAAGGCGTCCACTACGGTAGTGATGCAGTCCAAGCGGCAGACACCGTATTTGGTGTACATGCCGCCCATTCGGGGTATGGAACAGATGGTCTGGGCGATAGGTTCCGGTTCGCAAATGCCGCTGGCTTCAATGACGATATAGTCGAAACGCTCCATTCGCAGGATTTCGCCTATTTGTTCTATCAAATCCATCTTCAGGGTGCAGCAGATGCATCCGTTCTGAAGTGCGACAAGGCTTTCATCTTTTTTGCCAACGATACCGCCTTTCTGAATAAGGTCTGCATCAATGTTCACTTCGCCTATGTCGTTGACAATGACGGCAAACTTGATCCCTTGTTTATTGCTAAGGATATGGTTTACTAAAGTTGTTTTGCCACTTCCCAGATAACCGGTGAGAAGCAGTACGGGAATTTCTTTTGTTGTCATATTGATTTTGAATCTCTATCTGGTTGTTATTTGTTTTTCTTGATGAATTCAGCTATTGCGTTTATCAAAGCGGCGTTAACGGGTAATGACGGATTATTATATACAGCCATTTGTTGTTGCGGATTGATGCTTTCGCAATCTTTCAATACATGGTTCATTTTGTCTATCAGTATCAGTTCGGCTTGGGGAGATGCTTTTTTCAGCCGCGCCGCTTCTTCTTCCTGTACTTGAATGTCTTTTTTCCCTTGAAGAATCAGTATGGGCATCTTTAGGGAAGCAATGACGGTCTGTGGGTTGTATTTGTACCATGAAATGAGATAGGGCTGTACGGAAGGGCGAAACAATGTTTGCAGATAAGCGGGAACCTGTGCCACTTCTTTCCCGTTTTTCAGGGACTCATTGATGCTTGCCACTTCTTTCCGTATAGATTCCGGTGTCATTTGGGCGGCCACCTGCTTTTCTATCAGGTCGTATGCGGGGCTTCCTGCACCGGCAATGGAAATAAAGCCTTTTACTTTAGGCCGTTTCCGGCAGGTTAACATTCCGATAAGTGATCCTTCACTATGCCCTGCCACTGTTATACCGGTGAAACGTTTGTCTTTGGCAAGAAGGTCTATCCACCCCGTAACGTCGTTTACGTAATCTTCCAAGCGGAGTTTGGACTCTTCCTTACCGGCAGAGGCGCTGCTGGCTATGCCACGCTTGTCAAAACGTAGTGAGGCTATGCCTTTCAATGCCAGTCCTTCTGCGAGGAACTTCAGTGAATTATTTTTCATCATGGGGTTATTGCCGTCCATGTCGGTGGGGCCGGAACCGGCAATGAGCACTACTACATGACAGGATTTTGCATGTGCCGGTAGAAGAAGTTTCCCATTGATACTACCGCTGGCGGTGTTTAATGTTACGGGATGCTCTTCGGATGTGAGGGGTTGTGCCTGGCAATAAGGAAGGACAAACAAGGCTAAACCGAATAGGAGTAAAAACAGTTGTTTCATATGATTTCTTTTTGCAGTTTCAAATGTAGGCAATATTATTAAATAAAAAAATAGAGGCGGGAAACATTGTGTGCTTCCCACCTCTATTTTTTATTATGCTATGGCTGTCTGTCGTTACAGGATGCCTTGTGCCATCATGGCTTTGGCTACCTTCATGAATCCGGCCACGTTAGCACCCTTCACGTAGTTTACATAACCGTCTTCTTCCGTACCGTATTGTACGCAAGCAGCGTGGATGTTCTTCATGATGCTCTTCAATTTTTCGTCTACTTCTTCGCTACTCCAGCTCAGTTTGATAGAATTCTGAGTCATTTCGAGGCCTGATACAGATACACCGCCCGCATTGGCTGCCTTGCCCGGAGCGTACAGGATTTTGGCATCCTGGAATACTTTGATGGCTTCCGGAGTAGAAGGCATGTTGGCACCTTCGCTCACAGCTATACAGCCATTGGCCACCAATTGACGGGCATGGTCGCCGTTCAGTTCGTTTTGAGTTGCAGAAGGCAAAGCAATGTCGGCTTTCTCACCCCAAGGTTTAGCTCCTTCTACATACTTAACGCCCGGATATTGCTCGGCATATTCACGAATACGTCCACGATAGAGGTTTTTAAGTTCCATGATGTAGTCCAGCTTTTCGCGGTCGATACCTGCGGGATCATATACGTAACCGTCGGAATCGGACATGGTTAGAACTTTACCACCCATTTCCAACACTTTTTCCGCTGTATATTGAGCTACGTTGCCGGAACCTGAAATCAGGCAAGTCTTGCCTTTCAAGTCTGTGCCTTTGGTCTTCAGCATTTCCAGCAGGAAGTAGATGTTACCGTAGCCGGTAGCTTCCGGACGGATCAGCGAACCACCGAATTCGCGGCCTTTGCCTGTAAATGTTCCGGTAAATTCCTGAGCCAGTTTCTTGTACATGCCGAACATGAAGCCTACTTCACGACCACCCACACCGATGTCACCGGCAGGAACGTCGGTTTCCGGACCGATGTGGCGCCACAATTCCAGCATGAAAGCCTGTACGAAACGCATAACTTCAGAATTGGACTTGCCGCGCGGAGAGAAGTCCGAACCGCCTTTACCGCCACCCATAGGAAGTGTGGTCAGTGAGTTTTTGAAAGTCTGCTCAAAGGCAAGGAATTTCAGAATGGACAGGTTTACAGAAGCATGGAAACGAACGCCGCCTTTGTACGGGCCAATGGCGTTGTTGTGCTGTACGCGATAACCCATGTTGGTTTGTACGTTGCCCTTATCATCCACCCAGGTAACTCGGAATTGGTAAACGCGATCGGGGATGCAAAGACGCTCAATCAGATTAGCTTTGTCAAACTCCGGATGTTTGTTGTACTCTTCTTCAATGGTAGCAAGAACTTCTTCTACTGCTTGATGATACTCCGGTTCGTTGGGGAACCGTCTTTTCAGATCTTCTAATACCTTTGCTGCATTCATAATCTATTGCTTTTATTGGTTACTTATCTCATTGCTTTATTGCGGTTGCAAAAGTAAACATAAAAATGGAACAAACAAACATTTTATAAATAAAATACGGGATAAAACAACATTTTTGTTATTTTATCCCGTAAAAAGGAATAAAAAGATATTATTTATCCTCTTTTGAGCGCTTTTATCACAGGAATGAACACTAATGCCGCCGAAATGACAAGCGTCAGAATGATCGGACCGTCAATTCGTTCGGCAGATGTCAGAACTATGTAACAAAGTGCCGCCCAAAGGAGCGTAATACAAACTATTTGGAATTTGGATAATTGTCTTTTCATTTACCGGCTTTCTTTTTGTCTACGATGGCGTCGATGACTGCCACTGCAGTGATGTTTACTATATCGCGTACGGAGCTTTCAAAGTCGGTGAAGTGGATAGGCTTGTTCAATCCCATCTGTATCGGACCGATAAGTTCGGCATCCGTATTCATTGCTTGCAGCAGTTTGTAAGCGGAGTTTGCGGAACTCAGGTTCGGGAAAACAAGTGTATTCACGTCCTTTCCTTTCAGGCGGGTAAACGGATATTTGGCATCGCGCAGCGTGCGGTTCATGGCAAAGTTTATCTGCATTTCGCCGTCTATGGCAAGTTCGGGATAATTTTGCTGCATGTATTCTACGGCTTCGTGCACGCTTACCGGGCTTCCCTCCTTGTCTGCACCGAAATTGGAGTAGCTCAGCATGGCCATGACAGGCGTATGGTTGAAGAAGCGTACGGTATGTTCCGCCAGCTTGGCAATGTCAATCAGTGTTTCTGCATTGGGATGGCGGTTGATGAGCGTATCGGCAAGGAAGTACGTACCTTTCTTGGAGTTGAGGATGTGCATCGTGCCGAAGTGCTTGTACTCAGGGCGGATGCCGATGACTTCTTTGGCCACCTTGATGGTATTGCTGTATTTGGTGTACAATCCGGTGATGAATGCGTCGGCTTCGCCGGTTTCCACCATCATCATGCCGAAATAGTTGCGTTCGAACATCTTGTCGTTGGCCTCTTCATAGGTAACGCCTTCGCGGGCGCGTTTTTCGGAGAGGATGCGTGCATAGCGTTCGCGGCGTTCCGCTTCGTTGGGATGGCGCAGGTTTACGATTTCGATGCCTTCGAGGTTGAGGTCGAGTTGTTTTGCCAGTTTCTCGATGGCCTCGTCATTTCCTAATATAATAGGATGGCAGATTCCTTCGGCTTTGGCTTCAACGGCGGCTTTCAGCATCGTGGGGTGGATGCCTTCGGCAAAGACCACGCGCTGCGGATTGCGGCGGGCGGTGTCGTAGAGCTGGCGGGTCAGTTTGCTTTCCTGTCCCATCAGTTCTTTCAGATGCTGCCGATAGGCTTCCCAGTCAGTGATTTGTTTGCGTGCCACGCCGCTTTCCATGGCTGCTTTGGCCACTGCCATGGAGACTTCGGTGATGAGGCGCGGGTCAACGGGCTTCGGGATGAAGTAGTCGGGACCGAAGCTGAAGTTGTTGACGTGGTATGCTTCGTTCACCACATCGGGTACGGGCTGTTTGGCAAGTGAAGCAATGGCGCGTACGGCTGCCAATTTCATTTCTTCGTTGATGGCGGTGGCAGCTACGTCCAGAGCGCCGCGGAAGATATAGGGGAAACCGATTACGTTATTGATTTGGTTCGGATAATCCGAGCGTCCGGTTGACATCAGTACGTCGGGGCGCGCTTCCATAGCATCTTCGTAAGAGATTTCGGGTACGGGGTTGGCAAGGGCGAACACAATGGGGTGAGCTGCCATGCTGCGCACCATATCTTGTGTCAGCACGTTGCCTTTGGAAAGTCCGAGGAATACGTCGGCGCCCCGTACGGCTTCTTCCAGTGTGTGGATGTCGCGGCGGTCGGTGGCAAAGTATCGTTTGGTTTCGTTCAGTCCTTGGCGGTCGCTGGTGATGACGCCTTTGGAGTCGAGCATGATGATATTTTCGTGGGTGGCACCCAATGCTTCATAGAGCTTGGTGCAGGAGATGGCTGCCGCCCCGGCGCCGTTCACAACGATCTTCACATCCTCTATCTTCTTGCCTGCCACTTCCAGGGCGTTCAGCAGTCCGGCGCTGGAGATGATGGCCGTACCATGCTGGTCGTCGTGCATTACGGGGATGTCGAGCTCCTCTTTCAGGCGGCGTTCTATCTCAAAACATTCGGGAGCTTTGATATCTTCCAGGTTGATACCGCCGAAAGTGGGGGCGATGGCTTTTACAGCCTCGATAAATTTGTCGGGATCTTTTTCATTCACTTCGATGTCGAACACGTCAATGCCGCCATAGATTTTGAACAGCAGTCCTTTGCCTTCCATTACGGGTTTGCCTGCCATTGCGCCTATATCGCCCAGTCCGAGAACGGCGGTTCCGTTGGAGATTACAGCCACCAGATTGCCTTTGGCTGTATATTTATATGCGTCCTGCGGGTTCTTTTCTATTTCAAGACATGGCTCTGCCACGCCCGGGGAATAAGCGAGTGAAAGGTCGGTTTGCGTACTGTAGGGCTTGGTTGGCACTACCTCAATTTTTCCTGGTTTGCCTTGCGAGTGATAGAGCAAAGCGGCTTCTTTGGTTATCTTAGCCATGATAGATTAGTTAAAATGGTTATAAATTGGTCGCAAATTTAGAGATAAAAGTTCTAAATCGTAGCCTGCGACTAATAATTTCTATTGAATTTATTAGTAAATAAACTAAAAATGCTTATTTTTGGCAGTATATTTAAGTATTACCCCCAATTTACTAACTTAACACAAGTGTTTTATGAAAATTTTCAGACGTCCTCTTGCAGGATTATTGTTTTGCACAATGCCGTTTTGGGCAGGATGCGGAACGGGTGACAAACCGGAAGCACCGGTTTCCCTGACTTGGGAAATGGGTGCGAGTAACATTGAACCCGGGTATTATGAGAACTCCTTTGTTCTTAAGAATATCTCCGGTGCTCCTCTTTCCAAAGACTGGGCAATCTATTACTCACAGCTTCCCCGCTATGTGAAGCAGGAAGGAACTCCCGCCGTCAGGGTGGAGGCGGTGAACGGAAACTTCTTTAAAATGTATCCTACGGACGATTTTGTGCCGTTGGCTCCCGGCGACTCCATGCGCATCACTTTCCTTTGTTCTTATAAGTTGGCCCGGAACTCGCATGCGCCTGAAGGTACTTATTGGGTGGCTACGACGGACGGCAAGGAAGGCAAGCCGCTTCCCGTAGCGTTGGACGTGCTACCGTTGCCCTCACCGGAAGCGCTTCCCGGTTATCCGGATGCCGCCAAAATATACGCATCGAACCTCCGTCTGGACAGTGTGCCGGCTTTGAGGCAGTGGGACAGGCTGCCGTCGGTAAAGAAAGTGACACCTGCCGGAGGGCATGTCGTGCTGGATGCTAAGGTGGCTTTGACCTATCCGGACGAATATGCCGGTGAAGCAAAGCTGCTGAAAGAGAAGCTGGCCGCTTTGTACGGTTTGGAAGTGGCAGATGAGGCTCCCGTAACGATTGTTTTGGAAGAACTGTCCGACAAGGCGAGGGCAGTGAACGCTGAATATTATAATTTGGTTATAGGAGATTCCCTGATAAAGATTGCCGCCGCTACTCCGCATGGCATTTTCAACGGTACACAGACTTTGCTGTCAATACTGAAAGGCAAGGCGGTGCCTTACCGGCTGGAAGCTATGTCTGTGGAAGATTACCCCGACCTCTTGTATCGCGGACAGATGATAGACATTGCCCGTAATTTCACCACCGTAGACAACCTTAAAAAACTGATAGACATTTTCGCTTCCTACAAAATGAACGTGCTGCACTTCCATTTTGCCGATGACGAAGCGTGGCGTCTGGACATTCCCGGTTTGGAGGAGCTGACCGCGGTGGGAAGCCGTCGCGGACATACCGTTGACGAAAGCCGGTGCCTCTATCCATGCTACGACGGCGGATGCGATCCTGATGCTGCCACCGTTGGAAACGGGCATTATTCCCGCGAGGACTTCATCGGCCTGTTGCGCTATGCCGCCGAAAGGCATATTCGTGTCATACCGGAGATAGAATCGCCCGGACATGCGCGTGCGGCTATCGTCTCCATGAAGGCGCGTTATAATAAATACAAGGAGACGGACATGGCAAAGGCCACCGAATATCTGCTGAGCGAGCCGGAAGACACCTCCCGCTATGAGTCCGTCCAGTACTACACAGACAATGTGATAAACGTCGCTCTGCCTTCGTCCTACCGCTTTATGGAGAAAGTGATTCGGGAACTCGCAGCCATGTATAAGGAAGCGGGCGTACCGCTGTCTACGGTGCATCTTGGCGGTGATGAAGTGGCGCATGGGGTATGGCTGGGATCACCCAAGTGCATGGCGCTGATGAAAGAGAAGGGGATGACGAAGCCGCATGATTTGGCCGAGTATTTCATTACACAAATGGCGGACATCATGCAAAAGAACGGTTTGAAGTTCAGCGGTTGGCAGGAAGTGGCTTTGGGACATACCGAAGAGGCGCACCGGCAGTTGAAGAGTCAGGCGGCAGGTGTGTATTGCTGGAACACAGTTCCGGGGTATGAGGAGGTGGTCTACCGGATTGCCAACGACGGTTATCCGGTGATTCTCTGCAATGTAGGCAATTTCTATATGGATATGGCCTACAACGGTCATCCTGACGAGCGCGGGCTCGACTGGGGAGGTTATGTGGATGAGGCTGTCTCCTTCTCCATGCTTCCTTTCAGCATCTACCGGTCATTGCGTACCGACAGGGCGGGAAATCCAGTCGACTTGGAGCAAGCCGGAAAAGGAAAAACCGCTCTGACGGCAGTGGGCAAGAAGAATATTCTGGGCGTGCAGGGCCAATTGTTTGCCGAGACTATCCGCAGCTTCGACGGCGTGGAATATCTTCTTTTCCCGAAAATCATGGGACTGGCGGAACGTGGATGGAACGCTTACCCGGCATGGGAGGGTCTGCAAGGCGCACAGGAGCAGCAGGCTTTCGACAAAGCTCTGGCATTGTATTATGAGAAAATCAGTGAAATAGAGATGCCCTATTGGGCAAAGAACGGCATCAATTTCCGCTTGCCGCATCCGGGACTGCTGGTGAAGGATGGCAAACTATATGCCAATGCAGCCATTCAAGGCGCCGGGATACGCTATACAACGGATGGTTCCGAGCCGACTATACAATCTGCCTTATGGGAAATGCCGGTGGAATGTGACGCGCCGGTGGTGAAGGCGAAAACATTCTATCAAGGCAAAGAAAGTCTGCCGATAATGTTGAAAACAGAGTAATATGAAAACGCATCATCTGCTTGGGCTAAACGCATGATGCGTTTTACTAAAACAGATGATGCATTTTAGTAAAACAGATGGTGTGTTTTACTAAAACAGGCCATCTGTTTTTTTCTTTCTTCTGAGCGCAAGGTGAAAAGGTGCTTATGCGTTTAGCGCCTGTTCTATATCTGCAATGATATCCTCCGCGTTTTCAATACCTACCGAGAAGCGGATCAGGTCGGGACGGATACCGGCTTCCAGCAACTGTTCGTCCGAGAGCTGGCGGTGTGTGTGGCTGGCGGGATGGAGCACACAGGTACGTGCGTCGGCAACATGGGTTACGATAGCTGCCAGCTTCAGTGAATCCATGAACTTGATTGATACCTCACGACCGCCTTTCAGTCCGAAAGAGATAACGCCGCACGAACCGTTGGGCATATATTTCTGTGCCAGTTCGTAATACTTATTGTCGGGCAGCCCGCAATAGTTCACCCATGCCACTTTTTCGTTCCGGGAAAGGTACTCGGCAACTTTCTGGGCATTGCCACAGTGTTGCGGCATACGCAAATGCAGTGTTTCCAGGCCGAGGTTCAGCAAGAATGCATTCTGCGGGGACTGGATACTGCCGAGGTCACGCATCAACTGTGCCGTAGCTTTCGTGATATAGGCCAGTTTGCCGAAGGCTTTTGTATAGGTCAGTCCATGATATGATTCATCCGGGGTGCAGAGACCGGGGAACTTGTCGGCGTGTGCATCCCAATCGAAATTGCCGCTGTCCACAATTGCGCCGCCTACGCTGGTGGCATGTCCGTCCATGTATTTGGTGGTGGAATGCACCACGATGTCGGCTCCCCATTCAAACGGGCGGCAGTTGATAGGAGTGGGGAAAGTGTTGTCCACAATCAGGGGCACGCCATGCTTGTGGGCGATGCGGGCAAACTTTTCAATGTCGAGAACCTCCAGTGTGGGGTTGGAGATTGTTTCGCCGAACAGTGCCTTGGTGTTCGAACGGAAAGCGGCGGAGATTTCTTCTTCGGGTGCATCCGGATTGACAAAAGTCACGTCGACACCCAGCTTCTTCATGGTTACGCCAAACAGGTTGAACGTTCCGCCGTAAATGGTGGACGAACATACAAAGTGGTCGCCTGCCTGGCAGATGTTGAAGATGGCATAGAAATTCGCTGCCTGTCCGCTGGATGTCAGCATGGCGGCTACGCCTCCTTCGAGGGCGGCTATCTTGGCGGCAACGGCATCGTTCGTGGGGTTTTGCAGGCGGGTGTAGAAATAACCGCTGTCCTCAAGGTCGAACAGGCGTGCCATTTGTTCGCTGGTGTCGTATTTGAAAGTCGTACTTTGATAAATGGGGAGTACACGAGGTTCGCCCTTTTTAGGAGTCCACCCTGCCTGTACGCACAGTGTCTCCGGCTTGAATTGCTTTGCCATAATGCTATCTGTTTTTAGAGTTTCTTTTCTTTAAAACGCGTAAGTTGTCGCAAAAGTAGGGAAAAAAATATAAATTTGTACGCGTGAACGGTAAAATGCTATAATTTAGCGGCCGAAAATCTGCTACCGACTACGAATAAATGACGAATAACGGGAATATGAAACGTATATTTTGTTTGCTGGCTTTCTTCTTTTGCGCTTTTCTTGTTTTTGATGTCTCTGCCCAGGGAGAATATGCCGCACCCAAATCGGGTGAGGGCATCTCTGCTTTTCTGGAGCGGAACAAGCGTCCGGGAAAAGCCTATTATAATGAGTTTATAAGGCTGAACGAGAAGCGTCTGCGCGGAAAAGAGGAGTTGCAGCTGGGAGTGAAATATGTGCTTCCCCCGTTGAGGAAAGGGGCTTCTGCCACTGCTTCGTCCAAGCCTGCCGCCAATAAAAAAGGAACTGTTCGTGAACGCCTCTTCGGGAGGAAACTTGCCGATGTGGAGGTGACCTCTAACCGCTTGCAGGGTGCTTGCTTCTATGTGGTCAGCGGACATGGAGGACCCGATCCGGGAGCTATCGGCAAAATAGGAAAGGTGGAATTGCATGAGGATGAGTATGCCTATGATGTTGCCTTGCGCCTTGCCCGTAACCTGATGCAGGAAGGGGCCGAAGTACGTATCATCATTCAAGATGCCAAAGACGGGATTCGTGATGACCGCTACCTCTCCAACAGCAAGCGGGAAACTTGTATGGGGGATGCCATTCCGTTGAATCAGGTGGCCCGTCTGCAACAGCGTTGCACCAAAATCAATGAGCTTTACCGGAAGGACCGTAAGATTTATAAGTATTGCCGGGCCATATTTCTGCACGTAGACAGCCGCAGCAAGGGTGCACAGACGGATGTTTTCTTTTACCATGCTCCGAAAAGTGTGTTGGGAAAGAGGCTGGCTGTTGCCATGAAAGGAACTTTCGAGTCGAAATACGACAAGCATCAGCCCAACCGCGGATTTGAAGGGACGGTCAGCTCACGCAACCTCTACGTATTGCTGAAGGCTGCACCGGCTTCCGTTTTTGTGGAGTTGGGCAATATACAGAATGCTTTCGACCAACGCCGTTTTGTGATCAGCTCCAATCGTCAGGCATTGGCCAAGTGGATGCTGGAGGGGTTCATTGCGGATTATAAGCGGACGAAGTAGGATTACTTGCGTACTTTGCCCATGCTGTTTTCGCGCGTGATAACGATTATTACTGCTGTCACAATCAAGGCGATTCCGATAGTGCTGCTCCATGTGAAGCTTTCTTTGAACACGCAACATCCGATGACTATGGCAGTCAGAGGTTCCAGTGCTCCGAAGATTGATGTAAGCGTGGGGCCTACATGTTTGATAGCCTTTACCAGACTGATATTGGAGACTGCTGTTGCCGGTATTGCCAGTCCGAGGATGTTCAGCCATGTGTGACTGTCTGTGGCCAGCCGGATCCCATCTGTCAGGCATCCGCCTATAATATAGAACAGGGTTCCGAATCCCATAACATAACAAGTCAGTGCCGTAGACGGGATGTTGACAGCGCGACTTTTTCGTACGCCTATAATATATCCGCCGTAAGAGAATATGGAAATGGCGGCAGCGACCAGCCCTGTTGTAGTATCTCCGCCTTCGAAATCTATCTCGCCTGTTGATAGCAGTGTTGCACCTATCAATGAAATGAACACTGCAAACAGGATAGAGAAAGACTTTTTTTCCTTGAAAAACAGCATCATGGTGACGGCTACCGCCAGAGGGTACATGAAGTGTATGGTGGATGCTACGCCGCTGGCAATGTTTTGATAGGCTATCACGAGACTGAATGAGGTGGTGGCTCTGAACAGGCTTAGTATAAATACGGTCTGCCAGTCTTTTCTGCTGATTCGGAACTGCTCTCCCAATATGATACCGGCAATTGCCAAAATGAGTGAGGCGATTCCCCAGCGGTATGTCAGCACTTCAAAAGATGAAAATCCGGCTATCAGCAATGATATGCTGAAGAAAGGCGCCAGTCCGAATGTGGACGAGGAAAGCGCTGCATATAGAAAACCTTTTATGGTAGTGTTTCGCATCTTTTTCTTGAAAATTAAACGATATATCGGAACCTATCTCTCTCATCATTGATTTGTTCCACATAATGATTTGCAAAATTAGTGAATAAAAGCGTACATGCGAATGGTACATACATATTAAAAAATGAAAGATGAATAATATTTCTTGCTTCATTTTTGCTTTTGTTTGATACCCTGCAAAATACGAATACTAAATTACAAATTTGCAAATATGGCAAAGAAAGTTCCATAGGCTTTTCGTGATGCAAAAATAAAAGGAAGGGGGAGAAGTTGGCTGAGGTTCTTATAAATCTGGTTTGTTGAAATCTGTTGGGTGGAAGTTTGTTAATAATCATTGTCGGGTTTGTCGGTAAAGATAAAACATGTGTACCTTTGCGAGGGATTACATTGTGCAGAATAACTTTTGAAAAAGTATATGAAAGGGATTTAGCTTGTATTAGGAGGTGGCATTGCACAAGTTGCGGATAACTGAATCCTATAAAATAGGACTGAGGAAATAATATAACTGAGGAAACAATATAACTGAGGAAACAATATGACTGAGGAAATCCGATTGAAACTCTTGGAATGGGCAAGGGAATACCATTGCGCTGCCTTTATACAAAGTGACCCTGTTCAGTTCCCGCATCGGTATATGCGGAAGCAGGATATTGAGATTAGCGGCCTGCTCACTGCTTTGATGAGCTTTGGAAACCGCAAGCAGATATTGAAGAAAGCGGATGAACTACATGGCTTGTTGGGAGCTTCACCTCATCAATATGTCTTGTCCTGCCGCTGGAAAGAAGATTTCCTTCCGGCAGACCGGAGCAGCTTTTACCGCATGCTTTCTCATGCGGATTTTTATACGTATTTTGCCCGTTTGCATGACGCCTATTCTCGGTTTGATAGTTTGGAAGATGCCCTTTCTGGCTATCCGGGCATCCCGATGGAGAAGTTGTGTGCTTTTCTGGAAGTCTCCGCCAAGAGTCCGCAAAAGAAGCTGAACATGTTTCTGCGCTGGATGATACGGAAAGAGTCGGAGGTGGATTTCGGCATCTGGGAAAGTTTTGACCGTCGTGATTTGCTGATTCCTTTGGACACTCATGTTTGCCGGGTAGCCCGTCTCTTGGGACTTACCGATACGGAGACATTCTCTCTAAAGAATGTAAGGAACATAACCTCAGCCTTGGCGGAAGTCTTTCCGGATGATCCTTGTTTGGGAGATTTCGCATTGTTCGGCTGTGGGGTGAACGGGGTGTTGTAAGTTCCGGGTCTTTCTACCAATCTATCTCCTCAATGCCTTTGCTCCGCAGATAATTGTTGGCTTTGCTGAAATGCTTGCATCCGAAGAAACCGTATTCGGCAGAACGGGGCGAAGGATGGACGGTTGTCAGTATGAGGTGCTTGCTTCTGTCTATCAGGGCTGCTTTTTCTTTGGCGTATGCTCCCCAAAGCATAAAAACGAGATGTTCCCGTTCATCACTTAATTTCTTGATAACCGCGTCTGTGAAAGTTTCCCAGCCCATGTTGCGGTGTGAACCGGTTTCGTGAGCGCGTACCGTAAGGACGGAGTTCATGGAGAACACGCCTTGGGCCACCCAGCGGTCCAGATTGCCGGAAGTGGGAATCGGCTTGCCTAAGTCTTGATGTATCTCTTTGAATATGTTGGCGAGCGATCCCGGTATGGCTACTCCTTCCGGCACAGAAAAGCATATTCCGTAATATTGTCCGGGGGTGGGATAGGGGTCTTGTCCTAAGATAACCACTTTTACCTTTTCAAAAGGACATGAGTTGAAAACATGGAAGATAAGGTGTCCTGGCGGGAGCACATGGGCGCGTCCGTATTCGCTTTTCACAAATGACACTAACCTTTCAAAGTAGGGCTTGTCGAATTCTTCTTGCAGACGTTGCCGCCAGCTTTCTTCTATCTTGACTTTCATAGGATGTTGCATCTGGGTATGATGCAACAAATGTACAAATAATCTCTGTGACTGCGTATGCCTTTGGCAGATAAAAAAGAAAGCCCCATAGCCGTCAGGGAATATCAGGCACAGGGCTTTCACGTACTACGTTATGCTTTTAGGACGGTCACGATTTTTTCTATCATTGTCCGGATATTGTTTTCATCCTGCGCTGTGTAGAAGTTACCGTCTATTTCGGAGGAATTGTCGGTTGCTTCTCCGTTTCGGATAGCGGGTTTGGCCAATGGATGAACGGCTACTTTCTTACCTTTCGTGATACCCGTAAAATCGAACATCATGGCAGCTGCACAGTGCCCGATCATGATTTTGCCTTTCTCGCCGAATGTCTTGATGATTTCCAGCATGGTGACGTTATACGGTTTACCGGCATTTTGCTGGAATACGGGAACGGCATCACCGCAGGCGAACACAAGCGCATCGTATTCATCTTCATGCCCCTTCAGATTGGCCACTACATCGTCCACTGTCAGGGCAATGCCGGAATTTGTCTTGATTTCCTTGCTGTCCGCTACCGCGAATACTTTATAAGAAATGCCATTTTCAAAAAATGCTTCCAGATATTGGAACAAACCGCATCCGTTTACCGGATTTACTGCTAAAACTGCAACTTTCTTTGCCATAATCTTAATTATTAAATGAAACAATAGTTATTTTCAGTAAGTTCATTACTTTTGTGCTGCAAAGTTAGCCTTGCTGTTGCTCTTAAACAAGAAGGCACTTGAATGTTAGATAGTTACAACAATGTAACCATTGTTGAAGTTCAGATAATTAGTAAAAGTTAAAAAATGAAAAACTTTCATCACACAGGTGGTTGCCCCATACGGGATGTCTTGAGTAAGTTGGGAGATAAGTGGACAATGCTTATCATGGTTACACTAAAGACGAATGGTACGATGCGCTTCTGTGACATTCAAAAGACGATTGGGGACATTTCACAACGTATGCTTACGGTTACGCTGCGTTCGTTGGAAACGGACGGGCTGCTCATCAGAAAAGTATATGCCGAGGTTCCCCCGCGTGTGGAGTATTCCCTTACGGAGATGGGGCATAGCTTGATGCCGCACATAGAATCGCTGGTAGGCTGGGCGTTGGAGCATATGGCGGATATTCTGGAACGGCGGGGGGTACAGCAAGAAGTGGATTGATAAGAACCGCATGCCGTTGTAATATGCAAGAATTCCGATTCATCACGAACCGGAATCCTTTTTTCACGAGATTTACATTCTGAAAAGGGTTATTCTTTGACAGCTTCGCCTTTTTCGTTCAGAATTGTCTCTGTTTCCTGACCGTCTTGAGTGAGAATAATGATTTTGTAGATCTTTGCTTCATCTTTTACCTTTACATAGGCTTCTTTTACAGAGGAACCCTCGTAATTCTTTGCCAATGTCAGCAGAATGGCCTGTGGTAACTCTGTCGGATCCATTTTCACAAATTCATCTTGCGGCACTTGGGCTTCTGCCACAACTGCTGATGAGTTATTTACTTCCTGTGCGAAAACAACAGAGCTTCCTGTTCCCAGAACCATTGCTAATGCTACTAATACCTTTTTCATAACTTTCTGATTTTAAGTGAGTATTTGGGGATATTATCTCTAACACTCATCATAGGACAAAGAAGATGCCAAAGATAGATGGATAAACTTATCTTTCTGATTTATAGCGAAATGAATGGAAATCCTATAAATGGTACAGTGTGGAAATCCGTAGAGCACTGTGGAATTGAGTAACACATCTGAGGAATAGTTACACAGAATTCCAACGTGCTCCTTGTTTATTCCATCATATCAATCTGCATACAGGAGATTGCAAAAGGTTTTTCATCAATCGTCAATATCAATCACTCTCATCTTAGAGTCAAATGTAATTTCCCAACGGTTGGATAACTTTATCTCATATTCATTATCGTCATATTCAATTTGGAGGATTCTTGCATCCGGATAGTTTGTTTTTACATAGCTACGGATAGCTTCCGGCACGATCTGGGCAGGCACTTCGCTCTGTCTGCATCGCACTTCTTTCCATTCTCCCGCTTTGTCAAACTCCACTTTCTCGCCGTTGGTGAAAACTACATCATAGCTTTTATAGAATACTCCCGACTCCAGCTTAGCCATTGCCACCTTGTGGTCCTTGAAATAGGTCTTGATAAATGTCTGTGCCTTTGCAGGTAACTGACTCACTTGTATTGGCTTGTCATTATCCGCCATTACCATTGTGTGCATTGCAAACGTACAAACTAACATCATAATAAACTTTTTCATACTTCTTTATTTTTAATGATTAATACTTGATTTGTTTCTGTACTGCAAAGATGGGACAGGAATCTGGAAAGAATTGGGAAAAAACAGAAAAAAACAATTTTATGGAAGATGTTTTTTAATTGACGCGATGTTCATCGTTTGATAGGTATCTGATAAAAAAAATCCTTGAATCTCATGGAAATTCAAGGATCATATTTTCTTCGAAGTGGTGCCACCAGGAATCGAACCTTTTACTTTGGTTTATTCTAATTCCTTGAATGACTGCACATTCTTGCTTTATCTTTTATGAAAGCCATTGAATTAGCCTTACACTAAATTCATTGCTTTTCTTTATCAATTCAATAATCATTATCTCTTTGACGCCGCAAAGATAAGCAAAAGGTTCGATTGCCGCAAATCTTTATTGATTTTTTTAAAGATGCAACATGAAATTTTGCTGTATATATTTATAATTTTATGAAATTTCGCTAGTTTTGTTGCAGGAAGACATGAAGGGTATAAAGTGATGTCGGTGCTTGTAATTTAATGAATTAAGCATTTATTGCAAATGACAAGACGAATCGTATCACAACATGTTGATTGTATAGCTCATTGCATAATTTGAATAACAAGAAAGTATATGAAAACATTTAAAATCATTGGTGTACGACCATTGAAAGGATGTAATAAACATGTAATAAAGAACTTAAAGTCTGATACTTTTTATACATTTTACAATAATTATGAATTTAAAGATGAGAAAGTGATAAAAAGTGAACAGCAAGTTCCGGATAATTTATATGCATCCAATATTAGTCTGCATGCTATTGTCGGAATGAACGGTAGTGGAAAAAGTACAATCGTAGAATTAATTATCCGGATTATAAATAATTTGTCTTTTTATATATTAGGGGAACAATCCGGAACATACGCTGCTGAGCCATTGGTTCCCGTAAGACGCTTGAATGCTGAATTGTATTATGAAAAGGACAATGTCATTTATAAAATTACAATTTCTAACGATAGCTTTTCATGGACAGATGAACGTGGCAATATAATGGGAAAAAATAGTGAGGATTTGCAATCTCTATTTTATACGATTGTCATCAATTACTCACATTATGCCTATAACTCACTGGAATATCAGTCTGAAATCATGGGTAGATATAAGAAAAAGTTTTGGATAGAAGCCCTTTTCCATAAAAATGACGGTTACAGAACGCCTATTGTTTTGAATCCTTTCAGAGAACGAGGTAATATTGATATCAATGTAGAAACAGAACTGGCAGAACAACGTTCCATAGCCTTTTTTTCTTATTTCAAGCTTTACCACTCTATTCGTTTTCATCCTGATTATGACATTAAATCTTTTGCAATCAAATTGGATAAAGATGGTGTATCGCAGAAAATCAAACATGCGATGAAAGACTATTATCCCTATTTGGCTGAAATAAAGGATATGAGCTGGGAAGATATGGAAAAATCAATCAAGGAGGCTTGGGTAAAAAGATTTTCGTTTCTTAACAAAAACAATGAATATTCAGAATATTGCTATCAATACCTTGTTTATAAAACAATGTCCATCCTTGTTAAATACTCCTTCTTCCAAGTCTATTTCAAGGACAATTCTAAAAAAGAAAACCCATTTGATGAAGTTGTGACTATGTTAATAAAGGATGAAAGTCATATAACATTGAAGATTCATCAGATTCTTTATTATTTGGATGACCCTTATTATCATGAAGGGAGATATTATTGGAGCGATTTGGAACCTTTCTTAAAGAAAAGGTCGGATTCATCTGTTCAGATAGATAAAATTATGTATTTGTTACCTCCACCAATCTTCAAGACCAGTTTTTATTTATCTTATAGAACAGATAAAGGACAACTTGGAGTTGTTAATATAACTGATTTGAGTTCGGGAGAAAGACAATTGGTTTACTCAATGAGTTCGATATTGTATCATGTACATAATATATATACCATAAGAAATGCTGAAAATCGAAAGCCATATAATTGTGTACAGATAATTCTGGAAGAGATAGAACAGTATTATCATCCTGAATACCAACGAATTTTAATAAGTACTTTAATAGACTATTTGAACAAGCTGAATATCGATAAAAATTTTAGGATAGACATATTGCTTGTTACTCATTCACCATTTGTGCTTAGTGATATTCCAATGGAAAATATTCTTTTTTTAGAACAAGGCAAGTCTGTCACGTCAGAAGTAAAAGAGAAACTGAAAGAATCTTTTGGAGCCAATATGTATGATCTTCTTCGTTTCAGTTTTTTCCTAAAGGAGAGTGCTATTGGAAAAGTGTCCTATGATATTATTAACCGTTTAATGAATAGGATTATGAATGATACTTCTTCTGATGTGTTCGGTTTCTATGAACAAACTCAAATCAATCATGGGAATCTTGATAAATATATCAAATTGGTTGGTGATACCTTTCTTAAAAATATTCTTGATAAAAAATTGGGAAATAATGTATCAACTGAAAATAACTAAAAAAACGGATAGCTTGGCATTGCAGCATTTCAATGACGTAAAAGAACGTTTATTGGCTGATATCCATCATTTTCTCTCGGGTAAGCATAGGATAATGAGGAAAGTGAAAATAGCTATTCATGGAGATAAGCCTAGCGAAGATTTATTGAGGCATTTGTCTAATGAGGAAAACTTGAAGGAGTTTATAGTATCTCATCCGGATAAATTAAGAGATATAATCTCACAACTGCATCCGGATGCTTTTGACCCTGAAAAGAAATTGAACCGTATCCTTTATCATATCTTCATTATTTTTGGATATGAAGATGATATATTTAATAAGGATGGTTTTTACCGACAAAGCCAAGTGGGAACCTGTCCTTATTGCAATATGGCAGATATCCATTATACTCCTGCAACAGCGTTGTCTCAGACAGAAAAAGGAGTATTGGATCATTTTTACCCCAAAGAAATTTACCCAATGTTGGGATTATCCTTTTACAATTTGATACCAAGCTGTCCTTCTTGTAACGATGTTCAGCATAAGAGTAATAAAGATGTTACATCAAATAAAGGGGATGCAAGCTTAACCTCAATGCGTATAATCAATCCATACGAGTATCAAGATAGGAATTTTTTCTTTGATTACAACTTAAAGTCCCACTGGGAAAATGCGGGAAACAGCGATGTGGATATATTAACAGCTGGAGATAAAGAGGTTGGTTATAATGCGTTGTTAAACCTGAATGGTCGATATAATACAATACAGAATCGGGAGACTGTAATTTCCATAATTCGAAAATTGAACAGGTATCCTGACACTTATTTTGATTATTTGAATATGTTACCCATACCAGCCAGTTTAATAAAAAAAGAATTTGATGATTGGGGATTTCATTTGAGAAGAGATGAGATTTATAAATATCCTTTCAATAAATTCAAATTGGATATATTGGAAAAAGCGAGGGCTAATATGTAACTAAAAGTATCTTTTTATCCTTAATTAATAAATTCACCCATTAAGAGCCTGTTTAAATTTTGTTATAAATATAGAATATAAAAAGGAAAAGAAGATATTTGTCTTCCAAGCATCCGCGTAGAAAAATGGATTTGGAGGGATAAGCAACAGGAGGGCTGCGTACTGTGTGATAAAGTTGTGCGGTTGGTCATTTTCAGAGGTAATGTAGCTTGTCGGTTCTATTGCCACATGTTATCTGACGACTTTTGATGACATCTGACGACTTTGTTTTTCTCATTCCAGGTATTAATCGGTTCTTTGTCTTGTGTAGTAACAGTGAGTCGGTTCATGAAAAATGTCATGCTATGAACATACAGGAAGCAAAGAAAATCAGGCTTGTTGATTTTTTAGGAGGACTGGGGCATCACCCGGTCATACAGCGCGGGAACAGTGTGTGGTACAAGTCTCCTTTCCGGATGGAAAAGGAGGCTTCCTTCAAGATTGATCTCCGGAAAGAATTGTGGTATGACTTCGGTCTGGGGAAGGGCGGGGATATTATTACCCTGGCTAAGGAGATTTACCGGACAGATGATATAAGTCATGTGCTGCGGTGTATTGAAGATAAAAGGGCGGTTTTGAAACCAGTTACAATCTCCTGCCCTGCGGAAGAGGCGGTACCCGCCTTCCAGGAGTTGAAAATCAGGCCGCTTGCCAACCGCATATTGCTTGCTTATTTGAAAGAACGGTGCATTGATGTGGAAACGGCGGGGAAAATATGTCGGGAGGTTTCCTTCAAGCGGAACGGAAAAAATTATTTTGCCATTGCCTTTCCCAATATTTCCGGTGGGTATGAGATACGGAACAGATTTTTTAAGGCTTGTATCTCCCCCAAGGATATTACTTGTATCACGAATGGACAGGAAACGGGCAGGTGTTATGTGTTCGAGGGATTTATGGACTTTCTGTCTTTTGAGCCGGCCTTTCCTCTTTGGACGAAGGGGGATTGCCTGGTGCTGAACTCCGTCAGCAACTTGCCGAAGGCTTTTTCCTTTCTTTCACGATATGATGACATTTACAGCTGTTTGGATAATGATGCTGCCGGAAATAATACGGTGATGGCGATGAGAGAAAAATATGGCAGCCGCGTACATGACCTTTCACAGGAATATGTCGGTTATAAGGATTTGAATGAATATCTGTGCCGTAAGCGATGAAACGTATGATTGTTGGAAGGATTATGTGAAGGGGTTGTATTGAATGGCATTTTGAATGATAAAACTACAGAATCATTTTCATTCTTGATTATTTTCGTTATTTTTGTACCGATTATTAATTAAATTAAGGTTTATATGAACGAATTGTTGACTCAAATACAGGATGTATATGCCGCATTTTCTATAGATGCTGCGCTTCAGATTGAAAAGAATAACAAGGCCGCAGGTACTCGTGCCCGCAAAGCTTCGTTGGAATTGGAAAAACTGATGAAGGAGTTCCGCAAGCTCTCTTTGGAAGAGTCCAAAAAATAATTTCTTCTTTTCTGGTTATCTTTACTTGCAGTTGCGGGATGTCGGTTTGTGAAAAGCCGCTTGCTGCTACTCTTTTGATATTTTTTGACAGTACAACCAAAACGGATGCTCCAATAGGCTTGGATTATAGCCGGTTGCGGTTCGTAATGGTTGTATTGTCCTGCAAATATGGGTTAAGGATGTTCCCTGTCTTGTTCGTTTCCCGCCCACAATGTCCGGTAGTCTTGGCAAATCCTTTCGTAATCTTCCGGCTTCAAGTGCGGGAAATTGGTGGCATACATATATTGAAGGTCTTCCGGCGTCAGTGCCGGATCTTGTCTTAGGATGTCATGGATTTCATCCTCGCACTCATAACGGTCGTTGAATATGCCCGTATGCGGATAGACAGCGGTACAATCCTCAATGATATGCTCTACAAATAGCAGGCCTTTCATCAGGTCTTTCTTGACCGTTATCTCGTGGTCTGAATGGGCGTTGTAATAACCGCAACTCAGATTGACACAGCTGACGCCCATCCCGTTTCCTTTCAGGACCATTACGTCGGTCAACAATCCGTTGTTCTCCTTATAACCCCATTCTTCCGGTTTTACCGCTTTTATGAACTCATCCGAACAAAGTTCCGAGAAACCGATGCTTGTAATCAGGTCGGAATTGCCTTTCCGGTCAGGCTGGATGACAAACCGTACGTCGTTGAAAAAAGGCATGTCTGCGTTGGAACTGCCCGCGCATCCGGTTTCCTCCTCCCTGAAGAAAGCTATTTTAATGGTATCGTATTTTTTCAGGCATTCCAGACAGATGAATATTCCGTTCTTGTCATCCGCCCCCGGATTCTCAAACCGCCTTTTGCCCGGGGAATAGCCGAAAATGATGTCCTTTGTCTCTATCGCCTTGAAATCCTTGGAGTGGTGGCAGTGTGCCACCTGGTCGATATGGCTGACCAGGCAGGGATAGTTTTCCCCCGTTCCTTTTATCACATAAAGATTTCCGTATCGGTCCTGTGAAACGGATATGTTACCGGGAAGTGTTCCGATATAGGAACGGAGGAAACGTATCATATTCTGTTCCTTTCCGCTCGGGCTGTGAATGCTATACAGCTTCTTTAGCAATTGTGTATTCATGTTCTTTTTCATTAAGTTTGTAACCATAGGGAAGACCGGTGCCGGGATTGAGCGTATCAAACGCCTCTTTGTCAAATATCCATGCCTTTCCGTCCTTTACCAATTTGTCCAATGTCCCGGCGGTGATGCTTGTATCCTTATACTTGTTTTCCGCATCCGTCCATACCTGAATCCGGGTGATGTCGTCCTCCTTTTCAAACCACTCATCGTCGTATTCGGAATAATACCAGTTCTTCCGCTTGAATTCCTTCTCCGCTTTTTCCATGCACTTGCCACAACAGTACTTCTCGCCGGTCAGGTGCGATTGCAGGGCATCCCTGTGCAATATCCATTCCTGGCATTCATCACAAGTTGTACAGTCATCATCATGGTGGTATTCGTATATTGATTCTATCCATACAAAATCGTTCAGGTTGTCCATATCCACATAGATTTGCGCACCGTTCCTGTAGCATAGCTGGGTTTCTTCACAATAATACTGGTGATAATCATCCCATTCGTCCTCATCCCCATCAAGATTGTATTCTGTGGTGTCAAGATAATGGCTGTATGATGCCGGTTTATAATTGTAAGCCTTTTCCTTGTCATAGTCATACCATTTGAAGGAATCCTGATAGGAGAGTATGTCTTCCTTGTCCAGCCGGCAGTCAATTTCAAATTTACGACCGGCAAGCGAACTGCCGTCAAGGCTTACAAAAGCATCCGGTTCATTGCATGACGCACCGATTGCCTTATAACCGTCTATATGGTTTTCCTGAATCAACTTTTCAACAAGCAACCGCTTCAGGGTGTCATTCCCTCCGGAGGAATATTGCCTTTCCAGCAATCTCCATTTCTTGCCGTCCTGGTCTGTCACGTTGGTGAACAGGACGGCTCTCGCTATGACAAGGCCATGCCCGTCGGTGATATAAGCGGCTTTGGCATCCACGGAATCCGTATAAAACACCGTCCTGTTCCGGTTGGTCATACAGGAGTTGAAATCCCCCTTGCATTCATGACTGTCATATATTTTTTCAAACTTGTCATCCACGTGAAGTTTCGGGCCATCGGGGGTATGTCCATAGATGTATGTATGCCATTGTTGTGTGAAGACATCTCCGGAAATCCAGTTCAGTACTCCCGGAGAGAGCAGTTTTCCAATCTCCGTTTCAAGGATAAGGGCTCTCATGAATTTTCCGGATTTCATTTTGAATGCCTGGTTGCGGGCGACATTGATATAACGGACCGAGGATTTGTCCATATTCTTGCAAATTCCTTTGTCGTTATCCGTTTTGTATTGTGCGGAGTGATAGGTTTCGCCAATCAGTTCCACCTTGTTTTTCAGTGTTTCATCGTTCCTGCCGGATTCCCTGACAGCTTCGGCCACTTTTTTCTGCAACTCTGCCATGTCGGATATGTGCAGCAGGCTGAAATCACCCTGTTTAAGGCAATACCTGAGCAGCGGAGGATTCCTTAAATGCCCGAGCAATATCCTGTTTTTTCTGGAAGACACTTCGGGCTCTCTCGTTTCAGTTCCGAAACGGTTCTTGAAATCCTCGTAATTTTTAATCTTGTAGTATAACATATCATTGACTTTTTGGTGTTGTTTATGAGATAAAATAAGGAAAGGGATATCCCATCAAGGGTACCCCTTTCCTATATCAATCTGTATTTCCCTCCTGATTCCAATGACGGCGTCAGTGGTTTCCATATCCTCCTGTTCAGGTAGACATATACATCCGGACCGTTTTTTCATCCTGCCTAAGCAGTTCCTTTTCGGGCAGGAAACCGTCTATTTCTTCCATCAGTTCAAATCCTTCCGGTGAGTTCGGGTGGTTCCGTATGGCATACTCCAGTTCGTCAGAGGCAATTTTCATTCCGTCAATTTCGATGAACGGATACTTTATTCCGAAAAAGTGGAGATATTCAATCAGGTTGTTGTCTGCCACTTCTGCCTTGTAGTTTTTCATTTCTTTCGTTTGAACCATAATCTTTCTATTTTGATTAAACATGACCGGCTTTTGCCAAACCGGTATTTCCATTTCTTATATGCCCCGGTTTGCTTTTTGCCGTGATTGCGCAAGGCTTGGAAGGAAAAAATACCGGAGCGAAGCGAGGATGATTTTTTCCTTCCAACCAGTCCGGAGGACCGCCTTGCCCAATCGAAGGCAAAAGGCGACCTTTGCAGGTAAGAATTGAAATACGATATGAATGGTCTTGTAAGAAATTGTACGGCAGTGATGTACGACGGCATTCGTGGACTATCCATGTACATGCCGCATTGTACGGCAGACATGGTAGGGAAATCCGACAGTCTGTCCGGGCATAAGTGTCATGTGCGGTCTGCCATGGAAAAGAAAAACCGTCCGGTAGACAGACGTGGTGCCGGATTCAGTCGAACGCTTCCATCCGGTTACTTTCCAGCAATGCCAGGACATCTTTCTCCTTGTACAATAATTTGCCTCCTATCTTGTAATAGGGTATTTTTCCGTTCAGGCGGTAGTCCGCCAGTGTCCTTCGTGTCAGTTTCAGTTTTCCGGCAAGTTCGCTGTCCGTCATGTAACGGTCGCCGTTCAGTAGCGGACGGAACTTTTCCGCCTGTATGTCCAGAAGGCGGGACAATGTGTCAATGTTCCGGAAAAACTGCCTGATTTCTGGACTTTCCTTGGTCAATAGTGATTGTGCCATTGTATCTTGCCAATTAAAGGATTACCTGACGAATCGTATTTTCCATAAAGCGGATGATGTCCTGACGCCTGTAATATACTTTGCGGTCTATATGGCTGTAAGGGAGCGCCCTGCGTCTTCGGAGCTGTAACAGTTTTCCGGGGGAGGCTCCCATCAGCATACATGCTTCCTGGTTGTCTATCCAGTCATCCATACTTCGGGAATTTTCCCCGCATATTTCCCGCACTTTTTTTGCAAGGGCTTCCAAGGCCCTGTTCATTTCCAAGAATGTCTGCGCTTCAATGGTTACGATTTCCATACGTTTCTCTTTTTTGTCCGGTACGAAAATAGGGATGGAATCCCTTTCCTCCAAAAAGGTGTCTGTAAATGTCATCAGACGGCATCAGATGGCAAGGGGAGCGAAAATGTGAAATATTTAAATACCCCCGAGAAAGTAGCAAGCAGGAATTGGACAGGATTTTAGTCCCTGTTTAAATTTTCTTCAAAAGGGAATGACTTGCAGGTCTTTTCCGATAAAAACAACTATATTTATCCGCCATCAGGATTTTAACCTTTGAAACGTTTATATTATGGAATTGATTGTGAATTTGTCGGTGATATCGGTTTTTATCGGGCTTTGGATGTATGCCCGGTATTGGAGAAGAATGTGCGGGAAGGCGTTCTGCCAATATGCGGCTGCCTGCTGCGGGAGAGAGGAAAGAGAAAAGCTGATGCGGTATGCCATAATAGCGGGAAACCGTCATGCCCCCTTGTTGTATGCGTTGACTTATCCCGAACGGTTTGACAAGGCCCGGCCGTTACGCTTGTTTGAATTCAGGGGAATCCGCTGTGTGTTTGCCAGATATTATTTCCCTCAACGTTATGAAAACTGGCTTTGTGACGACCAGTCCGAATTTGTCCAGAAGGTGTATGATTTCAAGGAGGGGAGAGACCCATGCCGGAATTGTTTCTCGCAGGCGTTCCGGGTTCTTTCCGTTACCGGAGATGTGACCGCCATGTTTATGCCATGCAGCACTTCCCGGCGCTACCATCGACGTTTTTCCGGTATAGCCGCTTTTCTGGAGTCCGGGGGCTATGCCCGGTCAGGGCTGGATCTGATATGTATCACGGAAGACAGGGAGAGCAAACACACTTCCGAAAGGCGTTCCGGAGTGGATACGGCCAATTATATGATGGCGAGGGGGCTGCGGGGAAAACGGGTCGTAATTGTGGATGACCTGCTGACCAGCGGTGACAGCCTGCTGGAGTATGCCCATAACCTGGAAAGGGTCGGCGCCATAGTGACAGGCGCTGTCTTTCTGGCCCGTACGTTCCGGATGCCCCCGCCGGCAACAGTCAGACGGGTTGTCTGGAAACATCATTTATCGGCGTTGCTGACAGGAAAGTAAGACGGCGGGCATGACTGTACGCGATTTGTAAAGTTTACAATACCCCCTTTACAACTTTACACTTTGTCTTTTACAATAATACGCGGAATAAAATTTGTATTCTTTTCTAATTATTTTATAATCAGGATATTCGTTTGATGCTTTTTGTGAAGTGCCGGCTGACGGCACGTTTTTTTCACTATGAATGGCATATACTCTTATCAGTGCGCACAAGAAAGGGTATTCCAGTAATAACCTTTAAAATACAGGAGAGACATGCCATGATGTATATAGACAATGAAGTGCTTGAGAAAATGATTATGACCATAGTGGAAGGGTTTGACCGGATGGAAAAGAAACTGGACAGTATGATGCGTGTGAAGGACTGCATGGATGGTGACAAGCTGCTGGACAACTATGACCTGGCCAGACTGCTCGGGGTGTCGTTGCGGACAGTGGCCCGTTACCGGGAGAAAGGGCTGATCCGGTATTATCAGACGGATGAGAACGGGAAGAACTTTTATCGCAGTTCGGATGTGCAGGAGTTCCTGCAACAGCGCGGGAAGAAGAAATAGAGAATGTTTTATTTCACAATGAGGAAGTTATGTTAACTTTGCACCTGAAATACATGTTATGAAGACAGATATGAAATATGCGGTGGCGGTCCTGGTGGACGGTGACAACGCATCCTTCGAGAATTTGGAGGATGTGATGGGGTTTGTCTCCCGCCACGGAAATGCCATTATCAGACGGATATACGGTGACTGGACGCGGAAACCGCTTTCCGGTTGGAAGGATGCCGCCGGAGAACACGGTTTCCGGCTGGTACAGGCCTCTTCCTTTGCCTCCGGGAAAAACACCACGGACATCGCCCTGGTCATAGACGCGATGGATATTCTGCGTGACGGACTGGCCGACTGTTTCTGTCTGGTTGCCAGCGACGGTGATTATACCCTGCTTGCCCAGCGGATACGGGAAGCCGGCCTGCCGGTATTGGGATACGGTGAAGGCAAGACCCCGGCACCGCTGGTACGCGCCTGTACTGAATTTCTGTATGCGGACCGCATGGAAGGGAAGCCGGTGGAGAATACGCCCGGATACTTTCTCCGGCGGGATATGGAATATTTTGACAGGGCTTTCGAGGAGGCCGCCGACGGTAAGACGGAAGTTCCTCTCTCACTGATCGGAACCGCCCTGAAGAGGATGATGCCCAAGTTCAAGATAAAAAGATACGGTTGCAAGACTTTGGGAAAACTGTATGAGAAACTGGACCGTTATGAGCTGGTCCGGACGGAAAAAGGAGTGGCGGGGGCCGTACGGTTGAAACGCTGAACGTTTTTTATAAAGGGTGACCGAAACTCTGGTTTAGCCCGGATGAGCTTTTGATTTGAAACTTGAACATCCCTAAAGGCAAAAAGAAGAGCCGTATCATTGCTCAAAACGGAGCTTGATACGGCTCTTTTCAGGGCTTGCAGTTACAATCAGTAGCTTTGCAGAGAGTCATTGGGGGGTAACATCCTCCGGATTTTTCAATTCGGGCATTATGGCACTCTCTTTTCCGTTTATACCGGGATGGGATTCACCCGTAGCGTGTCAAGGTTGAGATAGGCTCCCCGATAAAAGGTCCTTCCTTCCCTGAACATGCGCCAGAGGATGTCGCAGCCGGTTTGTGCCAGCATGGAGTTGATGAAGAGGTCCTGCTTCTGCAATGCTTCCGCCAGCGAACAGCTCGGTCCGGAATCCTTCTCCTCAATGGTGGAATAACTTGTCTCCTCGGTAATCACATTCATTCTGGGTATGGTGTGGTACTCGGTGGAGGCGGGCTGATGTATCTTGTTCCGGATATTGCCTATCAGAACCTGCCCGGTTGTCTGGGCGTTGCCGAAATCCATCCAGTAAATCGGTGTCTTTTCGTCATTGTGCGTATTCTTCCTGTGGTGCTTCAGGAGTCTCCACAAGTCAAGCCGGGAACGGATGTTGTCCGTGCAGGTAATGATTATATTCGCCAGTCCGGGACTGTCACCGTCGTGTTTCCGACTTGACGGGAAACTCTTTCCTTTCGCTTCCCAGGTGTAGCCGAAGAACCGGTTGATACGGGTGACAAGCGCCACAGCCTTGTTCAGCCCGGTTTCCGCCTCGCTAAACAGCTGTCGTCCGATGTTCGCTCCGGTAACGGTATCGGGGTCGAAGACCGTGACATGCAGTCCCGGATGGCCGAGCGCCTGCAATGCCACGCTCATACGTGCCAGGCAGGTGACTACCTGGGAGCCTGTGCCTCCTGCCCCGATTACGAAAACGGTTACCGGATGATAGGGATTGAGGAGGTATTGGTCTGTGTAATGTATTTTTCTCATGACAGTATATCTTTTAGCTGTTTGTTTGCCGGTTTGAGCTCGTCATTGTTGAACGGCCGCTCCCGTGCCTGCTCCGTTACCGAGACCAGATTGCCGCGTGTCGGATTTTCACTTCCTCCCAGGTGCGAGAATTCGCTGAGCCAGAAGCGTTTCTCCCAATATTCCTGAAGCGCGTGGAAGTCCATATTTTCCGGTTTTACCAATGTGGAGCTGCCCAGGCACACACTTCCGCGCGTCACATTGAAGAAAGGCGCCAGATAAAGCGGCGTGTCCTCTTCCGGTGTCCGCCCCTTGTAGGCGAATATGGTCATTCTCTCGTTTTCAATGATGTAGACAACTCCCGGCAGATGGAATACGCCATCCTTGATGTTCAGGCTGTCCTTGAAGAACATCCGCCGTTTTCCCGGCGGGTTGTACCATATATATTTCTCATGCCCTTTCCGGGTGTCGCACCATAACATGTTGGAAGGCAGCCTGCCGTGGGGCACATTCTGCCTTTCGTCCGAATAGGATTCCACCAGGGCGTTCATGAACTCGTACGTGACCGGAATGCCCGCTTCCATTCTGCCCGCCTTGTTGATGGGACGAAGCTCAAGGTAATTCTTTCCGGTTGCATAAGCGCTTTCCCTGTATTCATAGGCAATGAGCGCCGCTTTGGGCACCATTATCTCCTGCATCTTTTTGGTCAGTTCATTCATCTCTATCTGATTTTTGATTTGAAATTTTGATTGGGGGAATTAAAAGGAGCCGGCTATATGCTGCATGAACCTCTGCATCCACTTAGAGAGCCTTTCCGGGTAATCGTCCATGCGGAACAGCCTGTCCGTTTCCGGTGTCAGGTACATGTATGTGACCGGGGTGATGGTATAGGTTTCACGGCAGTCCGAATTGAAATAAGACTCCATGTTTTCTGCCAGCATATCATTGTTGGAGTATGCCAGCATGATTTGGGTGTCAAGTCCTATCGGTGGAAAATCCGGTTCTTTCTCATACGCCCAGTCGTAATAGTACTGTATGAGACACGGGCTGTCCGGTGTTATCAGTTCCAGCCCTTCGCTTACCAGTCCGAGGAGGTCCCGTTCCCTCTTCGCTTCTGTCCGGCATTCCCGTATTTTGTCCTCCAGCCGTACACAGAACGGCTTTCCCTCCATCCGCTTGAGCGCTTTTGAGATTTTTCCGTTATCATAGGATTCCGCCAGCAGGCTGTTTCGCCTGACCTCCTGCGGCGAGGCGTCCGGGTCACGGTTCTTCCAGTCACGCAGTTCTTCCAGTGCCAGTTCGTAATACCATGTTTCCTTGACCATGTTCAATCCGTGGTGCCGGATGAACCGGCGGATGAATTCGCGGACGATGCACCGTACCGGTACGGAGATTTTCTCTATGAAATCAATGGGAATCCAGAACAAGGTGTAATCCGGCCATTCATGGAACCTGTACAGGCAGAAGTAAAGCCTTCCCGCCTTTTCCTCCAGATTGACCTGTTCGGGCAGCGCCTCGTCCATTGCCCGGTACAGTCCGGCGATGTTCATGCGGGGACTGCCCCCTTTCCGTGGACGGAAAGGGAGCTTTATCCCCATCAGCCCGGCATATCTTAATGCCGACCGGTAGAGGAAGTCAAAATTCTCGGATGTCGTGAGATTTGTTTCGGTTTCATCCGTTTCGTTTTCCATGTAATAATCGGTCGCAATGGGGGAAACTTTCCCGGTCAGAAAAGCATTACGCTTTCTGCCGGTGGCAACCTCCGTCTTTTTCGGGAGGTCACGCCCCGGCTGACATTTGAGGAACCGGCTTCTCTGATTATCAGGCCTGCCAGGTTTGCCGTCAGGGATTTCGGTAATAATCTGCATGTTTCCTTCTTTTGATTGTTTCTCTTTATTTTCGCCATATCCCTATCCTTTTGTCCCGATGGTTGTCTTGAACCGGTAAACCGTCCTGTCATTCTCCCATTCCGGCCCGTGCACGGTAGCCGTGGTCAGTTCGGGATAGGTCATGGAATAGAAGTCCATCACTTCGGAAGGGGACATGTTGCTGTCCGGATCTGCCAGTTCCATTTCTGTAGAATTTTTCTTCATTTTGAATATTCTCTGCAATCCTTTGATTTCAAGTGCCATAATTTTTTGTTTTTATAAGGTTTAACAACATACCGTTTCCATTTGCGCCTCATCTTTCATCCGGTATTCTTCCGGAAAGTCAAGGTATTCGGCATAAGGGTCCTCCCGGAGGAGTTCCCTGTCACATTCGTCATCCTTGTCAAAGCTGTACATTTCCGCCGGCTGCGGTTGCGACCTGTACTCGCGGTTCCCGTTGTTTCCCGGTGCGGCCTGTACGGAGACATTCTGCGGTTGCGCCGGGACCGGTTGCGGCCATTGTCCTCCGTATACGGGCTGCTGCGGCATGTGTACGGGCTGATGGAACTGTATGGCCTGCGGCATGGTCTGCGATGCCTGCACGGGCTGTCCGGGAGGTATCTGACCCCGTTGTTCCGCATAAGGATGAGAGTAAGCCGGTCTTCCGTCCGCTCCATATTGGACCGAAGGGGCAGGCTGTGTATATTGTACCGGTTGCGGAGGCTGCTGTTGCGGTACGTTTTGGGGCATGGCAGCTGCCGGTTCCGGCTCGAAAATCAGCGCCTGTCCGTCTTGCCGGCGTAGTGGTTGTGCTTCCTGTTGCGGTTGTGACGCCTGCATAAACGGTTCCTCTCCGAAAAGGCTTCCTTCGGAGGCTTTTTTCTGCACTTCCGCCATTTTTGCGTCAATGTCCTTCTGTCTGTCAGGTGTGGCCAGTACCTTCGCCTGCCTGAGCCACGTCAGCGCCTCGGAATAGCGTTTGCCGGCAATCGCCTCATCCGCCTTTTTCAGCAATTTTTCCATTTTCTCCCGTTTTTCCCTGACCTCCTTCGGTTCCTTTTCCAGCGGGGATTTGGCGCCCTTGTTCTGCGACGCCGCCTGTTCCGCCTGTTTTTCGAATGTCTCCAGGTTGGTGAGGATGCCCTGCGCTTTCTGTACGGGAGTGCTGATGGCTTGAAGGAACTCTGCGTCCAGTTCCTCCGGAGTGCCATTCAATACCAGGGGAACGATTTGCCCCCCGGCTTCGCCTTTCAGTCCGGTGCGGCGGGGCATGACAGCCACGGTCAGACGGTTGTCGACTTGCCGGATACTGAAACTCAGGTCAGTGCCGGCTGTAATCATTCGGTTGATAGCTTGAAAAAACATAGTGGTAAAATATTAAAGTGTTATACATTCGTTTCGTTAAAGAAATCCTTCAGGATTTGCCGCCTGTCGGGTTTTGAGGCGATGCCTCTCAACGGTTCCAGATAGTACCCGATATGTTTCGGTCCGTCCACCGTGCCGGGGATACGTTTTTTAGTCGGTCTGATACGGTGTGTGGCGGGCCATGCGGCCGGCATGACCGGAGCCGGGGAAGAAAATGCTGCTGTTCTCATGTCTTTGAAGGATTAACGGTTATACGAACATGCCTGCCAGAAGCAGGACAAGAATTATTTTTATGACAAAGGAAAGGGTCCTGAAAAAGAATCCGATGATTGTTCCCGAGAAGAGGAACAGGACGATGGTGTACACAGGGACGATCCCCTTGTTGTAAAGCAGGCATATTCCTGCGAGCAGGACCAGCGCTACCGCTTGTCTGCTGATTTTTTCGATGAGTTGCAGTTTCATGTTCTTTATAATTTTAAGTATGAATAATCCCATCGGGATATGTTTTCCCGATTTTATAGGCTCCCGTCCCTTGGATTGCCTTTTTGCGCAAGGCTTGGGGAAAGAAAATACCGGAGCGGAGCGAGGATGATTTTCTTTTCCCAACCAAGCCCCTGAAAGGGGCCGCCTTGCAGCAAATAATGAGGCAATCCAAGACCTTTGCCGCTTAAAAGCGGAAAAACTATCCTGCCGTTTTGTCCGGACCGGAATCAGGCCGGCTCTAAAAAAGAAAAGAGGCACGGGCCTCTGATGACGCCTGTACCTCTTTCCTCTTTTGTCTGTCTGGAATCCGGATGGCCGGTAAACCTCCGCGGGTCATTCCTCCGGGCGTTGGATCCGGCGGATTTCACCGGTAATCCCCCTCACCAGTTCCAGTACACCGTCCAGAAATTCCTCCGGTGTCCGTTCGCCCCGCTCTATCTGCGCCAGTTCCGCTTCCCAGCCCGAGGTGAGGGAGGCGTCGGCTATTTTCATGCCCCGTACCGTTTCGTAGAAAAAGAGCCCCTTGGGAGTCGGAATGACGTATTTCCCCGAATAACGGATATATTTGCGTTCGAGCAAGGTGCGGATGATGTTGGCTCGTGTGGCTACCGTTCCCAGTCCGTTCCTGTCCATGAATCCGACCAGTTCCGCATCCGTATAGGGGGAGGGCGGCAGGTTTCTCTTGCGGATGATGCTGCAACCGGCCACCTCTACCAGTTCGTCCCGGGACAGCTCGGGAAGGGAGAGGCTGGAAAAGCCTTCTTCCGCGATGAGGTGTTCCCGTCCCAAGACGCCGGTCCATCCTTTTTCCAGTATGCGGTATGTCCGGGTACGGAATTTGTGTGCGGCGCATACCGCATCGACCGTGGTGTATTCCACCTTGCAGGATGGCGAGAAAGCTTCGAGCATCCTGCCTACGATGAGCGTATAGACCTGCATCTCCTCTCTGGCCAGGTCGCCGGGTGACATGCCGGTGATGATGATGGCATGGTGCTCCGTCGTCTTCAGCGGGTTGATGACGGCCTTTGCGCCGGCAATATCCAGCCGGTCCGCATACGTCCGGAACTCCTTGCGCGCCAGCATCTTTTCCATGACGGCGGGAAGCGTGGCATACACATCCTCCGGCAAAAATCGGCAGGCAGTACGCGGATAGGAAATCAGTTTCTTCTCATACAGGCTCTGTGTGATTTCCTGCACCTGTATGGCGGTTAGGCCATGGTAGAGGTTCGCATCCGTCTGAAGTCCGGTCAGGTCATACAGAGCCGGAGCCCGAACCTCCTCCGTCCTGCGGCTGACCGCCGTGATGCGGGCTTTCCGTGCCGCCTTGCAGTCCTCGTACAGCTCCGTCGCATTCCGATGCTCCTCAAAATCTTCGGTACGCCGCATCTTGATTATCCGGTTGTCTTTGCAGATGCTGATGAATACCGGCCAGCTGTCGGCACCTATGTGGTTCTCCCTTTCCCGATAACGTCCGCTTATGGCCGCCAGCACAGGTGTCTGCACCCTGCCCAGCGAGTTGTTTCCGAAGCCTACCGCCTTGCACACGGCATAACTTGAATTGACTCCCAGCATCCAGTCCGCCCTGTTGCGGCTGTCTGCCGCCAGGAACAGGTTGTCGAACTGATGGCACGGGCGGAGGTTCGCCATGCCCTCCAGAATGGCCTCATCCGTCAGTGACGAGATCCAAAGGCGGAGACAAGGCTGCTTGCATCCGAGGAAGCGGTAAAGGTGGCGGAACAGCATTTCCCCCTCGCGGGAGGCATCGGTGGCCGCAATGATCGTGTCGCATGCGTCGAACACTTTGGCTATCACTTTCAGTTGGAGCACCGCGTTGATGTCGGGATTCCATCCGGTATCCGTCTTCATGTTCTTCACCGTCAGGTAAGGAGGCGGGACCAGCGGGAAATCCTCCCATTCCACCCTCGCTTTTCCGGAATCCTTCGGCATCGCCAGGGAAAGCATGTTGCCGAATGTCCATGTCACCATGTAGCCGCCTCCGGTCATGTAACCGTTCTCTTTCTTATGGGCACCTACCACTCTTGCTATCTCTCTGCCCACGTTGGGCTTGTCAGTCAATATTGCAATCATATTCTTTTTTTCTTTTTATGTACTCCGTACCGTCCGGCACGGAGTACGTGTCCAACTTCTTCCGTCTTATGCTTCCGGTTCCTTTTCCGGGCTGATTCCCTTGATTTCCAGGACCGGTTTTCCACCGGGTCCGGGTACCAGTCTCAATGTGGCGTCCATGCTCAGGTCGATGACCGGGGTACGGAACTTCAACGGAATGGCTTCCGTCTCCATGCCTTGCAGCAACCGCTCCATACTGCCGTCCGCCTCCAGCTGTTCCTTGCTGAGCCCGAGGGTCTTCAGAACGTTCCACTCCATATCTTCCGCCTTGAGGCGGGTCTTCTGATTCGTATTCATACGTTTCTTGATTTTGGGGTTGTTTGTAAAGTCATTTTCTCTGTCATTTCCGGTATCATCCTACATGGCCTGTTTCGCGCTTTTCTTCTGCTCCTGTTGTTGGGCATTGTCTGCCTGTGTCGCCCGGCGGGAAGTGTCCCTCCGGATATCCGGATTGTCCTGGAAATATTGCAACTGCCCGGAACCGGGGTTGACTTTCAGGTAGGAGCTGAACTGTTTTCCGTTGCTTTTTAGGTCGGAAATGAGAATGGCCTTTCCGTCCTGGAGGTTTGCCCTCTCCTGCGCGGTGAACACATGGCCGTACACTTCCGCCGGGATGCGCGGCGCCTGCTGCTCGTTGAACCCGTCCGGGGTACGGGAGTATTGCGGGTTGCCGGTGGTCATGTTCAGCTTGACGAAGGCGGAGAACTCCTCTCCCTTGCGGTTGACCATGTTTTCCAGAAAGACCGGCTGTCCCTTGCGGAGCAGCTCCTTGTCCTCGTGGGTGAGCTGCACGTTGCAGATCTCCTTCGGGATGTAGATTTCGCCTGTCTCCGGATTGTGGCGGGTATAGTTCGGACGTCCCGTCACCTTGTCCAGCGTGACGAATGAGGAGAACACCTCGTCGGAGTTCCTGCGTTTCATGTCCTCGACCAGGATGGTGTGCCCCTCGCTGAGCATCTTCAACTGGGTGGGCGAGAGCTGTACCCCGCCGAGGGACTGCTGGTTGAACGCCTGGTCCTTGGGAAAGATGAACTCCAGCCCCCTGCGTTCGGCACTGTACTGTAGTGTAGCGCTGAATTCTTTCCCCTTGTTGGAAATCATCCCGTCCACGAACACCTGTCCGCCGTTCTTGAGGGTCTGTATCTCGTCGGGACTCAACTTGACACCCCTTACCTCATCCTGCACGTAGACATGCTCCTGGCGGACGGCCACCAGCTCGTTGGTGTTCTTGTCGATGGAGATCAGACAGGGTTCCGTCGTGCCTCCGCGCAGGTTCAGTTCCGCCACACGTCCCATGTTGCCGCTCTCGCGCAGGTTCTTCTTGTCCTCCTCGGTGAAGATATGCCCGAAGTACGGGCGTTCCAGCTGCGGCTCCTTGCGTATGCCGTGGACGCCGAGCCCGACCTGTCCGTTCTGCATGGGTATCAGTGAAAGGCGCGCGTCCATACGGATGGTGGCGGCGTCCAATGTCAGCGTAAGCGGTACCAGCTTGTTCGTCTTGTAGCCTTTCAGCATGGAGTCAAGCAGTCCCTCCTGTTCGAGCGACGCTTTGGAAACACCGATCTTTTCCAGTGCGTTCCAGTCAATCATGTCCTCGTTGTAGCGGTAACGCGGTGCCTGCGGCTGTTGTTCCGCCTGCGGTACCTGCGGCTGCGCGCCTTGTGCCGCCTGTTGCACCTCGCTCTGTTGCAGGGGTTCCTGCGGTTGTTGCGGCTGTTGCTGTTTTTTCTTTGCCATCGTTTCTGTTTTTTCTTGGTTTACATTCTGTTCCTTCCTGTTCTCTTTGGGACGGATCTCGTAGCGCTTGAGGAACTCCTTCACCGCGTCCGTCTGTTTTCCTTCCGCCAGGTCCCTGATGGCCTGCTTGTTCATCTTGTAATCGTGGACGGTCATGCGGATCAGCCGGAAATGCGTGGGGTTCTTGAGCTGGCTCCAGAAATTCTTGATGAAATTCTCGAGGATACTTGAGTTCTTGTCGAATTTCAGGAATGAATTCTCGTTCCGTTCATCCGCCGGAACAGTTTTCACCTTTCCTTGTCCGTCGATTCCGCTGACCGCACGCACGCCCGCTTTCGGGTCGTTCTTGTTGTGAACCAGCATCAGTTCGGTAATCTGTTCCACCGGAAGGGCCTCGTCTTTCGCCTTCGGTTTTCTGGTCCGTTTGGGTTTCTCGTTCATGTTCTTTTCTTGTGCCATACATCATCTTTTTGAGGTTAATGAATCGCTTTGACACTTCAAATGTATGAGTATATTTTGGATAAAATGCTGATTTTCAAAAAGGTGACATCGGACGTCATCAGATGTCATCAGATGTCCGGAAAGGTGCTTCAAAACAAGTAGGAAATACAAGGGCGGCAGGAAAAAAGAGTAGGGGCAGGCGAGGGGACGTACCGCAGGGAAAAGGACAAACGGCGTGCATGGCACGGAAGAAAAAAGGAGCGGGTACGGCGGCCCATGCAGAACAGAGGGAGCTGAAGCCCCCTGTTTTTTCTTGTGGTCCGTCATATACTTAATAAGAAGATTTCAGGCGGGACGGGATATGGTATGGTCAGTATTTGATTTTCAGGGAATATAAGAAACGGTTCCTCCGGAATATCTCCTGTATGTATTGCCCGTGCGTCACGTCGGTCGCAGTTTGCCCCTGTAATCATCCTTCAAATCGAAGCGGGATTGCCGCCGCATTCTTTTTCGCGGCAATTTTCCCCGGCGCCAGCCGCAAGGAAAATTGCCACGAAAAGAGTGTGGAAAATGCGGCTGGCAAGACCGGTTCGATTTTCCTTTGATGGAAGGGGAAACTGTCCTGTATATTATTATCCGGTCCTTTCAGACCTGTTCCTTGGTAATCCCGTACATGCCCATTTTCTTGTAAAGGGTCGGGCGGCTGATGCCCAGCAAGGCTGCCGCCTGTGTCAGGTTGCCTTTGGATATGGTGACCGCCATCCTGATCTGTTCCGCATTCCGCTGTTCGTCTTTTAGCAGGCAGTTGTTTATCTTTTCTTCCTTTGCAAGATTCAACACTGTCTTTCCCGCCTGCTGCAACCGTAAGCACTGAGGGGTTATCAGTTTTCCGCCACATATCAGCACCGCCGCATGGACAACCTGTTTCAATTCACGGACATTCCCCGGCCAGCCGTAGCCCAGCAATATTTTTTTTGCCGCCTCGTCAAAATCCGGAATCTCCTTTCCCAGTTGTCCGGCAGACTGGATACGGAAAAAATCAGCCAGCGGGAGTATGTCTTCCAGGCAATCCTGCAACGTGGGCACGGTGATTGTAAAATCCTGCAACCGGTATAGCAGGTCCTTCCGGAAGCGTTTTTCCGCGACGGCACCCTGCAAGTCCTCGTTGGTGGCGGCGATGACGCGCACGTCCATCCGCTTGTCCTGCCTTCCGCCCACGGGGCGGTACCTCCGTTCCTCCATCGCACGCAACAGCATCTGTTGTATTTCCACCGGCAGATTCTCCACCTCGTCCAGGAACAACGTGCCTCCCCGCGCTTCCTGGAAATATCCCGGTTTTTCATCCGTCGCCCCCGTGAACGCCCCTTTGACATGGCCGAAAAAGGCGGATGCCGCCAATTCCCTTGACAGGCTTCCGCAATCCACGGTTATGTACGGCTTGTTCGCCCTCAGGCTCCGCTTGTGGATCTTGCCCGCCAGATGCTCCTTGCCCGTCCCCGTGTTGCCGAGTATGAGCACCGTCATGTCCGTGGGGGCAACCAGGCGGATGTAGCGGTCCAGCTCGCGGAAAGCGGCGCTCTTGCGTTCATAAATCACTTTGGCGAATGCCTCGTCCGCCATCCTTATCTTTTTCAGTGCGGGAAGCAGCTTGTCTTCGAGCAGCGGTTTGAGGATATAATCCTCCGCTCCCAGTTTCATGGCATGTACAGCCGTGTGTATCTCCTCATAGTTCGTCATCATGATGAACGGATGGGTGTAGCCCTGTCCCCTCATCCATTCCAGCAGCGCGGTGCTTTCCCCGTCCGGCAGTCTCAGGTCGGCCAGCACGATGTCATCCTCCCGGACGGAACGGGCGATGACCTGCCGCGCCTGTGCCAGCCGGTATGCCTTCACTGTCTGGTAATCGGCATTCTGCAAGAAATTGCAGATATAATCGCAGAACAATATATTGTCCTCAACCACAATCACTCTCATAGCTTTCCTTTGCCTGTTGTGCCAAATCAATTATTTCCTTTCCCTTGTCCAGTACTTTCCGGACCGCCCGGCCGAACTCCTCCGCCGAATATTCCCCGTTCCCCTGAAGCAGCATGAACAGGTCCCGCAGGGGCTTGCCGGCATGGATTATCTCCCAGGAACTGCTCAGGTGGTGGGTCCATTCCCTGAGCGACTCGTAATCGTTCCTTTCCGCACTTTCCGCCATCGCCGCGATATCGTCCGTTGTCTCCCTGATAAGCGTCTCCAGCATTTCCAGCCTGTCGCCATACTCCAGCAACGCATGGAAATCGACCTGCTCCTGCTGCCTTTCGTCGCCCAGGCATCCCGTACAGACTTGCAGCAGCTCTTCCACGGAGAACGGTTTCTTCAGGCAGGCCGAGAACCCCGCCTCATGCAGGTCCGCCGTATTGCAGCTTCCCGAAGCGGTGGCCGCAATGACCGGAATGGTCCGCGAGTTTCCCACATTGGCTGTGCGAAGCAGTTTCAACACATCAAACCCGTTCATCTGCGGCATTTTCAAGTCGGTAATCATCAGGTCATAGTTCTGACGGCGGATGCATTCCATCAGGTCACGTACGCACCCGCATGTCGTGCACATCACCCCATGGTGCGCGAACATCTCCTTGACGGCGGCCAGCAGGACGGTATCGTTGTCCAACGCCACGACGGTAAAAGGCTGTACGAGGGACCGGGTGCCGTTTTCTTTCTTTGCCGTCTCCTCCGCAGTTGACACGGGCAGAAGCACCGTGAAGCAGCTTCCGGACCCTTTTCTGCTTGTCAGTTCTATCGTGCCTCCCAGCAGTCCGACCAGCTCCTTGACAATGGAGAGCCCCAGTCCCACACCCTCCTCGGCCATCGCGTTGGGCAATCGCTCGAAAGCGGTGAAAACGCGTGCCTGCTCTTCCGCGCTCATCCCCGTACCGGTATCCTCGACGGAGAGCTGCAAGGTTCCGTTATCAAACCGCATGCGTAATGTGACCGCCCCCCGCTCCGTGAACTTGATGGCGTTTGACAACAGGTTATGTCCTATCTGGACAATCCGTTTCTTGTCCCCGATGACCACCCTGTCCCTTGGACTCTCCATATTCAGGAAGAGGTTCTTGTCCGCCGCCAGCGGCATGAAATCCGCTTCCAGCGTCTCGATGACGGTATGCAGCCTGAACGGAACCGGATTGACTTCCTCCTTTCCGCTCTCCAGCCGGAAAAATCCCAACAAAGTGTTCAGCATGGCCTCCATGTGTCCCGCCACCCGGCGTATCGTCCGGTTGTATTCTTTCCGTTTGGATATCTTTTTCTCCGTCGCGAGCAGTTCAGCATAGCTGTTGATTGTCGTAAGCGGTGTGCGCAGGTCATGGGTTACGGTCAGCATGATTCTTTTTCTTGCCGCGATCAGCTCCTCGTTTTCGGCGACGGTATGTTCCAATTGCCCGATTGTTTCCTCCAGCCTTTTCTTGTAGCGGTTTATGCGTGCCATGTCCCGGTGTATAATCATGTAGGAACCCCCGAGCAGCAGGAGCATGAACACCACCAGCCCGGCGACTATGGCCAGTGACCGTTCGCCCGTTCTGCCCAGCTTTTCCTCCCGTTGCTGCATCTCTTCCTGGATATTCCGGTCCATGTGCCTGATAACCTGTTGAAGCTGCTCGTTGAGCAACCTGTTGCGGGAGGCGAGGATATGTGCCTGCTCGGAGAACTGGCGCGCATATTGCCGCTGTCTGTCCGCTATGGTCCTGTTGAGGGCATGGAGTGCGGATGTGTCCGGGGAGGTTTCCGTCTTCTCTTTTTTCCCGAACAGCCTTTTCAGGAATCCTCTCTTCCTGCCGGTCTTTTTCGGGGGGCTTTGTCCGGCTGTTTGCGGAAGCTGTCCGGCTATTTCCCGGCCGGCTTGCTGCTGCTTGCGCATAATCTCCTTGATTTGCAGCATGGACTGTTCCTTGTCCCTCCATAAGATGCGGATACTGTCTATCCGGGCGTTGGGATGCAATTCCTGTAAACCGTACAACAGGCTGTCGACTGTCGATTTCTGTTTCAGGTACGTGTTGAAATCCTTCTCGTCCCACTCCGTGAATGTGTCGCAGAACAAAGAGAGTTCAAGCATTTTCATATATACATTGCGTATGGCCCGCTTTTGTCTGTTTATTTGCCGGACATTCGTTTCTATAGACCTGATCTCCCGCCATTCGTGGATACCTATATATATGATACAGCCAACCGTCAGGAGCACGGTGATGTACCCCGCCGCAATCTTGGCAAGAAGCGACCGCGGGTGTGAAGTCTTTCTTATCAGTCTGTTCCAATTTATCAATGTATGAGCCTTTTTATTTTTGTTATACCCGGTTTTAAACAAGCGAACAATAAAAACCGACCAGTCGGTATTTTATTATTCGCAAAGATAAATCTTTCCAAATAATAACAAAAGAAAAAGTATTCAAATGCAAGGCAAATGTGCCGTTTACATTAGAAAAATGCGGCTTTAAGCGAAGAGAAGCGGTTATTGTATTTGAAAAAGCAGTGCTCCAAAGGTTTTTCCTATGGAATTTTCGAACAATTGCCGGCTGAACACCTGTATGTCGTCCACAGACTGCTTGTGAATGACAACGACCGCATTGAAAAGAAAATCCTGTTCCCTGGCAAGAAGTTCGTGATACATTTGCGGAAATTCGTCCATGTATTCGTTGGCGGAGGATACGAACTGCATGTAATACATCAATCCGTTGCCCTCCAGTTTTTCAGGAAAACTGTCGATTACCCGTTCAATCGGGTTTTTGTAGGACCGGAGAAATTCGTCCCATCTTCTCCCTTCCAGATAATCCATTTCCGGAGAGAGCTGGGAAGCCGGGAAAAAGCGCATTTTCACGACAGTGTCAATCAAATGCCGTTTGGATGAAAAATAGTGCATGACCGCGCCTTTGGACTTATGCACGGCTGCCGCCACATCGCAAAATGAAGTCTGTTTCATGCCTTTGGTAAGGAACAGTACATACGCCTCGTCAATTATCCGCTGTTTCAAGTTTGGATCCATATCACACCTGCATTATATAAAAAATAGCACAGATGCAATCAACAACCCAAACGTGGCAGTGGAAAAGCCTAGAGATGAAGTCGACGCACCCGTGCTATATGTTTTGATATAGCGCAAGCTGTCATATCCCATCTTCTCTCTTTGAAATTTTCCACTTTTCGTTTGAAAGATGTATATGATACTATACTATTTTACCTGTTAGTTTTGCAAAATTAAGCTATTTATTGCTTATTTCCAAACTTAAACACTTAAACTACACTTAATAACACAGTTCCATAGGAGAAGCGTCCGCTTTCAGGAACAAGCAACAGGATTTTTTCACCGGACTTCAGTTCGTGTGTTTTCCAGAATTCATCCAATATGGCGAAGATGGCGGCAGAAGCTATATTGCCTACTCTGGATAGGTTGGTAAACCACTTGCTTTCGTCAATTCCGATTCCAATCCCTTTTAATTCATTTATTATCTTATCATAAAAAAACATGGAGGAAACATGGGGCAGTACATAAGAAATGGATTCCGGTGCCACATTGTGTTTCTCAAGACAATATTTTATGTGTTTCGCCCAATATGGGACGGCATTCTTTTCCAGTAATTTAATATCTTGCTTTACAGTAAAAAGTGAGCGGTCTGTTAGTTCCTGACTACTGAAACTTTTCCAACTTTTCAATTCTCCGTTTTTTTCTTTTTCCGCTCCCATAAACATGCATGTCGGCAATTCATTGGCATACGAAGTCATTTCCACCCATTCGATATGTAGAGCTTTTCCTTTGCCCGGATTATCCTGTAATAATACCGCACTGGCACCATCACTCAGCATAAAGCGTAGAAAATCTTTTTCCAATGCCATGTATGGTTGTATTCCAAGATTAGCGCATTTTTCGTATTCAACATCAAAATTTTTGGAAAGCAACCCCGCTGATGCCAACTCGGAACAACTACAAACAGCATTACGCTTATCACCCGCTAAAATGCTTAGATATGCAATCTTGAATGCTTGAACGCATGACAAACAGATGCCGGATGCTGAAAATATTTCCATAGGAGCATTTTTTAGCAAACCATGTACCATGGAGGCATGTGAAGGCAGCACTTGGTCCGGGCTGGCAGTTGCACATGCTAAAAGTTCTAATTCTTGCAGAGGTAATAAAGCTTCTGTCAAAAGTTTCTGTATCGACAGTTGTGCCAGTTCCGCATTCGTATGCGTCATTTCCTGCTTTGTGTTGACGGCATAAAAACGTTGTTTTATTCCATTTTGTCTGAGTACAATATTTTTGACACGAGAATGTACTCCAGAGATTAACCCTAAATAATCTTCCATAGAATTATTATCTATCGGAGAGTTTGGGAAGTAAGAGGTTACTGTTGTTATAAAAACTTCCTTTGACATTTTAAATCATATTTTAATTAAACTATATATAAACATAAACTGTTCCTTTAACAGGGGAATATTCAATCCATTTACCAATGCATCATTATAAGATTGTCCAAAATATACGTATTTGAACTGCTTGGCGATATTTTTGCAATTGTATTGAGTTCCAATTTCTCCTTTCTCTTGTGCATGTTTCAATATCCTTTCCCATAGTAATAGCTCTTTTTGGGTAACTATCGTTGTTTCCTTTGTAAAGTTTGGATAAAATTTTTCCGCCTGTAATATCAGACTCATATAAGCCCTTGTTCCGTTGGTATTAGCGTTCGGCAATATGAACTGGTATAGATAGTCCATTGTACGTTTTACATTGTCAATGTAATAGTTGATAAAATCATGCAGTGATAGACTTTCGGAATTTTGCATTTTATTATCTACATCTTGTTTTCTCAAGATATATTGATCAATCACATCCATAAACAATTCTTGTTTGGTCGGATAATGATAGGACATACAACCTCTTGACAGGTTGAGACTTTGTTCAATATCTTTCAAGGGGACCATATTATACTCCTTTGTCAGAAACAACTTGAATGCGGTCTCCCTTATTAACGCTTTTGTTTCTGTTCCTTTTGTTCCTTTCATAAATATGTATTTTAAAAACAAAAATAGAACATTTGGCTGAATATTCAATCTTTTTTGCATACTTAGTTTAAAGCGAATAAGAGTTAAACTACATACGTTAACAGTATGATACTTAAATCAATTCCATTATTTTAGACAGTTTTGCTTCAGGCAATATGGGGGTCTTATTTTTTTTTGTTACATTTGCTTTTAATAAAAACCGACTAATCGGATTTTATTCAGGCGTAGAGAAGAACTCAAACGAAAAGTGGAATTTATTGTATGAGATGATTCTCTATGCCTTTTTCAACTTACTACTCCCCCAAATTATGACTCTTCCGCGTAATCTTGTTTTCATCTAAAATTTGAAAACCGAATCATGCCTGTTGTCAATCCGTTGAATGAACATCAACGAACATAACTGCGACAATTTCAGGTATTGCTGCAATCAGCGGTATGACCAATTCCTTAGCACAAGTTTTGTATATCATAATTTTTTTCATATAAACCGTCCAGTCGGTATTTATTGCAAAAATATAAACATTCGGAATAAAAACAAAGGGAAAGATGAAACTCTATGTTAATAAACATTTCATCCTTCCCTTTTGACAAGTGCTGATTTATCAAATTTATCTTGGAGTCATTTTAACTTTAACCTGTACTCCCATGGAGTTTAAGACACGAACCGGTGCTTTTTCACTGGCTTTCAAATAAAAAAGAAGGTAGTCTTTTGCCCGTTGGGATTCGAAATAACCTTTTTCGTGGTATTCGGCAATCCACTTTTGAATTACCGGAACCTGCCAGCGGTTCATTAATACATAGTAACCGAATTTATACTCCAAGTCACTCAAAAAAATATTGAGTTTCAGGTAATCCCACCAAAACTGTTGCTTCTTTTTGCTTTTGGCGTTGAGTATGACCACCTGATGGTCAAAGGTGTCACGGGGATTTTCCCAATCTTGGCGGGAGATAAATACATCAGGAAGCGCATTGTCCGCGTTGTCCTTTGCCGGAATGAAAGGGGATAACGCCTCAATGGAACCTTTCATCTTTTCATATAATGCCGGCTCATATTCTTTGTTATACAATATGACGTCTCTCAAGCGGGTGGACGTAAGATGGGTTACTACCGGGCGTCCGCTTATACAATGTTCAGGGACAGTCATCCTTGAGGCCAGTTTTTTCATAAACTTGACTTCCGCCGTTATCTGTTCTTCCTTATCCGCTTTTTTGAAAGGGTAGTCCGTGCAGGCTATTTTCCGCATACCCCGATGCAGTTCCGTAAGCTGTAAGGCTCCATAAGCGCAGAAGATGGAAGCACGGATAATCTTGAAGATAGGGGTACGGTCGCCCTCGTGTGCCACATACGGCAGGTCTGTCACACCAAAAAGCATTTCATTTTCCACTATCAAGTCGGCGGAGATTGTCTTGCCCTCTTCCAGGCGACCCTTGATTTTGAATTTACGTTTTTGCCATCCCCAAGTGTGAATGGGTTGCGTAGCCAGCAGTGTCACACAATAATTGCCATTGTGCGGGGTGAAATCTACATTTTGCGGGGTTGCCTTGGACATCAGCTCATTCAGCAACTTGATTTTTTGGATATTGTCCATAAATAAATTGGTATTAAGTGAAACATCTTGTTAACAGTGCAAATGTAGGCATCGGCTTTCGTACCCGAGTTCCGTTTTTCGCCGAAAATCACTGCAAGGTCAACCAATTATTCGATATTTATTCTATTTTCGATTCTCAATATATAGTTTGTTTCCAAGAAAAAGCGTTCCATTCATCCGTCCATTGCGGAGACCGTTTCCTTGAGCGGACCGAAATTCTTAATCTTGATTCTACTCATATCGTTGTTATATAGACCATGTGCAAATATACCATTTATAAATAAGATGACCTAATATAAGGTAAGTGTTTAATGGAGTGAGCCCATTACTTTTGTTCCATGCTTATTTTGCACATAACAGACCAAACAGTCTGTTATGTGCAAATATATTCTTTTTGTATGAGAACGGAAACAAATGTGGTACTTTTTTTGAAATGTGGAAAAGAGGGTTTTGATACCCTCTTGTTGTACGGTAGGTATTTATATGAATGAGACTTCCGTATCGGGCAGGAGAGCGGTAATGTTGTCAACCGGATTGATGGAGATTTTAACTGCATGGAGCCATGACAGTTTCTGTTTCAACTTCTGCATCCATACGCTCATTTGGGCTTTTCGCTCTTTGTCGTCTGTCGCATCCAGTTCTATGCAGGCAATGATGACTATCTTCTTCCGGTCATCAACCAACAATTGGTTGACTTGGGTAAAAAATGCTTCGTCATTTGTGGAAAAACGGGCAGAACCGATTACTGTGGCAATCGTGTCCCTTACTTTGACGGCAATCCTGCGCATCAACTCATCGCCTTTTGCCTGAAGCACATTCCGGGTCTCCTCATCATGCGTGTGCCCCCTGTAATTCTTCACCTCAATCAAAAACAACTGTCCGTTATCATGAATACCCAAAAAGTCCACCGCTTTGGTAGGCTGCAAGGCATTGCTTACCTTTTTGTGTGCCAAATGCTCGTCATACTTGACAACAGTCCATTGGGGAGACTGAAACTTGAAGTTTATGCCGCTTTCTTGAAAATTACTCATATTGGTTGATGAATTGCTGTTCCAAATCGTAAAAAGCCGCATATTCCTCCAGTATCGGATTGTTCCGTATGCCTGCCAAGGTTTCGCTTTCCTCCACAATGATTCCCTTATCTTCTTTTTTCAAACCGAAGAACTTGACGGATATGTTGGTGTGTTCCTTATATTCGGAATAGAGAGAAAGCGTGTGTGTAAGCAGGTAGTCGTGAGTGGCGACGAAAATCTGCAAGCCGCATTCTTGAAGCACACGGATAAACTTTGCCACGACTTTTACAAGAGCCGGATTCAGGTTGGCTTCGGGTTCGTCCCAGAACAGGATGGTGTCCGTATTGATTTCCCCATTCAGTATGAGGTACAAGATGGAAGCCAGCTTGCGGAGTCCTTCGGCTACCAGGTGCGCTTCCATGTTCCCTTTTTCAGTCTGTATATAGAAACGTCCGTTCATCTGCAAAACCTTGAACTGCAATTCCTGCTCCAGCAGCTCGATGGCCGGTTTCAACGGATTGTCTTCCGACTCACGCAATATGGGGAGTGACAACGCGTGTGCCAGGTTGATATACGTTTGGTCAAATGAGATTTCACGCTTACTGCTCAAACCGATAAAGCCTTCGAACAAAGAGAACATCTCACGTGGGGGGATATAGATAGAGTGGCGGTCGTCCCACTTTTCGTCCGTTTCTAATTTTACAGTTGTTTTGGAAGCGGATGAGAAGCTGTATTGCAACAGTTTGCCGTCTATCGTGACTGTAATGTTTGCCCTGCCTGAAGGCACTCCCTTGTTGACCAGGTTGCCTATGACATCCGGCTTGAAATAAAATATCATGTCTTCCGCCAAGATATACTCAAACTGTTCCTTGGAAGCTGAGTTCTTGCCGAGGAAGTCATGGCGTGCCTGCAAAGTTGCCGCCAGGCATTTGAGAACGTGCGTCTTGCCCGTACCATTCTTGCCAATAAGGACGTTTATCCCTTTGGTGAAATCAAACCGGGTATTTGCAAAGCCTGTAAAATCAGTTAATAATATGCTGTTAATCATTGAATATGTTTCATTTATACTAAGTAACTACAAAGGTAATTTAAAAAACGGAAGAGACAAACCCGGTTTTAAAAAAGTTATGATTATTAGGCTTATGTTTTAGAACTGTCAATGATTACCTGGCAGATGAAGCGGATGTGTCCGGCAGCTCCGTTGCCGAAGCCACCGCCCGTGCGGTCTGTCTTCTGTCGTTTATACGCTCCTTGTATGAGAAGCATCCGGGTGTTGTAACCAAAGACGGAGTTGCTATTCCTGTGGGGAATATATGGAAGGAGAAGCAATTGCCTTCCATCTTGTTTGAAAGGAGAGGGAATTGTCTCTCAAGAAGTATATCACGACTCATTTCGGTGAAGGAAAACTTGATTTCAGCCTTATTGATGGCACTCATGGATTTTCCCTTATTGACAATGAGAACCAAAACGAGTTTATTGATTCATTCCGCAAATTTGAAGAATTGGGTTGGAATACCATAGCAACGGACAAAGGATTGGATTACAAAACGTATAATAAGAATAAGAAAAGCAAGCGTTATTTTTCAGATGGCCTATGGAAGAAAGGCATTAAGAAGTTCAGGATCACTCAGCGGAACAGATGTTTTGGTTATGTGGAAAATGGCGTTTTTTTATGTGTTGAGGTTTGATTTGGACCATGAGTTGAGTGATGTGGGGTAATGTTTTTATAGTCTTGGTATTCTTTTTATATATAGAAAACTGTCCAAAAGCTCATATCCTGTTTATACATACTATACTATGTGTTCGATAAGAGTTCTTGGACAGTTTGAAGTATATTCTATCCCTTTCCTATTTAAAGTTTACTAAAAAAGCAAGCAATTGCAAATTTATAAAGATTTGAATCCTGTTTATCTCCATATACTTTCAAATCAAATGTGTAATTCAAAAAAGCTTCTTCTAATCTTTCTATTTCATCAACAGACAAAAAAGGTTCTTTGAAAAATAGAAACTCTACAGATTTTACTTTTCCGTACGAATCACAAATAAATGTAGTGGCTATCTTTTCAGATTTCAATTCTTCCAATCTTGCCGGTGATAATACTTCTATGTATAAGTTATTGACTGGTGTCGTTTGTTTGGCTACAAAATTGTCCAGTATTTTATCTTGCTGAAAACTTCTATTCAAAGTTTGACGATAAATCTTCTGGTTCTTATAATCATATACATAAGATTTGCCATTGGAAACTTTAACTTCGTTTTGTGCACAAATATTATTTGTAAAAACAAATAATGCGACAATTACTGAAATGAAAAAACTTAATGTCTTCATAATATCTTTTTTAAATACCGTAATTATTACTTATATAATCAAGTAGCGAAGGTTGCATACTATAAATGATACCTTTATTATAGCCAGGATCTTTAACTTTAAAAAACTCCATATAGTTGTAATAACCATATCCAGCATATTTAGTAGATAACACTTCTGATAGAGAAGGAAATTTTTCATCAAGAAAACCATCTTCACATAACAACATAATCCATCTTGTATAATCATCGGCATGTGTCGGTCCTGCTCCTAAGCCACCAAATCCATATCCATTAGCGCAATATATAAGTTCTTGAATAATCTTTGCTTCAAATTCTATGTTTGGAGTTCCTTCTTTACCTGCATATTGAAGAATTCCATTGAAATATACTCTATCTTGTGCGGCATGTATAAACTCCTCCTGTATTGAATTCGTTGCGATTGTTGAGCCTGTTTTCAACAATACCTCATTCGTTTTTGCATTGTACGAAGCTGGTGCTGTGCCTGTATCGCCTCGGGATATTTTTGATACCTTTTTAGTTGTCAGTTTCTTGAAAACACATCTGTATCCTTTGCCTAAAGGATTACTTTGTAATTCCTCAAGAATGGAATTGACAGAACCTTGGTCTGTTAAACTCAACGCCACATTACTAATAAAGCTACTCATAGGATAAGTCAATGAAGCTCTACCCGAAAGTCCCCTTGTGGTAACATCATCTTCATAGGAGAAAAGTAAATCATCCCCAGAGCATGAAACCATAAATAAAATGGCTATGCATGAAATAAATTTGAACATCTTTTTCTTCATAATGTTTTTCAATTAAAGATTAATATTTAATTAGAGTTTACACTTTCTTAAAGTCGTTGATATACTGGCGAATTGGACTGCATTTTGTTTAATGTCGTTGAATTTAACGACATTAACTATATGAACTAACGTATCTAATATAAATTCCATTCTTGCTTAAAACCGATTAGTCGGTTTGTTTTTGCAAATATATAAGTTAAAATCAAAAAATGAAAACCTATCCTTGGTTATTTTCAAAAAAATATCAAAGGGTACTAACGGAAGCTGAGTGATGTAGAATATCTCTCAGAAAAACATTGTATCTTTATGTTAAGAAGAAAAAAGGAGTTATGGATTTTGAAGGAGAATGTACCATGCGGACAGCTTTCGTATTCCAATTGAAGCGGAAAGGGGAAAAGATTACTTCAATGCTGAATCCAACTCCCGATTTCCTGGAGGTTTGGTATGGAAGCCCAAACAGAAAAGCAAATGGATAATCCCCGATTTATTTACCCGTATCATGGACTTGCCATACGGTTACTTCTGTCAGGTGGTAAAAAACAGCTGATAGACATAGCTAGAGTTTGAACTGCTTGTTCAAGCAAGGAAGTTTTTAAGGGGTGTAAACCACTTTCGATAAGACTATCAACGATCTGTTGACAGCACCGGACGCCCGTTTCATAGATGAAGCGGATGTGTCCGGCAGTTCCGTTGCCGAAGCCGCCGCCTGTGTGGTCTGCCTTCTGTCGTTTATACGCTCCTTGTATGGGAAGCATCCGGTTGTTGTAACCAAAGAAGGAGTTGCTATTCCGGTGGGGAATATATGGAAAGAGAAGCAATTGTTTTCCATCTTGTTTGAAAGGGGAGAATTGCCTCTCAAGAATTATATCACGATTCGTTTCAGTGGAGGGAAACTTGATTTCAGCCTTATAGATGACGCTCATGGATTTTCCTTTGTTGACAATGAGAACCAAAACGAGTTTATTGATTTATTTTAAAAATTTGAGGAATCAGATTGGAATGCCATAGCAACAGACAATGGGTTGGATTATAAAACGTATAATAAGAATAAGAAAAGCAAGCGTTATTTTTCAGATGACCTATGGCAGAAAAGCATTAAGAAGTTCAAGATTACTCAGCGGAACAGGTGTTTTAGTTATGTGGATAATGGTGTTTTTTATGTGTTGAGGTTTGATTTGGACCATGAATTGAGTGATGTGGGGTAATGCTTTGTACAGCCTTAGTGTTATTTAATAAGAATAGTAGGCTGTCCAAAAACTCATATCCTGTTTATACACATTATGCTATGTTTTAGATAAGAGTTCTTGGACAGCTTGATTATACTTTTTCTATTTTAAGTCCTTTTACTAATTGAACAAACAATCGCAGATTTATAAAGATTGGTATCCTGCTTATCCCCTATACTTTTAGAAAGAAATTCAAGGATTGCAAATCCTAATACTCATAACCGGCAGATTATAAATCCACCGGGACGGGTTGTGTTATTCAAACAATTTACTAAAATCTGTTTCAGATGGATCTGTTTTTGAAGTTAGAATTTGTACTTGGGTTAATTCGAAAAGGAATCCATAATTTTCCATGCCATTTTTATTTTTTATTTTACGAGCTAAACCATAAATTTTCACTTCGTATTTATTGGAAGGAATATTATACCTGATAGCTTTATACTCAATATGCTCATTGTCGTTTATATCATAATAAAAACCTTTAATATAACCACTTTCTTGATCAAGGTTTTTAATATTCCATTTTTCCATTTCATCAATACCTACTGCCCAAATTTCATTTGAAGCTCCAACTTGTAAATTGAAACCATTCCATTCTGCTTGAATTTCCCATCCATTCAATTTTGATTTTTCACATTTGCCAATAGAAAATAATAATGTGTATCTATCATAATTTATATGATGAATAGGAATTAGTACTCCTTCTGTAATACAATAGTAAAAAAAATCATTATCTTTACTAAAATAAGAAATTACTTTTTTCGCTTTAATGTTTTTATTTTTACGACATTGTTCAAATTTTTCCGGGGATATTATTACAAACCCGTATCCTAAAGCACTTATCTTTTTGTTTTCCATTTAATGATGTGTTAATTTGTTTTTGACTTTTATTTTATTTTCTACATGTTGTCGAACTTTTACCATTGCTTCTGATGGGGTTAGATTATCATATCTTTTACCATCAATCATTAAATACCCCTTTGTGTCAAAAGATTTATAGGCATTATCCATTGCATCTAGTGCTTGTTCAATCGTTCCTTGATATTGACTTCCGTGAATAGGGATTCCTGATTCTCTTAGTTTTGCATGGAGTTCCTGATGTAAGCTTGCTGTGTTTTTTGAAACATTGGGATACCAACTGACTTTCTCTATAATATCCCTTATTCCTAGTTTGTCTCCTATGGCACGAGGAAATAAATGGTGTCCATCTCCTGTCGGCTTTAGATCACTGAATAGTCCAAATATATCAATCCATGTGTTTGGGTTTTTTACATAGTTGTAAAAAATAAGATTATTGCCAGTTAATCCAATCAAATCTTGATTTAAATAACCGCCTATTTCAGATATATAATATCTAAATCTGTTATAGTACAATCCTGTTTCTTCATCTTCATATTGCCCTTGGAATCTGAATGGACAATCATTTAAAGAACGTCCTTCAAAAGTTGCTACTTTTCCATAGATATCTAAAGTACAATCCCAAGTTTTGTTTTCTTTTTCGTCGTACATCTGAATAGGTGTACCCAAATAGTCAGATACAATGGAATATTGCTTACCATCCTGTATCTTTGCTGTTGGTATAAACGTGCCTGCCTCGAACACCCAGGTGGTAATATTCTCTGTCGGTTCTTTTGACGAAGTGTTTTCTTCCTCATCCGGTTGCATATCGGTGACTTTGTAGCCCCATTCGTGAATAGGCACATTCCCGTCCCATACCCAACGTGTGACTTTTCCGAAATACTGCTTTGCCGTGCGCCGTCCCAACGCATCATACCGGAACTCCACCGGTCTTCCGTCCGGGCGTATGACTTTCTTCAGCATCCCGTTGGAACTCCACTCGTATAGCCATCCCGTCCCCGTTGCCAGAAAATGGATACCCCGTTCTTTCTCCATTCGCTTGCGGTCGAACCTTACGCCCGTTTCCTGCAACTGCTTGAACTCACGGAAAATGAGGTTCCCCTCGTCATCGTAATGATAGAAACAATCCTGGTCTTCCAAAAGTTTTCCCCCGGCACCGTATTTGCGGTCTTTCTTGTCCGGTGTCTCAAAGAGGTTACCCACGAAGTCCGGCACACGGTAAATCACATCCGTTTCCGAACCTTGCATGGTCTCCTGCCGGATAAGGAAGTCGAAACGGTCGTAGTCGTACCGTGTGACAGTACCTGTCAGATCGTTCTCCTTGGAGAGCAGGCGGTTGGCGATGCCCCATTGGTAGCGGTAGGCACCTTTCTCTATGCCGCCCGACCGTACTGACTTGTGTACCTCCCTGCCGAAGCAGTCACGTTCCGTCCTGACAGTCACACCGCCAGAAAAGGTGCGCTGCACCTCCAGCCCGGTATTGTCACGTACCCATGATGCCTGCCAGCTCTCGCCCGCCTGCATGGTCTGCAAGTTGCCTTCCCGGTCGTACGTATGGCGGATGTCCGCTCCCAGGCTGCTGGTGATGCGGGTACAGTTGCCCTCGCTGTCGTACGTGCGGTTGACGGTATATTCTCCCTGTTTCTCCTCTATAATCTGTCCCGTCTTCCTGTCACGGGTGAACTCCAGCAGGTTCTCGCTATTTTCTGCCTTGACAAGCATTCCGTCCTTGTCATACGTGTAAAGGGATACCTCACCATCGTACTGTTCTTCCTTCAGGATGTTGTCCAACCCGTCATACAGGTATTCCGTCCATTTGTCCCCGGGACGGTTTACCCGTGTGACACGTCCGGCACCATCGCGCTCATACTCGCGCCGCAGCCCGTCGAAACCGATTTCCGTAACGACTTGTCCCAGCCCGTCCAGCTCGAAGAAATAGTTGTCGCCCGCCTCATTCCCGATGCGCCGTAGCTGTAACTCGCTGTTGTAACCGAATGTAATCCGATGGCGTTCCTGCTCACGGCTTTTCAATACCCCCAATGCCCCATAGGTGAACTTCACCTCACGGATGTTGTCCGTGGCATGTACCATGTTCCCCATGGCATCGTACTCAAACCGGTGCACGTTGCCGTCCGGTTCTTCCAGCCGTATCAGGTTGTCCGCCCGGTCATAGGCATACCGGGTGGCATTGCCTTTGACATCCACCGCCTGTATGAGCCTGCCCCTACCGTCGTATTCCCACCTGCGGAACAGGCCGTTGGGGAACCGCAACAGTTCGAGGTCGTAGCGGTCGTTGAAGGTGAGGGTATAGACGCGTCCCTGCCCGTCGGTAATGGTATGCAATACGCCTCCCTCGTAAGTGTATTTCACAGTCTCCCCGCTGAGCGTGGTGCGGCTGACGACACGGTCCATCCCGTCGTAATCCCAGGAGAGCTGTTTCCCTCCCGGCGTGCAGAGCAGGACCAGGTTACGCTTTCCGTCGTAGCTCAGAAACGTATCCTCGCCGTTCTCGTCCGTTATCCGGACAGGTTGACCGAACTCGTTGTAGGAGGTCTTGCGAGTATAGCCTTCGGGGTTGACCGTGACCTCCAGTTCCTGATATCCGTTGTACTGCTGGCGCGTGATTCCCCCATTGGCATCCACTATCTTGTAGATGAGCTTGTCCTCCCCGTAATGGTATTCGGTTTCGGCACCTTCCCCGTTACGGATATGGGTGTAGCCTTTGCCGTAGCGGATGAAGTACTCCATGACGCCGCCGTCCCCCCATGTATGCACACAACGGGCGTTCTCACCTTTGCCCTCGTATTCCCAATGGAAAGACATGCCTCCCTGATTGGTCAGCTGTACCAGCAGATGCCCGTCCGTATAGACGAAATGCTTGCTGACATCCAGCGCGTCGGTGGTCTCCACCATGTCGCCCCGGTCGTCATAACGATAGCGGACAAGCCTGATTTCCTCACCGTCCTGTCTCATGGACACACAGCATACCCGTCCCAATCCGTCGGTTTCCACCTTCAGGCGTTCCCCCCGAGAAGATACGATTCCCGCCAGTTTTCCAGCCGAAGCGTATTCGAAACGGATGCGGAACCCGTCTTTGGTGGATATGTCCGATACCATGCGGTAGCCGAAGCGGTTCTCCGGTGCGTCGAACCGGTATTGCAGTCCCCGGATGTCGGTCAGCAGATAACCCTGCCCGTCAAGCGTCCAGAGCAATTGTTCCTTGCGGTCAAAATAGGAGTCTCCCGGTTCCAGTACGGGCAGGAAAGACTCCCGTCCATCGGCATGGCGGAAGAGGAAAGCCCCTTCTTCCAGCCGCCGGATGCCCAGGTTGTAACTGTGGTGCCAGTTGTAGCCCAACGGGCCGTCCACGGCGGCATCGCTGTAATAGGTGCGTTCCCAAACGATGGGGATGGGGCCTGGCAGCTCGAAATCCACGTTGGTGTGGTACACCCTGCCTGTTGCCGCATCGACCGGCTCGCCGAATGTCTTGCATTTGATGGGCTGGAGAATGTCCGCCAGCCGGTTCTTTCCTTTCTTTCTCAGTCTGTCAATCAGGTCCTGGAACTTGTCGCCCAGTTTCTTCCACATTTTCCCCAGCCCCTTGAGTCCGAACTTCATTGCCAGCGCGAACATGTCGATGGTGGGCGGCCCGCCCACGAGCACCGGCTTGCCTACGGAAGTGATGGTGGAGAGCATGGAGGTGGGTGCCAGCAACGCCTTGCTCACCTTCTTGGGCTTTCCCTTGCGGGGAATGGTCGGGATGCCGACCAGGTTACAGGAGAGCGCCGGATGTGTCAGCGTGGAGCAGGGGGCACCGTCCGCCAGCACGGTCGCGCTGCCCATCCATATCTCCGACTCGGACATGCCGCTGACCAGCGGTGCCGGGTGCAGGACGAATGCAGGCAGGTGCACGATGCCTATGCCCGCCTGCGCAATCCACTGGTTATGCACCTTCACCGTAGGTGCCATCCCCTTGAGAATGCTGCACGCCACTCCCGCCACCCCTTCGGTGACGGGCGGCATGGCGGCGGCGATGCCTGCCATGATGTCCGCCATGAGGTCATATACTTTCCCCACATGCGGCACGGGCATGACGGGTGACGGCGGTGTGACCGTAGGGTGCATGTCTATCCCTATGGCAAGGTCGCCGAACTTGGCTACGGGCATGCCCGGCATGGATGGGAGCAGTCCGCCCAGTCCCGCCTGGAGCTTGTCCAGGGCAGCCTTTGAGTCGGCGAAAAGGTCGGAGAATCCCCGTCTGGTGCTGTTGTTGTCAACGGCATCAGTTATATTTTTCAACACATCTGACATAGTGAGAACGGTTTAGAAAAGTAAAGAAAGGAAACAGCCGGAGGGGTTAACCGGAGCTCTCCGGCTGTCTCAGAAAAGGGATTGCTTATGCATCCTGTGCATAATCGCTGTTCCAGTCATTCTCGTCATCCCCCTTGGTGCCTTCCAACTTGATGACAAAACTCTTTGCCGGGAAGTAAGGAGTCAGGTGAATGTCGAGGAAAATGCGGTCTTTCTGTTTCGGGTCACGCTCGAAGCGGAGGATCTTGAATTTTTCAATCAGGCGTCCGGGACCCTGGATACTGTCCAGGAACTTGCTGATTTGTCCACGCAAATCCCTCTCCGCCTTGCTGTTCCAGTTCTCGAAAGCGCGCCGGTTGAGGAAGTCCATCAATACCTTGGTCACCCAGTCGAACACACGTACTACCGAATAGGTCTGCAAGCCCAGGTTGTCGCCGTTGAACAACGTCTTGGCGGAGAACGCCATCACCTTGCCGTATTCCTTCACCATGGGAATCAGGCCAATCTTCTCCAGTTCGGAGATCTCGCTCTTCTTCAGGTTGAAAGCCACTCCGTCCACCTCGCTCATGGAACCGTATTTCTTGCCAGCGGTGACCTGTGCCATCACCGTCTTGTACACGCTGCCCGCCAGTGCCGCGGAAGGCGGAATCAGCAAGTCCTCCGTCTCGCCGAGTTCGGCATAACGTCCACGTCCGACCAGGTAGTTGCAGGCCATACATACGTTGGACTTGTACACATCGCCTCCCGACAGGTTGGAGTCGAAAAACATTTCGATGACATCGTCCGGCTTTTCAAGGTCGGCGAAGTCGGTATAAATCATCACCTTGTTGTCATGCGCTATCTTCGCCCATTTCTCAATCACTTTGTTGGAACCCAGGTAGCCGGGGATGACCAGCAAGGAATAATTGGTACGCAGGTCCAGACGGTCGTAGTTGGCACGCAGCTCGTCCGCAATGGCATCGATGAAGAAAGAGTTGTCCAGGTCGGTGAGCTGCTCCATGGAAGCATTGACGATGGAAATGTTCTTAATCTTGTCGGAGTCCGTATTCTTGTAGAAAAGCATGACCGTACGGTATGACTTCTCCAATTGTTTCACCTCTTCCACCGCCTTCAACTGGTTCTGGGAAAGCAGGTCGGAAACGGCTGCCGATTTCTTCTGGCACAGTTCAATCATTTCGCTGATGGACTTGTTGCCTTGCAGCATGTCCACCCACATTTCGAGCCGTTTCTCCAGTTCCTTGCGTTCAGATGCCCGTTCGGGGTCTGTAAGGAAAATGTTACGGCGCGCCTTGCGCTCCGGATTCAGGTTCTGTATGCCGTCCACAGAGGACTCCAGGACATTGAAACCACCAAACTTAGCCAGGACCTGTAGCTCCGCGTTCAGGTTTCTGGGCTGTGCCGCAGCCTGCTGTTGTTGTACGGCTGCCTCCCTGTGTGTGTTCTGTTCACTCATAGCTGTTGTCATTCATTTGCAGGGTTAGACTTCTCGTTTTTCTTTAAATCGTCCAGCATGGCAGAAAGCGAATTGACGAATGCCTCGCGTGTCGCCGGATTCTCCAATACCCGTTGCAGCACCTTGTTGGAGCGCAACGACTTCTCCATCCTGTCAGCGAACTGCTTTTCCGTATTCAGTCCTGACAGGAAATGACTTTGCTCCGTCATTTTCTTGACAGAAAAGTCCCCCACATTGTGAAAACGGAAGTTTTCCTCCACGGGAGCACCTTCCGCATCGGTGAACTCAATATCTATCTCCGGTAAGAAATGCGCGAAGACCTGGTCGATATTGGTCAGCCCCGTGATCACTTCGGGAGCCACCGGTTCGTCTTTAGTCAACTGCTCCACCAATAATGTCCGGTTTTGTGGAATTTCCGCAATGCCTTCGGAGGCGTCAATCTTCACTTCGTTTCCGCCGATTCCGTAATTTCCAAGATCCATAAATTCGATATTTAAGTTTAAACTATATGTTGATTAAATTCTCTTTCAGTTGAAAATACCTCCTTTTCTTCTGGCTTCCGCTTGCCGCATGGAGGGGTTCTCCACCAGTTCCTTCCAGTCCTCGCCCAGCCATTCGTGAAGCTGGCGTTCCAGCACCTCGATGTCAATCGGCGCACGCACCTGCCTGCCCGTATGGAGCGCCAGGTGTGCCGCGTAGGTGAAGGTGGAGCTCCGTCTGATGTCTTCGGAAAGATAGCTTCCTCCCGCCAATGCCAGCAGGAAATATTCGAACGCCTGTTCCAGCTTTCCCTCCTCGTACCGTAGGAAGCCGCACATCCGGTAGCCCTCCATGACATAATAGGGGTCCTTCCGTTCGACAGCTTTCCCGGCTATCCCCTCGTATAAAGCCACCGCCTCTTCGCGTTTCTTTTCTGCCGTCAGGATTGCCGCCTTCATGGAAACAGCCATCTTCCAGTAACTGTATCCCGCCGCCTCGCCATCCTTCATCGCCTTTTCCGCCTCGCGGATGGTCTTGTCGCTGTATTTCATGCTGCTTTTGTATTCACGGATAGCATAGCAGGCTTCGGAAGCGATGAAGAGAGCGGATATCCGAATATTCGCATCCTTCAGTTCCCCGGCGATATCCAGGAGCTTCCTGATTTCCTTTTCCAGCGGTTTCAAATCCTGTTTTCGCGTGCAGTCCATGACCGCCGTCACCTGCTGTTTGAATCGGTTCTCGGGCGCAATCAGGTCGTTGCCGGTATCCGCCCGTGCCATCCGGTTATGCAGTGCCGCCGCCATGTCAAAGCGGGGGCGTATGTGGACCACCTCCGGCGACTCGTCCAGAGCGACATTTCTGTCCTTCTTCAAATCAATGGTTGTCAGACGGATGCCCTGCGGAACACCCTCTTTCAGTACCTGTCCGAACCATTCCGTCCGGGGATATTCCCCGGATTGTTCCGGAGGAAAATAGATGCAGAAGAAGGCATTCTCCAAACGGGATATGCACTCCTTGAAGCGCAACATCTCCTTCCACAGGTTTGCCGCCGTAGGCTCGGCCGACGTGTCGGGGCGGTACTCCGTCTTGAGCAGCCCGTCGTGCCGCAACGCCTTGAGCATGTCATCCTTCTCTTCCGCCTGTTCATCAAACCATCCGGCATACTCCTGCCAGAGCTGTGCGGCATATTCGTCGTCATCGCCTCTGTAGGGCGTGTCGAAACGGAAAAATATGTCATCGAACTGTCCTACAGGGGAACGCTCTATCTCCAGGAACTTGTCCACCAGGTCCACATCGTTCCTTCCGACAATCCATATCGCCAGTTTCCAGTCTTTCTTTCCGGCTATGTCCGCCCAGTAATCGACCGCCTTGTAGTATTCCTGTATTACAGATGCTGATGCTCCCATATCCAATCCGTTTATGAATTAATTTTCACAATGCCTCCCGTTACGGTCATGTTTGCCGTTCCCTCCACGGTGAGGTTCGTGCCTTTCATGGTTCCGGTCTGTGTATTCAAGTCATATTCCTTGGCCGCCTCCAGCTTGATATTGGTGGCACTGCCGTTGATGATGTTTTTTTCGCTGCTGAATACCATACTTTCCTTGCCCGAAACCAACGTAATGTTTTTCTTTCCTTCGATGGAAATCGTGTCCGCCTGCATACCGATGGACTTTTCGTCCATTACGATAACGGACTTGTCCTCGTTGGTGATGACTACGCTCTTTTTCGCCATAATCGTAATGGCGTCCTTCCCGTCCAGCAGGATCAGTTGTTTTCCCGTCTGGTCGGTGATGACAATGCTTCCCGTCTCATCATCGAAAACGATGGCGCTTCCGCTGCGCGTGATAATGCTTTTGGTCTTGTTGTCCTTGTCCCCTCCCTTGCCTGAAGCGGAATGGAACATGGCTCCGGTCACATAGGGGCGGTCCGGATTGCCGTGTTCGTACCCCACCATGACCTGGTCACCGACTTCGGGAACAAACACCCATCCGCGGTTTTTGGATACGGCGTCGCTTACTCCCGCATTGGGGCTCTGCACCCTGATCCAGTTGGTTGTTTTCCCGTTTTTCTGCCAGTCGAAACTCACTTTCACCCGTCCCTGCTCCTTTTCGTCGTCATTTTTCTTCACCGTCGCAAGCTCGGGCAATGCCAGCGGGAGTTTTGCGTCGGGAACAGGGATGTTTACCGTTCCGTCAGGAATCCCGGCAAACGTGTTGGCATAATGCCCGTCACGGCGCACCTCGTGCGTGATTTCGGTGATGCGGAATTTACCCAGGGGCGGCAGGTTCATGTCACCGGGGAAAGAGACCTCAATGACTTCGCCTATCCGGATCCGGCATGTCTTTCCTATGCCCCTTATGTTCAACAAATTGGCGCCGGACTCATTTTTGAGGACTTTCATCTGCCCGTCCAGTCCCGCTTTGTCGGCGATGTGCGGATTGGCGGCGGCAGTCGTCTTGGCCCCATACGCCTTTTCGGAACAGTCATGCGCAATGGACTGGAGGTCATTCATGCCATCGGGTTTGGCGGGCGTGTCTGCATTATGTTGTTTGTTCTCCTGCGCTACATAATCGTATCTTGCAGATTTGCCCGGCACCAGATTTGCCACCAGACGTACCTCCTCCAGGTCCACATCGTACATGATCTTTTCCGTGTTGTCCTTGTCGGGTTTTCCGAAATAGACTTTTTTCCCGTCGTAATAGAACCACTCGCCGTATTGGGCGGAGAGCCGGTTCATAAAGTCGAAGACGCTCTCGTTGTACTGCGCCATGTAAGGGATTTTGGCGGAGTATTTGGGATTGGAAGCCAGCGGGACTTTCCCGTATTCCTGTGTCGCCTCCTTTATGATGGCGGAGAGGGTCTGGTCCATCCACGAGTCAAGCGTTCCGTTGTTCTCATACAATATCGTGGGGCTTGCTCCGTGAATGGCCACTCCGCCCGCCTCACCCATGCTTCCGACCATTTCCACCTGTGTGACAACCCCTTCGAAGTCATAACTTTCGCCCGTCTGCTTGTGGGCGAACGAGATGTTGACAGTCTCCCCGATGTAATTGATGAATTTTTCAGGTGTCTGCTTGAACGTATTGCCGGGCGAGAGGTAATTCACAATTACAGTAAAGGCGTGATGCCGGTTAAACCGCTGATGAAGCCGCAGTGAAACGAACTTCTGTTCCTCTCCTTTCACTGTCACCTTGGTAGTTACCAAATTCAGAAAACTTGCTCCCATACTATCTTTTGCTATGAAAATTAATTAATCAATCCGACCAGTCGGTATGTTTTTTGGTGCCGAAATAACCGGAATTGGTATATTCCGGCACCTTAAAAACTTTGATTAGAAAACAACCGTTAGTTGTTTTCCGGCCAATCCTGTACAAATGTAGCCTCGTCCATCTTCACAGTCTGTGCGGAAATGGCGAACTTGATTGTCATCGGATAGGGGTTGGCCACATTCAGTGCCTCCTCGTATTCCACCACGTAACCGTTCTCAAATACCAATTCCTTCATCTTGGCATCCTCATCCGCTTTCTTGAAGACGATACTTCCGTTTACGGGCTGATACTGTTTGAACATCTTGTCCAACACAATGGTGTCCGGAGTAGATTCAACCTCCACATAGATTTTACCACCATAGATGTCAGATGCCGGACGGCCTTTGGGGTCCACATCACGATTGAACTTGACATCCCATCTCAATACATCAAACTCTCTTGAGTCTGAAAACTTAAATGACGCTTTAAATGCCATATTCTCAAAGTTTTAAAGTTTGTAAAAAAGTTGATTACGGAATTTCCGGCTATCGGCGGTTCGGCGCCTCCCCGCCTTTGGCTTTCAATTTCCGGGGGCTAATATATGGAGCTTTCTGAAAATTACAAAAGTTTTTTGGGAAATTTTTTGCGATATTTTTTGGTTTTTTCAAAAATTATGTTCGTTAACATAAAAAAATCTGCCCTGAAAAGTGGCGGGCTTATTTTTTTGCCTTATATTTGCAATGTTCTCCTGCGCAATTTTTAAATCTTATTGATTATGGATACAGGAGTTGGTTTCATTAATCTTGATGATTCTGTAAAAATTGCGCTTAACATAGCACTTGCAGTGGCTCGTGAAAATGCGAACGAGTGTTACACTCCCTCGCATTTGTTGAAGGCTCTACTTCATAAAGATGTAGGGCTAAGAGATTTTATAATAAGTATAGGTAAGGATTTGGGGTATCTGGAGGAATGGGCGGATGTCCATATCGAACAATGTCCGAAATCCACCCGGTTCGCCGAAATCAAGCCGTCGGAGAAGATTGACGCCGTTTTCCGTGCCGCCGATGACGCACGGATACAGATGGGGCTGTTTGACATCAATCCCATCTGCGTGTTGCTGGCACTGACGAAACCGGGCATCGCCTTTTCCAGTGACCAGCTCAGGTCTTTCCCTATCCTGGAGAAAGATATCCATTCCATATATACAGGCAACGAACCGGCGGGAGTTTCCGGCAACGTGCCGGAGAGTTTCATTCAAAGCTCCGTTTCCTCTTCCACTTCCTTTCTCACCAAGTATTGCGTGGACCTTACCGCCACCGCGGCAGACAGGCTTTACCCGACCATCAACCGTGACCGGGAGAACCGCATGGTCATGGAGGTGCTGGGCAGCCGCAGCAAATCGAACGTGCTGATTGTCGGTGACGCCGGGGTGGGGAAAACAGCCCTAGTGTACGGGCTTGCATGGAACATAGTCAACCATAAGGTGCCCTCGTTCCTGGAGGGAGCCCGTGTGTTTGAGCTTGACAATGCCTCGCTCATAGCAGGCGCCACCTACAAGGGGGAGATAGAGGACCGTTTGAAAAATATCGTGAAAGAGTTGCGCGGCATTGACAACGCCATCCTGTTCATTGACGAGATTCATATCCTGCTGGACAGCCGGCAGGGCAATTCCGGCGCCGGCAATGTGCTGAAGCCCGAATTGTCGCACGGCGACCTGACCGTTATCGGCGCCACCACCATTGACGAATACCGTAAGATTATAGAGCCTGACCATGCGTTCAACCGCCGTTTTGAGGTGGTGCAGGTCAATGAGCCTGACTTGAAGTCCGCCATACAGATGCTGCATTCCGTCCGGCAATCATACGTGGAGTACCACCGGGTGGGAATCAGCGACGATGCCGTGGCGGAATGCGTGCGCCTTGCCAAGCGGTATGTGAAAGACCGCCGTTTGCCCGACTCCGCCATCGGCCTGCTGGACATGACACTTTCGGCCATCAAGATGGTCAATGAAACAGGAAAGAAGGATACGGAAGCCTTGCTTGCCCGACTGGACGAGATAGAAAAGGAGGAAAAAGCACCTCAAGAAAAGGTGGAAGAGCTGAAAACGCTGCTTTTCCTGATGCACAACAAATTAAGCCCCATCCTTCTGGGTGTGGTTTCCGATGAGGCGGATATCCATGAATTGCAGGAGTATGAAGAGCTGGCGGCTTACCTGCGGAGCGCACTGGCTGCCATCCTGTCATTTGCGGAAAAGAGCATAGAGGAGGTAGGAATTTATGAGGTTGCCGCCGTTGTCGCCAGCAAGACGGGCATTCCTATCGGCAAGATACAGTCGCAGGAGAAGGAACGCCTGCTCAACATGGAAGACTACCTGCGCCGTCGGGTTGTCGGTCAAGACCAGGCGCTGAAAACGCTGACCGATGCCATTCTTGAATCCCGCAGCGGTATGAACAAGCCGGGCCAGCCCATCGGCTCCTTCTTCCTGCTGGGGCCTACCGGTACCGGTAAGACCGAACTTGCCAAGGCACTGGCGGAGGCGCTGTTCAACGATGAAAAGTCCATGATCCGTTTTGATATGTCCGAATTCAAAGAGGAGCACTCCGCCGCCTTGCTTTACGGGGCGCCTCCGGGATACGTGGGCTATGAGGAGGGCGGTATGCTGGTGAATAAAATCCGCCAGCAACCCTACGCGGTGGTCCTCTTTGACGAGATAGAGAAAGCGCATCCGTCCGTCTATGATATTTTCCTGCAAATCATGGATGAAGGGAAACTGCATGACCGTCTGGGCAAGGAAGGGGACTTCTCCAACTCCATCGTGCTGTTCACCTCCAATGTGGGCAGCGAATGGCTGACGAAGCAGTTGGAATCGGGCAATGTGCCGGCTACCACCCAGATCATGGAGGTGATGGGGCAGTATTTCCGTCCGGAGTTCCTGGCGCGTCTGTCGGAAATCGTTCCGTTCTCTCCTATCCGTGAAGACATCCTGTTGAAGATATTCGATATACAGTTCAACAGTGTCAGGAAACTGCTGGACAAGCAAGGTATCGGTATCACCATCAGTGACGATGCCCGTAAAATGCTTGCCCACAAAGGATTCACTCCCAAATACGGCGCCCGTCAGGTTGCCGGGGTTATCCGCAACTACCTGCGCAGACCGATTTCGCGGCTTATCATCAATGAAGAGCTGTGCAAAGGAAAAAATCTGGAAGTGGGTCTGGACGAACAGAATGAATTAACCTGGAATATTCACTAATAATCAAGTACAGTATGTTTGGATATACAGTATTCTTAAAGATCGGCAATCTTGCCGCTTCCTCGCTGGTCGATATGTATAAGGACAGTTACCAGCTTATCGGCTGTGAGTTCGGGTTCGCCCAGGGGATAGACATCAAAGGACAGGCCCAGACCGAGGTGAAAGGCGGTACGTTCTATGTGACTTACTCCCATCTTCCCAACCGTGACATGATCCAGTGGATGCTGGATGCCCGCAAGTATCAGAACGGAGCCATCGTGGTCCATGACAACCAGGGTTCCACGCTCGAAAAGATACTTTTTGAGAAAGCGACCTGTGTGGATATGGAAATCAGCTATATCCGGCAGGGGAAGAGCTATATCGCAACCAAGCTGACCGTGCAGGCTCAGAAGCTGACGTTCGGGTCGGAGGAATTTGAAAATCAGTGGGTATTTTAAAAACAACAATGTTATGGGACTCTTTAGTTTTCCGCAAGTGGACAGCAATGTGAATGTCATATTCAGTGTTGACGGTGACGAGTATGCAGTGGAACAGTTCAAAATCGGTTTTCACCAGCCTGTCGATGGCATAAAGAACCAGCCGGAAGGGGAAGTGCGTGGCGGACGCATCATGATTACTCTTTCGCAAACAGTGAAGAACAACATCTACGGATGGGCTGTGAAACCGTGGATGAAAAAGAACGGGGCGGTGCTGTTCAAGACCGGTACGTCCGGGGTGATATTTGAGGTGGCGTTTACGAATGCGTATTGTATCAGTTTGAAGCGTTCAATAAACATTGGTATAGGTCTAAGCACCAATTTAATACTGTCTCCTGAAAGTGTGAATTTGAATGGTATTGATTTTGATAATAACTGGGTTAAGTAGCAAGATATATTATGCCTATACAAAATGATAATGTAATTATAAGCCCTAATGATTTCTTGGAGAATAATAAAAGGGGAGAATTTTATACAGGTCATGTATTTGGATTAGGTTATGCCTTTGTGCAACATCTCCCCGTTGAAGTATTCTCGGGTACAGATTGCTATCATCCAATAATTGACATACAATGTATAGACCAGTCTGAAGAATGTATTCAAGAAGGATTTGATATTGTTGTGGAAAGACTTAAAAGAAAAATCTTGAAAACAGACATGGCTGGCCGCTATTATGTTGTTTATCAGGGGAAGCAGTTGTTTTTACCTAGTCCTGATTCTTTAAAACTTAGTATAAAATTTAAGGAACAAGAGGCTATTGTTGATGTAGAAATGCTTTCTATTCGCTATGTTGATGAATTAAATAAGACAATTGAAAGAATAAATTATGAAGGTAGTCTAAAAAATTTTGAATTTGAATTTAGAATCAATATTGCAGAAATAATATGGGCTTCTTCTTCTGCATTAGGGGTGGTTGAAACAACTTTAGGACCATTAAACGAGATGTTTAATATTGAAAGGAATTTTTACGACAAGTATTTAAATAACCCCTATCCCCAAAGGGCAAATAGAGCCAAAAAAATTTCAGAGTCCGTATTTCAATCTTTAAAAAGAAATGGAATAAATACTTCCTCAAGAGAATTGAATGATAAGATTATTCCCAAAACATTGAAAACAATAAAACGGGGACTTTGGAGGACTAATTTAGCTTTGACTGCTTTCGATATTTACAATTCTCACCAATTAAAAGTTTCTCATTTATTCAGTATTTTTATGTTAACTTCGGCATTTCCTGCTTCATGGGTACTTGGTGGAGTTATTATAGGTGCAGATATATTGTTGTATGCAACAACTGACAAATCTTTAGGGGACTGGATTGATCACTATGCAGGAAAAATTGGTTTAGGAGATGAAAATGGGGTTGTTTTCGGAGAAGATAAAATACATTATCAGATGCAAAGACATTATGATGATGATTTTATCATTGTACCAGATAACACTCGTGTAGTTAAGCCTATGATTGATATTTTTTATGAAAAAGTTTATTGACTATTTATTCTATAGATATTATTTGGTTTGCTTGAAAAATGAGGAATTTCCACGTTTTGGTGCAAGTTGTATATTATCGGAAGTTATTTCAATAACTTATATGTTCGTGTCTTTTTTATTCTCGTTTTTTTTAACAGGAGATTTCTTTTTTTCGTATATGTCTAAACTAACAACACTTATTGTATGGATAGTCGGTTTTATACTTCCTTGGATTGTTGTGTACATATATTATAATAAGAAAAGGACTCGCATCTTATTTAAGAAATTTCAAGATAGTACTTATAATACAAAATATTCTGATAAAATTGTATTGAGTATTAGATATGTAATACTCATTGTAGGACTCTTATTAATGTGTTTTATTTATCAATTTTAATTGTGATAAGTTATGGAACAATATAAAATAATAATCATTTATGCCATTTCCGATGATGAACGAAAAAAGTCATTTGAGACTGAGTTGGAAAAATACGGATTAGAACGCGTGGGAGAGCAAGACATCTTCGCACTTCCCTTAGACGAATACCGCACGAAGGTACAAGCATTCAAAGCCTACCTGCGAGCCTATTCGCGCAAGCATCTGGACAGTCAGGACACAGTATTGTTCGTGGAATCACGCATGAATCCAGAACGAACCCTGACTACTATGTTGCAAACCAATCTGATGAGTGAGGACGAATAAAAGATTACGGATATTATGAGTGCACAATCGTATATCAAACTTTGGACCGCCGAGCCCTCGGAACATGATGAGGTGCAGGCTTACGACCTGTTGAGTTATGAATATGACTTCCGGAAGCCGATGACCCCATGCGGGCAAGCGGCCGGAAAGACCATCGGGGGACAGATGCAGGTAAGCATAGCCGGATTTCCCTCGAAGGAGTTGCTGGAATGGATGTTCAATTCACGTATCCTGAAAAGCGGGGAAGTGATGAACACTTCGGGAAAGCTGGGGACACCAAAGGAAACAATCAGGTTCAAGGGAGCCCAATGTCTGGATTTCCATGTGCATTCGACCGTAAAAGAGAGTTGTACCTCGCTGCTTATCCATTTCAGGGAAATGGAAGCCGGCGATTCGTGTCACCTAAATTTGAAATGAGATTATGAACTGGTTTGCTGCCTTGTTTAAACGGAAAGAGCCCGGAACGGTGAATGACCGTTATGCGATGAAGCTGTCTGTATGTCACGAGACATACACGGTAGAAGAATTTGACCTACAATTCAAACGGAATACCGACCGTGACGGATTGCCGGAAGGTGAGGCATACGGCGGTTTCGTTACCTGTACCCTTGCGGGTATGCCGGGTGACGGCCTGTTGCGGTGGGGTGCCTACAGCCAACCATGCGAGGACGGGAACCTGCGGGTCTACCGGAAAGACAAACCGGACCAGGAAGCCGTATTCGTCCTGCGTTTCGTGGAAGGGAACTGTATCCGTTTGCAGCGTAAGGTTGACCGTATGAACCAAAAAAGCAGCATCACACTCCTGTTTGCCGCAAGGATATTGCAATTCAGTGACGACGAATTTGAGAATAACGAATGGCGCTGACAAGTATGGAAACGAAATTTTGCAAACTGCCTCTGGATTTTGGAGCCTTGCTCAGCGAGGATGTGGAAAACAGCCGCCTCGCGTCCTGTACGGAGATAGAGTCCATCGACCAGTTCATCGAGATGCTGATTGACACGGCTCCCGGGGAACACGCCTTTGACAAGGATTTCGGTTGCGAGATTTTTTATCTTGATTTTGAGAGTATCATTTCGCATACCCGTTGGGAAGGGCAGTTTTCCGACTATATCACCCAAGCCATCACCCGGTACGAGAAGCGTCTTACGAATGTGAACGTCCGGGTCATTATCGACGATACCACCCGGCAGGACAATGTGTTCGAGGCTTCGACCATAAAAAAACGCGTGCAGGTATATGTCTATGGCAATCTGGTGCATACCGGAGAGAAGCGTTGTTTTTACTATGTGATTTATTTAGGACCCATTTCAACCCGATGACAAGCGTATGAGTATGGAGAAATATAACAAGGAGCAGATCAGGAACCGTATGCTGAAATACGCGGCGGCGTTCTGGGGAATCAAGAAAGCGGAAAATTTTGACCCTGTCGTCAAGCTGATGCTGGAGGCGCTGTCCAACGAACTGTATATGCTGGGGGAAGACTTCACGGCCATCGAGACGCGGCTGCTGGAAAAAACCGCCCGCATTCTGACACCGGACATACTGACCTCGGCACTTCCCGCACATGGTGTCGTGCATGCCTCTCCCATCGAGCCCGGCTACCTGATAACGAAAGAGTCGGGCATGTATTATGAGAATGACCTGCTGACCCAGAAGCTGTCCGCCGGAAGCATTTCCTTTTATCCGGCCTGTGACACCCTGCTGCACAAAGCCGATGTGAAATACATGGTGTGTGACGACATTCTCTATCAGGTGGACCATACCCTGTCGAAAACCATGATTGCCCGTACGGAAACAAGGACGCCCGCCCGCACGGTGTGGCTCGGCCTGGCGGTGGACGACTCGCTGACGGACCTGGAAAACATTTCTTTCTATCTTGACTTCCCCAACCTTACCGAAAGCTATGAATACCTGTTCCTGCTTCCGTGCACGGAATGGTCCGCCGGTGGAACCCCCATCCGGATGGAGCCGGGCATCTATGAGAAAAGCCGGTTGCCGGAGGAATCCACCCGTGCCTTCTTCCAGAACTATGATGCGATGTCCGTCATAGACAAGGAGGTGATGGAACTCTACAACAAGCATTTCCTGCGGGTTTCGCAACCGGTCCCCCTCAATGAGGTTGACAAGGAGCCCCTGCCGAAAGCCTTGTCTTCCTGTTTCGGGGAGCGTGTGCGGGAAAAGATGCAAGAGAAGCTGGTGTGGGTGAAAATCGTATTCCCCGCCCATTTCACTCCGGAAATCCTGGAGGAGCTTCATGCGGGCATCAACATCGTGCCTGTGGAAAACAAGCTGCTGCACGAACAGACCACCTCCCTCGAAGACACGTTCAGGGTGATTCCCCTGCGTACCGGCAATTACGAGTCCCTGCTGTCCGTGCACAGCGTGAAGGACTCGGACGGAAAGAGCTATCATGAGCTCCAGTATCCGGTACCCGGCTCCACGGAGAGTTACGGAACCTATTCCATCCGCAAGGGAGGCTGCGAGCGTTTTGATTCCCGCTCCGCCAAGGAACTGCTCGGCTATCTGCTGGACCTGCTGGATGACGAGACCCACGCCTTCCATGCCGTTTCGAGTGTCAAGCTGCAAGCGCTCGCCGGCCAGATGGCGCAACTGACGGCGCAGCTGAAACAGGCGACCGACAACATGAACGAATACAGGGAGACCCCCTATTACCTGATGATCGACCAAATGTCCGGCAAAGGGCAGGTCACCGTGAAATACTGGACCACCCACTGCGAGACAGGCAACCAAATACAGGCCGGCGTGGAGCTGTCGCCATACGCCACCACCTATCTGGATCCGAAGACACTCGCGCTTGTCAGTACCACCTACGGCGGGAAGCAAGCCCCCAAGAACCGGGAGCTGATCGATATCTACAAATACGGGATCATTTCACACGGGCGTGTGCTGACGCAAAACGACATAGCCAGCTTCTGCAAGAAAGAGCTTGGCGAGCTTCTGTTGCGGACAGAAATCCGCAACGGGGTGGAAATCAGCCCGGTTCCTACCGAAGGGCTGATACGCACCAAAGAAGTGCATCTGGTCCTGGGAACGAAGCTGGACGGGCCGTCGCAGGAAAAACAGATGAAAGACAGCCTGCACACCAGACTGTCTGCCTGCTCGCCGGACACATTCAATTACCGCATATTCATCGAATACAATAACGCATAAACATAGAACTTATGGACCCTGTCACCCAACATCTGATTTCATCGTACCTGCTGATGCCCGTACTGACTGTGATTTTCGGGATTGCAGCCTATTTTATCGCACGGAAAAACAAGCTGCTCAACAATAAGAAACTGATTGTCTATCTGCTGCTGTGCGGCATTGTACTTGCCCTGCCCGGCCTGTCGGGATTCATGGACTACAACTTCATGCCCTACATCTATGTCCTGCTTGCCATCCTGTACTGGACCGCCGGGTATTACAACCGGTTCCTGCTGCGGAAAGTGTTCGCTTCGGGCAAGGAGACACCCTCTTTCGGTATCCGGTGCCTGCTGACGGTTACAGTCGTGCTGCTGGGCGCGGGGCTCTTCTCCGTAGTGTTCAACCTCTGCAACGAACTCCAGTACGGCATCTGGGCCTCCACCTGCCTGCTGCCTTTCGTCTTCCCGCTCCTGTACACCCAGACGGTAAACAGCTATTTTGACATACCACTTGAAATATACAAGGTCTGGAAGTATTCGGAAGAGTATGATTCGGACTCCTTGTACATCAACCGTGAGCGGAGTATCGTGGTGGATGTGGAAATATTCCGCAAGGTGGACGATCCCGCCGCGGAGCGTATTACCGGCAAGGCGTCCGAAGATGTCATTTTCGGGCATTGGTTCCAGCGCATGATTGACGACTGCAACCTCAAATCACCGTCCTCCCCGATAGTCTATCAGAATGACGGCGGCGCCTATTACGAATGGGTGTTCTATACCAAATCCTCCTTTTTCAAGAGAAGGTTCTATATAGACCCGGACGTCACGCTTGCCGAGAACCGACTGAAAAGCCATGATGTGATCATAGCCAAGCGCGTGGCGAACGAAATAGTGAATTACAAGGAATATTAAAAAAACAGACATGATGAATACAGGAAAACAGAAACCGGGAAAGAGATATCCGCTGGTAAACTGGGCGGACGGAATGCCGGTCAACAAGAAGCATTTTATCCAGCTGGAGGACCATTTCACGGACCGGCTGTGCGAATACCAGTCATTCCAGCTGAACCGTGCCAACTACGGGTTGCTCCCCTTCAGGAAAGGAGAAGCCGTTTCCGGTGATTTCAGCATCACGGAACTTGTCACGGGCACTCTGGAAGTCCGTTTGAAACGCTGCCTCGCCCTTACCGCCGGCGGCTACCTGATAGACTATGACGCGGGGGGAGACGACGAGCTGACCGCCAGTTTCCATATCGCCATTGACGAGACGGAGGATAAGGACCAGCGGTGGGATGTCATTCTGATGGCCGACCCCTTCGAGCGTCTGCCTTCGGGCGTCCCGGACGAAAAGGAGACCAGTCCCCGCCAGCCTGACGCGCTGCCCAACTACGCGTTGAGCGTCGTTCCGACGGGGCAGATTGACGGCAACAACCTGGGAAGGCACTTCCTGGTAATCGGCCGCCTGCGCAAAAACGGGAACCGCTGCGAGGTGGACGGGAACTTCATCCCTCCCTGTACCAGCATGTCCAGCCATCCGGACCTGAAAAACTACTATCTGAAATTCGGGCAGCTGGTCGATTCCATCGAGAAAGCCTCGTCGGATATTCTCGCCAAGGTGGAGAATGCGGAGAAGCAGACCCCGCTTGCCGTGAACATCGGCATGTTGTGCCGCCATGTCATGCTGTTCATATCCGACATCTATTTCTCCTACCGTAACGAAGGGCAGTATTATCCGCCCCTCCGTTTCCTGAACGTATTCTCCACGCTGGCACACCGCCTGTATGTCTGCCTGGGATTTATGAACAAGGAGGAGAAGGAGGACCTGCTGAAATATTTCAACGAGTGGAACGGCATCAATCCCGGCGCTTACGAGGGGCTGTTGCGGGAAAACAGCGGCCTGTTGTACAACCACCAGAACATCCGTCCGCTGATGATAACCGCGGAGCGTTTCCTGTACCAGTTCAATGACCTGTGGACCACGCTCAGCCGGCTGGAATACATCGGCAAGCACAAGGAAAACATCGTGGTTGCCGAACGCTCCAGACAACCGAAGGAGACGAACGAGTCACGCTGGAACATATTGGACTGATAATTCATACAAGAACAACCATGACAGAAGAGACAGACAAAATCGTATGTTTTGAGGAACGCCCCCATCTGTTCAACCAGCCGGATACCGACTTCAAGGCGGAAGTGGTGGCCAGCGGGCTGAAGGAGGGCGGGTATGACGCGGAACGCACCCTTATCTCCAGGCGGGGCGACATGCGTCGCGGCTTCTCGAAGGACATCCAGGAAATACGCTCGGAATACTCCCATTACGACCTGACGGATTATCTGTATCTCCACGTGAACAGGCGCAGCATTTACGACGCCCTTCCGGAAGGCATCTTCCACAAGAATCTCCATCAGTCGGGGAAAGTGTCGAAAGAACAGGTACTGGATGAAATCCGCATCCACCGCGAGGAGGAATTCTTCGCCCGGCGTTTTTTCAAGCCTTTTGAAATCTCGCTGGACCATCTGCTGGTCGCTTTCCAGAACAAGGAGCGCCGTATCGACGAGATGAACGTGCACGCCGACTTTGTGAGCATCTTCTCCGGACAGTGGCCGGTGCTCAAGCTGCTGCCGCTCCATCTGGCGGTCATGCTGGTCCATCTGCTGCCCTATCTGGAACAGATTACCGCCAGCCTTGCGAAGACGGGCGAGTGCATGAGCATCCTGACCGGGGTGCCTGTCCGCCTGAAGAGAGGCGACAAATGCGTGACAGAGGCGCCTCCCGGTCTTGTCCCCCGGTTAGGCCGGTGCCTTTTGGGCGACACGATGGTGGCGGGGAACCGTTTTGCCGACGGCACATACCGGCTGCTGCTGGAAATCGGCCCCTTGTCCGCCCGGAAAATGGAGACCTTTTTCCCGGGAGCCGCCAACAACCGGATATTGAACGCCCTCATGGAGCTGTTCCTGCCATCGGACAAGGAGGTACAAGTCCGCTATATCATCCAACAGGAGGACGCCCGTTTCCGGCTGGGTACACCGGACGGACAGTGCGCGTACCTGGGAATCAGTACTTATTTATAAAGAAACAAAACATCATCCGACATGAAACCGAAAAATAACACCGAAGTGAGAAAGGCCTATCTGAGGTTCTCCGGCTACCTGACAAGCTGTATCGTGCTTGCGGTAACCATCTTTGCCTGTTTCCTCAAAACCTCCGGCACGGAGGTGAAACGGATTACGGAGCAGACGCTGGAATACGACCATGTCTATGCCAGGGAACTCGCCTTGGCAAACAGCGTGGATTCCGTGTACCAATACATGAAACTGATGAACACCTCGCCGAAGATCAACGACGTGCTTTTGCAAAGTGTGGTCAGCACACGCAAGATGAACCTGCTGAAGGATATCCAGGGCATGGATGCCAGGGATTGCAGGCTTTACAGCCGGCTGCTGGGAAATATCAACATATTCCTCGGGGTGAAAGATTCCATCCGCCTGTTGAACATTCAGGAGGAGATGGTAAAAAAAGACCTGATGCAGTGCATCCAGGACAACTGGAAGACACGGCGCAGCCTGAGTGTGGGACCCAATAACAAACAATGAGAACGCTATGATGGACAATAATAGAAAAACACTGAACAAACGGGAAATCCTTATGGGACACGCATACGTATTCCTGTTTTTTTTCCTGACGACCGTGGCGTGCTGCCTTGCCATCTTCATGTGGAATTCGGACTTCAGGATGTTCGAGCAGAAGGAGTTTGTGAAAATCAAGATGGACCGTATCAAGGACTTCCAGCAGGAACAGGCCGAAAGCCAGATGCCCGTGGACTCCCTGTTCCGGAAGATAGAGGCTTTCCAGCCCGGCGTGTATGCCCAATACGAGGAGGACGACATCCACTACCTGATCAACAACCTGCGGAACACCTACGAAAGGAACAGCTGGGACAAACGGTACAAGCTGTTCATGCATATCGCCGATTTTTATGCCATGTGGCTGTCGGACAAGAAACAGCTGTGGAGCATCGAACAAAACATACGCCTGTTCAAAGCCAATCTGGAGGAGTGCGAGATAGGCTTGCGGAAGAAAGAGGAAGACCTGCGCTCGGGAACTAAAAACAAATGACGCCATGGGAAAGATTCGTACCAGAAAGATTCTGTTTGTAGTTGCAGCGATGCTGCTGTGTGTGCTTGTCGCCGTGCTGATCCGGCTGTTTTTTTCCAACCGTATCGTACGGATGACCCTGACGCCCATCGAGGTGGAAGTTGGGGAAGCCGTTCATTATGCGGACAGCACCCGCAACGCGAGCTCCTGGCTGTGGGAGTTCGGCAACGGGGATGTCTCGCATGAACGGAGCGGCCAGTACGTGTTCAAGGAACCGGGGCGTTACCAGGTCCGCCTTCAGGTGGACCATTCGCTGGAGAAGAAGCAAATCGTCAAGGTGAACAGACGGGCCAATAATTACGGAAGCGACCAGCTGGTCAAAATAGAGGCGCCGGCGACCGCCTTCCAGGGTGAGATCATTTCATTCAAGGGGTACGGGCCGTCGAGGGAATGGCGCTGGCAGTTCGGTGAATCGGGCATTGTGGACTCACGGGAGCAGAATCCGCTCTATGCCTACTCCGAGGCGGGCAGGTACGAGGTGCTGCTGACCACGGAAGAGACCCAGTATCCGGTCCGGCACACCATTGAGGTTCTTCCGCAATATGCGGAGAACGACTCGACGGACGTGCTTGTCGTTATCGGCAACGACATCCGCGAGCATTTGCAGGCCATCGTGGACGGCAAGCCGTTCAATGTCCATTACAATTATATCCTCAAGAAGTATCTCTGCGGAAATCCGGACATTGCGGTGACGGTCAACAATAACAAAAAGAATGACTTCTACTCCTATTGCCAGGGTTTGAAAATCATTGCCCGTCGGAAGACCCTCATCGACGAGGTGTTTGTGGATATGGGTGACAACCTGAACAATGAATGCGTGATGCAACTGATGGTGACGCAGCACGAACGTTTTTCCGAATCAAAAAAGTAATGTGAGGCATGAAAAAGAACTGTTTGTCAATCCAGTTGAAAAGAGGATGGATTTGCGGAAGCATTATCTGTCTGGCGGCCTGCGGACCGGTACACCGTTTTACACGCGTGAAGAATGTCCCCCGCGAATATGTACGGAACTATTCCGTCGAAGGCGTGAAAGTCCCCCGCAGCCTGTCGCTGTTCAAGCATGACCCGTGGATTGTCTTTGCCAACGAGCCGGGGACAACCTACCTGAGTCCGAGCGGGAAGAATGAAATGCGCCCCGTGAACTATATGGATGCGTTTCTGGTCATCAAGCGCAAAGGCGACTGGCTCCAGTTGATCCAGTATGACCCCGCCATCCTGAAAAACGGAAGGCTGAAAGAGTGGAAGCAGGCCCGGTATTGCGGATGGATCAACCGGGACAACCTGTTGCTGACCCGAAGCGGTGTGACCGACATAGCTACGGGCTTCAAGAACAAGCAGGTGGTGATGCCGGCCGACAGTGCGGCACTGGCTGAACCGGAAACGTATTTCGTTGATGATTCCGTAAAACTGTTCAAAGATACCGACCTGACACAGGAAGTGGGCAGAATCCCGTTCTACGGCATTGTGTATCCTTATCAGGCATCGTCAGACAAAGGATGCGTGTTTGTGGCGGACCGGCCCAAACTCGACGCTGACAGTATCGGGGGGATGCCTGTCGGGTGGATAGACCGGCGGCTACTGACCGAAATAGGCCAGCAATTGCATGTGGATATCGCCTCGCTGCCCGACAGCGCACTGTTGTTTAAGGACAGTGAACGAAAGGATACCCTGACGCTGGCATCCGATGATATGCGGCAGGTACGGGAGTTTGCCGGGCGGCATCCCGCCATCCGGTACAGTCCGGTGTTGTCCTACCGGCACAATGATACGGCGTTCTGTTTCAGAACGCATATGCCGATGCCGGTCATTGACAAACGGGAAAGCTATGTGCTGAACGTGAACGGCCATCCGATTTATTACGGAACCTTCAAGAACAAGATAGAAAAGGACCTGCAAAAAATAAACCTCGTGTTTGTCCTGGAAGGAAAGGATAAGGCCATCGAACAGTTTCCTGCCGTGGTGAATGCCATCCAAGGGTTGCAGTCCCAGCTGGCGAACGATGAGAGTTTCTCCTTCAAGTTCGGCGCCGTGCTCACTTTCAACGAGCCGGACAGCCGGGAAGATCCCATCTGCAAACTGACTCCCGACTATATGGAATTTCTGGACTTTTTGTCGGACAAGGCACGGAATGCGGAAAAACTGAAACCTGTGTACGGGAGATTCGGCAGCTGGTCGGGTGTCCGTACAGGGGTGGAACTGTTCAACAAATGTCGGGACGAGAGCAATGTCCTGGTGGTGGTAGGTGACAAGGGGTTCAACAGCGAATGGGCGGATTCCACTCTGGTGGACCGGCTGGTGGAGAACAACTGCCGGTTGCTGGGGTTCCAGCTTTACGGCGGAGAACCGGACAACTTCAACAATTTCGTGCTGCAAATCGGGAACATGATAGACTGCTCGGCTCCACGCATCAGCCGGAAGAAACGGGAACTGATTGTGTATCCCGAACAGCTGCGGAACGGAAACGAATATGCGGAGGTGAACCACAATACGTATTGCCTGGACTTTCCGAACCGGAGCATGACACAGGGATGGCTTGTCTTTCCGCAGAAAAACGAGTCGCTGGAGCTGGAGGGGCTGACTACCGCCGTGGACTCCATGCTGTTGCAGGTGAAGTTTGACAATACGCTGTTGGGCAACAGCCTGACAAGGGCGTTTGAGGAGGTGGGAACCCACCGGTATAAACTTGACTCGACGCTGGTGGACTACTATCATATCCGCAGGTCAGGCGTGCAACCGATATTGTCTGTCCTGCCGGGTATCGAGCCGGGATGGAAACTGCCGGCAGAGCCTGTCGTATTGCCCGACTCGCTTTCGTCCGTAACGGACTATTACCTGCTCGTCAATGAAGAGGAGTTCAAGCGGCTGAGAAAGTATGTGGAAGTGCCCGCCAAACTGGTCCTGGACTATAAATATGAGGCGGTCAGAAAGAAAAAGCAGGCGAAGACGGATATCTGCAACTGTCCGGACGATTATCTGCCGGCAGATACAGAGGAGGCTACCATACGTGTGAAGACGGACAGCCTGAACATACCGGAATATGTCCCGACGCGCCGTGTGAGAAGGCAACTGGTAAGGCATCTGCTTTCGGAACGCAACAGGGACAAGTATTGCAAGACGGGAAGAAGGGATTTCCTGAACATGCCTTTGTCGGAAGCGTTGCAACGGTTCACATCGTGTCCTGTGGATTATCCGTTCTTCGAGGTTTACCGGGTCAAGGACTTGCGGAAAAAGGAGATGATTACGGATGTGGAACTGGACGGGCTGATTGAGTATTTCAAGGAAAAGAAAAAACTGCTGGATGAGGCTGCCGGCAAGGCGTTCCAGTCCAACGGACAAGCTTATTATTGGATTAGTCGTGATTTGTTACCATAGTTGATTACTTGAAATTTTATTATCATGATTTATCAAGCTATATTGAAAATTCGTGGCAAAGAAATTCCGATACTTTATTACAATTATCGCTGCCATATCCAACACTATGATGATTCGAACCTGAGAAGAATCATCCAGCTGCACATACAGGTTTGTGAAGAAATCGGCAACCGGGAGAATCTGCCGGTCGAGGGGGATTTGATTACGCTTGCGTTTGAATGCAGCGGAGACGAGGCGTTTTTTTATGACTGGCTGAATGAAGGGATGATGCAGGACGGGGAAATCCATTTTATCTATAATGAGGTGGAGGTTGCGGATATTTTCCGGTTCTGGGATTGCTATTGCGTGAAAATAGAGGAATACATGAGTGTCGGGAGCGCTCCGATGATGATGGTGGTGTATTTGTCGCCGGGGATTATCAAGAGGAATAATCTGGAGGTGAGGGAGAAGGTTTGGAAGGTGTCGGAAATTTCACAACAGCCGATTGCTCCGATTGCATCTGAATCGAAGGAAGAAAAACAACCTGAGATTGTGGAGGTGTATTGGAAGGATGCAGAAGGTACTAATAGAATTGAAGAATTACCCAAAGATGGAATTGTAACTTTATATGCAAAAACAATAAATACACAACCAGGGGATAAACTATCTTTTACGATAATATTGGAAGATGGGAAAACATTAATTAAAGTTGATGATTGTATTGTAGATGCCCAAGGTGTCGCTAATATGATTCATTTTGATTTAAAAAAGTATAAACAAAATAACACAATGCTATGAAAATGACATTAAAGGCTTCGTTATCTTCTTCTACAAAAGAAATTGATATTTATTATGGAGATCCATTGTTATATATTCGTCCTAAAGAAGGTTCTTATAGGTTTCCCGAGTTATACACTACAGATGGGTGTGAAATAGTAATATCTGAATTGTTTTTAGATTATGTATCAGATAAAATAGTTGATTCAATAGAAGAAGGAGCAAAACAACAGATAAAGAATATTGCCTTGTTAAAATTGGAAAAAGGGAAAATGGTTACCAATACGGGGAAAGTTTATACAGGTAATAGGAAAATATATGAAGCGACCTATTACACTATTGACGGAAGCGAAGTTACGGTAAAGCAAGGCAAAAATTTCGGATTTCAAGTTGATGGTAAGATTGTAACAACTAAAGGTATTAATCAATATCATTTTTTTGCAAATAATGGAATGAGAGTTTCAATTTTTCGTTTGTTAAAACACACAAGTATGATATTGGACGTTTTTAGTTTTTTTGATTGGGCTAAAGATCCGAAGTCTTCATTATCAATACCTTTCGTTCCTAATGCTATCGTAGGGATGGCAATTGAGTGTATGGTTCAAGATATTGAAGAAGGCATAAGTGCTGCAATTGAAAACCGTTTGCAAGCAGCAAAAATAGAAGGTATTGATGCTGTAAGAAGATTTGTAAATAGTTGGAAACCAAATAGTGGTATTGAATTTAAATTATTGAAAATATCTACTAAAACAGCATCGGATATATTACATGGCAAATTCAAAACTTTACACGAAGTGGAATTACGGGAATATAATGAAGCTGATGGTATAAACTGGGTATATATTTTAGTTAGAATAGTAGATACCCCCAAATCTTATGCTCCCGAAGCAATTATTGAAACTTTTTTTTATTTAACAGATTAAGTCATGAAATGGTTAGTGGTGTTTTTTGTTTTTAGTGGTATTATATTATCTTCATTTCAATATAATGCAAACTCAGTTTTAGTAGAACAAATAGAATCAAATTTTCCTATTGTAATTCGATATGATAGTATAAAAGATTATATATTTAGGATTCAATTCCCTCTAATGTTTAAAGTCTGTAATATGTCAAATAATAGCAAACAAATGGGGCATATTTCTTATTATTATAAAGATATAAAATATGCGCTTTCATACGAACAAGGATGGAATTATAATCTACTTATAAACAAGGAGAAGAATGGAGAACTTTTAACTCCATATAGGAGGGGACGAATAGTAATTGATAGTTTGTCAAATGAAAATTTTGTATTTCATACAGGACATTCTATACGCTATGAAGATAGTATATTACAATCTGTTTTTCGTCCATTTATTTCTCAATTTAAAAACACAGGAAAAGATACTTTACATATCGGTACTATTCAAGAGTTTAAGAAAAAATATCCTGAAATTATTAATTTATTGCTTCAAGATGATAGCATTCAATTTTGGATTTATACTCCTTGGAGTAAAGATAATGGCAATCATTTCATTTTACCTATTGAGCAGAAATAAAATATAGTTATGGATCGAGGAATATTATTAAATCAGTTTAATTTATCTGTCGTTTTTTTTCTTCGTATTGAAAGTGATTATAATTATACGAGAGATTATGTGGAAAACGTAGCTCGGAACTTCACCCAAAAGTATCCCAGCTACCTTATCCATAAGAAAAGCGAAGACAAGATAAGAGCCTTTCTAACTGATACAGTCAAAGTTAAAGTGGAAACTTTTGCCGACGCAGAGACAAAGAACGTAACCGTGACCGAAGTACGTGAGATAGCGGACTTGATAGCAGAATATGAGGGCATGGAAGGAGAACGAAATAGTTCTTCATCTTTCGGCAATCATCCTACGGATGCTCCCTCTTTGGGTAGTACCGGAGTGGAACTTGCCATGAGCATGGATAATGGGGCTTCGGATATCCGTCCCATCAATGTAGCCAAACCTACAGGTGCATCGGGAAAACCCAAGATAATGAAACGAAGTGTTATTCGTGTAACCATGGAGTTGGAAGTGTTGATGGAAACCAAACAATACCTGCATTTCTTGCAGGAACTGCCAGAGTTGTTCAGCCTGCATGAATTTCCGAACCTACGTTGCAGAGTAACATGGAAACAGAAACGGGTGAGCTATCAGGAATCTCCATTGCCTATTGAAGTGAAGGTTGTGGAAGACCGTAAATATCAGCGGTGGTTTGTGACCTTTACGGTATTGATGGTGCTGTGTTTCATCGGGATTATCACCCTGTTCTTTTCCATTCCGAACCTGTATAAGCAGGACATTCACTTTTTGCGGAATGATACGATTCATCAGGAGTTCTCCATTTCTAATAGCCGGATAGACTTGAAGAATGTTAATTTGATGAATAATGGTGGGAAGGATACGCTTGTTGTTAAGGATAAAAAGATTATTATCGCCAAATAAAAAATGATGGAAAATTTGATTCAGATACATAGCGTAAAAAACGTGTTGTCTCATAGCGGATGTCCAGAAGATCTGCTGGAGAGTTATTTGAAATTCTTACAAACCGGAGGGCAACAGGTGCAAATCGTCAGAGGCGAAGTTACTATGATGTTCCAAAAGGAGATGCAATACCGTAAACGAAGGAATGAGGAGATGAAAGGAACCGTCACGTTTAGCAATAAGGACAAACATAATGCAGGAAACTCAGATATGGGAGTGTTTATCGGGATGGAGTTTATCCAATGCTGCTTCGGACATGGGATTCCTGCACGGGTGTTGGATGTGCGGAGGGTGCGTGGAGAGGTTGTGGAGGTTGTTGTGGAGTTTGGGAAGTAGATGAAAGAACTAACGATGCTGCGTGTAATAGTAATATTGCTTAAGAACTTTGTCTTAAATATTGTTATGATAGTGAATTGATTGTTGCTATTGGTATTAAAAGTGATGACTTTAGCCATACCAATAGAATAAATTACTATATTTGCAATAGTATATATTTAATAAATGATTGAGATGAAACGTTTATCAGAAGAACTTTTGGAATATTTCAGCAACACCCCAGAAGAACAATTACAAAAAGATTGGGAAGCTATACACAGCAAGTATGCTTATGGACCTGAAATCAATCAATTTATTGAAGAATGTGAAAAGAATGCCTTACACAATGAAATTGTAGATGGCATCTACGGAAGCCATCCAACATCCAGAGTGAATGTAGAATCCCCTATATCCCAGGATTTCGGGTCTGATTCATATTTACCTATGGCAGTATAAAACATTAAAATACATCATAATGCAGCAAGCCGTTTTTTCACTAAAAAATTACTCCGTAGTCAAAGTAATGCTTGACTTGGAGAATATTCCACCCCAATGTATCTTCGATTTGAAAATAGAACCATCCGGCATCTATTTTCAGAGAGAAAGACAATATGTATTAAATCTGGTATTCAAGGCTTCATATAAGAAAGAAAATACTGACTTTGAGGTTATAAACATCAAACTTAAAGCCGTCTTTTCTTTTGGGGACATGGTACAGACCGATACCATCCCTTCTTATTTTTATGCGAACAGCATTGCTATCATTTTCCCTTATGTACGTGCTTTTGTAAGTACTATAACATTACAAGCAAACGTAGCTCCGATAATGATACCCACACTGAATGTATCGTTGTTAGAACGTGAACTAAGGAGAAACACGGTCTTAAAGTAAGAAGCCTTCAATGAACAGAATCATATATCAGACCGTTGAAGACAGAGAGAACCCTGACTATGTGGAACAACATGGGCCGTTCATTTGTACGAATAAAAACGCATGGCTTGGAGAAGGCTATTATTTCTGGGATACAATTATAGAGCTCGCCCATTGGTGGGGAAATCTTTGCTATAAGGACAGTGGGTATATAATCTGCCAGTCAGCTTGTGATGACAAATTAGAAAAGGTATTTGATTTGGTTGGAAGACCAGAGCATCTGATAGAGATGAAAAGATGTTCGGAAATCATCACTAAAAAGTGGCACAAGTCAACTGTTTACGTTCCTGAAATTATTGCATACCTGAAACAATTTACCCAGTTCTCGACTCTCTACAAAGCTATCAGGGTCAATCCTTTGTGTACTTTGCCGAACTCGTACATCCAATCTTCTCTGTTCAGATTCAACAACCGGAACAAGGCATTTATAGATGTATGTCCTGCTATTCAATTTTGCTTTTTTGATAAAAGCCTGTTTACGGAAGATTACTTGATTGTCTATCCTGAAATGTATTGTCAAACCCCTGTCATATAGGCATTATCATACAAAGCAATAATAGTGTGAGGGAAGCTTTTATATCGTTTCCCACACACTTCATGGAGATTTAAGGGAAGATGAATCATTCTTTCTTCTTTGATGATTTTTCATCATCCAACCCCAATCGCTTGCATAACTCCGGATCACTTTTGATTCGATTCATTTCCTCATTGATGATTGCCTGGGCATCCAATTTAATCCGGTCATAGTTGCGCTGTATCTGCTGCATCATGATGTCGTTTCCATCCTTGTCCTTGAACTCGTTGATGACAGGGATTTTCCGGTAAGCCTTTTCTTCCGCGCTGACTTTGGCATGGTCCACAATGATTTCAGCATGGAATATTTTCTGGTCTATCTTTTCGCCAAAATTGTCGGAAACGGCTCCGACAAATGTGCCTTGGGACAGGTTGGCAATCTTGGAAGCCGGGATGAGCGAGTCAAGCTGTGTGCTGATGGAGGTGGATACATCCTGGCGGTTGATGGAAACGGACTGCCGCTGCTGGAGCACTTTGCCGAAACGTTCGGAAAGCGTCTTCGCGGTTTCTCCAACCACCTGACCGCTGAAAATATTGCCTACCGTGTTTTGGATGACCTTTGACTCTTTTTCACCGTAATCGCGGTTCAACTGGCTGAAATCCTGAAAGCCGAGACAGACCGCCACCTTGTTGCTTCGGGCGGTAGCGATGAGGTTGTCCAATCCACGGAAATAGATGGTCGGCAGCTCGTCTATGATGACAGTACTCTTGAGCTGCCCTTTCTTGTTGATGAGTTTGACGATGCGGGAATTGTATAGTCCAAGCGCCGCCGAGTAGATGTTCTGCCTGTCCGGATTGTTGCCCACGCAAAGCAGCTTGGGCTCTTTCGGGTTGTTTATGTCCAACGAAAAATCATTACCTGTCATCACCCAATACAACTGTGGGGAAATCATGCGCGTAAGGGGGATTTTTGCCGAAGCGATCTGGCCCTGGAGCTGGTCCTGGGCGCCCCCTTTCCAGGCATCCATGAAGGGGGAAAGGTAGTTTTCCAGCTCCGGATACGAGGTCAGGATGGTAAACAAATCCGAATAAGGCTTGTTGAGCAGCTCCACCGCGTGCGGAAAGGAACAATAAATGCCGTTTTTGTAAATTTTTAAATACCAGATAATTGCGGCAAGCAGAATGATGGGTGACTCCACGAAGAAATCGCCCTGCTTTTCAATCCAGGTGCGATTGAGGTTGAGCATTATCGTGTAACTCGCCTCATACGCGTCGGAGATATCCGTCATGAATTCCGGATTGATGGGATTGCAGCGGTGTGACCTGCGCGGATCGTCGAAATTGATGACATAGAACCGGGGCTTGACCTTGTACTTGTCCATGTTGTTCAACAACGTGTTGTAAGCGATGGTGGAGAGGTCGTCGAACTTGTAGTCGTAGATGTAACAACTGTATCCTTTGGAAATCATCTGGCGTATGTAGTTGTTTACCACGGCATACGACTTGCCCGATCCGGGCGTTCCCAGCACGATGGTGGCACGGAAGGGATTTACCACGTTGATCCATCCGTCATGCTGTTTCTCCTGAAAGCGGAAGCTGGTGGGCAGGTTGACGGAATACTCGTTCTCCAACAACCGGGTTTCCTGCTGGAAGGATTCGTTTTCGATATTGAACACATCGCCCATCAGGTTATGCCTGTAAAGCCGGCTCATCCACAACCCTGCCATCAGCAGGCCGAGGTAACCTGCGGTAAGTGTTATAACGTACAGTATGGTGCTTGTCATGTGCGGCAGGGACAGGTCAAGCAACCACCAGTTCAGAAAGAACAGCACGCATCCGGCTACCAGCGCCGCATAGATTTTGGGCCAGGTGATTTTTTCACCCTTGACTCCATGTGTTCCCAGGCAGGATATTGCCAGTAAGGTCACAGCCAGCAGCTTGGTCCAGAGGATGCAGTTGAAAATGCCGGTCGTGTTGTTGAAATTCACCAGAATCCGGTCTGTCACCTCCAGGTTCAGGTTCCATGCGGTGATACTCGGATAGCAGTACACATAGACGTGCACCACCAAAAGAAAAATACTCACTGCCCTGCCAAATTCCATGATTTTGGCAAGTGCCCTCAAATCGTCTTCCTGTTGCATAGGGATGGGGATAAATGGTTTTTGAAAATTGTCTTCCGTTTAAATGCCGCGCGATTTGCGTTTGGCTTTCTTCCTCTTTTTCATACGGCGTGCGAAAGCCTCCTCCTGGTAATCCCTTGGGTTGGTTTCCAGGGAGAGGATACCCGCCGCCTGCTCGAGCGCGCTTTCCGGGCCCGCCTTGTGCCGGTGATGCTGCCAGAGCTCCACTGCCGTATGTCCGTTCCGGTCGTTTTCGGAGATGCCGTCCAGCCACCTGAAATAGTCGTTGAACACGTTTGCGGAAAACTCCTTGCCCATGCGTGAGCCGTTGAACACCTCCCTGCGGTCGTGGTCAATGAAGGTGACGCCGTAGATGCGTCCCTGTTCATTCTCCCGGAACACCACGCCGATACGTTTCTGTCCGAGCAGTTCCACAAACCGTTGCCGTGAGTCAGCCTGTTGCAAGGCGTGGGCAATGTCCGCCTGTATGGAGGGAGCCCATTTCCCTTCCTTGAGCGCCTTCAGGTTGAGAAGCATCCGTTTTTCCAGCTGTTCGTTGCCAAAACGTTTTCCAAAGCGGGAGCTCTTGAACGGAGGGCTGACCACCTTGCCGGCATCATCCGTGGCGGCATAGACAATGCCGGTGTAAGGCACGCCGTGGTATTCCCCCCTGACCTGTTTCGCCTCGATATTGAGGGTGGAAAGCAGGGCGCTATACTCCCCGAAGGTTTGGAAACGGTAACTTTCCAGCACCGCCTTGAGGGTGTTGCCGATTTGATGGCGGACATCCCCCAGGGAAGCATCCACTTTTTTCAGTTCCGCTTTCGGATTCCGTTTCTCCGTGTCCGCACCGTTGCGCAGGCCGAAGTCCGCTTCCAGCTCCCGGCAGGCGGTCATGGAACGGCGGTGCTCGTAGGAGTCACTGATCTTTTTCCCTTGTTCGTCCACACAGACACTGACGATATGGATGTGGGCATTGTGGGTGTCGGCATGTTTGTAGGCGATATAAGGCTGGTCTCCATAGCCCATCTTCCGCATATACCGGTCGGCCAGTTCCGCCAGTTGGTCGTCGGTCAGCCTGTCTTCCGGTGCCGGGGAGAGCGAGATATGCAGGACGGGCTTCTCCGTGTTGCGGTTTGCCAGCAGGTAGTTCTCGAAAGAGAGCAATGCCAGGCGCATGTCTTCACTTGGCAATCCCAGCCGGTCGGAAATCATGCGGTTCCCCGAAAGAATCCCCGCCGCCCCGGTCGCCACCTTGTTATGGTTGTAGGCCAGTGCCCCGTACAGGCTGGCGCCATGACTTATCTTTGCAACCATTTCCGCTCGTATTCCTGGGTGAGTGCCGTGATTTTCTTGCAGAGAAGCATCAGCTCGACGCTCAGCTTCTCCAGCCTGTAGAGCAGTGACATCGCCCGTTTCTCCCCGAAATTGTTCTTCAAGGCACGCACCACCTGGTTGTAGTTGTTTCCTATTGCCTGGAACTGCTTGTGGAATTCGGTCAGCTTGATGTAGTAATCTATGGTCGCCTTGTCGATTCTCACTACCTTTATCTGTCCCGAAAAGATGGATTTCTTGATGAACAGCGTGCGGTCCCTGGCTCCGGAATCCGCCAGCAGCCTTTCAAATCTGGTGTTCTCCTCGGCGTTCAGGCGGAAGCTGTACTTGCGGTCCGCCGGGTCATTCTTGGGTTTCCTGCCTGTCCTTGTCCCTGTTGTTTTCTCCATAATGCATGAGATTGTTGGTTTGTACTTTTTTTCTTTTCCAGAATCCGCGACTTTGGAGCGGATTCCCCCGCCCGGGGGCGGGCAAGTTGGTCCTTGTCGGACAAAAGACTTTTTGTCGGACAAGGACACAACTTGCTCTGTTCGTTTGAACAGAGAATCCTCCTTCGTCGGATTGCTGCGCGACGTTCACGGCGTGCTGTGGTCCGATGAAGCATGTTCCTCTCCATTGACGGATTTTGATTTTGCAAAATTAGAGAGTGTTAACTGGCTGGTAAATAGTGTTTTATATGACGTTTGATGACATCTGACGACATCTGATGTCAGGCCGGGGAAATGTTGGCGGAAGTCTCAAAAATAGCCGCTACTTTTGGCACAGTGCATGAGGGCATACATTGGAACATTGTCCTGTAAGGTGTATTGCTTGCCTGCCACAGGCGGTACATGGCACGGATGCAATATCATCCCTGTAGGTACATTGCCATACATGTTGCACGGTGATCCTGCATGGCGGATTACATTGCATGAATGCAATACAGTACGGGTTGCATTGGACTCCGTATCACATGAATGCAATGTACCTTATATGGCAATACCCTCCGGTAACCGGCAATACATTGGTGCAATAGGGTACGCAATGTATTCATGCAAGCGGGCAGGCAGTGCGTCATTGCCATATACCGACAGATGCGTTGTCATGTAATGAAACAGAAAAAACAGAACCGGACAGATATGAAACCAAATTATACACTCTAAATTCAAGCCTATGAAGAAGGAACCTTTATTTGTCGCTTTGAGCAACCAGAAGGGCGGTGTGGGAAAATCCACGTTCACCGTCTTGCTCGCCAGTTACTTCCATTACCTGAAGGGATATAACGTGCTTGTGGTGGATTGCGATTATCCGCAGCACAGTATCAGCACCATGCGGGACTGGGAAGTGGGGACCATTGAAAAGAACGTGCATTTGCAAAACCAGCTGGTGGAACAGTTCGGGACAAGCGGGAGGAAAGCCTACAGCATCCTGAACTCCACTCCGGAGGAAGCCCGGGAAACTGCCGGCCGTTTCCTTGAGAAATCGGGACTGGACTATGACCTTGTCCTTTTTGACCTTCCCGGAACTGTGAATGTGCCCGGTGTCTTCCGGTCCGTAATCAATATGGACTATGTATTCACTCCCGTCACACAGGAAAGAATGGTTATGCGGAGCAGCATGGCTTTTGTCCTTGCCATCCGGGAATACATGCACCGTCATAAGGATGTGCCCTTGCGTGGCATCTATATGTTCTGGAACCGGATGGACAAACGTGTATCCAAAGACCTGTATAACAGCTACACTGAAATTTTCCGCTCGCTGAAATTGCCGGCGATGGAAACCGTCATTCCCAGTGCGGAGCGCTACAATAAAGACTTCGGGATGAAGGGATTTTTCTTTCGCAGCACCTTGTTCCCTCCAACCCCTTCCGCATTGAGGGGCAGCAATTTGGACTTGCTGGCAACAGAGATAGAAACCATACTGAAACTTCAATAAGAACAATCATGGCTACCAAAAGAAGAACGGATTACCAGGTGGATGAGGAGGCATTGAAACGTATGATGGCCGGGGATGTAACAGCATTGGACAAAATGGTTTCTCCCGCTGAGGCTCCGGAAACAATAAGCCGGCCTGCCCCTTCCCAGGAGAAGCAGGAGAAGAACTCCGCCGGTTCTCCCAAACAGCAGATAAGAAAATCCACGGATGAGGCGTCCGGCCCGGATGAATACCGGCAACGGTTTCTGAAAGAGAGACTGTCCGGTTCAAGAAGGCAGACCTATATTCACGATGCTTTGTACAGGACTGTTGCCAAATTATTGCCTGTCATTGCGCCGGATATGTCAGTTCCCATGTTTTTAGGCAGTGTCCTGTCCGACCACCTGGAAAGATATCAGGATGTTATCAATGAAATATATAACCAGGAAGCAAATCAAAACCCTTTGGAATGGAAGAAATAGTTTATTTGTCAGTAAGGATCGGCTGTGCCGGCTACTTGTTATACAAGTTATGGAATCAGAAAAAACGGATCCGTAAGATTTGCGGGCTGCTCTATACCCCCGGGAAAAAGGAGAAGGAGGAAGAGGGAACATCGTGCGGTACAGGACCGGGTGATGTGATGGGGGCTACCCGATTTGTCTATCTGGACGAAAACGCGGGTACGTTTGCCGCCCCCTACATGAGCCAGCCGTTGGAAACCGGGAACGATTATCTCGGAGAGGAAGAGGCGGTGCCGGAGAATGAGGTGGAGTGCGGGCTCCCTCTGGAAGAGATGAGACTGTTGAAAGAGGAACAGGAAAGGCTGGACGAACAGGCTCCCGGCACGGAAGGTATCACTCCGGTAATCACGTCCGATGACCTGCTCAATGCCGGCGATGTGCTGCTTAATCTGGATGGCGCCCAAATGAACGAGGAGAAAAAACGCCGGGCTGCCGTCACCTTGCATGCCATCCGGGAAACGGATATGTTTGAACTGATTTCATCCCAGGTGGAGAATAAAAGCCTGATTGAGGAGCTGATGGACCAATATATCGGCAATGATGGAAATGTATTGCCGGTGAAAAGAAAGAAAAATGAAGGACAGCCGGAACATGCCTGGAGACAGTTTCTCTGAACCCGGCGGCAGTCAGTCCGAAACGAAAGGAAGAGGCTTTGGAAGCACCTGCCTTGTACCGCTATCATGGTTGCCTGTTCCCGGTTCCTTTGTCATGCCTGGTTCTTTAAATGTCCATATATTTTGATTGTTCGGTTGGTGACGGATTCCTTTCCGGAATCATATAGAAGCTAAGATGTTAATGAAAAATAATTCATTACGTTTATCCTATTTTTTTTTAAGAAAAATATTGTGTTCTTGAATGGAATCTGTATATTTGAGACAGATTGCAAAAATGAATTATAGAGCCGTGATTTATCAGGAAAAACGAATGTCAGTATCGCGGCTATGGGATTTGAATAACCGGTAAGCTATATCAGCATTGCAATATTTTAAAGGAGTGAAATGTTGCAAGTATGAACTAACTCCAATTTTAAAGGCTATGGGAAAACAGATTGCCAAACTAGGTATCCGTCCGGAAGACCTGAAAGACAAGACGGTCACTTCGGAACAGTTGGAAAAGACGAAAGGCGGGAAAGCCGCCGGGTCTGAAGAGTGTGTATGCTACTGCGGTTGCTATACCGATGACTCCGCTTTCGGTGTAGATTTCAACTGGTGGTCAAGAGACTGGGATTGATTCCTGCATTGTACGATGCTTTGTAAACAGATTAGCCACTATGGAAAAACAAAAAATGAATAAGTTTCCCCTGGTCAAATTGTTCACAGTTGACGGGGCGTCCTGTTATTTATATGACGGCAGAGCGAACATGTTCCTGTCGCTGTCCGAGACTGAGAAGAACCTTGTCTGTGAATACATGGCGTCGTATGGAACTACTGAAGGAGAGCCTTGCCCGGCCTCCTTCCCTTCCGGTGCCGCCGCTTTCATCGCCCGTCTTAACGGAAACGGCATCCTGTTTCCGGGTCCCCTGGAAGCGAGGACACCTTCCGGAATGCGTGGTGAGGAACAGTTATGGCAACAATGGGAGGAGGAAGCCATTCCCAAAAAACTGACACTAGAGATGACCAATACCTGCAATCTGCGTTGCAGGTATTGCCCCTATACAATCAACGAGCAACGCGGACAAGGAAAAATGCACGCCTCCCATCACTTGAAAGAGGAGGATGCGCGGAAAGCCATTTCGGATTATTTCCATGAATACACACGTATTTTCCGCAAGGTGGAACCGGAACACAGGACACTGTTCCTGAAACGGAATCCTCCCGCCGTCAGTTTCTACGGCGGAGAGGCGCTTCTGCGTTTTTCCCTGCTGGAACCGTTGGTGAAATATGTGCTCTCGCTTCCTTGGGAGGAACACCATATACCTGCGGAGAAGGTCGTATACCACATAACGACCAATGCCACGCTGCTGACACGGGAGATGGTGGAATTCTTTATACGGTATCATTTCACTCTCGCCATCAGCTTCGACGGTCCGCCGGAGGAGAATGACAAGTACCGCGTGTTCAAAAACGGGCAGGGTACAGGAACGGTGGTGGAGCGTGCCCTTGACATGATCCGTGAGGTTTCGGAAGAGTACCTGCTGAACCATGTACACATACAGGCCGTGCTGGCTCCCGAATACGACCATGACAAAGTCGGCAGATACTTTGAGGGGCGTAGCCTGAACGGTTGTTATGGCGGGGTCCGTCAGTTTTCCTACCTGGAATTCAGTGATTACAGTGAAAGCAAGAAGACGGACAAGCAACTGGCGCAGTTCAATATCCGGGAGCGGATCAAGGAACTTTATGAAAAGGGCCTCTCTCCGGAGGAACGGTACCAGTATATTCTTCGTGACCCCCTGATCAGCGCATGGCTGCGGTATGTGTACGCCATTCTGACCAAGGTCGGTGACGCACCCTCACACAAAGCCAGATATTTCAATTCATGCTATATCGGGCGTACCAATCTGTTGCTTGACACATACGGCAACCTGCATCTCTGCGAACGGTCGGATTTCTCCATGCCTGTCGGTGAGGTGAACTCGGGCATCAACCGTACCGCCGTCCGGCAAATGTACCGTGATTTTTTTGAGAAGACAGACAGCCCGTCCTGCCGTTCCTGCTGGGCCGGCCGCTTCTGTACCCTCTGCACCGCCGCGCTTATCAAGAACGGTGCGGTTCAGGAACCTGACCGTTCCATTTGCAGGAGCTTGCGGCACGCACAGGAGAAACAGATAGAGGACTTGCTGTATATCAAGGAGTATTATCCGGAAATTCTGGAACAGATGGAACGTATGTATTTCCAGGCGAATGACATAACGCTCGGCGCTTTCCATGCCTACGTCAAGGAACAACAAGACGTCGCCCCATGAGGTTCAGGGTGTCCTACCAGCATGACTCCATGCAGTGCGGTGCGGCGTGTCTCCGTATGGTCTGCAAGCATTACGGAAAGGAATATGCCCTTGACTTTCTTTCCGAGCAATGCGGCTGCATGATTGACGGGGTTTCCTTGCAGGCCATTCGCGAGACGGCGGAGGACCTGGGATTCCGGACATTCGCCGTATCGGTCGGTCTGTCCGAATTGCAGGCCGGATGGTGTCCCTGTATCCTTCATTGGGAGCGTAATCACTTTGTCGTCCTGTACAGGATTCATAAGGATAAGTATCATGTTGCCGATCCGGCCAAAGGGACGGTCATATACCGGAAAGAAGATTTCCTGAAGCGTTGGGCGGGAGACGGGGAACAGGGAATCGCCTTGTTACTTGAACCCACACAGGCTTTTTATGACTTCTCTTCGGGCATGGAACCAAAAGTCCCGTCCCCTTTCCGTTTTTTATGGAGGTACATAGCTTCTTATAAAAAAGCATTTGCATCGGTCGCCTTGACCCTGCTTGTCGGCAGTCTCGTACAGCTGGTGCTTCCGCTGCTTGCGCAAATGATGGTCGACAAAGGTATCGGTCATAAAAATATCCCGCTTGTCTATCTGATTCTCGGCGGCCAGCTGGTGCTTGTGCTTGGTTCTGCCGCCATGGAGTTTGTCCGCAACCGTCTTCTGCTGTTTGTGGGGATGCATGTCAATATATCATTGATAACCGACTTCTTCGCCAAACTGTTCCGCCTGCCGATTTCATTCTTCGAGACAAGGACCACCGGGGATCTTTTGCAGCGTATCGTCGATCACCGCAGGGTGCAGGATTTTCTTACCGGACAGGTTCTCTCCGTCTTGTTCTCGGTAATGGTCTTGTGCATATTCATGGGCGTCCTGTTTTCATATAACAGCTTCCTGTTCCTTGTCTTTCTGGCGGGAAGTATCGGCTACGGCCTGTGGACCATGTGTTTCCTGCATAAACGCAAGTTGTTTGACTATATGATTTTCGAGAAACAGTCGGCCAGCAACAACAAGGTATACCAACTCCTTACTTTCATGCAGGAGATAAAGCTGCAAGGCGGCGAGGGAAGGCGCGCCGGGGAATGGGAGGCGTTGCAAAAGGAGCTTCTTGACATCCAGATGAGGTCTTTGAGCCTGCAACAGTTCCAGCAGACAGGCGGGATATTTATCAGCCAGTCCAAGAACCTGGTTGTGACGGTCATTGCCGCCGTTGCTGTCATTGAAGGGGAGATGACTTTGGGTATGCTGCTTGCCGTGCAATTCATTATCGGGCAGTTGAACATCCCGATTGAACAACTGATGCAGTTTCTCTATAATTTCCAGAATGTGCGGCTAAGCATCGAGCGTATCAGCGCGATTCATGGGAAGGCGGAGGAAAGAACGGGGAAAGAGATACCGGAACAGCCGGAGATTTCCCGAAAGGATATCCGGATTGAACACCTGGATTTTAAATATAACCTGCATGGCAAAGCCAAGGTGCTGGATGACATAACGCTGACCATTCCGGCACAACGTACCACCGCCATCGTGGGCGCAAGCGGAAGCGGAAAGACCACCCTTGTCAAACTGTTGCTGGGCTATTTTGCTCCTACAAGCGGAAATATCTTCCTGGGAGACACTCCCTTGCAGGATTATGATATGACATCGTGGAGGCACAGCTGCGGCGTAGTGCTGCAAGACAGCCATGTGTTTTCCGAATCTCTGGCAAGGAATATAGCAGTGGAGGACAAGCATATAGACCGTACACGTCTCCGGACCGCCGCCCGTCAGGCCAACCTGGAAGAGTTCATAGAGAAACTGCCCTTGAAATACCAGACGATGGTGGGGGCTGAAGGCGTGGGGCTGAGCCGGGGACAGGAACAGCGTATCTTTATCGCCCGTGCGCTCTATAAGGACCCTTCGTTCGTGTTTCTTGATGAGGCTACCAACTCGCTGGATGCCAACAATGAAAGAATCATTACCGGGAATCTGCTGGATTTCTGCAAAGGAAGGACGGTCCTGATAGTGGCCCACCGGTTAAGCACCATCCGTCATGCCGACAAGATAGTCGTTCTGCATAAAGGCAGGATTGTCGAAGAGGGTACCCATGACGAATTGTGCGCCCGTCATGGGCATTATTATGAGTTGATTAATAACCAGTTGATTGCTATGGGGTGAAGATAGTATTTTTTAACTTTTATATGTCAAAAAAGCCTTTTCGTCAAGGTCTTGCTTTTTTCTTTGTTTTCCGTATTTTGACAATAGAGTATAAACTATATCTAAAAAACAATCTCTATTATATAATGGAACCAGTTGCATCAACCCTTAGAGTGCTACTTTTGGCTTCTCATTACACTTGACCAATGAAAAAACGCTCATTCAGGAATGTTGTCCCAAACGAGCGTTGTGTTATTGTTTTCTTTCGTAACCGGAATACTTATTGCAGTGATATCATTAATTTTTTGATGATTCCGTCAAGTTCCGTTTCCCATTTATCCACACCTTCAAGAAAAGACGGATAGGTTAGCTGGTACCAGTTGTGGTAATCAAACAGTTTCATTCTCAGAGGATAGTAGTCGAAGAGTTTTTTACCATCTAAGAAAATGCGGATATGGTTAATCCCCACATTCATCGCGTTCAGACCGTGCCCGATAAGAATTTTATGGAATCTTTCCATTGGTGTGAAGTTGCTTCTTTTTTTCATAATTTTTTTATTACAATTTGTTTCAACAATACATTTTATACAATTCGGCATCCGATAGCGTACACAATTCTTCATCGGTACAGTAACCGTCAATCTCTTCGCACGCTTCCATTGTCTCATATATGCCGTTACGCATATCGTTTATCATTTCGTCCCGCAGGCTCTCCACTGATACCCTGAATATACGGTTGCTGGTATCTATTTCTCTGACGGGATAGGCACATCCTTTCCAATGAATCTGCCCGATGACTACTTCATCAGCATTTTCAGTCAGCCGGTCCAGATATTCTTTAATGATGTCTCCGTGGCAAGGATTCGGCTTGCAGAAACATCCCAATGTCTTGCCCTGCAATTTCCCGATCCGTTTGCGGAATTCGTCATCCGTACCCAGACGATGATAAAAGTATTTCCTGTAACGGTCAAGTGTGCTGCCTCTTGCCATTGTTGTTTCCAACCTGAACGGATTTCCGAAATAACCGTCCTTACCATGTCCTGCTCTGCCTATGTACACGTCACAAGTTTCCTTGCGGATATTTACAACTCTTGTTTTGGCCATAATCATCTTTTTTATTCTGTTAAACATTCCACCGGTTCGTGAGCCGATATTTTATTTCCTGCCTGCCATACCGTGCCGTGCCGGATTGTGCAAGGCTTTCCGGAAAAATACCGCAAGCGGAGCGCGGAAGATTTTTTCGGAAACCCGCAAGGGCCCGGCCTTGCTCAATCCTGACAGGCACGGGACGAACTTTGCAGGCTGAAATAAAAAAACGGTCTGTCTGATTTTATTTCTTATCACTTTCTTCCTGCGGAATCAGGTGTTGTAAATCAGGTTCATTTTAATACGTTTTATTAATCCACAATATCCTGAAAGTCAGTTGTTCTATTATTGTGAAACTTAGTGTTTCAAAAAGGCACACAAAAACAACGCAACCATACTAAAAAAATCAAATAGTTATAAAATATATTTTTGTATTTTTTAGCGAGGATGGGGAAAGAAAGCAAAGGAAAGCATATTTTGGAGGGAGTTACGTTACCAAATCGTAACTCACCTCCAAAATCCCCTAAGATGAATACAGTGTACTGATTTTCAATAAATTTGTAACAAAAAAAGTTGAGTTATAGAAGTATATTAAAAGTGTTATTTTACACAGAAAAAGCAGTTTGTAAAAACGATAAGGCACCTGTTATGGGGCATATCACCATCAATGGAACTCAGGCAGGTTTCAGTTGTAAGAAAGAAGTATCCTTTACGTTGTGCGATGTTAAAATCAACTGGGCAAAAGGTAAATCCGAAGAAGCCCCTACTCTTAATTAGGAACTTGATAATATCAAGGCGCAAATTGCCAAGCACTATCAGTATATTTGCGACCATGATGGTTTCGTTACAGCCAAGAAAGTCTATAACCGTTACGTTGGTTTTGGTGAAGACTATCACACGCTTATGGCACTTTTCAAAGAACAACTTGAATCGTATAAGGAAAAGATAGGTAAAGGAAAAGCGGAAAGCACCTACTGTGGACTGGTTGCTGACTACAAAAGCCTTTTGCTTTTCATGAAAACCAAAAAGAACATTGAAGATATAGCTATTGATGAACTTGAAAAAACGTTCATTGAGGACTGCTATACATGGATGCTCGAAACGGCAGGAAAAGCTAACACCACAGCCTTCAACCGTGTCAACATCCTGAAAATCATCCTTGCTATAAGGTAAAGATTGAGGGCGTATTTTGCAAAAAAGAGTTGAAACCTTCGCATATTGGAATCCCGTTTCACGGTTGTAGGTATGGTTGCGACCAACTTATGAAGACTGACAGTCTGGACAATGCAAAAGGTATTGATTACGTATGTCATCAACTTTATGCGTGCCAGATTCATTGTATTTCCGAAATGCTCTTGCATAATCGGAAGAATTTGGTTAACTTTGACTAAGTCCTTGGATCTTTTAGTAGTTCTTATGGAGAAAAGTCGACAAACTTTTCTTTTAAATTGCTAGATATCAATAGTTAGAAAAAACTATTTGAGATTTGGATATTTAGAAATAATAATTTCAATTTTTGTCATGTACTAAAAAGAAATTGATACAGGAATACTTAAACTATCATAATTATGCCGATACTGAGATATAAATTTGGCCAAGAAAGAGGAATTGTAAAGGAAAATGCTGGATTTGACGATTCTATTTTCCGTGACCAATATGTGCAAGCTCTTAGACTGACGAATGCCTTTGTTCGCGATAAAGAGAGTGAAACCCTTAAATGCGTGGCTTTCTGCGGGGATCGAGGAGAAGGAAAAACATCGTGTATGACAACGACACAAGGAATTATTGAACAGGTTAAAGAGAAATCTGACGCATATTCGTATGTGGATAAAATAGGATGCAAGGATCTTGCTAATACCAAATGTTCAGTCGTAGAAGTTACTGACCCTTCTTTTTTCGATGACTCGCACAACATCCTTCAAATTACTATCGGGAAGTTATATAATAGCTATCGTCGGAAGCAGGAAGAATGCAAGGTTGATTATGGAAAAAAGAACAAGCTGCTGGAAACTTTTTCGAGAGTGAATGCATCTCTTTTGACTCTGCAAAAAGATGATATAGACTCGATGAACGACTTACATCGGTTGGCGGTACTTGCCACTGGTATTACATTACGTGATCAGATTGCCGAATTGGTAAAAGAGTATCTAAACTTTATGGGGGCTGACATTTTGATTGTCCCCATAGATGACATTGATCTGAATATCGCTTATGCATACAGAATGTGTGAACAAATCAGAAAGTATCTGTGCGTACCGCAATGTGTGGTGTTCCTCAGTCTGAAAATAGAGCAGTTACAGTATGTGGTGGAAAATGCTTTCGCGGCGACAATAAAAAATCCTAATATAGGAAAAGCCTCAGATTCAAATGGATTCAACTTTGACGAGATAGCCGAAATGGCAAAAAAATATATCAACAAGTTGGTTCCAGTGAACAGTCGTGTGGAGATGCCTAAAGCCTACAGCCTTGCTGAAGTTAAATTGGAGTTGCCAACAAGCAATGGTGGTATCATGACGATGGAGAGTATGAAAAAGGGAGTACTTGAATTAATATACAATAGGACTCGTTATCTTTTTTATAATCCGGCTGATAGCATATCTCCGATTGTTCCGAACAATCTTCGAGACTTGTTTAACCTCATCGCTTTACTCGCTGCAATGGAAGAAATTCCAGATTCAAGGGAACTGACAAAAAAGCATGCTTTGGAGACAAACAAGAATATGTTCAAGCTCTATTTGTTCACAGTTTGGAAAAAACGATTTGACATTAGTACTCAAAACAAACTTGATAGTCTTGTGACTTTTGATTACGGAACTTCGTTTAACAAGGAAGTAATCGCGATTCTCTCAAAAAGGTTTGAGGAACAATTGAAAAAAGATTATCACGAACAGACAGAGGATGATTATCAAATAGAGGATACTGAAGCTAATATTTCTGCTTCAAAATCAGAATCCTCTAAGGTTGATACCACTCCACAAACCATAATGCTTAAAAGCATATGTGCTACTGACAATTTTGGTTATAATGTTACTGCGGGGGACCTCTTTTATCTGTTTTCTATACTTGAGCGTGAAGTCTTGAGTGAAAACGATAATGCGCTTCTCTTTTTTCTTAAAAGTCTCTATTCAATAAAACTTTATGAAGCATACGATCAAGTTACTGAACTTGAAGGAATGGTCTATCCTAAAACTAACGATGAAGAAAAAGGACTCACTATTATAGATAGGAGATTTGATCACTCAAATAAATTGCAACTTCTCACAGGAGGCAGCTATTTCACTTATTGTCCGGGAGATTTTATTCCTAAACCCTCAAAAGAAGTCGCTTATGATATAAGAATTATCAGTGGTAAGGAACTAAACGGCTTTTTATCTGAGTTAAGGGGCGGTTTTAAAGAAATAGAGGATTTAGAGAAAAAAGAGAATAAGACAGATGAAGAGAATAAGAAGGTAAAAGAATTCAACGCCCAACTTAATACAGCTGAGTTTTTCATTCTTACTACGAAATGTGCTGTGCCGCAAAAGAAAGCAGAAACAAAGGATTCGATCAGTTTAGTGAGAACATTGGATTTCTTGCGTCATAATGTTGAAGCATGCCATTATAGAACATTTTATCCTGCTACCGGCTATTACCTCTTTGACATCATGTCGATTTTTGGCAATATGATAAACCTGGAACTTACATACAAGAAGTTTTATTATGTCAACGATGACTTTTATCGTTTCATCTTTAATCATCCTGGTTCGTTGCTTCACAAAATTACTGAAAAAAGTTCAGTTTCTCGACAATATATAAATTATAAGGACAATAATGAGCGTACACAGATGCATAGACTCCTATCTGATAGCATTATTCGAAACGCAGAAGTACTCACTTCAGTGAGAGATATAATAGTATCACAACGTAAAACCACACATGAGGGGGCACAACAGGAATTTGTAACCTTTTACAATAAAATTCAAAATAGTGGAATGAAAACCCAAAAGACATCGTCTGATGGAGAACAAGATGAAATTACTTTTCATTTTCTTGAACCTATCAGTGAACTGTTGTCTAACATATTGGGTAAGAAGGAAAGGGGTAATCCTGATGAAGAGGCAGATATTTGGAGTAAATGTAAAAGTATTTTCGATTCAATATTCAATATAGAGCTAAAATCTCCTGATAATCTTTCATTGGAAGAAATTCTAAAAACAATCCGCAGGGCACAAATCCCCATGACTATTAGGGAAAAATTGAAGACTATCCCCTACTTTAGTAAGATGGATGACGATCAATTGAAGTCATGGGTACCCGACAAACTGGATGGTACAAATTATACCAAAGAAGAAGCTGAAGAGATTATTATACAGAAATATAATAAAGAATTTATACAATAAGATATAATGGTTTCTAACAGACCTGAACAGGTTGAAATATTACAACAAACAGAAATACAGCAAGTTGGCATGAATGAAAATGAACCAAACGGAGAGCCAACGAAGTAGTAATAGTTTTTCAACTATCAAAATCCAAAGAAAGTATAAGTTTTTACCGAATTTGATAAATGGATCTAATCAGAAATACAATTGAAGGTTTACTGTACGATTTCCCAATTGAATTGATGGGGAATTACATCACAAAAGATGACTCTATAGATATCAACGAGATACTGATAGACATCATAAAACGAAAGGATGTTTCATTTACTCAAACAGATATCTCGTTGCTTTCTGAAGTGATTAATGATACATGGTGTACGGATGCTGAATTTGGTATTAGTCCGGAAACATCCTCTTTGACTAATCGCATTTTATTATTGATGACAGAATTCTCAAAGCATGTGCTTAATCTTGCCGGTCTGCACAATCCTACTGTTCGATTCAACGAATTGTTGAGATGGCGTACTCTTTCGCTTAAGGTGGGTGAGGATATATTGGTTCTTCCATTGCTTGCACGGTATGATACGCTATGCCGTATCAAAAGAAAACGCTTTTTGTGGCCGATGGTACTTGAACACGACAATCTGAGACTTAATGCGATTCTTGATGAAGAGTTGTCTGACACACATTCGCATATCAATGCAGCCACCGATGTGTTCGAATTCAATTGGCTGAGATTAATGAACATGCCGGGACGAAAAAAGGACAAAGGAACTTTTTGGATATCAAGTGCAAAGAAAGACTACGACCTCATAAGCAGAGCGGGTAACAACCATTATCCACTTCCTTGTTGGGCGGTGATTGCCGCTACTGTTCGAGCAATGCTATGGGCGTCAGTTACCGAGAATGAGGACGCTTGTCCCATTACCCGCGTTATGGTTGAAGAGATGCTTGAGTCTGAAGATTCGATTTATAATAAATTGGAATCACTAAATCCTCTCATTGCTACATTTTTAGAGAACGCCCTTGAAACGAGTAATGGAATAAAGATAGATTATGCTATTGATGCACGGGATTTTATCAGCGATGTCCCTTCTTCTCCTTATTTGGTACATCATGGTGAGAGAAATTTCCTTTATCAATGGTTTAAAAGTTTTTTCGATAACGAACATGGGGCAAGAGAGAATGCGGATCTTATGCTTCTCTATCTGATAATTAAATGCAAAGTGCGTCGAGAATTTGTACAAACCAATAACCTCAGGGGGTTTGTGAATTTTCAAGATTATGACCATGAAAAGGTTTCGACTTTGGACACAGAAGAAGAAAAATGGGAAAAAGCTTTTAGGGAGATTACCTATAGATATGCTGTGCAGACTTCTTGCGGAGACAAAAAGAGATTCAATCTTGAAGCGCGAGTTACCCCAAATAACATAAGAAGCGTGCGTAAGATGAATTATAGGCAAGCCATATTTGGAGATTCCGATTTCCTTCAACGTAATGACAATCCATCTATAACCTTAATCGCTCATTTTATAAAGGGGGTAGATAAACAGAAGAATGAATTCACATGTCGACATGCTGATTTACGGAAAACACTAAAAAAACAAATGAACCAAATCATTAATAGAATTGGAGAGTATTCTATGGGTAATGGTCCACATTTGATAGGACTTGACGCAGCCGGTTCGGAACTCGGATGTCCACCTGAAGTGTTCGCCCCTTTTTTTCGTTATGCAAAATTACACGGATTGACCAACTTTACCTACCATGTCGGAGAGGACTTCTATGATGTTGTGGATGGACTGAGAGCAGTGGACGAAACGATACATTTCATGAATTATTCCGCAGGATGCCGTATCGGTCATGCACTGGCTTTGGGAGTAAATCCATTTGATTTTTATGAAGAACGACATCATTATATCATTATTCCAAAACAAACACTGCTTGACAATCTTGTGTGGCTTAAATACACAGCTGCATCCAACAATATAAGCCTTAACCCCGAGACTCTCTTACTGATTGATTGTCAGTTTTCCATATTATCTTCGGAGCTTGGTTATTCGACAATTTCATCTGACATGAACGACTATCAACAAAGCATGAATATGCGAGGTGATTGGATAGACAATTCTGAAGAGCCTAAGGATATTGGAGGTTGTTATTTCAAATGGTCTCCAATAACTTCTGCAGCTGTTGCTCCACAGAGAGTATTTAATTTATGGAAGCATTATAATCATTCAGAATGTTGCAATCGAAATGGAAAAAAAGTGACGGTGATTCAAGTTCCTCTTTCATTTGCTACTGATGTCGCCAAAGTACAAGAGTCCATTCTTTGGAATTTAGAGAAGCAGGGAATAGTGATTGAAACCAATCCGACATCCAATCTGCGGATAGGTCGATTCAATAGATACGATCAGCATCCAATCTTCCATTTCCATTCCATAGATGAAAAAGAGGGGAATCATTCAATGTTGGTTAGCATCAACACGGATGACAAGGGAATATTCTACACTTCACTCAAAAATGAATTTTCATTATTAGCTATAGCATTGCGAAAAGAAAGAAATGCTGATGGGACTCTGAAGTGGAGTGATTTGCAAATAGAAAACTATTTAAAGCGTATAGTTCATTATGGCAATATTTCACGGTTCCGACAAACGTATATTCCTTCGGGGGAGGAAGTAGAGTTTGAATCAGTCCATAACCACTAAACTGAGTTCTTGCAGAATAAGTTCATGGTCGAGGAACTGGACGGCATAAATATACCTATGTTACAGTGAAAAGGCAATGAACCGTCATTGCGGCGTCTTAAGAGTGTCCTGTCGGACATCTTGGTAAGCAGGCGCATACCTTTTGAATACACTATCTCACTGTCGGACAAATTATGTATGGCAGGAGTCAGTAACTTTTCAATGTTGGTTACTTTGGTAAAAATGTTATGCTTATTACTATTCAAATTATAGTTGATATATATTGTTTGCTACTAGTCTAACAGACATCTGATGACATATAGCGCCATCTAATGACACCGCTGAACCATAGCTTGTTAACCCCATTTATCTTCGCCGTCGAATTCAAATTTATGTCTTACCCAAACAATTCGACAATGAAGAGAAGAATCCTTTTTTCCATGGTGTGCGCGGTGATTGCCGCCCACGCTTTCGCGCAGGGCCAGGGCCTTGCCGGTATCAACGAGGCAACCAGCCTCATGACCTCGTATTTCGACCCCGCTACCAAGTTGTGCTACGCCATCGGCGCCGTGCTGGGACTGGTGGGCGGCATCAAGACCTACGGCAAGTTCTCCAGCGGTGACCCCGACACCTCGAAGACCGCCGCCAGCTGGTTCTTCGCGTGTATCTTCCTGATCGTGGCCGCCACCATCCTGCGTTCCTTCTTCCTCTAAAGGCATGGAGTATCCGGTAAACAAAGGCGCGGGCAATTCCGTCGAGTTCAAGGGGCTCAAGTCGCAATACCTGTTCGTCTTCGCGGGCGGGCTGACGGCGGTGCTCCTTGCGGTGGTCATCCTCTATCTGGCAGGCGTGGATCAGTGGATATGCATTCCTTTCGGAATTGTGTCCGGCGGTCTGCTGGTATGGGTGACGTTCCGGCTGAATGCCCGTTACGGTGAATACGGGCTGATGAAGCTGCTGGCCGGGAAACGGCACCCGCGTTATCTGATTCACCGCAAAAGAGTTTTCAGATTATTCACGAAAAGAAAGAAGAAACAACCATGAGAAATGTATTGAAAGCGGAAACGCTGGAACGCAAGTTCCCCCTGCTGTCGGTGGAGAACGGCTGCATCGTGAGCAAGGATGCCGACCTGACCGTGGCTTTCGAGGTGGAGTTGCCCGAACTGTACACGGTGACGGCGGACGAGTACGAGGCCATGCACGCCTCCTGGATAAAAGCCATCAAGGTACTGCCCGAACACAGCGTGGTGTGCAAGCAGGACTGGTTCGTCAAGGAGACCTACCGCCCGAAAACCGGCGGGGAGGAACAGAGCTTCCTTGCACGCAGCTACGAGCGGCACTTCAACGAAAGGCCCTTCCTGAACCACAGATGCTACCTGTACCTGACGAAGACCACCCGTGAGCGCAACCACCGGCAGAGTGACTTCAGCACCCTCTGCCGCGGCTTCCTGCTGCCCAGGGAGATAACCGACAAGGAGACGGCGGAGCGTTTCCTTGAGGCGGTGGAACAGTTTGAGCGCATCATGAACGATTCCGGGCACGTAAGGCTGCGCCGCCTGGAGACGGACGAGGTGACCGGCACCAAAGAACATCCCGGCCTGGTGGAGAAGTATTTCTCCCTCTCGCTGGAGGACGGGACCGCCGTGCTACAGGACATCTGCCTCAAGCCCGGGCGGATGCGTATCGGTGACAAGCGGCTCTGCCTGCACACACTTTCGGACACGGAGGACCTGCCGGGCAAGCTCTCCACCGACATGCGCTACGAGCGTATGTCCACCGACAAGAGCGACTGCCGGCTGTCCTTTGCCGCCCCTGTGGGGCTGCTACTGTCGTGCAACCATATCTATTCGCAATATGTGTTCATCGACAGCGCGCAGGAGATCCTGCAAATGATGGAGAAGAACTCGCGCAACATGCTCTCGCTGTCGAAATACAGCCGGAGCAACGCGGTGAACCAGGAGTGGACGGAAATGTACCTGGATGAGGCGCACGCCAAAGGGCTGCTGCCCGTCAGGTGCCACTGCAACGTCATCGCCTGGGCCGAGGATGCGGACGAGTTCCGCCGTATCAGGAACGATACGGGCAGCCAGCTCGCCATGATGGAATGCACGCCGAGGTACAACACCGTCGATACCCCGGTGCTCTACTGGGCGGGCATTCCCGGCAATGCGGGCGACTTTCCCGCCGAAGAGTCGTTCTACACCTTTCTGGAGCAGGCGGTCTGCCTCTTTGCCGGGGAGACCAATTACCGGAACTCGCCCAGCCCGTTCGGTATCCGCATGGCGGACCGGCAGAACGGCATCCCGGTGCATGTGGATATTTCCGACCTTCCGATGAAGCGCGGCATCATCACCAACCGCAACAAATTTATCCTGGGGCCAAGCGGCAGCGGCAAGTCCTTTTTTACCAACCATCTGGTGCGCAACTATTACGAGCAGGGCACGCATATCCTGCTGGTGGATACGGGAAACAGCTACCAGGGGCTGTGCCACATGATCCATGACCGCACCCGGGGAGAGGACGGGATCTACATCACGTACGAGGAGGACAACCCGATATCCTTCAACCCGTTCTACACCGACTCCGGACAGTTCGACGTGGAGAAGCGCGAGAGCATCAAGACCCTGATACTGACCTTGTGGAAACGGGAGGACGAGGCTCCCACACGTGCGGAGGAGGTGGCGCTGTCGGGCGCGGTGAACGCCTATATCCGGAAAATATCGGGGGACCGCAGCGTCAGGCCGGACTTCAACGGATTCTACGAGTTCGTGTCGGTTGACTACCGCCGGATGATTGAGGAGAAGAGGGTACGTGAGAAGGATTTCGACATTGACGGCTTCCTGAACGTGCTGGAGCCTTTCTACCGGGGAGGCGACTACGACTTCCTGCTGAACTCCGACAAGGAGCTGGACCTGACAAACAAGCGGTTCATCGTGTTCGAGCTGGACAACATCGGCAGTAACAAGGTGCTGCTTCCGGTGGTGACGCTGATCATCATGGAAACCTTCATCGCCAAGATGCGCAGGCTGAAAGGTGTCCGTAAGATGATACTGATAGAAGAATGCTGGAAAGCGCTGATGTCCGCCAACATGAGCGAGTATATCAAGTATCTTTTCAAGACCGTCCGGAAATATTTCGGCGAGGCGGTGGTGGTGACGCAGGAGGTGGACGACATCATCTCGTCCCCGATTGTGAAGGAGGCCATCATCAACAACTCCGACTGCAAGATACTGCTGGACCAGCGGAAATACATGAACAAGTTTGAGCATATCCAGCGGCTACTCGGCCTGACCGACAAGGAGAAGGGGCAGATTCTCTCCATCAACCAGGCGAACCATCCCGGACGTTCCTACCGGGAGGTGTGGATCGGGCTGGGCGGCACCCATTCGGCGGTGTATGCCACGGAAGTGAGCGAGGAAGAGTATTTCACGTTCTCGACGGAAGAGTCCGAAAAGCTGGAAGTGCAGCGGCTGGCGGAAGAATCCGGAGGAGACCTGGAGGCTGCCGTCAGACGGATGGCGGAGAAGAGACGGGAAGAACAGAGACAAACATCAACCTTCAAACAAGAATGATTATGAGAAACAGACCCTTTGTGAAACTGGCGGTGTGCCTGATAAGCATGGCCGCCCTGATATTACAGAGCTGCTCGGAGAGCGGTACAGACCGTGACAAGCTTTGCGGCTCGTGGACTAGTGTGGAAGGCAAGCCGGACGTGCTGGTATATAAGGAAGGAGAAGCCTACAAGGTGACGGTATTCGCCCGCAGCGGCAAGACACGCGTGCTGAAACCGAAGACCTACCTGCTGGTGGAGGAGAACGGCAACCTGTTCATCAACACGGGCTATCGCATCGATGTGTCCTACAACGAGGTGACGGACGTACTGACTTTCTCCCCCAACGGGGACTATGTACGCAAGGAGGAACGCCCATGAGAGCGAAGTCACTCCTGATAGGGACCGTGCTCGCCTTGTGCGGTACCGCTGCGGACGCCCAGTGGGTGGTGACCGACCCCGGCAACCTTGCCCAGAGCATCATCAACATGTCGGACAACATCGCCCACACCTCCAAGACCGCTGTGAATACGGCCGAGAGCTTCGCCGAGACGGTGAAAATCTACGAGCAGGCGAAGAGGTATTACGACCAGCTCAAAGCGGTGAACAACCTGATACAGGACGCCCGCAAGGTGCGCGACATCATCCTGATGGTGGGCGACGTGTCGGACATCTACGTGACCAACTTCGGGAAGATGATGAACGACGGGAACTTCTCGCCCCGCGAGCTGGACGCCATCGCCTTCGGTTACGCCCGGCTGCTGGAGGAGAGCAACGGCGTGTTGCAGGACCTCAGGCAGGTCATCAACGTGAGTACGCTCTCCATGACCGACAAGGACCGTATGGACGTGGTGGACCGCTGCTACTACGAGATGCGCCGCTACCGCAACCTGGTGAGCTACTATACGAACAAGAACATTGCCGTGAGCTATCTCAGGGCCAGGAAGAAGAACGACCTGGACCGCGTGATGCGGCTCTACGGGGATGAAACCTCCAAATACTGGTAGCCTATGGTACTTTTGTCGATAGATTTCGCCAACCTGCATACCATACTGGAGACCCTGTATGGAGAAATGATGCCCCTTTGCGAGGAGATGATGGACGTGGGCAAGGGGCTTGCCGGACTGGGGGCGCTCTTCTATGTCGCCGTCCGCGTGTGGCAGTCGATGGCGCGCGCCGAGCCGGTAGACGTGTATCCGCTGCTCCGTCCCTTTGCCATCGGCATCTGCATTCTGCTCTTTCCCACACTGGTGCTCGGCACGCTGAACAGTGTGCTCAGCCCCATCGTGCAGGGCACGCACAAGATGCTGGAGGGGCAGACGCTGGACATGGAACAGTACCGTGCCCAGAAGGAGGAGCTGGAACGGGAGGCCATGCTGCGCAATCCCGAGACCGCCCACCTGGTGAGCGACGAGGAGTTCGACCGGCAGCTGGACGAGCTGGGCTGGTCACCCACGGACACCGCCTCGCGGCTGGGCATGTACGTGGAAGTGGGGATGTACAATCTGGAGAAAAAAATCCGTGATGCGTTCCGCAGCCTGCTGGAACTGATATTTGCGGCGGCATCGCTGCTGATAGATACCGTACGGACCTTTTTCCTGGTCGTGCTCTCCATACTGGGCCCTGTGGCGTTCGCCTTCAGCGTGTGGGACGGCTTCCAGTCCACGCTCGGGCAGTGGTTCACAAGGTATATCTCCGTCTATCTGTGGCTTCCGGTGAGCGACCTGTTCAGCACCCTGCTCGCCAAGCTCCAGGTGCTGATGCTCCGGAACGACATTCTGGAGTTGCAGGGCAATCCCGACTACTCGATAGACAACTCCAACAGCGTGTACATAATTTTTATGCTCATAGGGATTATCGGGTACTTCACCGTTCCGACGGTGGCGGGCTGGATTGTGCAGGCGGGCGGTGCCGGAAACTTCAGCCGCAACCTGAACCGGACAGCCACGAAAGCGGGCAGTTTTGCTGCTGGGGTGGGCGGTTCCGTGCTGGGGAATATCGGAGGACGGCTGAGAGGAAAATAACAGAGACCGGTTTGCGGGATGCGTATGCGGCATACAGCTACTAACGTATGCAGCTTGATACGACTAACGTTAGTAACCATGCACGACTAACGTATGTAGCGACCTGCTACTAACGTATGTAACAAGCCGTCACTAACGTATGTCGCCAGGAGCACCATACGTATCCCGCCGGGAGAAAGAAAAAATCAATCAATCCAAAGAAACGATTCATACATGGAATTCAAGTCATTGACCAACATTGAAAGCAGCTTCCGCCGTATCCGGCTGATGCTGGCGGTCTTCACCGGCTGCTGTGCGCTCGTCACCGGCTATGCGCTGTGGAGCTCGTACCGCTTCGCCGAAAGGCAGCGTGAGAAAATCTACGTGCTGGACGGCGGCAAGTCGCTGATGATGGCCCTCTCGCAGGACCTTTCGCAGAACCGTCCCGCCGAGGCTAGGGAGCACGTAAGGCGCTTTCACGAGCTGTTCTTCTCGCTCTCGCCCCAGAAGGATGCCATCGGGCACAACATCAACCGCGCCCTGCAACTGGCGGACAAGAGCGCCTACCACTATTATGTGGACTTTGCCGAGAAGGGTTATTACAACCGGCTGATTTCGGGCAACATCAACCAGGTGGTGCATGTGGACAGCGTGGTGTGCGATTTCGCCGTTTATCCTTACAAGGCAACGACGTATGCCCGCCAGATGATCATCAGGGAGAGCAACGTGACCGAGCGCAGCCTTGTCACCTCCTGCTCGCTCCAGAACACAGGGCGCTCGGACGACAATCCGAACGGGTTCATCATCGAGCAGTTCACCATCCTGGAGAACAAGGACATAAGGAGCGCGGAGCGATGAAAAGAGGATATGCCTGCCTGAGACGGGCGGACGGCCGGATACGGCTGTTCTGCCGCCGCCTGACAAGAAGGCAACGGAGCCTGGTGGCAATCACCGCCTTCCTTCTGTTCCTGGTCGCCTGCCTGTACACGATTGTCTCCGCGCTCTCCGGTCCGGGAAAGAGCGACGGGACGATGAGAATAGAACATATCTGGCGGCTCGACTTGCGGCCGGAAGACAATACCAATCCATCCAAACAACTGCTACGATGAAAACGGATATACAGAAGATAAAGAAACTGCTGGGACTGTCGGGTGACGAGCCGCTGACACCCGAAGAGAAACGCCGGCGTGCGAAGTTTGTCATCTACCCGCTTTTTTTCCTGATGTTCGCGGGAGCCATTCTGCTGATATACAGCCCGACACAGAAGGAAAAGGAGGAAGCCGGAAAAGGCTTGGGATTCAATACGGAGATTCCCTCACCCGAAGAGACCCGCATGGAGGGCAACAAAGTCAGCGCCTACGAACGGGATGCCCTGGCGAAAAAGGAGAGAAAGCGCAAGGACACCTTTCAGGAAATGTCGGAACTGTTCAACAGGAAGCGGAACGACACCCTGCGTGTTGCGCAGGGCGGAGTGAACGTGGAGCTTCCCCCGGAACCGGAAGCCATGACACCTCGCAGTCCGGTGCGTTCGTCCACGGAGGCCTACCGCAACATGAACCGCTCGCTCCATACCATCCATGAGCCGCGCGACCATCCGCAGGACAAGGAGCTGCTGCGGCGCATCAAGAATCTGGAAAAGAGGCAGTCCGGGGAGCACCCTGACGGCGGCGGGCAGTCACTGGAAGAGAAGATGGCACTGATGGAGAAGTCATACGAGCTGGCGGCCCGTTACAACGGGAAGCAGACGACCGCCGCTCCGGCAGCCGACCGGAAAGAACGGACCGCCGCCCGACCGGTGAAGCAGGTGCGGCAGCAGGTGGTGTCCTCCCTGTCCCGACCGATGAATGACGAAGAGGGGATTTCCGGAGAGCGGAATACGGGATTCCATACCCCCGTCGGCAAGACGCTCTCCCCGGACAGGAACACCATCGCCGCCTGCGTGCACGGGACGCAGACCGTATCGGACGGGCAGGCCTTGCGCCTCCGGCTGCTGGAACCCATGGCGGTGGACGACCGCCTCATACCCAAAGGCACCCTGCTGACCGGTAGCACGCGTATCCAGGGGGAACGGCTGGACGTACTCGTCGAGACGGTGGAGTACAAAGGGGCGATCATCCCGGTGGAGCTGGAAGTGTATGACGCCGACGGCGGGCAGGGAATACTTGTCCCGAACTCGCTGGAATATGATGCCATGCGTGAGATAGCCGCCAACATGGGGACCTCGATGGGGAGCAGCATCAACATCTCGACGGACGCCGGTGCGCAGATAGCCTCGGACGTGGGGAAAGGCGTGATACAGGGCGTGTCACAGTATGTCACCAAGAGGATGCGGACGGTGAAAATCACGCTGAAGGCCGGGCACAGGCTGCTGCTCCATACCCCGGAGTAGAAAAAGAGAAAACACAATTATTCAACAACCAACCAACAACAATCGGACATGAAGAAGATTCTGATGATGTTTGCCCTTCTGACGGGCTTTTTAGCTGCCCATGCGCAGCAGAGTAGCGGAGATTATTTTGAAGGGCTGAGCCGCAAGATAGGCTTCAGCCAAATGATACCTCCGCATGGTCTGGAAATCACCTACGACAAGACGGTGCATGTGGTTTTCCCCTCATCCGTCAAGTACGTGGACCTCGGTTCCCCCAACCTGATAGCCGGCAAGGCGGACGGCGCGGAGAATGTGATCCGGGTGAAGGCCACGAGGAAGCATTTCCGTAACGAGACAAACATGAGCGTGATTACCGAGGACGGGAATTTTTACACGTTCAATGTCAAGTATGCCGACGAGCCGCTGCTGCTGAATGTGGAGATGTGCGACTTCATCCATGACGGGGAGGCGGTGAACCGTCCCAACAACGCGATGGAGATCTATTTGCAGGAACTGGGCAACGAGTCGCCCAGGCTGGTGCGTCTGGTCATGAAGTCCGTGCACGGACAGGACAAGCGGAGAGTGAAGCACATCGGCTGTAAGCGGTTCGGCGTGCAATACCTGCTCAAAGGGCTCTATGCGCACGGTGACCTGCTCTATTTCCATACCGAGGTAAGAAATTCCACCCACGTGCCTTTCGATGTGGACTTCGTGACCTTCAAGATCGTGGACAAGAAGATAGTGAAACGTACCGCCATGCAGGAACAGGTCATCTGTCCGCTACGTGCCTTCAATTACCTGACCCGTGTGGACGGGAAAAAGAGCGGGAGAACGGTGTTTGCCCTGCCCAAGTTCACCATCCCCGATGACAAGAAACTGGTGGTGGAGATGTATGAGAAACAAGGGGGACGCCACCAGTCCTTTGAGATAGAGAATGAAGATCTGGTGCGTGCCGAGACTATCAATGAACTGAAAGTGCGATGAAAAGGTATGTGTATATCACCCTTGCGCTGCTTGCCCTTATGGCGGGGCAAGCCCATGCGCAACGCTGTCTGCCGGGAATGAAGGGTGTCCGTCTCACGGCGGAAATGGCGGACGGCTTTTACTGCGGAGCGAATCGGCACGATGCCGGTTACGCCTTCTCGCTGGCCGTTTCCACCTACACGAAAAAAGGAAACCAGTGGGTGTTCGGCGGGGAGACGCTCCGGCGCAACCTCCCATACAGGAACACGCATATTCCGACGGCGCAATACACGGGCGAGGGCGGTTATTACCATACGTTCTTTTCCTCGCCGGGCAAGGTGTTGTTCCTGAACCTCGGTGTCTCGGCCCTGCTGGGGTATGAGACGGTAAACGGAGGCAAGAAACTGCTGGATGACGGTGCCGCCCTGCACAGGTGTGAATCGTTCATTTACGGCGGTGCGGCGACACTGGAAGCGGAAGGTTACCTGTCGGACAGGGTTGTCCTGCTGCTTCGGCTGCGTGAGCGGTTTGTGTGGGGCGGCGCCTCGGGCCGTTGCCACTGCCAGTATGGAATCGGAGTCAAATACATTTTCTAACCCTAAAACAGATATATACCCATGAAGAGAAAAATCCTTGATTGTATGATGGCGGCCTGCTGCCTGGCTGCCGCCCTTTTTTGTCTTGTTTCTTGTGACGGCGGGCTGGATGTCCGGCAGGAATACCCGTTCACGGTGGAAGCCATGCCGGTAGCGGATGGAATAGCAAACGGCGAAACGGTGGAAATCCGTCTGGAAATCAGACCGGAAGGCAACTTTGCCGGAACGGTCTATACGCTGAGGTACTTCCAGCCGGACGGCAAGGGCAGCCTGAAGATGGAGGACGGCACGGTGCTGAAGCCCAATGACCGCTACCTGCTGAATGAACGGAGATTCCGGCTGTATTACACTTCGCAAAGCGCGGATGACTCGCAAACCATCGACCTCTATTTTGAGGATAACTGGGGGAATATGCGGCAGCTGACCTACGGTTTCAATGTGAATGATGCGGAAAACAACGTCCCGGACAATGAATAGAACATGGTTCAGGCTGACGGTCGGAGTGTTTATGGCGTTTGTGGTCTCCTCCGCTTTTGCCCAAGGAAAGGGGGAAGTGCCGGATTCACTGTTTGACAAGGCCGTGGAGTTCATCAAGCGGGCGGAAGGCTGGCATCGGGGACAGATGCCTTACATCGGTTACGGACATTGCTTGCTTCCGGGGGAGACATTGACCGAGAACCTGAGCAAGGCACAGGCCGATTCGCTGCTGAGGAGTGACCTTAGAAAGTGTTGTGATGCGTTCCGGGAGTTTGAGAATGATGCATTGCTTTTGGGCGTTTTGAGCTATAATGTGGGCATTTTCAGATTGAAGGGCCATGGCAGGATACCGAAAAGCCGGTTGATACGGAAGCTGGAAAAAGGCGAGCGTGACATCTATGAGGAGTATGTTTCCTTTAGGTGCTATAAGGGGAAAGTCATTCCAAGCATAGAGAGAAGAAGAAAAGCCGAGTTTGCACTTTTCTATATACCTTGATTATAAAAAAAGCCGTGAACGACGATGGGGAAATCGATGTTCACGGCTTTTTTTACTGCAATTTTTACTCATCTTCAAATCAGTATATACGGCTGGTTATTCCAATTTGTGCTTTAGATTGAAATGATAATGTCTTGTGGTATTCCCGTATAATATGCTATTTTTTCCACTGGTATATTATCTTCCTTCATTTTTATTATTATATCAATGGTTTCTCTGGTAAGAGAAGATGGTATAGGAGTGAACAGAATATCTGACAGTTTATTTATGGCTTTAATAACTCTTTGCCTGTCTGATTCCATTTTTAAATTTATACCACTGAAAGTAGAAAGTTCATCATGCAAAATGAGATAGTATATTCCGCCTATTATCAGTGCGGATATAGTTACAATGTCAATATCCGTATCTGAGAACAGTTTTGAATATTTTTGGCATAGAGGCAATGTATGTAATTCTCGTAACCGGGCGGTACGCTGACTGGTTTCATTATTATTAGCCAGTTCCCATTTCAGAAGCTCTTGCATTGCTTTGTTCTCCGATAAAGAATGGAACAATCCTGTCAGAATGTTCGTGTACAATTCTTTATCATTGCTTGATTGTTTCTGGGACTTTATGATATCATTGAACCAGTAATCGTACTTTTTGACATACTCATCAATAAACTTGTTCAAATCCTCATATCTATGGTAGAATTGGACAGGTTCGATTTCTGCCAAATGTATGATACCGGTAACTGTCAATTTTGAAAATCCATCATTTTCAATCAATTGATTTGCCGCATCAAGTATACTTTCTTCTATGTCCTTTGCACTTCTTCGCTTTCTCCTTTCTTTCATTGTTCCTTTTTTATTTTTATATCTTTATTTATATCATTAAGAGCGTTGATTAAAGCATCCAACTGTTCATGTTCATGCGTGGCAAGAACACTGACCCTTAATCTGGCCTCTTTGGTTCTTACTGCCGGATATACAATTCCAATTGTAAAGATACCTTTTTCCTGTAACATTTTAGCTATTTCATAAACTTTTTTATTATCTCTTATCATAATGGGGAAAATAGGTGACACGGATTTGCCTATGTCAAACCCTTCGGTTGTCAGCCGGCTCCTGAGGTAATCGGTATTTTCCCAAAGTCTGGCTCTTATTGCCGGTTCTTTCTTTATTATTTCCAAAGCTTTCAAAATGGATGCGGTTACTTGTGGTGTAGGGGCTGCCGAGAAGACATTGCTGTCCGCATAAAATTTCAGGTATTGTATTATCTTTTTTGAGGCGGCGGCAAATCCTCCCACACAACCAAATGATTTGCTGAATGTTCCGGTGATGATATCCACTTGCCCCAAACAATTGAAATGTTCTGCTGTTCCTCTACCGTTGGCTCCCATTACACCTATTCCGTGTGCATCATCCAGCATCAACATAGCTTCATGGGTTTTGCAAAGAGAAATTATTTCCGGGAGCAAGGACAAATCCCCATCTTGTGAATATACCCCGTCTATTATTACAAGTCTGGTCTGATATTGATCTTTGGTTTCTTTCAGCGTTTTCTCTAAATATTCCAAATCATTGTGTCCTATTCGCTTTACATTTGTTCCTTTTAATCCTGCCATTGCGCTTGTATGGATATAAGGATCCACTAACGCAATGTCATTTTGACCTAATAAGGCTCTTAATATCCCTGCATTTGCCCCGAAACCGGAAGAAAACAGTATTGCGTCCTCCTGCCCTACAAAAGATGCGATTTCTTGTTCCAGTTGTTGATGTATATCGAGATAGCCACCTATAACCTGTGCGGCACAAGCACCTGTTCCATACTTGATAATAGCATCTATTCCAGCCTGTTTGGTTTCCTCTCGTTGTGACATTCCCAAATAGTCATTGGAGATAAATGCAGTGACAGGTCGGCTAAAGCCTTCAATGGTCATTGTTGATCCGACTCCTGTCTGGGAAGTTATCCAATAGCTTTTGCAACCAAATTCATTTAATTGATTGATGTATTGCTGGAAGTCGTCAGCTCTCTCGATAGCGCTCTTCTTTAAAGAAAGTTCAAAGTCTTTTAATGAGTAATAAACATTTTCCATATTAATATAATTTAGATTGTATAGTACAAATATAGATATTATTTATGTTTATCAACATATGATGGCAAAAAATATCTAAAAATATTGTTTTATATACAATCAACATTGTATATTTGCATCCGTACTAGTACTATATAATAAAATGTTCATTAAAATTTTAGAAAATGAAAAAAGTATTGATAATTAAAGGATTTATAGCTGCTTTAATAATTGCAGTTCTAGGGCAATTGACTTCATGTCAAAATGAGGATGGTTTTACTCAAGAAAGTACTGAAAAGGTAAACCTTATTGATTATGATGTGACAAAAGTCCCATGTGAAGAAACGGAGGAAGAGCAATTTCTTAGAAAGAAAGCTTATGAAGTCATAGATAAACATGTATCTATTAAAAATGGCCTCTTTGTTCTTGATGTGACAAATGGAGAATCTATCGGTTTGTCTGAAAGAGTGTTTATCTACTATAAAAACCGAATGCAAGAAAGTAATGCTCTTTTATCAGCACAAGGAATTGTGAAAAATCAAATAGGAGAAAAAACAATAGAAATATATAATGCTAGCAATTTCGTTGGTGAAAGAGCCTCCGGGGGAGTAACCAAATTAGTTCTAAATTGGGCTTCGTTTGAATTATATATTTCAAATTCTGATTGCAAAAAGATTGCATTAGGATCCGAGATAACGGCTGTTCTAAGTGCTGCTATTCCAGATCCCAGTATATCAAAAATAGCAACAATAGTAGCAGGGTTATGCGGTATTGCTTTCAATCAATTTGCTGATAATTATCCGAATGGAATCATTATTTCGTGCGAGATAATACCTGTTCCTATTATAGGTTGTTATAACGATTGGTCATTTAAAGGACAATGAAAACATTTCTTCAAGGAATACAATACTTTATAGTAGCAATATGTATCGTTTTAATGATAAGTTGTGAAATAAGTTCTAGCTCAAGATTATTTTATCTGTGTTTAATAATAGCTATGATAACTAATTTATTTTCAGATAATAAATATATCAAATGGGGGGGGATGATTTTAAGTCTTGTCTGCATATTTATTCTCATAAAGTATTATTGGTGAAATCCATAGACTAGCAATAGGTTACTATTGTAACCTATTGCTGTTTTGAATTCATTGGTATGTAGCATTTTTTGGGGGAAATGTTCTGTTTTAAATGTATGTGACTAATTGCTCTGTTTAGCTTATATGGCATCGAATAAATGCGTTGCAGAACAGATAGGGGAAATATTTACACCATTCTTATAAAAAGGCAGATAATAGTTTATACCAGATTCGGTTTATTCATTGAATCGGAACTAATATAGAAATATATATGAAGTTATTTCTCATTGGTTTATAATGACCGCTTGGGATGGTTACTGTACTAATATGTAAGGATTAACTTCTTTCTTCAAATCTTTACAATATTGATATTATATATTCACTCTAATTTCAAGAACCAAATTAAAAAACATTTTTATGAAAAATCTTTTTCATTCTTTATGGGGCGTAAGCCGATTATTAGTAGGGGGAATGACCATAGCTCTTGCCTCTTGTACACAAGATTCAGGACTTTTAGATGATTTCTCAGAAGCATCAGAAAGTTCAGTTTTATCAAGATCCATTTCTGTTGCTGATTCTGTAAGTCTGTTTTCTAATGCAGATGAATATCAAAAGCAGGAAACAAAATTTTCTTCTTATTATCCTGAAACCGATGAATTTTATTCATCAAATATGTATGCTGTTAGAGAGTTGCCTTTTGCGTTGAAAGTCAGAGGAGGTGGAGTGGCTGGACAGCCTTATCTTTCTACTCAAGGAATGAGAAAAGAATTGATACTTTCAGCATATAGCTCTTCAAAATTCTATTTAAAGATTTTGCCACCTAGTAGTGGAATACCATATTTGATTTATTCAAAGTCTTATAATAAGCCATTGGTTTGTGGTCAATATAACAATGCTCCAAACAATAAACTTGTTTTTGTTTGGGATTCGGAAGATATAAGTTCTGGAAGTTGGGACCTTATACCATCAACATATAAAGGGTATTTTAATATTGAAAATCAGACATATTTAGGAACGGCAGACCCCAATAATCCTTGGAGTGTATTTAATTATTCCATAGAAGTAAAGAATAATGGGCAGGTGGGGTATGCAAAATATAATAAGCAACCCCAGCAAGAGTTTCTATTAGAGTTTCAGGATAAATTTAAAGTAAAAGAAATAGTATTTGAACCTGAAGCTGTAGTGACGGAATTAGACCCTGTTGTTGTGTACTCAAATGGTCAGACAGGAGCAGTTGCTGGACCATCAAATATTACAATTTATGCAAAAAAAGATGTAAAAGACACTTCTTATTATACAGAAAAAGGAGCTTTGAAAATTCCAATGGAAAATGAAGAACAAATGTTTTTACGCCCTGCAATAATAGCCGGTCAATTTATTGCCCCTGGCAATTTTAGTAGTGGGGAAATGCCTGATTCAACAATATTTTTGCCTAGAGCTCCTTATACTTCCACAACGTATGAGATACCTAAAACATTATCAGTGACTATTCCGGTAGAAGTTGATGAGCCATCTTTAATTAAAGTAACGACTTATTTAAAGAAATATAGTGTAAAGGCTGACTATACTATTACTATGACTTATCGTAATGGAAATGAGTCCAATGATAGAGAAGTTAAATTTAAAGGTTCTTGGTATGGAATAATAAATACTACATCAAAGGCAAAACCAGACGAAATAGTAACAATTCCTTTAGAAGAATATATGAAAAGTTTATCTAATAATAATCTGCAATAAGAAAAGATTATGAAATCAATATTATATATAATAATTTTATCTGTAACAATTCCATTGTTTATGGCTTGTTCAGAGGATTTGAACTTATGCGCACAGCAAAATACTGCATTAGAAGCTGATTATTCATGTGATGATGTGATTCTTCAAGAACGTAATCCATCTCTTCCAGATGTTATTACAGGAAAACCTTCTTTTGATGAAGAATTGACAAGAAGTAGTGAGATGGTTGGGGGAACTGATAAATATCTAGGTTATGGTTATAAATTGCTTAAAGGGAATTATATACCAAGTGATTTTGATAACTTTACGCATTCCATACTTGATATTGAATCTGTAAAAGAATATGATGAATCATATATAGATGAAAAATATCCTAACTGGAATGATCAGTCATCGTTTGCTTATTATGATTTTAATAATTATACGCATTTTTCATCAATAAGTAAAACTGTGAAAAGTGGATTTTCTTTAAATCTAGGTTTTTTTTCTATAGGGAAAAAGAAAACGACAACCGAAACATTTAGAACCTTCATTAACGAATCAAAGGAACAGGCTTATGGGGAAATGAATATATTGTTTGCTCATGGCAAATTTACCTTGTTAAGTTCCAATGGTTCTAATAAAGTGTTTGCAAGGCAGTTTTTAAGAAGGTCTTTTATTAATAATTTATATACCTCTCCTATATCATCTATCATTGATTCATATGGAGATTTTGTTGTTGTTGGTTATTATACAGGTGGAAGAGCTTTTGCGCAATATATGGGTAATGCGGGTTCAAATACGAATGTTGAACAGAAAACTAAATCCTTAGAGCAAAATATTAATGCTTCACTTGTATATAAAGGTGATTCACTTAATGGATCGTTCGGATTTAATGGAAAAGATGGTACTTTTGATTCTACAGTGTACAAAAGACAAGATATATTTATACGTGTAAAAACATTGGGTGGTATTCAAGATGAAACAGGTGTAGTGAATACTACAATGGCACTTAAAGACATAAATATAAACTTGCAATCTTGGAGAAAATCATTAAATGATTCAAAAAATCATACAGTGATTGATTTAATAGAAGAAGGATTATATCCAATGTCGGATTTTGTACTGGAAAGAAACTTTCAAAGGCGTTTTGATGATACGTCTAAAGAAATTCTTCTTCCTGTTACAAGACTTTATACTCCGTCTATTACGATTGCAAGGGTATTGGCAAAAACATCTGTTTCGGGAGAAAGTTTATATGATGTAGCTGCTGTGCTAACAACAAGACAGGGTGACCAAATAGTATTGAGTAAAAGTAATGCTACGGATGCGGAATTGAGGCAAAATGAAGATGATAATATTTTTATCAAAAAAGCCCAAATTATATCGTCAGAAATATCAAGGTATTTCAGCTCTGATATTCAGATAAGTTATAATACTAGAAAGCGTATTAATCCTCAAATGCGTTCTCCGCTATGTATGGTTTTGGAGAACTTCAATGAAAAAGGTTTCTATAAGTACTATCATGAGGCAACTAATATGGAATATTTATACGACCCAACTACCAAACTCTGTTTTTCATTTTTTGCAGATGAAAGAGATGAGAGTTTGCTAGAGGTATATGGTCTTAGTTCATGGGCCTTCAATTTATCAGAAAAACAAATATCAATAGCTACGTTAGCTAATCTATATACAATTATAGGGTTGTGATTTTGAAGTTTGTGTAAAATCTTAATTAATAATATATGAAATCTTATTTTAAATTATTTTATTGGTTAATGCTTGGAGCATTGTTTTCAGTAAACATTGGTTTGACAAGCTGCGCTGATAGACATTCTGAGGAGCCAAAAGAAGAACTTACTCCTCAGGCTCTTTATCAAACTTCATGGCGTGGAACAGGAAGTTGTGCTGCTTGGGCTGTACAAAATATGGGCGTAGGTATACAATTTATAGATACCCAAACAGGAAAAGTAAATTGGGAAGGTTATGATGAAATTGATATTACCTACGCAATAGAAAGAAAATATGTTACATTTAATAGTAATGCTTTATATTTAGGTGGTGCTCCTTGGGTTATTAAGAGCTATACAAAAAAGCATATAATCCTTATGCAGAATGAGGCTAGTCCTGACAAAGAGAAAGTTGCTACAATAGAGCTAGATAGGATAGATTGATTTGAGGGTGTTATCATTAGTATTTTTTATTCCTTGGGCGCAATCGTCATTCAATTTATAGAATAAGAGAGGGTGTATCAAAATTCCCTTTTTGAGGAAATTACCCTTGCTATAGCTATCTGTGGCAGGGGTAAATCTTTATATTTATGCATTATGATACACTCTCTTGTTATACAATTCGGTTATTATTCTCTCAATTAACCTTTACCCGGTTCATAAGTTGTTCTGATATCTCATGCAGTTCCCGGCACCGTTCCGGCTCCTGTTCCCGTGCGAAAGCGGTGATGCCCTGCGTTAGTTTCCACAGGGTGGCCCCTCCGGTCACTCCGTCCTACGGATTGTTGTTCATCAATAATTTTTCCACTTCGCGCCCTTCGCTCTTCAGCAAACCGCCTTTCTGCACCAGTTGTTTGAGCTTCTTGTCGAAGTCCACATCTATTTCCGAAGCACCTTGTATTTCGATGGCTTTCTGCATAAGTGTATCCTTGTTGTACAGTCCTTTGGTCAGGTCCGATACCGCCGATACGGTGGTCTGCGTGTCCAGCTCGTAGGTTTTCTGTGGCAGTGCCAGTGAATCGGGCAGTCTTGCCCCAGATGCACCTGCCGCATGATGAAAGCGCAGGCGAATTCTCTGTTGAGAGCCGATTTGAGGAAACTGTATAAGATGTGCAGCCGCTTCGGAAAAGATGCCCTGCTCGTCACAGCGCTGTCCTAATAATGTGGGATATTACCGGTTGGTCGGGTACGGGAAAATGCCGAAAAGCAGGCTGATTCAAAAATTGGAATCCGGCAGCAGGGATATCTACGAGGAATATATCTCGTTCCGATGCTATAAGGGAAAAGTGGTACCGAGCATCGAGCGACGACGGAAGAAAGAGTTTGAATTGTTGTATATTCCATAGATAAACAGATGGCAAAAGGCTAAAGGAAGGGTCGTATCATTGCTCAAAACTGAGTTTGATGCGACCCTTTTGGATGTAATAGTTACAATGTGTAACTTTTCGGAGCAGTCATTTTAGTTTTGGCTTTACCCTCATAATGTTGTTTTACCTGATTTTCTATATTCATTTTCAGGATTGCCTTGATGCAAGAAAATTGAGATAGTCCGCAATGGCACGCTGACAGCCGGTGAAATCAGGTGTCCGTTTACCTTTATACTTTCTAAAATAGATCGTTCCCGATTTTGTAAGACCGTTTACGGATTTGTTGAATGTACCTTTGGTACGGATATGGATTTCAAAACCGTCCCGTTTGGCTATTTCAAGAAAAACATTTGCCTCAATTCGTTCTCCATTTAGAAAACTCTGTTTGCAATCGTCAATTTGCCGTTGCCATTCCTTTTCCTTTAATCGCTGTTCCTCTTCTTCCTTAGCCTTCAGTTCCAGCCGTTTTTGTTCCTGTCTTTTTAAATACGCTTCACGGGCTTGCCACAAAGGTGCAGTATCAAGCCCAAGAGCTTCAAACACACGGATAGAAAGAAGAGAGATATGAATTCCCCTTTCTAAATCTTGAAGTGTATTTGTAATCCAATTTTTACAATAAGCGGCAGTTGTTTCTTTGCGTTCCTCCTTGTCAAGGAATCGGCGTGAATGCTGTCCGCAAGAGAAAAATACATTTTCTATCTTGCAGACAACATGGAATATGTCCTCGCTTTCGTTTCCATATTCGTTTTTTGTAGATAACGAGAGATAAACATTCTCCGCATACGGCTCCAACTCCATATAAGGGGCGACGACAGTATTCCCGTCAAACTTGTATTTGAATACTTTTGCTTTCATAATTATATCTGTTATGATTGTTCATTCATATAATTCAATATGCTCCCTTCCAGCCTGTCGTATATCCGGTTGAATTGGTCCTGATATTCTTCCAGAAAAGCCCCGTCCGCATCGCACATTTCATCGAGTGTCTTATTGTTTGTCCGACATAATTCAGTATCGGTCAGTTCACAGACTATTTCGATAAGCATCGAGCGTTCCTTGTCTTCGGGGAGTAATTTGTCTTTTTTCAGGCAACAATAGTTGCGGATATTGATTCTCAGATACAGGTCTGCCTCTTCCCAGCGTTCATCCGGTAAGAATGTGAATGCCTGTTTCAGTTCATCGGGTTGTTTGTCCCACCATTCGTTCAAACTCTTCGGTTCCATATTCATAAGTTTAATTGGTCGATAACCGTTTGGTTTGCCATTGCCGATTCCAAATCACCTTCCAGCAAATCGTTCGCGTCGCATAATTCACGCAGGTTTCTTACTTCGGCATCAAGGTATTCCCGTGCCGTCTCTTTGTCACACCTGCAAGAGGTGCATATCCTGTCAATGATTATTGTTTCCATCATTATTTTTATTTAGTTTTTGTAACTGGAATCGGATAAAAGCTGTACGGTTGTCCGGAGTATCTCGTCCAGCCAGTTGATGCAACGAGCCCCGAGTTCAAAAGGACCGTCAATTTCGTACAAGTCACGGGAATGTTTGTCTTCCACAACGAGATGGAGGTCCTCCCCGAAGAATTGTATCCTGCGCACCAGGCACTCATAGGGATTGCCGTCATGGTCGAACCATATCACGTACACGGCATCCACCGTATCGGGAAACTCCATTTCCGTTTTCCCATATTCTTCCAATACCGCTTTTATGGCGGCTGTAATCTCCTTGCGGAGTTTTTCCACTTGTTCGCTGAAATCTGTTTTCATAAGGCATAGAAATGAATGCGGGAGCCGCCGGCGGACTCCCACGATTAGACATCCGGTTTATTTATCGGAAACATTACGCGTGGATATTGATATGATTGAACGATTCCGGACAATGCTGGAAGACAAGCGGCAGGTTGACATGCACCATCGGATATTCCACCCAGCCACTGCCTCTCCGGTAACCGGTATCAGTGGCGAGGTGATTCAACTCCAGAAATTCCATCGCGTCGGGATTGTTGTTGATGTCGATGAAGGTCCTGTCGGGCAGTCCGACGGCATCCGTCTCTTCCAGATTGACCGTCAGGATCGTGTAAGGCTCTTCCGTATCGGCCAGTTCCAGACAGAGGGCGAGCCAGCCGTTGTGATAGATCTGCGGAACCAGCCGTACAGCCTGCCCCTGATAGATGTAGAGTTTCTTCCGATAGGAGTTGTCGGACGGGACGATTTCAAACTCGTCTTCCTTTTCCGTGAAAGAAAGCATCGGGTTATGGACTGCCACGAATGTATCGTCCTCCATCCGGTAACACAGGTGATCCGTTCCTGCCGAACGGATGATTTCCAATGAAGTGTTCATGATCCGGTTGTTTTTTAAGTTATGTAATGAGTAAATGTTATTTATTAGTTGGTTTTTACCCGGTTCATAAGTTGTCCCGATATCTCGTGCAGTTCCCGGCAGCGTTCCGGCTCCTGTTCCCGTGCGAAAGCGGTGATGCCCTGCGTTAGTTTCCACAGGGTGGCCCCTCCGGTCACTCCGTCCTACGGATTGTTGTTCATCAATAATTTTTCCACTTCGCGCCCTTCGCTCTTCAGCAAACCGCCTTTCTGCACCAGTTGTTTGAGCTTCTTGTCGAAGTCCACATCTATTTCCGAAGCACCTTGTATTTCGATGGCTTTCTGCATAAGTGTATCCTTGTTGTACAGTCCTTTGGTCAGGTCCGATACCGCCGATACGGTGGTCTGCGTGTCCAGCTCGTAGGT